>Ga0208297_1000020_pt1 | contig 449526 bp, 406 predicted proteins | sample LMS_cellobiose_e_FD_187367 | JGI IMG/M metagenome (GOLD analysis project Ga0208297, IMG submission 187367) | Rumen-fistulated moose microbial communities from Alaska, USA - LMS_cellobiose_enrichment (SPAdes) (version 2) | ecosystem: Host-associated > Mammals > Digestive system > Stomach >...
TTAGGTGTTACTTTACCAGAAAAGAGGTGTTACATATGGAAAATAACAGAAAAACACTACAAGAAAATGTAAATAGTATCCTTGTCGAGGTCTATTATGTATTCTTTTTAAGATGGGCAGGAAAAATAAAGGCCGAAGAGGACGTAATAAAGATGGCAGATGAAGCACGTGAATTAAGCCGTAGACATGGAGATATAGATTTAGTACGGCATATAACAGTTAACTTAAGTACTATGCTTGAGCAGGATTATAAATCTAAGGGAGGCATTAATGCAGAAAAAGAATAAACCAGTAGAAGCGGTGGTAAGAATCTGTGAGTTCTGCCGTACTGAGATGAGAGATAACTATCAACATATTAAAACTAAAAGAGGTAGTGAGTTTTATATCTGTGATAAGTGCTTGTCGGGGATGAAAAGGAGAATAGGTAAATAAAAATAGCATCCTGTTTACGAACAGAAGGCTCTAATTGCCTAAGTTGGTTCAAACAGTAATGCTAAGTAAATATTAAATTATTTTGAGCAATTAATCAAGGGAAAGGAGAAAAGTTTCCGGCCGGAACAAAAGGGTACCCTTTCTTAGATAACTGGTATGAGAGAATTAATAATAGATTGTTTTGCCGGTGGTGGCGGAGCTTCGGTGGGGATAGAAATGGCCCTGGGACGTGCTGTTGATTATGCTATTAATCATGATCCCTTTGCTATCAAAATGCACTTAAGAAACCATATAGATACTTATCACTATACCGAGGACATTATGAAGGTACAGCTTAAGGATAAGCTTAAGCGCGGTGATATCATAAGGTTTATGTGGGCAAGTCCTGATTGTACGCAGCACAGTAGAGCGAAAGGTGGGAAGCCGGTAGAAAAAGGTCTTAGGATACTTCCATACGGAGTCCGTAGACTATGTGTTCAGATTCAGGATATTACAGGGAGTCTGCCAGAAGTAATCATAATGGAAAATGTGGCTGAGATTCAGGAGTGGGGGCCACTGGATGAAAATAATAAGCCTATAAAGGATAGAAAAGGTGAAGATTATAGAAAGTTCATTAATTCCATGAAAATCCTTGGCTATGAATTTGAATATAGAGAGCTTGTGGCTGCTGATTATGGTGTACCAACGACAAGGAAAAGATGGTTTGCAATATTCCGGTGTGATGGGAAGCCGATTGTCTGGCCAGAGCCTACTCATAGCAAAGATGGAAGTAACGGTCTTAAAAAGTGGGTACCCGTTAGCTCAATTTTGAATTTTAATGATTTAGGTAAGTCTATCTTTGGCAGGAAAAAGCCTTTAGCAGATAAGACAATGAACCGGATCGGCGGAGGAATGGATAAATTCGTGTTTAATGATCCACAGCCTTTTATGGTGACAGTAAATCATGGAGGAGATAACTTCCGGGGACAGAGCATAGATAAACCAATGCCAACTATAACTCAAAAGAATGGTGTTGGAATGGTAACACCTTATATTACACAGATTGGATATGGAGAGCGGAAGGGGCAGTCAGCCAGGGTTAATAGCTTGGATAGTCCATTAAATACAGTTGTCTCGAGTGGCAATAAACATTACTTAACTTCACCATTTATCATACAATACCATTCTGAAACCAGTAACCAGCCAAGAGGACAAACGGTAAAAGAACCTATACAGACAATAGATACCAGTAATAGATATGCTTTATTAAGTGCATTTCTAACAAAGTTTTATAAAACTGGTACCGGGCAAAGTTTATTTTCTCCTCTACATACCATAACAACAAGTCCTGGCCATTTTGGACAAGTTACTGTAAAGGCTATCGAATGGAAAAAGTTGAAAGAAGCCGGAATATCAGATGAAGTAGCGCAAAAATGTACATGGGTATCACAATTTATCATGGAATACTATGGATGTGGTACTGGACAGAGCCTTAATGATCCGCTGCATACCATTGTTACAAAGGACAGATTTGCTCTTATTACGGTATTAGGAAATGAATATTGCATCGTTGATATTTATTTGCGAATGCTGTCACCAGAGGAGTTGAAACTGGCACAAGGATTCCCAGCTGATTATATAATCGATACTTATTCGGATGGTACACCGGTTACTATTTCGGAACAGGTAAAAAGAATCGGGAATAGTGTTTGCCCAGGCCTAGCAAGAGTTTTGACAGAGGCAAATGTGCCTTACCTGAAGGTAGGGGAGAGAATGCCAAATATGAAAATAGATGATAGTAAACCACAATTAAGATTCGCATAGGAGGTGTGTTGTGACCAGAAATAGTAAAGAAGCAGCACAAGTTTGACTTTGAGACAAAGCTTACTCCCCAGGAATGCACAAGCCTGGGGATAGGCGAAGAAGTAAGGTGCGCTACCTGCGGAAGGCTGATTTCTTTCGGTATCTACATGAGTAAGAGTAGCTATCAGTACAAGCGCCATGTGAATGGCCGACAGAGGTATTACTGTAAATATAGTTGCCAGACGGAAGATGAAAAGAAGGATCCACCGGATAAGAGGAGAAAGTGGACATAAATTGTAAATAAAATGTAGAACATTGACAACTGAATATTGATAGTTGGTAGAAAATAAAGTAGGATATAATCATTAAAATTAATAAGGGGTTAATAGTATGGTAGATAATCAAGAAATAGATGCTATCGATTTACTTACCAATAGCATGAATTCAATGAGTTTTTTATATGAAATCTCTAATGTAATATTTAGCTCAGACAGGGACAAAATCACAGTAGGAGGGTTTTATGATGCTTGGATAAGAAATATTGGGTCAAGCGTTGATAGAGTTCCTATTAATTTAGGGATTATTTTGGGATATTTATACTGTGGATTTTTATATACAAAAGAAAATTGGGATTATTTGTTACCAGATATTGCATTTGTTGATGCAGATGAAAAATATGGGATTATTACTGATAATTTTATCTGTAGAGTACAAAATCCAAATGTGAGGTATGTTGTAAGAAGAATTAGAAATGCATTAGCTCATGGAAATATCTTTTTAAATGTACCAGATTATATTACTACTAAAGAGCAGCTATATTCAGATGTTACAATTAGATTTAAAGATATTAACCAGAAAGACTCGAAAGATATATTTGAAATTGAACTATCCATTAACCAATTAACAAAATTTATACATACTTTTCAAGAAGTTATTTATCAAAATGTAAAAAGTAGATTATGAGGATAAATACTTCAATGATAAATAATTACTACCAACTATCAAATCAGTTGGTAGTTTTTTGTACCCAAAATTAAGAAAGAAGGCGACGTATGAAGAAACGTATGAAGAAATTCTTTTGTGATATATGTGAAAAAGAGATTGCACCAGGCAGCAATAGAAAAACACTGGTAGAAACCGAACAGATACTTGAATTTGCTGAAATAACAGATGTCTGCAGTGACTGCTTGGATAAAGTGGAACAGACAGCCTGGTATGATGTTATCAGGGAGAGAATCAAGCGGACAGCGAATTAAACAGAGGAGTGGCCAGCAGGTTGTCCTACTGGCCGATTTATGAAAAAGTTTATGTTAGCAAGGTGGGGAACCTTGTTTTATGCTATGAACTAAGTATACCGTTCATATGTGTCCTTGGTATGACGGGTTATTGAAAAGATTGTGAACAGAAGGAGGGTTTTGATTGACAGAAAAGGAATTAAATGAGCAGAAAAAAGAATATCTCAATAGTTATAAAAAGCTATGCAGAAAGCTTCAGTCTCTGGAAGAGCAATTACAGTCTTTACAGGAAGTGGAACAAGCTGCAAAGATACAGAGACTTACAGATATGCCGAAAGGATGCCTCCAGACAGATTTGTCCGATTACATGGTAAGGGTAGATGAGATTGAATTGGAGATACGGAGCAAGAGGAAGGAATGTATCTATAAAAAGCTTGAAATAGAGAGGTGTATTTTAGACATGGAAGATGGGGTTGAATGTGATGTGCTGCATAAGAGATATATAGAATTTAAACCTTGGGAACAGATATGTGTTGAAATAAACTATAGTTGGATGCAGACTCATAGAATACATAGCAGAGCTCTAAATAGCATTGTGATATACGATGGTATAGTATGATATATAGCCTATGTGGTAATCTGTAAAAGGAAAGTTCGTACAGAAGAGCTTCCTCCTGTGCTGCCAAGTTTGAATCGAACTAATTTTGAAAATAGGTGCAAAAAAAGAAGACTAGCTCGCGAGGCTAATCTCCTTTTTTGTATGGTTTTGTCTTAGTCATGCTTTTTCATCCTATAATACAGGACAGCACATATGAACACTGTACAACCAGCGCTAAACAGTTTGTCATCACACTGGCTGATTAGAGTTTTTATGTACACAAAAATATCCTGATTATAAAAAGGAAAAACAAGTAAGCAGAACTCACACATAGAAACCGTCATATCTCTTTTCATATTTATTCTCCTTCATAAAAGTATTTATATAAAACGCATACAAAGATGCGGATATATACAAACAGGTTTTTTTGCCACTGATATTTGCAATTGGAATTAACCAACAACAAATATCAGTGGCAAATACCGAGAAAAACTTGAAAAGAGTATGTGATTTCTAATATTGCGTTACGTTCATAACAATAAATAAGCGAGAATGACGGTTCCAATTACGTAGATATGAATTACAACAGTTAAAAAAGCTTTCTTAATTAATAATAAAATTAATAATTTGTAATAGCTTTAAATTATAGAGTTGACACCTCCTGTAGAGCGGTTCAGGTGAACCGCTAAATGGCAAAAAAATTTACCATTATAACAACAAGTTCCACATACATCGCAAAGTATTACTTATTTATTGTTTGAACAGTAACATAGAAAATATACCATATTAGAAAAAATATGTCAATAAATGTATCTGGATTAATAACATATAGCTAAGGAATGTATGAGACACGTCTGAAATATAGGGCGTGTCTTTTTACTTCTTAAGGTGTATCCATATGTAACTAGAGATATAACTGATAAAGAAAAGGAAGCAGTTATATTAGCTAATGTTATGCCTTTTTAATTTGATTTAATAAAAGCGTTCTGAAATATAATTTACAAATGGTATAGATTAGGTGGAAAATAGTGTATATTTTTATTGAAAATTATTGAAATAAGGTATATAATGGGAAAAAAGGCCTAGAAGAAGGGAGGATGTATATGTTTTCTAGTTTTAAATTAAGCATAACAAGTGATTTTTTTGGAAATGAAACTAATCAAGATATTGCTACAAAATACAAATGTGACAAAGAGTCAATAAGGCAAAAATTGTATGAAATTATCTATGGCAAAGATTATATAGATGGTACATTATTGCAAGAACTATGGTTCCCTAAAATAAAATCAAATATATTTATCTCTCATTCTCATAAAGATGAAAAACTAGCAATTCAACTAGCAGGATGGCTATGGGATAATTTTGGGTTAAAGACATTTATTGATTCCAGTGTATGGGAATACGCGGATGACTTAATAAAAAAATTAGATGATGATTATAGCTTTATTAGTCAGGATAAGAATAATACAGTCTATGACTATAGTATTTGTCATTGTACATGTAGTCATGTTTACTTAATGTTAACTAATGCATTAACAAAGATGATGGATGAAACTGAATGTTTAATATTTTTAAATTCAGAGAATTCATTATCACATGATGAGTACATGAAAAAAGAAAATACGAGATCACCTTGGATATATACAGAATTAGAGTTAGCCAAAATGATAAAACGTAGAGAACTAGACTATTACAGAACAGATGAATGGGTGGAGCATAAATTTGCTAATGAAAGTGCTTATCCTGATATACGATATGAAATTGATACGGGCGAACTTATTGATATAAACGATAAGGACCTAAAGTATTGGGCGGGTTCGGGAAGTAATGAATTCCCTTTAACAACTTTATATAAAATTAAAAAGAAAGAAATGGAAAAGATAGGAGTACTACTTGGATAAGAAAATAAAGCATTTGGAAATGATTCAAAATATTATAGCAAGGTTAGGCACTAATTCATTCAATTTAAAAGGCTGGGCAGTGACTCTGGCTGTTGGTGTTATTGCGTTAATTAATAAAGATTTGAATAAGTCCTATATGTTAATAGCGTATATTCCATTGGTAGCATTCTGGCTTTTAGGAGCATATTACCTCTATTTAGAAAAATTATATAGGGAATTATATAAAATAGTATTAAGCAAAAAAGAGAATGAAATAGATTTTGACATGAATATAGGAAGTATAAAAGTAAATAGATTTTTATTGTACTTTAAAAGTCTAAAGTCACCTTCACAATCAATTTTATATCTCTCAGTAATTATTTTACTTAGCATTGTTTTAATTGTTGTAAAGTAGATAGAGTTTGGGAAACTGTAGTGGGTCATTCTTGAAGAGAGCTGATCCTGCTGTCTTTAAGTAAAAAGCTAGAATTGTTATAGAAAACCTTGTAGATATGAAGGCTACACACGTTTATATATTTCATATAGGAGGTAGGCATGGACAAGTATATAGAAGTGTTTTGCAAACAAAGTCCAGTAATGGAAATGAAGTGCGGAAATCCCGATTGCACAAGCAAATTCAAGGTAAAATCAAAAGAGTTTTTTAAAGATAAGACGTATAGCCACACTTGTGAAGAATGTAGTAAGTCTACAGAATACGATAATAGTGAAATAATAAATAACTTTGCCAAACAACTAAAGAAACTAGGGATTACAGTAAAATAATATAGAATATAAGCATCCTTCGGGGTGCTTTTTCTATACCCAAAACCAACGAATAGGAGGTGAGCCGGCTTGGCCAGGGCACCAGATGAACGAGTTGAAAAGGCTCATGATCTATTTAAGACTGGTATGAAACTGATTGAGATTGCAAGTCAATTAGATGTTCCGGAAGGAACGGTCAGATCATGGAAGAACAGATATAAATGGAATGCAACGTTGCAATCAGATAAACGCAACGTTGCGAAACGCAATAAAGGCGGCCAGCCTGGTAATAAGAATGCTGATGGGGGACCGCCTGGCAACAAGTATGCTGAGAAGTATGGTTTCTTTGCTAAGTGGTTACCAGAAGAAACCAGAGAGATCATGCAGGGTATTCAACATGCAGATCCATTAGACTTACTTTGGGATAATATACAGCTGCAGTACACGGCTATTATACGTGCACAGAAGCTCATGTATGTTAAAGATCAGCAGGATAAGACAATTGAAAAGGTTGGAGAGGGCTCAGGCAATATTGACAGCGAGAAATGGGAAGTACAACAGGCATGGGATAAGCATGCTACATTCCTTAATGCACAATCAAGAGCTATGAAAACTTTAGAAAGTATGATAAAGCAGTATGACGAACTCCTACATAAAAATTGGGATTTAGCAACAGAGGAACAGAAACAAAGAGTTGAAAAGATTAAAGCTGAGATTAAACATCTTGAACCCCAGCAGGCAGAGGAAGGTACAAAATACACGGGTATACCTGCCTCAATGGTGGCGCCGGCTTTTATTAAAGTCATTCATGATATAGAACAAAGGCTTTATAATGAATATGTTTTCCCTGGTGGCCGTGGCTCTACAAAGTCCTCCTTTGTATCTCTCGAGGTGATTGACCTACTCATGAAGCATGAAGATACCCATGCTGTAGTAATGCGCCAGGTTGCCGATACGCTCCGTACATCGGTATATCAACAAGTTCTATGGGCTATAACAGCACTAGGCTTAGACGATGAATTTCATTGTACTGTGAGCCCCTTAGAAATTACCAGAAAGAGCACTGGCCAGAAGATTTATTTCCGTGGGGCAGATGATCCTGGAAAGGTAAAATCAATTAAAGTACCATTTGGGTACATAGCAATCTTATGGCTGGAAGAGCTTGACCAGTTTAAAGGCAGTGCTGACAATACAGCCGAGGAAGCAATAAGAAAGATTGAGCAGTCAGTTATCCGTGGTGGAGAACTGGCTTTTATATTTAAATCCTTTAACCCTCCTAAGAGTGCTAATAACTGGGCTAATAAATATATTAAGATACCTAAGGCTACAAGACTGGTAGTGCATAGTACATATCTTGAAGTACCTAAACATTGGCTAGGAAAGCCCTTCCTTGATGAAGCTGAACACCTTAAAGAAGTTAACCCAACAGCTTACGAAAATGAGTACATGGGTGTAGCAAATGGCACCGGAGGAAATGTATTTGATAATGTTACCATAAGGGCCATTACAGATGAAGAGATATCACAATTCGATAGGCTTTATAACGGTGTTGACTGGGGATGGTATCCTGATCCATTCCACTTTGGGCGTATGCATTATGATGCTGCCAGGATGAAACTTTATATATTCATGGAGTACAGGGCTAATAAACAGTCAAATAGGCAGACTGCGGATAAGCTTATTGAAATGGGAATTACAAGTAATGATATCATAACCTGTGATAGTGCCGAAGAAAAGTCTGTAGGGGACTATCGTTCTTATGGACTTCTGGCCAGAGGTGCAGAGAAAGGTCCCGGATCTGTCGACTACTCTATGAAGTGGCTGCAGTCATTGACTGAAATCATAATAGACAACAGTCGCTGTCCTCATACTGCAGAAGAATTTTTAAACTATGAGTATGAGAGGGATAAAGAAGGAAATATAATAAGCGGTTATCCCGATAAGAATAACCACGCAATAGATATGGCAAGATACGCAACGAATCCGATATGGAAACGGAGGGGTCAGTAATGGGATTGATATCATACTTGAAAGGGGTGATAAGAAAAATGCTTCCGGTGAAAAGCTTAAAACAGGTGGTAGGGCAGGACTTAGCAATATCTGACGCCATGATAACAAAGATTGAACTTTGGTCAAAGATGGAAAAAGGTAATGCCCCTTGGACAGACGATCAGGTTCAGTCACTTAGAACAGAACAAGGAATCTGCAGGGAGTTTGCTAATGTCTGCCTTAATGAGATGGAATCCAAGGTGTCAAATGAAAATCTGAATACCATATATCAAACAGCAATTAGAGATCTCAACGAAAACCTTCAGTCAGGGTTAGCGCTGGGGTCTTTTATTATCAAGCCTCTTGGCGGTGATAAGGTGGAATATGTTACTGCAGATAAGTTCATCCCCTTGCAATTTGATAACAGAGGCAGGCTTACCAACGTTATATTCATTGAGGTAAGGCGCATTAAAGAAGATGAATATTACTTTAGGTTCGAGCAGCACGCACTGATTAACAAGGTGCTTACAATTACAAATAAGGCATACCATAGCTCAAGCATAAGCTCCATAGGCAGAGAGGTTCAATTGTCAGTTGTAAATGACTGGGCAGCACTACCAGAATCCATTACCTACCAGGGAGTAGAAAAACCTGATTTTGGTTATTACAGAAACCCTATAAAGAATGATATTGATGAATCATTCTGTGGGGTATCGGTGTTTGAATCCGCTATAGAACTGATAAAAAAGACTGATACACAGTTCGGTCGCATTGACTGGGAATTTGAAAGTGGTGAGCGTGCGGTACATGTCGATATCATGGCTTTACAAGAACAACAGATAGTTGGTTCGGGTAAAAAGAAGCATGTGCTGCCTAAGCTCAATAAGAGGCTTTACAGAGGTCTAAATTTACAGGCCGGTACAAATGAAGAATTATTCAAGGAGTATTCGCCGGAATTCAGAGAGCAGAGCCTTATAAATGGGTTAAATACTTATTTGCGTAGAATTGAGTTTAGTGTATCGCTTTCTTACGGAGATCTGTCGGACGTGCAGGAAGTAGATAAAACTGCTACTGAGGCTAAAATAGCAAAGAAACGCAAATACAATATGGTTACTGCTATACAAAGCAACCTTAAGGAATGCCTGGAAGATTTGGTATATGCCTTAGCTTTCTACAATGCCATGACAAAGACAGGCTATGAGTTTGTATGTAATTTTAAAGATAGTATACTGGTTGATGAAGAGACAGAGAGAGCACAGGATAAGGCCGATGTTGCCTTAGGGGTTATGTCACTTGTTGAGTACCGAATGAAATGGTACGGGGAAACCGAGGAAGAAGCTAAGGCGAAAATACCGGCTAAGGCTGATGTTGAAATATAGAGAAAAAGGAATGAGATTAATAGAGCTGCTATTAGTAATAAATAAACGTACATTAATAGCAGCTCTATTTACTTAAAGTTGAATTATTCTTTTTTTGGAACAAATTTAGCATAATCACCAATCTGTGCAGTATCAAAGGGGATAAAAGTTTGTGGTTTTTGTTGTAAGGTATCAGCCCAATTACTGGGAGAAGGACGCTGCAAAGTACACATTACAGCTTGTACGTAAGTAACAACACCAGTCCCTCTTACAATCTCTAGTCTACCTAGAGATAATCCAGTGTCAGGGTCAATTATTTCTTCTTCACTTAATCCATATACGAAAAAGCTATCTCCTATTTCGATGCCATCATCGGACCCTTTATTTAGTATAAGAGTAGCACCATTTAGAATGTGGGCAACTCGTGATAGGTTGAACATTTTTGATAATTTGTTAATAGCCATAATTGTACTACCTCCATTATGTAGTTTCTAATGATTTAAATATTACATTTAAGGAATCATGTGTTAGTGCAGTTTTAATTATAATATCCTTACGTTGCTCCTGTAAAGTACTAATAAATGATGAGATGTCAGTAATCGGATCGACAACAAGTGGTTCTATTTGAACCATTTTACTATCCTGAATATGTATAACTCTACCATATCCTATCAATTTTTCATAATTATTAATAATAAGATAAAATGATACAAACGAGTCTAGTAAAAGTAAAGGATTTGGATGGCATAAGCAGAGTTTATTGTCATAACAATCGATTATGGAGATTTTAGTACTTGTTAAATCTTTTGTCTTGTAGTGAGAAATTAGAAAAAGCCATAAAAATATTAACCCAAGTAATAAAACAGTTACAAATACTGCATAGCTGACTTTCCCACCCGGTTGGTATATCCACAATAAAACGGATGGAATCAAAGCAACCGCAAATGATATAAAGTTACTAGGTGATTTTATATACTCCTTAATAATAAAGACTACCCCTTTCTTTTGTCATTTTTTATACATTGTAACATATATCAACAAAATATTCCATAAAGGAAGTAATTAAATGTTAACACCTGCAGAACTTGAAAAAGTTCCAATAGAGATACAAAAGCTCATGATTGATTTGACAATGCGGATTATGGAAAACGCAGTTGACCGCATTCGTATGATAGACAGCATATCACGAAGCGCTGATTATGAATTGTATCAGTTAAGCCGGATTGGTTTAGGTGGCGATACCATAAATAAGGCTATTAAAAAGGTATTACAAAAGACAGATGCCGAGATTGATAAAATCTATGATGAAGTTGTCAAGGAGGGCTACGCAAGAGACGAAAGCCTTTACAAAGCAACAGGTAAACCCTTCACACGATTTGAAGATAATAAGCCTATACAGCAGCTCGTAGAGGCGGTTAGGCGCCAGACAAAAGCGGACATGGTAAATATAACGCAAACAACCGCCGTTAGAGTTACGAATAATGGTAGATCAGAATATCAAGCTGTACCTGATTACCTGAAGCAAAAACTTGATAAAGCAGTAATGGAGATTGCTTCCGGTGCCTTTGATTATAACAAGGTGGTATCAAGCACCATTAAGGAAATGACCAAGTCAGGTATCCGAACAATAGAGTATGAGAGTGGGCATCATAACCGAGTAGAGGTTGCCGTCAGAAACGCTGTTATGACAGGACTTAGCCAGGTAACAAACCAGATCAACGAAATGAATGCTGAAGCTCTTGGAACTGAACACTTTGAAATAAGTTGGCATGGCACTGCAAGGCCTTCACACCAGCTATGGCAGGGGAGGGTGTACAGCAAAGAACAGCTTGAAACAGTATGCGGACTTGGAACAGTAACCGGTCTTTGTGGTGTTAATTGCTATCACTCATATTACCCCTTTATAGTTGGAGTATCAAAGCGGACATACACTGACGAGCAACTGGACGAAATGAACCGCAAAGAAAGCGAAAAGAAGAATTATAAAGGCAGGGAATACAACTCCTATGAGGCTACGCAGCGTCAGCGATATCTTGAAACTCTTATGAGAAAACAAAGGCAGGATATACAGCTAGGTAGTTTTGCTGGACTCCCTGACGATATTCTTGCTGTAGATAAAGCTTTATATCAAAGCACAATGCAGGAGTATGTTGATTTCTCTAAACAGATGGAACTGCCACAGCAAAGAGAAAGAATTTATCGTGATGGATTAGGAAAGGTAGAGTGATCCTTATATCTCCCTTAAGGCCAGGGTTAAGGTCTTATTTTTATGCCGGTCAGCTGATTAGACCTTAAATAGTCGAACACTGGTGGACAGTTACACACCTAAAATAACTTAATAGTGGAGGAAAGATATGAAAAAAGAAGATTTAGTTGCATTAGGACTTACAGAGGAGCAGATTACAAAGGTCTTTGAATATAACGGAAAAGATATTACAGCCGAACAGAAGAAAACTGAAAAGGCTGAACTTGACCGGGATAATTACAAAGGACAGCTTGAAACAGCGCAGACAGCACTTAAGGAGTTTGACGGGGTAGACGTAAAGGACATGCAGGGTAAAATTACTCAGCTTACAACTGATCTACAGAATAAAGAATCTGAGTACCAGGCTAAGCTGTCTGATATTGAGTTTAGTCAGGCGATCGAAGCTGCCATAACAGGAGCTGGTGGAAAGAATGCAAAGGCTGTAAAAGCACTTCTTGATATTGATACTCTTAAGTCCAGTAAAGACCAGACAGCAGACATTAAGGCTGCTATTGAAGCGTGCCAGAAAGAGAACAGTTTTCTTTTTGGTGCTGACGAACCTATAAATACAGGGGTTGCCTCCACGGGAGGAAGTGCAGCAAACGGTACTGACCCTAACACGGCAGCGTTAAGGGCAGCAATGGGCCTTAAACCTGCAGAATAAGAAAGTGAGGATTATATAATATGCCGAATAATATAGTTTTAGCAAAGAATTACACAGACCTTTTGGACGAGGTCTATAAGAATGCATCCGTAACAGCAGACCTTGTAAGTGATGCGTCCATGATGCGTGCAGGTGCAAATGCGAACGAAATTTTATATCCTCAGATTTCTGTTTCCGGTCTTGGAGATTATGACAGAAACAGCGGATATACTAAGGGCGCAGTAAGTGTTGTATGGAAAACTGCTACATTCAATTATGACCGTGGTACCAAGATATCTGTAGATACTATGGACAATCAGGAAACATTTAATATTGCGTTCGGTATGGCTGGTGCTACGCTGCAGAGAGATAAGGTTGCACCCGAAGCAGACGCCTTTACCTTTGCTACTCTTGCAGGTGTTGAAGGAATTTCTAAGGCTACACCTGCCACATATGCAGACGGAGCAGCTTTCCTCGCAGCCTTGCTTGCGGCTAAATCCGAAATGGATGAGGATGAAGTACCGGAAGAGGGTAGGATCTTATACGCAACACCTACTCTGTTAAATAGTATAATTGCTCTTGATACAACTAAATCAAAAGAAGTGTTAAATGCCTTTACAATTAAAAAACCTGTTCCCCAGAGCAGATTTTATACGGCGATTGATTTATTGGATGGTAAATCCTCAGGCGAAGAGCTGGGACATTATCAGAAAGCTACTACAGGGAAAGACATCAACTTTATGATCGTTCATAAGCCTGCAATAATCAAGTTTGATAAGCATACCGCTTCTTCTATCATAGCACCGGACAATAACCCTGACTCTGATGCTTACATCTCCAAGTATCGTAAATATGGTCTGGTTGATGTTTATAAGAACAAGGTTGCGGGCATTTATTTAAGCCACAAGGCTTAGTTAGGGAGGTATTAGTATGAGAACAGTAGGTATGAAAGTAGAAGTTGACCAGGAAAGCGTTAATACTGGAAAATTTGAAGGTATGGACGCAGAGCAGCTTAAGGCTTACGCCGCAGAACACGGCATTGATATCGGTAATTCAAGTTCTGTGAATGGAATTCTTAAGAAAATTACAGAAGCAGAAAAGACTGCTTAATGATCGGAGGCGGTACCAGTGAATTATGCTGATTATGAGTATTATACTGATACATACAAAGGGGTGGTCCTGGATACCGCCTCTTTTGAACGGTATGCCAGAAATGCGACTGTTTACATCAAAATGCTTACTTTTAACAGGGTTGATGACAGTAATATTCCGGATGAAGTAAAGATGTGCTGCTGTTCGGTAGCTGAAAAGAATTATGAAGCTGATAAAAGCAGAAATACAGGATTAACAGCTGAAAAAGTTGGTGACTACTCTGTGACTTATGAAAACAACGCGAATATTGATATGAAACTTGCTAAAGATTGCAACGAGATTATACAGAAATGGCTACTTATGACTGGTTTACTGTATAGGGGGTATTATTAGTGTTCACAAATGCTGATTGTACTATCTATTTTAATCGGGATGGAAAGTATATAAGGCAGGCTGTAGAAGAAGTTTATTGGCAGGATTCTAAGCAAGCCAATGTACTTAAAACTGGAATGTCCACCGCTGATGCAGTAAAGATTATGATACCGGCATCCAGCGCTGATATAACAGGATTTACAGCTGGTAAAGACCTTATCACAAAAGGGATTATTCCATTCGAGTTTGATAATACCAATAGCCAGACGATTTCTGCGAGCTTAAAATCTTTAAATGCATCCCATAAGGTGTTTACTATACAGAGTGCAGACGATAAGCGTTACGGTAGCAAGCATATGAGGCACTGGGACTTGTCTGGAAAGTAGGAGTCATATGGGGTTTAAGGGTAAATTAGAAATGGTCCCTGTCAGCGCCATCCTGAAAGAAAGAGGACTGGAGCCAGGTGGAAGAGTTCAAAAGTTTGTAGACGCTGAGTGTATCCGCCTTATGGCTCCTTATACGCCTTATTTAAACGGTGCACTTGAAGACAGTGCTACTCTTAGCACAGTAATAGGCAGCGGAGAGATTAAACAGGAAACTCCTTATGCCAGGTATCAATACTATGGTGAGATATTCGGACCCAGCATACCAGTATTTGAAAACGGCATACTGATGGGTTTCATCTCTCGAAAAGGTGTAAAAAAGCAGCCTACAGGTAGACCACTAACATATAATAAGTCCAAGCATCCTAAAGCCGGTAAGATGTGGTTTGAAAGAATGAAAACTGACTGCAAAGAGGATATTCTTGAGGGTGCTGGAAAGGTGGCAAGAACAAAATGAACATAATCGAAGTAGTACAGCAAACGTTATCTGATTTCCCAAAGATAGCCGAGCTCAATAATGGACTGGATATCGATTTTACAGAGCAGGATGCCGGGAACTGCGGATTGTATCCCACCGGTGACCAGTTACTGAAAGAAGATATAATCGGGAATCAGGATCGACAACATAATTTTATACTGAATGCTAAGTTCCAGTCATTTACGGATTATGACAGGCTTGCAAACAGTAGTTTCCTTTTGGACTTGGCTTATTGGCTTGAGAAAGCAGCCAAGAACCAGCAAATTGAAGTAACTATAAATGATAAAACTGTAACGGGTACCCTCAGCAAATTAAGCAGTGCCAACGGTATGCTATACGGATTTGACAGCGAGAACTTATCAGCTCCTGTAACATACCAGTTACAGATTTATGCTAAATACAGATTGGAGGCTTATTAATGAAAATAGAAAGAAAGTTCCTTGCACATTACATTGATTCTTCCTTAACAGCAACGCCTGCATATGCAAGGCTGGGCAAAGATCTTGAAGAGTTAACTATCGAAATGAATGCTGAGGTAAACAGCACACAGAACATACTGGGAGAGACCAGTAAAAGCATTAGCAGTTATGAAGCACAGTCTTCGGTTGAACCGTTCTATGCGGATCCGGCAGACCCTATACATCCCAGACTGCAGAAGATCATCGACGAAAGACTGGTGCTGGATAATTTAAAGACAACGGTCCTTGAAGTGCATCTATGGGAAGAAGATGAAGAAACTCCTGGAACATTTGTGGCGTACAGAGAAGATGCACTAATCGAAATCGCTTCCTATGGTGGTGACAATACCGGTTACCAGATTAGTTTTAACGTGCATCATGTAGGTAACAGGGTAAAAGGTACGTTTGTGGCATCCACAAAGACTTTTACTGCGGCAGCGTAATTATTGGGGCGGTTATAATACCGCTCCTTTTTTTAGGAGGAAACATGCAAAATCTTAATTTTGACGAGGGATATAAAGAGTTTTGTATCAACAATGATGAATCCAGGGTGATCCGTTTTAATCCATCTGATTACGGTCTTCTAAACCGTTTTTCTGATGCAAGGAAAGCAATTATAAAAGCGGTTGAAGAGCTGCAGGAGAATATAAAACTAAGACCAGACGGAAACCCTCTGGAAGAGTTTGAGGGTGCAGCGGATCTGGTTAGAAATCTAACCAGTATGATTAATGAACAGGTAAACTATATTTTTAACTCCAATGTTGCAAATGCGGCTTTTGGTAACCAGTCCCCTGTCAGTACTGTTAAAGGAAGATTCTTGTTTGAACAGTTTCTTGACGCTGCGGGCCCTCATATTGAAAAGGAAATTGAGACAGAACAGAAGGCCAGCCAGAAGCGTATGCAGAAATATACCGGGCAGGTGAAGGGTAATTGATTGGACAACTTCCCAAAAACTTAATAGTTAATGGTGTACAGAGAGCTATCAGGAGTGATTTCCGGGTGGCTCTTTTGATTTTCCAAGCTTATGCGGATCCAGAGTTATCAGACCAAGAAAAATCAATAGTAATGCTTGACTGTTTGTATGAGGATTCAGATTCTTTTACCCAAGAAGATTACCAGGATGCAATTGAACAGGCTGTTTGGTTTCTGGATGGAGGCCGCAAACTCGATGAAGATAAGAATGCAAAAAAGGTTTTAGATTGGGAACAGGATGAGCAGCTCATCTTTCCGGCAATTAATAAAGCTTCAGGGTATGAGGTAAGAGCTGTTGAATTTTTGCACTGGTGGACTTTCCTTGGTTATTTTAATGAGATCGGTGAGGGTCTTATAAGCACTGTTATAGGTATCCGGCAAAAGAAGAGCAAGGGTAAGAAATTGGAGAAATATGAGCAGGAATTTTACAGGGACAATAAGCGTTTGATTGACCTTAATACCCGTTATTCCGAAGCAGAAAAAGCAGAGATAGAGCGTCTTAACAAATTACTTGAGTAGAAGGGAGGTGTGTAAATAATATGGCTGATGGCTCTTTGATATTTGATACAAAAATAGATACAGACGGAGCCGAACAGGATGCCGGCACTCTTAAAACGGTACTCGAACGCTTGATAAGTTCTATTGAGGGCCTCGCAAAGACAGTAGACAGTGCCATAAACTCTATTAGTTTTAATAAGGTTGATTCCGGGCTACAGCAGGTTGAACAAGGAGCGAAGGAAGCTGAAGGAGCTGTTGAACAAATGGCCTCTGGCACAAATAACGCTATGACTAAAGCAGAAACGAGTGCTCAAAGTCTTGAGGATGCTATGGACCAGATAACTATAACCCGGTGGGATGCCGCAGAAGCTGCGGCCAGTGATCTGGCAGACGCTATGGAAGAGATCGTACAGCCAGCTAAAGAAGTCCAGGCAGTCATGGACGATATCGTCCCAGATAGTGTGGCTCCTGAGATACAGAAAACAAGCGAGAATGCTACAATGCTCCGGAACACTCTAAACCTGTTAAAACAGGCAGCGAGTGATTTACCAGGTCTTTTCTCCAGGGCAGGAAAAGGCATAAAGTCCTCCTTGGCCGGTGATGGCTCTAACCAGGAAATAAAGAATATGGTAGATCAGATTGACCGCTACAAAGAACGTTTACAATCACTTGAATCCCGGGGAGACTATTTTGGAGATCAGGAATATGACAAGACCTATGCCGAATTACAGAGGCTTACAAAAGGTCTTAACAGTTATAAGGCTTCCCTTACCCAAGCAGGTAATCAAAAAGGATTTTCAAAGGCTTTAAGCAGTATCTCAGGCGCAGTACATAAGGTGATACCGGTATTAAAGAAAATGGGGAGTGTAGCAGCTTCGGTATTTGGAAAGATGGGAAAGGCTGTATTAACCGCAGGTAAAGGAATAGGTTCCCTTCTTTCAAGACTTGGTAAAATGGGCAGTCTTTTTAAGCAAAATAATAAGAGCGCGAAAGGCTTTAGTGTTGGAATCGGCCAAGCTTTAAAGTCTATCCTTCTATATCAGGGGTTAAGTAAAATTCTGAGTGGTATTGGGAATGTGCTGAAATCTACTGTTATGACAAATGATACTTTTGTATCTAGTCTTGCGAAAATAAAAGGGAATCTTTACACGGCCTTTGAACCAATTACATCTGCTGTTATGCCGGTACTGAATGCTCTTATGGAGGTGCTTGTAAGGGTTACCGGTTATCTGGTGCAGTTTACTTCTATGCTCTTTGGGAAAACGGTTCAATCTAGCCAGGCAGCAGCGGCAGCACAGTATGAACAGGCACAAGCCCTTGATGATACCGCTAAAGCTGCCAAAGGTGCAAATAAGCAGTTATCCTCTATTGATAAGCTTAATAACTCCACTGACAGCGGATCTGGGTCGGATAGTGGCGCTGCAGCTCCCGATTTTACAAGTGATATAAAAACCTCTGAGGCTGTTTCTGATTTTGTAAAACAGCTAAAAGAAGCTTGGGCGAATGCAGATTTTACCGAGGTTGGTAAAACAATAGCAAGTGGTCTTAATAAGGCTATGCAGGGGATTAATTGGTCTGGTATACAGAGCGCAGCTGATAAAATCGCAAAGAGTATAGCCACTTTGATTAACGGATTTGCGCAGGAGCTGGACTGGTCTACTCTTGGAAGTACTTTAGGAAATGGTATTAATACAGCAATAGGGTTTGCTAATACACTTGTAAAAACTCTTGATTGGAAGACTATAGGAAAAGGGATAGGTACCGCCATAGATGGAATGATTAAAACCATTGACTGGAATAAGCTGGGCGAAACATTTGGTACATTCTATTCCGGTATATTTAAGACTATTGACAATGTAATAACTTCCATTGACTGGGCGACCGCCGGTAAAAAGATAGGTAGCGGCGTACAGACTGCAATTAAGAGTATAGACTGGCCAGGTATCGGGAAGCTGTTTTCGGATTCCTTTAATTCCATATCCAGTTTTATAACCAACTTCTATAAGTCTGTGGACTGGGTCGGCTTTGGCAGTAATATAGCTTCCAGTATCAACGGTGCTATTAAAAATACTGACTGGAAGAAAGTCGGAGAAGCTATTGCAAATGCGCTTAACATTGCAATTGACACAGCTTATGGTTTCATATCTGATTTTGATTGGAAAGAGTTTGGCCAAAGCATTGCAGATTCTATAAATGGGTTTCTTGAAAAAACCAATTGGAAAAAGCTTGCCAAAGGTGCGTCGAAGTTGGTAACCGGCTTATTAGATTCTATTGTTACTGCCATAAAAGAAATTGATTGGAGGAACATAGGTAATACGATAGGGGATATGCTTACAGAGATAGAATGGGATAAGATAGCGGAAGGAATAATTGATTTATTGGTGGAAGCTTTCAACGGATTGGTTTCCCTGATATTTGGAATCGGTGAGAGAATCGGCGAAAATATTATTGATGGGTTAAAGGATGGCATAACCCTAAGTGATATTATAAAGAATGCCGGCGCCTGGGTAAAGAAGCATATATTTAATCCTATTGTAAACAACATTAAAGAATTATTCGGTATACACAGTCCAAGTACAGTAATGAAGGAAATCGGCACAAATATAATGCAGGGCATGATAAACGGCATAACCAGTTTAGTGAATTCTGCTAAGGAGAAATTTAAGACACTTGTCAGTGATGTAAAGAGTTTCTTCACGGGACTTCCCGGATGGTTTGAAGGTAAATTTAACGAAGCATTAACCAAGATTAAAGAAGTGTTTAGTGCAACTGCTTTGAAGACACATTTCGACGATGTATGGACAAACATAAAAAAATCTTTTAGTCATGTGTCTGGCTGGTTTGAAGATACATTCTCTAAGGCCTGGAAAGCTGTCAAAGATGTTTTTTCAACAGGTGGAAAGGTATACGATGGAATTAAAGAGGGGATTGCAGGAACTTTCAGTTCAGTGGTAAATAAGTTAATTGACGGTATTAATACAATTATTGCCGTTCCGTTTAATAAAATTAATAGCATGCTTGCCATATTAAAAAAAATACCACCTTTTGGTACGGTGCTTGGCGGGTTTACGTTGTCTGTTCCTAAAATTGATCCTATACCTGCTTTAGCAACAGGAACCGTTGTTCCTGCTAATTACGGTAACTTCCTTGCCACTCTTGGAGATAACCGAAGAGAACCCGAAATTGTATCACCTTTATCCACTATGAAACAAGCTTTGAGAGAAGAACTTGCGGCGAACGGTGGATCTGGAAACATGATGCATGTAACAATTACCCTGCCTAACGGAAAAGTACTCCTAGATGCAATAGTCCAGGCAGAAAAAGAGAATTATAATGCAACCGGCAAGGCTGTATTTGTACATTAAGGAGGTGGGTTATGACAGGTAACGGATATGTATTGAAAGTTGACGGCACCATATTCCCTAATGCGCTCCTTGCTCGTGGAGGTTACAGGAACACACCAAACCGCAGACAGGATAAGAACAGCTACACTGACGGCAAGGGGATAACACGCCGGAATATTTTACCCGTTAAAAGGACTGCCAGTAAGCTTAAGACGATTGATCTAACCTATGGCCAGAAACTTATTGTCCAGGCCTTTTTCCTAAACCGAGATTACGTTCCCGCAGAAAGATGGAATGATGAAACGAACAGCTATGAATATGGTGTTTGCTATGTACCGGACATTGAATATGTAGTAGATAAGATTGACGACGATGGAAACTTTTATTATGAGGGAATGGAAATAGAATTTATAGCATATGGGGAGGAGCCATCGTGATAGATATATCAACAGAATTAAAAGATAAGCTACGCAACGATATTCTTCCCTTGGTCCCTTCCAATGTTGAAAAGGATTTAATCATTCATTTTCCATCCCTTGGTCTAACCATTGAAACAGATCAGATTGTTGAGGATAGCTTTTCATTAGAAGAGGCACTCTGCAGCAGTGAAGATCTTGTTTTCGGGTCCTGTGAATCTTCTTTAATAAGAATTACAGTTGCAGACGTAGTACAAGACTTAAAAGGTCAGGAATTCACTGTAGAACAGGTTATAGAGGGTGAATCAATTCCGCTTGGTACTTACAGGGTGTTCAGCTGTAAAAAACAAGATGATCTAAGGTTTAAGGATATTGTTGCTTATGACAAATTAAAATATACGGATACAGACGTTGCTGCATGGTATAACGGACTGACATTTCCTTTAACACTGGCTGCCTTTCGGGGCAGCCTATTAAGTTATCTTGAAATAGAGGAAGAGGAAAGGCAACTCCCAAATGATAATATGACGGTCGAAAAGACTATAGATCCGGTTCAGCTTAAGGCTAGGGATGTATTGCAGGCCAGCGAAGAGATAAACGGCGCATTCGGACGTATAAGTCGATATGGGAAGTTTAAGCATGTTATCTTAGAACCCAATTACGGTCTTTATCCTGCTGATAATCTTTATCCGGCCGACGACCTTTACCCTGTAAGTGAAAACGATACGACTTTTTTCCAGGAGGGTACAGAGGCTGTAAATATATCGGTTGCCATGCGGTCAGGTATCCGTTTTGAAGAGTATACCGTAAAAGAGATAGATAAGCTCCAAATACGTCAGGAAGAGGGCGATATAGGGGCAATAGTGGGTACTGGTACAAACACTTATGTAATACAAGGAAACTTCCTGGTATTCGGTAAATCTGCGGAAGAATTAGAAACAATAGCGATTAATGCTTTCGGTAATATGCAGAAAAGACCTTACAGACCATTTGAAAGCCAGAATATTGGATTACCTTATGTAGAGGTAGGTGATACAGCTTCTTTTGAACAGAGCGACACTGTTTCAGGATACATCCTTAAAAGGAATCTTACTGGTATACAGGCTCTCAGGGATACTTTCTCGGCGGAGGGCAATGAGGAAAGAGAACAGGATTTTAATCTTAACACACAGGTAATCCAGCTCCTTGGAAAGTCCAATGTATTGAAGCGGACCGTAGAAGAAATGTCTATCACAATTACGGACATGGGAGCTGGATTACAGAGCCAAATTACGCAGACAGCCGGACAGCTTCAGACACAGATAACGGATACTAAGAATAATCTTGAAAGTCAGATATCTCAGACCACTACAAATATTACACAGCAGGTTACTGACGTTAACAATAACCTTCAAGCTCAGATTGATGTACAGGCCGGACAGATAGCTCTAAAGGTGGATTCAGCAGGCGTCATAGCAGCCATAAATTTATCGGGCAGTGGTGTAAAGATTGAAGGGACTAAAATAGATTTAGTTTCTAATGCAGTATCGATTGTAGGAAAGTTATATCTTAACCTTAATGATAATGACACGGCGGTGTATGCTGTTTCATCTGGGGGGATTAGCAATGTAATTAGTTATAAAAACACTTCTAATCCTGCTGGTAATTATCAGGCTGTTGTAGTCGGAGACTTGACTGAAAAGACTGCTATATATGGAGATTCCATAGTTGCGCTTGGTGGCTCTGTGTTCTTGCAATCTAATAGCGGTAGCGGATATGTAGTTTTATCATCTCCAAGAAGTAGCGGAGGTTCTTCTTATAGTATATCCTGGAACGGACGATATTTTTATCCACACACAGATGATTGTTATTGCGGCGGTCCCGGTTCTGGCATCTTGAATTATTGGCTCGGGATTTATTTTAGAGGATTATATCATCACAGTTCTGGTACACTTGGCTTCTTTGGTGCAACTCAGCGGAGTAAGCAAACAATACCTACCATTTCAACGTCGAGCACACTTGCAAATGTTATAGATGCCTATAACAATCTGGTGAATGCATTAAAAAACTACGGGCTAATATAGGAGGATGAATGGATAATTTATCGATAATCGAGTATAAGAAAAAATTAACGAAAGCAATAGAGGATACTGGAAATCAATCGGGCTTACCGGTTATAGTGCAGAGAATGTGCGTCGCTGAAATACTTGGTCAGTTGGATATGATTGTACAGAATTGTGTACAGATGGAGCAGGAACAAGCACAAAAGGAAGGTGATAAGGTTGGCTAAAAGGTACGCAAGGCTTAATTTCGAAAACAGACCTTCTGTTAAAACCCCAGTGAATGATGTGAATTTAAATATAATGGATAAAGGAATCGATGATCTGGATAATGCCATAGAAGAGATTTATGATACAGAATTACCTGCAAAGGCTCCAAATAACCATGCTTCCACGTCAGGCGCATACGGACTTGGAACACCAGCGAATTATGGGCATGTTAAAACAATTAATAACCTGTCACAGTCCACATATACAGACGGCACGGCACTAAGTGCGTATCAAGGTTATGTATTGGATAAGGGGAAACTAAATATTGGCGAGGATTACAGAACTGATACATTAATTAACGGTAATTTTAGTATAAATCAGAGAGGACTTACAACTTATTCTGCTTATGGATATACTGTTGATAGGTGGTTCTTTGGTGGTGGCTTGATAGCAGGTCAATCAGTGTCAAAAACATCTTATGGAATTTCACTTACTTCAAATAGTACAAATGATGCATATTTATTACAATATATTGAAGGTGCTAGTAAATATCTTAATAAAGTACTAACTCTTTCTATATGTGATAATTTGGACAATACATATCATAGCTCTGGAATTTTGACCACTTCTGGTGGGGCAAATGTTAGGGTTTCAATTACTCCGCCTGGCTCTTCGGTTGAAATTGGTTATGCATATTTAAATTATCAAACTGGCATGACTGATATTTTCAGGGTGGTAATAGTAGTAAATATAGGGTACACATTAAATATTAAGTGGGCAAAACTAGAACAAAATGACCATGCAACACCATTTATACCTAGACCAGTAGGCGAAGAACTTGCTTTATGTCAAAGATATTATGAGGTTTCAGAATCATGGGTTTCCTCTTTTTGTCCTAGTTCTACAGCTATTTCGGGAGTTTTATTTAAAGTAAGAAAAAGAATCAATCCAAGCGTTATTACAATAAGTCAAAATGGTGTCGTTAATACTGCAAATATGTGGGGAACTGCAACTAATTTAGCATTAACTGGGGCAGTAACTTCAACGTATGGAATTCAATATTTAACAACTAATGGCGCAACAAAAGGGGAACAGTATGTATATTCATTTGTAGCCGATGCAGAAATATAGTTTTTAGGAGGGTTTGAAATGCAATATTATTCAAAACATTACATTAGGGTGGATGAAAATAATCATATTATCAAGGGCTTTTCTGATGCATTTGAACAGCCTGAGGATATTGACACATGCATTAATCAAGAAGGTGGCAGGCATTTTGAACTACTTGGGATAATTAATCCAGACTTATTAGACTTCAATAGCTGCCATATTTATAAATACACGGATGGAGTTGTCACAGAAACAACTAAGGAAGAAAGAGCAGCAGAGCTTGTCACGAAACCACATGAAAAAACATCGGAAGAGCTGCAAGCAGAATACTTATTAGACTTAGATTATCGGTTATCTAAGCAGGAATTGGGGGTGTAGCATATGACTTATACATACTGTAAGAAGATTATTCAGGCAGGGAATTTTGATAAAGATGACATGCAGGATAAACTTGATATTTTTCTGCTTAACAATCGAATTGACCAGGATCAGTACAGTGAATTAGTAGAATTAATTAAATAAAAATAAGACAGAGAGGGGCGGAAAGCTCCTCTTTATTAATGAGAGGATGGGTAATTATTATGGATAAAATTAAAGCGTCATTTATTGCATTTTGCTCGGCATTGGCTGGATGGCTGGGAATTTTGGCGGTTCCGGTGGGGGTTCTTGTTGTGTGTAATATTATTGATTATACAACCGGCCTTATAGCAGCTCCATACAGAGGGAAAAAGATTGACAGCTATAGAAGTTTTCGGGGAATTGCAAAAAAAGTCTGCATGTGGCTTCTGGTTGCTGTAGGGGCTATGTTGGATTGGCTTGTACTATATGCAGGAGATACGATAGGTATTAACATCCCGGTAAATTTTCTAATTGCCTGCATTGTAGCGGTTTGGTTAATTGCGAATGAGATTATAAGCATCTTAGAGAATATGGCAGATATCGGTGTAAAAATACCACCTTTTTTATTGCCACTGGTAAAAAATATTAAGAAGCAAGTTGAAGAAAAGGCAGGAACGAAGGAGGATACAAAGAATGAATAATACAGACCAATGCAGAGATATAAAGGAACTTAATCCTTTAGTACAAGTTATGCTTAACCTTGCCCTGGAAGATATTAAGAGACAGGGCATTAACCCTCTTGTGGTAGAAACATACCGAACACTTGAAAGACAGTATTACATAGCTTGTAAAGGCCGTACTGTTGAACAGGCAGTGGCTTACGGAGTGCCAAAGACTAAGGCGGTAGCTTATGTTGCTCAGCTTAAAGCAGAAAAGAATACTGAGCCTCCAAGAACCTGGACGGTTAAATCCATACATATCCAGAGAAAGGCTGTGGATGTTGTTCCGCAGCGTTTGGTAAATGGGAAAATGAAAGATATCTGGGACAGCCAGGACAAAGAAACTAAGGCCATTATAACTACAATGCTTAAGTATGGTTTTGAACCCGGAGCGAACTGGAAGGATAACCCGGATTCTCCTCACTTCCAGGTAAAAGGGGACTTTGATAATCTCTTTTATGCAGGACATACAACTTATTATGTTACTATGGCTGTACAAATAGCTCTTAACAAGAAGATAGGAGCAGGATTGATAACAGACGGAATATGGGGAGATAAAACAACGGCAGCTGTTAATAAGTTCCGTGCACAGAATCTCTGGATCCAGAATGGTAAGCTGGGTGCTACAGCGTTAAAGAAATTATTGGGATAAAATAAGAAAAACCCCGGGCATAGAACACCCGGGGTAATCCCCTCTGTAAATAATTATAACATATCTGAGTAAACGGTAAATGGACGCTTATGTCTATTGGAAATCTGATTGATCGAATTTTTCTATCACTTTTCCAGTATCATTATCAATAACGGTATACGAAATTGTAAAATCACTGTCTTTAACTCCCATGAATTGTTGACATCCACTACTGAACAACAATATACTTAATGGTATTGGATCTGGTTCGGAATTTGATTTGTAGGCATCTCCATTAACCTTTATTATGAAAGATGTCAAGTCAGCATTAGCTGTAATGGATTTATAATAAGGATTAGCGGCAGTTAAATAATTTTTATCAAAGTAATCCTTTAATACCTTTAATATATCTTTTTGCTGTTTGGGAGTTAAGGTATATGTTGTTGTATAATCTTCATCATTTACAGTAACTTTAATCTTATTTGAATTTATATAATCGGTTAGTTCCTCGAAAGTCATCAAATTTGTAACTGTAACAACTATGGCCTTTTCTTTTACAGTCACATTGCATACATATTTCTTGCCATTTAAAGTTGCTGTTATACTTACATTTCCTTCTTTAATAGCCTTAACGGTACCCTTAGAGTTCACAGTGGCTATCTTCTTATTGCTGGTGCTCCACTTAGGGGATTTACTGGTTCCGCTTAGTTTTAGAGCTATTGTATCACCGGCATTTACAGATGCTTTTGTTTTATTCAGCTTTACAGTTGCAGCACTTACGGTCTGTGCGGATCCGGCCAGAGAAAATATAAGTGCCAGGGTTAATAACAAAGATAAATACTTTTTCATATACTCCTCCTATGTGTAATATTATGTAATTATTATGGAGTATATTTCCTATGTTGTCAAATAAAAATACCCAGGTATCATGTACCTGGGTAGTCAACTTACTGATTAAATTCTTTAACTTCAAAACTTGAGATCTTATCGAATGAGATATACTCTTTGATTCTTAAGTATGGTACTATGTTAGATAATTTAGTGAAGGTGTAATAAGACTTACCTGTTCCATCTGACTTGTTGTCATACCAGGTAATGAACTTATCAATATCTACGATAGGTAAGCTATATTCTTTTATACCGCCATTTGTCATTGTTATTACTAAGGTTGCGTAATTACCAAGATAATCAGGATTAGTAGCTGCTGTTGGTGTTGCGGATGCTTCGTTAGAATTTGTGCTTGTCGTACCGGACACTATTGCAGTGACAACATAGTAGTATGTAGTACCAGGAGTTACATTGTAGTCAGTGTATTCTAATACTGAGCCAGAAACTATGGGAGTGAAAGGAATGGTTGTGTCAGGTGTTCCGCCCGATGTTAAGGAACGTTTTATAACATAGCTTTGTGCGTTTGCAACTTCGTTCCATGTCAATTTAATATTTTCAGTGCCACCTAATGCATTAAGATCTGTTGGAGCTTTCACAGATTCCATCATTTCTAGTTCACCAATAGCAGTATAGCTTGAATAACCACCATTTGCAGAAATATTGATTCTGTACTTTTTATAAGTATTACTATTTGCTATTTCAAACTCTTTTTTTACACCTACACTCCAATCTATAATATTGGTTTGAGTATCTAATATCACCCATGTCCCTGATTTTTCATCTAATGCTTCAAAAGTCCAAGTCTTCGGTAATTCCCCTATTGAGATAACTACAGGATTTCTAGAAACAATAGTATATTTAGTTATACATTTAGCTTCTGGAAATTCATATGCTAGCCATCCGGTTGTTGTTCCTACCGCTGTTGCCCATAAACTTTTTGAAGTATTAGTAATATGATCAAACGCTTTCCAAGGAAAACAGTTATAGTTACTATCTACAAAATAACTGCTTGCACTTGCTTCACCGCTTGGGGATGTATTGCTTGTCATAGTTGGAATAATGTTTTCAGTATATATTGTTCCTGCAGCAAAACTCGTTGTACTACTTAATAAAAAAGCTGAAATAAAAACTAATACAAAAACTAACAATCCTTTTGCTCTCTTCATAAACTTTTCTCCATTTGTATAATTTTTTAATGTGTAAGATAAAATAATAAACCATATATATCCAAAGAAACAGTCTATAAATTACAAAATTTGAATTATATAATTAAGGTTTGACTATAAATAACATTTTAGTTGTCATAGCACTTTTATATGATATTATATATGTAATAATATTACATAGGAGGTTTTATGAACCAGTTACCAGAAGGATATAACGAAATTAAAAGTGTCAATTTACAGAAAGATAAAAAGATAGCATTATTAGTTAATTTATTAGCGTTAGTTGTAATGCTACCTTTGCTTGTGTTAGGAGCTATGATAAAGCCAGTAAATCTGGCAGGGGAATCTGCTCTCAAAGAATTATTGATAATAATTGTCTTTCTAATAGTTTATATGGTATTACACGAAGCTGTACACGGTATCTTTATATATAAATATAGTAAGCAAAAACCGAAGTTTGGATTTACAGGTATGTATGCATATGCCGGAAGTGATTCATATTTTAATAAAAGAGAATATATAATTATTGCATTGGCTCCAATTGTAGTATGGGGAGTAGTATTGCTTATATTAAATATTGCATTACCTTTTAGTACTTTTTGGATTATATATTTCATTCAAGCATGCAACATATCAGGGGCTGCTGGGGATCTATACATAACATATGTGATTAAAAAGATGCCTTCAGATGTACTCATTAAAGATGTTGGAATAGAGATGAAAATTTACTCTAAACAGTAACTTGTTGAGCTAAGATATATGAATCGTGATCGACTATCATTCTATAAGCTTTTGTAAAAGTATGTACATGGCATTGTATGTGATATTTCTTTACACCTGGATATCTGTGCCTTACAACAATCATTGTTGCCCTTGGCATATCCATGCGTAAAATTTGCCACCAATGGCCCGTGTTTCGGGAGCGGACTTCGACTACTCCATTTATGTATTTATAATCTGAAAAATAGCTTGTCTGAAATAAAGATAATTCTTTAGAATTAAACATGGATAGACCTCCTAGAGATAAAAGATTGAGAATTAAAAGAAGTGTTTTTAATAATATATCATAAATAGAATCAGATTCAAATAGAAAATGCAACTAATAAAAGACCTGGTAAATTCCGGGTCTTAATTTTTTAGTTTTATAACCCATTTATGGCTACCTATAAAGAAGGTTAAGTTAATATTCTGTCCGTCATCCAACTTGCAGACAAAGTCTATAGTAAAAATACCTGCATAGTTGCGGTCTTGCTGCAGCTTGACTTGAGTAATCTTATGGTCAATCAATTTATGCTTTTCATCTTCTAGCCGGACATAGGAAGGAGTTATATTACCTTGGTGGTCAAACACTGCTATTACATCAATTGGGATATTCATAGTCCAGTACCTCAGTTTTTCTAAACTGACTTAATTATAACGAACAAATGTTCTTTTGTAAACTGAAAAGTATTGACAATTCGTGTTGCATTTCGTGTTGCATAGATGTGAAAATCAATACAGTTATAGGTATAATAATAACTTGATAAGAAAAATAAAAACATGAGAAAATCCCGTATTTATAAGGGCTGCACGTATTTTCAAGTGTTATCAAGATTCATATAACAGGGGTTCAAGTCCCCTATGCTCCATCTTTAAAGAGTCAGTAAAATTAAGGGTTATAGAGTTTGAAGTTATGAAAAAGCACTCAGGAATGGGTGCTTTTTTATTTCGTATTATTACAAGGTAGACTACTGCTTATAAAATCTTAACAATAATCTGAATTAAACCTTTCTATAAAATTGTATAATTTTATATTTCAAAGTACAAATTCGAAGTCGGTTAAAAACAGAAATGAAATACAATATACAAGCTTAATATTTTGACAATAAAATTCTTTAGTATATAATGGAATATAATAAAGTTAAATTTTTCTTAGGAGGACAAAGAATGAAAAAATTTATTTTAGGAGCCTTGATGTTTTCCTGGGGAATGGTAGGGGTAATAACCCTTACAATCATTATAGCTCTAAATCCATGGAATTATAATGGAATAGATGGAATAAAGGGGGCATTGCTTGGTATGGGTGTAAGTGTACCTTATATTATCTTCTGGATGTTAACCTTAGCAGGTATTTTTCTTTGTGTTATTGATATTTATCTTGATAATAAAAAACATAATTCTGGAATGTAATAAAAATATACTCGGGTAAAATTATATTAATTAACATGGCTAATATATATTTCTTTAGTTGTCGGACATATAAAATGGTTATGAAAATATTAACCGAAAACACTATCAATTATTAATGTAACGAAGGGATAAATATAATGAAGAAAAAAATATTTTACACAGTATTTGGTTCCGCGATTCTTTTAATAATTATATTCGCAAATAAACCAAAGGTTATTAATGCATCAGACATAGTTACTATGGCACAAAGCAATTACTCATCAATAAAATTCAATGATAAAATAATTATCGCTGATGGGAATCAACAATATCTAATTGATGACTTCATACCGAAATTATCAAGATATACTCTTGAACCTTATAACGGTAATATAGATACTAATTATTCATATAGGACAGAAGTTAACGATAAGAAAGGAAATCAAATTATTATTTTAGATAATAAGTATATGATCGTAAATGATAATATATATGAAATAACAAATGGTGACATAGATTTTGACAAACTATATTCATTTTATTTAGATTAGCAAACAAAGTAAAACAGCTGCCAACTATTATAAGCGTTGACAGCTGTTTTGAGTTTTACTGGTTTAATTCTTTATAGCACCAAAACCAATCAATGCAATTCAAGTCTGATTTTTGGGGATCATTTATACGTTCCACTAATTCATCATAGCTGCGAGGAGCTGGAACCATAACAGGTTTATCAGGCTGCCAGTTAGCAGGGGTTACCACCTTACAGCTGTCTGTTGTTTGCAGTGCAGTGAGGAGTCTTAATATTTCATATATATTTCGCCCATTTGTCAGAGGATATATGAGAATAGCACGAATAGTCTGATCGGGGTCAATAAAGTAAACATTCCTGACAGTTTCCTGTTTGCTGGCATCTGGTGCAATCATTCCATAGAGGGCTGCCACCTCAGCCATTCGGTCTGCAATAATTGGAAAAGGAATCTGAGTACCTGTTAATAAATAAATCTGATTAACCCAAGCCAGGTGAGAAGATTTACTGTCAATACTTAAACCGATAAGTCTGGTATTCAACTCTTCAAATTGGTTATTCATTTGAGCGAAAGCTAAAAATTCAGTCGTACATACAGGTGTAAAGTCACCGGGATGGGAGAAAAGTATAACCCAATGGCCGGTGTAATCAGAGAGCTTCAATGTTCCATGTGTTGTTGCAGCAGTGAAATCGGGAGCTTTCATGCCTATGCTAATATTCATAATCTACCTGAACCATTAATTTCCTTGGTTTATTATATGCTAAATCGATGAAATATTAACACGATTCTTTCATGAAGATGTTATCTGCCTTATCCGAACGTACTTGTTTTAAGTGTATTTTATATCATGTATTGTAAAAGTTGGGGGCCTAGTTAAAATATATAAATATTTATCATATTTAGTCATATACTGATAAAAAGTGGTTCGGGATTAACCTATGGATATATATGTTGTTCAAGAAGGAGACAGTATCTGGTCAATAGCTGAGAAATACGGTGTTTTACCAGAAAGATTGATATTGGATAATGGTTTGGTATACCCGTATAGTCTGATTATAGGACAGTCTATTGTGATAGCTTATCCAAAGCAGGTGCATATTGTTCAAGAGGGAGAGAATCTGCAAAGTATTGCCGATCTTTATAATGTGACAGTGTTGCAACTATATAAAAATAACCCTTATCTATCCGACAGGGATTATCTTTATGTTGGCGAAACTTTAATAATTTCCTATAATACAACCGGGAGTATAACAACAAATGGTTTTGGTTATGCATATATCAGGAAAGAAATCTTGATAAAAATCTTACCTAACTTAACCTATTTATCAATATTTAATTATACAACCATTGATCAGGGGAATATTATTACTTATGAAGACGATTCTGAAGTAATTCAAACAACCAAAGAGTATGGTGTTATTCCCCTGCTGATGCTTGCAACGCTAACCAGGCAAGGTGAGCCTGATGTTGAAGCCTCCTACGAAGTGTTGTTAAATGAGGAATATCAAAAGAGCAATATAGAGCAATTCTTAAGTATAGTTAAAAGTAAAGGTTATGGCGGTGTAAATATTGTATTTAATAATCTGAATGTAAGTAATCAATCGTTGTATACTAACTTTATACGTAGAATATATGAACGCCTACAACAAGAGAACTTAATTTTTTTTATTACAATAAATCATGAGAGCAAGGATATAGATGGCAGCTTAATTGAAGAAGGAATTGATTATTCCCAATTCAGTGATTATGTGGATGGTATATTGTTTTTAAAATTCGTTTGGGGTACCAATAACAATCCCCCGGGTCCAGTCAGTAATATAAATAATATAAAGGCTATGACAGAATATATATTAACTAAGGTTCCCCGTGAAAAAGTAATTTTAGGAATCCCTATAATTGGATATGACTGGCAGCTTCCGTATATACCGGATAGATCTAGTGCCAGCTCACTTACAATAAATTCTGTTATGGCATTAGCTTATGATGTGGAGGCTGTAATTCTTTTTGATGAAGCATCCCAAACTCCGTATTTTTATTATGAACAATATAATATCTCCATTCCGGCAAGGCATATAGTATGGTTTGTTGATGCAAGGAGTATTGACGGGTTAAACAACATTATAAAAGAATATTCAATTGCAGGAAGCGGAATATGGAACATAATGGTTTACCATCCTCAGTTATGGACTATTATCAATTCTCAGTTTGATATTGTAAAACGGACGTAAAAGTAAAGAACTTGATTGAGCTTAGCATGGAGGTGAATTTTATGATTATTACATTCAAAAAATATTATCAGTTACGGGGTTGGAATATTGTTTTTAAAAAGGATATGTAAATTATGGTTATCAGGAGTTTCTATTTAGATACAATGATTATTTATGTTTTATCAATTGATAATGGGTTTATTGTGGTGAGAGTACAATGATGATTGTCTGTTGCAAAATAATGCAAAGCAGTAAGAAGCCTCTTGGCTTTCCTGTAATGCACTTCCTGAAAGATAGGTAAATGATTTTATGGCTAAAACGAATAAAGTTATTCAATTATAGCAAACAAAGTCATTAATGTGTCTTTTAGCCGGTGTATGGAGGAAAGCCAAGAGATTTTTTGTCGCAACATGGTTAAAAATGCAACAACCCCCTTGGTATAGATTCTTTGTAACAGGCATTCTTTTTGGAAAAATTGGTAATACAAATCCCTTCTTCGGTTTTTCCGGCTTATTCTTCTACATGGGTAGCGATGTTTATTATAATAAAAACAATATCAGATCCTCACAATCTGGCCATTAGTTATTTTCGGGGTCACTGCTTAGAGGAAGACCCTTAAAATGACAGAAAATTAAATGACCGTAAATGGAGTAAATATATGCATTTAGACTGGATTTATGCTTTGAAATATTCTATACTAAGAATTGATCAAGCAATTGACTTAGAAAGAAGGAACATGATTTGCCGGATTGTTATTATAGTGAAGGTGATATAAAACGGAAAATAAGAAATCTAAAAAAATTGGAAATGAGGTTAAGGTTCCATCAATTCGAATCCAATGGAGTCTACAAAGGCTGGGAAACCAGTAAATCTATTCCTAAAAAACTGGTTTGGGATGAATTTTTCTGCCTCCAGGATAACTGTAAAAATGTTAGATACAATATGAAAGACTTAATTACCTTAGATAGAGACGGACTTAAAAATGTAATCAGTCAGTTCTATTATGCAGTTTTCTATAGAAAATTTCAGGAAACGGGAATGTTGGATAGTAGTCTCTATGATCCGGATATACTGATGAAGATGGGGCTTCCAATTGATGCGGATGCCGGAGCCATCAAGAAGAGATTTCGTGAACTTGCGAAAGAATATCATCCCGATGCGGGAGGAACCAGTGAAAAGTTCGTTGAATTATTGGAGCAGATGAATTCCCTTCGCTTAAGAGATTAATTGCAGATTTATATTTATCTGTTTGCCGTAATTCTTTCATCTTAAGGAGTAAACAACTGTTATTCAGTTACATAGACCGTGCAGCGCATTTTAATGCCGTCTTCAGCGGCATATATGTAAGCACGGCCTTTTTGTATTCCAGTAACATTTCCTTTTGCATCAACTGTGGCAATATTTGGGTTACTGGTGGACCAGGCCGGTAGATTGCCGGAGGATACTTTGGCATTGATTTTATTGCAGTTACCTTTTTTTATTGTGATTTCATAAGCATCCAGAGTGATTTCCGGCTGCTTTACAGTTACAGTGCAGCTTTTGCTGATTCCGCTGACGGTAGCAGTTATGATAGCAACACCATGTTTAAGAGCAGTTAAATTACCGTTTTCATCTACGGTTACGATGCTTTTCTTGTTAGATTTCCAGGTTGGTGTAAGCATGGAAGATACATCTGCCGTTAGGCTGAAAGTTTGGCTTCGGTACAACGAGAGGCTGGTTCGGCTAAGAGTTACTTTGGGTGATTTCACTGTTAGAGAGAAGGTAGAACTGGTTTTGTCAACAGTTGCTGTGATAACAGCTTTGCCTGGTTTTAACCCGGTTACTGTACCATTCTCGTCAATTACAGCCACACTTTTAGGAGTACACTTCCAGGTTACATTATTACCAGTAGAGGTTTTTGCAGATAATGCAAGTGATTCGCTTGCCTCAATTGAATTCTTTGATGCAAGGATAGCAATAGTTGTTTTACGGACTATAATCTTGCAGGAAGCTTCCGCTTTGTTGATTTTAGCTGTTATCTTTACAGTACCGGCACTTTTGGCAGTTATTTCACCATAGGTATTAACAGAAGCTATTTTCGAATCACTGCTTCTAAAGGTTGGCATACTTCCATCATGAGTAATAGCAAAGATTTGAAATTCCTCCCCAACATTAAGGGTCATTTCGTATTGAGTTAATAAGACAAAGGGGACTGAGCTGAAGGCACCTGCCTGAAGCTGCATAACTGGCAGAAAAAATAAAGAAATACACAATAGAACTGATATTAAGATTTTTTTCATTGGCTTATCATTCCCTTTCCATATCCGGATGGAAGGAATTACAGCAAACTAACAGTAGTTTAGCATTAATTACATCATTTGTAAATGAAAATTTCATATGTTAATAATATATTCTTTTAAAGATCACTTTTTCGAATGAAGGCTTTTAATACCTGAAGCTAATAAACTTTATTAAGGAGACCCTATGAACACAAAGGATAACACAGAGCAAAATGAGAATTATGCCAAAGAGCTTCACAAAATCCTTAAATCCAATGAACAACTCTATAGTGTTATTGAAAAAGCGGAGGGGCTTTTAAATATGCCATACTATATCGGTGCAGGCTGTATAACTCAGTCCGTATGGAATTATCAAAATGGCAATGAACCTATGTATGGAATAGAGGATCTGGATTTCGTATATTTTGATAAAAAGGATACTACATATGAAGGTGAAAACAATATAATTGAGCAGATCAAAGAGAGAATCGGAGATCAGAACATCCGTATAGACATTAAGAACCAGGCAAGAGTACACCTCTGGTATCAGCAGCATTTCGGATATGCTGTTGAGCCTTATAAATCCCTGGAGGAGGCTATTGATACATGGCCTACAACTGCATCAGCGGTTGGAGTGAGGCTGGAGTCAGGTATGTTAAAGATTTATGCACCTTTTGGCTTGGGAGATATGTTTGCTCAGGTAGTGATTGCCAACAAAACTAGAATAACCAGAGAAATATATGAAAATAAGTCAAGGAAATGGGCAAGAAAATGGAACACCTTAAAAATTATGCCTTGGGATTACGAAGCAAAAATCCGTTAAATGATTCGCTTCATGAATCATTTAACGGATAGATAAAGATGCTTACGCCTTTATAAGCTTTTACTGGTTAAAGTATTAAAATAACGCCCTTGTTATCTTATGCGGTTACTTCTTTGTAATTCGCAGCAACTTTATTCCAGTCAGTAACATCGAAGAAAGCTTTTACATAGTCTACACGCAAATTTTTATATTTCAGATAATATGCATGTTCCCAGACATCAATACCAAGAATGGGTGTCCATTCACCTTTTGTCTCCATAATAGGATTATCCTGATTAGGAGAAGAAGTAACCTGTAAATCACCTGCTTTGTTAGCGGAAAGCCAGGCCCAGCCGGAACCGAAACGGGTAGTGGCAGCAGCGGTAAGTTTCTCCTTTAATACATCAAAACTACCAAAGTCTTTTGTAATCTGTTCAGCCAATTTTCCTTCTGGCTGACCACCGCCTTTAGGAGACATGGTATCAAAATAAAGATTGTGATTATAGAAACCACCGCCGTTATTACGGATAGCATTTTTTTGTGCTTCATCAGTTAGGGTGTCTAAGGAAGTGAAGATCTCCTCGATGGTCTTACCAGAAAGTTCGGGAGCCTTTTCTAATGCAGCATTTAAGTTATTGGTGTAAGTTGCATGATGTTTGCTGTAGTGAGTATTCATTGTCAACTCATCAATATGAGGTTCAAGGTCCTTAAAGTAATAGGATAATTCAATTTGTTTAAACATAATGGTTACACTCCTTTTAATTATTTTATATAGTACATTGTAATTCGGTTTTGATAATGAATCTTATTATTATTTATCATGACTCTATTATGCCACATTATAAAATTGAATGCAATACAATTTTATAAAATTAATGATTAATTATTATCAATCAAAGTTAGTTTTTACAATTTTGATGTTTTTTATAACCTTTTTGGACATTTTGCTACAAGATCAAGACAGAATACGCATAAATATGACATTATAGTTCTTGACATAGAAATTTTGATTTATTAATATTTTATTAATACTATTGAAAGTGAAATAAATAAATTAACAACTGCGGCAGTTAATAAATAATGTGCATAGGAGGAGTATATATAGGATGCCGCTTTCTATATATACATTTTGCGGATGAGGTTATTAAAGGATCTATCAATTCGTGTGAAATTGGTTGCAAGTTTTTCGATTTTTTTAGTTTTTATAATTATTTTAGGTTTTATGGCCTCCGGAAGCGTTCGTAAGATTGCTGAAAATGGATCGCAGATGTACAGCTATAATCTCAAAAGCATTGATGTGCTTCATGAAATCAAAGAAAACAACTTAGAAATCAAAGCAAATCTGTTGAATGCGTTGTATGCTCAGAGTATGCAGACATCAAATCAGATACTTCCTATTATTGAAGAATTAAAGGCTGATAATGATCAGTTGATGGATACATATGAAAAGAATTTATTAAAGGCTGATAATAAAAAACTCTGGGATACTTATAAAGAGGAACTGGAGAAATACAGAGAATCCAGAAACCAACTTATCAAATACATCTCACAAGGTAATACGGCAATGGCCAAAGGACTTATGGAAGAGAATGAAGTGAGCCGTGTTACTATGCAGGATCAGCTTAATCAATTGGTAAAAAGTAATCAGGACATAGCTGAGAGCAAAAATACCGAAAATAAAGCTTATGTTGCTATGCTTAATATCTTAACACTGGTAGTTTCCATTTTAGGTATTGTACTTGCAGCTTTCCTTGGGTTTGTTCTTTCCACATACATAACAAAATACCTTAAGCTGGGACTTACCTTTGCTCAGGCTTTGGAAAATGGTGACCTGACCACGGAGATTAGTTCTGTAAGCAATGACGAACTGGGTAAATTAATTAATTCTTTAGGGAAAGCACAGGACAGAATGAGAAGTACCATGTCCAATATCATGGACAGAACCATGGAGGTTGCAGCATCAAGCCAGCAGCTATCAGCTGCAATAGAAGAAGTATCAGCAACCTTTACAATAATAAATAATAATACAGAAAATATTGTAAGTGGCATTATAGATGTTAATACTGCCACAGAGGAATTAACTGCTACGATTGATCAGGTTAATTCAGGGGTTACACAGCTGGCAACCAGCTCCTCAGACGGTAATATGCAGTCAGTCACCATTAAGAACCGTGCAGTTAAGATTAAAGAAAACGGAATTAAATCCAAAGAACTTGCTGATAAACTATACGACCAAACAGAAGAGAAGATTCAAAAATCCATTGAAAATGCCAAGGTTGTAGAAGAGATCTCTGTAATTGCAAGTTCAATTGCATCCATAGCAGAACAGACGAATTTACTTTCGCTGAATGCAGCCATTGAAGCTGCCAGAGCAGGTGAGCACGGCAGGGGCTTTGCAGTAGTTGCAGATGAAATCAGAAGCCTGGCTGAGCAATCCACCGGTTATGTTAAGGATATTACAGAATTGGTTGAAAAAGTAATCAATTCCGTAAATGACCTGGCCGATAACTCCAGAGAAATCCTGGAATTTGTTGATAACAGAGTACGTGTCGATTATGATCTTCTTATTCAGACTGGTATAAATTATGAAAAAGATGCTATTTATGTAAATGGCTTATCACAGGATACGGCATCAATGTCAGAAGAGCTGAATGCCTCAACAGAAGAAATAAGTAGTGTAGTTCAAAGCATTGCTGCAAATATGGAAGGTACCGCTCAGAGCTCAGAGGAAATCCTAAGCAGTATGGATACAACCTCAAGATCCATCGATGACATGGCAAAAATGGCCCAGAGCCAGGCTAAAGTAGCTGACAGCCTTAATCAGGCAGTAGCTTTATTCAAACTTAATGCGTAAAAATAATAGTTAAAATAAAGAGAGAAAAAGGGTAAAATTATAGTAAATAGGACCCTTTTTCTCTCTTTTTCTACATAATCTGCTTGTATTATAATGTAATCATGATATACTGATGTCAGATTGAATAATAAAGTATAAAGGGGAATTTATGAGATATCATAATCTGATGGAAAAAATAGTGGTTGTAAAATTAGATGAAATATGGGATAAGTTCGAAGGGTGTAAGTGTGACAGATGCCGTGATGATATTATTGCATGTGCTCTGAATAATACGACTCCTAAATATGTTGTTTCAGAAGAAGGGGAGCTTTATGCAAAAGCTGAAAGCCTCAATGCAGATTACGAGTTGGAATTGGTGAAGATAGTATCCAAGGCTATAAATGCAGTTAGTGCCAACCCCAGTCATTTACTGAAAGTATAACATACAGGTATAAACTCATGTATATATCTGCAAACTATATAATCCCAGCGAATAAACAAAAGAAATAGAGCCGTTACCAGAAGCAACGGCTCTATTTCTTTCTATTATAAATCTGAACGGGTTAATTCAGATTCTTTCGTTCTTAAGCAAGAGTATTAACAGCTTTGCTTAAACGGGAAACTTTTCTTGAAGCAGTATTCTTATGATAAACACCTTTGGATGTTGCTTTATCAATTTCAGAAATAGCAGCAAGTAAGCTTGTCTTAGCAAGGTCTTTGTCACCGGCAGCCACGGCAGCATCAACTTTCTTTATAGTAGTCTTAACTTTAGACTTGATAGCTTTGTTTCTTAACGCTTTTGTTTCATTAACTAAAATACGCTTTTTAGCAGATTTAATGTTAGCCAAATCGTACACCTCCACAACTATGTTAAATTTTGAGTAATTTTTCAATCACATCAGTTCCTGGGAACTGGTTCTTGTTCCATTAAATCCGGACACGGACGTTCTAATGTAAACATACTATTATATAGTATTATAAAGCATATGTTATGTCAATACATAATTCCAAAAAAAATGCAAAAAATAAGTTTAAAAACATATAAGGAGGAATCATATCCGATGGATAAATTAAGCCTGCCAAGAACCGACCTTGCACTGGAGATCCGTGAAACTTTTCCCGAGGATGATGTAGAAATACAAGGTGTGATACTAAAAGAAGAGTACAATAAAAAAAGAGACATAAAGGTTACTACAGTAACAATCAAGGAAGAAAGAGGTGCCAAAGCAATGGGAAAACCCATTGGCAACTATATAACCATTGAAGCTGCTAATCTGGGAGATTCTGATGAGAGCTACCATGAACCCATCTCAAAGGAGATCGTAAAATATGTTCGTCAATTAGCCGGAAATATAGCCGGAAAGGAAATATTGGTAGCAGGGCTAGGGAATAGAGATGTAACACCAGATGCTTTAGGACCACAAGTCGTAGAGAATTTATTAGTTACAAGACATTTAAAAGAGGAATATGGTAGTGAGTTTCTTACAAAGAACAAAATGGGAAATATCAGTGCTATAGCACCGGGGGTAATGGCCCAGACCGGAATGGAAACAAGCGAAATACTAAAAGGAATCATAAATGAGACCAAACCGAAACTAATAGTTGTAATCGATGCATTAGCGGCAAGAAGTGTAGACAGGGTAAATAAGACCATACAAATAACAGATACTGGAATCAGTCCCGGGTCCGGTGTGGGAAATAACAGAAAAGCTCTCAATAAGGAAAGTCTTGGCGTTGATGTAATTGCCGTAGGTATTCCTACAGTAGTAGATGCCGCTACGATTGTTAAGGATACGATGGAGCGTTTTATGCAAGGACAAGGCTTCAAAGAACAGGAAATCAACCAATTTACCAGTGAACTTGGAAGCCAGAGTATGAAAACAATGTTCGTTACACCTAAAAATATAGATGAAGCTGTAAAGCAAATGAGTTATACCATTTCAGAAGCTTTGAATGAGTGCTTCGTATAAGAAGCATTTAGAAGTGTTCTTTTGATGGCTGATTAAGGTGAATCTGAAAATCAGAACAACAAAAGAGCACTTCTTTTTATCTGTTCGATATGAAATATAACCAATATTTGATAACCAGAGGTCATCAGAACACAGGAAACCAGAACCAGCAAGGGCATGTCTTAAAAATTTCTTAAATATGGATGGATAAGTTATCAGAATCTCACTTACGGCATAAGATAAATAAGGTGTAATTATACAATGCTGTAAATGAAATGAGGAGTAAGGAATGAGAAGATATCGCTACAAGGCTGAAAGAATGTTTTTTATGACTCTCTGGTCAATTATACTTATATTAAGTTTTACGGTACTCATTAAGGGAATAAATGTACTTGGCAATAACGGCCTGGCGAAAACAAGTATATCACTGAAAGAAAAAGTAATAACAGTTATAAGCAATTATGTTTTGGAGAATCATAATTCCATATTCCAATATGTCAGAGATACCAGTGAAAACAGTAACAGCAGCTATGCTTTAAGCGGAATGATACATAGTTTCCCAATCAATGAATATGTTGCGAATGCCACTGAAACAGAAAGTGAGAAAAGTAATCAGTACATAAATAATAATCCTTTGATTTATTCCGCCAAAGATAACACACTTTTAAGGTATGAGGATTATTTAAAGCTTATTAAACAGGGTGTACATACCACTCAACCGACTTCAGGGAATACGGTTGCTGAAACATCAGAAGAACCCGGAGATGCGGTGGCAGTAGACTCTAAAGGAATCAATAGCACCATGCTGCCTATAGATATAATAAACGGCGAATTTTATCTGGAGGATGAAGGCACCAGTCACATAGATGATAGTCACAAACAGGCTATCAGTTTTGGAAATGGTGAACACTATACGCTGGAACAGCTGGAAAATAAGCATTTTTTATATAATAATTTTTACATAGTGGATGGTACCACATCAGTAAAAGACTCAATATTTGATGCAAAAGCAATGTTAGGAATGGATATGACATTAAAAACAAAAGAAGACAAGCCGCAAATACTGATATACCATACCCATTCCCAGGAAGCATTTTCAGACAGCAGGAGCGGAAAAGTAGCAGATACGGTAGTAGGTGTAGGCGAAGTACTGGCAGACATCCTAGAGACAGAGTATGGTTACAACGTAATTCATGACAAAACGAAATATGACATGATGGGAGGGTATCTGGACCGCAACCTTGCCTATAACTACGCAAAAGACGGTGTCACAAAGCTTTTAAAGAAAAATCCCACGGTGGAAGTAGTAATAGATCTCCATAGAGATGAGGGAAATAAAAGAGTAGTGAACCTAAACGGTGAAAAAGTTGCAAATATCATGCTCTTTAACGGACTAAGCCGCAACTCAAAAGGAGAAGACATAGCAAGTCTTTATAACCCCAATCTACAGGCAAACCTGGCCTTCAGCCTGCAGCTCCAGCTAAAGGGAAGAGAACTGTTCCCGGGGCTAATGTACAAGAACTACCTAAAAGGCTACCGCTTCAATCTGCATCTAAGAGAAAAATCAATCCTGGCAGAAGTAGGTACAGCCAAAAATACCGTACAGGAAGAAAAGAACTCCATGAAATATCTGGCAGAGGTACTTGACCAGGTACTGCAAGGTGAAGAATAAGCTAACAAAAGTGAAATCATAAAAATAAAGTAAAGAACGTTATAACCAATGTATAAAATCATAAGCAATCGGGTAACCTTAATGCCAATAAAACAGAGAGCATGGCTTTCTATAAGCCATGCTCCTCGTCCGTTGCCAAAGACCTAATATTCACGTCCACTTACCCTCTCTGGTAATCTAATCTGCTTGTCACTCTCCTTTTCATATGCTATAATACCCATATTGACCGAAATTAGGAAAAAGGATCAACTCATTTTTGCAGGAGGAACTTAATAAATGATTGAACAAAGCAATATTCGCAATTTCTGCATCATTGCTCATATAGATCACGGCAAATCAACCCTTGCGGATCGTATTATAGAAAAGACAGGCCTGCTGACCAGCAGGGAAATGCAGGCACAGGTACTTGATAACATGGAACTTGAGAGGGAAAGAGGAATAACCATAAAAGCTCAGGCTGTCAGAACCGTATACAAGGCAAAGAACGGCGAAGAGTATATCTTTAACCTTATCGATACTCCGGGACATGTGGATTTCAACTATGAGGTATCCAGAAGCCTTGCAGCCTGTGAAGGTGCAATACTGGTAGTGGATGCTGCGCAGGGAATAGAAGCACAGACTCTTGCCAATGTGTATCTGGCACTGGACCACAACCTGGATATTATGCCGGTTATCAATAAAATAGACTTACCCAGTGCGGAGCCTGAAAGGGTGAAAGCTGAGATTGAGGATGTAATCGGGCTGGAAGCACAGGATGCACCGCTGATTTCTGCAAAAATAGGACTTAACATTGAAGAAGTATTAGAACAGATCGTAACCAAAATAGCACCTCCCAAAGGAGATGTAACAGCTCCCTTGCAAGCATTGATCTTCGACTCAAAATATGATTCCTATAAAGGGGTTATTATTTTCTGCCGTGTCATGGAAGGAAAGATAACCAGAGATACCACTATAAAAATGATGGCAACCGGAGCAACAGCAGAGGTTGTTGAACTTGGAACCTTTGGTGCGGGACAATTTATACCCTGCGAAGAACTCACAGCCGGTATGGTAGGTTATGTGACTGCAAGTTTAAAGAATGTGCGTGATACCAGAGTAGGTGATACCGTAACTGATGCGACAAATCCCTGCAAGCAGGCACTGCCGGGCTATAAAAAAGTAAACTCCATGGTTTACTGCGGTATGTATCCCGCTGACGGTGCTAAGTATCCCGATTTAAGAGATGCTCTTGAAAAGCTTCAGTTAAATGATGCCGCCCTACAATTTGAGCCGGAGACCTCTGCGGCCCTGGGATTTGGATTCCGATGCGGCTTCTTAGGCCTATTGCATCTTGAAATCATTCAGGAACGGTTAGAGAGAGAATATAACCTGGATATCGTAACAACAGCTCCGGGAGTTGTATATAAGGTTCATAAAACAGATGGTCAGATCCTTGAAATAACAAACCCCTCCAATTTACCCGACCCTTCTGAGATAGAGATGATGGAGGAGCCAATGGTAAGCGCAGAAATCATGGTTACCACAGAGTTTGTAGGTGCAATAATGAACTTATGCCAGGAGAGAAGAGGTATATATCTTGGTATGGAATACATGGAAACTACCAGAGCATTGTTAAAATATGATCTGCCTTTAAATGAAATTATCTATGACTTCTTTGATGCATTAAAGTCCAGGTCGAAAGGCTATGCCTCCTTTGACTATGAAATGAAGGGATATGTACAGTCCGAACTTGTGAAACTGGATATTCTGATAAACAAAGAAGAAGTGGATGCTCTGTCCTTTATCGTACACGGGGACTCAGCCTATGAACGCGGCAGGAAAATGTGCGGCAAGCTGAAGGAAGAGATTCCGAGACAGCTCTTTGAAATTCCCATTCAGGCAGCTATCGGCAGCAAGGTTATTGCCAGAGAAACTGTTAAAGCTATGAGAAAAGATGTACTTGCTAAATGTTACGGCGGTGATATATCACGTAAGAGAAAGCTTTTAGAGAAGCAAAAAGAAGGCAAGAAACGTATGCGCCAGGTGGGTAATGTAGAGATACCCCAGAAAGCCTTTATGAGCGTATTGAAACTGGATGAAGACTAGTAAGCTGGCTGGCAAAACGAGTAATAATTCATTTTAAAATAAAGTAATATATAAATTCTTCTGTAAACTTATATAATTTGAACTTTCCTTCAATTTTTTGGGATAAGAAAAATGCTGTCGTATAAAGCGTTATCTTATGGGAAAAAAGTGAATGTTAAGGTATTTTGTATAATGGGGTACAGGAGAATTTTTTTTATTTTATATGAAATTTTTCCTATTGATGAAATAAACAAACAATGGGATGATTAATGGATACAAGAGAAAAAATTAACGATTTTTTTTGACTTGGATGTATAATACGGAAATTGTTAAACATATAACAAAAATATTTTAAAAAAAACTATAAATTCATACAATTCCGTGTTATACTCATATTAGAATGTATTTTAATAAGATTAATTACATACTAATGCATTACTATGATTTACAGATTAAACGAAAGAGAGAAAGACGATGAAAGCAGCATCTTTTATGGGCGGCATTCATCCATACGATGGGAAAGAACTGACTATGGATAAGCCCTCTAGAACACTACTGCCTTTAGGTGATTTGGTATTCCCCCTTTCACAGCATATTGGCAAACCTGCAAAATCATTGGTAAAAAAAGATGATTATGTCTTTATGGGTCAGATTATAGCGGAAGCTGATGGACCCATGTCATCCAATATTATTAGTTCTGTATCCGGCACTGTAAAAGGGATTGAACCAAGAACCACAGTGTCAGGACTCAAAGTGAATTCCATCTTAATTGAAAATGACGGAAAATATCTAGCTATCGATGGATTTGGTAAAGAGCGGAATTATCATGACCTTAATAATGATGAAATAAGAGGTATTATTAAGGGAGCCGGTATTGTAGGTATGGGAGGCGCAGCCTTCCCGACACATGTTAAACTAACTACCCCAAATGATGAAAAAATTGAATATGTAATTGTTAACGGAGCAGAATGTGAACCTTATCTGACCTCTGATTACCGTATTATGCTGGAGGAGCCGGAGAAGCTTATAGGTGGTCTTAAGGTTTTATTAAAGCTGTTCCCAAATGCAAAAGGAGTTATTGCCATTGAGGACAATAAACCCCAGGCGATTGCACTATTACAGGAACTTACCAAAAAGGAAGAACGAATTACAGTTAAAGCTCTGAAAACCAAGTATCCCCAAGGCGGAGAGCGTTTTCTCATTTCCGCTGTAACCGGAAGAAAAATAAATTCTTCCCTGCTGCCTCTGCATGCAAGATGTATTGTAAATAATGTGGATACAGTAATAGCAATTTATATGGCAGTAGCATTTTCTACACCATTGATTCGAAAAGTAATAACTGTTACCGGAGATAGTATAAAAGACCCTGGTAATTACATAGTTAAAATCGGAATGAATATGAAAGAAATAATCGATGCTGCAGGCCTTACGGAAGAGAACCCCAGAAAAATAATTTCGGGAGGACCTATGATGGGGCAGGCATTGTATACCCTTGATTTACCGGTAACAAAATCCTCTTCTTCCCTGCTTGTACTATATCAGGATCAGGCAGCAGTAAAGAATACCAGCAACTGTATACGCTGCGGAAGATGTGTATCTGTCTGCCCGGGACGTATTATCCCCCAAAAACTGTATAATTTCTCTATGAACAATAATAAAGATGGCTTTTTAAAGTACAACGGTATGGAATGCTGTGACTGCGGAAGCTGTACTTATGTGTGCCCTGCAGGACTGAGACTGAACCAGTCTATTAAGCAGATGAGAGGTGTAATTTTACAGGACAGGAAGAAATAGAGGAGGACAGTTAATGAATCACTTATATAATGTATCAGCATCTCCCCACATACGCAGTAAGACAACTACTGCTTCTATCATGCGGGACGTAGTTATAGCACTGATACCTGCGGGTATCCATGGTGTTTACAATTTCGGACTGCATGCTCTTTTAATAATAGCAATCAGTGTGATAACCTGTTTACTCACAGAATATCTCTATGAAAAAGCTTTAAAGAAACCGAATACAATCAGAGATTTAAGTGCGGTAGTAACGGGCTTATTGCTGGCTTATAATATGCCTCCCTCCGTACCCTTATGGATTCCGGTAATCGGCAGTGTATTTGCGATTTTAGTTGTAAAAATGTTGTACGGTGGTATTGGGCAGAACTTTATGAACCCGGCACTTGCAGCAAGATGTTTTCTAACCGTAAGCTTCGCCGGTTATATGGTGGACTTTAATATACCTGTTAATTTTTCGGGCAGCACTGTTTCAGCGGATGGTTTATCCTCTGCAACTCCCCTTAGCATATTGCGGGAGGGCGGTACCTTTCAAATCATAGATCTGTTTCTCGGAAAAAATATCGGAACAATTGGAGAGACCAGTGTTATTCTTATTCTGGCGGGAGCAATATATCTTATTGTCCGAAGAGTTATTAACCTTAGAATTCCCGCAACCTACCTGGCGGCTTTTCTCTTTACGCTTCTCTTATGTACAAGAGACGGTTTGAGCCTGGAATACATATTGGCACATCTGTTTGCAGGAGGACTTATACTTGGTATATTCTTTATGGCAACGGATTACGCCACCAGTCCGATTACTCCAAGGGGACAGTTATTATATGGTCTGGTACTGGGTGTGCTAACGGCTTTATTCCGTGTATTCGGTTCCTCCACAGAGGGCTTATCTTTTGTAATTATCTTCGGTAATCTGTTAGTACCCTTGATAGACAGACTGACCGTACCTGGAATGTTTGGAAAGGGGGCAGTGGCAGATGGCAAGTGAAAAGAGAAGAATATTTAAAAGCATAGCAAGAGATGCCTTGAGATTATTTGCCATTACTGTTATAACCGGTATCATTCTTGGATTTGTCCATGAAGTGACCTTGCCGGCTATTACAAGAAATAATGCACTCACCAGGCAGAAAGCTTTTGCCAAGGCATATCCTGAGGCCGAACAGTTTCTGGAAACCGAAGAACTGGAGTCATTTGCACTTACGGAAGGGGATTCTCTGCTGACGGAGATGGGTTATAAAAACATTGCGGTCCAGGAAATAAGAATAGCAGCCGATAAAGCCGGTAATGCACTCGGTTATGTAGCAGTTGTATCCACCAGTGAGGGGTATGGCGGTAATATAACACTACTCATTGGGTATTCCAATGACGGAGTGGTAAAAGGGATGGACATCATGGAACTGAATGAAACCCCAGGACTTGGAACGAAAGCAGGAGAAGACCCTTTTATAAGCCAGTTTGCCTATAAAAATGTTATTGAATTTGTTTATACGAAAATGGGAGCGGTAGCAGATAATGAGATTGATGCAATCAGCGGTGCGACAATAACAACGAAAGCAGTAGTGGATGCTGCCAATGCAGGAATAAAATTCATTCTAAGTGTTGATGAATAATGTTACATATTATAATAGGTTTGAATCGTGCACCAAGGTGTACAGATAGGAGCTTAAATGAAGAAAGAGAGTATTGCTGTAAAGAAAGGAAACGTTAATCCCTATCTGGAAAGAATGACAAAAGGGCTTATCAAAGAAAACCCTATATTTGTATTAATGCTGGCGCTCTGTCCCACCATGGCAGTGACCACCTCAGCGGTAAATGCACTGGGTATGGGGTTTGCCTCCACACTTGTTATGATACTTGCAAATGCCTTAATATCTGTTATGAGAGGATTTATACCTAAGAAAGTAAGGATGCCTTCCTATATCGTTATCGTTGCATCACTTACTACGGTAATACAATTCCTTTTGGAAGGATATATCCCAGAAATCTATAAGGCACTTGGTATCTATATACCACTTATTGCGGTTAACTGTATTATTCTTGGAAGAGCGGAAGCATTTGCCAGCAGAAATTCCATTGGTTTGTCCATTATGGATGCGGTGGGGATGGGACTTGGTTTTACAGGGGGGCTTTTTGCAATAGGAGCAGTAAGAGAGATTGCTGGAAACGGGACCATTTTTAATTACCGGATAATGCCGGCATCCTACGAGCCCGTTACCATATTTATTCTAGCGCCGGGAGCCTTTTTTGTTATGGCAGGGATTGTAGCAATTCAGAATTATAACCGGAGTAAAAGCTCAGCTGCAGCGGGTGGTAAAGGTTCACAGCCCGGGTGTGAGCCAGGTTGCATGGCAGGCTGTCAGGGCTGTCATAATAATATGAATACATAAAAGAGAATAGATTGTAGTAAAAGAAGGGAGATGAAGATGAAAGAGTTAATCATAATTTTCATAGGATCCGCTTTAATCAGTAATGTAGTGTTGAATCAGTTTCTTGGACTTTGTTCCTTTATCGGTGTGTCCGGTAAAATTAAGACAGCATTCGGTATGGGGGCTGCGGTTATATTCGTTACAACTGCTGTATCCGCTTTATCCAGTGCAATATATTTTAAGATACTGGTGCCAAGTCAGCTGGAGTATCTTCAGACCATCGTATTTGTTATTATCATTGCTGCCCTGGTGCAATTGGTTGAAATGGTCATAAAGAAATTTGCGCCTGCTCTCTATAATTCCTTGGGAGTATATCTTGCATTGATCACTACCAACTGTGCTGTGCTTGGTGTAGCTCTTATCAATGTTCAGAAGGAATACAATCAATTGGAAAGTATTGCAAGCGGTATTGGAACCGGAGCGGGTTTCATACTTGCAATCGTACTGATGGCTGGAATCCGTGAAGATATGGAATATAATGATATACCAGCTCCTTTTCGCGGAATGCCCATAGTGTTGATTACTGCAGGATTAATGGCCATTGCATTTTTTGGCTTTTCCGGGTTATTATAAAGGAGGCAGAAAATGAACATTTTAATTTTAGCAGCATATTTAAAAGGGATTGGCAGTGCGGCTGTATTGATCGGAGGACTTGGTATCATGGCAGGAGCGCTCCTTGGAATAGCCGCCGCCAGACTGGAAGTCAAGATGGATGAAAGAGAAGAGACCATCAAAGAATTGCTTCCAGGTAATAACTGCGGTGCCTGTGGGTTTGCAGGCTGCGGAAGCCTTGCGGCAGCAATCCATAAAGGAGAAGCTTTGCCCAATGCCTGTCCGGTTGCTGACAGTACGGTACACGAACAGATTGCTGCCGTTACCGGAACCATAGCAGAAGAGCGGAAGCGGATGGCCGCCTTTGTAAAATGCAGAGGAACCTGCGATAAAACAAGAGTAAAATACAACTATTATGGTATAATGGATTGTAACAAAGCGGCAAACATACCAGGTGGAGGAGCCAGACAGTGCGGTTACGGATGCATGGGCCTTGGTTCCTGTACAAAGGTCTGCCAATTTGATGCTATTCAGATAGTTGATGGAATAGCAGTAATTGATAAAGACAAATGCACCTCCTGCGGTTTATGTGTAAAAACTTGTCCCAAAAAGGTTATAGAGCTCAAACCCTATGATACCTTTTATGCAGTTCTTTGTAATTCCAGGGAGAAGGGCAAGGAAGTGAAAAGTGCCTGTGATATTGGCTGCATCGGCTGTACCCTGTGTGTAAGGAATTGTGAGCATAAAGCCATTGATTTTAAGGATAATCTTGCTTCAATTGACAGTGATAAATGTGTTGGCTGTGGTATCTGTGCAGAGAAGTGCCCGACCGGTAATATCAGCAGAATCACAAAGCAGATCAATGTAAGTTAAAGAATTGTTCTGGAAGTAGAAAGGAGATAACCATTCTATTGTCCATTGCGGAAATATAATACTTTATCTTATTATCGCTTCCAATCAGACATAAGCTGCGGAGGTTTTACGGAGGTTAACAGTTAAGTGGAAAAGAAAAAAGACTTGGGGTTATATATACACATACCTTTCTGCGAAAAAAAATGCAACTACTGTGATTTTCTATCAGCAGCAGCTGACCGGGGAACGAAAGCTGCTTATGTCGATGCTTTAATAAAGGAGATTAACAGCTACAGATATTTAACTGAGGATTACAGGATCAGCACAATATTTATGGGAGGGGGAACACCCTCCACCTTAACGGAAGAAGAGCTGGTCCGTATCATGGAAACGGTAAAGGATGTTTTTCGAATAGAGGACCGATATCTTTCTGATGAGAAACATAGCAGTGGGCTACCAATGGAGGATTATATTGAGGCAACCATAGAAGTAAATCCTGGAACGGTGAGCAGGGAGAAGCTCCTTATATTAAAGGAAGCTGGATTAAACCGTATCAGTATGGGCCTTCAATCTGCTGATAACAAGGACTTAAAGCTCCTGGGCAGAATTCATACCTATGAAACATTTTTAGACACTTACACGGCGGCCCGGGAGGCAGGCTTTCAAAACATAAATATTGACCTTATGTCTGCTCTTCCTTGGCAGTCATTACGGGACTGGATGGAAGTATTAGAGAAGGTTATAAGCTTAAGACCTGAGCATATATCTGCCTATAGCCTTATAATAGAAGAAGGAACACCTTTTTATGAAAAATATTCCGAGGTTTCCTTTGATGATGAGCTGGACAGGACAATGTATTGGAGTACCGCAGAACGGCTTAAGGCTGCTGGATACGGACATTATGAGATTTCTAATTATGCCCTTAAGAACAGGGAATGCAGACACAATATATCATACTGGATCAGAAAGAATTACCTGGGTGTGGGTCTGGGGGCCTCCTCATTAATTGAAAATAAAAGATTTCATAAGGAAGAAGATCTAAAAAAGTATCTGGAGCAGGCAGGAATAGCAGACAGCCTTCCAAAAGATGTAGAACTGCTTGATAAGAAACAGCAGATGGAAGAGTTTATGTTTCTAGGCTTAAGGCTGATGGATGGAGTAAACACAGAAGAATTTCAAAAGCTTTTTGGGACCTCCATTGAAAGTATTTATAGCTTACCCATTGAACAGTCTGTAAGAGAAGGACTTCTTTCAGAAGAAAACGGGCAGATTTTTCTAACCGCTAAAGGGATTGACTTAAGTAATACAGTTATGGCAAGATTTTTGCTCTAGGGTAGTATTTTTCGGCTTGATAAAGAGAAAACTACCCGAGTAAGTATTATAGAAGTTGAAGTGAGAATTATGCATAAAATATTGGATTTTTTTGAAAATAGCACTTGACAAAGTAAAGCTTAAGTGCTATTTTATGTATAAAGATATTAGCACTCTATTGAAGTGAGTGCTAACAATCAAAGAGCAGGAGGGATTCGATGGAACTGGATGAAAGAAAATTGAAGATATTACAGGCTATTATCCGAAATTATCTGGAAACCGGTGAACCGGTAGGGTCAAGAACCATATCGAAATACACCGACCTGAATCTCAGCTCTGCCACTATTAGAAATGAAATGGCAGATTTGGAGGAGTTGGGATATATCATTCAACCCCATACCTCAGCCGGCAGAATACCTTCGGATAAAGGATACCGCTTATATGTGGATACCTTATTAGAAGATAAAACCCATGAAGTGGAAGAAATGAAGGAATTGATTCTTGAGAAGGCAGGTAAACTTGACCAGTTGTTAAAACAAGTGGCAAGGCTTTTGGCAGACAATACCAACTATACCACTCTGGTGACGAAGCCGCAATACCGAAGCAAGAAGGTAAAGTTTATTCAGCTGACGGAAGTTGACGCAACACATATCCTTGCCGTTATTCTCGTTGAGGGTAATGTAGTTAAGAATAAGATCATTGAAGTAACCGAATGTCTGAATAAAGAAATTATATTAAAGCTTAATATTGTATTTAACACTTTCCTTCAGGGATTAGATCTTACAGAAATCAACATGTCCCTTATACAAAAGATGAAGGAACAGGCGGGGAACTACAATATGCTTGTCAGCCATATACTGGATGCCGTAGCAGAAGCAATCAGTGAAGAAGAAGATGTGGAGATCTTCACAAGCGGTGCCACCAATATATTGAAATACCCGGAATTAAGTGATGTTGATAAGGTAATGGAGTTAATAGACACCCTGGAAGAGAAGGAACAGCTTTCAGACATCATCATCAATAAACTGGAAGCTCCGGAATCAGGAGGCATACAGGTCTATATCGGCAGTGAGACACCGGTAAAGTCCATGAAGGATTGTTCCGTTGTTACTGCTACCTATCAGATAGAAGAAGGTGTATATGGCAAGATTGGTATCATAGGACCCAAGCGTATGGATTATGAGAGAGTAGTAAATATATTGCATACCCTTATGGCACAATTAGATGATATATTTAAGAAGAAGACTTAGCATAGTCTTAAAACCTAACAGAAGGAAAGGCGGTTTGTATAAGTGGAAGATAAAACAAATTCTATGGATGAAACCTTAAAAGACCAGGATATCAATCCTGATGTTTCTGAAGATACCTTAGAAAAAACGGAACAGGAATCTGACGTGGCAGCAGAGGATACAGACACTGCAGAAACAGTTGAAGAGACCGACGCAGAAGATACAGAAGAAGATGGAAAAGACGGACAGAAATCCGGAAAATCCTTCTTTCGAAAAGACAAGAAAGAGAAAAAAGATAAGAAAGACTTAAAGATTGATGAATTAAATGACAGACTGATTCGTAATATGGCTGAGTTCGATAATTTCAGAAAACGTTCCGAGAAAGAAAAATCTCAGATGTTTGAAATCGGAGCAAGAGATATCATTGAGAAAATACTTCCTGTCATTGATAATTTCGAACGCGGTCTGGGTGCCATTTCTGAAGAAGAAAGAGAAAGTGCTTTTGCACAAGGTGTTGAAAAGATCTATAAACAGATGTTCACGGCTCTTTCAGATGCAGGCTTAAAGCCTATAGAAGCAGTTGGCAAACCCTTTGACCCCAATTTCCATAATGCAGTGATGCATGCTGAAGATCCGGAACAGGGCGAGAACCTTGTTTCTGAAGAATTCCAAAAAGGCTACACCTACAGGGATGTGGTAATCCGTCACAGTATGGTTAAAGTAGTAAACTAACGCAAGCAGCTAAGTGGGCTTATATGGTTCACTTTCATAAATATCAATATATCAAGCATAATAAAAACACTTATAATAGAAGGAGGAAATTTATCATGGGTAAAATAATTGGAATCGATTTAGGTACCACAAACTCATGTGTAGCAGTAATGGAAGGTGGTAAGCCCGTAGTTATTGCAAATACAGAAGGAGCAAGAACAACTCCCTCCGTAGTAGCTTTTACAAAGACAGGAGAAAGACTGGCAGGAGAAGCTGCTAAACGTCAGGCAGTAACAAATTCAGATAAAACAATCTCTTCCATCAAGAGACATATGGGAACTGACTATAAAGTTACGATTGACGATAAAAAATATACACCTCAGGAAATTTCTGCAATGGTTCTTCAGAAATTAAAAGCGGATGCTGAAAGCTACCTGGGTGAGAAAGTAACAGAAGCTGTTATTACTGTTCCTGCTTACTTTAACGATGCTCAGAGACAGGCAACAAAGGATGCAGGTAAGATTGCAGGACTTGATGTTAAGAGAATTATCAACGAGCCTACAGCTGCAGCTTTGGCATATGGTCTTGATAACGAGCATGAGCAGAAAATTATGGTTTACGATTTAGGTGGTGGTACCTTCGACGTTTCCATCATTGAAATCGGCGATGGCGTTATTGAAGTATTAGCTACTTCCGGTGACAACCGTTTAGGTGGTGATGACTTCGATGATAAGATCACCAGATATATGATTGAAGAATTCAAAAAGACAGAAGGCGTTGACTTAAGTCTTGACAAGATGGCACTTCAGAGATTAAAAGAAGCAGCAGAGAAGGCTAAGAAAGAATTATCTTCTGCTACGACAACAAACATAAACCTTCCTTTCATTACTGCAACTGCAGAAGGTCCCAAGCACTTCGATATGAATTTAACAAGAGCTAAATTTGATGAGCTGACACATGACCTGGTTGAGAGAACAACAGTACCTGTTCAGAACGCATTAAGAGATGCAGGACTTACAGCTTCTGACCTTAAGAAAGTCCTTTTAGTAGGTGGTTCTACACGTATACCTGCTGTACAGGATAAAGTTAGACAGTTAACTGGCCAGGAAGCTTCCAAGACCTTAAATCCCGATGAATGTGTTGCTATCGGTGCTTCTATCCAGGGGGGTAAATTAGCAGGTGATGCCGGTGCAGGAGATATCCTTCTTCTTGATGTTACTCCACTGTCCTTAAGTATTGAGACAATGGGTGGTGTAGCAACCAGATTAATCGAGAGAAATACAACCATTCCTACTAAGAAGAGCCAGGTATTCTCAACAGCAGCTGATAATCAGAGCGCAGTTGATATTAACGTAGTACAGGGTGAAAGACAGTTTGCCAAAGACAACAAGAGCCTTGGACAATTCCGTCTGGATGGAATTCCACCAGCAAGAAGAGGTGTTCCTCAGATCGAAGTTACCTTTGATATTGATGCCAACGGTATCTTAAATGTATCAGCCAAGGATTTAGGAACAGGAAGAGAACAGCATATCACAATTACCGGTGGTTCTAACCTTTCTGATGCAGATATTGATAAGGCAGTAAAAGAAGCTGCTGAATATGAAGCACAGGATAAGAAACGTAAAGAAGCTGTAGAAGTTAGAAATGATGCAGATTCTATGATATTCCAGACTGAAAAGGCTTTAACTGAAGTTGGTGATAAGATCAATCCTGATGATAAGACTAAGGTTGAGGCTGACTTAAATCACTTAAAAGATTTACTTCAGAAATCCAATCCGGAAGTTATGTCCGACGGAGAAGTAGAAGATATCAAAGCTGCCAAAGAGAAATTAATGGAAAGTGCTCAGGCCTTATTTGCTAAGCTTTATGAGCAGTCACAGGGCGGTCCTGCACCTGATATGTCAGGGGCACAGGGCGGTGCAGATGCTTCTTACGGAGACGATGTAGTAGACGGTGACTATAGAGAAGTTTAATTATAATTGTTAGTTACAATACAGTCCTTTAAGTTTTTGCTTGACGATTGTATCATAATTCATTAAAATATGATTTGACTTGTCGAATCGGAGAAAATGCAAAAGTATTACAATAGGCAGTCGAAGGACTGCCTATTTCTCAATATAGAGAATAGAGGCTGTTTTATTTAGGAGGATGGATTAGAGCATGGCAGATAAACGTGATTATTATGAGGTCCTTGGATTGTCCAAGACTGCAACAGAGGATGAAATAAAGAAAGCATACAGACAGCTTGCCAAGAAGTATCATCCCGATGCAAATCCGGGGGATAAGGAAGCAGAAGTAAAGTTTAAAGAAGCTTCAGAGGCATATGCAGTATTAAGTGATGGAGATAAGAGAAGACAATACGACCAGTTCGGTCACTCTGCCTTTGACGGCGGAGCCGGTGGTGCCGGTGGATTTGATTTTACCAACATGGATATGGGGGATATCTTTGGAGATATTTTCGGGGATCTTTTTGGAGGTGGAAGAACCAGAAGAGCCAGTAACGGCCCCATGAAGGGACCTAATGTCCGTGCCGGTGTAAGAATCACCTTTGAAGAAGCAGTAACCGGAGTTGATAAAGAATTAGACATAAACTTAAAAGAAGAGTGTACTACTTGTGGCGGCTCCGGCGCAAAACCGGGAACCGGAACAGAGACCTGCAAAAAGTGCGGTGGTAAAGGCCAGGTAGTATATACCCAGCAATCCTTATTCGGTATGGTTAGAAATGTTCAGAGCTGTCCTGATTGTAACGGAACCGGTAAGGTAATTAAAGATAAATGTACCGTTTGTTATGGCAGCGGTTATGTGAACAGAAAGAAGAAAATCCAGGTATCCATCCCGGCAGGTATTGATAACGGGCAAAGCATCCGTATCAGGGATAAGGGAGAACCGGGAGTTAATGGTGGTGAAAGAGGAGATCTGCTGGTTGAAATTACAGTGGCACGTCACCCTATATTCCAGAGACAGGAATATGATATCTTCTCAACCGCTCCTATTTCTTATGCAAAAGCTGCCCTTGGCGGTGATGTCAAGATCAGCACAGTAGACGGCGATGTACTTTATACTGTAAAACCCGGTACTCAGACAGATACCAAAGTAAGGCTCAGAGGAAAAGGTATTCCTACTCTTCGTAACAAACAGGTCAGAGGTGACCACTATGTAACGCTGGTAGTTCAGGTACCTACAAAACTCACAGCTGATCAGAAAGAATTGCTGCAGAAATTTGAGGAAGCAATGGAGGGTAAGAGCGAGCCAGAACCCCACGAAGGTGATAAGGAAAAAGAAAAAGGTAAGAAAAAATTTTTCGGAAAAGATAAATAAAATTATACAATAGCAGCATTTATCAGTACAACTAACAGCAATCTGCGAAGGAGCAGGGCTGTGAGAGCGTATTGGAGAGATGCTGCTTAAGTCAGGAGAACAAGAAATGAAATGGGTAAAACTCACTCTTAAGACTCTCACAGAAGCAGTAGAGCTTGTAAGTGACATGCTGATGGAAATGGGAATAGAAGGAATAGAGATTCAGGATAATGTTCCCATAACCGAAAGAGAGCGGAAAGAGTTGTTTATAGACATTCTTCCGGAACTTGATGTATCCAATCATGAGGCATTCATCAGCTTCTATCTGGAGGAAGAAGCCGATGTTGATGCAACTGTGAATGCTGTAAAGGAAGGACTTGCAGAGGTATCACAATTTGTTGACACCGGCGCTGGTGAAATCGAGATCTCCGTGACAGAGGACCTTGACTGGATTAATAATTGGAAAGCTTTCTTTAAGCCTTTCCGTTTAGAGGATAATATCGTTATCAAACCAACCTGGGAAGTCCTGACGGATAAAAGGGAGGGGGATATTGTCATCGAACTGGATCCGGGAACTTCTTTTGGAACCGGTTCTCATGAGACGACCAAGCTGTGTATCCTGGCCTTGAGGAAATATTTAAAAGCCGGCATGCAGGTACTTGATGTAGGTTGTGGCAGCGGAATCCTCTCAATTATTGCATCCAGACTTGGAGCTGAAACTGTACTTGGAACAGATATAGACCCTCGTGCTGTGGAAGCCTCTGCAGAAAACACCGAAGTGAATGGGCTAACAAAGGAAAAGGTATCCTTTATAAGCGGTGATATTATATCTGATGAGGAAATTAAGAAAATTGCAGGATTCGAAAAATATGATATAGTAGTAGCAAATATCCTTGCAGATATCATTATCCCTTTATCGGGAAAAATTGGTGAACATCTTAAAAAAGGCGGACTTTTTATTAGCTCTGGAATTATCAATACAAAAAAGGAACAGGTGCTCACCGCAATAAAGAGCAATGGTTTTGAGGTACTCGGAGTGGAAGAGATGGGAGACTGGGTATCTGTAATTGCAGTAAAATAAGAGCTTTGATAAGGGAAGGGTTAAGCACATGCACCGTTTTTATGTACAGGAGAATCAAATAAATAATGGGGCCGTAACCCTGACCGGAGAAGATGTTAATCACATAAAGAATGTCCTCCGAATGAAAGCCGGGGATGAGGTGGTTCTCTGCAATGGCAAGGGCAGGGATTACCATTGTGTCATAACGGAATTCCAAAAAGATGGAATAATACTTAAGGTAATCAAAGAGTGGGAGGCGGACACAGAATTAAGAGGTAAGATTTACCTCTTTCAAGGCCTGCCGAAAAAGGATAAAATGGAATTGATTATTCAAAAATCCGTAGAACTTGGAGTTTTTGAGATTGTACCGGTTATGACCCGCAGAACTGTAGTTAAATTAGAAGACGAGAAAAAAGAGCGCAAAAAGCTTGAGAGATGGCAGACAATTGCAGAAAGTGCAGCCAAACAGTCCCGCAGGGGGATTATACCTCGTGTAACGGAAGTATACTCCTTTAAAAAAGCTTTGGAGTATGCAGATAGTTTAAATATAAAGCTGATGCCCTATGAAAACGAAAAGGGTATATCCTACACGAAAGAAATCCTTAATCGTATCAGCAGCAATGAGAGTGTAGGAGTATTTATCGGGCCGGAAGGCGGATTTGATGAGAGCGAAGTGGAAGCGGCCAAAGTAAATGGATTTATTCCTGTCAGCCTTGGGAAAAGAATTCTTCGTACTGAAACGGCAGGATTGACAGCCCTCTCTCTTTTGATGATGCAAATGGAAGGTGAATAATTAATTCGGATTAAGGAATGAGGTTTAAAATGGAGATATATTTGGACAATGCCGCAACTACCAGACCCTATGATTCTGTCCGAAGCATAATGATGGAGACCATGGATACAGCCTTTGGCAATCCTTCTTCTATGCACGGAAAGGGTTTTGAAGCGGAGAAATATGTAAAAGCAGCAACTGATATTATTGCAAAGAGCTTGAAAGCTGATCCCAAAGAAATTATATTTACTTCCGGAGGCACAGAAAGCAATAATCTTGCCTTAATAGGGACTGCTTCAGCGTTAAAAAGAAGAGGGAATCATATCATTACTACAATGATAGAGCATCCGTCGGTACATAACCCTGTGTTGTTTCTGGAAGAAAACGGATACCGGGTAACTTATGTACCCGTTGATTCCATGGGAAGAATTAAAGAAGAAGAACTGCTGGAAGCCGTAGGGGAAGATACCATACTGGTTTCCTTTATGTATGTTAATAACGAAGTTGGTTCCGTTCAACCCATAAGTGAACTGAGCCGAAAAATAAAAGAAAAGAATCCTAATGTTTGTATACATGTAGATGCTATCCAGGCCTATGGAAAATTTCGTATTTATCCTGCCAGAGAAGGTATTGACTTACTCTCAGCCAGCGGACATAAAATCCATGGTCCAAAGGGTGTGGGCTTTTTGTATGTAAACAGTAAGGTTAAGATAAAACCTGTGTTATTTGGCGGGGGGCAGCAAAGGGGAATGCGCTCCGGAACAGAAAATGTACCGGGAATTGCAGGCTTTGGGCAGGCAGTAAAAGAAGGCTTAAGCAGACAGGATGAAATCATAAAGAAGTTATACGAAATTAAAACATATTTCATTGATAGACTAAAAGAAATAGAAGGGACTTTCGTAAATTGTCCTGCGGAGGATATCAAGGAGACAGCTCCGCATATTCTAAGTGTCAGCTTCGAAGGAATAAAGAGTGAAGTTCTTTTGCATGCTCTGGAGGATAAGGGGATTTATGTTTCAGCAGGCTCTGCCTGCGCTTCCAATCATCCGGGACTAAGCGGTACATTAAAAGCTGTGGGGTTAAGGAATGATTTACTGGATTCCACAATAAGATTCAGCTTCTCAGGATTTACAACCATAGAAGAGGCCGGACAGGCTATGGAGGCTTTAAAGGAGCTGGTGCCGGTATTACGAAAATACAGCCGCCGTTAACAAACGGCTGCAGGAGGTTTCACTAAAGTAAGAATAGAATGCTGTAATAATGAAAGATGGAACTTACGGTTAAGAGGTTCTTATGGAACAAATCGTCGGGAGCTGCTTTCAACAGATATAGTGCCGTTATACGGCAGAATGCGAGGATAATAATGTATAAAGCATTTTTGATAAAATATGCGGAAATCGGTATCAAAGGTAAAAACAGATATATTTTTGAGAATGCCTTAAAGGATCAGATAAAGAATGCCTTAAAGGATCTCGGGAATTTTCTTGTGTCAAAAGAACAGGGAAGAATCTATGTTGAATGCCCTGATGAATTTGATTACGAAGAATCAGTTGAGGCCTTAAAAACAGTATTTGGAATTGCCTGGATCTGTCCTGTCATGATAGTGGATACCATTGAATGGGAAGAGTTAAAAACTGCGGTAGGTGACTATGTTGATAAGAGATACCCTGACAGAAATTTTACCTTTAAGATGGAAGCAAAGAGAGCAGATAAGAATTATCCTCTGACAACACCTGAGATGTGTATGAAAATGGGTGGATACCTGCTGGATAGATTTCCGGAATTAAAGGTGGATGTTCACAATCCCCAGGTGCGTATCATGATTGAAGTCAGAACCCGTTCCTATGTGTATTCTGAAGTAATCCCTGGTCCCGGTGGTATGCCTGTGGGAACCAGCGGTAAAGCAATGCTCCTTCTCTCCGGTGGAATTGACAGTCCTGTAGCCGGCTATATGATTGCAAAAAGAGGTGTTGCAATTGATGCAGTGTATTTCCATGCACCCCCGTATACCAGCGAAAGAGCCAAGCAGAAGGTAATTGACCTGGCGAAGCTTATTTCACGCTATACCGGCCCTATTAAACTGCATGTAGTGAATTTTACAGATATTCAGCTCTATATCTATGAGAAATGCCCTCATGAAGAGCTAACCATTATTATGAGACGTTATATGATGCGTATTGCAGAGACGATTGCAGAAGAATCCGGCTGTCTCGGACTGATAACCGGTGAGAGTATCGGTCAGGTTGCAAGCCAGACTCTTCAGAGCCTTATGTCCACCAATGAAGTCTGCAATATGCCGGTATACCGTCCGTTAATCGCTTTTGACAAGCAGGATATCGTGACTATTTCGGAGAAGATAAATACCTATGAGACATCAATATTGCCTTACGAGGACTGCTGTACCATATTTGTGGCCAAGCATCCGGTAACAAAACCCAGTGCAAAGGTTATCCGTCATTCAGAGAAACTGCTGGAGGAAAATATTGAAGCATTAACCAAAACGGCTCTGGAAACAACAGAAATTATTATGGTGAAGTAATATAAGCTTATAGGAATTGGATGATTTCTGATGAAAGGCAGTTCTTTTGCTGCTGTGAAGTCGATTGTAGGAACAAGTTTTTGATCCTATGAACCATTGAGATAACTTATAGAGAGTTCGTATTTGAATTCATAGGGACAGAGTATAGCAGTATGAATAATACTGCGTATAAATAATACTGTCATATGAATACTGCCATATGAATACTGCCATATAAATAATGCTGACGTAAAAATAAAACTGCTGCAGCCAGATTGACTGCAGCAGGATTTCTAAGGTATCTTAATAAGTATATGTACCGTTAGGAAGCTTCAACTCTGTGAGTTATTATATCACAAAATTGAGTATGTAGTTTGGAGAAATAAAAAGAGGATACCTAAGTATCCCCATTAAGTAACCCCTGACCTTTAATTATTCAACAATGTAAGGACTTAAAACGCTAAGAATCTTTTCTACGCTTTCTTCGTTATGAATATTTAAATCAATGGGTTTAGATAAATCCAAACTGAAAATACCCATGATTGATTTTGCGTCGATTACGTATCTTCCAGATACTAAATCAAAGTCAGTATCAAATTTAGTAACATCATTTACGAAAGATTTAACCTTATCAATTGAATTAAGAGAGATTTTGACTGTTTTCATATAAACTCCTCCTTTATAATGGATTTAACAGGAAAATATCAATTCATACTAATTGAGGTATAATATAAAAAGATATTAATCCTGAAAGATATGCTTTACCTGAATTGGTAACTTATCTTTATACAACTATATACTACAAAATCGTTATTTAAAAGTCAATATACAAAGTAAATAAAAAAATCCGCGGACAAGGACACTTTGCACTAAGAGGCAGCGGCATTTGTAAAACCTTATGCATATCATATAGAAAGACAGGGAATGGATATAGATGGATATTAGTAATTACGAGAAAAATAACCGAAAGACAGTTGCATTTCTTACTCTCGGCTGTAAAGTTAATTCCTACGAAACCCAGGGAATCAAAAAGCTTTTTGAAGAAGAGGATTACAGTGTAGTTGAATTTCATGAAAAAGCAGATGTTTATGTAATCAATACCTGTACAGTGACCAATATCGCAGACAGAAAATCACGCCAGATGCTTCATAAAGCCCGTAAAATGAATGAAGATGCCATTGTTATGGCAGTAGGCTGTTATGCCCAGGCTGCCGGTGAGCAGCTAAAGGAAGATGAAGCTATTGATATTGTGGTAGGAAATAACAGAAAAAAAGATATCATTAATATATTAAAAGCGTATATTGATGATAATACTATAGATAGTGTCATAGATATTTCCGGGAACATTGAGTATGAGGATCTGGAAATACTGGATGTATCCGAGAAGACCAGAGCATATATTAAGATTCAGGATGGCTGTAATCAATTCTGCTCCTATTGTATCATACCATATGCCAGAGGCAGAGTAAGAAGCAGATTTGCCAAGTCTATATTAAGAGAAGCTAAGAATCTGGTAGAAAAAGGTTACCAGGAAATTGTCCTGACCGGAATTCACCTGTCCTCCTATGGAATAGATTTTAAGAAAGAAGGAGCCCTGGACACTGCTGATGTTAAAACAGCTGAGAAGGGTATACAGGAAGAAGAGACTGATGGACTGGAGGCTTTTATCAGGGAACCTGGAGATTATGAACCGGGAACCAATTATTATCTTCTGGAGCTGATAAAACAGTTAGATCAGATTGAAGGGCTTAAAAGAATCCGACTAGGTTCCTTAGAGCCGAGAATCGTAACTGAAAGCTTTGTAAAAGGCTTATCTGAACTGGAGACCATTTGCCCTCATTTTCATTTATCCCTGCAGAGCGGCTGTAACAGCACCTTAAAAAGGATGAATAGAAAGTATACCACTGAAGTATACTTAGAAAAGTGCCTTCTGTTAAGAAAATATTTTAATAATCCAGCTATAACAACCGATGTAATTGTCGGATTTCCGGGTGAAACAGCAGAAGAATTTGAACAGACCAAAGAGTATCTGCGTAAAATTCAATTCGCCCAGATGCATGTATTCAAATTCTCGCCCAGAAAAGGGACCAGGGCTGCGAATATGACAGATCCGGTAAAAGAAGAAATAAAAGCAGAGAGAAGTAACGAACTGCTCCACCTTGCAGAAGAGATGTCAGATGACTATAAAAGAAGCTTTATTGGCAATATAGAAAAACTTCTGGTAGAAGAAGAAACCGTAATCGAGGGAGAAACCTATCAGATCGGCCATAATGAAAGATACCTGAAATTGGCTGTAAAATCCCAAAAAAACCTTACAAATCAGATACTTTCAGTTAAGGTACAGGAATTTCTTAACAAAGAAATGATGTTTTGTGAAAGTATGGATTGAAATTTGTGAAGTTTTATATTAATATATAAGTAAATACATTGTGCGAAACAGTATCAGCAAAGGACGTGAAGTTATGCAGGAGATTAACAATACACAGTTTTTTAAGGTTCAAAAGGAAAATGAGATATCTGTAAGAGAGATTATTTCTGCCGTATATACAGCCATGACGGAGAAAGGCTATAATCCGGTTAATCAGATTGTTGGCTACATTATGTCCGGGGACCCTACCTACATAACCAATCATAATGGTGCCAGAAGTTTGATTATGAAAGTAGAACGTGATGAAATTCTGGAACAATTACTGAATGATTACATTGACCGTAACCTTAAATAATATGTCAGAAGCCAAAAAGCCCCTTTCTTAAGAGAGTAAGGGGCGTATTCGAACAGGAAGGATTATTATACTGATTTTGTATAATAAAATTTATACAGTATGAGAATTATGGGATTGGATTACGGCTCTGTAACAGTTGGAGTCGCAATTAGTGATGAACTGCTGATAACGGCACAAGGTATTGAGACCATTAATCGTAAGCAGGAAAATAAATTAAGGCAAACCTTAGCCAGAATTGAAGAATTGATTAAGGAATACAATGTTGATCGTATTGTTTTGGGTTACCCAAAGAATATGAATAATACCATTGGAGAGCGTGCATTGAAATCAGAAGAATTTTCAGAGATGTTAAAGCGAAGAACCGGACTGCCGGTAATTCTCTGGGATGAAAGACTGACTACAGCAGCAGCCAATCAGACTTTAATACTTGGTGATGTCAGAAGAGAAGACAGGAAGTCAGTAATTGATAAACTGGCAGCTGTACTGATACTTCAGGGATATCTGGACTATTTAAGCAATAAGCTTAAGTATGACCTGCCTGACTAACCTAATACAGGTACAACAGGAGTTGTAACATGGAAGAACAGAAAAATCAAGTGACCTTTATTACAGAAGATAATGAAGAAGTCCAGTTTAATGTGATTGAGCAGACAAAATTAAATGGATACACCTATCTACTGGTAACAGACTCTCAGAGCGAGGGGGATGATGGTGTGGCTTATATCTTAAAGGATATGTCTGCCGAAGGGGATGAAGCATCCCTATATACAATTGTAGAAGATGAAGAGGAAATGAATCTGATAGCTGATATATTTGAAGAGCTGTTAGAGGATATTGAATTTGAATCATAGATAATTAATCAGTTAACACGGGGATTATATAGAAATATTAATAATAAAATGTAATGAAAACGATATAAAGGTGCAATATTTAGTTAGATGAAAGATTTCAGCGATAATATTACTTATCTATGGAAGCGGAAAGGTGATTGAAAATGCCTGATAAAAAAGATCGGTTTAAAATGCTGTTAAAAGAGAAAGGCCTTAAGGTTACCACCCAGCGAGTTGATATATTGGAGGCCTTAGAAATGAGACCGGATAAGCATTTAACAGCTGAAGAAATTTACGAGATTGTAAAAGAGAAGAATCCGGATATCGGATTAGCTACAGTATACAGGACAATTCAGTTATTAGCTGAATTGAACCTTATTGATAAACTGAATTTAGGTGACGGGTTCATACGATATGAAATTGGTAACAGGGATGAGGACAGAAAAGGTCATCATCACCATCATCTGATATGTTTAAGTTGTGGAAATGTTTTGACTTTCGAAGGAGATCTTTTGGATACCCTGGAAAATCAGATACAAAAATCCATGAGCTTTGAAGTGGTAGATCATGAGGTAAAGCTGTTCGGTTATTGCAAAGAATGCTCAGCTGAAAGAAAAAAAGAATAATCCTGTAAAATCAAATCTAATTAAATATTCCATGCACTTTAAATATAATGGACTTTATTACATAAACTAACCATTGGAGGTGCATTGTTTGAAAGAAGAAAACACAATAAAAAAGGGAGTCAAAGTTATCCCTTTAGGCGGATTAGAGCAAATTGGTATGAATATCACTGCTTTTGAGTATGAAGACAGTATAATAGTAGTGGATTGCGGTTTGTCCTTTCCGGAAGATGATATGCTGGGAATTGATTTGGTAATACCGGATGTTACTTATTTAAAAGAAAACATAAGCAAAGTAAAGGGTTTTGTTATTACTCACGGACATGAAGATCACATTGGATCTTTGCCATATATCTTAAGGGATATTAACGTACCCATTTATGCTACAAAGCTTACCATCGGCATTATTGAAAATAAATTAAAAGAGCATAACTTATTAAAATCCACGAAACGAAAAGTGATAAAATACGGACAGTCCATAAATCTTGGCGTATTCCGTATTGAATTCATCAGAACCAATCACAGTATAGCAGATGCTGCCGCACTTGCTATCTTTACACCCGCAGGACTTATTATCCATACGGGAGATTTTAAGGTTGATTATACTCCGGTATTTGGAAGCACAATCGATTTGCCCCGTTTTGCAGAGCTTGGTAAAAAAGGTGTACTTGCTCTTATGTGCGACAGTACCAATGTTGAAAGACCCGGATATACCATGTCTGAGAGGACAGTTGGTAAGACCTTTGACAATATTTTTGCAGAAAATAATAAAAACAGGATTATTGTCGCCACCTTCGCTTCTAATGTTGACCGTATCCAGCAGATCATTAATTCGGCTGACAAGTATGGAAGAAAAGTAGTAGTTGAAGGACGAAGTATGGTAAATATCATAGCAACAGCCTCAGAGCTTGGATATATCACCATGCCGAACAATATCATGATTGATATTGAGCAGATGAAAAACTATCCTGATGAGAAGCTTGTACTAATTACTACAGGCAGCCAGGGAGAAGCTATGGCTGCACTTCCCAGAATGGCAGCTTCAATTCATAAGAAGATATCCATTAAACCTGGTGATACAGTTATTTTCAGCTCTACCCCCATACCGGGAAATGAGAAATCAGTATTTAAGGTAATCAATGATCTTTCCATGAAGGGAGCAAAGGTTATTTTTCAGGATACCCACGTATCCGGTCATGCCTGCCAGGAAGAAATCAAGCTGATCTATGCGCTGACAAAACCCAAATATGCTATTCCTGTTCATGGTGAGTACAGACATCTCATTAAGCACAAGGAAGTTGCACAGGCTATGGGCGTTCCCAAGGACAATGTATTTGTTATTTCCTCCGGTGATGTATTAGAGCTTTCTGATGAGCGTGCAGGAGTAGTCGGCAAAGTTCCTGCTCAGGGTATCTTTGTTGATGGCCTTGGAGTTGGTGATGTAGGTAACATTGTATTACGTGACAGACAGCATCTTTCTGAGAATGGTCTGCTCATAGTAGTAGTAACCCTGGAGAAATACACAAATCAGGTATTATCAGGCCCCGATATTGTATCCCGAGGTTTTGTATATGTAAGGGAATCTGAAAATCTGATGGACGAAGCCAGAAATGTGGTAAGCGATGCTTTAGATAAATGCTTAAGCAAAAATACCACTGACTGGGGTAAGATGAAGAATGAAATAAAAGACTCCTTAAGTGATTATTTATGGAAGAAAACAAAACGTAATCCTATGATACTTCCTATTATCATGGAAGTGAACTAGGAAAGCTTTTAGGAGATAAAAAGGAGACAGTTTGAATGGCAGCTAAATCGACTACTTCCCGTGTTGCTTTGAAAGTAATCAGCACCATATTGAAGATTTTATTAAATATATTATTTTATTCCATAGTTATTATACTATTGATTAAAGTAAGCGGTATGGCACATGATTTCGGATATCAGGTATTCGGAAAGGTAACAGCCTCAGAGTCCCCCGGACGTGATACGACTATACAGATCAAAAAAGGGGAATCAACCATGAACATTGCCGGCAAACTGGAGTTATACGGTGTTATTGTTAATAAATATTCCTTTTTCTTAAAAGCTAAATTAAAAAAATACAATCTTATGCCAGGTACCTATGAGCTTAATACTTCTATGACTTATGATGAAATCTTCGATATACTGACTACACCGCATACGGAGGAAGAAGCAGATAGTACAGGTGGCGAAGCCGGAGGAACTGGTAAGTAATAATTACAGGACCACTGGTAGCGAATAAGATAAGTTATAATCTGTATCATACAGGCGGGGAGTTTGCATTAGAAAAAAATGCAAGTTGAAATTAAGCCTGATAAAATATATAATGATAATAAGAGGCTGTCTTTCCTGATGATTTTTATGTCATTCAAGAAGAACAGCCTTTTAACAGGTAAAGGATTGGAGTACTTATGATAGTAGATGAACGTATTACAGCGTATATAAATTCCTTATGCAGTGAATTACCGCCTTATCTTGGTAAATTAGAAAAGGAGGCATTAAAAGAGGAAGTACCCATAATCAGAAAAGAAACCCAATCCCTGCTGCAATTTCTTATAGCTATGAAAAGACCTGCTCACATCCTGGAGGTGGGAACTGCAGTAGGTTTTTCCGCACTTTTAATGAGTGAATGTATGCCTGATAATTGTGATATCACAACCATAGAAAAAGTTGAAATCAGGCTGAGAAAAGCCAGAGAAAATCTCAAATCCAATGACAAAGCTTCAAGAATACGTCTTTTAGAAGGTGATGCATTGGTTGTATTAAAAGATTTGGCAAAGGTTGAGGCAGGTTATTATGACTTTATCTTTATGGATGCTGCCAAAGCACAGTATATGAATTATTTGCCGGAGGTCTTAAGACTTATGGCACCTGGCTGTCTATTGGTAACGGACAATGTATTGCAGGATGGAACAGTAGCTCAGTCAAGATATGGTATAACAAGGAGAGACAGAACAATCCACACCAGAATGAGGGAGTATCTGTATACCCTGACCCATTCGGAGGAATTAGATACTACCATATTATCCGTTGGTGACGGGGTTACGTTAAGCATAAAGAAATAAGTACTTTAGAACTGTAAACGAGGGTATCTCAACAGATACTAGCTTGAATATCCGCCGTGAAATAATGAATATACAGAATAACAGCATCATCTGATAATACAAAGTAAAGGGAATATAACTTAAGGTATAACTTTCTCAGTATTAATAATATTCCCTTTAACGGAATCATTAATGGAATTATCAATGAAATCAACTAAGGTGATGAGATAGAAAGCTCAAGATACGAAAGGAAATAAAGAACTATGATAATGGAAGATTTAGGATACAAAAAACCAGAACTCTTAATACCCGCCAGTAATTTAGAGGTGCTTAAGATTGCTGTATTATATGGAGCGGATGCAATTTATATAGGCGGTGAAATGTATGGCCTTCGTGCGAAAGCGAAGAACTTCTCAGCAGAGGATATGAAAGCTGGAATTGAGTTTGCCCATGCTCATGGAAAGAAAGTGTATGTTACTGCGAATATAACAGCACATAATGAAGATCTTTCAGGCATTCGGAAATATTTTGAAGAGCTGAAGGAAATAAAGCCCGATGCAGTTATTATTTCAGATCCGGGTGTATTTGAGATAGCACAGGAAGTTGCACCGGATATGGAACTGCATATAAGTACACAGGCTAATAATGTAAATTATGCTACCTATCGTTTCTGGCACCGCCTGGGGGCAAAAAGAGTAGTCTCTGCCAGAGAACTTTCCTTGGATGAAATCAAACAAATCAGAGACAATATTCCGGAAGACTTAGAGATAGAGACATTTGTCCATGGAGCTATGTGTATGGCACATTCCGGCAGGTGTCTCCTCAGTAATTATTTTACGGGCAGAGATGCCAACCGTGGTGCATGTACCCATCCCTGCCGCTGGAAATACTATCTGGTGGAAGAAACAAGACCCGGTGAATATCTTCCCGTTGAGGAAAATGAGAGAGGAACGTATATCTTTAACTCGAAAGATCTGTGCATGATAGAATACATCCCTCATTTAGTGGATGCAGGTATAAACAGCCTTAAAGTGGAAGGAAGAATGAAGACTGCTCTTTATGTTGCCTCTGTTGCAAGAACATATCGTAAAGCAATTGATGACTTTTTTGAAAACCCAGCCCTTTATGAGAAGAATATTCCATATTATAAAGAAGAAATATCAAAATGTACTTACAGACAGTTTACCACGGGATTCTTTTTTGGAAAGCCTGATTCAGATGCTCAGATCTATGATAACAATACCTATGTGAAAGAATATACTTATCTTGGAATTATCGGTGAGAAGAAGGAAGAAGGATATTATCGTCTGGAACAAAGAAATAAATTCACTGTAGGTGATGAAATAGAAGTCATGAAACCCGACGGAAGAAATCTTCTGCTGACTGTTAAGGGAATTCGTGATGAAAACGGTACAGAGATGGAAAGCTGTCCCCACCCTAAACAGGTAATTTATGTGAATCTTGGAGAAGGGCTTGAAGAAAATGACATTCTTCGCAGAAAAGAAGAGGAAACCAATAAATAATTTCAGATTAAAGATTATTGTTTGAAATAGTAATAGTGAAAGCTATTGCCTAAAAAGACAAGTTGCCGTTTCGTATGTAAAAGAGTACAAATATTGTACGCTTTCTATACAAATTCGGCAGCTTGTCTTTTAATTTCGTGTATTACGGAGCACCGGAGGGCGTCTTATGATGTCAGCTTGCTAATACACTCTGATTTCAAAGATTCTGGCATGGCTGTCACCGTGGGTCCCGGTAACCTTAACAAGGATTTTATCGCATATTACCGGGGTGCTAAGCAAATGTTTCCGAAACCGGAGATAGTTGTTATCAACATGTTCGGAATATACCTGTTTGCCTTCCTTATAACATTCCAATTGATAGTCTTTCACCAGCGTAAAAGGAGGTCCTGGTATCTGATGCTTTTGCACGCGTTCGGACATGGAAATTGAGATTTCACGGCTCAGCTCGGAATCAAATTTTAAATGGAGGGCTGAAAGTTTAATTGGTGCAGGGAATGTAAGGCTTAGCCATTCCCCTTCTTCCCCCATCTCATTTGAAATCCAGCAGTTGGTGAAAGCTCCGGTTTTTCTGGATATCCCGTTAGTTATATTACAACAATTGCCATTATCCAAAGCGGAGGAACAGTGAATCAGAGCTTTCTCTGCCATATCCTGTTTATCTTCATTTTTAACTCCCGGAATATAGCAATCATCCTTTAGGAGTAATTGCTGTAATTCCCTGATGTGAGAGGATACGGCAGCCGGGCGTATTCCTTTTTCAATGGCCAGTGCTCCGGCTGTGCCCACTGCCTGGCCAACTACCGCACAGGTCCCCATAACACGTGTAGAACCAAAGGCCATATGGGAAGCACTGATAATTCTGCCTGCCAGCATAAGATTATGAATGTCTTTTGCATAAAGGCTTTTGTAAGGAATGGTATAAGGTTTGTCGAGGTGAATATAATCCGTAGGCTCCAATTTGGCTTTCAGTCCGCCTGCTACATGCATGTCCATAGGCCATCCCCCGTAAGCCACGGCATCCTCGAAAATACGTCCGGCTCTTAAATCCTGCTCTTTGAGTACATAATCACCTATAATTCTGCGGCTTTCACGTTTTCCGGGAAGAAAGCCTACCCAATCAAGGACATAATTGTCGGCCTTATGATCTCCCTTATTCTTAATATGGTCCCATACTCCATAAAGTGCTTTTAGAAGCTCATCACGGATTTCTTCACCATCTGACACTGTATCAAGGTCTTCTCCACCAAGTTCAATCCACCAGTAACCATAGGTAATCTCACCATGATCACGAAGCTTAAGTTCCTCCTCTGTATAGCTGTTTGCCCAAAAAGGCTTTTGAAAAGGAACCGGTTTACCTGCATCAATTGCTCGAAACAACAGGGTGTTACCCATAGTTACCTGATCGGACTTCTCAGGTGCATGCTCTTCCTCAAACACAGCTTTACCCTCACGTCCACTCATATAACCGGCTCCGGAAAGATAAGCTAAAGTTCCGTCTCCGGTAGCATCAATGAAGAGCTGAGCCTCAAACTCCAGTAATTTTTCTGTTGTCAGCTGTACTGCTTTTACTTTTTTTATTTCATAGTCTTTGACAGAAACCTCTGTCATGTGGGTATTCAGGTAGAGCTCGAGATTGTTTTCAAAATGGCATTTTTCCCATAGGATGGTATCAAATATTGAAAAGGACCACTGAGGATTGCGATTTTTATTTTCCAGGAGTATTTCCTCAAGAATACCGGTCTCCCTGGCATCGGGCCTTTTACCATGGCAATCGGCACCGCATATATGCATCCGTATTTCAGAGCTGGCATTGCCACCCAGTACCGGTCGGTTATGGACCAGTGCGACAGAGGCTCCATGTCTTGCTGCTGCGATAGCGGCGCACACACCGGATATTCCGCCTCCTGCAATTACAATATCGTATTTCTTAACAATTGGCTGTTTGACCATACTGTACCTCCAGTTAATGATATCGCTAATTATAGCGAAATTACCAATGTTTTACCTTGAAAACACTGTAAGTAATCTTAAAAATTCTGCAAGGTTATTGCCAGAAAAGCAGAAATCGATTAGAATAAAATAAACAGGGAGGGAGTAAATGGCCAGACAATCCTACATAGTATTAGCAGAATATCTAAAACAGATTGCAGCAGATTATGGAATACACATCTGTATCAATGATTTTTCAGGCTTTATCTTTCTTGATGAGGAATTGACAGAGCTTCTCTATCCCTATATGATTCATAGCAATCCCTATTGCATGCTGGTGAAATCGGATAAAGTCCTCTGGGACAAATGCCAGGAAATGAAGAAACCTATTGCAGAAAAATGCAGAAGAATTGGAAGTACCTTTTATGGCAGATGCCACGCTGGTGTGGAGGAATACATTCTGCCCATATTTTCCAATGCCCAGCTGATTGGAACAGTCCATGCAGGGGTTTTTTCTTCCTGTGAAAAAGACATCGAAAGCTCTGTGATAGACCTAGCCAGGATTTCTGGATTACAGGAACAGCTGCTTTTACAGGTGTATCAGGAATCTATAAGCAGGCAGGTACCGGAAGCTGATAAGATCAATAGCCTTTTAGGTATTGCTGCAGAGTATATCGGACGGATTTATAATGACTTTACCATAACGAATCCAAAGCTTCTCAGTCACATTCGCTTTAACTCCGGTGAAGACAATATCCTGGGGCATACATTGGATTATATAAAAAGAAATTACAAGGAGCAAATATCCGTACCTGAGGTGGCAAATTTCTGTCATTGCAGTGTTTCCTATATCAACCATACCTTTAAGAGAAGAATGAACGTAAATATAAGAGAATATATAAACCGGTTACGAGTGAATGCGGCAAAAACATATCTTACCGGAACCAACCTGCCCATCAAGGAAGTGGCTTCTTGTGCAGGCTTCCATGATTCAAATTACTTTTGCAAAGTATTTACTGAAATATGCGGTATTCCCCCTTCCACCTACAGAAAAGGGAAGGAATAGACAGGATAGTAAAATTAGTTATAAATACCTATGAAACAGGGTTTGATTTTATATGGCGGAGAAGGATGAAAATTAGATGGATAACAGAAAAGACCGGATACATTTGAAATTATATTTAACCATGATCTTTTGCGTAGTATTCGCTATTTTTTTGACTTCGACGATTCTTTATGTGAATTTTCAGTCCATCCTTATGAAGCACGAATACAAGGCAAGGCTTCAAAACATGGAAACAGAAAAGGCACGGATTACAAAATTATCCTATCATGCCTTAAGCACGGCATATCAGATAATGAACGATGTATCGATAATGAAGCTATTCGTATACGATAATATTTCCTCCTTTGATGAGAGTGCTGCTTTTCTTCAAATGCGCTATTACCTCACTTCAGTACCGGATATTGATTCAATCTATGTGTATAATAAAAACAACAATCGAATTTATAACGTGACAAACGAGTCGGAGCTGATGAAAGAGTGGAATCCGGATTATGATAAAAAGGATGATAATTTCTATGACAGTTCCGCGGTGGAAATATTGAATAACAGTGACAAGTATCTGCCCTTTATTCCGATTCCAAGATTTTACCCTTTGAATGAGGACAGTTTCAAATGTGTATACAGTTATATTATATATAAAACTTCGGTCAAGAATAAGGAAAGAGATGCAGTTCTTCTAAATCTTAACAAAGAATATCTTTTTCAGGGATTTGATAACCAGTCGGATAACATTAAACTGGTCATAGACCAGAACAATAAGGTAGTATATTCTAATTCCGAACAATTTATGGTGACAGAACAATTGCAGAATAGCTTTGACCAGGAAGGAATTATGGATGAAAGAGACTCCGGTTATTATTTAACAGATATAGACAGGGTGAAATCCGTCGTAATGTTCACCAGTAAGGATAAACACAACTGGCGGTATATCAGCATCGTATCATATGGAATGCTATTGGCTCAGGTAAACAGAATGCAGGCAATCAGTATATTAATAACTGTAATGATAGCTGCTTCCGGTATGCTTACTGCACATCTCTTTTCCAGGCGTCTGAGTATTCCAATAAAGAGCATGTCCAAAGACGTGAAAAAGCTCCAGCGGGAGAACCTAAAGCTTCATAAAGCTGTAAAAAACAGAAAAACAGCAGAGCTGTTAGAAAACGGTGGCTGGGACAGTAAAGGGAATAAGATAACCGGGCAGGAATTTCTGTCCCTCATAGAGATGGAATGCTCAGCAACCCAAAAAATAGTTATTTTATGTATGTGTCCGGATAATTATCAAATTCTACTGGAAACCCAGGGAGTAGAAGCTTTAAAGTCCTATCTGTTTGCTGCCGCCAATATATTAAGTGAATTGCTGGGAGAAAGTACAAAGGTATTTCAACTGGATATGTGGAATGATAAAAACCTGCTATTCCTACAATGGGAGGATAACCTGTCTGCGGAAAATTTAAGGGAACATATTAGAAAGATGCAAGCCTGTGTCAGCGATTATTATGATATTAGCATCTCTGTTCTAGTCAGCAGTCCTGAAGCCGATTCGGATAGATTGTACAGTCTTTTTGAACAGGTAGAGGAGACTCTGGCCAGAAGTATTTTTTTTGGTCCGGAATATGTTGTGTTTGCAGCAGAGATGGAAGTAAAAAGCGTTTCCCATTATGAGTATCCGGAGCAAAAAGAAAAACAGCTGTTGGAATACCTTATGTCAGGCAAAGCAGCAGAAGCGAAGAAAAACTATGAAGAAATTATAACAGAAACCTATCAATATCCAATTATTATATACAATATGGTTATCAGCCGGCTGGTATTTGCAATAGACAAGGTTATTTCCACCCTTAAGAAAAATGGAAATGCTTCTTCTTTCTCAGGATATTTTGTGCTATCCAATCTAATACAGGAAACAGATAACATAACAGTACGAAATAATAAATTCTATGATTTATTCCAACACATTCAAAGTGAGCTGGAGAAAAGAAAGAGTGATAAACAGGAACTTCTGGTGGTAAAGATAAATGATATAATTGAGAAAGAATACACGGAAGCCTCTTTTTCTCTTGACTACCTGGCAGATTCCATCGGAATATCCACAGCATATATGTGCAGGCTTTATAAGCTGTATACAGGGACAACAATTACAGACAGACTGAGCTTTCTTCGTATGAAGAAAGCCAGGGAGCTGCTGCTTGAGACGCAGCTATCGGTAAATGAGGTCGCTGAACGGGTCGGATATTCAAACGCTACTTATTTTTACCGGGTTTTTAAAAAAGAAAATGGTGTAACACCAAAGGAATTTAGAAGAAAGTAATGATTTCAGAGGCTGCTGACTTAGGTCAGCAGCCTCTTTTTTTGAGCTGTTTTTTACTAAAATCCACCTTGTTTTTATAAGAATCTTTACTTATTTGATGATAATCACAAAATAATATAGTTATATCAAAATTGTTCATATACAAAAGCTATAAAAAGAGATGAAAAACAAGATTTGAAAGTATACAGGATTTTGAAATTATACTATCATGAGGCTAGTTCTACCTAGGGTGTGTCTGAAAACTCATTGCACCATTCTGAACGCCCCACTTTGCGGTATTCTGCGTTGCAATTTTGGGAACGTAGCACCACTACGCACCCAAAATCACGCCTTGCTGTTTTTCGCAAATTGTCTCCCACAAAGTGGAACATCCAGCCCGGCACAAGCAGTTTTCAGACACACCCTTGCATGAATTTCACTTAATTCTGCATCTGATATTCACACAGATATTATGTTGGGTCAATCAGCGTAGGTGCAGCTGCGCCTCGTGCCTCCGCTTTGCCTCAGTGAAAATATCAGGAAATGAAATTAAGTTAAATTTACAAAAGGCAGTACCAGCTTGACAGGCATGGAGGGTGTTGGAGACAGGAATGGAGGAAAGCAAAGTTTATTTAAAAGTATCGGTTTCAGTTATTGTTTGTGTTGTTATTGCTATTTTTATTACATCATCGATTCTCTATGTGAATTTTCAGTCCATCTTAATGAAACATGAATATGAAATCAATCTTGAAAAAATGGAAAGTGAGGAAGAACAAAGACTACAGCTTGCAAATATAGCTTTAAATACCCTGTATCAGATATACAACGACATTTCTGTTACAAAGCTGCTAACCTATGAAGCGGTCAGCTCTATAGATGAGAGTGCTGCTTTTTTGCAGCTGCGGCATTTTCTTGTGACAATACCGAATGTTGATTCTATCTATGTATATAACGGTAAGAAGGACAGAATCTATAATGTGTCTAATGAAAATGAGCTGATCAGACCCTGGAAAGCAGATTATTACACCAATGCAGATTTTTATGATACCTCAGCGGCTGCTATGATAGAAAACTGTACGGATTATGTTCCTTTTATCATGGTTCCAAGATATTATCAGGTCAACCAGCAGACTATAAAATGCGTTTATACGTATATTATGTACGATATCTTCAAGAACAGTAAAAAGAGAAATGTTATTATGCTGAATCTGGAATCAGAGTATTTATTCCCGGTAAAGAGAACGGAGTATCCAGGTACGGTATCGTTGGTAGTGGACGGCAGCGGGAAAGTAATCTATTCAAATTCCGATAATTTCAAGGTCCTTGATAATGTAAAAAAACAGCTGGATTATGATAATGTCCTTTCAAAAAAGAAATCAGGGTATTATCTAACAGAAATAAGCGGCAGCAAGTCTGTGGTAATATTTACGGATACGGATAAATTTGGATGGAGAAATATCAGCATCATTAGTTATAATGACCTGTTATCCCAGGTAAAGAAGCTTCAATCGGTAATTATAATCATAACCCTTATAATAGCAGGTGTCGGGCTGCTTGCCGCATTTATCTGGTCCTGGAGATTGGCAAATCCCATTCGTGTTATGTCAAAAGACATGAATATCCTCCTGCGGGAAAAACGCCAGGCAGAGTCTTTGACGAAAAGTATGAGGCTGAAGGAGCTGCTGGAAAATAACGGTCTGGAAAACGGGGGCCAGCGTAGGAACGGAGCAGATCTGTTATCTTTATTAGGGCTGTCGCTTTCAAAAGAACAAAGGCTGGTACTTATTTGCATAAAGGTGGATGATTATCAATATTTACTGGAAACCGCCAATTCCCAGCTGATAAATGCCTATAAATTTGCGGCAGTAAACATTCTGAACGAGTTAATGCAAAATAGTACCAATGGCTATTGCCTTAACATGAGCCTGGATAAAAATCTGCTGTTTACAGTCTGTGATGGAGAAGATACGACCAGTAAGTTGGAAGAATACCTGCTCCATACCCAAAGACTGGTACAGGAATATTTTCAGATTACAATCTCTGTTGCAGTCAGTGAATTTACAGATGATCCGGATAAACTCTTTTACCAGTACGAGCAGATTGAAGAAGCACTGTCCCGAAGCATATTCTGGGAAAAGGGCAGTATTGTGCATTACAACCATATTAAGATCAAGGATGTCCAGAATTATGAATTTCCGGAAAGTAAAGAAAAACAACTGATGGAATGCCTTACCCATGGGAAAGCCAGGGAAGCGGAGGATATTTATCTTGCAATTGTAAGGGAGACATATTCCTACCCGATTGTTATTTATAACATGGTCATAAGCCGTTTAATTTTTATGATTACGAATGCAGTGAATTTAATTCAGAAGAACAGCTCTCTGCATTCGATTGCCAGTTCTGTGCTTTTGATGAATCTCCTGCAGGAATGTGACACTATAAAGGAAAGAAATGAGAAATTCAAAGAACTTTTCTGGCAGATTCAAAAGGATATGGAGAACAAAAAAAAAGATAAGCTGAGTCAGACTATCACAGAAATCCATCTGCTGATTGAGAAAGAATACCGGAATCCCCTTTTGTCCATTGAAATGCTGGCAGAAGAAATCGGGATGTCTACTGCTTATATGTGCCGGATTTATAAACAGTATACGGGTAATACCATTAACGATACGCTTTTGGAGAAACGAATGGAGCATGCCAGAATATTGCTTACGGAAAGTACCTTTTCCGTTGGTGAGATTGCGGAAAAAGTGGGTTTTAACGGCTCCACCTATTTTTACCGGGTGTTTAAAAAGTTAAACGGAGTAACTCCCAATGAATACCGAAGGAAATAGTAACAGTTCCTGAGGTTTCATAGGTAAGGATTGAAAATCAGCTCTGCTGATTTCTATGATGCAAAGTACATACAGATAAGGCGGAGGCATAAGGTTGATAGAAAAATGATTACAGAAAGGATGCCACAATTGTTCTTTCAACCTGTACTAATTGTGGCTGTACCACAGAGCGGTCTGTGGTATGCAATGGACATAAAAATGAACAAAATTATGAAAGAAAATAATGTCGTTCTGGCAGGCGGCAGTATGGAAAGCTCATACGGCCGAAAGCAGCTTGGTATTTGGAGCTCTGCAGCAATATCCCTGGTTACAGTGCTTTTGTTTGTATTGGTAAGAACCATACTGATCAGGGACCCGGCTCAGCTTCTTGCTGTACAGAAGCTTGATATAGCAGAGAAGGGAATGAATACAGGCTATAGCACTCTGACGATGCTTTCCTTTGTGCATAAAAGCGGAATCGGTACACAGGGAGCTTTTGCCATGGCTTTATTTGTTGTGACAGTGGCAATGATTATACTAAATGGCAGGTTTATCTTAAAAGTACAAAAGTACAGCAGCGATGCAAATAATATTAAAATCTACGAAGCAGGGCAGTATGCTATGGCTTTCAACCTTCTTTTATGTTTGGGAGTGATTTCTTTTGGTATTTATTCCAATAAGGCTTTGGGCCTTACAAAGGTATTTGCACATTCAAACTTGATTTACCTGATCCTGATACTTTCAATTGCAGGATTTGCGGTAATTAAACAGTTGGAGGCACCTGAGCGGGCCAGATATAAAGAACCGGGATTTATAAAGGAGGTAAGAAAGAACTGGGTCTTGTTCGTCCTGCTTTTACCGGCAATTGTATACTTTGTGGTAAACAGCTATATTCCAATGGCCGGTGTCTACTTTGCTTTTGAAAAATTTAATTTCCGGGATGGCTTGTGGACCAGCCCCTTTGTAATGTTCAATAATTTTGAATATATCTGGAAAGCAGATCTGCCAAAGCTGGTTAAGAATACGGTACTTTACAATCTGGTATTTATTGTACTGGGACATATTTTTAAGATATTTACAGCTATCTTAATCAGCCAGGTTACCAATAAATTGTTTAAGAGACTGAATCAGACCCTTATATTCATGCCTCATTTTGTATCCTATGTTCTCTTAAACGTTATAGTCTATAACTTATTGACCTATGAAACCGGAGCAATTAATACCTTTCTGACTTCTATTGGGTTAGAGCGGATCGACTTCTATAATACTCCCGGTTACTGGCCCTTTATCATTGTATTCTTTGAATTGTGGAAAGGGGTAGGGTATGGCTCTGTAGTCTATCTGGCTGCCATTTTAGGAATCGACCGTACATATTATGAGGCAGCAGAGGTTGATGGAGCTAATGTATTTCAGCAGATTAGATTTATTACTCTGCCGTTAATAAAGACTACCTTTATTATACTGGTGTTATTTTCACTTGGAAATATTATGCGCGGCCATTTCGACTTATTCTATCAGACAGTGGGAAATAACGGGCTCTTATACAATTACACAGATATATTTGATACCTATGTGTATCGTTTAACAATGAGTAATCCTTTAAACAACGGTTTGGGAACGGCAGCTGGTCTCTTCCAGTCCATCTTTGGCTTTATCACCATTGTTATTACCAATTTTATCGTAAAGCGTAAAAATGAAGATTATGCCTTGTTCTAGGAAACTATAGAAAACATGAGACAGAAAGAACAAGAGTGAGAGAATGAACAGGAAAGGGAAATCACAGTGGATATAGGAATTAACAGGAGAAAAAAGACAGGAAAGATAAAGAAGTCAGGGTATACCATTACCTTTGATGTGATTGCTTATATATTTCTGACATTACTTGCAGCCGTTTGTATCCTGCCGTTTATATTGATTGTGTCAGGATCACTTACGGCGAACAGCACCATAATACATGAGGGCTACAGCCTGCTGCCGAAGAAATTTTCACTGGATGCATATAAACTGATTTTGGAAAATCCAAAAGATATTCTGAATGCCTATAAGGTAACCATATTTGTGACAGTGGTTGGGACCGGGGTAGGCTTATTGATAACAACGGTAACAGCTTATGTCTTATCCAGAAAGGAATTCAAGTACAGAAACAGAATTTCCTTTATGATTTACTTTACCACCATATTCGGAGGGGGATTAATCCCCTGGTACATAACAATATCCAAAATACTTCATTTACATGGTACTTTAACGGCCCTTTGGCTGCCGGGAATCCTTTCCTCTTATAACATTATTCTAATGAGGACCTTTATCAAGAGCTCCGTTCCTGATGAAATGACAGAGGCAGCTAAAATCGACGGAGCAGGACATGTAACCATATTTGCAAGGATTGTAATGCCGGTCCTTGGACCCGCCCTTGCCACCATCGGTCTGTTTCTTGCCCTTGGTTATTGGAACAATTGGCTGAGCTCCTCGTTATTCATTAATGATACTGCAAAATATATGCTGCAGTTTTATCTGTATAATCTGTTAAACCGGGCTCAGGCAATCAGAGATCTGGCCTTAACGTCCGGTGTAGTACTGGAAGTACCCACAGAGTCAACGAAATTGGCGATGACCGTAATTGTAACCGGTCCGATTATTCTGCTGTATCCGTTCCTGCAGAAATATTTCGTATCTGGAATTACTGTTGGTGCAGTCAAGGGTTGATATTATTGCACAGATAGTGCTTAATATAAAATATAATATATTGGAGGAAAAGCAATGAAAAAAGTTATCAGCATTGTATTGATCTTTTGCATGATCCTGTCCTTTACAGGCTGCAAGGGAAATAATACGGCAAATGTAGCAGAGAAGGAAACTGCTGCCGGGGAAAACAACAGTCAGGCAAAGCAAGAGGAAAAGGAACCGGAGCCGGTTAAAGAAACATCCAATGATCCAAAAGTAAGGTATGACCTTTCACAGCCAGCTAATCTGGTGTTTTATCTGGTGGGTGATCCGGGTAAGGATTATCAGACCGTAGTTGACGAATTGAATAAATATTTATCCGAGAAAATAAATACAACCATTGAATTCCGTTTCACAACCTGGACGGACTGGTCCCAGAAGTATAATCTGGTACTTTCCTCCGGAGAACAATGCGATTTAATGTATGCTGCCGATTGGACCAGCTATAGCGCTCTGGCAAAAACCGGTGCTTTCTATGAACTTGATGAACTACTGCCGGAATATGCACCTAATATCAGCAGCCTCATAGATCAGAGTATTCTTGATATGTGTAAAGTAGACGGTGCTCTTTACAGTGTACCGGCAGATCAGAAGACCTATGCAGCCACCGGTATCAGATACCGTGAGGATTTAAGAAAGAAATATGACCTGCCTGTTCCAAATACACTGGAGAATTTTGAAGCTTATATCAGCGGAATACAGAAGAATGAACCGGATCAGGGTTTGCTTTCTCCTATAACGGTAGCGAACAATTTTAATGAAGCTTTCTATATGAATTCCATTTTTGATTTAAAGTACAGTAAAGCAATTGCCAATTACGGTTTGATGGCAGCAATTGATACCCCCACAGAAGTAATAGACTACTGGAGATCACCGGATTTTACAGAAGATATGAAATTACTGAAAAAATGGGCGGATATGGGCTTTTGGTCAAAGAGTTCCCTGTCTAAGACAGAGGAAGACAGCTTTGATGAAGGATTGATTGTAGCTTCCGTAGGTGGTATGAATCAGGATAAATGGATTGGCTCCTATAATGCCGCCAAAGAAAATCATCCGGATTGGGAGGTGGGTTATGTCTCTTACGGATTGGTGAACAATACCATTTCACCGGCATCTCCTCTGCAGAATGCAACAGTTGTTCCTCATAACTCAAAAGATCCGGCAAGAGCATTGATAGCACTTGATTTCTTAATGACAGATGAAACGGCAAATGATTTGGTGCAGTATGGGATACAGGGGAAACACTGGAATCTGGTGGAAGGAGAGTATTATGAGGAAATCAAGGATTCCGGTTTTAGCTATGAGAATATGAATACCTGGAACCTGAGAAACCATTTGTTTAAAAAAGAAATGAAACCTACAGATGATACGGCTTACAAAGATATGATAACCTCATACGATGAAGCGGCAGCGAAAACAAAATGGCAGGGAAAGAGTATCAAAGTAGGTTTTATTGAAGATTACTCCTCCTATGAAATTGAAAGAGCCAATTTAAATTCCGTTATAGCCCAATACCTGACACCTATTCAGGCAGGTCTGGTGGAAGATGTGGAGGCATCCATCAGCGAGTTCTTAAAACAGGCAGATGCCGCCGGACTAAAGAAAATCCAGGATAGCTATAAAGAACAGTGGCTTGCTCATTGCGAAGAATTCGGTTACAAATAAGTAAGAATAAGGCCATGCTATTATGACCGGAGAATATTAAGAAACTTTGTGAACAACAGGTTAGAAGGCGGAGGCTGGCGGTATGAACATAAGATTTTCACAGGAAATACCAATAAACGAACAATATGAAGTAATTGTAGCAGGAGGAGGACCCTCTGGTTGTGCAGCTGCTATAGCAGCTGCCAGGGAGGGAGCCCGTGTACTGCTGATAGAAGCTGCCAATGCATTAGGCGGGATGGGAACCAGCGGGCTGGTACCCGCCTGGTGTCCCTTTTCCGACAGGACAAAGGTTGTATACCGGGGGATTGCACTGGAGGTATTTGAGAGAGCAAAGTCGGGTATGAGGCATGTTGGAGAGGAAGACTTAGATTGGGTGCCAATTGACCCGGAGGCCTTGAAAAGAGTCTATGATGAAATGGTTGTGGATGCTGGTGTAACCGTCCTTTTTTCCACACAGGTGATTGCAGCTTCTAAGACCCAGGAAAAGATAGACTATCTTGTAACAGCCAACAAAGCAGGAATCACAGCTTATAAAGGGAAAGTATACATTGATGGTACCGGGGATGCTGATATTGCTGCTATGGCAGGTTTGGATTTTGAGATTGGCGAGGAGGGCAGCCATAAAGTGCAGCCGTCCACCCATTGCTTTATGATTACGAATGTAGATGATTATTATTATCGCAACTCACCTTTTCTGCATATGCAGAACCCGGATTGTGCCGCCTATGATATTGCCAGGTCAGAAAAATATCCGCTGGTAACGGATCCCCACTGCTGTAATTCCGTCATCGGACCCGGTGCCGTAGGTTTTAATGCGGGACATATATGGGAGATCGATGGGACAGAGCCTTTCAGTGTTTCAAAAGCACTGATAAAGGGCAGGCAGCTGGCGTACCAATATCATCAGGGGCTGAAAGAATATCTTCCGGAAGTGTTTGGAGGATCCTTTCTGGCTGCCACCGCCTCCTCAATGGGAATCAGGGAATCCAGACGAATAATAGGAGAATATAAGCTTACCTTAACGGACTATAAAGAACGCCGCTCATTTCCGGATGAAATTGGCCGTAACTGCTATTTCCTGGACGTTCATCACGGTCTTGAGGAGAGGGAGAGCATCCTTAAAGGAGAGAAAAATGGGGAGGAAGGCTGGGAGGCATATGATGACGGTGAATCCCATGGTATTCCTTACAGAAGCCTGATTCCCAAAAATATTGAAAATCTTCTCGTGGCAGGCAGGACCATTGCCTGCGAACATATCATACAGGGAAGTATAAGAGTAATGCCCGTATGTATGGTAACCGGACAGGCTGCTGGAACGGCTGCAAGGCTGGCAGCCAGGAACGGGGACATGGATGTAAGAGCAGTTGACATCAGAGAATTAAGGGAAATCCTAAAAAGAAATGGAGCATTCCTTAAGTAAAGAGAAGCCGCATAACTATTTACGCTTGGGATTTTTGGGAAACCACCCCTTTTCCACACGTTTTTCCTGTTCGAACAGCTCTTTGATGCTCCAAAAGCAGGAAAAGCCGGTTACGCCGAAAATTGCAGAGAAAAAGGTATGAGCAGTAAAATAGGAAGCAGACAGGAACAAGAGGCCAGTCAGGACAAATACAGGATAGATTCTCTTGGAAAAGTAATATTCTGCTTTAATTACAATGGGATGGAACAATCCGATCAGCAAAAAGGAGCATAAACCGATAAGTATTCCAATCACTGAGTATCACCTCGATTTCTTCTTTTATTGGATATATGATAGTTTTATTAATCATATACATAAAATTAGCTGTTGTAAAGTGATATTCAGGTTATTCTATGAAAATAAAGAGATAATAAGAACTGATAAGTGTTTATGCTAGGTATACAGTGAATGCAGGAAGGAAATAACGGTAAAAATAATAAATGTTATTAATTGATATTACCTTGTTGTGTTTGCTGTGATACCTGATACTGTTTAACAGACAGAATACATCTAAGTGTATTGTATAAAGCTACAGCTAAAGCCTGCTTATGCATCGGCTTTTTTTATTTCCGGCATTAATTCTTATTTGATGAAAATAACCATGAATAAATCCGTAAGGCAGCTTATTGGGGCGAAATTTACTGCTTTTTCTCAAGAACAGTACAGGTGCAGTTTCAGTTCTAAAAAAGTCAGTTTTCAGTGTATGAGATAAGAGGTTCTACTTTACAGGTATTGTATAAAACCTTATCGAAAATCACATTGATTTTTGTTTACAAACATGCTACAATGTAAACCGATTATGTAAGAGAAAGGTTGTGATGTTAGGGTTGGAGAAAAAGCTGGCTTTGTATGGCTTTAACAACCTCACAAAAACACTTAGCTTCAACATCTATGATGTTTGCTATGCAAAAAGTGAGAGAGAGCAAAAGGATTATATTGCATACATTGATGAACAATATAATTCCGAAAGATTAACAAAAATCTTATGTGATGTAACAGAGATGATTGGGGCACATATACTTAATATCTCGAAACAGGATTACGATCCTCAGGGTGCATCCGTAAATATTTTGATTGCAGAGGGAGATTTATCTTCAGAGCATATCGATGAATCATGCAACCAGGGTAAATATACGGATCATTTAAGAGACACGGTACATGCACACCTGGATAAAAGTCATGTTACAGTGCACACGTTTCCGGAGTATCATCCCGATAACTCCATATCCACTTTTCGTGTAGATATTGACGTATCTACCTGCGGCGAAATATCACCGCTTAATGCGCTGGATTATCTGATTGGTAGTTTTGACTCGGATATCATTACCATTGATTATAGAGTCAGGGGCTTTACCAGGGATGTTGAGGGCAAAAAATACTACATCGATCATGATATTACCTCAATTCAGGACTATATTGACGATGTAACACTGACCAAATACGACGCAATTGATGTGAATGTATATCAATCCAATATTTTTCACACAAAGATGCTCATTAAAGAAATTGAACTGCAGAATTATCTTTTCAATCTGGATGTGTATGAGTTGACTCCCAAGCACAGGCTTGAGATTACAAGCAACCTTCGCAAAGAGATGATTGAGATATTCAGCGGTATGAATATATATTAGTGAAGGAGGGAATGACATGAATTTACTCCTTCAGCAAAAAGCGCCTATTTTTGAAGCTTTGAAGAAGCATAAAGGGAACCGGGTAGTACCCTTTGATGTTCCCGGACATAAAGGCGGAAGAGGAAACAAGGAGCTGACAGAATTTTTAGGTGAGAGCTGTATGAAGGTGGATGTGAACTCCATGAAACCTTTGGACAACCTTTGCCATCCCACTTCTGTAATTCGTGAAGCAGAGCAGATTGCAGCCGATGCTTTTGGAGCAGAGGCCGCCTTTTTTATTGTAAATGGTACTACCGCAGCGGTACAGGGAATGATTATGTCTGTTTGTAAAGCAGGCGATAAAATAATCATGCCCCGTAACGTTCATCGCAGTGCCATAAATGCATTGGTTGTATGCGGTGCAATACCGGTATATGTAAATCCCGGTGTAAATAAAGAACTTGGAATACCTCTTGGAATGTCCTTAGAGGATGTGAAGCAGGCAATTTTTGAGAATCCTGATGCTAAGGCAATTCTTGTGAATAATCCCACTTATTATGGCGTCTGCTCAGACCTTAGAGGAATTGTTTCCTTTGCCCATGAGCAGGGGGTCAAGGTATTGGTGGATGAGGCACACGGAACCCACTTTTATTTTGGTGACAATATGCCGGTTTCCGCTATGGCAGCAGGAGCTGATATGGCGGCTGTCAGTATGCACAAAACCGGAGGGTCACTGACACAGAGCTCTTTTCTTTTATGCGGGGAAACCATGAATCCCCACTATGTAAGACAGGTGCTTAATCTGACCCAGACCACCAGCGGTTCTTATCTTTTATTAGTATCACTGGATATTGCAAGAAAGAATCTAAGCCTCAACGGCAGAGAACTTTTTGCAAAAACCGTGGAATATGCAGAGTATGCAAGAACTGAAATAAATAAGCTGGAAGGTTATTATGCCTTTGGTAATGAATTAATAGATTATAATTATATATTTGATTTTGACCCCACAAAGCTGTCTGTTCACACCAGAAATGTGGGACTGGCCGGTATTGAGGTCTATGACCTCTTGAGGGATGAATATGGTATCCAGATCGAATTCGGTGATATCAGTAATTTTCTTGCAATTATTTCTGCCGGCGACCGTGCTATGGAAATTGAGCGGCTGATTGCTTCTCTTTCTGAGATTAAGAGGCTTTATGGAAAAGAAGATCAATCTGGAATGTTTGATCATGAATACATTAATCCGGATGTGGTAATTGCACCTCAGCAGGCCTTTTACAGTGATAAGACACCTCTTCCCATTAAGAAAACAGTAGGTAAGATCTGCGGAGAATTTGTAATGTGTTATCCGCCAGGTATACCTATCCTGGCACCAGGTGAAAGAATTACCGGGGATATCGTTGATTATATTCTTTATGCCAAAGAGAAGGGCTGCCTTCTAACAGGTACAGAGGATATGGCAGTTAACAATATCAATGTAGTGGAGATGTAAGGCTGAAAGAAATACAATTTCAACCGCAAATTTGTGCCAGCGAAATCCACGGCACAAATTCGGATGCACAATATGCATATGCATGTGCAGGAATGGAGTAAAAATGGAACTTTGGTATACGGAAAATCATACAGAGGAAGCACGTTTCTCAATTAAAATCGATAAACAGCTGGTAAGCTTACAAAGCGATTTTCAACGAATTGATATTTTTGAGTCCAAAGAGTTTGGAAGGATTCTAACCCTGGACGGTTATCTTATGGTGACAGAAAAGGATGAATTCATTTATCACGATATGATAACCCATGTACCCATGGCCGTTAATCCGGACATTAAAAAAGTTCTGGTTATTGGTGCGGGAGATGGAGGAACAATCAGAGAACTTCTCCGTTATCAGGGAATACAGCACATTGATATGGTGGAGATTGATGAAGAGGTCGTTAAACTGTGTAAAGAATATCTTCCCCGTACAGCCTGCGGACTGACAGACCCTAAGGTACATTTATTCTTTGAAGACGGACTCAAATTTGTCAGGGGCAGAGAAGGTGAGTATGACCTTATTATTGTTGACTCAACAGATCCCTTCGGACCTGGTGAAGGTTTATTTACCAAAGAATTTTACGGCAACTGCTACAGAGCCCTGAAGGAGGACGGGATTCTTGTAAACCAGCATGAGAGTATGTATTACTCTTCTTATGCCGCCTCCATGATAAGAGCACATAAGAGAATACATGATACATTTCCTGTAGCCAGGATTTACCAGGCTCATATACCAACCTATCCGTCAGGTCACTGGCTTTTTGGCTTTGCTTCCAAGAAATATGACCCGGTGAAGGATTTAAAAGCGGATGAATGGAATAAATTAGGGTTAAAAACCAGATATTATAATACGGAGCTCCATTTAGGTTCTTTTGCAATTCCGAATTATATTAAAGAGCAATTAAATGAGTCAGACTAATTATTAATTTAATATGTAGGCAAAAGTGAAAGATACTAAAAAATTTAAATGCAGAAGTAAGTGAAAGCAGTAAATATAAGCGTAAGTAGCAAAAGCATAAGTAGCAAAAGCATAAATAGCAAAAGCATAAATAATAATAGTTTAAGTATTTAAATGCTTAGGGTAAGTAATGAAATCTTAAGTATTATAAACTTAATGCATATGCGAAATAATGGAAAAAGAGCATTAGACTCAAAAGCAGATAAGATTATATAAAATCAATACAAATAAAAAATTAATTCAGTTGTATTTTACCCAATACATTTTACCTACACAAAGGAGGGCCTACTATGTCAAAAGCATTAATTATCGGTGCCGGTGGAGTTGCCGGAGTAGTAATCCACAAATGCTGCCAGAACCCCGAAGTATTTACAGAAATCCTACTTGCAAGCAGAACTGTTTCCAAATGTGATGCCTACAAGGAAAAAATTGAGAAGGAACAGGGAAGCAATCCCCTTTACGGAAAAGGCCAGTTTACAAAAATTACAACAGCTCAGGTAGATGCTGATAATACACAGGAACTGATTGCGCTGATTGAAAGCTATAAACCGGATATTGTAATTAACGTTGCATTGCCTTATCAGGATCTTACTATTATGGATGCCTGCCTGGCAACAAAGACAGATTATCTGGATACAGCGAATTATGAGCCTCTGGATACCGCGAAATTTGAATACAAATGGCAGTGGGATTACAGGGAAAGATTTGAGAAAGCCGGTATTACGGCAGTACTTGGCTGCGGTTTTGACCCCGGTGTTACAGGTGTATTCTCCGCTTATGCCATGAAGCATGAATTTGATGAAATACATCAGATAGATATTTTGGATGCCAACGCAGGTGACCACGGATATCCTTTTGCCACTAATTTTAATCCCGAAATCAATATTCGTGAGGTTACTGCAAACGGCAGTTATTTTGAAAACGGCGAATTTATTGAAACAGAGCCTATGTCCATTAAGAGAGTGTATGACTTCCCTGAAATCGGCGAAAAGGATATGTACCTGTTACATCATGAAGAAATGGAATCCCTTGCTCTTAATATTAAAGGTATTAAGAAAATCCGTTTCTGGATGACCTTCTCTGAAAGGTACCTGACTCATTTAAGAGTATTGGAGAACGTAGGTATGACTTCAATTGAACCGATTGATTTCGAAGGAAAACAGATAGTACCCCTGCAGTTCCTAAAAGCAGTGCTTCCCGATCCTGCATCCTTAGGACCAAGAACAAAAGGTAAGACCAATATCGGCTGTATTTATCAGGGTGTAAAAGACGGAAAAGAAAAGAAGTATTATGTTTATAATGTATGTGACCATGAGGAATGCTACAAAGAAGTCGGTTCCCAGGCTATCTCTTACACAACCGGTGTACCTGCAATGATTGGTGCCATGATGGTATTAAAGGGACTTTGGAAGAAACCCGGCGTATTCAATGTTGAGGAGTTCAATCCCGATCCTTTTATGGAGGAATTAAATCGCTGCGGACTGCCTTGGAAAGAAACACATACACCTGATTTGGTGGATTAATGCACGGTAATCTTTATAATCAGATAATGATAAAGGGTTCAGCATACTAGGTAAGCACAGTATTATCAAAGAAGTTCAAGATGATATTCCCAGGAATTCATTTTGAACTTCTTCGTACATTGTTAAACCATACAGTTAGGTCTGAAAACTCATTTTACTGTTGTACGGCTCTGCTTTGTATTATTTTACGCTGCGATATTGGATATTAAATATTGACAGGGCATTACATCCAGGTTGAAGTGTCTGTAAAGTAGAATGCCAGCTTGGTTTGATTCTGCATTTGTGTAGCAGGCTTCCTTCCGCAGAACCGCTGCAGCTGCTTCTCTGTATTGCGCAGAGACTGTTATATGCACTGATATTTAAAAAATTTATCCAGGACACAGTACCATTGAAATAAATATTTTAAAGAAAGGATGCCATACAGGAGGCTTTCCGTCTCCATAGGTATGGCAATACTGCTTTTGCAGTATAAATGGGTAAAAATATGTCCGATGTATTAAACTTTGATCTGAAGAGCTTAAAAACACCGGTTTATATAATGGATGAGACTCTTCTGAAGAAAAATCTTGAAATACTTAAATATGTAATTGACAAAACAGGCTGCAAGATACTTCTTGCGCAAAAAGCCTTCTCCATGTTCTCAGTATATCCCCTGATCGGAAATTATCTGCAGGGAACCACTGCCAGCTCACTCTATGAGGCGAAGCTTGGAAGAGAAGAGATGGAGGGTGAAGTGCATATCTTTTCTCCCGCTTACAGAGAAGATGAAATGGAGGAGATTATTTCACTCAGTGACCATATTGTATTTAATTCTTTTACTCAATGGAAAAAGTACAGAGCTTTGGTTGAAGGCAGCGACAGGCATATCTCCTGCGGTATCCGTATCAATCCGGAATATTCTGAAATAGAGACGGATATGTATAATCCCTGCTTTACCGGTTCCAGAATGGGAGTAACCTTAGAGCAGTTTGAACCTGATGAGCTGAAAGGCATTGAAGGATTGCATTTTCATACAATGTGTGAGCAGAATTCCGATGTGCTGAAACGAACCTTACAGGTAGTAGATGAGAAGTTCGGCTCTTATATAGCAGGAATGAAGTGGATTAATTTTGGAGGCGGACACCATATAACCAGAAAAGATTATGATTTGGAAACACTGATTGAGAGCATTCTTTTTATCAAGAATAAATACAAGGTGGAAGTATATTTAGAGCCTGGTGAAGCAGTGGCTTTAAATACAGGTTTCCTGGTTGCCAGAGTCCTGGATACCTTAAAGAATGGTATGGACCTGGCTATTCTGGATACTTCTGCGGCCTGCCATATGCCCGATGTACTGGAAATGCCCTACAGACCGGAGGTAATAGGTGCCGGCAGACCCGGAGAATATGCTTATACATACCGTCTGGGTGGTCCAACCTGTCTTTCCGGCGATGTGATTGGTGAATATTCCTTTAAGGAACCGCTGCAAGTAGGAGATACATTGGTTTTTTGTGATATGGGTCATTATACTATGGTAAAAAATAATACCTTTAACGGAATGGGACTTCCCTCCATTGCTTTGTGGAGCCCGGATAAAGGCACACAGATTATTAAGGAGTTTGGTTATGAGGATTTCAAGATGAGGTTATCATAGGAATTGGTCTTATTTAAAATCTAGTTTATAAGCTGCAGGCAGAGAATGGGTTGCAAAATTTTCTGCCTGTTTTTTATGCAATCAATTTGTCCTATTGACATGAGGTCTCATGTCGTAATATGCTGAAATAAGTAAGGTGTGTTACTATGATAATGATAAGGATTAAATTGGGGATTCTAGTAGTAATAAGTATTATGTATGCAGTTAAGTATTATGTATGCAGTTAAGTATTATGTATGCTATAAGTATCATGCATGCAATAAGTACTATGTATGCAATAAGTATTATGTATGCGATAAGTATTATGTATGTAGTTAAGTATGTGATAAGTATCATACATGCAATAGTATTATGAAATCTAATAAGTATAATGAAATGAAAGAAGGAGAATAACATGAGTGATAATATTATGAAATCGTATTTTGATGTACTGCCGTTATTAAAGGACCTGGTACAAGAAGATATAGCAGTTTCTATAACAGATAATGAGAAGTTTCTGGCATATTGGCCAAACCAGGTATTACCCTTACAGTTACAGGTTGGGGATGTAATTCAACAAGATGATCCCTTACGTCTGGCTATGAGAAACAAAAATGTTATCTCCCAGGTAGTTCCCAAAGAAGCCTTAGGAGTAGTGTTTCAGGCAATCTGTTATCCCATTATTGATGAAGCGGGTAAAGTGCTTGGAGCTGTAGGAATAGCTAAGAGCCTGGAGAAACGTTCTGAACTGCAAAATTCAACAGAGATAATTTTTAATTCCTTACAGCAGATTAATTCAAGCATCGAAGAGATTGCCTCAGGTTCCGTACAACTGAAAGGAACTATCTCAGAGGTAGTTAATACTACGAAAGCAGCAAAACAAAAGATTAATGATACAGATATGATCCTGTCAACAATTCAAAATATTGCGTCCCAGTCTAATCTCCTGGCACTAAATGCCGCTATCGAGGCAGCAAGAGCCGGAGAAGCCGGCAGAGGTTTCAGTGTAGTAGCAGATGAAGTTAGAAAGATGGCACAATCAAGTTCTGAATCCGCCAAAAAAGTATCCGCGACTTTAAGTGAGATCAAGAATTATATTGAAAAGATAGAACAGCAGATCCATAATTCCAATATCATAGCTGAATCCCAGGCAGCTTCCACGGAAGAAATCACTTCCGTAACAGATGAAGTAACCAATTCTTCAAGAACATTACGTGAACTTGCTAAAATCGTTTAAAAAGTTCGCTAAATTAATTAAGAACTATAACTGACTGTTTTATTGTCAGGCTTTCAAGGTTATGACTATAAGATGAACTGTATTCCATAATAAATGAGAAATTTATGGCAGCAGACAGATATTTTTCTTAAATCGTCGTACGAAAGAAAGCCTGACAATTTTAGTTATACTTATTTGTTATACTAAAGTGCCATGACAAATAGCACCCTGATAATCATCTTGTTTTAGCAGGATATCCTGTAACAGAAGTGCTGCTTCCGCCTTATTACCAAGGCCTATATTACCTAAAGCACGCAGATAATTACAGTACTGTATGTTTCGTAATTGTATATTATCCTGAAATACTTCGATTTCCGGCAGTGACACTGCAAAGAAATCATAGGACACGTTATCAAATAAATGTTTCTCACCATAGATTATTAACTGGTGATATGCTTTTAAGGCAGCATTTTCTCTTCCAAGAGCTTTATTTGCCAGACCCTGATAGAAAATAAAATCAGATGGCTGATCGTTATAGTACAGTACACTTCCCGGTTCTGTTGGACCTGTTGCTGCAAGCTCGAAATATTTCTTTGCCTCTTCCTCCCTGCCCAGTTTACGATATGAAACACCTAAATAATAATGAGTCTCATTGTCCGGTACATTGGGCAGTTTACCTTCTCCAAGGTTCTCAGGATATTCAAGAGAAGCGGTTAGTAAAGGCAATGCTTCTTCCGGTTTATTTGAATTTATTAAATTAACAGCAGATTGAATCAAAGCATATCGGTATTGGGAACTAACCTTTCCTTCCCCGCCTTCCCAGGGATGGAAACGATGGGAAGTCAGTGCTTTAATAGCCTCCTCATATCGTCCGGTACAATTAAGAAGTGTGATATAACGCAGGTATAGATCATCACGGGATTTGGTCACGGAAAGCTCTGATTCCAGCATTTTCAGACGTTCCTTTACCGGTATATTTGTCTTAGCTGACAATTGATCATATTCCAGAAGAAATCTCGGATATTTACTATCAAGGCTAAGTGCTTTATTCATGGCTTTCAAGGCCTTTTGGTTATCATTTTCTTTGTTAAAGTAAGCAATAGCCAGGTTTCGGTATGCCATGGACAGAGATTCTTTTTGAGTGACAGCAGTTTCCCAGTGATAAACAGCCTGTTCATACTGTTTTTTATCATAAAGAAGATTTCCCAGGTAAAAATGCGCCATTGGAGCTGTTTTTAGTAATTTGATTCCATGTTCTAAAATTTTAATTTCTTCAATCCGATTAGGGAAACAGTAATCTCCGGGAAAGCCTTCCGCTTTTTCATATAAGGCAGCAGCTTCTTTCGTTAAGCCCAGTTTCTCTTTGGCATAACCTTGATAATAGTATAAAAGAGGATTATTGTCTTTGCATAAGGACAATATGTTTACCGCATCTTCATAGAGACCTGCTTTGAGGTAATCAAGGGACAGGGTAAGGTAATTGTGGGCTTCCTGGCGCATTCTCTCTATAAATAAAGTGAGAGAGTTATCCTGCAGGGCTTTTTCATAAATACAACCCATATATAAGGGATCTATTATAAGGCTTTCTCCCAGGAACATTTCATTATCTCTGGAGAGCTTACGAAGCAGTGCAGCTTTCAGATTTCTGCTTTTCATATTATGCCAGTTGTGCAGCATGGATTTTTCTGCAAATTCCAGGGCTTCTTCATAACGGGCTTTTCTGGCAGACAGGCAGGAAAGCCAGTAGAAACCTGCACTCATGGTTTCAGCACTCCAGGTGGATTTATAGAAGGCATCGTATGCCAGCTCTTCTTTATCTGCTGCAGCAAGGGCAAGACCCAGGTTGAAATAGCACTCTCCGGAATAGGGATTAGGATTCTTCCAGGTCTGTTTCCTGATGGCTGCTTCAAAGTAAGGGATACTTTCTTTAAGAAAGCCCCGTTTATATAAGAGAAGGCCATATCCGTTATTTAATCGGATATCTGTAGCATCCCGTCTTAATCCTTCCAGGTAATAATCGGCAGGGTCATAAGTGGCATGGCGGTATTGTTCCAGATGGGAAGCAGCCAGATATAACTCTTCAAGAGATTTCATGTCAGCGGGAGCTTTCATGGGCTCGGCTGCTTCCGGAATAGGTTTAAGCTCTTTTTCATACACCGAATAGCTTACAAGGGTCTTATTATTGCAGCTGACAGTTATATTACAGTCCGTGAGCTTTTCAGGTGCTTTAAATACTACTGTAAGACATTCTTCGGGTGAAAGACTGGCCGTGGTTTCTGACAATACCTGGTCAACGGCAGTCACCTTAACAGAGGACTGATTGTAAATACCGGTAGCATATACTTTTAAGATTGCCATACCATCCTGGTCTTGTTCCAGGCTTACAGCAGCATCTTTGGTTGCATTACCAACCCTTCCGACACCCTTATAGGGCATAAAATACTGGACAAAGGTTTTCTCTTCGTGAGGTTTCAGCCAGGTAAAATCAGGCTGGTTGTCTGTAAATACACCAGTCATCAATTCGATATAAGGTCCGTCATTATCAGTAAGATTATTATCCCAGGTTCTTCCGAAATCACCATTTCCCCAGGTCCACTGCTTCTTACCGGGAGAAAAATGATGATCTGCTACATGAAGCAGGCCGGCTTCTCTTTTCTCATCATAATTTCCGATAAAGTCATAGTCAGAATGGGCAGCCATATAGGAAGTAGGTACTTTAACATTTTTATAACGTGAAATATCCACGCCGGCAGAATAGTCACATTTGTAATATTCACCTGTTGCTATAGGGAAGGTTGATACTGCACGTTTTCCATGATCCATTACCGCATTTACATCGGGAGGGAATACGGAGTAAGTATCGTCATTAACAGGCACGGCAGGATTAGCCCACCAAAGAAAGGTCTGCGGCAGATCAGTAGGATTGTAGAGCTGTCCTTTTATTTCGATGTATGCTTTCTCTGGATAAAGTGTAATGGCTGCCATACCCTTGGTACCATACATTTTATCAATTTCGCTGATAAAAACCGTAGAAGAACCGTCCAGGTTCTCACAAAGGGAATAGTCAACCGGTGAATAAGTAGAGGGTCTGTGGTGCTGCGGCCAGTTAAATTCGATACCGCCGGAAATCCAGGGTCCTGTAAGACCAACCAGTGCTGGCTTGATCACGTGATTGTAATAGACAAAATCATATCCATTGGTTTTGTCATAAGCACGCTGGATTCTGCCTCCGAGTTCCGGCAGAATCATAATTTTTAAATACTCATTTTCAAGAAATACAGCATTGTAACTTACTTCTTCTTTCACATCTGAGATCTTTTCTGTTACTGGCAGAGGGTATACCTTACCGGTACTTCCCTGATAGGCTCTTCTTTCAAGGAATAGAGGACTTTTCTCTGGCGGATGTACTTTGTAAGTGGGTATGACAAATGCCTCTTCCCAAATCTTCACTTTATTTTCTGAACACATGGTAATGCTCCTTCCTGTTACTATTGGGTTTGATAATAAATTCATGCTTTGATTTTACCTCAATACGACAAATCTATAAATGACATATCGTAACAAAAGATGGACAATATTCCACCAATATGATATGGTTACGGTATGAGCATATTTGACGATAAAAAGAAGGATGGCTTCAAAGGAGAGCGAATGATCGTGATTCCGACAGAAGCCTTTAAGGATTATACGGAGCATCCTCAGATTAGAAGACTATACTTAACAGATGTAGGTTATTTCCCGCAGGCAGAACATCATTACCGGGAAAGGAAGGATGGAATAGAAGAGTACATTTTTATGTACTGTATGGAAGGCAGCGGAATAATAGAAATAGAAGGAAAAAAATATAGTCTGAAAGATAATGAGGCATTTTGTATTCCAAGACTCAAAGGACATAAATATTATGCTGGTCCGGACAAGCCCTGGAGTATTCTTTGGGTGCATTTTAAAGGCGAGGATATCACCTACTACCCTCTGGAGGAATGTCTTACAATAAAGTTTGGCTCCAATCATGCCGGTAATCGTATGCTTTTTCTGTTTGAACTATTGTTCCGTGTATTGGAGGGAAATTATACACTTGGTAATTTTATATATATTTCACAAGTACTATCCTTAATACTGGCTGAGGCATATAACCGGGAAAAGCAGCATACGGCTCTGGACCAGAACAGACATGTAACCGACGTTATTAAGTATATGTACCAGCATATGTATGAAGAATTATCCCTGGAGCAGATAGTGGAAGAATTTAATCTTTCAAAAAGTTATCTGAATGCTATATTTAAGAAGCATACCAGCCATTCGCCAATGGACTTTTATATTCAGCTTAAGATGAAAGAGGCCTGCAAACTGCTTCGTGCCACAGATACTTACATCTATGAAGTAGCGCTTAAATTAGGCTACAAGGACCAGTATTATTTTTCAAGAATATTTAAAAAGGTAGTAGGAATCTCACCAAAAGAATATAAAAATAGTGAATATTTTCATTTTGAGAAGGATGGCAGGCTGAATGGTAATAAAAGGTGAAATCAAAAAAGTACAGGCAAATGATAAATTTCTATAAAATATAATTTATTTCTTTTTTAGGAAAGGCACTTAATAACAGTAAGAGGCATAGATTAATTATAAACCCCTATTATTGAGGTGCTTTTGCAGTGAAATCTTTTCCAAAGCCACTAAGCGCCAAGGAAGAAACGGAAATCCTTTGCCGTTGTATGGAAGGCAGCAAGGAAGCAAGGGATATCCTGATTGAACGTAATCTCCGCCTGGTAGCACATATTGTAAAGAAATACAATTCGGCGGATAGAGAAATAGATGATTTAATATCCATTGGCACAATTGGTTTAATAAAAGCAATCGATACCTTTGACCCGGATAAAGGAATACGGCTTGCCACCTATGCTTCAAGGTGTATAGATAATGAGTTGCTGATGATGTTAAGAAGTGGTAAACGACAGGCAAAAGAAGTTTATCTGTATGAACCTATAGGCTCCGATAAGGAAGGGCATGAAATCAATCTGCTGGATATTATTGAGAGCTCTGAATCAGACATTATCGAAGATATAGAATTGCAGGGTAATGTTAAGCGTCTGTATGAATTGGTAAATAAGGTACTGAATAAAAGAGAGCGGCAGATTATTGAGATGCGGTACGGATTGAATTCACAGGAAGAGATTACACAAAGGGAGATAGCCAGTAAAATAGGTATTTCCAGGTCTTATGTCTCAAGAATAGAGAAAAAGGCATTAAAGAAATTAAGAGAGTATTTTGATAAAGAATACCGGGATCCTTATTGATGAATTAACATAAAAGAAAAGTGCTGTTTCCAAACTATTAATACCAGTCTGGAAGCAGCACTTTTATATTATTTACAGCTTAAGAAATGCTATTGCATGTCAAGTGATGAAGATACATTGCTGCAATCACAAGTAATTATGGATTTACCCTGCGAATCTCCTTAAAGACAAAGGGTTTTACTTCTTTATTGTTTAAGAGAGTTACTTCAGGAGCAGCAGTTGCTGAGTGATTAGGAAGCTCTGCCTCCGCTTCATTCAAATAGGCACCGGACCCCTCCACAAATTGATTCATGATCTCATTCATGCTATTGGAGAGCTTATCAAGGTTAAAGTTATATTCGGTCATTTTACTGTAGATATCTTCATTATCCGATAGATTTGCATGGAACTCCGTAGCATTCTTAAAGAATTCACGAACCATTTTGCTGTACTCATTCTGACGCTGTTCCATAAGTTCATTCATTTTGACACTGTTTTCATTCACCAGCTTATAAAATTCTCTCATCTGAGTGTGCATATAATCCATAACTTCTTTTCGCATTCTCGTCATATCCTTATAAGCCTGCAAGGTTACGGCAGTAGAATGCTTCAGATTGTTCTCACTGGATGCTAAGATATCTGCTGCTGCCTGCTCCTCATGGGAGGCAGCTGAGACAACAAGTTCCTCCTTCAGCTGATCGATTTCTATCCTGGCTTTATCCAGTTCTTCGGATGCAGCAATCAATTCATAGGATTTATCGGCAAGAGCTCTTTCCAGTAAAGCTTTATTTTCTTTCTCAATATCTAACTGTGACTGTAAACTTTCCATAAAGGAATAATCCACTTTACTGTTTGCTTCAGCTGCGGCTGCATTTTGCAGCTGTAGTTCAGATAACTGTGCATTTAAGGAATCATTCTGCTGTTGTAAGAGAGTGATTTGTTCTTTTAATTCGGAATTTATCTGAGTATAATCCGTTACTTCCTGTGAAAGTGAAGCTGTCTGGGAAATAAGCTCGTCCTTTTCCTCACTTAGCTGTTTGAGCTTTTCTTCAAGCTTCTTTAGATCAGCTTCTAGGAGATTTGCTTTTGCTCCATTGGTCTCATTATTCTTAACCTGAGTTTTTAGTGTTGTGATAGTTCCGTTCAAGCTTTCGTTTTCTTCACGAAGAGTATTTAACATAACATCAACCTCAGATATACTATAACCAAATAAGCCTTTTTTCATAACAATTATCCCTCCGCTAAATTAGATTGGTTTAATTGGGTTACAATTATAACATCAATCAGTTATATTGATATATTTAAAAAATAAATTTTTATTTCGCTTCATCGATTACTTTTATAATCTTATCGTAAGTTATAATATTTGTCAACCAAAGACAAAAAATTCCATAAACTTCATTGGAAGGAAGCTGTAAATTTATGTTATATATTTGTGGTAATGTTAATATACGGATAAAGGATAACTAATAAGCTTGGAAAATCCAGAAAAATATTTTACATAAGGAACATATGTCCGGTTAATGCGACATAAAATGATAAGTAAAGACTTTTAACTTAAAAAATCATGAAAAATTGTATTTGTAAATAGTCAATTAGGCTTGAAATCAGAGAATATTTATATTATAGTTAGGTTCAGGATGAAATTGAAGTATTCTTTTACAGGAGTGAAATTTTAATATGAGCAGCATCCTAATTGTAGGAAGTTACGGTTCATTTACCAACGAACTGATAAATAAGTTTTATAAAGAAAATTGGCGTATTTATACATTAATCTGTAATAAAAAGCTTATTAAGCCTGCTCATGTGTTCGAACAATATGTGTTTAAATACGATAGTGACAGCGTAAGAACGCTTATTAACAGCAGCCGCCCGGATGTTATCCTTTTTACAGGTGCTTATGATCCTTATTATAAATGGGAAGACGAGAGTGCTGTAGAAGACTCCTTAAACTATGTGACAGGGCTCAGCAACCTGTTGATGAGCGCAGCAATGCTTGGTACAAGGCATTTCATATATATATCGTCAGAGAAAGTTTTTGAGGATGAATATATCATTGATATCAAGGAGGATTTACAAACTTCACCCAACAGTGTGAAAGGGATGACAATATCACAGGGTGAGAACCTGGCAATGCATTTTAACCAGACCACGCAAATGGAAGTCAGCGTAATCAGATTAGCAGGTATGTATGGTATACCTGCAGACCGTAAAGCCTGCAGAGATATTTATTCAGGGATGTGCCTTAAAGCGCTGGTTTCAGGCCGCTTACAGGTAAATGCCAAGAAAGGGCTGTCGGCTTTGTTTGTAAAGGATGCAGTGGAAGGCTTATATCTTCTTGCAAACGCACCAGAGAGAAAGCATGTTATTTATCATATATCCTCCCTGGAAGAGGTGACGGAGGATATCATAGCCAGACTAATACAGGAAAAGCTGTCGAACCAGATTGATATTGTAGATCAGACAGTTGGCCTTAAGAGCAGGCTTATTCTGTCAAACAGCAGATTTCTTGAAGAGTTTCCGCTGGAAATCAGAAACAGCTATAAGGACATAATTCCACAGATTATTATGTACATGAACAGACATAAGAATTTGTTTTTGCATAGTGATGAGAAATATCAGGGCAAGGGGTTAGGGCATCGTGTACTCAGGGTACTAAAAAAAGCTTTTCCTTTCTTAGAAAGCCTGGTATTTTTTATACCTTTTTTTATCCTGAACAATCAATCTGTAGGGAATGATTATTTCGGCGGAATTAATTTCTATTTACTTTATGTACTTTTATTTGCAGTGATTCATGGCAGGCAGCAGGCTATTTTAGCTTCGCTGCTCAGTGTTATAGGATATTGTTACCGGCAATTATATTCAACCTCCGGCTTTTCCTTATTAATTGATATAAATACTTATATCTGGATTGCGCAAATATTTGTTGTAGGGCTTACAGTGGGACATCTAAAGGATAAGTTTCGGGATATGGAAGCTGATAAAAACGAGCAGATAGATTTTATGTCAGAGCGGCTGAATGATATAACAGTAATTAATTCCAGTAATATAAAGATCAAGAACTATTATGCTGAAAAAATCATCAGCAGCACGGAAAGTATCGGCCGTATCTATGATATAACCTCAAGACTCGATAAGGCTGCTACAGGTGAGGTGCTGTTTGCCGCTTTGGACACCCTGTCAGAAATCATGAATACACCAAATGTATCAATATACCTGGTTTCAAATACCTCCTATTGCCGTCTTGCTACTGCCTCCAGTGAGAAAGCACGTTCTCTGGGAAAATCAGTTTCCATGGGAACATACCATGTGATCTTTGATGTATTAAAAGAAAAACAGGTATATATAAACCGTACTTTAGACAGTAATCTGCCAATGATGGCTAGTGCCTTGTTTGATGAAAAGGGTAATATGAGAATTGTTATATTCCTGTGGGAGATTCCCTATGAACAGATGACCTTATATCAGGCAAATCTTCTTACAATTGCCGGAGCATTGGTTTATTCTGTGGTCGTACGGGATGCCGACTACCTGGATGCTCTGGCTTACCGCCGTTTTATTTCGGATACAGCTATTTTACAGGAATCCGCTTACCACGAAATGCTGGAGATTTACAGACAAGCTGCCAAGAAGGGTTATGCTGATCTGTGTGAATTTTATGTTCATCCAGGAAATAAACCTCTGAAAGAGATAAGCGGTACAATCAAACCTCTGCTTAGAGAGACGGATTATATTGGTGCAATGGCAGACGGAAGTCTGGCAATCCTTCTCACAAATACCAATGAGGCAGAATCAGTCTATGTAAGAAAACGTCTGGAAGAGAAGAATATTAAAACCTATCTGGAAAAGGAGCTATGAGAACAGTATGAATACAGCAGGACTTTGGCCTGTTCTGGTAATTTTAGCAGGGAACACCTTCCTGGCGGTTATCGTTTTTATCGCAGCCTTCTTTCAAAAAAAGGGACAGAAAAGCACTGCTTTCATGTTATCCTGGTTTCTGTTGATAGTACCGCTTTTTGGCCTTTTATATATAGTACTTGGTCAACTCTTTAAATATTTAAACAGAAAGAAAAATGTTGATATGAGTGATATAAGCTTCAACCAGAACAGAGAGAAGCTTATTTTGCCGCCGGACAGTGAAACTGAGATGAATTACGTGCCGATACAGGATGCAATGGCAGTCTCTGATACGGCAAGCCTTCGAAGGCTGCTTCTTGATACCTTGAGAAACAACGCAAAGAAGACTGTTTCCAGCATAGCAGTTGCTATGAACAGCAGTGATACGGAAACCTCCCACTATGCGGCTTCTATTATACTGGATGCCCTGTCGGAATGCCGTTCCACAGCTCAGAATATGATCGATCAAATGCAGAAGCATCCGGAAGATGTTGAAATGAATCTGCTTACACTTGAATATATACATGAAATTCTTAATATGAAGATCATGAATGATATAGAGCAAAAATCATACATCTATATCATGGACAATGTTGCTGAGAATCTTTTCACACATAACCTCTGGTATATGACTGCTGCTCATTACCTGTGGATGACTTATTTTTTTATTTCTGTCAAAGATTATAATATGGCTGATAAATGGGTTACCAGAGCCGGTAAATACAGACCGGGGATGCTGGACACCTACAAGGCTTATTTACACCTGTATTTTGAACAGCAAAACAGAACCGCCTTCTTAACTTGCCTGAACGAATTAAGAGAGACGAGCATCATAGCAGATGAAGAAATTATGAACCTGTTCCGCTTATATGGCGGAAAGAACTGATTAGGTAGAAAGAAAAGGGACAATGGTTTCTAGGCGAAATTATTTTACGATTTTTATATTAATGTTAATGGTATTTGGAATGTTCATGTTTGCCGGGGTATCTTCTAATATACTGTCAGATACCTCCACCAACCCTCAGGCAGGAGAGCGGGTTGCTATTAATGCCGGAGATACGATAACCGCTGATTCCCTGAACCTGGATTCTATAAATACAGGACTGTCAGGAGAAGGCAGAGCAGTACTTAATCCGGATAAGAAACTGCAGGTCTCTATTCTGTCAGGGGGGATAGAGGATACGGTTTCAAAGGTGCTTATCCAGTGGTGCGTATATAATAAATACCTGTATAAGGTCTTTTATACCTTACCGGATACCACTGAAATGTCAGAGTATGAAGTGGTGCTATTTGGCGATTATGAGATAACAGCCAGTGATACCAATACTCTGTATTCTTATGCGGAATTGGGGAAGACCATGATTTTTACAAGACTGCCTGATTACCAGCTGTTAAGTGCTAACAGAAGACTGGCGGCTTTTTATGGTATCAGGGACAGTATTTCGGGTACTGTTACAGCGGATGGTATAAAGATATTTCCTGATTTTATGATTAATAAGGAAAGGATTTATCGAAAAGGTGATTATTTTGGTGAACTGGACGATACAGAAGTAAATATCCCCTATTATTCTCTGGCAGCAGGTTATGAGGTTTATTCTGTCGGGATTTTAGAGGATCAGGAGGAGCTTGGTATTGAAGATAAGGATTTACCGCCGCTGCTATGGCGGACAACAACCAGCAAATCCTTTGTGTGTGCAGTGAATTCTGAAATCTTTGACGGAATGACAATGCTTGGTGTACTGACCGGCTTTATGGCTCATCTGGGGGATTATTATGTATATCCGGTGGTAAATGCCCAAACCATTTCATTGATAAGTTATCCCTACTTTTCCAATGAGAATCAGGAGGTGATGCAGCAGCTCTACAGCAGAAACTCCGAAGGAGTTGCAAGAGATCTGCTGTGGCCGAATGTAGTACAGATATTAAAGAACTATGGCGGTTCTTACAGTTTTTTCGCTGCCACTCAGTTGGATTACCTGGATGAGCTTGGACCAAAGAACGACTATATTGATTTTTATCTTCGGGAAATCGGCAAACTTCCCGGAAATATGGGACTTTCCTTAGGGCAGGTATCAGAAAGTGACAGAAAGGATATAATGGCAGAAAATGAAGAGTTCTTCAAGAACAGCCTGCCTGATTATGTCTTTACCGCTCTTTATTCCGCAGACATTAGCAGGGAGGAACTAAAGGAAAATCTTAATAGTGATTTTTATAAGGATATAAGCCTTGTGATGTCTGACTATGAGGAAGGTGACAATGTCTTGGAATTCTTAAAAGATAAGGTACTCTCAGTAAAATTCAATCTGAACGGTTATGAGCATGAAACCAAGGATGACCTGCAGATGAGCAGTATAGAAAATGTACTTGGCATGTGTAATATGAAAGTAGATATGACACGGGTCTTTTATCCCAGGGACAGCTCTGATGAATGGAATAATCTGAGTTTAAAATGGTCAAAAGGCAATACTTATTTTAGCGATTACAAAGCTTTTGATATGGTAACAGTCGGTGAGCTGGAAAACCGTGTCAGACGTTTTCTGGCTTTGGATTACACACTTGAATACAATATGAATGATATTGCCATACAAATAGATAATTTTGAGGAAGAAGCTTATTTTATCCTTCGAACAAACAACAGGCGCATAGATCATGTTGATAACGCAACTGCTCTGGCGATTTCCGGAACAGCGTACCTGATCAAAGCTGAAGCAGCTGATGTAACGATTCATATGATCGAAGAAAATATACTGAAAAAACCGGGAAACAATAAAACGATTCCCAGTAATCCACAGTAGGAAATCATTTAGGTATATCGAATTTTAAGAAGAAATTCATTAAGTGTTCAGTACAGCGAATTATAATAAAATGAAACAGGTCACTCTTCATAACTGCATACCGCGTGATATATAACTGCTAAACGCCGATATATAAGTGCGGTAACGCAAAAGCCATAGACGTCAGTCAGAAGAAAAGCGCCAAAACAGAAATAGAATAATATGTCAGGAAGGAGGTGCAGGCTTAAGTGAAGGTGTGTTTGATAGCCGAAGGCTGTTATCCCTATCTTGTTGGTGGTGTATCCAGTTGGATTCACAGTATTATTAAATTATTTCCCAACATTGAATTCAATCTTATAACAATTATAGCAGACCGAAGTATCAGCGGTAAATTTGCCTATCAGCTGCCGGACAATCTAACAGAGGTCCATGAAGTTTATTTACAGGATGTGGACTGGGTAGGTAAATATAATTACGGTAAGAAACCGGTAAAGCTTAAGAAAAAGGAAGAAGAAGCGCTAAAGAGCCTGATAATTGGAAAAGACATTGACTGGATGACTGTATTTAATATGTTCAACCGCAAGAATATTTCCATCAACCACCTGTTAATGAGTCCGCAGTTCCTGGAAATAACCAAGGAATACTATACTCTTCGGTTTTCTGATATTACTTTTTCTGATTTTTTATGGACTATGAGGTCAATCTATCTTCCGTTGTTTTTTGCACTGAAATGCATGCCTCCCAAGGCGGATATCTATCATTGTGTATCTACCGGATATGCAGGAATCATTGGCAGTAAGGCATTGTCCCTTTATTCTGGGGCCAGGCTGCTCATCAGTGAACATGGGATATATACCAGAGAGCGGGAGGAAGAGATAATAAAAGCTAAATGGGTGCAGGGAATCTATAAAACTATCTGGATAGAGCAGTTTCGCAAGATGTCCAGGTGTGCCTATTATTTTGCAGATCTGGTCACTTCACTTTTTGAACAGGCACATTCCCTGCAGATAGAGCTTGGCTGTCCGGAAGATAAGGCTCTTATAACGCCAAATGGAATAGAAGTTAAGAATTTCGAGAATATACCGCTAAAAGAATCAGAGGACCCTTTTATAAATGTGGGAGCTATCCTTCGTATAACTCCTATAAAGGATGTCAAGACAATGATCAATGCCTTCTATTATGCCCATGAAAAGCAGCCAAGATTAAAACTGTGGATTATGGGACCCGATGACGAAGATGCAGAATATGTTGCTGACTGTCATGAACTGGTGAGAGCTTTGAATGCAGAGAATATAGTATTTACCGGCAGTATTAAAACAACAGATTATATCGGAAAAATGGACATGACTATTCTGACCAGTATCAGTGAGGGGCAGCCCTTAACGATTCTGGAAGGGTTTGCAGCTAAAAAGCCCTGTATTGCTACCAATGTAGGAAACTGCCATGGTCTTATTTATGGGGAGAAGGATTCCTTTGGTGATGCGGGAATCGTTGTATCTATTATGAACATTTCAGAGATCACCAGTGCAATCTTAAAGCTTGCCAATAATCCTGAGTTAGCGAAAAAGATGGGACAGAACGGATATAACCGCCTTATGGCTAATTATAGAAGTGTATATATGGAAGAAAACTACAAAAAAATATATAAGACACTGGCTGAAATGAGTGGTGTCACCTATACGGAAGAGGCCTTTATTCTTCAGAGTTAAATTAAATTACTATAAAATTAAGAATTAAATAAAGAGGTAATTCAAGTATGGCAGGTATTGGTGTTCAGCTAAATAAAATATTTGATAAACATACACTGACGTCATCCCTTTATGGCATAGGTTTTAGCTTTGTCTATACGATTGCTCCAATGCTGGTAGTCATTGGATGCCTGTTTGCCATGTACAGGGTATTGGGATTCGATGAGGTGGGATATCTGGAAAGGGAGACCTTTTCAACCAGTATCCTTTATATATTTATATTCTCCCTATTAACCTCGGCACCTTTTAACTCTGTGCTTTCGAAATATCAGACAGACAGGATTTATGAGCAGCGGTATGAGGATATAAGGCCGTGTATCTATGTGGGAACCCTGTCTAATCTGACCCTCTCCTCCCTGCTGGCAATTCCCTTTTATATTTATGAAGCAATGGTGGGACAGGTGGAGATTTATTATGTATTTACCACTTATATGGCATATTTGGGTTTAACCCTGACTTTTTCTACAATGGTATATAATTCAATCTTAAAGCAGTATAAGAAAATTACCCTATACTTCGTCTGCTGTATGGTTCTTACTTTTCTGTTGTCCGTCATCTTCAGATTTCTGCTTAAGTTTTCTGTTACTTACAGTATGTTACTGGCGATTGCCATCGGTTTTTTGCTGATTGCTGCTCTGGAACTATCCAATGTCCTGAGGTATTTTCCGGCCAACAGCCATAATTACAAAGGAGTGCTGCAGTATTACAGAAAGTTCTGGCAGCTTATTGCTTCAAACTTCTTGTATACCCTGGGACTTTTTGTTCACAATTTTGTGTTTTGGACAACGCCTTCCAATCTGGTGGTACGCAACACTTATATCTGCAATCAGTCCTATGATATGGCCTCCTGCCTTGCCATGTTCACGAATATCTCTGCCAGCGTATTGTTTATATCCAGAGTCGAGATGCACTTTCATGACAGGTATAAGGAATACACAGAGGCGGTTATCGGCGGTAAATTAGACAGCATTGAAAAGGCAAAAAAGAGGATGTTCAGAGGGCTTTCCTCACAGCTATTGTCACTTGCCCATATTCAGTTTATTGTATCTGTTATTGTTTATTTGATTGCAATTGTCATACTTCCGATTATGGGTTTTGCAGGAATGATCATGGAAATATACCCGCAGCTGGCAGTTGGTTATTTCATATCTTTTCTCATGTATTCAGAGTTATTGTTTCTTTATTATTTTGATGATTTAAAAGGTGCCGTTCTTAATGGAGTTATTTTTGCCGGGGTTACTCTGGCCGGTTCTATTATAGCTACTAATTTATCAGCTCTCTGGTATGGCGTTGGGTTCACCACAGCTGCCTTTCTGGCTTTTACGTTTTCCTATTTCAGGCTGCGTTGGATTGAGAAGAATCTGGATAGTCATGTTTTCTGTCGGGGGACGGTCTTAAGACAGGTATATGATGATATGCCTGATGCAGTCGTATATAATGCTTATAAAAACGTAAAGTAAATTATACGGTGAAGCAGGCTTTGCTCCATTCATAAATAAACACATGGTTTTTACGGCTGTAAATATAACTGTAATGGTATTTGTAATAATTAACAGTTAAATTGTCAATGGTAATATAAGAAAGCAAGAGTTATAAAGAGGTATTAATATACAAAAGCATAATAAAGACAACGGAGGAATCATATGTCAGTTTTATTACGGATTTTTATTTGTTTATCAGGCTTAGCGCTGATTTATATGGCAAGAAAAGCCAATATAGTCCGCAAGATGACGGAACGTCAAAGTCTATTCTGGATTATGGGAGGGTTAATCATAATTTTATTTGGGTTATTTCCTCAGCTGGTCTATTTCATATCGGACAGCTTTTCAGTAGAATACCCGCCATCCATTATATTTGCCATAGCTATTATCCTTGCAACCTATGGAATCTTCAGCTGTTACAGAACCAATGCGGAATTATCCGCCAGAGTTCAGGAACTTGCCATGCAGGTCTCACTGCTGAATGAGGAAAACAGTCATTTAAAAGACATACTGATGAAGGAGATACCTGGTAACAATGAAAAATCCACTGGGGAGAATCATTTGGCATGAAGAAAAAACTCTTGTTTGTCATTAATACCATGGGACGTGCCGGAGCCGAGACAGCACTTATTGAGCTGTTAAAAAAGCTGGACTCCTTAAAAAGGTATGATTTATCCCTCTATGCAGTCATTCCCTGCGGTGAACTGTTTGCAAAAGTACCTGAGAATGTAAGAATCATTAATAAAGAGGTTAATACCGGTTCTTTGAATTCCGTTATCGGTCGTAGTACAATTGTCAGAGAAATACTATTATCTTTTTTCTATAAATTCACCGGATTTAAGTTAATGGGATATATGATAAAAAATATAAGAGAACAGAAGGCTTCCGGGAGAAAGCTTCAGTATGACAAGCTGTTGTGGAGACTTCTGGCAGACGGCAGGGCAGTCTCGGAAGGTGAATATGATCTGGCAGTGGCTTATATTGAAGGTGCTGCGGTATATTACCTGGCCGATAAGGTCAAAGCGAAACATAAGGCAGCGTTTATTCATATCGATTATCAGAAAGCCGGTTATACACCTTTAATGGATAAAGATTGCTATAACCAGATGGATAATATATTTGTTGTATCCAATGAAGTGGGTGAAAAGTTCTGTAGTGTTTATCCCCAGTACAGAAAGAAAGTAAGGTTATTTCGAAATCTGTTAGATCAGGAAAACATCCTGAATAAGGCAGTTACAGGAACAGGTTTTACGGATGGCTTTCAGGGAATACGATTTGTGACAGTTGGCCGGCTTCATTATCAGAAGGGCTACGATATTGCCATTGAAGTATTGGCAAAGCTTAGAAAAGCTGGATATAATATACGCTGGTATGTAATCGGAGAAGGAGCAGAAAGAAGAAATCTGGAGCTGCTGACTAAGAAGTATGGTGTCGAGGAATACTTTATCCTGATGGGAGCCAGAGATAATCCATACCCATATATGAAACAGGCGGATATCTATGTACATGCCACCCGCTTTGAAGGAAAGAGTATTGCTATTGAAGAAGCACAGATTCTGGGAAAGACAATTGTAGCTTCTGATTGTACCGGTAACCGGGAACAGATTAAATCAGGATATGACGGTGTCCTGGTGGAACTGAGTGCAGAGAATCTGGTGCGTGAACTTAAGAGAATCCTAAAGGAACCTGAATTACAGAAAGAATATGCAAAGCATGTATTGGAGAAACAGCTTGATTATCCTGAGGATCTGGAATTCATGCTTGCAATAATGAACGAGGAGAAGAGTAGATGAATAAAGTATTGATAATTGTTCCTGCATTTAACGAAGAAGCAAATATGGCAGCTTTATTTAATAATCTTTGTAAACCGGAGATAAGAAGTTTTGCAGATATCCTGGTAGTCAACGATGCCTCCAAAGACCAGACCGGATTTATTGCCAAAACCTACAGTGTTTCTGTGGTTACCCATGTATTTAATCTTGGTTATGGTTCTGCCCTGCAGGTAGGTTATAAATACGCCGTCCGACGCGGTTATGAGTATGTCATACAAATAGATGCAGACGGTCAGCATAATATCTCGAATATTGCCCACATTTATCAATGCCTGACGACACCGGATGCCGAGGGCAGCCTGCCGGATATCGTTATTGGCTCCCGTTTTGTCGAAGGCAGCCAATCCTTTAAGATATCGGGGATCAAGAAAATCTCCCTTGGTATGTTTTCCTGGCTCATAAAAAAATTAACCGGTAAAACAATTACTGACCCCACGTCAGGATTACAGGGTTTAAATAAGAGAACATTTACATATTACTCGAAATATGGAAATTTCGATTATTTCTACCCAGATGCCAATATGATTATTCAAATGCTCTTATTAGGCTTTAAGGTTGAGGAGACAGCATCTGTTATGCATGAAAGAACAGCAGGTGTAAGTATGCATACAGGTCTGTTTAAACAGATGATATACATGATGATAATGCCGCTTAGTATCTGGACAGTTGTAAAAAGGATCAAAAGCGGATTACAGAAATTGTCATGAGGGACTTCTTATGCTGAGAAAAGGTGTTGAAAAGAAATTTAAATGGATGCCTCTGCCTGGAACACAAAAGGCAGAAGCTCTGTATAATCCCTACTGCGGAATGTACAGAATTTATCGGTTTACAGCTGACTGTGACCAGCTTCAGCCGGATGGAATTCCTATAGAGAAGGTTCTTCCGGATATAAACCAGCAGTTGTGCCTTGTTGAAATAAATCTTCTTCCATACAATGAAGAATCATTATCAGATGAGGCATTAAACTTAATAAAGAGAATTTTTGAGCATTTTAGTAAATACAAAAAGCAGATGATAGTTCGTTTTGTTTATGATCTTGAGGGAAAAGGCGTATTAAATGAACCCAAAGATATTGCCGTCATACTTGGGCATATGAATCAGCTTTCACCTCTTCTTATAAGTTATACAGCTTCCATCTATATATTGCAGGGACTTTTTATTGGCAGCTGGGGGGAAATGCACAGTTCCCGTTATCTTAGTGAGAGGAATATGACACGCCTGGCAAAGCAGCTCTATGAATGTTCCGGTGAAAAAACCTATATAGCTTTGCGTTGTCCCAGCTTCTGGCGTATGATATTTCAGACATATCAGCCGCTTGACAGCGATACAGCTTTTACGGGTATTCAAAAAGCCAGGTTTTCTCTATACAATGATGGAATTATGGCATCGGATGCAGATTTCGGAACTTATGGAAGTATAAGTGCTTTGGAGTCCAAAACATATGGTGATAAATGGGTAAGAGACGATGAGCTTGAATTCCAATACAAACTTAACAGATATGTTCCTAACGGGGGGGAAGTTATCAATGAGTGTCCATATAATGATGTGCTGCCGGCGTTAGAGACTTTGAAAAAGATGAGAGTTTCTTATCTGCATAGTGAGTATGATGAGAAAGTCCTTGATAAATGGAAAAGAAGTCTGTATGAATCTGACGGTGTCTTATGGAAGAAGAAGTCGGCTTATGAATTTATTGAAGCTCATATTGGGTACAGGTTCAGCATAGAGGAAGTAAATGTTTCTCTGTCAGCTGATAAGAGCAGCAGCCTGAAGGTAACTATAAAAATTCGTAACCTGGGATTTGCTCCTTGTTATCACAGATTTGATGTAAAAATAATTGTTCGAACTGCCTCCTACACGAAAGTTTATGAGTATCCGGTTGATACAGATACCAGCAGGTGGATGCCGAGTGAAAAAGTAGAGTTTACAAGTATACTTTCTACTGAGGAGTGGGATCAGAATACCTATGTTCTGGGCTTAAGTGTATATGATCCTCGTTCTGAGCAGGTCATAAAGCTGGATAATACCTTCTCCGCACCGGATCATACAGGAGTATACAGATTAGGAAATTTAAGTTTGGGTAAAGGAAACAGGTTGTGAGAAAGGTATGGTCTTAAGTTTGGAAAAAGCAGTATTGAATGTTGTGATCATAGCCAGAAGGAATACTTCCCTTAGTATCTTACATGCTTTAAACAGTATTCTGAATCAAATATATACACCTATTAAAATTCTGGTTGTTGATGCCAATGAACCCAATAGTATATACAGCCTTGGCTTACAGGAAGATCTGTCAGCATATGCTGGTGTGGAATATCTGCAAATGGATCAGTTGCTTTCACTGGCAGAGATAAGAAATTATATCCTTCATAAGGCAGAGGGGGAATATATTGCATTTCTAAGAAGTAACGATGCATGGGATTCTACCAAAGCCCTGCTTCAAATAGAGCAGCTTAAAAGTAATGGGAACGTAGCCGCTTCCTGCAGTGATGGTGTACTTATTGATAAAAGAAAGCAGCACATAGTAGTGGAACCACTGCTTGGAAATACTGCCTTTAACTCCGATAAATGGGTGCTTGACAATCCTGCCAAAATGTCAGCTCAGGTAATATATAGGACACAGGCAGTAAGGGAGGCGGGAGGTTTTGACGGAGGATTTGAGAACTTTTGCGATGGAGATATGCTGCTGAGGCTTATAAAGAATTATAAGGTAATGATTACACCGGTATCCCTTTGTGAGTGCTCCATAACACCTGAAGAGGAATTGTATGACTTAAATAACTTCAGAGACGGTCAGAAGATTCTTTATAAATATATGGATTTCTTTTTGGTAAATAAACAAATGACACAGATTTTTTATTTGCGGATGATTCATCTGGCAAAAACAAATTACCTGTGGCTGAATTATTTCGGATATATTATCATGTATTGCTTAAAGACACCTGGCAGTATGTTTTATTTACTGTTTCAGGCCCTTGGTAAACTGATGAAATATATACTTAAGTGGTTAAGGAGGGCCTGTTCATTAATTTTAAGCGAAAGGTTCCTTGCCAGGGATATAAACCTTATTCGAAAAGGAAAGCTTGGGAAAATAAAAGCCTTAAAAATGGTTGAAGCAGAAGAAGAAAAAAAGGAAGAAGAGCAAGCACCAATTCAGTTCCCCTCTGCCAGGCGTTATAATGAAAAGAAATCTCTTGATTTTGTATTTGATCGCAAACTTACAAGTATTGTAATTCCGGAATATGTAACAGTTATTAAAAAAAGCATGTTTTATGGTTGTAACCAGCTGGTTTCAGTTGAGATTCCCAATACTGTTTTGGAGATTCAGGCACATGCATTTCAAAATTGCAAGAAGCTGCGCCATGTTATATTGAAAGAAGGAAGCCGGCTGGGTAAAATCGGTGCATATGCTTTTGCCGGCTGCAGTTCCCTGGAAACCATAAGCCTGACCTCAGGTCTTGTAAGCATAGGACAAGGAGCTTTTGCAGAGTGCAGCTCCTTAAGACAATTGCTTTTTACCTATATGCATGAAGGTATAGAGAAATCCACAAATGTATTTCCTTCAGCAATTGTTAAGCTTCACAGGTATACTTTCGCTGGCTGTTCAAGTCTTTTAGCAGTGGAATTTGGAGCTGACAGTATGCTTGAAATTGTGGAGGCCGGTGCATTTATGGGATGTGTCAAGTTGCAGAAAATCCTGTTGACAGGTAAAGTGGTGACGATTGACAGCTATGCCTTTGCATATTGCAAACGCCTGGAAACAGCAGCTTTTCCCCATATTGATACGCTGAAATACATGGGAAGCGGAGTATTTACAGGCTGCGAAGCATTAACCTATTTTCAATTGCCAAATCAGATTGAACGTATATATGAACGTACCTTTTACGGCTGTGCCAGTCTTAAACTGGTCAAAATACCCAAAAAGGTACTTTCCATTAATCATCAGGCATTTGCTAAATGCACTGCTCTTGAAAGAGCAATAATATTAACAGGAGATATCGCCATTTCACCTACAGCCTTTGATAAACATACAGAGGTTCGGATACAAGAGAATGAGGATAGAGAGGCCGTTACTGAGTGGTAATGTGAATAATTGGAATATATCATTTAAACTCTGATTTATCACAGTGCCACATCTGAAACAAATGCGGCATATATGGGAGCTAAAGGTATAAAAGTATGGGTTCTGATATTAAAAAAAATTATGTATACAACGTTATATACCGTTTGTCAATTTGTATACTTCCCCTGGTAGTTACGCCTTATGTAGCCCGGGTACTGGGAGCGGAGCAGGTGGGCGTCTACACCTTTTCAAGTACAATTGCCTGTTATTTCATTATGTTTGGAAAGCTTGGGCTTGATAATTACGGCAACCGGAGTATAGCTGCCTGCAGAGAAAACATAGAGGAGAGAAGCCGGGTATTTTGGGGGATTTATATCCTGCAATTATGCACCTCAGTTATATCGATACTTATATTTGTGCTGCTGGTATTTACGGTTTTTAAAGAAGACCGCAGGGTGTACTTTATGCAGCTTATCTATGTAGCGTCCATATTATTTGACGTCAGCTGGTTTTTCTATGGTATGGAAAAATTTCGTATAACAACAATCAGGAGTCTGGTGTCCAGAACACTGATCATTGCTGGTGTTTATGCTTTTGTACATTCAGAAAAGGATTTATGGATCTATACAGGTGTTATGTCTGCCTGCTTTATGTTAGAGCAGGTTCAGCTGCTTCCTTTTATGTTTCGGCAGGTTAAATGGGTTCCGCTTAAGCGGGAAGATATCACCTGCCATATGGTACCAAATGCGAAGCTTTTTATTCCGCTTTTTGCATTAAGTATCTATAATTGGCTGGATAAAATAATGCTTGGGATTATCGTTAAGAGCACCACAGTGGTGGCTTTTTATGCTTTTGCGGAAAATATTATCAATCTTCCAAAGGGTATCTTATCAGCACTGGATACGGTTATGCTCCCCAGAATATCTAATCTGGTAGCCAATAACCGGAAGGAAGAAGGGGTGCAGAAGATGCGTAATTCCATCCGGTTCAATAGTTTTATATGCTGTGCTCTTTGCTTTGGGATAGCAGGTGTTGCTCCCAGCTTCGTACCATGGTTTTTCGGTGAGGAGTATACACCGACAATTCTGTTAACCATGGAACTGGCCATGGTCATGATTCCCATGAGTGTGGTAAATGTAGTACAGACCCAGTACCTGATTCCTTTTCGCAGAGAACATGTCTATATATGGTCAGTATCCCTGGGAGCAGTAACAAATATAGTACTGAATCTGATTTTAATACCTTTCTATGGTGCTTCAGGTGCAGTTATTGGTACCTTTGGAGCTGAGCTTATGGTATGTGCCTATCAGATTATCCATATAAGGGATGTATATAAATTCCGCCAGCTGCTTCAAGCACTGCTGCCCTTTATGCTTTGCGGGTTGCTGGAGTTTGCAGCTGTTTATCCTCTGACCGCTTTGTCAATAGAACCTTTCCCTAAGCTGCTTCTGCAGGTATTAGTTGGTGGAGCAGTTTATCTTGTTAGCTGCGGAATATATTTAATTGGGATAAAAAAAGAGTACAGAGGTGTTGGAGATATAGTTAAAAGTTTTAAGCAATAGATTGTTAAGAGAATATTTAAGGTTATTTTACTACCGTAAAGAGGATAAAACTATAAGTATATAGCTATACAGACGGGAAAAGAGGTGAGAATCATGATTGTTGATACGAGTGCCTATGTGTTATCCATGATATTAGTATTATTAAGCTGTATTGCAAGGGATTTTCTGATACCGCTCTTTGTTTGGAGAAAGTATCTTAAAAACAAGAGTTATGGCTTCCGGTTTTGGTTCTGTGTGCTGACACAAGCTGCATTACAGATTAATCTGGTACTGCTCCTTGGATTTTTGGATATTTGTAACCGCTATACCATAATTGCAGGTAATCTTCTGGTCTATCTCCTGATTTTATGGAATTACTCGGATAAAAGATTCTTTCAACATTGTAAGGAAGTAACGGATGCTTTCTGGGATGCCTACAAAGAAGAAAGGTTTATTCGATTTACGGTACAGGAGTTTAAAGCACTGGTGAAAGCCTTAAAAAGATCAATCCTTCAGATGCCAATCTGGAAAACTTTAAGAAAGAACTGGCTGGAAGCAGGACTTTTAATATCTCTGGTAATTTATAATATCTGGTTTCTGACATATAATGTTATACGTTATCATTGCTATCAGTTTTCAGATATCCCCATACATCAATCCTGGATTTATGACCTGGAGCATGGGACTTTATTTTCAGACGGTATCTATCCCTTTGGTATGCATGCCATGGTATATATCATCCGTATAATCTTTGATTTAAATCTAAGGGAAATACTGTTGTATGCCGGTGCTTATCAGACCGTTCTGATGATGATTGGTTTGTATTTATTAGCGAAGGAAATTTTTTATGGTAAATATACGCCCATAACAGTGGTTCTTTTTATCAGTTTTATGCTGAATCAGGGCCGTTATGCTGCCTCTCTGCCCCAGGAGGCGGGAATGTACACTGTAATCGGTGTGGCTTATTTTATGATACGGTATCTGCGTAAGGACAGGCAGAAGCTCCTACTGGAGAAAGATTCACGGATACGCAGGTTCTTTCGTATAAATGCTTATATCAACAGACGGTATATTGATTCCGATGCCTGCCTTTTAATTTTATGCGTAGCGCTTGTTATAGCATATCATTTTTATACCGCAATTGCAGCTGTATTTCTGGTATTAGCAACGGGTATTGCCTTTATTCCACGAGTGTTGAAAAAGCAATATTTTATACCGCTTTTGTTCAGCGGTATTATGGGAGCTGTTATTGCAGTAATGCCCTTTGCCGCTTGTCTGGCTAAAGGTATACCTTTTCAGGAATCCATGGCATGGGCAACAAGTGTTATTGCGGATGAGGAATGGAATGGAAAAGGTTCGGATTATCAGCAGAGGTTAGAAGAAGCACAGGGTAAGGGAAATAATACAACAGGTGAAAACGGTTCAGAAACCAAAACGGAAGAAAACGGCGGTAAGGATAAAAAGACTCATGTAGACTATTCTGCCATGTCGGCTGTTGAGATAGTGAGGTATTTCTATAATGCAATGTTCAACTTCGGATTGCTTGCAATGTTTGGAGCCAGTGCTACCCGGTTAATGTTTTATAGTATATTCAGTGGCTTTCTATGTGCGGTTTTAATGCTATTTAGAAAGCAGACCAGAAACGTCGGGCATGTGTACATAGCGATCATACTTAATATGATAGTGTTATGTATTGTCGGAGCAGCAGAAGAGCTGGGATTTATTGAGCTAATTGCCGCAGCCAGAGCCTCAACCTTTGCAGAACCCTTCATCGGTCTCATTTTTATGCTGCCGGTTGATTTTGCTTTCCGGATTCTTGGCTTTTGGAAAAACCGGCATTATCAATTTGCCTTAAAGGGACTTTCTGCTGTTTTTTGCGGAGTTGCAGCAATCATGATTGTAGAGATGGGCTGGTATCATTCCTTTTTTGATGTTAACCAGGCTTATTATAATGAATCAGAGTATCTGCTACGTCATATTAAGAAATCTTACGAAAGAAATACCTATACCGTTGTTTCGCCCACTGATGAATATTATGATATTTTGGATTACGGCTACCATACGGAGTTATCAGAATTTATGGATATGGTCAATGGGAATAGTGAGGAATTTACCTTTCCCACTGAATATGTTTTCTTTTTCATTGAAAAAAAGGTGTTACAGGATTATACCTACGGACCGGTTAATGTGGATTTAAAATATGCGGCAATGGATTTTACATTTTTTGGAGATGCTCAGGACTATTATTTTCAACGTGCGGTTATAGAGTCACAGGCATTTTACTGGGCACAGAAAATATTGCAGATATATCCCAGGAATTTTAAAATCTACTATGAAGATGATATTTATGTAGCTTATATTTTGGAACAGAATACCTATAGTCCATATAATCTGAAGATTGATTATCTGGCTGATTAAGCGAAGAGATAAAGGCTAATGGGTGGAATGCTAAATAGAATACAGTTGGTTACAGGGAGAATAAAACGATGGAACTAAAGCAAAAATTATGTGTTGCCTATGCGGCAGATGATCACTATACGAAATTTCTGGGTATTTCCATGCTGTCAATGTTTCAATCCAATAAAGACTTTCCGGAAATCGTAGTATTTATATTGGACTGTGGTATGAAGGATCCAAATAAGGAAAAGCTTCAATCTATTGCAAAGGAATTTAAAAGAGAAATTCATTTTATGTCCATGGCAGCAGCAGTTGCGGGACTAGAGCTTAATATGGGTCCAAGAAAGATATCCATTGCCTCTTACGCAAGGCTGTTCCTGGCCTCCATTATTCCTGATAGTTATGACAGAATTCTTTATCTGGATTGTGATACCATAGTCCGTGACAATCTGATGGATTTCTGGGCTGTGGATCTGGAAGGCTATCTGGTTGCCGGTGTTCGTGACACTGTGGACAGCTTCTTTTTAAAAAAGATTGGAATGAAACCTGATGAATATTATGTGAATGCAGGAACTATCCTGATTAATCTTAACAGCTGGCGTAAGGAAGGTCTGGAGAAAAAGTTTATTAATTTCATTAGAAAACATAACGGTAATGTTCCCCATCACGATCAGGGAACGATTAATGGTGTCTGCAGGAATAGGAAACGTATTATCTCGCCAAGATTCAATGCTACAGCAAATATATATTCCTTTACAGCAAAGACAATAAAACGTATCTATTTTTTAGACAGCTTCTATAGGCAGGAAGAGCTTGATGAGGCGAAGAGAAATCCGGCTATTATTCACTTTACCACCGGTTTGGTGGGAAGGCCCTGGGAAGAAAACTGTACCCATCCCATGCAGGCGGAGTATTTAAAGGCAGCCAAAGCATCTCCTTGGAAAGAGGAGCCGCTTCAACGTGACACCAGGAAGCTTTCTGTGAAGCTGTTTTCAAGCTTTTATAGACATGTACCACTTTTTGTCTCTGAAAATGTTTACAGATTTTTGAGTTTGTTGACACATGTTGGAGAATGACAGATATGGCAGATAATTATTTATGTACATTAAGGGAATAATAAGTTATACTGAAATGGACAAGATAATATTGGACATGCTTAATGTATTTAAATAAGAGCTATATTTTAAGATAAAGGAGTTCTCTGAATGAAGGACAACGTAAAGAAGTTGATAAAAAAATTTCTGAACCGTGAAATGGTTGTATATGCTATAGCCGGTGTGATGACCACCGCAGTTAATATGGTGACATACTACCTTTTATGTTATGGTGCAGTAATAAATCATCTGATCGCTAATATAATTGCCTGGATAATAGCCGTAACCTTTGCTTATTATGTGAATGCCGGATGGGTATTTCGTGATAAACGAAGCAGTATAAGAGATGAATCTGTTAAAATGATGAAATTCTTTCTGGCCAGACTATTCTCTTTAGGAGTAGAGGAGGGAGGACTGCTGCTTTTTGTAACTCTTCTTCATTTTAACAATATGGCAGTGAAAGCAGGACTGGCTGTAGTTGTGATTATTTTAAATTATATCTGCAGTAAATTTTATGTTTTTAATGGAGACAAGAAGACAAATATAATGGATTCAGGTAGAGAAACTGCGAAATCCGTTATGAGCTTAAAATAGTATCCGGGAAGATAAGTTTAAAGAATGTTGAGGTAAAAGTTCCTAAAGAGATTTACAGGAAACAGATATAGTAGGGATGTTAAACAACTTCATAAAAGATATGTATTTTTATTTAGAGGCTTTCTATGATTAACTTAGATTATCATAGAAAGCCTTTTAGTTTAAACCGAAATCGAAATGAAATTATCAGGTTTAGCATAATATCATATATGTCTAAATATTATAAAATAATAAATAAAATAATATTGACAATAATGTACGACGTACAGTATAATGTAATTAGAGGTGATGAAATGGATTCTATGGAAAACATTATTAATACGCTTACAGTTGAACTAAAAAGAGGCTCCCTTGTACTGATTGTACTAAGCCAGCTGAGAGAGAATGAATATGGATATTCGCTGGTTCAAAAACTGGAGGAGAAAAATGTACCAATTGAAGCAGGAACGCTATATCCGCTGTTGCGCAGATTAGAGAAACAGAATCTGCTTGTAAGTGAATGGGATACGAGTGAGAGCAGACCACGTAAATTCTATAAACTCAGTAATTTAGGAGAAGAAGTTTTTGACAGGCTCAAAAATGAGTGGATTTTACTATCTAAACAGTTAGATACTGTTTTAAAGGAGAATAATGGCTATGAAAATGATCGATAAGTATGTATATGCTGTTACGAAATATTTACCGGCAGACAGCAGAGAAGATGTCGGGAAGGAACTTAGAGCCAATATTGAAGATATGCTTCCGGAGAATCCCACAGATGAGGATGTCTACAAGGTACTGGAGAAATTGGGAAGTCCAATGAAGCTGGCAGAAGAATACAATCATAATAAAAGGTACCTTATAGGACCTGCCTATTATGACCGCTATATTGAAACACTGAAAATTGTTATTGGTATATTTATTACTGTTTTTGTTGGTCTTGCAATTCTGTCCGGGGTATCTGATGCGGACAGTGCCAATTCAGTAAACGGATATCTGATTCCCATTATAGAAGATTTGGGTAGTTCCATTGTTGAAGGTGCTTTACAAGGAGCTTTCTGGGTAACCCTGGTATTTTTCATAATGGAGAAGACCGGTTTTGATTCCGGCGATATACCATTGTTTCGTAAGAAATGGTCACCCGATGAGCTGGCAGATATTCCAACGAGTAACAATGAGATTTCCAGAACAGACGCAATTGTTTCTGTGTTTTTTACTATACTTTTTACAGCCATAGTTTATTTTCAACCTCAGTCAATTGCCATCTATATAAGCAAAGGAATTGGCAGCAAGACAGAGGTTACACCTTTATTTGATACAGATAGATTAAAAGTGTATATACCGGTAATTCTTATTTTGGCGGTGATTCAGATTGGATTGTTCGTTGGCAAGATGATAAAAGGACATTGGAATAAAGCACTGGCTGTTTCTCAGGTAATCTATAATGTTTTAGGCTGTATTCTGGTGATTGTAATGTTGAAAGACAGTTTATTGTTTAACACAGCTTTTTTTACAAAAGTATTTAATATTTTTAAACCCTTCTCGGATCAGACCGTGTTAATGTGGAGTAATAAGATTATTTATGTAATAATTGCCATTAATATTATTCTTGTTGTTATGGAGAGTGTAAAGGTATTATCCAAGGGATTAGGAAGAAGAAACTTTGTATAAGTATAACAGGTGAACAAAGAGTCTGGCTTGCCAGACTCTGGCACTGACAATCAGTAACGTAGCGGCATTCTTCCTAAAGTGCAGTAGGTGATCCTGCCAGCAGGCTTTTTACAGAATAGATTTATACTACAGAAATAAACCGGATTAAATGAAATTATTCCATTTAATCCGGTTTTTTATTTACTTTATATTTTGGTAGACCAGTTGGAGCAGTCCCATACCTTCGTAGCAAAATCTTCATAGAATTCAGGCTCATGACATATAAGCAGGATACTGCCGCCATATTCCTTCAATGCCCGTTTCAGTTCCTCTTTGGCTTCTACATCCAAATGGTTTGTAGGCTCATCCAACAGCAGAAGATTGGTCTCCTGGTTGATTAGCTTACATAATCTTACTTTGGCTTGCTCGCCGCCGCTAAGAACGCGAACCAGACTCTCGATATGTTTTGTTGTTAAGCCGCATTTTGCCAATGCTGAACGTACTTCATACTGAGAATAGGAGGGAAATTCCTTCCATAACTCTTCAATACAGGTATTATTCTTAGCGCCTGTCATTTCCTGCTCAAAATAACCTTTGTAAAGATAATCACCTAAGGATACCTTTCCTTCAAGAGGAGGAATCAGCCCGATGATACTTTTTAATAAAGTAGTTTTACCGATTCCGTTAGCTCCCTTTAAAACTACTTTATCACCGCGTTCCATGGTAAGGGTCAGAGGCTTGGATAAGGGCTCATCGTACCCGATTACAAGATGCTCTGTCTGGAAGATGAACCTGCCGGCTGCTCTGGCTTCCTTAAAATAAAATTCAGGCTTTGGTTTCTCTTTTGCAAGTTCGATAACATCCATCTTATCCAGCTTTTTCTGTCTGGACATGGCCATGTTCCTGGTGGAAACCCTGGCTTTATTTCTGGCAACAAAGTCCTGCAATTCATTGATTTCCTGCTGCTGTCTTTTATAGGCACTCTCAAGCTGAGCTTTTTTTACTTCATAAACTTCCAGGAATTTGTCATAGTCTCCCACATAGCGGTTCAACTCGGCATTCTCCATATGATAGATTATATTAATAACGCTGTTTAAGAATGGTATATCATGAGAGATAAGGATAAAGGCGTTATCATATTCGTTTAAGTAACGCTTCAGCCATTCAATATGCACTGTATCCAGGTAGTTGGTAGGCTCGTCCAATAAGAGAATGTCCGGTTTCTCTAATAACAGCTTGCCTAATAAAACCTTGGTTCTCTGACCACCGCTTAATTCGGTTACATCTTTATCCAGACCGATAGCGTCAAGACCAAGTGCACGGCCGATTTCTTCTACCTTTGAATCTATAATATAGAAATTATTATTGTCTAGGGTTTCCTGTATGGTACCGAATTCCTCCATAATATTCATAAGGCTGTCCGGATCCGCATCAGCCATTAAATTACATAGATCATTCATTTTCTTCTCTAACTCAAAGAGATAGGAAAATGCAGATTTTAAGACTCCTCGGATGGTCATGCCTTTGTCCAGAACGGAATGCTGATCAAGATACCCCACTCTGACATTTTTGGCCCACTGAATATTGCCTTCATCCGGCATAAGTTTTCCGGTAACAATGTTCATGAAGGTGGATTTTCCTTCCCCATTGGCACCAACCAACCCGATATGTTCCCCTTTTAAAAGGCGGAAAGATACATTATTAAATATGGCCCTGTCACCAAATCCGTGAGTAAGATTCTCAACATTTAAAATACTCATAAGTACTCCTTGCAGATAATAAATTATTTATCAATAATCCAGTTGAGAATTTGTGCAATCTCAACTAAAAGTCACTTAATAAATTATACATATTTTTTTTACATTTTCAAGTAAAATAATAAATGCAGAATTGGTAAATTCTTTTCAAGATGGATATTATCTGATACAATATGGAGGGATGGTGGTTAGGTGGTGAAAGGGTATAAAATTTACATTTGCTTTACCAAACCTAAGTATGACAGTGTTACAATGGAGTTATCCTTTTAAATTGATATTAGCTGTGATTATAACTCTACAGCCGGTGTATTGTATATTTTCATACTGGAAGGATATTATATAGTTGGATAACAGGAGGCCATAGAATAGAGTGATAACTTATCGTGAAATTAAGAAAATACCTCAAATTAGAACATATATACAGAAAGCAGATGAAGCATTGGGGGCTCTGGGCTACACAGAGCACAGTTTCGCCCATGTGGGGATAGTAGCAGAGAAGGCAAAATATATTCTGTCTACCCTAGGATATCCGGAGAGAACCATTGAGCTGGCTCAGATAGCAGCTTATATGCATGATATAGGCAATGTGGTAAACCGGGTAGACCACGCCCAGAGCGGAGCAGTTATGGCCTTTCGTATTCTGGACAGACAGGGTGTAGAGGCAGAGGATATCGCAGTGATAATCTCAGCCATTGGTAACCACGATGAAAGTACTGCCTTTCCCGTTAATGAGGTAGCGGCTGCCCTGATACTTGCGGATAAGACAGATGTACGCTATACCAGAGTCAGAAACCGTGACCTTGCAAGCTTTGATATCCATGACAGAGTTAATTATGCAGTTAAGGAAGCAGAAACGGTAATAAACGAGGAAAAGACCAAGCTTACCCTGAACCTGACCATTGATACTGAGTTTTCCTCTGTAATGGATTATTTTGAAATATTCTTAGATCGTATGGTACTGTGTAAAAAAGCAGCACAAAAACTGAACCTAAGATTTCAGCTTATTATCAATGGACAAAAGATTTTGTAAGCTAGAAGGGGCGTAATGGAAACTGAGAGAAAATTTTTATTGACCAGATTGCCGGAGGACTTATACCACTTTCCGGTTAAAAATATCGAACAGGGATATCTGTGTACCAATCCGGTAATCCGAATCCGCAGAAGCAATGATGATTATTATATGACTTACAAATCACGGCTGAATGTAACAAAGGAAGATAGTGTGGCGTTGGTTTGTGAAGAGGTAGAGCTGCCTTTGACAAAAGAGGCCTATTATCATTTGAGAGAGAAAACGGATTTAAGGCTTATAACCAAAAAACGGTACCTGATTCCACTGGAAGGTGGACTTACCTGTGAGCTTGACATTTTCGAAGGAGAGTTAAAGGGATTAATCTTTGCTGAAGTAGAATTTAAATCTGAAGAAGAAGCCGGAGAGTTTACACTGCCGGATTGGTTTGGCAAGGAAGTGACTTTTGATGACAGGTATAAGAATAATGTGTTAGCTCTGACTGAAAATCTTTCAGAACTTCAGCTTGAGGTATTAAATAACCTGAGTTAAGAGTTATTGAAGAATAAACCTGAGATTAACCTGAGGCCATAGGAATAGGAAGCCTTGTAAAAACAAAAGAAAGTGACTCTTAAGGTAAGATGTCACTTTCTTTTGTTATTCTGGTTTCACTGGTGTAGCGGTCCTGTTTTTTAAAACGAAGGACTGCATTAAACAAATCCCCGTCCAACGCTATATCAAAGGTCCCTTCCTGAATGGCAGCCAGACTCTTGGAAATGGATAATCCAAGGCCGCTGCCTTCTGTATTTCTGGAAGAATCGCCTCTGACAAAACGCTCCATTAGCTCTTCTGAGCTGATATTTAATTTTGCTGCGGAAATATTCTTCACCGATACAACAGCCATGTCATCTTCAGTAAAGATGTTAATATAAGCTCTCGTTCCGCTTAAGGCATATTTAACTACATTGGAAAAAATATTCTCTATAATACGATAGGTACTTCTTCCATCAGCCATGATATAAATGGGTTCCTGTGTTACAGTGAGTACAGGTTCTATCTTATGGTCGGAGAATTTATCTTCAAATTCACCCAGAGACTGTCTGACAAGTTCTACAAAATTTAAGCATTCCAGGTTCAGTACCAGTACACCGGAGGAGGCTTTAGAGGCTTCCACCAGATCTTCAATAAGAGTCTTTAAACGCCAGGTCTTCCCGGATAATACTTCCAGATATCCTTCTGCAGTTTCATTTTGCAGATTTTCTTTCTTTAGGAGATCCACATAATTAATAATAGAAGTAAGGGGTGTTTTAATATCATGGGATACATTTGCAATAAGTTCTGTTTTCAGTCTTTCGCTCTTAACCTTTTCCTCTACAGCAGCCGAAAAGCCTTCGCTGATATTATTGATATCAATGGCCAGAGAGAGTGAAGGCTCATGCATCTTATCCACAGGTATCTTGTGCTTTAGATTACCATCTGCCAGCTTCTTTGTCTCACGGCTGATTATTTTAAAATCAATAACCTGTTTCATCAGGCCATAGAAGAGGAACAGATAACCGAAGATGCTCACCGTCAGGAAAAGAGGTGCAGGCCAAGGGGTCAGTTTATATCTGTAAATAATAAAACCTGTTACTTCTAAAGCTATAAAAAACAGAATTAGTGCGGCAAACCGGAAGGTAATACTTCTGCCGGCTATAAATTCCCGAATAAAATAACGCAGCTTCATACCAAAGAGGTTAAGATAAGAATTGGTGAAGAATACATTCTTTTTGAATCTTCGTACCAGACTCAGGAAGCCAAATAAACTAAAAGGATAAAGAATCGTATAACCAACGCCAAGCAATATGGAATAGTCAAGACCAAAATCGTGCAACAGATAGCGGCATAACTTAATATCCAGGAAATAGAGAAGGGTTATACCACTGACAATAAGTACCAGTCCGGTCTCGGTTTTTACACGGTCAAAGCCTATAAGTGTAATCTGATCGGATTTATTTGAATGTCCGGCAAAAAAGACAATTAAAATAAAAAAGACCAGAAGCAATGCAAAGGATATGGGAACAGGATGCAGGGAATTCGTATAATTTCGATAAAGTGTATTAAAATGATGGTACATCGTACCGAATTCATCAGCTTTGTTTGGAAAATTATTAACAATGGTTGTGCAGATAATATACTCACCCCGATTGGTCTCCGTTTCATCCTCGCTGTTTATGACAACTCCCCGGATGTAGTCCATTACCCAGGTTAAATTTTCATCATTTAGAAACTGGTAATTACGGTTTACATTGGTGGCATATTTTTCTGTCTCTGTATTTATTATCAGGTAGGCATTGTTTGTCTTTTTTACATGCTCCAGGTATTCCTTCTGGGTCATTTTATCCTTACCCTCTTCGTTGGTCTTATATACTTTGTTTTCCAGGGCAGCAGAGGTATAAACAGCTCCTGTTTTTACATTTTTAACATAATACAGAAAATTACTGTTGGTTTGATTGAGTATGGCATTGTAATAATCAAACTGTTCCTGTTCACTTTTATTGTTTGTATTCTTCTTTTTAGATTTGGGGTTGACCACTTCTTTTTCAAAAAGGGAAGAGATATCTGTTGAAGACGGATCGAACCCAATACTTCCGGAGTAGCCTTTTTCTCTGTAGTCTACATAAACGGCAACCCGCTCTACATATTTCAGATATTTATTCTGAAATTCTGAAGTCTCTTTAAAATCAGAAGTATTTGTAGTATAGGAATCAAGATATTTAAAAATATGATAAGTCCCAATGGTCAGGGTAAGACCTGACAGAAACAGGACGATATGTATCAATATTTTTATATACATTGAACCTTTAATTCTATTCATAAAGTACCGTAGCCTTTCTAAATGATTAGTATTTCTCCACCTTGTAGCCGATACCCCAGGCTACCTTTAGGTATTTGGGTTCCTTTGGATTGATCTCAATCTTTTCCCTGATATGGCGTATATGCACCGCTACGATGTTGTCGGCACCATAAGAAGGCTCATTCCATATGAGTTCATAGATTTCATTAATAGAGAATACTCTCCCTTTATTCTTAACCAGGAGTTTTAACAGGTTATATTCTATGGGAGTAAGCTTAATCAGCTCTCCGTCAACATAGACTTCCTTTCTGTCATCATTTACTACCAGTCCACCGGAGGAATAGATATTTTGTTCCTCTGATACGATGCTGCCAAGCTTTGTGTATCTTCGCAGGGCAGATTTGACCCTGGCTATTAGTTCCAGAGGATTGAAAGGTTTGGTAATGTAATCATCAGCACCGACATTAAGACCCAGCACCTTATCGCTGTCTTCGGATTTGGCAGTCAGTAATATGATAGGAAGAGTGCTGTTATTCTCCCGCAATTTCATAGTAACCCGGATGCCATCCATTTCAGGCATCATGATATCCAGAAGAACAAGATGGACTTCTGAAGCTTCAATTGTTTCCAGGGCCTGTATTCCGTTATAAGCTTTTATAATATTATAGCCTTCAGCACTAAGATAGATCTGTATGGCATCAACGATTTCTTTATCATCATCACAAACTAAAATGTTATACATATGAGCTCCCATCTGTGCGTACGAACGCACTTAAATATCAAGATATATAGAAAAGCGTTTAAATTTATTGTGTCCCCAATTGTGTGCTATGCACACATACAAATTAAAATACAGTAGTAACGCTTTTCTTTCATGCCAACTTTTTATGCAGCTTGAAACTGTTATAGAAACAGCTGGCTGGATTCCCCGATTTTTATTATACCTTATTTTGTGTAAAACATCTAGTATTTATAATTTGGCATAAAGAATTACCGTTATTTTAGCTCTAGTATTTAGAAATTGGTAGAATGATTGTTAGAATGTTGAAACTTTGATTGATAAAAATATAACAACTGGATTATGGCAAATAGGAAAATTGTATAATATAACGACAAAATAACTGAGAGATTTTCAAAATTATATAAAAATGACCATTTAGCTGTATTTAAAGGAAAGGGGGTGGATTTTTTTGAAGAGATAATCTATAATGTAATTTACTAGAGCAAACTGCTGTGTAGAGATTGACAATTATTTAACATGAAGAGTTATGTTAAATGTATAAGTTTAACGGTATATAAAGATTGTAACTATATAAATTAAACTAAGTTTTCTTTGTGGGAATTTTCCTTTACATAACGGCTGTATTGACGATGGCAAAGAGATATTTTGATTTATATTTATAGAATGTTAACTTATTGCAACCTCACAGCGGATTTAATAATAATGCAGGAATTTTCTTGTACGGAGAGGCTCAGTAGGAGGAATAGGTAATGTACAAAATATTGAAAAAGGAAACCCTGGCACCGAATATTTACTTAATGGATATAGAGGCGAAAAGAGTTGCTAAATCTTGTTATCCAGGGCAGTTTGTAATTGTTAAGATGGATGAGAAGGGTGAACGTATTCCTTTGACCATATGCGACTATGATCGTGAAATTGGAAGCGTTACCATTGTATTTCAGGCTTTAGGTTCTTCAACCAAGCGTATGGCTGAGTATGAAGAAGGGGATGAGTTCAGGGATTTTGCTGGTCCTTTGGGAAGAAAATCCGAACTGATCGACGAACCCGAAGATGAACTTCGTAAGAAAAGCATTCTCTTTGTTGCAGGAGGTGTTGGTACTGCCCCTGTGTACCCTCAGGTTAAATGGATGAAAGAGCAGGGATATGATGTGGACTGCGTTATCGGAGCCAGAAATAAAGACCTTATAATCCTGGAAGACGAGATGAAGAAAGTTGCAAAGAATGTCTATGTGACAACCGATGACGGCTCCTACGGTTTTAAAGGAAATGTCAATGACTGCATTAAAGACCTTGTTAATAATCAGGGTAAACATTATGATCTGGTGATTGCTATCGGACCTGTTATCATGATGAAATTTGTCTGTATACTGACCAAAGAGCTTGGTATTCCTACTATTGTAAGTATGAATCCCATAATGGTAGACGGAACCGGTATGTGTGGTGCCTGCAGACTGACTGTTGGCGGCAAGGTTAAATTTGCCTGTGTAGATGGACCAGAATTTGACGGACATTTAGTGGATTTTGATGAATCCATGAAGAGACAGCAGATGTATAAGACTGTAGAAGGCAGAGCTATCTTAAAGGAAAAAGAAGGCGCAACCCACAAAGGGGGCGGCTGTGGCTGCAGTGATGACCCCGCAGACAGATAGGAGCTAAAGAGATGGACGTATTGAAGAAGACACCTGTAAGAGAGCAGGATGCCAAAGAAAGAGCACATAACTTCAAAGAAGTATGTTTAGGATATAACGATGATGAGGCGAAAGAAGAAGCCCTCAGATGTTTAAAATGTAAAAATGCCAAATGTATAGGCGGATGTCCTGTAAGTATCGATATCCCGGGCTTTATTAATCAGGTTGAGAAAGGCAATGTAGAGGAAGCTTACAAAGTTATTAGCAATTATTCCGCTCTGCCTGCCGTATGCGGACGTGTATGTCCTCAGGAATCCCAATGCGAAGAAAGATGTATCAGAGGTATTAAAGGAGAACCTATCTCCATTGGTAAATTAGAACGTTATGTAGCTGACTGGGCAAGAGAAAAAGGTATCAAGCCTGAAATGCCTACAGAGCAGAAGAATAAAAAAGTTGCTGTTATCGGCTCCGGACCTGCCGGATTAACCTGTGCAGGAGATCTTGCAAAAGCAGGTTATGACGTAACGATCTTTGAAGCGCTTCATGAAGCTGGTGGAGTATTGGTTTACGGCATTCCTGAATTCCGTCTGCCGAAAGAGACAGTTGTTAAGAGTGAAATAGAAAATGTCAAAGCTCTTGGTGTTAAGATTGAAACCAATGTAGTAATCGGTAAATCCACTACCATCGACGAATTAATGGAAGAGGAAGGTTTTGAGGCTGTATTTATCGGATCAGGAGCAGGACTTCCTAAATTCATGGGAATCCCCGGTGAGAATGCCAATGGTGTATTCTCAGCCAATGAATACCTCACCAGAAACAACCTTATGAAGGCCTTTGAAGCCGGATATGATACCCCTATTGCGGCAGGACAGAGAGTAGCAGTAGTGGGCGGCGGTAATGTAGCAATGGATGCTGCCAGAACAGCACTGAGACTTGGAGCAGAGGTTTATGTTATCTATAGGAGAAGTGAGGAAGAACTTCCTGCCAGAGTAGAAGAAGTACATCATGCCAAAGAAGAAGGAATCATCTTTAAGTTCCTAACCAATCCTACAGAAATTCTTGTGGATGAAAATGGCTGGGTAAAGGGTATGAAATGTGAAGAAATGGAACTCTTAGAGCCGGATGCATCCGGCAGGAGAAGACCTGTACCCAAAAAGGATTCTGAATTCGAGCTGCCGGTAGATACTGTAATCATGTCTCTTGGCACAAGCCCTAATCCTTTGATCTCATCAACAACGGAAGGTCTTGACCTGAATAAATATAATTGTATCGTAGCAGACGAAGAAACCGGAAAGACAACAAAAGAAGGTGTATTTGCCGGCGGAGATGCAGTTATTGGTGCAGCTACGGTTATCCTTGCCATGGGTGCCGGTAAGAAAGCAGCGAAAGCGATTGATGAATATTTAAGCAATAAAAAGTAATATATGCTATAAAATAGAAGATCTGTAATAAATGTTGGGGTATGTAAAATGAAATGCCTCTTAAAAGTTAGATTGTAAGTCTGACTTTTAGGAGCATATCAAAACATACTGCCAACATTTTTTCTGTTTAAGCATATCCGGAAAGAATAAGCTAATTTATTGTACTGAAGTATCTATATACTTTCAGCCGTTATTATGCTGTAAGCTTTCAGAGTTTAGGAGGCAAAAATATCCTGACAGTCCGATAACCTTAAAATGAGGCATTGAATGATTGTGCAAACTGTGCAAAAAGTAAAAAAAGATTGCTATAAGAGCTGTTTGTTGGTATAATATGTTGTAAAACAGGCTCAATATAGAAGGAGAGCCCAAGAAAATTGGGGTACAAGAATGTTAATTGATATGATTAGTCTCGAGTTACAGGGAGGGGAGAAAGTATATGTATTACCTTACATAACAGGTAATATGATATTTATTTCAACTGGTGTATGTGTACTTCTCCTAATCGTATTTGCAATCATCCATAATAGAAAGAGTAAAGCTTTCAAAACACTGGACGGACAGAAGAAGTATTTGGAAGAAGAATTTGATACTCTCGAAATTTCCTTTGAAGAAGCCGTTAATAACAAGAACCAATTGCAGACAAAGAACGAAGAACTAAGAAAAAGTAATGAGAAACTGAAGAAGTTAGCCTATACCGATCTGCTGACCCAGCTGCCGAACCGTTATGCACTGACGGAACTTTTGGACAATGTCATGTTAACACTGAGAAATGAAGAAGTGGTAGCATTAATGTACATCGATGTGGATGATTTTAAGCAGATTACTGATAATCTCGGACATTCCTATGGGGATGAGCTTTTGATAGATATAACCCACAGGCTGAAGCAGTCCATTGATGAGAACGATTTTCTGGCGAGGCTTGGAAGTGATGAATTTATTATTCTGTCTCAGAACTTTACGGATATCGGTGAATACGAAGATAAATTAAAGAAGATTCTAAAAGTATTTGAATACCCATTTGTATTATCCTTAAAAGAATATTTTGTTACTGTAAGTATCGGTATTGCAATGGCACCTAAAGATGGAAAGACCACCCAGGTGCTGCTTAAGAATGCCGATTCTGCTATGTATTCAGCAAAAGTTACCGGTAAAAATACCTTTGCATATTTCAAGCCTGCTATGAATGAGAGGCTAATGGAGAAGATACAGAATCAGTCGGAATTGAGACGCGCCATAGAAAAACGTGAATTTATCGTATACTATCAGCCTCAGATTGATCTTAATACAGACAAGGTAACTGGATTTGAAGCATTGGTAAGATGGGATCATGCAGAAAAGGGAATTCTAAAACCCTCTGAATTCATATCCTTGTCAGAAGAAACGGGACTTATTGTACCAATTGGTATTATTGTTATGGAAGAAGCTTTAAAACAGTTAAAGGAGTGGCAGGATAAAGGTTATACCGATTTAACCATGAGTATTAATGTCTCTGTCAGACAGTTAAAGGACAATGATTTCTATTCTAAAGTAAAAGAAGTGATTGAACAGACAGGTGTAAATCCCGCAAACATTGAGCTGGAAATTACAGAATCAGCTGCTTTACAGGAAAGTGAGCATGCGAAGTCAGTCATAGAAGCCTTAAGTGAACTGGGTATTTCCTTTGCCCTGGATGACTTTGGTACCGGATATTCCTCAATGAATTATCTGAAGCTGTATCCCATCAGCAGCATTAAGATGGATAAGAGCTTTTTGGATACACTCTTTACCGATGAGTTTAACAAGAGTATTATAGAGTCAACCATAGCACTGGTTCAAAGTATGAATCTTACTGTTACGGCAGAAGGTCTGGAAAGCAGTGAACAGGAGGAATTCCTTAAAAGTGCAAGATGCAATAGAGCTCAGGGATTCTTATACAGTGAAGCATTGCCGGTGAATCAGGCAGAAGCATTTCTTATAAGCAATAAATAAAGAAGCATATCTGGCTCATAAACTCCAGTAACTACAATATAAAGAATACTTATTCATTATAAAAGAATGGTGTATGAAACAGAGAAGCAACTAATTAAATAAAATTGATTATAAACATGCTCCGCTTTATGATATATATTTGATATGCAAATATATATGCCATAAAGCGGAGCATGTTTTCGTTACAGCTGTTGAAGTTCTTGCTTGTTCTTTTAATTATACCATTATTATAATAACATCAGTTCTTCTTTTGCATAGTAGGCATATCGGAAGCATGCAGTACTCCTCGGCTGAAAAAGAAAAATAATACTGAAAGAATAATTTCCCATAAACTTAACAGAATAAGTCCAACACTTAAGGCATTTGCCGTATATGCAATTAATAAGGCGATGAATCCAGGTACCATTGTAAACATAATAAAGAGAAGATAGATAAACAATAAAAGCCCCTGGCTGATAATATTTTGAAAGATTCGCTGAGACAGCATATTGGCAGCAATCAGGTAAATGGAGAAACAGCTGCGTGCTATGGCGCATAACAAAGCAATAACCGGGTTCCAGTTTGTAAAAATCAGCGCAGGCAGGAACATAAGGAAACTCTCTATAATATGTTTTAATATGATCTCACCGTTACTCCAGATAATTTTATTGAAGGAGGATTCCGGTATTAAGTAAATGTAATGAGAGTAGAGCTCCTTTAAACCACGGCCGGTACCTATGAGAAAACATTGCAGGTAGAAGGAAGCAGCCAATATAATTAGCATGGTCATGCTTTCTTTGTTAAAATATGCAGCTATATTTGCACCTGCTATCATAAACAGTGAGCTGCCATCCAGTAAAGAAAAACGATTATTTCTTGAGGACTCCAAAAGATGTTTATATAATATTGCCTGGGCACCAATACCGGCCAAACGTTTATTCCCCTTGTTAACCTTCTTCGGAGTCTTGCTGACTGCATTGATATTACCTTCCGTAAGCGCTCTTTTCTTCTCGAAGGAAGTTTCGGTAGCCACTAATACATCCTCATAATAATCGGAATTATATAAGATAATTACAGCTATAAAAAAGATACCAAAAAGCAGAGTAAGTAAAATATTAAAACCTGCACCTGCCATGTTTCCTGCCAGATAGGTTCTGAGACCTTCCGTAGTCCAGCCCACTATTGGCAACAGCTTTAAACTGCCATCCTCAAGGATTGAAAAAAGAGTTTCTTTATAATCACCTATTTCCAGATATTTTCTAAGGTAACTAACAGCCAATACTAATATAGGTAATATTGCTATAACTTTAACTATCTTTTTACGGCGTTCATGCTGGTTGGTTATCATGTAAATAGCCAGAGACATAAATTCACAGATTAAAAGCGCTAATACATATGCACCGAAGAAAAGGAACAAATGGATGGTATTCAGGCCTAAGGAGGCAAAGGTTGTACCCTGCAGCAGTAAGAAGAGTCCTCCGATAAGGCTTTTTCCGGCCTGTGATAATATTCCGTAGCCAAGAATTTGCTTCGGGTTAACAGGTGCACCAAAGAGCAGATTAACATCGCTCATTTCAAAGAAACTGCTGCCAGAGGATAAACCCTTTGTTATACCGCCAAAGTAGAAAAACATCAGATAGACGGTAAAAAATACAAGGAGCCACTGGGGTTTGGCACTTGTTGGAAGTGCCGGAGGGTTTAATACGGTCAGCACTATGGAATACCCAAAGAACAGGATGAAAAATAGATATAATATAACCATAGAGGGCTTCCGTAGCATATTTTTGAATTTATTTTTTAAAGTTCTTGTTATTAAGAAAATTATACTGTTCACAATTACTCCCATCTGCGTTCTTAATTATTCTGCAGTTCAATATTTATTTACCTTCGGTTATGGAAAAGAACAAGGCCTCCAGACTGCTCTGGCTGTCCAGATCTTTTCGTCTTCTGCTCTCCATGATCCTACCATCTTTCATAATATGTGTTGTGTCCCAAGTCTCTTCCATGCTGTCAATCATATGTGTGCTTATAATAATGGAATTCCCTTCGGTTTTCAATTCTGCAATAATTGATTTTAATTCTCTTATAGCATGTGGATCCAGTCCTACAAAAGGCTCATCAAATATTATTGCTTTGGGTTTGGGAAGGAGAGCGCAACAGATACTGACTTTTTGCTGCATTCCTTTTGATAGTTCTTGTCCTAATTTGGTACGTTTATCAGCCAGCTCAAAACGGGTTAAGAGCTCTTCCCCATAGTCCTCCCAATTTTTTAGACGATATGCTCTGGCAATAAATTGAAGATGCTCCTCAACGGTAAGCATCGGGTACATAGCCGGTAGTTCCGGTACATAACCTAACTGTCTTTTCGCTTCTATACTATGGTTGTCATAACCGTTAATCATAATAGTACCGTCGAAACGCAAGAGTCCGCAGATACTTTTTATCAAGGTTGATTTTCCGGCACCGTTGGCACCCAGCAGCACCGTGATTTCCTTATCACCGGCTTCCAGGCTGATATCATTGCTTGCAATGGTTTTACCGTATTTTTTTGTTACATTTTTAACCTGTATCATAATGCCCCCTAAATATATTGAATTTATATAAGTTGTCGAGTGGAAAGAAGGATAACGGAAGATAGTCATATGGGAATATTATACATGAAAAAGTGCGCAAAGTATAGAGTGAGTTAAGATAAATCCATTCTTTCCTTGTATAATAAATCTATTTTTACCTTTGAGTGTTCCGGCTCAGATAAATACCTCCTTTGTTATTTCTTTCTATACTAAGTCACTTTTTTTATAATTACAACCAATTCTGAGTTTCTATAAGTAACATCGTTTTGGCATTACTTGTTACATGAGCATTTTTTCAGTATTATCCTTGAAAGAAACTTGTCGGGTAAACCCTATGCACCTGCTTTTTGTATACAAGTTTATTCATTCCTTCAGTCTATTTTTTCTTTCATTGATTATTTGTACAATGCTTCCATATCAGTTATAATTAAGAATAAAGAGTGGAATAAGGCAGATGGTTAAGTGGAAAAATCTGCAGTAATAAGGACTATAGGAATATTATTGGGGTTAATTTCTGGTAATTTGTTAATGATTTACAAAGATATGTGTTAGAAGTGGAATATAACAAGAATTATAGAATCATATTGTAAATGAAATTATGGAAATAAAAAGCAGGGGATTCAACTGTAGATATACGAATTAAAAGAGGATGAAATAATGAAAAACAAGAAACCGATACTTATATATTTAACCGTTTTTTATATATTAACAGAGCTGATTATCTATTTAAGCTTTATGTCAGGAGATATGAACGGATCTCTGAAAATTACTACCATCACTTTGTTAAAATATATTTCTGTTCTGTTATGTTTTATATATTCTGTAGTCATTTCTATCCTGTTTCGGGAAAAGGATACAATAATTCTTGTTGCTGCTTTTTGTTTTACCGGCATATCAGATTATTTTTTACTTTTTACAGACAGTTTTACTTTTGGGATGCTATCATTTTCTATAGTACAGCTTATTTATCTCCTAAGACTTTGGTATCTGGATATTAATGAAGGAAAAAGAACAGTTTTATTCTATCGCTTAATGCTAAATTTTTTGATGTGGGGTGGGGTTTTATCTGTATTAAAGCTGCTGGGAATTCTAAATGGGAAGATAGAAATATCTGATAGACTGCTGCTTTACGTGGCTGGTTTTTATTTTGTTACCATACTCCACAATGTTATAAGGTCTTTCATTTATATGAATAATTACAAGAGTTCAAAATCAATAATCTTTGCACTGGGTATGCTTTTATTTATTCTTTGTGATATTAACGTAGGTATTTATAATATGGAAGGTTTTATTACAATAAATCAGCAAGTTTTTCATAAGTTATACAGTTTCGCAGAAATAGCAATGTGGATGTTTTATTTACCGGCACAGGTCTGTATAGCTTTAAGCGGCAGTGTGGTAAAGAAAGCAAGGGAAAAGTAAATCTGACGAAAAAGCGAAATGAATTTTGTGAAGAATTATTTCCATGAATTTCTTGAACAGTCTCTATTTATCTGTTATTATACTTTATAAGTTAAGTTCTTATTTCTGGGAGTAATCTTAATCTTTTTATTCTATAATTAATTCTTATTAAGGAATCTGAAAAATCTGTAAAACGAAAATCATTAAAAAAATCATTAAAACAAGAAATCATTAAAACAAGAAATCATTAAAACAAAATCATTAAAACAAGAAATCAGTAAAACGAGAAATCATCAAAACGAAATTCATCACCAAAATTAAAGCAAAAAAGCATCAAAGCTAAAAACGAAAAAGTCCCATTCTATTGGTAGTAGTTTACTATTCAGTTTATAAACATCGCATTACTTCTAATGCTGTCATATTTCATTTCCGAAAAACCAATCCAGACATTACTGACCTATTAATGCAAGAAACAGCTCAGGAAAGTTCGAATTCCTTTGCTGTTTATTAATAAAACAAACAAAGGAGAGTTTATATGCAGGGAAATCTGAAAAAGTTGGATTTCAGTTCATTTGCGGTACAATTGAAAGAACTTGTGAGTGCGCAGCTAGGTGAGGAATTTGAATTATATCTTCACACAGCTGCCAAAAATAATGGAGGACTAAGAGAGGGTATTGTAGTCAGGAAAAAGGAGGAACGGGTAACTCATAGCATTTATCTGGAGCTGTATTACAAAAAATACATAAAAAATATGGAACTTGAGAAGATTGCAGTGGAGTTTATAGAGGCTTATAGTCAAGCTGCCCTAAATAATCTGCCGGAGGCAGAAGTGCTTGAGGATTTTAATAAGATTAGAGAAAATATATTCTTCCGGCTTGTTAACTATCAGAAAAATGAAGATGTTTTAAGAGATGTACCATTTTTAACATTTCTTGATCTGGCTATTACATTTCATTGCCTGGTTCAGAATAAAAAGGATTATATCAGTTCATTAAGAATAACAAATCGTCATTTAGAAGGCTGGGGGATAAATATCAAAATACTGACAGAGGTTGCCAAAGATAATACACCTCAAATTTTTCCGGCATCAATCAGAACAATGGAGGAGATCCTTGGTGGTTTTTCCTTAGCAGCAGCGGATAACATAAACCGTATGTATGTTATTTCTAACGGGACAGGTATTAATGGGGCAAGTTGCTTGCTGTACAAAGATGTAATTAATGTTTTGGCAGAAGAACTGAACGGTAATCTCTTTATCCTCCCAAGTAGTATTCACGAAATAATTGTTATTAAAGATGACGGATTTGTTGGAAAAGATGAGCTTGTTCATATGGTTAAGGATGTTAATCTAACACAGGTAGCTGAAGAAGATTTTTTATCAGATAGCGTCTATTATTATTCAGCAGATGAGCAGAGAATTATGAAAGCTTGATTTTACTATAAAAAATATATCAAAGTGAAAATTAAAGTGAAATTTTCATAATTCACATATATTTGTGCATCCTAAGTTTAATGATTATATGAGTATTCATTTCTAAGGAGAAGTAAATATATGGACTTAATAAAAATAGCAGTATTATCTTTAAGCTCAGCTGCGGTACTTTTTATATTAACGAAAATTATGGGTGACAGAGAAATGTCCGAGTTGAGTATGTTTGATTATATAACCAGTATAACGATAGGTTCCATTGCAGCGGAGATGGCAACATCACTGGAGGATGATTTTCGAAGACCATTATTAGCAATGGTTATTTACGGAGTAGTATGTTTTGTAATATCATTATTAACCTGTAAATCAATAAAACTTCGAAGATTTTTTGAAGGGCATTCTCTGATAATGTATCAGAATGGGAAACTTTATAATAAAAATATGTTGAAAGCAAAAATAGACGTGGATGAATTTTTGTCCATGTGCAGGGTTAACGGTTACTTTGACCTGAGTGAAATCCATACTGCAATTCTGGAGTCAAATGGTAAACTAAGTATACTTCCTATGGCAAAGAACAAACCGGTAACAGCTGAAGATTTAAATCTTAATCCGGAACAGAGTTTTCCTATGTCAAATGTAATAATAGACGGGAAAATATTAAAAAGCAATCTGCAATGGGCAGGAAAAAACGAAATTTGGCTGGAGAAACAACTTAGCGCCCAGGGTATCAAGGACATCAAAGAGGTAATGCTTGCAACCTGTGACAGCACGGACAGTCAGTTAAATATTTACGTTAAGCTGCCGGTGGTTTCTAAAAATGATATGTTTCAATAGATATATATAAAGAAAATCGTATCTCCAACCATTATCAAGTGCTTGGAGATACTTTTTTTGTTAAAACTATGAGAGTATAATGGCGGTAATCCTTTCAGCGAAACAAAAGGCACTTGTTTGAAATATCTGTTGGCTTTATTCGAAATTCAAAGTCAGTGTGACTGGTTCACTTGAAATATAAAAACAGAACATATATAATGGGTGAAAGGTTTTTATATTACATATTGCTTATCTTATTCAAGAAGCTGGCAAAAGCAGGAGGAAAGATGTCTAAGTTATATTTTAAATACGGCTGTATGAACAGCAGTAAATCTGCAAATTTATTAATGATAAAACATAATTATGAGGAACAGGGATTCAGAGTGTTACTCCTAAAACCTCAAATTGATGATAGAGACGGTCAGGATATTATTAAATCCAGAGTTGGTATCCAGAGTAAATGTATCACCCTTGGAAGCGACAGTTCCGTATATTCCTGTTACGACCCGGATAAAATTGATGTTGTCATGGTTGATGAAGCTCAGTTCTTAAGTGAAGAACAGGTTAATGAGCTGTATCAGATTTCGTTCCGTATTCCAGTTATGTGTTTTGGACTTCTAATCGACTTTACCCAACACTTATTTCCAGGCAGCAAACGTCTGGTAGAACTTTCGGAGAGCATACAGGAGATTAAAACAGTATGCAAATGCGGAAAAAAAGCTACCATCAATGCACGTTTTGATCAGAATGGGAGAGTAATGACAAAAGGTGAACAGATAGATATTGGTGGTAATGAAAAATATAGAGCCTTATGTAAAGAATGTTATGCGAAATTAGTGCGTGAAGCAGAAAAAGCCTTGTAAAATCAGAAATATAACCTACTGGAAAGTGCTGAAAGGTAAATATGCTTTCAAAAATAATGCAGTAGTAAAAAGAGGAGGAGGACTCCTCTTTTTATTTTGCAATAAAAGTAAATATATGGTAAAATAGTCTTGAGGTACTATCTGTGTTTTATATAGTTTGATAGTATAGGGATTCGGCATAAAAACAGAAGCAAACAATAACACATCATTATGAGGAACTTGAGGAGTTGCCAACAAGAAAAGGAGAGGATAATTATGGGAGATTTATTACAGTATGTAGTAGTATTAGTAATGGCAATTTGCCTGGCAGTTGGTTATATCATTAAACATAGCCTGGATTTCATTCCAAACAAATACATACCTCTTATAATGGCTGTATTGGGTGTTACTTTAAATGTCTGGGTAAATGGCTGGAATTTTACACCAGAAATCTTATTAGGAGGATTAGCCAGTGGATTGGCAAGCACCGGAGCATTTGAAGCTGTCAGGAATCTTACTGAGAAAGAAGATGATAAGTAATGGATATCATCCAAAAATACATGACCAGGAACCAATGTTATTCATCACCTGTTACCATTACAGTTAAAAAACTAGTGCTGCATTCCCTGGGGGTAGCACAGCCTGACTCAGATATTATCTTTAATAAGATGAACACGGACAGTTCCAGAATATCGGTTCATGGCTTTATAGAGGCAGATCGAATTATTCAGACATTACCCTGGAATTATAAGGGATGGCATGTTGGTTCAGGAAAAAAAGGCTCTTATAATAACTCTGCGATTGGTATTGAACTTTGTGAACCAAAGGGACACACTTATAATGGCGGAACAATGGTTAATTATAATGTGAGCACTAATAAAGCATATTTTACCAAGGTATATAACAATGCAGTTCAGTTATTTGCCATGTTAAGTAAAGAGTTGGAGCTTGATCCGTTAAAAGATATTGTATGTCATTGTGAGGTATATTCTCTTGGTTATGGTTCAAATCATGCCGATGTTATGCAATGGTTTCCAAGACACAAGAAAACCATGGATACCTTCAGAGCGGATGTTAGAAAAGAAATAAATAATACTAAGTCTGCAGTAAGGAAAAAGATATCATCTGCAAAAGAGACTGAATTAATACAGAAACACCTTATATAAATTAAAGGACACTCCTTCTGCTAAACGGAACGGGTGTCCTTTAGCTTGGTGCTTTATTAATTATTTCATTGCAAAATTACTGCAATAAGGATAGGATAGAATCAAGGACATTAACAATATAGATTTATATTAAATTAATTGAAGAGGTCAGAGGGAAAGGTTAAATAAAAGGATATTCGTACATTAATATAATTTTAATGAGGTATTTAAAATGAATATAGTAAATAAAGGTACCTACTATTCAAATGACCAATTAGCCCAAATCATAAATAAAATGGCTTTAAAAGCATCACCAAAAGAGTTAATTATTTGTGAAAATAGAAAAGATATATTACCTTATATAAGAAGATTTAATATTACTGACAGACTCAGTATACTACTTGATATAACAATATGGGCTGGCAGGGTTGAAGGCATATATCTTGAAAAATCAGAAATCATAATAATTTTTGTATATAGCCAGACTGATGATGGGTTGGATTATCAGAGTAAACAGCTCTATTCACTACATTCATTAGCACATGAAATGAGACATGTCTGGCAGCAAAGAAATAACTTTACAAAAGATGCTGAAAAAGATGCCGACCATTTTGCTGCAAAATTTATTAATACAAATAGTGAGTATATATCAAAAGTTATGAAATGGGAGGAGGAGTGGGAAGTAGAAGAGGAATAATAAAAAAATGATTCATTACTCAGGAAGGTGAAATGTTTTATGGGCTTTAAGAGGAGTAAAGGATTTGTAAAACCTAAAAAAGGCAACAAAAAATGCACCTAAAGGGACTCGAACCCCCGACACGAAGCTTCGGAAGCTTCTGCTCTATCCACTGAGCTATAGATGCATAACCATATTTTACAATAAATATTGTATAAGGGCAAGCAATTTTTTAAATTTTTTGAAAAATTGAGAAAATGCCAAATTACACCATCAAATGTTACGTAATTATTAAATATGTTACAAAAGATAAAATTAAAGTATTGCAATTTTCTTAAATGTCTGCTATTATGGTACTTAGTTAATTAGTACTATTGATTGGTTCACTTTAAAGGAGATTACAATGAAACTTCGATATAAAAAGATAATAGCCATGGTAACTGTATGTACAATGGGGATTGGAATGATAACATTTTCGATAACAAGACAGGAACAGGATAAATCTACCGGAGTAGAAAATAAGGTAGAAAGTCTATCGGCAGATAAGTTAGAAGCCGCTGATATTGCAGACAGCTCTTCTGCAGATGTATCAGCGAAAGCAGCAGTTTCCGCAGCTTCACTGCTTCCCGGTGAAGACCTTTCACCTACCCCTACTGTAACAGAAGATTCTGAGGCAGAGTCTGATGTACTATTTGTGGCTAATAATCCTCTTGAGAAAAGCACTAACAAAGAGCTTAATACATTAATCAAAAAATATCTGAATGCTAAATTAGGTGGAAAAGTTGAAGATTTTAAGAATCTGGTAGATAATACTGACTTAATAGATATCAAGGATATCAACAGAAAAGCAAAGTATATTGATAAATATGAAAATATTGAATCTTATATCAAGACAGGACCTGAGGAAGGTTCTTATGCAGTATATGTTTATTATGATCTGAAATTCTCTGGCATTGATACTGCAGCACCTGGAATGATCGAATATTATGTTAAGACCGGTGAAGACGGTAAATTGTATATAAACCTAAGCAAGAACAGTGCTGAAACTACCGAATATTTAAAGACCTTAAGAGAAGCACAGGATGTAGCAGAAATGATTGATTCTGTTGACACAAAATTTGAAAAAGTTCGTAAAAAAGATGAATCTTTAGCAGCCTTTTATACTAAACTTGAAGATTCAGCTAAGAATGTATCCTCTAATGAATAAATAATGTACTTATTTTAATTCATTCAGGTATATTTATGTAGTATACTAGATGCTGAATATTGAAAGAGAAAATTATTTTTCATCAAAGATTTTTATACTTAATAAAGACTAAATTTTCAAAAATAATTATAGTAATTGATAACAGTGAAGATTGTATAAATGTAAGACATTTATGGCTTCGCTGTTATTTTTATGTGCTTGTACTTTTTTCCATGTACTGATATAATAAATTAGCATATTTTCCATCATAATAATGGAAGAAATCCAGCAATTACAAATAAATAATATAAGATTAGTTAGGAGCCACAATGGCAAAAAGAACAAAAAAATTACTACAGACAGAAGATTATTCCGATAGCACAGATAGTATCAGGTTAAACCGGTTCCTAAGTGACACAGGAGCCTGTTCAAGACGTGAAGCGGACAGGCTTATTGAAGAAGGTCATGTAACGGTGGATGGAGTTAAGGCCGAACTAGGCATGAAGATAACGAAAGATCAAACAATATTGCTTAACGGGAAACCTGTTAAAAGAGAAGAAAAATTAGTTCTGATTGCTTTGAATAAACCAAGAGGAATTGTATGCACAACTGACAGGCGTGAAAAAGATAATGTTATAGATTTCCTGAAATTTGATAAAAGAATATATCCCATCGGAAGATTGGATAAGGACTCAGAGGGGCTGCTGTTACTTACGAATGACGGAAGCATAGTAAATAAAATTCTTCGAGGCGGTAATAATCACGAAAAAGAGTACGTAGTAACAGTTGATAAACCTTTGACAGCAGATTTTTTAAAGCAAATGGCAGAAGGAGTACCGATCCTGGATACGGTAACCAGACCTTGCACCATTAAAGCACTGGATAAATATACTTTTCAGATTATTTTAACCCAGGGATTAAACCGCCAGATAAGACGCATGTGTGAATATTTAGGCTTTAGAGTTCAGACACTGAAGAGAATCCGTGTTATGAATATTCATTTAGGACACCTCCAAACAGGTGGATACCGCAATATAACAGAAAAAGAAATTACTGGTCTTACAGAAGCTATCAGGGATTCTGTTAATACAGCTGAGTCAAATTATGATAGTGTCAAAGAAGCCAGAAATGAACGAAATAACGTTGACGGAAAAGTAATGAAACACGATACCAAAAAAGATTCAAAATATGTAAATAAAAAAGATTATAAAACAGGTAATAAAACTAGTAATAAAACAGAATATAATAAAGCTGTAGGCAGGGACTATAAGAAAGCAGATAAACAGAAGGACAGTAAGGGATTTAAAAAAGAAGACAATAAAGTTTACAAAGCTTCAGACAATAAAAATTACAGAAAAGAAGAAAACAAAAATTACAGAAAAGAAGAAAACAAAGATTATATTAAAGCAGATAAGAAAGAATATAAAAAGGAATACAGAAAAGATTATAAGAAAGAATTTAGTAAAGAGCCTCATAAGGATTTCAATACTGATAATAAGAAGGACTACAATGTAAACCACAAGAGTGGGAAAAAAGGTGATAGCAAAAAAGTTTATCGAAAGGATGACTTTAAAGAAAGGGATAATAATAACCCTTCTAAAAACTCAATTTCTTCCACTTCTATAAGCGGTAAATCAACAAAACAATCTGGTTCTAATAAGGCTAAAGGACAGAAGAGCAATGCATCAGAGTATTCATATCCAAAGACTGTAGCTAGGAATCACTACGAAAAAGCTACGGTACGAAAAAACAGATCATCAGGTCGAAGATGAAGTAATAACTCAAGGCGCTAATAATTAATCATCATATATCGAGTGCCAATATAAATTTCTAAAATCTAAATGTAGTCGGAAGGGCATGTATATGAGTATGAAAGAAAAACTGGACAGGCAAAAGGAATTGGTTGTCCTGCTTAATGAAGCCGGAAGGGCATATGAGCAGGAAGACCGCGAAATCATGAGTAATTACGAATATGATAAGCTTTATAATGAGTTGCTTGAGCTGGAACAGGAAACTCAGACAGTACTATCAAACAGCCCGACAATCAAAGTGGGGTATGAGGTATTAAGCGAGCTGCCTAAGATGAGGCATGAATCCCAGATGCTTTCCCTTGACAAGACCAAAGAAACGGATACCTTAAAGGATTGGCTTGGAAATCAGAAAGGTTTGTTGTCATGGAAAATGGATGGTTTGACCATTGTGCTTACCTACAGAGAAGGTAAGCTTTTTCAGGCAGTTACCAGGGGAAACGGTGAGATTGGAGAAGTTGTCACCAATAATGCCAGAGTTTTTAAGAATTTACCCCACTCCATTCCATACAAAGGGGAATTGGTATTAAGAGGTGAGGCAGTTATACGTTATTCCGATTTTGAGAAAGTAAATGCACAAATACCGGAGACAGAAGCAAAATATAAAAATCCTAGAAACCTATGCAGCGGCAGTGTCAGACAATTAAATAATGAGATTACTGCCAAGCGTAATGTTCGTTATTATGGCTTTTCCCTGGTAAAGGCAGATAATATTAGCCTATATGAGAATTCCAGGGAAAAACAGATGCAATGGCTGCAAAGCCTGGGATTTGATGTTGTTGAGAGTAAAGTGGTAACAGCTGAGAATCTTGAAGAAACAGTAGCCTGGTTTGCAGCTCAGATTCCCACGATGGATGTTCCTTCTGATGGGCTGGTATTGACTTTTGACGATATAGCATATGGAAATTCCTTAGGTGCTACCTCTAAATTTCCCAGGGACTCCATCGCATTTAAATGGAGAGACGAGATCAGAGAAACTATTCTTCGGGAAATAGAATGGAGTGCATCAAGAACTGGACTAATTAACCCAATTGCAGTATTTGATCCGGTAGAACTGGAGGGAACAACCGTAAGCCGGGCAAGTCTCCATAACATTAGTATTATGGAAGGTCTTAAGCTTGGACTTGGTGACACCATAAAAGTATATAAAGCTAATATGATAATCCCCCAGGTGGCAGAGAATGTAACCCAGAGCGGTAACGTGACAGTACCGGATAAATGTCCGGTATGCGGGGAAGAAACCAGAATCAGGGAAGAAAATGATGTAAAAGTACTTTTTTGCAGCAATGAGGATTGCTTAGCCAAAAAGATAAAATCACTCACACATTTCGTAAGCCGGGATGCCATGAATATTGAAGGACTTTCAGAAGCAACTATTGAGAAGTTCTTAAATATCGGTATCATTCATGAGGTTGCCGACCTTTTCCATTTGGAGCAGCACAAAGACATTATAACGGAAATGGAAGGTTTTGGATTGAAATCCTATCAGAACCTGTTAACCTCCATTGATAAAGCCAGAAATACAACAGTTCCGAGATTCCTGTACAGTCTTGGAATACCGGGAATCGGGCTTTCAACTGCCAAGCTTATATGTCGTGAGTACCAGTTTGACTTTGCGGCTATAAAGGCTGCTGATACTGAAAGGCTTACTGAAATAAACGGAGTTGGCGGAGTAATTGCTACTGCTTTCGTAGAGTTTATGAGAAAAGAAAGCAATACCCATATGATAGAGGATATATTAAAAGAAATAACCTTTGAAACTCAGGAAACGGAAAATACAATTTCTGTCTTCACAGGTAAGACCTTTGTTATAACGGGCTCACTGGAACAGTTTGAAAATCGTAATGCATTAAAGGATTTTCTGGAGGAACGGGGAGCTAAAGTTACAGGGTCAGTAACCGCTAAGACGGATTATCTGATTAATAATGATAACCTTTCAAATTCTTCCAAGAATAAAAAAGCGAAAGAGCTTGAAATACCGGTTATAACGGAAGCGGATTTATTGAAGATGGTAGAGTAGGAGTATGTTCACCTAACCTTAGCATTAATAGAATACTAAAGTAATACCTAGATTGTAATATAATAAGTAGAGATATAGAAGATTAAATAATACAAAACTGGTGACACTTCAAAGTGATGTGCTGGTTTTGTATTTTTTTATTGACAAAACATATGTTCCTTGTGTATTCTGTTACTACATAATTAATTATATCGAAGCTATACATTAGAAATCTAACTGTTTTTGTGTTTAAACATAAAGATATTTCGAGCTAAAGGTATTGAACTAAAGATGTCAAACGCCGTGATGTTTAAACGATTCTGATGATAATCCTGTTTTAGTCTAAAGTATTCAATTAATTGAAGCAAACTTAGCCAATAGACTAAACGCAGCATTTAAATAATAATTAGAAAGGAATGCTTCTGCAAGGACAATTAATGGAAAATACCTGGAAAAGAAATGTATCAATATTTTTGGCTAGTCAGACGTTGTCCCTATTTGGATCTTCTCTGGTACAATATGCGATAACCTGGTACATTACGCTAAATACTAAATCCGGAATAATGATGACCATATCAATTATTTGCGGTTTTCTTCCCACTTTTTTTCTCTCGCCCTTTACCGGAGTATGGGCCGACCGTTATAACCGAAAAATGCTTATTATGCTTTCTGACAGTCTTATAGCTGTATCCACCCTGATACTGGCTATTGTATTTTTGATGGGATATGATGCCTTTTGGATGATATTTTTAGTATCTGCGATCAGAGCGGTGGGGTCAGGTATTCAGACACCGGCAATCAACGCTTATCTGCCTCAGCTAGTACCGGAGGATAAGCTGCAGAAGGTAAATGCCACAAATGGAACCATTCAGTCAATGATAATGCTGATCTCTCCTATGTTAAGCGGAGCTTTGTTAAATGAAGCTGGAATTACTCCTATTTTCTTTATTGATGTAATCACAGCTGCACTTGCAGTTACAATATTACTGTTATTCTTAAAGGTACCTTATAAGAAAGGGGTCAGGGATTTACAAAATGTCTCTTATAAAGAAGACATGCTTATGGGGCTTAAATATGTCAGAAAACATGAATTTGTAAGGGAATTCTTTGTGTTCAGCGGATTTTTTATGTTCCTGGCAGCTCCTGTTGCCTTTTTAACTCCTTTACAGGTTGCCAGAAATTTCGGCGAGGAAGTATGGAGGCTTACGGGGATCGAGATCACCTTCTCTATCGGGATGATGGCAGGTGGAATATTAATGACTCAATGGGAGGGATTTAAGAATAAAATATATACAATGACCTTAGCCAGTGTGGTAATGGGTATATGTACCTTTGCTTTTGGATTTGTTAATATTTTCTGGATATATCTGTTCCTGATGGGTGTGTTTGGTTTCGTAATGCCTTTCTTTAATACGGTATCTACTGTAATGCTTCAGGTTAATGTTGAGGAGGAATACCTGGGAAGAGTTTTTGGTGTCTTCGGTATGATCAGCAGTGCTTTAATGCCTCTAAGTATGCTGATATTCGGCCCTTTGGCAGATACAATTGCCCTGGAAGGAATATTAATAGCTACCGGACTACTCTTATGCCTGGAAGGTTTTATGTTATCTACCAGGAAAGCTTTGTTAAGAGTAGGGGCACCGAAGGAAAGAATGACAGAAACACCTGTTGAAGGAGCAAATGAAGGAGCAATTGAAGAACTGATAGAAGATCCCGAAGAAGGTCTGAAAGAAGAGTCCGAAGAAGGTCTGGAAGAAGAACCCAAAGAGGTCTGAAAGAAGAGCCCAAAGAGTTGTAGAGTAGATATAAAAGCCAACTTAATATATGGAATATGAGTAAATATGGTTATTTCCATGTGTTAAATAGTACATTGTATAAAAAAATATTTATATAATAAATTTAAGACACTAATGAAATTATAAATATGTAACTGTGTAAATGATATTGATATAATGCACATGATATAAATTTAGTGTTACACTTGATATAATTTAGAATATTGACTTTATAGCAATAATATAGTATATTAAGTTAAAATAATAAAGGCTGAGAAAAGAAAAGTAAGCAATGGAAAATGTTACAGAGAGCTTTATATGGTGAGAATAAGCACAGAATACATTGCCCAAAATGGTCTTGGAGCCGCGTACCGACTACAGTATTTGTATAGGCTACGATGGGAGTGCCCATTACAGCACCAGAGTATCGAAGGTTTTCCGTACTCGCTAAGGTCTATATTGTGAGATATAGATAAATTAAGGTGGTAACACGAAGCATATGCTGTCGTCCTTGAAATTAAAAGTAGAGGAGGGGAGCTTTTTTTGTGTCCTTTAGCAGGCGCAGCAAGGAATATAAATCTGAGTTAATATATAGAAAAATAATGTTTTAATATAGCAGGACCAACTGCTTATAGTCAACCAAAATTGAACTGTAACGGAGCAAAAAAGAAAGAGGAGTAGGTGATAACATGCCAATTAAGGTACAGAGTGAACTGCCGGCTAAAAAAGTGCTGCAAGATGAAAATATATTTATTATGGATGAAGGAAGAGCTGTTCATCAGGATATTCGTCCTTTACGTATAGCAATATTGAATCTCATGCCTTTAAAGGAAGATACTGAGGTTCAAATTCTAAGAAGCCTGTCCAACACACCTCTTCAGGTGGATATCACTTTTTTATCAACAGGAACTTATGTTGGTAAAAATACAGCATCCAGTCATCTGGATCAATTCTACCTTACTTTTGATGATATCAAGCATCTGAAATTTGATGGACTGATTATAACAGGAGCACCCGTTGAGCAGATGGAATTTGAGGAGGTTACTTATTGGGAGGAGCTTAAGACTATTATGGAATGGTCAAAGACTAATGTGACCTCTACCTTTCACATCTGTTGGGGAGCCCAGGCAGGTCTCTATTATCATTATGGGATACCAAAGATTTCATTGGAGGAAAAGCTTTTTGGTGTCTATAAGCATCATGTCTTAAATCGTAAGATACCTTTAATTAGAGGCTTTGATGATGTATTTTATGCACCACATTCCAGATATACAACAGTCTCTAAGGAAGAGATACAAAAGAAGCCGGAACTAACTGTATTGGCAGAATCCAAGGAAGCCGGAGTGTTTATTGTTATTGCGAAGGACGGAAGACAGGTGTTTGTAACCGGCCACCCTGAATACGACCGGACTACTCTTGATAAGGAGTACAAGAGAGATATCGATAAAGGTCTGGATATTGATTTACCGGAAAATTATTACACAGATGGACTGACTTATGTAAGACCGGAGCTCACCTGGAGATCTCATGCCAATGCTTTGTATACGAATTGGCTGAACTACTACGTATATCAGGTGACGCCTTATGATTTGGATGAGATGCCGTTTGTATACGAAATTTAGCAGGTTGATATTAATTATAAAGAACTATAATATTAGATATAAAAGGCTCTGTGTCAATAAACACACTTCCAACATTTATTATAGAACCAAATAAAAAAAGAGAGTGCTAAGACTCTCTTTTTTTATTTGCCTGAAAGCTATAAAAACTATTGGATCTTAAGTTATTTGAAATACATACATTAACAATTTAGAAACAATTCATAAACAAAATACAAATATCCATGGATTAAACTTATCCAATAATTAATTACTGAACCAGAGAGAAAGGAGCTTTTCATTAATGAAAACAGGAAAGCAGCAGAATAGAAAAAAGGTCAAAAGGGTAGAAAAAAGTATCAGAAGTCAAATAATTGCAACAGGCCTATGCCCGCTAGTAATGATGTCTACATCCATTTCCATATTATCTCTCAGGGGAGTTGACCCTATGTTGATATCAAATATCATTGCCCTTGTGCTCCTGATAGGAATTGTTCAGCTACTCTATGTTGCGCATAGTATCGTGAAACCTATCCGTGTTGCGGAGGAGTGTATTATGCAGGCAGCTGAAGGCAGACTGGGTTTTGATATAGATGAAAGAATAAGAAGACGCGGGGATGAGATTGGCTCTATGGCTGAATCCCTGGTTGGTTTAAGAGATAAATTAAAGTGCACTATGACTGATATCCAGGAAGTATCCCATAAGCTGTTAAGCTCCGAGGAGGTTATGGAAAGAATGGTGGTAGAGGCAAATTCAGTAACCGGTCAAATTGAGACGGCAGTAGAAAGGATTTCTAAGGATGCTAAAGATCAAAATATTGATATGAAAGAAGCCTCTGAGCATATTGAAAGAATTGGACTTATGATAAGTAATGTCGTAAGCAGTGTGGAGCATCTGGAGGAAACCTCAGCAAAAATGAAGGAGGATGGCAATAAATCCAGCGAAATCATGGAGGACCTTGATAAATCCAATCAAAGAACCAATAATGCAATTGAGAGGATTAACCAGCAAGTACATTTAACCTATAACGCTTCTGTGCGAATCAACGATGTCATCCAGATGATAACCTCCATAGCTAAACAGACGGTTCTGCTTGCCTTAAATGCCAGCATAGAAGCAGCCAGGGCAGGAGAGCATGGCAAAGGATTTTCTGTAGTTGCTGAAGAAATCAGTCTTTTGGCAAATCAATCAAGTGCCTCTGCAAAAGAAATTGATACTATCATACGAGACCTGTCAACAGAATCAGGTAAAATGTTAGATATTATGAATGAGGTTCTCACAGATGTTGATAAACAGAAAGTAAAACTGATTGAGACCCAGGGACATTTTAGGAAAGTGAACGATGGAATTGGAGTAAACCTACAGGAAATTCTGGAAATCAGAACGCAAACTCAAATCTGTGATGCGGCAAAAGACAAGATTACAGAAGCGATTGAAGCTTTGCGGATGATATCCGAGGAAAGTGTCTATTCTACCAATAAGACCCAAGCATCTGTTACCGGTCTGAATCAAAATATAGGTGAGATTGCCGTTACTGCCTCACAATTAAAGGATTACGCAGAAACTCTGAATAATCAGATAAGGTATTTCTCAGTACAATAAAGTATAAGGCAATTGCCTCTTTTTTATGATATTATATATGCGGAGCGTACCATGAAGGATAAAAGGAAAATAAATATAATTCAATATGCCAAAGAGACAAGTATTTTCTTCAAAACACAGTACGGAAGCAAAATAAGCCGTTCCCTGCATATAACCGGTGCAGCCATAACCGTTAGTATTTTTATTGTGACAGGTAAACTGATTATGGGAATATTATCGCTGTCTTTTTTCGCCTGTGCAAATGCGTTTTATTCAATTGGTATGATTGGTGCAAAAAGTATTGCCTTAACCGGAATCAGAAAAGCCAGTGACAAAAGTAAAGAATATCAATATTATCTTTGTTCCGGCACGGTACTTCTATTTTCAAGTCTTCTTTATATTCTTTATTCTATTCGGTTATTTTATAGCCCGATGACAGGCTCTTACCACATGATTGCCGCTTTGGGAATCGCGGCTGTTACTTTTACAGAAATTGGATTGAACATAAGAGGTGTTATTGTAACCAGGCACAATAATACTTTGCTCATTCATGCAATTAAAATGATAAATCTATCTGCTTCACTGATAGCATTGGTATTAACACAGACCGCTTTATTATCTTTTACAGATAATGAAGCAGATCCTGTAGAAATCTCGAAGGCTAATGGTATAATAGGAATTCTAATGGGTACAGCAGCTGCTGTCATTGGTATATATATGATATGCAGAGTGAAAATGCTTAAAAATAAAGCTTAACATATAATAGGGAGGATAAAAATGATTAATATATTGGTAGTAGAAGATGATGCAGAATTAAACAGAATTGTCTGTACGTACCTTAACGACAGTGGTTTTCAGGCAAAAGGCTGCTTGAATGCCAACGCAGCCTATGAAGAAATGTATAATAATTTATATGAACTAATAGTGTCGGATATTATGATGCCGGAAATAGACGGGTTTGAGTTTGCAAGAACTGTACGTCAGGTTAACCGAACGATCCCCATACTATTTATGTCTGCCAAAGATGATCTTCCTTCTAAACAAAAGGGATTTCAGCTTGGAATAGATGACTACATGGTCAAGCCTATTGTACTGGACGAGCTGTTGCTGCGATTAAGAGCGCTCCTTCGCAGGGCTAATATTGAAATGGAAAGAAAATTAACCATCGGAAATCTGACCTTGGATGCAGATGCTGTAACAGCAACCATTGGAGAGGAAGAGATTACAGTTACCACCAGAGAATTCAATATTTTATATAAGCTGCTGTCCTATCCAAAGAAGACCTTTTCAAGAGCACAGCTAATGGATGAATTTTGGGGAATCGATACAGATACAAGCCTTCGGGCAGTGGACGTTTATGTAACCAAACTAAGGGATAAGTTCTCAGTTTGTGATGGGTTTAAAATTGTGACAGTCCGGGGGATTGGTTACAAGGCGGTGTTGTTATGAATCAGGAAAGCAGACCTGCTCGTAAAAGAAGGAATTTTTTGAATGTCTTATTTATATTTTTTCCGACATTATTATTTTTCTATTTAATAACAACGGCACAGTTCTTTATTTTGGGAGAGTACCTGGATTATCAGAATATTGCAGCAATTCATATGGTGCTAGTAATTGGTTTTTGGTTTCTTTGTGCATCGGTCTTTACCTATCTGACCCTGAGGCAGATCAACTACCGTTATGAGAAACCTATGAAGGCGTTTGCCAAAGCGACCAATCAGGTGGCAAACGGGGATTTTTCAGTATATGTACCACCGCTGCATACAGCAGATAAGATGGATTATCTGGATTATATGTTTCTTGATTTTAACAAAATGGTAGAAGAACTTGGAAGTATCGAGACTCTGAAAACAGATTTTATCTCAAATGTTTCACATGAGATAAAGACTCCAATCGCTGTTATACAGAATTATTCGGAATTCCTGCAGAAAGAATCGGTTTCGGAGGAACAGCGGGTAGAGTATGCCAAATCAATAGAAGAAGCTTCAAAACGTTTGTCCAATCTGATTACAAATATCTTAAAGCTTAATAAGCTTGAAAATCAAAAAATAAAACCAGAGGTCTTTGAATATGATATATGCAGACAATTAAGTGATTGTGTGATACAATTTGTTGATGTATGGGAACAGAAGAACATTGAATTTGATGCGGACTTAGAAGACCGGGCGATTATCCGTGCTGATGAAACACTGCTGGAACTAGTATGGAATAATCTTTTATCCAATGCCATTAAATTTACGGAGCAGGGAGGTATAGTTATCTTGAAGCAGAGCTCAACAGAGGACAGCATTATTGTAACAGTAACGGATACCGGATGTGGTATGGATGCAGACAGCATGAAACATATATTTGATAAATTCTACCAGGGGGATACATCCCACTCCAAGGAAGGAAATGGTCTGGGTCTTGCATTAACCTTACGCGTACTGCAATTGCATGAAGGCACCATCAAGGTTAGCAGTATCCCAGGTAAAGGAACCACCTTTACGGTTACCTTGCCGGTGTTTCTTTCAGATAATGGGGAAGATGAAAGCTTACAGGAGGATATCTACCTATGACCGAGATTTTAAAAAGCAACCATGCCTTTATAGGTTATGAATATAAGGAAGTTATAACAAATGCAGAAAAGGTTTCTTTTCTCATTGATATATATGAAAATTTTGGCTGGATGGTGGATAGGAATGTAACACATACACTTGCAGGGAGACCCACGAATCGCCATTCGAATGTTGTTCTGCGGTTAAAAAGGGACCGTAAAATAATGAACAAGATGGAACTAACCAGGCTGCAGCGAAACTTTGAATTTTGTATGAAGGATATTGACCAGCTGGAAAATTCAATAACCTCCAAAGCAACCATGTATGCATTGATTGTAGCGTTTATCGGAACAGCTTTTATGGCAGGTTCCGTATTTGCCGTAACAGCCGATCCGCCAAGAGTTGTATTATGTACTTTTCTTGCAGTACCTGCTTTTGCGGGCTGGATATTGCCTTATTTCGTTTATAAGAAAGTCAAAAGAGAACGGGCAGAAAAAGTTACCCCCCTGATCGAAGAAACAAAAGATCAAATCTATGAGATATGCGAAAAGGGCAATAAACTGTTACATGACTGGAATAAAAAATAGTTAAAGCAATAGGACATATAACCTGATAACAACCGGTTATATGTCTTTTTTTATGCGAGAAAATTCTTCCTGGTAATAGGAAAGGTTATGATATGCTTTCATATAAAGCCCTGCCGGCTGGTGCATATGATACGCTCAAGGAGGATTGCTACTATTGTTGAAGCGTAACAATGCCTGAGTCTGGCAGGCAAAGACTCTTGGTTATCAGGTAGAAGCAGCAGGACAGCAATATATTTTATGTCATTAATTAATGATTCTAAAACAGTACACAAACATTACGGAAATAAAAGACTGGTAAGCTAAAGCTATTATAAATAAAAACAACGGAGGTATAAATCATGAAGGAAGAGATAAGGGACAGAAACAACTTTGTAGGTTTTGAATACAAAGAAATTACTGTGAAGAAAACCATGCAGTCGGTCTATTTGGACAATTACAGGGATTTTGGATGGATTTCGGAAGGAGACAGTGTACCGGTAGGAAAGCCTGAGTATGTAACCCTTAAGTTTAAGCGTGATAGAAAAATTAGAAATAAAGCGGAGCTGACAAGACTGCAGAGACAGTTTGAGACTTACGTAACAGAAATTCTTTATCTGGAAGCTTTAAAGACCAGAAGGGCAGCAGCAACAGCTTTTGTGGTAGGAATTATTGGTACAGGATTTATCACGGGATCGGTATTTGCTGTAACAGCAGAGAATGTGGCAGCATGGGTCATTTTTGCAATTCCTGGTTTTATCGGATGGATTATACCCTACCTTTTATACAGAAATATAAAAAGAAAGAAAACTGAAAAAATAGACCCTCAGATTACTCAAAAATATGAGGAGCTCTATACGGTATGCGAAAGAGCAAATATGCTGCTGGAGTAATTAATATTATTCAAACAAAACAGAAGCAAAACAGAAACAATCCTTTCGTATACTTTTAACAACATCAGGAAGAATTTCAGAATATGAAAAATAAGGAGATTATAGATTATGGCTAAATCAAAGCTGATCCAAGGGAATAAGAAAATTGAAGAAAACGTAGTTAACGGATACAAAAAGATCGAAAGCGGTGTAGTTGAAGGATATAAAAAAATTGAAGAGGGTATCGTTGGTGGCTTTCATAAAATGTCAGACAGATTCGTGGATAATTATCTTACAAGAGAGGATGAATCCATTGAGGAGGCAAAAAAGAGACTTAAGGAAGAGCAGTCCCTCCGAGATGAAATGAAAAAGCAGGAAATGAATCAGAAAAAGCAGTAGTAAAGCTGTCATTCTGGAATTTATTCTGTCATTAATTAAAGTAAATCAGTTAAAACAAATATAAATAGAGGAGTATAAGCATGAGAGCACAAGGAAAGAGTATTGTGGTAACCGGTGGAGGAAATGGAGTAGGCAGGGAATTGGTATTACAGCTTCTTAAGAAGGGGGCAGCCGTTTATGCCGTTGATATAAATAAGGTAGCTTTAAAGGAAACCCTTAAGCTTGCGGGAAGTGAAGGTAAAAGATTATTTACTTATGTGGTTGATATTTCTGATAAAGAGGCAGTATTTGCATTTGCAGAAAATGTAATAAAGGACCATGCGAAGGTAGATGGAATTATCAACAATGCTGGAATTATTCAACCCTTCATCTACTTAAATGAGCTGGATATGGACCGTATTGAAAGAGTCCTGAACATAAACTTTTATGGTACATTATATATGGTAAAGGCTTTTTTACCCCATTTGCTAAAGCGGCCGGAAGCACATATAGTTAACGTATCCAGTATGGGAGGCTTCCTGCCGGTACCGGGTCAAAGCATATATGGTGCGTCAAAAGCTGCTGTAAAGCTTCTGACGGAAGGCTTATCCTCAGAGCTGGTCGATACAAATGTCAAAGTGTCCGTTGTAATTCCCGGTGGTATTGCTACTGATATCAAGAAGAATTCTAATATATCTTATAATATATCAAGCGATAGCAGCAAATCCAAGATGGTCTTAACACCGGCAAAGGCAGCTGAGCTTATCATCAGGGCTATGGAGAGACAGAAACTACGTGCCTATATCGGTAAAGACTGCAAGCTAATGAATGGGTTATATAAATTGAATTCCTCTCTAGCTATGAAAATGATAAACAAAGTTATGAGTGCCAGTGAACATTAGTCTTAGGGAAAGAAAGATTAGTTTCATTTGTACATTTTATTGCTCATGGCAGCTGAAGGAGAGGTAAGAATGAAGAAAATTTGTGTTATTACAGGTGGAGGCAGCGGAATGGGACTTGCTGCAGCCAAATTAATGGGAAAAGATCATTTTATAATAATCAGCGGAAGAAGTTTAAAAAAATTGGAAGGCGCAGTACAAGAGCTTACGGGGGAAGGAATAGAAGCAGAAGCTTTTGCCTGCGATGTGGCTGAGGTTCATAGTGTTGAGAAGTTAGCCTGTCATGCAAAGGAAAAAGGGGAGATTACAGCCGTTATCCATGCTGCCGGGATGTCTCCTCATATGGGGGAGGCGAAACAGATAATGGAGGTAAATGCACAGGGAACCATTAATATAAATAATGCTTTCTATAAAGTAATGAAACAGGGTTCCTGCATTATTGATGTTTCCTCCATGTCAGCCTATCTGACACCCAAAATTATCATGCCTGTCGGCTTGTATAAATACAGTGTGAAAGATCCTGTTCTGTTTATGAAAAAGATTATGAAATGGGTAAATTTATTTCCCAAGAAGGTAAGAGCGGGTGTTGCCTATGGAATTTCCAAACATTTTGTCATCTGGTTTGCAAAGCAGGATGCTGCAAGATTCGGACAGAAGGGAGCAAGAGTTCTATCGGTATCTCCAGGAAATTTTGAGACTCCCATGGGTGAACTGGAAAAAGAGGAGGCTGACGCTTACACAAAGTACTGTGCCATTAAACGAATCGGACAACCGGATGAAATTGCCAGCCTCTTTAAATATTGTGTCAGCCCGGATGCCGGTTATCTGACAGGTGTTGATATTCTTTGTGATGGCGGACTGGTTGCCTCCGGAGTTAATCCGCTTAGGAAAAGAAGTTAAAAAAACCAATTGAAAGACAAGTTTCCGATTAAGTATGCAGTAGCTGCACGAAAATTGTACGCTTTCTGCACACAATATTGGAAACTTGTCTTTTAGCAGTTTAAAACAGAAATGTCAGAGGGTTTCTATCGGGTTTTTATTATTACACAAGAGCTGATTTTTGGATAGAGAGATAAAATTTTGTCAATTACATTTGCAATTACTCGAAAAAATGGGTATAATTAACTAATAAAATGAATTTCCTAAAATTATGTAAATTTGCTAAATATAGGATTGGAAAAGGATTAAAGCCATTGGAATCCTTTCTTTTGTGTCCAAATGAGTACAGAATACATGAGTAATGAGTAAATGTGTACCTAGTACTCATTTAAGAAGTTTCAGGAAGTATTTTGTGTGGCCGGAGAAGCCACAGATGTTAAAAGAGTGAAAAAATTCGCTCATTAAAAGTGTGCCATCGCTGCAAATACAAATAGATATACGCAGGATACAGCGTAGAAAAGGGGAAGAATATGAATATTTCACAGGTTTTACAATTTGGTGGTAAAATAGACGATTTGGTCTGGAAGCATCCTATTGAGGATTTTAATACCTCCTCCCAACTGGTTGTAGAGGAGACCCACGAAGCTTTGCTGGTTATGAACGGCAATGCCTGTGATCTCTTTGGACCGGGTAAACATACTCTTACTACACCCAATATTCCCTTAGTACAAAAACTCATCAATATTCCTACCGGTGATGAGTCTTCTTTTCCCTGTAAGGTATTTTTTATAAACAAAATTCATCAGATGGATATGACCTGGGGAATACCTGGGGAGATTACTCTGAATGACCCTGTTTATGATATCTTTCTCCATGTTGGTCTATGCGGAAACTTAAATTTTCTTATAAAAGACAGCCGCAAATTTATGCTGAAAATAGTGGGATTTCGCAGTGTTTTTGAACCTCAGGAACTGGTAACCAAGTTCCGTGGTATTATCAAACAATATGTAAAATCTATCATTTCAAAGATAATGAATGTGGGTAAAATAAGCTTTTTCGATATGAATGAGAATCTTTTTGAGATTTCTGATGTGGTAAGGGAGCAGCTTGTACCAATTTTTGAAGATTATGGTGTAGAAATGCTTCTATTTAATATTGAGACTATTACTGTACCCGATGAGGATTACGAAGCGGTAAAGAAAGCAAAGGAGCTGAGATCTTCCCGTATCATACAGGGCTATACCTGGCAGGAAGAAAGACAGATGAACATAGCCGAGAAGTTTGCTGGTAATGAAGGAACTATGGGTGGTGTAGGCGGAGCGCTTGGAGGATTTCTGGCTGGAGGAGCCTTTGGCGGAAATATTGCTGATCTTGCAAGGACTGTATTAAATCCAAATGCAGTACCAAAGGAAAGGCCGCCGGTAGACTTAAGAAATGTTGAATCACCCCTGCAGGAGAAGACCGGAAGAGCATTTGATGTGAAAGAATTCGCGGAAGGTCTGCAAAAGCAGAATGAAGTTGCTGGCGTCAGTGCCTCTATACAGGAGACAAATAAGGATATGGGAGAGCAGGTAAATAATGCTGCTACAGCTAAATTCTGTACAGGCTGCGGTAACCAGGTATCAGCGGATATGATCTTTTGTCCGAAGTGTGGAACAAAGCAGGCAAAAGTCTGCTCTAATTGTCAGACACCACTTATGCCTGAATCCATGTTCTGTCATCAATGTGGAACAAAATGCTAAGGACTGTATGAAGAAATGTTAATGTGCAGTAAAAGTCATTTTACATACAAAATAGTGCCTGTGACTGAGGTTCTCAGGCTGTGAGAAAGGTATGGTTCAATATGAACAATAATAAAAAGAATGCAGTAATGCTTACCCTTGTGTATCTTGTTATTTTTATAGCTTATAATCTTTTGGTTTTTCTGGTATTTAATAAGTTTACAACAGTTTTCTGGATTAGTTATGGTTTCATGTTAACAGCCTATTTGGTTCATATTGGTTGTGCTGTAGTAGCGACGCAGAATACCAGTATCAGACTTCTGTTCTTTGGAATTCCTTTATTATCCTTGTCAATATTTTTTACAGGTGCCGAATTCTTCTGTAGTTTTGTGTTTATGCTGTTTCAGGGTGTAGCTGCTGTTAAATTGGCAATCTTGCTTCAGGGACTGTTACTATGCCTCTTTATTGTAGTAGGTGTTATTGCTGTTGCTACGAAAGATGCAGTAGAGCAGATAGATGGTAACATCAAGCAAAACGTAAACTTTATTAAAGGTCTTCTGATAGATGTGGAATTATTGCTGGAACAGGGCTCCAGTACAGATATTATGATGGAGCTTAAGAAATTGTCGGAAACCATTAAATACTCCGATCCCATGACGGATAAGGCAGTTTCTGTACAGGAACAGATGATTATGCAGGAAATGATTCAGTTAAAAAGAGCCTTTGATGAAAATGATGCGGTGATGGTGAAGGATTTTTGTAGCAGAATCAATCTCTTGTTTATAGAGAGAAATAAAAAACTAATGATATTGAAATAAAGAGGTAGTTAGAAAATGGCTGTTAATTTTATTGCTAGAAAGTGTGCTTGCGGCGGAAAGCTTGAATTTGACCCCTCAAAGAAGATATGGATCTGTATGTATTGCGGAACCGTTATCGAAAGGGAAGCCACCTTTGATAAGGTATCGGTAGACGGTATAGAGGGAATCAATGACGTTGTAAGGCAGACCCTGCTGGATGTTGCCTATAAGAGGATGGAAAGTGCACAGGAGAATCTTGAGGATTGTGAACGAAAGAATCATCAGCATATCGGAACGCTGTTAGCAACTTTAAGCGTATCCATGGCGAAGATAACTTTGGCAAAGGATCAGAATGAAGCCAGAAATATAATGGAAATAATAAAATTTAATGCCAAACGACTGAAAGAAGAATTTCCGGTAATTAATGTAGAAGAAATTAATCTTTATGAATCTTTTGGAAATGCAGCCTCTGATATTTATGCCAACCTTGCATTGGTATTTGATACCCTAAAGGATACAGGCAGATTGGATTACATAACTTCAAAAATGAAAGCAGGCGAGGTTTTCTCAGTAGATGCTAATCGTAATCTGCTTCGTTTAGCAATCAAACAGGGAAAACTGCAGGTGGCTGAGGAAATACTCAATAACGTCAATAATATTGACAGAGAAACAGCATTAGAGGACATTCTTAACGGTTACCCGGATAATGAAAAGAAGAGAAGTATCCTTGTCAAACTTATCCGTCAAGGTTCTATCAAGATAAATGCGAAGGTAATGGAAGATTATTTCATAAACAGTGGTGACAGTGTCAATACAAAGAATACACTGCTGGAAGAGATAGCAGAATATAAAAAGAATGTAATACAGAAAAGTACCACCAGTCAGAAAAGTCTTGCGGTACAGGAAGTTGCTGACATAATGGGACTCAGGATAAAGATACAGGCTGTAGTATCCGGTATCTGCCATTATGCTGTGAATCATGACGAGGCAAAGAAAACCTTTAATATCCTTTGTAAAGAGGATCTTAGGGACAATGAGCTGGAAGAATTAATGGAATATGCTTTAAAAGCCGGTCAAAAATATGAGATAGCACTTGCTTGTTTGGCGGCTTTGCAGGAGAACGGCTGTTATGTGAAATTAAATGCAAAAGTTATTGCTGATTTTTTAAGGCGAAAGGAGTATGGGAATAAAGAAGCAGCAGCAATCCTGAAAAAACTGCTTCTCTTTGAATTGGATTATAGAAATCTGGACGGTGTTATAAACTGCTATTTGTGCGAACTTCAGGATAATGGCGATAGACGAAAGGAGATACTTTCTGTGCTGCTTTCACAAAATGCACCTATATCAATCGGCACAGTTGAGAATTATACACTTCGAACAGTTACGGATGGAAGGGATAAACCAGAGGTGTTAAAGCAGATCTTTCATACAGGCTTTAATAAAACTTATGTCAGTGACTTGCTTTCCCAATATATTTTGTCGTCAGCAGACCAACCCAGTGTAAGAGAGGCGGTTATAAATCTCCTGCTGTCTGAAGGCTTTGTAGCAGATTCAAAGGTTTTGAATCAATACATATCTTCTGAAACGGATACCTTAACAGAGAAAGAAGATAGGGTAAAGAAACTAATTGATAAAGGAACACGGGTGCGAAGTAATAGCCTGGATACCTATTTGTTATCTTTAAAAACAGAGAGTGATTATTCACCGGGGCTTTTTAAGCTGTTGGCGGAGAGCAGTTATCAGATTAGTGAAAATGCTTTTGTAAACTATCTCCTTCTGGCAAAGGAGGTTGATAAAGTAGTTAATTGCATCGAACTGTTTGAGGATGCCTCCTTTGACTTTCATACAGCCTTTACTTATACCATCCACCTGGGAAGCAGAGTAGAAGGTAATCTGTTTCAGATCTATCTTTTGGCTTCTTCCGATTCATATGAAACAGCCAAAGCTATAGCAGACATCTTCAACGAAAAGAAGGTTAAGCTGAATAATGAAATAAGAGTAAATGGTATGACTATGAAATTTAAGAAATATCTGGGGGAAAATAAAAACAGACTTTCATCCTTAACCTTGCAGCTGGCAGATGAATACCGAATGTTTTCATTCTTTTAACAGATAATGTTAAACCCACCTTTATCAATTCGCAGAATATTTGTGAAGACAGAGGAGCTATATAGAAAAGTGGCAAGGAGGCAGGCGTTATGACGGAAGAAGAAGCAAGAGCCGAGCGGGAAGAAGCAGAAAGACTAAGAGAACAGATAAACAGCCTGATAAATGGAATAAGCAGATTAACGAAAGAGAATAGCGAACTGCGGGTAGAGCTTGATTCTCTGATGAGAAATATATCCATCCTGGCATCAAATGCCAGAACAATGGACAGTGAAGTATTTGCTTTAATGTCCTACGTTTCTGATAAAGTCAACCAGGCAGACACTGGTACTTTTGAATTATCTGCGTTAATAGAAGAATTATCTTCCTCATATTTTACTTTTAAGAACCTAAGTACGGCGTCTAAAAATGTATCACATTATACAGATGAGTACTATACCAAATTTTCCTTCTTTCATGAACTCAGGAGAATATCTCTGGGGTATGTAGTCGGACTGGATGCCCATATCTGTTCCGATGAAAACATGAGAAAAAAAGTTGAAAAAATATATCTTCAAAATACAGAGTATTGGTTAGCATATGGAATTATGGCAGTAATGCTTTGGGCATCCGATGAGGAAGAAGCCGCCAGCAGAGCGGTTACCAAAGCAATGTCCATGGATTTTCTCAATACATCACTCTTTTTCCTGCTGATAAATCTTCGTTTTACCAGAACAGAAGCAGCAAAGAAATGGTACTTATGCTATTTAAGCCGGGTGGATAAGAACAATCTTGGGCCAGAATGGCAATATATATTGCAGGCTTACTTAAAGGGAGCTTTCGGAGGAAATACGGAGTTTAGCAATCTTATACAGGAATATTTTATAGACATGATTAAAAATCTGGAAAGCATGAACCCTGATTATAAAAACCAGGTAACAGCCAAAACCAGAGAGTATGCGGAAATTTATTTACATATCACAGATCAGGAATATGAACATCTTCGCCGCTATTGCAAAGATTACGTCCATATGAAGAAACTTTTATCAGACGCAGAGAAGAATGGCGTTCTTGCATCCAGATATAAAAATTTGCTGGAAGGGGAGAAGAATGAGAACCCGGACCTTTTTCAGAGGATAGAAGATATTCTTTATTCCTTAATCAATTCCTATGATCAGGAAGAGTTTAAAGTAATCAAAAATCTCAGATACAATGAAATGATTGTCCGTGCAAAAGGTGATATTGGATTGGCACAGCAGTTCTTTAATACCTCCTTCGAGGAAGAACAGGATAGGACCTCCTTTGACAAGCTGCTATTTGACTGGGCTTTTACAGAGGATGAAAGAGTCGATATCAGTGTTCGTAAATTTGCGATCAGCCACTTAAAAAAATGGATCTGTTCAGGTTTTCAGGTCTTTGCCAAGGAATACCGGCAAAAAGAAAAAGAGAATTATATCTTTGCAATTGATGGCTGGGAAGGTATATACGACGAAGATTCCTACGAGGAAGCTAAGGTCTCTCTTTCAAAGCATTATTACAAGAATAGATTTAAGGATACTATTTCAGATAGCTATATTAAAGTTTTTTCCGGTATGTGCCTGGCTTCCTTACTGATTATACTGATTATGTTTTTCTTCTTTCAAAAGATAGCACTGGTTATTGGTATACTTCTTGGTATTATCGGTGGTTTTCTCCTGTGGCGAAGAATCGTGGATATGATGAATATCCTGAAGGCCAGAAGGGATAAGGGCTGTAAATTCCTAAACAGTGCCATGGAGGAATTGCGTCAATGGAGAAAAGATTATAAACAAGCCGATGAAAAGGCGGCACACCTGATACAGGTATTAGAAGAATTCAACTAGAAGGGGAGGCGGTACCATGAGTTCCAGTAATGCGGTAAATAATTTAAATGAAACGATTAACTCATTTAAGTCCAGAGTAGATGTCAAGATTGAGTCTGTAAATACATCAACCTCCAGTCTAAGAGCTACCACCAACAAAATTTACGACAGTATCAGTAAGTTCAAAAATGATATGATACAAAATGAAGAAAAACAGATAGCCCACGAGAACATGCTTCGGATTGATCAGGTACTTAAGGAACAATTCGGTGATTACGAGGCCATAAGAAAGACTGTAATGGGAGTCGTGAAGGATTTTGATATTAATCTGGTAAGAAACAGCACCATGCAGGAGTTATCGGAAGAATTATGGATTACCAGCTCCCGGTACTGGCTGTCATATGCATTGATTGCCATTACTGCCTGGGTTAACGATTATCCGGAGGTTGCAAGTAATGCCATTTCAGAAGGAGTTCGAAAGGATAGTATAAAGAGTACGCTTTTCTTCTGCCTAATGAATTTGAGATTTGCCAGAAGTGAGGTAGCCAGTAAATGGTTCTATGAATATATGAAAACAGTTGACCCTGCCTTTTTGCAGCAGGAGGCGGCAGTCGTTCTCCAGGCATATTTAAATGGTATCTTCGGAACAGATAAAGAACTTGAAAATGAAGTGAATAAGGTGATACAGAACTGGGTTAATCAGCTGGATGCCAACGAAGAAATATCCACGACGCTCACAGAGACCTATCTGAACTATATCAGAAATCTTCCGAGTAAGGCGTACTGTGTTTATCCCTCACTTAAGCAGTTCTGCTACAATGTTTCAGAGGTGGAAGCTTCTTATATGGACGGAGGAAAATACAACGAGCTTTTAGAGCTTGTCAAATCCCTGAATGTCGAGCTTTCAGAACAGACAAAAGAAAATTATAACAACCGGATAGACAGTATTCTGGTGAATCTTATTACCAATTATGACAAGGAAGAATTGGAGTTAAAGAATCAGCAGATATATTTTAAGATGATTATCGATAATGACGGTAAGGTTGAGTCGGCAGAACAGCAATATGGAGTATTTCAAGGACTTCAGGCAGAAGGCTTCAATGTGGGAAATCAAATGGTAAAATGGGCTGTCTTTGATGATAATTCCCAGACCGATGTTCATGTCAGGAAGTTTGGACTTCAAAATACCAGAAAATGGTTTAAGGAAGCAATTGAGAACTGGACCTTAACAATAAATCAGGCAATACCTCTTGATTTCAGGCTGCACATAGATACCTGGTCAGGAATTACAAATGGAGAAGACCAGGCAGAGCAGACAGAACAGATGAAAAGTTTTTATAATAATAATAAATTCCAGATAATGTATGTCAACACCTATAATATAGCTGCTGTAATTGCAGTAATCCTTACAATTGGGCTGGCTTTTTTAACACCTTTTACTTTAATCGCTACAGTGCTTGCTATTGGATTTCTAGTATTCAGAGTATTAAAAGCAAGAAAAGCGTATCCCCAACGGGTAAATGCAGCTCTTGAAAATTTAAATAATTGCATGAACGAATTAGCAGATTTCAAACAGTTTATAAAAGAAAGCAGAAGAAAAAAAGATAAGCTTATCAGCGAACTGGAATATTTATAAGAGGAAAGGATGAGATGGATACTATGGAGAATGACAATAATTTGGAATTAGATGACTTATTGGAACAGAGAATAATGGAGAATTTTGCTCAGCAAAAATCAGAAACAGCGAAGGTTTCCAATGAAAAGTTAAAAGAGATGAATAAGAAACTTCCTGCCTGGAGTTTAGAGCCTACTTTTGGCTTTCTGAAATAATGCAGGTGGTATTAGGTAATACATATTCAGATTGGCTGCAAATAGCCAGTGAAGTGAAGGCTAACGGTTTAAATGATAGAAGTTATGATAAATTAAAAGCTGCCGCTCCTTTGGAGCTGTCCCTAGAATGGAGTGAGCTGCTTTTAATTCAGACAGGGGATTTGCTACGGAAATTGTTGGAAGACAGTTTTCGCATGCTGGAGAGGAAGCTGAACCAGGTACTTCAATATGGTGATGCCGAATTAGCAGACAGAGAACTGAAGAACTTTCGTAAGAAATTAAAGCAATGCTTTTTTTATAAGGATTATCCATGCCTCCCAGTAAATATGAAGCAGAAATTAAGCTGGGATATTTGTGAAAATGTCAGAGAATATGAAGTTGAAATAACAAAGTATCTTAAAAATGCTGCAATGGATTATCCTGGACATTTTACAGAGGAGATTTTGTATCTTTTACAGAAACGAAGTTTTTATGGTTATGTGAAAGAGTTGACGAAAATCCCGGTAAAGGATATGACATAGTGTGGAATAAAAAGTAATTTTCACTTTGATTTGAGTGGGTCAATGCACAAAGGGAGTGTGCAAAGCGTGAATAGTGGTAGTGTAAAATGTTGAAAAGCAAAATTCACAAACTGATTTGTAGCAGTGCAACATCTGCAAGCAGATGCAGCATGCAATGGGAGCTAGTATGAGCAATTACAAGGAAGTAAAACAGGAATTATTACGTTATATCATGGCCAGAACGCCCTTAGTAATCATTAATACTACGGAAAGGGAACGCGCCGAGAAGATGTTAAGAGAACTTGCGGCTGAGAAACAGTTGGATTTACTTTATTACACTGATGCCAAGCAGTTAAAGAATTTAAATAGTCCAGGGGGAGTCTACGATACCCAGGAGGATCCACTGGGCTATTTCCTGGGAACCTTTAAGAAGCAGCGTCACTGCACCGTAGCACTGGGAGATGTAAAGAGGATATCCGATGATAATATATATTCCAGGGAATTATTAAACATATTATATATGGCGAAGGAAACTTCCGGGGTATTCATACTTATAACACCTGATACAGTATGGACCAGACTGCTGCAGTTTGGAATGATTACAACCCTTGACCTTCCGGATCGGCAGGAAAGAACAAGTCAGCTGGAGGAATTTATAAATACTTACAGAGGAAGGTTTACGATTAATCTGGACAACCAGGATATTGCAAGAATGGCTGTACTTCTTCGAGGCTTTTCAGAAATACAGATAGATAATATTCTTTCTGCCGAGATAATCGGCAGCAATGGTTTGGACAAGTCAAGGATCCATAAACTGACAGAGCAGAAACAACGGCTGTATGCCAGAAGTGCCAGTGTTCAATATATCAATGACAGCCGTAAATATAAAGTTGCCGGTATGGGAAATCTGAAAGTCTGGCTGGCTGAAAAGAGAAAGGTATTCTTTATGCCGGAGGAAGTTCTGGAACGGTATGATCTGGTACCCCCTAAAGGAATCTTACTGGTAGGAGTACCTGGCTGTGGCAAATCTCTGTCAGCCAAATTGATTTCACAGGAGTGGGAACTTCCGTTATTCAGACTGGACGTAGGGGCAATATTCGACAAATGGGTGGGCGAGAGCGAGAAGAAGATGAGAGAAGCCCTGCAATATATTGAAAATGTTTCTCCTTGTATTTTATGGATCGATGAAATAGAAAAGGTGCTTGCAACTTCGGATTCCGGAAATGAAACCGGCAAGAGGGTGTTGGGGGACTTTCTCTTCTGGCTCCAGGAAGCTAAAAGCAAAGTGTTTATGGTTGCAACTGCAAATGATGTAAAAGCACTTCCTTACGAATTGTATCGAAAGGGACGCTTTTCTGAAATCTTTTTTGTAGGACTGCCGGGCGAAGAAGAACGTAAAGAAGTGATTCTTCATTATATGGAACGAACCATGAAGCTGGTACCAAAGGAACGGGAGCTTGAGGAACTGGTTAGAAAAACGGAGAGGTATTCCTATTCAGATATTGAAAATGCGATTAAGGATGTGGCCCAGAGGCTCCTTATAAACGGTTATATTCCAGGAGTTACTCCGTTAAACAATGAAATTATTATGAAGGAACTTCTTTCCTCCATAACTAAGATAATACCCATATCCAGAACGAATGCAGAACTTGTAGAGGACATCTGCAAATGGGGTGAGGAAAAGGCTATTAACGTAACAAAACAGCAGGAGGCGGTAAGGTGAGCAATTGGGAATTAAAGAGCCGGGTCAGCAGTCTGGGGGCAGAGCTGGCTGGAATTGAACTTCAGAACCAGGTAATCCGCAATGAAATTGCAGGAGTGATTAGTGACATTGTCCGTAATAACTCAGTGTTACTCGATTACAATGACAAGATCAGAAGTTCACTGGACACTGCTGCTACAACGTTAAATGAATCCATCAACAGAGCACTGGATGCCTTTGAGGTGCAAGGAGAAATTGACCATATCTATTCACAGTATAAACGTGTTGAATTGGCCAATAAAAGGATTCGGGCGCTGAATAACAAGAAATATTATGAGTTTAACAATTACCGGACGGTCAGAAAACTGGTACAGGGAATAATGGATAACTTAAATCTAAATATGGTAAGTGATGAGGTTATCTATAAATCCATTGAAAAACAGCATTTAAAAACACCGGATTACTGGTTGACCTGTGCCTTATTAAGCATTATGGCCTGGAACAATGACGATAAGCTACTGGCAGACAAGGCAATTGAGAGGGCTGTAGGTCTGGATAAGAAGAACAGCAGTATCTTTTATATGATATTTAACATTAGAATGGGCAGAGAAGAAGCTGCAGCAAAATGGTTTATGCTATATCAGCAGTGTGATCTGACAGGCAGTGATGAGAGTACTTTTCTGATGCTATTCTCCCTGATCAGTAAAACCCTAACCCTAAATGTAGATGATAAAACAGCCGGAGAGGTGAAGGATTTTATCAACCGTATGATGTTAAAGAATGCGGAAAGAGAGGGCTATAAAGAAGAGGAAATTATTGGACGGATCCAACAAAATCTGCTGCGGTTAAAAACGACTGAAAGTTATGACTTTCCAGGTCTTGGCATATACTGCAAAGAATATGATAAATTACTTGATATGCTCAATCTGGCACATAATAATTATCATATACTGGAAATGATATATAGAATCAAGAATGTGCCTATAGATGAGAAGAACAGATATCTCAGTGATTTCATGGATGAATTGCTTCGTAAACCAATTCCCAGTGAACAGGAAACCTATGATGAAATAGAGTATAACGAATTAATCATCCGTTATAAAGGTGATGTGGATAAGGCCAAAGTAGAGATTACTGAAAAAAAGAAAAAGTCAGAACAGGAATTCAATCTTATGCTCAGTCTGATTTCCTGGATTTATGACTTTTCTCTTGATAAGATAAACGGTCAGATGCGCCTTAATATGTTTACACTAATGAAAGGATTTCAGGAAAAGGCGGCAAATAATTATATCAGTTATTACCGGTCTTTACATAAAAAAGTTCTGCCAGTTGAATTAAATAATTATAAAGCAGATGTGGATTTTACAGATAGTGCAGCGGAACTTGAAAAAATAAATATTTTTTACGGGAATCAGATTACAGTCAAATTAAGGGAAATAAAAAATACTTATGCTTATATAACCCTTGGGGTAGGTGCTGCTAATCTGGTTGCTGCATGTTTTCTGCACCCGTTGATAGCAGTGGCTGGTATTGGTTTTGGAATCTATGGAGTGGATATGATATTTCTTAATAAACGCAGAAAAAATAAAATCACTTTGGAACTACAGAAAGCAAAACGTGTAACCCAGGAGTTGTTACAGAAGCTGTTTGATGAATATACAAAACTAAATGAAACCTATAAAGAAATGGATTTGATAGCTGGAAAAATCCTGGAGGAATTTTATTAAATGGCAGGAGGCGTCCAATTCTGTAAAATCTGGTAAATGGCGCGAAATAAGAAGATTAGGCTTGTTTTATGCGGTATTATGTAGTATAAATATTGTAATGGTAGTTGGACAAGTGAGAATGAGCTTAACTTGGCTTGACTGAAGAACCAATCTTAATGACAACTGTTATTAGGGTTGGTTTTTGCTTTTCGGAGAGCTCTATCATGAGAGAAAGAAAGGGACCGAGGTGTTTGATGAAGGAAATTCTTGATGAAATTATTGAAAGATTAGAAATTTTTCATGATATGTATACGTTTATCAGGATAATAGACCCTATTAATAGGAAATCTTATGTGAAACAGAAAGCTGAGGCGGAATATCAGTTTGTGGAAGGGCACTGTTATGATTTCTGGAAGAAGGGAAGACAGTGTGCCAACTGTTTATCCAGGAGAACGTTAAAGACGAATAAATACGCATTTAAGCTTGAGATGAAAGAGGAAAGGCTGTTTCTTATACAGACATATCCTGTTGAGCTTAATAACAAACATTATATTATAGAGATGCTAAAGGATGTTACGGATCAGGGAATGTTTATAAATGAGAAAGCAGATGAGTATCAGGAATTATCCGGATATATTAAAAATCTGAACTCAAAAATCATTGAGGACCAGGTAACAGAAATATATAACCGAAGATTTTTGGAGGAACAGCTCCCCCTTGATTTAGAAAGAGCAAAGGCTGATTCAGATTCACTGGCTGTTATAATCGTAGATGTGGACAGATTTAAGCAGATAAATGATACCCAGGGACATCCTGCCGGTGACAGTATCTTAAAGCAGCTTTCCTCTATCTTTAAGGATTCTATCAGAGCTTCCTCGGACTGGATAGCAAGGTATGGAGGGGACGAATTTATTATCCTTTTATATCATGTAACAGAAGAACAGGTGATTAAGATTACAGAGGATTTTAGAAGAAAGATTGAAGAAGCGGAGTTTTATTACGAGGATAAGGAGCTTCATTTTACCTGCAGCTTCGGTGTCTGTCTTGTAAATGGCGGTGATTATGATTATAACAGGATTATAGGGATAGCAGATGAAAGCCTTTATGAAGCGAAACGAAACGGGAAAAATAAAGTTGTTATCAGAACAGACAAGGGAGCTCTTAATGATACGGTAAATTTTATTTGACAGTTTATCTGGAGTATGTTAATATACATTCAACTTAAAAACAAAAGGCTGAGAAGAGAAATAGTATATTTCATTTATGTTTCAGAGAGAGGATGGCTGGTGCGAATCCTTACAGACATGAGGTAGAAGCAGTCTCGGAGCTGTGAACCGAAGGGATTACGCTTAATCCGCAGTAGACTTCAACGGAATTCCACCGTTATAAGGAAAAAGTATCGGATATCAATTGGAACCATATCCCGTACTGATGAGTGCAGAATAACCCTGAATTTAGGTGGTAACACGGACTGAATAGTTCGCCCTAAGCTGATTTTTATCAGCTTAGGGCTTTTTTGTTTTTAAGGACTTAATTCCAAGAAAGGAGATACGCTATGACTGCAAGTGAATTACGAAGACTGTATATCAGATTTTTTGAAGAAAGGGGGCATAAAGAGATAGCGTCAGCTTCACTTCTGCCGGATAACGATCCTACCGTTTTATTTACCACAGCGGGAATGCACCCTTTGGTACCTTATCTTTTAGGAGAAAAGCATCCGGCGGGTAAAAGGCTTGTAAATGTACAGAAATGTGTGAGAACCGGAGATATTGATGAGGTAGGAGATGATACCCATCTGACATTTTTTGAGATGCTTGGAAACTGGTCCCTTGGAGATTATTCTAAAGATGAATCCATCTCTATGAGTTATGATTTTCTTACCAAGTCACTTCATATACCGTCAGACAGACTGGCTGTTACAGTTTATGAAGGGGATGAACAGGTACCAAAGGATCAGGAAGCTGCAAGTACATGGCTCAGTAAAGGGCTTAAGAAAGAGCAAATATTTTACTATGGCAGAGAAGAGAACTGGTGGGGACCAGTTGGTGAGACAGGGCCTTGCGGACCGGATACGGAAATTTTCTATGATATGGGAGTGCCTGCCTGTTCACCCTCTTGCGGACCCAGCTGCTCCTGCGGAAAATACGTGGAGCTTTGGAATAATGTGTTTATGCAATACAATAAGAAAGCTGATGGTACTTTTGAGGAATTACAGCAGAAAAATGTTGATACGGGTATGGGGCTTGAAAGAGTGCTGACAGTGCTTAACGGTTGCAGGCATGTCTACGAAACAGAGCTTTTTAAGCCTGTAATCTCGAAGATAGAAGAGCTTCTGAGGCAGGAGAAGGGAGAAATGTCTGACAGGAACCTGAGAGTAGTCTGTGAGCATATACGAACTATAACTGTTATATTGGGTGATCCAAGGAAAATAAAGCCCTCTAATACGGAACAAGGTTATATCATCAGAAGACTTATAAGAAGAATTATAAGATTGCTAAAGCAGGCGAGGGTAGAAAGGAATATCCTTAATGAACTGGCAGAGATAATCATAGACCAATACGGAGATGTTTATGTAGAGCTGCAGCAAAATAAATTGTTTATCCTGGAACAGCTTGAGAGAGAGTACAATATCTTTCACAAGACCCTGGATACAGGGCTTAAGATGGCTGAGAAGTATTTCGTGGAAGCAGCTGATAATAAAGCTTTAAGCGGAGAGCTGGCATTTCGATTATACGATACCTTTGGATTTCCCATAGAGTTTACTGCAGAATTAGCCAACGAAAAAGGAGTCCTGGTTGATATGAAAGCTTTTCAGGAGAAATTCCAGAAACATCAGGAGAAATCAAGACAAGGAGCTGCAGGAAGATTTAAGGGCGGGTTGTCTGAACAAAGCGAAGTAACCGCCAGGCTGCATACAGCAACTCATTTGTTATACGGTGCTCTTCGAAGGGTACTTGGAAGTGAAGTAACAAGCAGAGGCAGTAATATTACAGATAAGAGATTAAGATTTGATTTTTCCTTCCATAGAAAACTCACAGAAGAGGAGCTGAGAACAATAGCAGAGGTTGTAAATGAAGCAATATCAGGGGATATTCCTGTAAGCTGTGTGGAAATGCCTTTAAACGAAGCCTTTCAGGAGGGAGCAATAGGATTATTTGAAAATAAATATGGTGATATGGTAAAAGTATATACCATACCCGGCTATTCCAAAGAAATATGCGGTGGACCCCATGCCGGCAGAACTTCAGAGCTTAAAGCATTTCGTATTATAAAGGAAGAATCCTCATCGGCAGGTGTACGTAGAATAAAGGCAGTCATCGATCTATAACACCTTAACTATTTTTAGAATAATTGATTAGCATTATCCTTTTGCTGCCTTGTGATAAAATAGTATCATAATAGAGGCGACGGTATCAGAAATGATACTTAACCTCTTCATGATGCTAAATTACAAGGAGCAGGTAAGTAAAATGACAAGTACTGAAATGAAAGAACTATTGCCAAATTGGAATATAGGGGGGGTGCCAGCGTGGATAAACAACAATTCCTGGGAGATTTCAGATGAGTATATCCTTAAGATATACAAAAAGCGGGAAGAATTAGAACGCAGCATTGTATTACTGGAAGCTTTAAAGGATATTGGTATGCCTGTAGCAGAAATTGTTCCTGTAATAGAGGGGGATAAGTATCTGGAAAGAGAGTGTGTTTATTACTTTATGACACGGAAACTGCCAGGCAGCAGCATTCTAACCTTAAGGGAAGAGCCTGAGCAGATATACAGCCGGATGGGGAAGGTAATCGGAAAACTTCATGTTGCTTTGCGGGAATTAGAAACACATATAGATTTTTGGGATAACAGCCTTTTTTCCGAAATGAAAGGTTGGATACCGGGAGCATTAAGTAAAAGCAACTGGAAATATATCGGAAAAGATGATTATCAGGAAACGGTCAATTACCTGGGGACCATATATGATGAGCTGCCAAAACAGCTGATCCACAGGGATGTACATTTTGGTAACTTCCTGTTTGAACAGGGGGAATTTACCGGATATATAGATTTTGACCTGAGCCAGAAGAATATCCGTATATTTGATATTGCATATTTTCTTTTAGGACTTCTTTGTGATGAAAAGCATTATGGAGAAGATAGAGAAAAGTGGTTTAATCTGGTTGCATGGGTAATAAGTGGATATGAAGAATCAATACCTTTAGAAGAAGTAGAAAAGACGTACCTTAGCACAGTTATGGAATGTATTGAGATTTTATTTACAGCTTACTTTCTTTCTGTACAGGAGGACAGACTGGCAAAGGATTCAGCTCAGCTTTTCTATTTTATTAAGGCTAATGCAAATAAAATAAGAGAGAAAGCTCTTGACTCTGACATTATGTAAGGGTTTATAATGAAACAAAAACGAGGTGTTGCTGTATGGCATTTGATTACAAAAAAGAATATAAAGAATTTTATCTGCCCTCTAAGAAACCGGAAATCGTTGAAGTTCCGCCTATGAACTTTCTTGCAGTCAGAGGAAGCGGTGATCCCAATACAGAAGAAGGAGAGTATAAGAAGGCTATCAATCTTTTATATGGAATTGCTTATACCCTGAAAATGAGTTATAAGACAAGCTATAAAATTCAGGGTTTTTTTGAATATGTGGTACCTCCGTTGGAGGGATTTTGGTGGTTGGAGGGTATAAAGGGAATGGACTATACCCAAAAAGATAAATTTCATTGGATTTCAGTTATGCGTCTCCCGGAGTTTATTGGCAAAGAGGACTTTGAATGGGCATTAAAGGAAGCCACAAGAAAGAAAAAAGAAGATTTTTCTAAAGTTGAGTTCCTGCATTATGAGGAAGGTTTATGTGTACAATGTATGCATGTGGGGCCATTCGATGATGAACCGGCAACGGTTGAAGTGATGGATGAATTCATTAAGGCTGAAGGATATCTGAATGATATAACGGATACAAGGTATCATCATGAGATTTACTTAAGTGATTTTCGTAAATGTGCTCCTGAGAAACGAAAGACAGTCATCCGTCATCCAATCAAAAAGAACCGGTAAATGACTGGTATCTTTGTAGAAAAACTTCTTAAAAAGTCGAAAAAATTCTTAATTCAATTATTGAATATACAAGTATAACGGAAAATATTGGCTTTAAAAGAAAATTCTGAGTTATTTAGAAGAAATTGTACCTTTCCGTTTGGTTTAACTTTCTATGGGCATTAATTATTTAATAACAGCAGAATTATGGTGTATTTTGGTATATAATTTAAATTGCAAAAAATTGTGAAATATAGTACAATTAGCCTATATTTTATAAGGGCAAACTTATCGAAAGATAGGGACGCAAAGCTTAGGGTCTAAATCTGTTAGCAGATATGACAGCCAGTTGCACTAAATATGATATTTTGCGGTCTAAGCTCGTTATAAATACGGGCTTTTTTTACGTTTAATTTATTGTACGGGTGGTTTGTGATTTTGCAAAGATAAAATATGCCTTGAACTGCAAGGGAATTCCGTTTATTAGATACTGGCTTACTGTAAGCTATTTATAATACTAAATTGCTTACTAAAAAGAAACGGGTTTCATTTAGCTTATAACGGAGGTATAGAAGTATGAAAAATCTGAATAGTGATAATGTACTCCAAAAAGGGATACCGAAATTAAGCAATACCATAGGGATATCACTTGGGATAGCATTATTATCTGGGCTTGTTATGGCAATTATCATTGCTGTAAAAGATATGGAGGAGCTGTATGCCTCTTTAAAGGCGTCAGGGCTTTTATTTCTTTACTTTCTGTTATTGTTCTCCCTTGTTGTAAGCTTTGCAGGCAGTCTTATCTGCTACGGCAGAATCAGGCAATCCACTGCTGAGATTGCACATATAACCAACAGTGTCCATGCAGGCTTTATTAATTTTATTCTGGAGCCGGGGTATCAGATTACATATGCTAATACAAAGTTCTATCAAATAATAGGTTATCAGAAAACTGAAGTGGTAAAAAAGTATAACAATTGCTTTATAAGTTTTGTACATGAAGAAGATCAGCAGAAGATCACTGAACTTATAGACAGGTTCTGTCACGGTTCCTATATACAAACGGAAATACGAATATTCACTGAAAACAGAAATATAATAAATGTTCTTCTAAACGGTAATTTTATATTGGACAAGGATGGGAAAAAAACTCTCTCGGCTGTATTTGTTGATGTAACCGGTCTAAAGGAGATACAGAACAAGCTTATAATGGAAGAGGAACGATATCGTATTGCCGCAGAAATATCCAATGATATATTGTTTGAATACAAAGTGGACAAGGACCTTATGGTATTTGCGGACAAGTACAAAGAGGTATATGGAAGGAGCCCTGTTATTGAGAACTTTACAGAGGTTGACAGCTATAAGTCAGAGATGGTTCACCCTGAGGATTACCAGGATCTAAAGATGTTTGCCCGTCTATTGCCCAGCGGTAAGGAGATGATGGAAGCGGAGTTCCGGATTAAGAATGCCGGCAGTGAATATATATGGTGCCACATCAGAGGCAAAACCATTTATGATGATAAGAAAGAAGCAGTAAGTGTTATTGGTAAGGTGGTAAATATCGATCTGCATAAAAAAGAGCTTCAAAAGCTTGAATATAAAGCCAAACGAGATTTACTTACGGGAGTATATAATAAAATTACAACCAAAGAAATGATTGAGGATTTTCTGAAAAGAAAGAACAATCAGAAACACATACTTATGATGATAGATATTGATGATTTTAAGCATGTTAATGACAATTACGGTCATCTGGCCGGAGATAATATTCTGGTATTCCTTATTGATAAAATTAAGAGGATATTCGCCGGAGATATTATCGGGCGTATTGGCGGAGATGAATTTCTGGTCTTCATAGGAAACATATCTAATAAAGATAGTGTAATTGTTAAGGCAAAGAATCTGCTGCAAGCCCTCAGCTCGGTATATGTGGTAGATGGGCAGGAGGTCACGGTATCCGGAAGTATCGGAATATCGATGTATCCGGAAGATGGCGCCACTTATACAGAGTTAATCCATTGTGCCGATAAAGCTCTATATACCGTAAAGGATGAGGGCAAGGGCAGTTATAAGCTATTTACATAGCTAATGTCATTTTATATACTAATGTCATTGGCAAACTAAAGTCAGTTATATAATAAAGTCATATATATAGCTAATGTAATATACATAGCTAAAGTCAGCTACATAGTAAAGTCCTTTACACAGTAAAGTCATATACATATCCTATAGTAATTTATGTAAATATAGTTATTGAAAATCTTCTGATTTGATAACATTAGCAAGATACATAAGAAGCAGGCTGGCGCAGGTCATAAGGATACATAGCAGCAGTACGGACTTAAGGCTTTGACTGGCGGCTGGTAAACGCAGGTAGAACTGATAGGTCAGATAACTGCACAAAGCAATAATTATACCGGGTTTTGCAATAACATCCGTTGCCTGAAAGGGAGGACGGATGTATTTTATTACAAGAAAGGTTCCGATAAGGGTCATAACCAGCTGACTTACAAGCAGACTGATAAGATATCCGTTAATACCCTGAACAGGTACTGCAAAAATTATAATGATTATCCGTACCACAAGTCCAATGACTGAGCCGGCAAAGGTAAGGCTTACCCGTCCGAGTCCGTTGATGATGCTGGTAAGAGTTGTGGTTATATATAGGAAGGGACACAGCCAGGCAAGAATTACAAGGAAATTACCCGCTGTTGTGTTGTGATATACCAGGGTCCCTAACTCTTTACCGAAAGTTATGAATACGGCAGTACTCATAATGCCGATCAGCAGGCTGTATTTGATGGTGATGGAAGAGGTTCTCTTAATAAGCGTATCATTACCGGAGGACTGAGCTTCAGATATAGTCGGCAGCAGCAATACCGCTAAGGAATTGGTAATGGCTGAAGGAAACATAATAAAGGGGACAGACATTCCGTTTAAAATTCCAAAGATACTTAAGGCTTCTTCGTTGCTCAATCCATATTTTTTCAACATGGAGGGAATCAATATTGCCTCCATGCTATGTAGAATACTTAAAAGAAGGCGGTTGGCAGTCAGAGGGACGCTCATTTTAACAAGGCTGGTAGTAAGTCCATCTCCTTTTGTCTTCATATAATCATTTCCGCCTTTGGCCATCTCTTCAAAAGAGGAGGAGAGATGCCTGATATTTCTTGAAGTCTTGCCAAGGAACATGGAGCCTACATTGTAGAGCTGTGAAGCAATTTCACCGAATACGATTCCAAGAACTGCAAGGTCACAGGTTACCTTAAGATCACCACCTCCGGCTGAAGCGGCGATGAAATATACGGCGCATACTCTGACAAGCTGCTCCAGCAGCTGGGTGACGGCTGGAATTGCCGCTTTTTTCAGACCGTAATAATACCCATTGATACAGGAGGTTATAGCACAGAAAGGAAAGCTGATAGCCAGTATTCGAAGTGAGGAGGCAGTGCTTTCTTCTCTTAGGATATGTATTGCCAGAAAGGATGCATAACGATATGTTAAAAAGGAAAGGATAAGTGCCAGGCCTACGGATATCACCCCGCCTCTTCGCAGTATTTTCATTATTCCGGGGTATCTTTGCTTACCAAGTTCATTGGCAACCAGAGTGGATATGGCAGTCTGAATTCCGGAAGCAAATATTGTGAAGCATATACCGTAAATAGGGAAAACCAGCTGGTATACTCCAAGTGCTTCGGCACCCATGGCGTTGGACAGAAAAATACGGTAGAAAAAACCCACAATTCGGGTTAGAAAGCTGGCAAAAGTAAGAACAAGGGTACCTTTAATCAGACTACTTTTGTTTTTTGTCATAAATGAATAACCTTTAACTTGTTTAATTCATATTAATATATTCAGTAATACAGGCAGAAAGAATAGAAAATAGAATATTGACTTTTGCTATCTCCAATGCTATGATATTTTTAATGTACACTATTTTACTCGGAAATAAAATAGTAGGGATTTGGCTGTTAATTAGAGAGGTGGTTCAATGAAATTATCTACGAAAGGAAGATATGGGCTGAGAGCGGTGGTCGATCTGGCTCTGAACGGTGAAAAAGAAGCAGTTGCTTTAAGTTCCGTCGCGGAAAGACAGGGTATCTCCATCAGCTATCTGGAACAGTTGATTGCCAAGCTGAAAAAGGCAGGTATCGTCAACAGTATCCGGGGTGCTCAGGGTGGCTATATTCTTGCTAAGAAACCGGAGGAAATCTCGGTAGGAGATATTCTGAGAGCCTTGGAAGGCGACTTAAATCCTGTGGATTGTGCAGAGCTGGAAGGCAGTAATAACTCCTGTGTCGGAGCGAATTTATGTGTAACAAAATATGTCTGGATGCGTATTAGTGATAGTATAAACAATACGGTGGATACTATGCTTCTCTCTGAATTAATCGATGAGGGCAGGCGTATAGCAGATGACACAGCTATAGAAGGCAAGGAACCACGTATAAAGCCTACATGCGGGCAATAAAGATATCAATAGGAGAAAATCAGATGGAAAAAAAGATTTATTTGGATAATGCAGCGACAACGAAAACCCGTCCTGCTGTAGTAGAGGCTATGCTGCCCTATTTTACGGAGTATTTCGGTAATCCTTCCAGTGTTTATGAATTTGCTACACAGAACAAAAAGGCTGTGGATGAAGCAAGAACTATCATATCAAAAGCTCTTAATGCGGAAAGCAATGAAATATACTTTACTGCCGGCGGAACGGAAGCAGACAACTGGGCTATTAAAGCCACTGCAGAAGCTTATGGAGATAAGGGAAACCATATCATAACCTCTAAAATTGAACATCATGCAATTCTTCACACCTGTGAAGCCCTTGAAAAGAAGGGATTTGAAGTGACTTACCTGGATGTAGATGAAGACGGAGTTATTAAGCTGGAGGAGCTAAAAAAAGCGATCAGGCCAACAACCATATTGATATCAATTATGGCTGCTAATAATGAAATCGGAACGATTCAGCCGATTAAAGAAATCGGTGAACTGGCAAAAGAGAACAATGTACTTTTCCATACAGATGCGGTGCAGGCTTTCGGCCAGTTGGAGCTGGACGTGAAAGATTTAAATATTGATATGCTCAGCGCCAGCGGACATAAATTGAACGGACCTAAGGGAATTGGCTTCTTATATATTAAGAAAGGTCTTAAATTAAGATCATTTGTTCACGGCGGTGCCCAGGAGAGACAAAGACGTGCAGGAACAGAAAATGTACCTGGTATCGTAGGTTTTGGTAAAGCAGTAGAAATTGCCATGAATACATTAGAAGAACGTCAGAAGAAGGAAATTGAATTAAGGGATTATCTGATTGGAAGAGTGTTAAAAGAGGTGCCTTATGTAAGACTTAACGGACATAAAACAAACAGACTTCCCAACAATGCAAATTTTGCTTTCCAATTTATCGAAGGTGAATCTCTCTTAATCATGCTTGATATGCAGAATATTTGTGCTTCCAGCGGCTCTGCCTGTACCTCTGGTTCACTGGATCCTTCCCATGTTCTATTGGCTATCGGGCTGCCTCATGAAATAGCCCATGGTTCCTTACGTCTGACTCTTTGTGAAGATAACACAACTGAAGAGATGGATTACGTTGTTGATACAATTAAGGAAATTGTAGCAAAGTTGCGCTCTATGTCACCGTTATACGAGGATTTTATTAAGAGTATGGCAAGATAAGTAATCAATCAGGATTGCGGATGAATAATTAAAACAATAGAAAATGATGATAAAAGAATTCCTGGATGACATATATTAACAACAATAAGAGAAACAGGAAATAACGGAGGATTAAAATGTATAGTGAAAAAGTTATGGATCATTTCACCAATCCCAGAAATGTCGGAGAAATTGACAATGCAAGCGGAGTAGGTACCGTAGGAAATGCAAAATGCGGTGATATTATGCGTATCTATCTGGATATTGACGAAAATAAAATTATTCAGGATGTTAAATTCAAGACATTTGGATGCGGCGCTGCAGTTGCTACCAGCAGCATGGCAACAGAACTGGTTAAAGGAAAAGATATTCAGGAAGCACTAAAGATAACAAACAAAGCGGTTATGGATGCACTTGACGGGCTTCCGCCGGTTAAGGTTCACTGTTCACTGTTAGCAGAAGAGGCTATTCATGCAGCTCTTTGGGATTATGCAGAGAAGAACGGCATTGTGATAGAAGGTCTGGAAAAACCGAAATCCGATATCAGTGAAGAGGAACACACGGAAGAATACTAGGAGGGTTATTTTGGACAAGAAAAAAGTAGTAGTCGGGATGTCCGGAGGGGTAGATTCCTCTGTAGCTGCTTATCTGCTGAAGGAAGCCGGTTATGATGTAATTGGTGTTACCATGCAGATCTGGCAGGATGAGGATATCTCAGCCCAGGAAGAAAGCGGTGGCTGTTGTGGCTTAAGTGCCGTTGATGATGCAAGAAGAGTAGCCTTTGCTTTGGATATTCCCTACTATGTCATGAATTTCAAAAATGAGTTTAAATGCGCTGTTATGGATTATTTTGTAAAAGAGTATAAGGAAGGAAACACACCTAATCCTTGTATTGCCTGCAACCGTTATGTGAAGTGGGAGTCACTCTTGAAAAGATCCCTTGATATCGGCGCTGACTATATAGCAACAGGGCATTATGCCAAGGTAGTACAGTTAGAAAATGGCAGGTATACCTTATGTAAATCTGTTACGGCAGAAAAAGACCAGACTTATGCTTTATATAATCTGACCCAGCATCAATTATCCCATACCCTGATGCCGGTGGGGAATTTCCATAAAGACGAGATCAGGGAGATGGCTAAGAAGATTAATTTGAGAATAGCTTCAAAGCCTGACAGCCAGGAAATCTGCTTTATACCGGATAAGGACTATGCAAAATTTATTGAGGAGTACACAGGAGAAGATTCAAAGCCCGGTAATTTTGTTACCACTGACGGTAAGGTTATTGGTAAACATAAAGGTATTATCCATTATACCATTGGACAGAGAAAAGGCTTGAACCTCGCCCTTGGTTACCCGGTATTTGTTGTGGACATCCGTCCTCAGAGCAATGAAGTAGTTATCGGGACTGGAGAGGAAGTATTTTCTGAAAAGCTGTATGCAAACAATTTGAACTTTATGTCCATAGAAGATCTGCAGGATGAGATGGAAGTAGACGTAAAGATACGATATAACCATAAAGGAACCAAGGCAACCATACGAAAAACCGGTGAAGATTTGGTGGAATGTGTATTTACTGAACCGCAAAGAGCAGTAACACCCGGACAAGCAGTGGTATTTTATGATGGAGATTATGTTCTTGGCGGCGGAACCATTGTAAGAGCATAGAAAGTAATAAAAACCCTTGGATACATTCTTTGTGTTCCAGGGGTTTTTATTATGCCAGTTAAGTGTTTAGAATGGCTTTAAGCATAGTTTAATGGAAGTAAGTGCAAAATCCCCATAATAATGCCTGAAAAAATTACTTAAGACAGAAAACACATATACCTGGGTATGATACTATTTGTAACATACCCAGGTATATGTGTTTCTTATTAGTAGTTATAATGGATTAGGATATTAATAAACTAAAGTTTATTTTCCAAGTGGCAGAAGTACAGGCTTTTGCTCTTCAAATACAGTATAATATCGGAACCCTAACTCCAACAGAAGTTCCTCTGCTTTATTAAAATCATAAGCAAGATGCTCAGGTTTATGGGCATCGGAGCCTATGGTAATTAACTCTCCTCCAAGTTCCTTATATCTTTTTATGATATCAGTATGCGGATGAGGGACTGTTAACTGATATTTGAAACCGGAAGTATTTATCTCGATACCTTTACCGCTTTCAATTATAGTTCTGAGCATTGTGTCAATAGTATCGGAATATTTCTTGTAGGTGAAATCTTCATTGGTACCGGGAGCATATCGTATCATATAATCCAGATGACCGTTAATGAGAAAACCTTTATAATTTCTGAGATTTTCAGTTATCTCCTCAAAATATAATCTGATTCCTTCTTCTTTCTTGTGAGTCTCCCAATAAACGGGAAGATAAGGATCTACTTTCTGGACCAGATGAGTAGAACCAAGTATAAAATCAAAAGGGTGGCTGTCGATCAGTTTTTGATAATCTTCACCCAGATGGGGTTGAAGCCCAAGTTCAATTCCTTTTAGTATCTTTATTTTTCCCTGGTATTGTTCCTGTAATTCACAGAGCTTTCTAAAGTAACTGACAGGTTCAAAAACAAAGGTATAGGTTGAGGTCATGGGGAAATCATAGTCCATATGGTCTGTAAAACAGATTCTCTCCAGGCCAAGTTCAATTGCTCTATCAATCATGGATTCCATGGGTGCTTCGGAATCACTGGAAAAATCCGAATGAACGTGGTAGTCTGCTCTAATCATAAGATGCCTCCTTAATAGCGATAGGTTATTCCTTTAATCTAATTCTTTCAGTCCGTCGATACCCGGTGTTACTACCATGGAATAGTTCGTATAATACACAACAAATCCTGGTTTGGCACCTCCCGGTTTCTTTACATTTTTCTTCTCAGTGTAGTCAATTTCCACTTTGTCATTGTCCCTGCCTTTGGAATAATAGGCTGCAAGTCTTGCGGCTTCTTCATAAGTACGGTCAGGAAGCTCAGCACCCCCTGTCTTTACAACCACATGGGAGCCGGGGATTTTCTTGGAATGGAACCACCAGTCACCGCCAGTTGCAAATTTGAAGGTCAGTTCATCGTTCTGGTAATTGTTTTTACCTACATACATATGAAATCCGTCAGAAGATACATAATGAAAGGGCTTGCTATTAACTTTCTTAGCGGTTTTAACTCTGCCGCCATTTTTACTGCCGGGAGCTTTCACAAATTTACGCTTCATATAACCGAATTCTACAAGCTCTTCTTTCAAAGCAGCCAGATCGTCTTCTGCAAGTGCTATATCAAGAGAAGTCTTTATGGAGTCCAAATGTTCTAAGTCGGATTTGGTTTCCTCCAGCAACGTTGTAAGAGCATCATAGGTTCTTTTCAGCTTGTTATATTTTTCAAAATATTTTTTGGCATTTTCAGTGGTTGTCAGTGTATCGTCCAGAGGAATCGTAATCTCTTCATTGGTATAGTAATTCAATGCCTGAAAGGATTTGGAGCCGGGTTCTACCTGATAACCATAGGTATTGATCAGCTCACCATAAATGCGGTATTTATCTCTTTTATCAGTATCCTTTAACTGCTTTAACTGTAAATCATATTTTTTAGCGGTACGCTCCATGGCATTTGATATGATTTTCCGAAGATCCGTGGATTTCTGCCGGATGCGGGATACGGTATTCTTGGAGGAATAAAAATGCTCCAATACCTTTGAGATAGAAGTCTCTTCCAGGGTTTCAAGGTCTTTATAACAGCTAAGTAAAAAGCAGGAGAATTCAACCGGTTCTTTGTCCTTATATACAATGTTTGGAGCAAAGTTTTCTTCCTTCAGGTCCTCTATCAGTCGTTCAAAATTCTTGTACAGATGTAAGCCGGCTTCCTCTGATAAGGTATTTGCGGGAGGTGCAGAATCTAAAGAAGCACGGTGAATCAGCTCAGCGGCCATTAAGGGGCTGAAACCGGTAAGTTCTGTATAAATAGCTTTCTCCAGGGGCAGGGGTTTGGATAAGACATTTGCTTTCCAGTCCTCATAACTAAGTTCTTTTGGCTCAAGCTTATCACCGGTTCTGGGTACCACATAGGGTCTTCCGGGAAGAACCTCTCTTACAGAACTGATCATATGAGAAATACGTTTAATACTGTCTACTATATTATCTTCAGCATCGCAGAAGATAATATTGCTGTGTTTGCCCATAATCTCTATAATAAGGTATTTAACACATAAATCACCCAGTTCATTTAGATGCTCGATTTTAATACGAATGATACGTTCAAGTCCCGGCTGCGTAATATCCAGAATCCTGGCACTATTTAAGTGTTTTCTTAAAAGCATGCAAAAGCCAGGTGCTACCATGGGGTTCTGCTTTGTTTCCTCTGTCAAATACACCAGAGGAAGGCTTGCATTTGCAGATAGATACAGTTTATAATTGTCCTTTTGTTTTTTTATGGTTAATACCAGTTCGTCTTTTTCCGGTTGAGATATCTTACTGATTCTTCCGTCAATCAGCTTCTCTTTTAATTCGGAAACAACACTGGCAATGACAAATCCGTCCAGAGCCATTCTTTTTCTCCTTCAATTGTAACCTTATTTAGATAACTACTGCAATTAAATATAGAGTCCTTTTAAGTTCTGATTTTATTTAATTTGCAGTTTAATAAATAGAGTATACCATTTGATGGAACGTCATGCAACATGATGAAGCCTGTTTTACGCTAATTTTCCCATTGGATTGACGAAGGTGAGGAAAAACCTTACAATATTTATGCAATTATTTCTGTATTTAACATGAATTCAATTATCTTAAAAAATCATTGAAACACTTTTACAGATACAGAGTCTTATGTACAGGAGGTGAGAAAGTGACAGACTTCGGAGAAATATATAGAGTATACTTTTCTGATGTATACAAATATGTACTGTCTATAAGCAGAAATGAAGCAATTGCTGAAGAAGTAACACAGGAGACATTTTTTAAGGCAATGAGGAATATCGAGAAGTTTAATGGCAGCTGCAAATTATCTGTTTGGTTATGTCAGATTGCGAAAAATACTTATTTTACCCTGTCTCAGAAGCAGAAGCGTTATACCCATGACTTAACCGAAGAAGCTTATGAGGCTGAATTGGATATAGAATCAGCATATCTGGATAAAGAAGCAGCCAGGCAGCTGCACGTGTTACTGCATAATCTCAGTGAACCACAGAAAGAAGTCTTTACCTTGCGTGTCTTTGGAGAATTGTCCTTTGCTCAGATCGGAGAACTCTTCGGAAAGACGGACAGTTGGGCAAGGCTGATCTTCTACAGAGCGAAAAAGCAATTACAGGAGGCGATAAAATGAAAATATCTTGTGAAATAATAAGAGACTTGCTGCCGTTGTACCATGACGGTGTCTGCAGCATGGAAAGCAGGAGGTTAGTAGAAGAACATCTAACGGAGTGCGAAAGCTGCAGCAGTGAACTGTTAGCTATGGATACGGTACTACCCATTAATAATGAAGAAAGCCAGTGGGATGATGCTAAGTCTGTAATTCAGTTATCCAAGAAATGGAAAAAGGGAATGCTAAGATCGCTGTTTAAAGGAATATTAAGTACTGCGATAGCTTTTACAATTCTTATCCTAATTCTCTATCTATTTATGGATTTAAAAATAGTGGTCAATCCGTGAGGATAAGAGGGAGTAGAGTGTTATAGCATAATAAAATGGCAGGTAGTCAGTCTATCGGTTTTCATAAGTTCCTCTTTCTTATTCTGTAGGTTATTTAAGTTCTGCAGTTTTATTATATGTAAAATATTTGATTCAGGTAATCAGTATCTAAATATGACAATATGGTGTCCGGTATCATATGTTATAATGAATACAGTTTATATATTCAGAAGGAGGTCATTTATGGAAAAGAAAACAAATATACCAAAGATCCAGCTGTCTACTATCGTATTGGATACCAATGATATGGAAGGCTTGGAGGATTTCTACATTCGTTTGCTGGGATGGGAAAAGGCATTTTCCCAGGAAGGGGTATTCAGTGTTATTCGGTCTGGAAAGGGTGGTGTGGAAATAGCATTCCAGAGTAACGAAGATTATGTCCCCCCTGTTTGGCCGGAAGAGCCGGGTAAACAACAGCAGATGGTACATATGGATTTTACGGTTGGCGGAAAGGATAATCTGGAGAGTGCAGTACAACACGCTATTTCCTGTGGTGCAGTCTTAGCCAAAGATCAATGGTCTGACCAATGGGCAGTTCTGATAGATCCTGCAGGACATCCTTTTTGTTTTGTGGTATAATAAAGAACAGATAAAAACTGTTGGTTTAAGGAGTGCGACTGAGGGGATATGAAGATTGACCGATTGCTTGGAATACTAACGATACTTTTGCAGAATGAACGTGTAAATGCGCCATATCTGGCGGCAAAATTCGAGGTGTCCCGCCGGACCATAGGAAGAGATGTAGATGCTCTTTGTCAGGCGGGAATACCCATTGTCACGAGGCAGGGGGAAGGTGGCGGTATTTCCATTGCAGAGGGTTATAAGCTGGATAAGAGCATACTCACTACGGATGAATTAACTGGAATCATTGCTGCCTTAAAGGGCATTGGAACGGTAACCGACACTTCACAGATAGAAAGGACGCTGGATAAGTTTTCTGTCTCTAAGGATGCGGTGGTTTCGCTGCAAGAACCAATTGTTATAGACCTTGCCTCCCATTACAGAGGCTCCCTGAGTCCAAAGATAAAAATGGTGAAGGAAGCGGTAATAAACCATCAGCTGATAGAATTTGATTATTATTATGAAAAGGGACTAAGCCATCGTCGTATTGAGCCGTACTATGTTATATTTCACTGGTCTGCCTGGTATGTGTTTGGATATTGTACTGCCAGAGAAGACTGGAGACTTTTTAAACTGGGAAGGCTGTGGGAACTAAAAATACTGCCGGAGACTTATGTTCAGCGGGAGATACCGGAGGATAAGAGGAATCTGAACGCTGTCTTTACGGATGATAATATTCTCAAAGCTCTCTTTGATTCCTCTGTCAGGTACCAGTTAATCGACGATTATGGCCTGTATTGTTATACCGAAACAGTGGAGGGAAAGCTGCTGTTTGAAGTAGGATATACCAATAAAGATTATATACTAAAATGGCTCCTTGGATTCGGAGATAAAGTTAAGGTATTGGAACCATTAGTACTGGCAGAAGAATTAAAAGCAACTGCTCTTAAAATATTTCATAATTATTCTGGAACAGGACATTAGGATGTCCTGTTCTTTTTGTTATGATGCGAAGGAAGATAAAAGCAGTGTTTTTGTTAATTTTTTGCGTGCTAAAAGCATGCAGACAGGAGAGGAATATGATTGATTCAAGATGCGGACTACATTGTAACGGTTGCCAATGGAAGGAGTCCCACGGATGCGGAGGGTGTATTGAAACCATGGGAAATCCTTTTCACGGAGAATGTCACATAGCCCGGTGTTGTCAGGGGAAAGGCCATACTCATTGCGGGGAGTGCGAAATTATTCCCTGCAGTAATTTATACCGGTATTCTTACCTGGATAGAGAACATGGAGACAATCCGGAAGGAGAAAGGGTGAAAGTCTGCCGCAGCCGGGTTATGGAAGGAGGAAAGAAAATTTATCAGAAGATTTTACTGACCTCTGCCGGTTTTGAGGATATGAAAGGGGAAGGAAAGCCAAATATTACTGACTGTTTTCTGAGACTGTTAGAAAAGGCTGCAGAAGAAGCAAAAGTACTTTTCATACCGGCAGCAGCTATTGACGAGGAAGAACTTAAAATGGCAGACTGGTGTTACCGGGAACTGCTGCATATAGGAATATTACCGGAAAATATTCAGACCTATAATTTAGAATATGAGATTACTACCGAAGAAGCAATGTCCTATGATGTAATCTATTTTACGGGGGGTAATACCAGACACCTGCTGAAAGTTTTAAAGAGCAGCGGATTCTTCTCTATCGTAAAGAAACTGGCTTATCGCAATAAGCTGTTTGTAGGGGTAAGCGCAGGAAGTCTGATTGCAACTCCTAATATTGCACATTCGAAAGAAGAGGAAACAGAAGGTCTGTGTCTTATACAGGCTTATTTAAGTGTACATTGCACAGCTGACAGCAGCCAGAGAAAAGACCTGCCGCTGCCCCATATCTGTCTGAAGGATAATCAGGCGATCCTTGTCACTGGTAATGAGTACCAGATAATTGAGGATTAGTCCCTTACTTTGTAAGAATCTGCTTCTTGTAATGAACAACTTATGCGTTTATAATATAATATACAAACTTTTCCGGACTATTGTATTCACGCTGGAAGTAGACCATAAGAGTAAGGAGTGAAGTATGTGAAATTGCTCCATTTAGCCGATTTGCATATCGGCAAACGAGTAAACGAATTTAGTATGTTAGAAGATCAAAGATACATATTGGAACAGATAATAAAGATAGTTTTGGAAGAAAATACCGACGGAGTGCTGATAGCAGGTGATATATATGATAAAAGCATGCCCTCAGCTGAAGCAGTTGAACTTTTGGATAGTTTTTTAACGGAACTTAACAAAGTCGGACAAGCAGTCTTTATGATAAGCGGAAACCATGATTCCCCTGAAAGAATCGGCTTTGGAAGCCGTATAATGGAGAAGAATAATCTATATATAACAGGTGTTTATGATGGGAAACCGGGAAGAGTTGCCTTGACTGATGAACATGGGACTCTGAACATATATATGCTTCCCTTTATCAAACCGGCAATGATCAGGCCTTATCACGAAACAGCACCGGAATCCTATGAAGAGGCGGTTAAGCTGGTTTTATCAGATTATCCACTGGTTGCAGAAGAGAGAAATATTCTACTTGCACATCAGTTTGTAATTAACGGATTACAGGAACCGGAACGCAGTGATTCAGAAAATATATCAGTAGGTGGTGTAGACCAGGTGGATATATCCGTCTTTGATAAATTTGATTATGTAGCACTGGGACATCTGCACCGGGCACAGAAAGTGGGAAGAGATACCATACGCTATGCCGGATCGCCCCTAAAATATTCCTTCTCGGAAGCTCGATATGTAAAATCCGTGTATTTACTGGAATGTGGAGCGAAGGGTGACATTAACATTCAAGCTAAACCACTTTACCCTCTCCATGACCTTCGTGAAATTAAAGGACCAATGAAGGAACTTCTTCTTATCGGAAAAGAAGCTACAGAAGGAGCGGAGGATTATATGCATGTTACCCTGACAGATGAAGAAGAAATATACGATGCCATCGGTCAGTTACGTCAGGTGTATCCCAACCTGATGCTTCTGGATTTTGAAAACAGCAGAAGCGGACAGGCTGTACATAGTTTTACGGCAGCTTCTTTAGAAGGAACAAGGAAAAATCCAGTTGAATTATTTGATGAATTTTATCAAATACAGAATAATACAGAGCTTTCCTTTGAGCAAAAGGAAATACTAGCAGATATTATGGGCGAAGTTATAAATTAATATTGTGTCGTCTTTTCCCCCTCATAGTGGATCAGGGAGCTGGATGTCAGCCAGCTGTATTTAAGCTTTTTTATTTAAACAAGTATCCTAAGTATCCTAACACACAGACAGGAGTCAGACATGAAACCATTAAAAATAGAAATGAGTGCCTTTGGCCCTTATGCAGATAAAGTGGAACTTGACCTTACACGACTTGGAAGTCAGGGTATTTTTCTGATAACCGGAGATACGGGAGCAGGTAAAACTACCATTTTTGATGCCATTGCTTTTGCACTCTTTGGCGAGGCAAGTGGTTCCATACGAACGGTTGATACCATGCGAAGTGATTTTGCACAGCCTGCTGTAAAAACTTATGTGTCACTTGACTTTCTGCATAAGGGTAAAGAGTATTCCATCCAGAGAAACCCCAGATATGAAAGACCGAAGAAAAACGGTGAAGGAATTACCACAGAGTTTGCTGATGCTGTATTGACACTGCCGGGAGGCAATGTGGTAACGGGGTATAAAGAAGTTACAGGTAAGGTCTCAGATCTGCTCGGTATAAATTATAGACAGTATAAACAGATTGCAATGATTGCCCAGGGAGAATTTCTGCAGTTACTCCTGGCAGACAGTAAGGAGAGGGGAGAAATCTTCAGACGGGTATTTAATACTGAATTATATCAATCACTGCAGCGTTCACTAAAAGACAGGGAGAGGGAAGCAAGAAATAAATGCAGCAGTATAGAACAGAGCATCCTGCAGTATATCAGCGGAATCATTCTGCCTGAAAAGGAAGAGGGAACAATTCTTTCTGTTCTGAAAGAAAAGGCCTCCATACATAATGCAGCAGAGATCAGGGGTGAGCTGAAAGCACTTATTATAAGAGAAAGAGAAGAACTTGCTTTTTTGCAGCTAGAGGCCAAAGAACTGCAAAGCCAACAGGCGGAACAGATTAAAGCTATCACAGAAGCATCTTACAGCAATCAGCTTTTTAAGGAACTGGAAGGAACAAGAGTAAAAAAAGAAGAATTACAGGAAGAGTTACCACGTCATAAAGAAAGAAAGTTAAAGCTCCAACAGGCTGAAAAAGCACTTTATACGATTTATCCCTATGAAATCAATTACCAAAAGGAAAAAGATGCTGTAAAGAAGCTCACAGAAAATATATTAAATCTGGAGAAAGAACTGACGGCTAAAAATAATGCTCTGATTTCTGCAGAAGAAGTATATATAGTTGAGACAGGGAAAGAAGCTGAAAGGGAAGAGCTGGTATCATCTATTGACCACTTAAAAAAACTGCTTCCTCAATATGATATAGCAGAAAGGCTTACCAAAGAGATACAGGCTTTAACCTCTGTAAATGATAAAATAATAAATGACAATAAATCAATAGAAGAGAAACAGCAAAAGCTTAAAGAACAAATAAGTTTATTGACAGAGGAGTTAAGATCCCTGGAGGATATTGAGGTCAGATTAGCAGTATGTGAGCAAAATTTAAAAAATATAGAAGCTGAAATGAAAAATCTTCTTACTATTCAAAAATCCCTTGATAACATCACGAATCAGCAGCAGATGCTTTTAAACCTCCAGGAGGCATTTGGGAAAGCGGACACAGAATATGAGGCAGCACACGAGCTCTTTACGGAAAAAGAAAGAGCCTTCTTTCGTGAGCAAGCCGGAATCCTTGCAAGAAGCCTGGTAGAAGGGACTCCCTGCCCGGTGTGCGGTTCCTTAAAACATCCCAGACAGGCGGTAACGGCAGAAGATGCCCCCAGTGAAGAAGAATTGAAAGAATTTCGTGAGAAGAGTGAAGCAGCCAGGCAGAGAATGCAGGAAATGAGTCAGTCTGCTGCTGCTAAACAGACAGAAGTCAGACTTGCAACAGAGCAGTTCCTTAGCGAAGCAAAGAAGTACTTTGAGGATATTTCGGAAGTCTTTAACAAAGGCGATATCAGTGCAATCAACCTTAGAATCACTGATACACTTGATAAACAGAGGCAAGAATTAAATAATACAAGTACGGAATATCAGAAGCTTGAAAGTAAGATTATAAGAAAAACAACCTGTAAGGACATGCTTCAACGTTCGGAAAAGACTCTTGAAGAAAATGAGCAGACCCTGAAAGCAAATAACCAGTTGTACAATAATAATCTTACTGTGCTTTCTTCAAAAACCGGAGAATATAATGCCTTAAAGTCAACACTGGAGTATTCCGATAAAGAGAAAGCAGAAACTGCGCTATTACTCTGGTCGGAAAAACTCCTCCTGTTAAAAGAAACCTATAAAAAAGCAGAAGAATCCTATCATCTACTCCAAAAGGAAACAGAAGGCCTTCATACACTTGAAAAGGAAATGAAGACAAGACTGAAAGAAGATACAGAGTCTTTAAGGCAAGCCGAGAAAGCACTTATGGAGAAACTGGCAGACTGTGAGTTTGCAGATTTCGAGAACTATAGGTCTTATCTTATGACAGAAGTACAGATAAAAGAGTTAAGGAACAAAGTGGAAGAGTATCAGGATAGATTAAAGAACACGGAGAAAGACATTGAAAGACTGCTTCGGGAAACAGAGGGTAAGCAGATAACTGATATGACGCATCTGGAAGAAAGAAAAGCTGATATCGAAGCCAGAATAGCTGAGAAGGAAACAGCCATACAGGACATCATCTCAAGACTTGGCAGTAATATAAATACAGAGAATGCACTGCAAAAAGCCATAACCGGGTCTGAAACACTTCAAAAGGAATATCTGCAGCTATCCCTTCTGTCTAAGACTGCCAACGGTGAACTTGCAGGAAAGCAGAAGCTGGCCTTTGAGCAGTATATTCAGGCTACTTACTTTCATCAGATATTACAGGAAGCAAACAAACGCCTTAAGATCATGACCAACGGTCGATATGAGCTACTGCGCCGGGAAGAGCCTCTGGATCTGCGTTCGCAGACCGGCCTTGAGATTAATGTGCTGGATTATTATACCGGCAGAACCAGGTCTGTTAAATCTCTTTCCGGAGGAGAAGCCTTTAAGGCTTCCCTGAGTTTGGCTTTAGGGCTGTCTGACGTGATACAAGGTCATGCGGGAGGAGTGGAAATAGATACACTGTTTATTGATGAAGGTTTTGGTGCACTGGATGGAGAATCCCTTGATCATGCTTTGCAAACTCTGACTGGGTTAACACAGGGCGACCGTCTGGTAGGCATTATATCCCATGTCAGCGAATTAAAGGAGCGGATAGACAGGCAGATAATCATACAAAAGAGCAATATTGGCAGCAGCATTCGTTTGGCAGTATAGCAGGAGTTGACCTTGTAATATAAAATATGACAGGAAATAGCTCGGAGGGGAAAGGAACAGAAGAATGGTAATCAGAAAAATATTCCGAAAATATAGATTATTACTAGTGTTAATACTTCTGCTGCTCCTTTGCTTCGGGCTTTATTGGGGAGATAATGCTATCAAAACCGACTATATAAGCATTTCTTCAAATAAATTACCAGAAGCCTTTGAGGGTTTTAAGATACTTCAAATATCTGATCTGCATAACAAGGAATTTGGTAAAGGCCAGGCAGTGCTGTTAAGGAACATAGAAAAGGCAGAACCGGACATTATTGTAGTTACAGGTGATTTAATTGACAGCCGTCGGACAAATGTTGATAAAGCCATGGATTTTATCAGAGGAGCAGTAAAGCTTGCGCCTGTATATTATGTGACTGGTAACCATGAAGGATTGACGGAGGAGTATCCTGAGCTTGAGAAGCAGCTGATACAAACAGGAGCAATACTGCTTAAAAATAAGTTAATCCAGATTAAATATAAGGGAGCAGCAATTAATCTGGCAGGTATCAATGATCCTTTATATGAAATGATAACCGGAAATTATAATGAATACTCAGAAAAGCAGATTCTTGAAGAGCAGCTGGAGGGGATCAAAGAAGACAGAGCGGAAAGGTATACGGTTCTTCTTGCACATAGACCAGAGTTTATAGACACCTATGCGCAGTATGGGATAGACCTGGTTTTTTCGGGTCATGCCCACGGGGGACAGTTCAGGCTGCCCTTTATAGGCGGACTTATTGCACCTGGTCAGGGATTGTTCCCTAAATATACAAGCGGAAAATATAATAAAAAGAATACAACTGAAATTGTAAGCAGAGGACTGGGGAATAGTATAATTCCTCTCAGGGTCTTTAACAGACCGCAGATTATTGTCTGTACTCTTAACAATGAAAGTTCGATACGATAGAAAGGTAAGGATAAATGACAAATCAGGAAATACTAAGAATAGCAATGGAGCAGTCTGCGATTGATGCTAATTGCTCACCGGAGGATTTTACACAAAAAGAGAATAAGATAGTCTACTCACAGAATAATACAGCTGCCAGAAAGTATTTAAAACTGCCGCTTTATTGTAATTTAATATCTTATGGAAATAATATTGTTGCCTCTATAAACAAAGAAATTGAGGAGGTTGTCAGTGCATATATAGAAAAGTATTCCACGGAACACTGTTTCGAAACACCCAATATGCATGTCTTAAACGATGAACTCCAGAAAAGGGATATGAGAATCTGTCATATGGCAGAGTATTTTCTCCCGGATCTTAAGGTCCTAAAGGCATTACCCTGCAAGTATCCGTTAAAGGTTCTGACGGGAGAGGACTTTACAGACCTGTATAAAGAAGAATGGAGCAATGCTTTGTGTGAGGCCAGAAAAACTCTGGATGTATTAGGGGTTGCTGCTTATGAAGGCGATAAGATCATTGGTCTGGCAGGCTGTTCGGCAGATTGCGATACTATGTGGCAGATTGGAATTGATGTATTGCCGGAATACAGAAGGCAGGGAATAGCAGCAGCACTGACAAGCCGTCTGGCAGTGGAGGTATTAGAACGTGGCAAGGTACCATTTTATTGTGCAGCCTGGTGTAACATACGGTCGGTGCGAAATGCTATCAAGAGTGGTTTTCGGCCTGCCTGGGTTGAGATGACAGCAAAAAGTACAGTACAGGTTGCCGAGATGAATAGATAATTCCAGACAGAATTGAAGCCTTAAGCCCAAGGTGTACTGGTTTGTGAAAGGTAGGAGATACATATGGTTATAAATATTATCTTATTTGAAGATTTTGAAACGCTGGATGTATTTGGTCCGGTAGAAATTCTCGGACATGGGAAGGATGTAGAATTGAATTTTCTCTCTCTGGAGGGAGGTCTTATAAAGAGCAGACAGGGAACAGAAATCGTTACCAAAGCTGTAGATATCAGTACCTATTCCGGTGTGTTTTTTCTACCTGGAGGTCAGGGAACCAGAAGCCTTGTTGGCAATACAGAATTCATAGAGCTAATAAAAGAAATGACGGACAGATCAGAATACTGCCTGACAGTATGTACAGGATCTGCTTTGCTGGCTAAAACAGGAAGGTTAAATGGTAAAAGAGCTACATCAAATAAACGAGCCTTTGACTGGGTGGTATCAGTTAATTCAGAAGTAGAATGGGCAGGAAGAGCCCGTTGGGTAGTAGATGGTAAATATTATACTTCTTCCGGTGTATCTGCAGGTATGGATATGTCTCTTGGATTTATTCAGGATGTATTTGGAATTGAGGCTGCAAGAGAAATTGCTGACAGGATAGAGTATACCTGGCATGAAGATAAAGAGGAAGATCCATTTGCAATATGACTTATGACTTAGCCTCCAGAAAGAGGTACAGTCCTGGCAACATGGAAGTATGAAGCAGAAGTCTCAGACAGGAGTGAATCTAAATGTTCAAGCATATCTGACGACACAAAATTAGGATTATGAAAATTAGCCGATAGAAGGAAGATAATATTATACTATGATTGATAAAGTCCACTGACGATGCCTGTTCAGTGGACTTTATTATTTTATTGTAATAATCAGAATATAAAAAAATATACTAATATCAATATAGGTATTGTTAGGAGTTTGATGCTTTGTACTGGACATTCTATGATCAGAATCAAATGCTTGAGGATAAAAACCTTGACGTAGTTATAATGACAATGCAGGCATTGGTTGATGTCATTATACCTCGTTCACCGGAGCTTGCCAGAGAGTTTGGCATGATTCAATATTATGGTGGTTTAGATGAATATGTTGATGAATATATGGTACTCACTCTTCAGAATCAGTATTTTCCGCTTGCAGCTTTTGCGGTGGACATACTGGATACGGTAGTTTATTTAAGAGGCACTGAAGAAGACAGTGAATACAAACAGTTGTATCGTTTCTTTGAAGCGCCTGAGGAACTGCGCCTGGATGCACTTGGATTTATTCGGGAATATGCCCAGTCACCTGAAAATATCCCTCCGATTCTATTAGATAGCGCGGATATGCTCATGGATATATACAGTATGCTGATTCGATTTCCTATGATGGGGTTTTATTCAGAATGGTCAGGATATGGCAGCACCAGGCTTTACCCGCCTTCGGAGAGAGTACTTCAATACCGCCCCCTTAGCTGGGAGCAGATTGATTACCCGGGACCTTCCTATGGGTACCATGCATTAAGGTCCTCAGAAAGTATTTATTTTAATATTGAATAAATAGCGATTCAATAAAAAGACATAAAGGAGATACATAGATGGATGCAGATGTTATAATTATTGGCTCCGGTGGAGGAGGAGGGGTTGCTGCCAAAGAACTGGGGGAGAAGGGATTAAAAGTCCTGGTACTGGATGCAGGCCCCTGGTATGGTAACAGTAAATGGCCTGAACCTAATACTGACAGAGGAGCTGTCAGCAGTTCTTCCTATGATGATTTAAGCATAGAGCTGCTACGAAAGAATTTTACTTTACTGGAAGATGATATGAATGATTATGTAACCGGAAAATTCAGGTGGGGGCCTGCCGACAGAGAGAAACCGCCATGGTTTCGTAAAATCATACAGGGAGGTTATATCTGGCAGAATGCAGGAATTGGAGGCAGTACTCTGCATTACTACGCCAACTGCCCCAGGGCTTACCCTCAATCAGTAAATAATATCTGGCCCATCTCTTATGATGAATTAATTCCTTATTATGAGAAAGTGGAGGCAGCCTTGCCGGTTGGTCTCGGTGCCATGACCGCGAAAGAAGAATTATTTCTTTACTGTTTTAAAAATGCAGGATACAAGCCTATTACCATACAGAATGTATCAGAACCAGGTTATCGCCTCCAGCCCAATGCAATCTTATCCCCTAACCCCAGAATAAATGATCCGGAATTTGATTTCGTTAATAATCAAAGCGTAGGTTGTACTTTAAAAGGGCATTGTGTAAATGGCTGTGCCACAGGGCCTTCTGTAGACAGTGTTGCAAAACGCACTACGCTGGTTAGCTATGTACCTCGGGCATTGCGTTCCGGAAACGTTGAAATCCGTCCGAATACCTTTGTTACGCGGATTCTTACGGAACAGGGTCCAGAGGGATTACAGGCTATGGGAGTTAAGTTCAGAGACACCTGGACAGGTGAAAGCGGAGAGCTTACTGCAAAAATAGTTGTAATGAGTGCCGGTGGTATTGAAACACCCCGTCTTTGGATGAATTCCGAGCTTCCTCTGAATCCCTGGGTTGGACGTGGTTTACTTAACCACTGGTTTGACAGTGTATCCGGTATTTTCGAAGAAGAGACCTTAATGAATATTCTTGGTGTCTCAGATATTAAACCTTTTGTTGGGCAGAACGCTGCTGCCCGTTTTGACTATCCCGGATACGGTGTAATAGAGGTCTATGGCACCAGTCCCGGACTTTATGCCTCTATGGTCTATGGCAGCAGTAATCAAGGTTTTCAGGGGCAGAACCTTAGAAGCGAAGAGGTGCCGTGGGATTATGAAGGAAATATTATTGGGGAACAGTTAAAAACATTTATGAGAGAATATAATAGGACATTGAGTCTGTTAATATTTACAGACGATGAAGTCAGACAGAGCAATAGTGTAACACTGGATCCTTTTCTAAAGGATGAGAATGGTTATATTCCTGTCGTCAATTACTCACCCAGTGCAAGAGATGCAATGAAGCGTAATACCCTTGCAAAAATCGCAGCCGACATCCTAAGAAAAGCCGGAGCAAGAACAGTTATTCGTTCTAACTGGTCTCCTGGAGTATTTCTTCATATTATAAGTACCATGAGACTCGGATATGTAACAGATACCAATTGCGAAGCAAAACAGGTTAATCGATTATACATAGCAGACAATAGTGTATTATTTAACGGTCTTGGTGGTCCTAATCCAACATTGACCAATCAAGCAATGGCAACCCGGACGGCAGAAAAGATTGCAGAAAAATATTTCAGCTGATAATTAATTTAAACCCAGACAGGTTAGAAGGCGATTACCAAGGCTTTCTAACCTTTTTGTAAAGATTGAATTTATTCATATTTTCTCTTACAGCACCTTTTGCATCCTATTATAGTAGAAGATGAAGCGTTAAGAAGAAACAGATTTAATCTGTTACAGGAAGGGGAATATACAGATGAACGGCAATTTGGAAATAAGACCGCTTAATGATAGTGATTTACAGGCAGCAGTGGATATGGCATGGGAAAATTATATGCTGGAGAGGAGTTATAACAGTGCTTTACAGGAACTGGAGCGTAATAATTTCCTGTACCAGGAAATTGAAAGGCTTATACAAAAAGGTATTGGCTGTATAGCCTTAAAGGAGGGAGAACCAGTTGGCTTCTTATGTTTTGGAGAGCTCTTTGATATAAATGACAACGGAGGTAAAGGAGCTGCTTCACCTCTTTGGGGGTATGGAATACGTGGCAGTAACAGAGGGGAGATTATTGGTAAGCTCTTTCAGACAGTAGCTGCTACATCATGTGAAAGGTATGCAGAAAGTCTGAGGGTCAGCGTCTATGCACATGATCTGGAGGTGCTTAAGATGTATATAATGAGTTCCTTTGCCATGGATGTAACAGATGTAATCAGAGGTACAGAGGAAGAGGTTGATATAAATTCTACAGGAGCTATTACCTTTAAAGAATTGACGAAAGCTGAGCTTCTGGCTTATAAAGAGGAAGTGCTTAATCTTTACCGAGAACTGATCAATCATTTAAGACAAAGTCCGGTTTTCTATCATTGCAGCTATTTCCTTCCCATCGAAAAGAGATTTGATGATTTTATTAGTGATGACATGCGAATATTTGCAGCCTTTGATATGGATAAATTTATCGGTATGATTGACTCAGAACCTTCTGATGTTACCTTTGCAAAAGGGGATACAGAGTCCACAGGAATGGGAGATGTGTTTGTAAATACAGCCTATCGGGGGAAAGGGATTGCAGCAGAACTACTGAATTTTGCCATTGACAGGTTAAGGGAAAGCGGAATAAAGCGGATCTATGTAACCCACGGAACTATAAATCCAACTGCCAGAGGGTTTTGGGACAAGTATTTCTCTAACTATTCCTATACTATGACCAGAGAGATAGATCCTGATATGTTAGGAGTAATAGAGAGAGTTTAGTGGTTGCTTTATGAGAACTTAGTTGTTAAAATATAGAAAAGTGTTGAAAGGATGAGCGTTTTGAATATAAAAGTGTTAAAACAGAAATTCACTGTTTGTAAGGTATTGGACGTATCGCTGATTCATTTCGCTGATGAATTCTTATTCATTGGAAAGACAGATGAGGAATTATCACTGGTCTGTACAACGGAGCATGCGCCGGCGGACACCTTGGAGCGGGAAGATGGCTGGAGGGGGTTTCGTATAGAGGGAGTATTAGACTTCTCACTGATTGGCATCCTCAGTCAGATATCTGGTCTTCTAGCCGGAAATAATATTGGGATATTTGCTGTATCAACCTATAATACCGACTATATTTTAACCAAAGAAGAGAATTTTGACAGAGCCTTAACAGTACTAAGGGATTCCGGATACCACCTTGCTGATTAAGAGTTATCGGAAGCTTTTGATACTGGGAAAGCTGATTCGCTTATTAAAATAATATAAGGGAAAGAAGAAGGAGAAGATATGGAAAACAGGTACTGCGCTTTTTTAAGAGGAGTTAATGTGAAAGGGACTGCTATGAAGATGGACAGGCTGGCTGCTTCTTTCTCGGAAATGGGTTTTGATAATATCAGAACAATACAAGCTTCCGGTAATGTCTTGTTTACCAATACTCATAATAAAACCCCGGAAGAATTAAAGTATATGCTTGAAGAGGGATTAAGCAGGTATTTTGACTATGAAGCCAATGTATTTATAAGAAATAAAAAGGAAATTGAAGAAATCATAACAGCCTGCGGTGAAATACCCACACCGGAGGAATGCCATCACTATATACTGCTATGTGATAAGAAAGAGTATATGGAAGAGCTTAAAGATATTTTCGAGAAGATATCACCAAGCTTACCGGAACAATTCATTACCTATTCCTCGGAAGGAAATGCCCTGCCTGAAGCAGTCTGGATAGTACCAAAAGGTTCTACCTTATCCTCTGAATTTGGTGCAAAGGTTCTTGGCAGTAAGAAATATAAAAGTATATTTACTTCACGCAATAGAAACACGCTGGAGAAAGTCCAAAAATCTCTGTGATACCATTACGGAGAAATAAATGATAACACAATAAATTGACAAAAGTAGTTGAATAGGGTGGATGAATGAAAAAATCAAAGGTATTAGGTGCTAATGAAGAATATGTACAGCAAACAATGAAATATGGAAGAACAGATGCACTGCTTGCATTCAGTATTTTTGTAGTTATGTTATTTTTATTTGGTTTAATGGGGAAGGTTTTTGGTTATCTAGTTAATGATTTTAGAATAACAGAAACATTTAGTTTTTATGTTACCGGGATTATTTCATTATTTTTGATTGCTCTTGTATTTTTGCTTTGTTTCATACGTAAGCAAAAATTTACCACAATAGGATTTGGTAAGACTCATGCTATAAAGTCTTTAAGTATGGGCATTATGATATTTATAATAGTTATTGCATTAAAAGGAATTATTCCTGTTGTTTCTGGTTCAGGAATCCAAACGGATATTGGACTAATTGCCATGAAAACTATTTATTTTTTAGTTTTTGTGGCATTTATGGAAGAAATCATTATCAGGGGTTATATTGGAACAAGATTATATGGTTATTTTAGGAATAAGGGATTATCTATTATCATAGTTGGCCTTATGTTTTCTATTGAACATATACCATTTCAATTAATGTTTACACAGATGAATTTGTTAGAATACATAATTATGAATAGACACTATTTGATTGTTTTAACTATTTTTCATTTTTTACTTCAATGGTTATATTCAAAGTATAATAGTATTATTGCTCCAACTATTTTTCATTTTATCTGGGATTTTATTAAGTGGTTTGTTATTAGTTAAATTCGTGATCTCATTATAGTATGAAAGCTAGTTTTAACTGAGCAAAGCAAGTTTTTATATATTTATAAAATTCTAAATACTAAGTGTATTTATTTAATTAAGGGGAAGGCAGGGGTTATAATATGCATCAGGATCTGGTGGAAGTATTTGAGAAAGTAGTTGCAATATTAAAGGAGGATTCCCGCTGTAAGGGAGGCTGGCATTATGGCTCCATCAGCAGGGGAGAACAGGATATTTATTCGGATTACGACCCGGTATTTCTGGTTTCTGACAAAGACTTCAAAGGATTTTCAGAGGATGTACCGAAAATACTAGAAAGGGTGTGTGATGAACTGTTAATCTTCTGGGGTGAAAGCTTTAATGATGATTATTTTAAGAATTATTGCAGTGTTATGCGTGTTGGGGAGAATCTGCATCAGTTCGATTTTTTCATCATTAATGCTGATTATCCGGATGTCTGGATGTGCAGACAGCATTGTAAGGGCTGTACAGTTGAAAATATTATTTATGACAGAACAGGGGAAACCAAAGCTTTTCTTTTGCAGGGGTATCAGACTGACAACTATATACCGGATATAGTAAGAGCTATTGACACCTATTGGTTTCATGCGGAAATGTTAATTAAGTATTTTAAGAGAAATGACATATTCAAGCTTATTAAAAATATTGATGTCTTATTTCATGCTCATGTAGACCTGCTGTTAGGCAGGTATGATACCCTGGATTGGGGAGCCTGGGAGAGCAAGGTAAAATATTGTGTTCCACAAGAATTACAAGAACATCTGAAACTGTATTTTACCAATGCGGATACAGAAAGCCTGGAAGCTGCTGTCAGAAAGGCAATGGTTGTATTTCAACAGGATGCCGGAGAAATATGCAGGGAGAAAACGGTTCAGTATAATCATAATATTGGCAGTCAGGTAATTAATTATTTCAATAAGAGACTTTCATCATCTAATTGGTAAGTAAATCCAGACTACACCGCAATCGGAGGTTTTTTGTATGTATTTTGTTGAGACTAAGCCAAAAGACAACCCAGAGGCTATGGAATTATTGGAGGAACTGTCACAGGCTCTAATGAACATTACTGGTGCCAGCGGTCAGAATTCTTTTTCTTTTGAGGAAATGGAGGAGACCCGTTCCTGTTTTGTTCTGGCAATAGATCAGGACGGAAAAGCAGTGGGGTGTGGAGCCATAAGGGCAATCAGTAAGGAAATAGCTGAGGTTAAACGTGTGTATGCAAGGGTGAAGGGGCAGCATATTGGCACGGGCATTCTTACATATCTGGAGGAAAAAGCTAAAAGCCTTGGGTTTATTACTTTGTGGCTTGAGACCAGAGTTAAAAATAAGCAAGCTGTCAGTTTTTATTTAAAGAAAGGGTATGTTATACGTGAAAACTACGGAAAATACGCTGGAAATAAAGAAGCTGTCTGTTTCGAAAAGGTTTTATATAAATAGGTTAAATTATATCTTGACTCTGTCGTTAGGTAATCGACTAATCTAATTTTAGAACTTAGAAGATAATACCCGTGTAAAAAGTAAGCCTGTTTTTACCTTACAAAACATCGATTCATATCACAAGCCTGCTTGGGAAATTGCCTGAAAAAGGAAGTGTGAAATTATTGTGACGCAAACGTCGATGCATATTATAAGCCTGCTGATGACTCGGTTGATAAGTGTTGTAAGTGTTTAATTTCATGTAATGCCTTCTAAGTCTAACTATGAAGAAAGAGAGGCTACAATGTGGAGGAACTTATTAAAATCAGAGAAGTATCCCTAAAGTATGACGTTTCAGCCAGAACCCTGAGGTATTATGAAGATATGGGGTTAATCGACAGTATCCGCAGTGAGGACTATGCTTATCGTATGTACGATGACACTGCCATAAAGAGACTGGAACAGATTTTAATACTAAGAAAGCTTAATGTCAGCATCAAAGATATTCAGAGAATATTTGTTACCGCGGATTCTTCTGTAGTACTGGAGATACTTGCAAAAAAAACACAAGGTATTGATGAAGAAGTTGCTTTGCTTCATGAATTAAAAGATATTATCCAGCAATTTATTCATCAGATTGAGGCACTGAATTTCACAGACCCTGCAGATGTTAAATTGCTTTATGAAAAAGCAAAGGAAATTGAATGTAAGCTCGCAGAAAAAGAATATCAGGGTAATCCTGGCAGTCCAAACCCTGGACGTCAATCGGCAGACCGGATAAATGAGGCAGAGTCAGTGAAAGTAACAGAGAATACAGCACAAAGGCTTAACTATGTCAATGAAAAATTAAAAAGAGGGCCGGAAGTGCGTATTATTGAATTACCCAAATGCAGAATGGCTACGTCAGGATATGATACATTTGATCAGACACTGGGTAATTTTGATAAGTGGTGGCAGGATTATGATAAGAAACGTAAAGGGATATCATTTTCCCCTCTTGACTTTCTATGGTTTGAGGATGGGTACGGGGTGTGGTGGATGGCAGTTGAAAATGATGCTGTCAGTGAGGATACCGGTGGTTATGATATCATAGATTTTGAAGGCGGTATTTATGCGGCAGCAATCTCTGTAGATGGAGATGATGACATTAACGGCAGAGTTTACGAAGGAATCAAAAAGTGGGTAGAGACCAGCGGTTTTGAACTGGATGAGAGGAAAGGGCACAGGACTATGTGTCATATGATCATAACAGAGAATATCAAAAAAGGACTTGGATATGATCAGCTGGATATCTATGTCCCTATTAAATTGAAGACAGTTTAGACGGGAAAGGATGAGTTATGAAATACTGGATCAGCCATTGGGCAGCAATTAGACAGTTGGAACTAATCAGATATCCTCAGGATTTTACTGTACATCCTGACTTTCTTAAGTCAATGGAGATAAAAGAGCTACAGACAGCTTTTCGGGATATATGGAACATGTTCAGTAGTATTTATGAGGACATTAAAAATTCTCCTGAGGACTATAACCTTCCTTTATATGAGATAGAGAAGTATCGCTTTTATGACAGTCACGAAAGAAGAGCCAGGGAGGAAGTATATATCCCCTTGCAATTTCTCTTTCATCTTATAGCAGCAGGCAAACTGAACGAAAGCATACTGGAAGTTCAAAGGCAGGATTTACCTGCTCTAAATACAGGGAAAAGATATAAAGTAATTTTTATGAAGCTTAAAGAATTTGGTTTTGTAATTGATAATAAACCTATGCAAACAGATGAACAGATAACAATATCTTATCCGGACAACATAAATTGCTTAATTGTGTTAAAAATGATAGCAGATAAAGTTGTATCAGCAGGTAAAACTGCATCAGCAGATAAAGCTGCATTGGCAGATAAAGCTACATCGGGAGATAAAGTTGTATCAGCAGGTAAAACTGCATCAGCAGATAAAGCTGCATCGGGAGATAAAGCTGCATCAGCAGATAAAGCTGCATTGACGGATAAAGCTGTATCAGCGGATAAAGCTGCATCAGAAAATATAGTTGCCTCGGCAGCTAAAACTGAAATGGCAGTTGGAAAACGAAGAATGCCTTATATATATGATTTTTTACAATGCAATTACAGACTTCTGGAAGAAGCTGAGGATACCGTTAGTTTTGGCAGAGGAATCGAAACCGTAGCGGATACTTTTCATTCAGAAAAAGAAAGGCAATTTGCTGTAGAATTTCATAAAACCTTAATGCAATCTGGGTATGAAGAAAATCTATGCGGAGGATGGGAAGGGCCTGCTATGGATTATACGAAGAAGAAAGGCAACAGTCTCTTTCGTATATCCTCACATGAAACCAGGCTGATCCTGTACCTTCGTATAAGAAATGCTAAGCCCTGCATTACTTACCTGGAACAGTGTCCGGAAAAGGTAAGAGATATATTCAGACGTAGTGATAAAGGCTGTTCAAACCGGTCGAATGGTACTTGTAATAAAGCGGTTATGTATGAATTTGAGGGAGAGCAATACTGGCGTTGTGGTTGCTGTAATCCGGCATTCTATTTTGAAAAGCCAGATGTCAGTGACATCCCTCATTATTTAAAACTGGTGGAGCTGGGAGAAACCAGGAGCTAGAAACCAGCCTATAATTACATTTATATCCGGCGCTATAATTACATTATGCAGAATTATACACAATCTGTACAGCAGAAAATATCCATTATTCTATAATATAATCAGGAGGTGCGAAATGGATTGGCAAACAGGTATGAGTCAGGCGATTGATTATATTGAAAGAAATATAATGGAGGAGGTGGATTATAAAGAGGCGGCCAGATATACCGGATGTTCTGTTTGGGAATTTCAACGTATATTTTCCTTCCTCACACACTTATCTTTGGGGGAATATATTCGTGGCAGGAGGTTATCTTTAGCTGCTGCTGAACTTCAGGCAGAGGAAACGAAAATTATTGATGTTGCCTTGAAATACGGTTATGAATCCCATGCGGCTTTTTCAAGAGCATTTGCAAGATTCTATGGAATTACCCCTTCGGAAGCCAGAAATACAGACATTGTACTGAAAGCTTATCCTCAGTTTAACTTCCAAATAATGATGAATGAGAGGATTGAAGAGATGAAGAAGTATAGCAGCCGAGGTTATGTGGTAAGAGAAAATGGTCCTGTATATTTTACTGATGACATGGACAAAACCGTTAAATGGTTTGAGGAAGTATTGGGATGGTACGGAGATGTTGCAGCCAGGGACAGTGAAGGAGCCGGTGAATACGGTTGTGTATTTGATTACCCGGGTGAAGTAGCCGTTGCGCATATTGTTCCCTTTAGAGGTTTTCATCTGTTTAAGGGAGAAGCGGTAAAAGGAGTAGCAGGTTTCTTAATGGTAGAAGGACTTGATTCTTTGCATGCGCTCGTAAAGAAAAACGGCTGGGAGCAGATTTCTGATATCCTTGAACAGCCTTGGGGAAGCAAAGAATGCAGTATAACTACAATAGACGGAAGTATATTGCGGTTTTTTGAGACTTATAAGTAACAATGTAAGGTAAATTAAGTTTATTTAATTGGACATAACCTCCTGTTTATATTACAATAACACACATATCACAGGCTGGCCTGGGATATTGCCCATAGGATAAGTAAAAAAAGTTATGCTCCAGTCCAATTATCTAGGGTGATAGGTTATTCTATAAGGATGTAAATTCACACAGAATTTAATGTATGATTCATTTAGTCAGCGTAGCATAATAGAGCGATGCAGAATAAAAGAGGATGTAGAATAAAAGAGTGTGGAATAAGAATAACAGGGCAGTAAAATAAACAGGAGGATAAATAGTATGGACAAAGCAGTGTTATTGGTAGTTGATATTCAAACGGTTATTATGGAGGAACATCCTTATAATGAAGTAAATTTTCTTGAAGGTGTAAAAAAAATGATTGCTTTTGCCAGAGAAAAAGGGATGGAAGTAATCTATGTCAGACATAACGACGGACCTGGAAGTAATATGGAGTATGGCAGCAGAGAGTGGCAGATATATAGCGAGATTGCACCCTTAGAGACGGACAAAATCATTGAGAAAAGGTATAACAGTGCCTTCCGGCAAACCGGTTTGAAGGAGTATCTTGACAGTAAAGATATTAGTAAAATCTACCTTGTAGGCCTTCAAACCGAGTATTGTATCGATGCTACCTGCAAGTCTGCCTTTGAACAGGAATATGAAGTGATTATACCGGAGGGTACGAATTCAACCGTTGATAATCAGTTTATGACCGGAAAGCAAGTGTATGAATATTTCAATTTTGCCTTATGGAATAACAGATTTGCTAAAGTGATTCCATTAAAGGATATATTGAACCAGTAAGTATTAAGCACCAACTATATCGAATAACTCATCTAAATTAGCAATGCTATAAGTACTCTTGATATCTGCTGAGGCTGCAGCAGAGTTCCTGTTGATCCAGCAGGTATCTATACCGGCCAGATTGCCTCCCTTTATATCACTGCTTAAGGAATCACCAATCATTAAAGAATTCTTTGCATCAAAGTTTTTTACATGAGCTTTTACATAATCAAAGAACTCCGCAGCCGGTTTCTGGTATCCAATTGCCTGAGAAGTAAAAATATCTTCAAAATAAGAGTATAAACCGGAGAGTTTTAAGCGCTTTATCTGAGTTTCTGTTACTCCGTTTGTTACGATGAACATATGGAAGGAACCTGATAGGCGCTTTATTAACCTATCCGCCCCTTCAATCATCTCATGTCCGTTTCCTAACAGTTCCCGGTAGTTTTGTTCCCAGAGCTTACCGTCAGCCTCTTTACCAAGAGAGAGTAAAGCTTTTGAAAATCTGGTGTTTAATACCTCATCTAAAAGAATCTCACCTTTTTCATATGCAGCCCAAAGACCTTTGTTAACACTTGAATAGGTATCAAAGATTTCCTTTGTAAAATCAATACCGTTATCTTCAAAGAGATGCTTCAAGGCAGATTGTTCATTGGCGGCGAAATCCAAAAGGGTATCATCCAAATCAAAGAGTAAAATCTTATAGTTCATAGTAAGCTCCTTACACTATCTGTTGATTTAAAACATATATAACTATAATATCAATTAAAGTATTTGTCAACGAAAGGGATTTACAGGGCATAAAATCTACAGTGTCAATAAGGAAATAGTTAGATACAATAACATCGACTTTACAGGATTATTTGTTACAATATTTGAATAAATAAGAGAATGGGAGACAAGGTATCATATGAAGTCAAAACAGATTCTTGTAATTGATGATGATGAAGATTTATCTTATATAATCTGCAATATGCTTGAAAACTACAGTTATAATGTAAGCAATGCAAAAGATAGTGCTTCTGCAAATGTTAAGTGTAGCCTCCGCTAAAGTTAAAAGGGTGGAAGTCAGAGAGCTGATAACAGAATAGGGAAAATATGTGTGTGCATAAAAGATGCAATATTTGATTATTAATGATGCAAAAATAAGAGTGATTGACAAATGTTCTCACATTCAATACAATGAAAGTGAGAACATTTTCTATTTTAATCACTTTTAGGATATAATTCTATCTTCAATTATATCTTTCTAAATATGTGGCTGAAAAACAGTCTTTCGAAAACATTAAAGGATTAATAGAACGGAGAATACAATATGACAGTGAGATTTGGTATTATCGGACTTGGCGGTATTGCAAACAGATTTGCAGGTGTTTTAAAAAATGCAGAGGGTACAAGCCTTAGGGCAGTTGCTTCAAGAGATATGAAAAGGTCTGAAGCATTTGCAAAGGAATATAATGCTGTAAAAGCATATGATAATTATGATGAATTATTACAAGATGAAGAGGTCGATATCGTTTATGTGGCATTAACCCATAATTTTCATTACGATATTATAAAAAAATGCATTTTGCAGGGAAAGGCTGTACTCTGTGAAAAACCTTTTGTTACTACTAAAAAAGATGCAGATGAATTGATTGAGCTGGCGAAAGAGAAAAATGTTCTTTTGATGGAAGCTATGTGGAGCAGATGTATCCCTGCCTTTAGAAAAGCAAGAGAATGGGTTGCAGGGGGACTTATCGGTAAACCACAGCTTGTACAGGCAGCTTTCTGTTTTCATATTCCTTTTGATGCGGAGCACAGGTTATTTAACCCGGAGCTTGCAGGGGGAAGTCTCTATGATGCAGGTGTATATCCCATTGAGTTTGCTACGGGTATATTAGGAGAGAATCCGGTAGAAGTAAGCGGAATTGCTCATAAATGTGCTACAGGAGTTGATGATTTTACAGTTATTAATCTTGGCTTTGCAAGCGGTGCCTTAGCATCTTTATCCTGCGGTCTGAATGCCAGGGTATCTCAGGATGCAATCGTCTATGGTACTGAAGGAAAAGTGATAGTATACAATTTCCTGGGTGCTCACAAGGTTGAGAGATACAATGAGAATGGTGAATTGCTGGAGACCTTCGAAGAAGAATTTGAAGACGGATTTCTATATGAAATCCAACATATCAGCGAACTTTTCCGCAATAAGAAAATTGAGAGCGAATACATTCCATTAAAGGATACCAGTGCATGTGCAGGTATATTTGACAAACTTATAGAGAAATGGCAATAGAGTGTGGTAGAGATGGAAAGAGACATACCTCTTATTGGAAAAGGAAATACGGCGGAGATATATCAGTGGGAGGAGAATAAAATCCTGAAACTGTATTATAATTATATGCCCAAAGAAGCCGCCGATTGGGAATATAATATAACCAAACAGTTATCAGACAGGTATACCTTTCTTCCGAAAGCTTATGAAAAAGTCCAGAAAGAAGACCGGTATGGCGCTGTCTATGAAAAGATAGCAGGCAAAGCCATGCTGGGAGAGCTGTTTGGTAATCTGAAGGAATACAAGTATTATTGCCGTACACTGGCGGGAATTCATAAAGATATACAAAGGAATATTGATTTTGAGTTTATTTCAGTGAAAGATAAGCTGCGAGGTGATATAGCCAGAGCAGAACATCTGACGGAGGCAGAAAAGACCCAGGTTTATAACTATATGGACGGGCTGCCGGAAGGAAACAGATTGTGTCATTTCGATTTTCATCCGGATAATGTAATCCTTACTGACAAAGGGCCGATAACCATTGACTGGATGACTGCCTGTAAAGGTGAACCTGTCGCAGATGCTGCAAGAACTTTTATTATGCTGAAATTCAGTGATATTCCTGAACCTAATCCTTTTAAGAAGAAACTCATCAGCTTCTTTCAGGGAAGGATGGCAGCCAGTTACTTAAAAGAATATTTAAAGATTACAGGATACCATATGGAAGAACTAAAGAAATGGGTACTTCCTGTAGCAGCGGCCAGATTATCTGAGAGAAGACCTGAAAGTGAAGCAAAGATACTAGCCAGGCTTATTCGCAGAAGGTTAAGAGATTAGAAAGCAAAAAATAGTAAGAAAAAAGTGAAAGAGCCATTAAAAAAGAGTGAAAGAGCATTATTTGCAGGGAACCAAATAGTGATTCTTTCACTCTAAATTATTTTGTTATTCTTAAAGGTTTTTCATAATTGTGCATAAATATTAAAGGATACTATAAATTATAATTCTATGTTCGTTATAAATTAGGGATTATCTAGAAAGTATCCAGATAGTATCTGGTCTTGCCCTGGGTCTTATTTTTATATTCAATGGCAGTGACAGGACAGCCGCAGATACATGCCATACAATGGGTACAATTATTATTCCAGGCAGGCTTACTGCCTGACATTTCAATATTATTTAAGGGACATAGCTTTACACATTTACTGCAGCTTATACATTTATCTGTAGCATGAAATCCTTTTGCTTTAACCACCAGCCCATAAAAGGCAGTATTTACTAACCCACTCTTAACTTTAGCTTTTGCTGTAGTAGGGTCAAAGACTTTACCGTCCTGAATGTTTTCTGCAAGCTTAAGGATAAAAGGAGTACTTTTTTCAATAATCTCCTTAGCCACAGCTTTTTCTGGAGCGGAATACATTGTAATGTAGTTTTCCGGCATAATAATTTCTGCAAAACCTTGTAATGCAAAGCCTTTAAACTCACACAATTCCTTGATATAACCTAAGGCATTGGCTGTGTCATCACCGCAGGTCATAAGAAAATATACTTTTCTGCTGCCAGTAAAAGTGGCAGAGCGGATGAACTCTGTAACGACACGGGGAATTCTCCAGGCATAAGTGGGACAGACAAAAACGAAGGGTTTATCAGGGGAGCTCAGTTCTTCTTTATTTCCTGTTTTCATCAGTTCATTCATTGAAATCAGGTCATCTTTTGATTTCTCTGCAATTATCTTAGCCACATAACGGCTGTTCCCGGTACCGCTAAAATATATAACCATATTCTTCACCTCTTGATCTTAAACTTATAAAGCGATTAATAAATTTTATCTTTTCCTGGTATAAATAATATTTTTCATATTTGGAAGAGATAAAGAATTAAATCAATTTATATATATACTTTATTTCAGCTTATCTATTTTCATTCGATAACTCCAGTTACCAATTTTTTTACCATTTCGTGCAAGTGTCATTTCATGAAATTCATCAAAGCCATTCTTTTTATAAAAAAGCCGGTTCAGTTCCGTATTGGTGATAAGAGTCAGTAAACCACCGCCTCTTTTTTCAATATAAGGCTTAATACCCTCCTTTAGCATCTTACTTCCCAATCCTTGCCCCTGGCAAGAAGCAGATACTGCAAGTGTTTCAAGATACCATACTCGACCCGGCAGACTATGGCAAGCAGAACCAGCTTCCTGAGCCAGCTTCAGAAATCCCCAAGTGCTAAAAATTCCACCTGTAAGTAATGCCTTAATTCCACCCGCACTCACATAATCCATTAATCCAAGCTCCTGTTTATCGGGAGTCTTTAATAATGCGGCAGACAGAATCTTATTATCATTAACTCCGACTAAGATGACATGCTTTTTATAATAAGCTTTGACAGCAGTGCTTAATATGCTGTGCAGGAATTTAAATTGTCTCTCTCTGTTTTTTATATACATCTTGAAGAAACCATAATCTTGAAAAGATACCGTTAATAGAACTGCAATTTCTCCAAGCTCGGCTTTTCTTGCTTTTCTGTATTCCATCATTTCATGTCCTCCATATACAGCTATTGATAAATGTACATGTGTATATTATACTTAAATCAAACAATAGTCACAATGTGCAATGAATATGAAAGTGTTCAAAGATAAACACTTCGTGCTAAATTGTACAGGAAAGGGACAGTTATGGAAGACAGAAGGGCAGTGAAAACAAAGCGTGCAATACGAAATGCATTTTTGGAACTATTAAAGCAAAAGAGCATCAATAGGATCAGTGTTGTGGAGATATCAAAGCTTGCTGATTTAGGACGGGGAACATTTTATCTCCATTATAAGGATGTTTATGACCTGATGGAGCAACTTGAAAATGAACTGATTTATCATATAGAACTGTTCTATGACCAGTCCTATCCCTGTGATAACTCCATGAAAATACTTAATTTTACGGATAAATTAACCGAATACATGGAAAAGAACCGTGAAGTGTTTCTGGTGCTGGCTCGAATTGAAAATGGCGGCAGGACATTGGAAAAGATAAAGAATTTTTTCAACCATAAGTTACAGGCTGATAACTCCTGCTCTGTCACAGAAGCCGATAAGGTGGAGGTGATCTTTATTGTCGCAGGGGTATTCGGAGTGCTGGAAACCTGGTTATGCGAGGAGATGAAAATGCCCGGTAAAGCAGTCTCTGAAATGCTTCATAAACTGCTGTTAAAATTCGAATCTTGATATGTATTAAGCTCTTTGCCGTCTCTATAAAAACCTGTAATCAAAGTGAGGCCAAATATAATCTGAAATAAGTTAACGTAACCTCCGCCACTGCTTTGATACAGATAAATCAATGGAGCGCCAATTGTATTATTAAGTAAATCTATATAACTGAAAATTATAAGATTTGTTAGTGAAACATAAAAAGCCGGTAAACCAATTAGTAGAAGCTTCGGCAGATTACAATGCCATTTACCGTGCTTTTTAATTTGCTTGTAGAAGTGTTCCAGCCCCAGAACAAAGCCGATACAGGTAAAAATTATGTAACTAAGTAATAAGTACAGATAGTTAGGACGCCATTCAACACTGAAATAACGGGCCGATAATTTCCCAACGATAATAGACAGGACAACCAAAACGATTAAAAGTACGAAATAGATAAAATGACGGATCCAACTCTTCATAAATAATACTTCCTTTGATTAATTTAGTTTATAGTTTACATACAGACTATCATAAAATAAAGTGAATTACCAGTTATGGGAATAAAATATTATTTCTCTGCGCAAGGTGCTTATAGCAGAGAGACTTACTCTGCCAAGATTCCAATCTCCCTGTTTGTTGGGAGTGCTGTTAAATACATAGATGGTGAAATCCTCTGGTAGAATATCATAGCCGATATAAGAAAACATATTTTCAAAGAAGTTATTATCAGAGGCAGCGGAGTCTAAAGTTATACAGCTCTTAAGAAATTCTTTCTCATATGCCGCAAGGTCTGTGGAGCCTGCCTTAAATCGAAGCGAGAAAATCTCACCACCCTGTAAGAAAGCAGGATTATAGTGAAATAATATATTTTTGGCATCTTCAGGAATAGTAGAAGGAAAATGCTCGATCTTGTAGTTTTGGGGATAACCATTAACTTTTAGTATTCTCTCATAAAATTTGGGATTATTATATTCAGTTGTAGCTGAATGCACAGCTAGTATAAGAAAGAGGAACACCATAGGAATACTCAGAATAAGAGCCATAACAAAAGAAATCGCATTGGAAGTGGTTTTCTTAATCAGTTTCCTGGCTGTTACTTTATGGAGAATACCATAACATATGAAAGGCAGTAAGAACCCCAAGCCTTCGAAATAATAAGGTTCTACTGCATATGCGGTAACAAGATAAAAGAAGAACAGAAAGAAGAGTGCTGACAACAATGTAAATATTGCTGGTACAGGTGCTTGACGGAAGAAGACTTTAACTCCTGGGTACATTCTCCTCCCCCCGCCACTCTAAGATATCCCCCGGTTGGCAATCCAGAGCTTTGCAGATTTTATCCAGAGTATCAATTTTAATTGCTTTTGCTTTTCCGTTCTTTAATATAGATATGTTGGCCATAGTGATACCAACTCTTTCCGAGAGTTCAGTAACACTCATTTTTCTCTTGGCCAGCATAACGTCAATATTTATTATAATCATATAAACAACCATGCCTTTCTCACAGACTTAAAACTTTGGGCTGCAGGCTCCTTTAAATGGTATACTCATTTTCTTCCTGCAGTTTTGCTGCTTTGTAAACCAGATGAGACAGAGCAGCGGAAGCTACAGTAATCGCGATACCTATAAACACAACAATTAAAGCTAAAAAGATAATGCCCGGATGACTCATTTTCAGGAAAAAGAAAACCAGATTTCCCATGAAGAAATAAACGGTATCGACAGCGGCAAGGAGAGATATAAACCGTAACTGTTCAGCATTTTTATTGCAGAAAGAGTTTTCCTTCCCAATTTCAGAGGCTATGCGATAGCAGCATATTAAAGTTAAATAACAGGGAACAGCAGATATCCATAAAAATATCATCCAGGGCCAATAAGCAAAAGAGTATTCCGGGTTACTGACAGAGATGCTTCGTCCCCATTCCGGAAATAAGAACAGATATAAAAAGATACCGCAGATACCTGTACCAAAAACGATAACCTTTAACCATTTGGCAAATTTTTGACTATTCATTTTAACAACCATGCCTTTCTCTTAGCCTGTAAACCTGGTCCACAGGCACAAATTTACGCGTGAATAAATTATCTATAAACCTTCACGCTATATTCAATAAAAACTAAGTTCTTCTATAACCTTTTATTTCACTTTTGAGGTATTCGTATGTAAAGGAAATTATCTGTTGTATGTGAGAGATGCTGATATTTTTATTACACGAACTCTAATTAATACAATTAAATTTATCGCATTGAATTATAAACAATAATCATAAATCAAATGCATTTGATTATAAATGTAACTTTTTACTTAGAACCCTGGCGGTTTCAATACCTTCTTCTCAGTTGCAGTACCTGCATCTTTCTATAAATAACCCAAGCATAATTAGAAACATCACTTACTAGATTAAAGATGAAACTCGCTTTCCATTTAAGTATAATAATTGCAAACTGCATTTTAGTTACAAAAGTGGCATCTCGTGTTACATATAACCCCTATTGTAGATATTATAAAACTTATCAATGGATAAGTCAATAGATATCAATAAATATTTATTGTGATACGATAAAGAATAATAGGAGGGAGAGGATAGTGAATCATGTAATATTACTTGTAAATCAAGACGCCATTAGGTAAGTCGTGAGATACCAAATAAAAGCAGCTAATGAGGATTAAATTTGCAAAGGAAATACCTCTTATTAAAATTAATGCAGTAAAAGAAGCAAAATGCAGGCAAAAACAAGAATAAAGATAGAATATTATTTTATAGACAGCAACTGCCGGGTATATGTAATAGAGAAGGCAGGAGATATCAAAATACAATTGTATGCTTGACATACAATTGTATTATATGTATACTAGGCATACAAATAATAAAAGGAGGTGAATCCTATGCATAAGCCCAAAGAAAATCCTGGACTATATTTTAATATACTGCATCAGAAGAGAGTAGCAGAATTACTACTGGCAGCAATTCGCTTTGACTTGTTCTCATATCTTGAAAGCTATACCTCACCTAAGGCTGTTTCCTTGCATACCGGTCTTAACGAACGTAATTTACAGCTGGTACTCAATGCGCTGTCAGCTGCAGGCTTCCTTGAAAAGTCAGGTGAACAATACCGAAACACAACCCAGAGTAATGAATTTTTAAATAAAGCCAGTGCGGTTTATATAGGAGAAACAATTCTTTTCAGAGAAAAAATGATGTCACTTTCAAATTTGGAGGAACGCTTAAAGAATGGTCCGGATCAAATTATTCAGTCAAATAATAAAGGGGTTGAAGTTTATGACTTTTATGAAGCGGCACGGGTTGGGATTCCGGAAATGTATACAGGGCGTGTTCAGTCTTTTGTAAGAAATGTAAAAGGAGTCTTCTGTCAGGCCTCTCCGCAAATGGTACTCGATCTTGGTGGAGGTAATGGCGTTATGACCATGGAACTCTTAGAGGAATATCCTGCTTGCAGAGGGGTTATATTTGAACATCCAAGTGTCGCACAGCTTCCGAGGCAGCTGGCAGCTGAGAGAAAACTGACAAATCGTATTGAAGTCAGAGAGGGAGACTTTAACATTGACCATTTAGGCACCGGATATGATTTGATTCTGGCTTCCGGAATACTGGATTTTGCGAAGGATCATCTGGAGGAGCTTGTGGAAAAGTTAGCGAAAGCTCTGACCCCGGAGGGTATCTTATATTTGGTGACCAATGAGATAACAGAGGATTTTCAGGCACCTCCCCAGAGCATACTGGGATGGCTTTCAAGTCATCTGGACGGTCTGGATCTGCTGCTTAGTGCCAATACAATAAAAGCTCAGCTTACGAAACATAATTTTGTTAAGATTAATGAAATTGAGATAGATGGTGCCTATAGCAGTCTGCAAGGCGAATTTTACAGAAAAGGGAGTAGGATATAAATGGAAATGCTGCAAACAGATATCATTAATGAATTTATTAAGATGACAGAACGTATTGCCAATGGCAAAATTAACACCTTGGAGCTTGGACCAGAGGGCATGACTTTCTACCGTGGTGAAATTCATATGATTAAGATGGTTGGAGATCAGCCGGGAATCTTTATTTCAGAAATGGCCCGTAATTTTAATATCACCCGTGCAGTGGTCGCCAAAACAGTGCGAAAGTTGGAGGAGAGAGGTTTTCTTAACAAGATAGAGGACGCAGAGGATAAAAAGAGAATATGCTTATTCTTAACAGAGAAAGGTCAGAGAGCTTATTTGCTGCATAAAGCTTATCATGAGAAATATGACAGCCCACTATTTAATTATTTGGGAGAGCTTAATGAACATGAACTTAAAGTGATACAGGAATTTATAAAACATGCCAACAGCTTGGTAGAGAATCATTTTTAGTCATTTTTACTAAATTAAAACCTTGATTTTAAGTGAGTGAAACGGCGTCTCTAATATAGAATTGTAGTATACCCTAAAGTGGGGCAGTTGAACTGTAGATTATTATCAATCGAGCTATAACGTGAGATATGCAGGAGGTAAATATTGAAAGAAGACAACTTGAAGGATAAAATTGTTGTAGTTGGCGGGTATGGACATGTGGGTCAGATCCTATGCAAAGAGTTGGGAGAGCTGTATCCGGGGAAAGTATATGCAGCAGGGAGAAGTTATAAGAAAGCAGAGGAATTTACCGGAAAGACAAATAATAAAGTGTTCCCGATGCAGCTTGATACAGAGTCAGCAGCAGGTACCAGTCAGCTTGAAGAGGCAAAGGTAATAGTAATGTGTTTGGACCAAAAGAACACGGACTTCGTTCGCCTGTGTCTGAATCTGGGTATTCATTATGTGGATATAACGGCTAATATAGACTTTCATAAAAAGATAGAAGAACTAAGGGAGGTGGCTGTTGTAAATAAAGGGACAGCCTTGCTTAGTGTAGGACTGACACCAGGAATCAGTAACCTTTTAGCAGCAAAAGCCTGCGAGGAAATGGAGGAAACAGATTCAGTGGATATCGCAGTAATGCTCGGGTTGGGGGACAAACATGGGAGAGCTGCCATTGAGTGGACAATAGATAATATGTATCATAATTTCTCAACAATGGAAAATGGAAAACGAACTGAGGTTAAAAGTTTTACAGAAGGAAAAGCTTTTGATTTCGGCAAAGAACTTGGCAAAAAGAAGGCCTATCGATTTAATTTCTCCGATCAGCACAGTCTTTTAAATACCCTGAAGGTACCATTAATTAAAACGAGACTATGTTTTGATTCTGCCTTGAGTACAAGGTTCTTTTTTATAATGAAAAGAACAGGTATATTCAAGCTTTTGAAATATAAAAGAATCTATAATGGTATGGTAAGGCTAATTTCAGGTTTTAAAATGGGCAGCGACAAATTTGCACTAAAAGTTGAAGCCAGTGGCAGAAAAGCAGGTAACAACATAAAAACAGAAATATTTTTCAGTGGCAGGATAGAAGCAGATATGACAGCAAAGGCCGCTGTAGCTGTGACAAAAGAATTGTATACCTCTGATTACCCTTATGGGGTATTTCATATTAATGAGCTCTTTACAATCGATATCTTACCAAAGCAGGTAAGGGACAAAATAATAATTAAGTTTTGAAGCAGTTAATGACATAAGAAATTCAGGTTAATTATTACTAGAAAAGCAGCTGATATAGTGAATAATAACCATAGGATTCCAGCCTCTTATTGAATATACTATTCTTATACGATCCACCATGTTCTTCCTTTATCTATCGCAATACGGGTGGCATGGGGTTCCCGACTCTATGCCATCCGTCGGGTGCTCGGTGCGAAGCGGTCAGGTGCAACATGCCGGCAGTTACTGATATTAAATAAAGTTTACATGGAGCAGTACTTGTTAACAGAGTTTCTTTGACTAATTCTGGAAAGTGCTATATAATAAGTGGGACAGGTTATTCATTCTTAGTAACTCTGATATTTATTACATTACACAGGAAATGAATGTGAGAAGGAGCATTAAATGGAATCGGATAAGATGGAATTTGATGAAATACTTACGAAATTTGCAGAATCAGGGTGGGATGTTATTGAAGAACCCTCCAGAGCATGGCTTGAAGGTAAAGGAGACAAAGAAGAACTTATTGCTGCCATAATGCAGGCTGACAGTGAATGCGGCAGCTGCGGCTGTGAGTTCGACCCGCTTTACAAGAGGGCCTTGGTACTGGCACAGGAAATCAATTGATTTAATGGAGTTAAACAAATGACAAAGAAAAAAATAGTAACCTTGATGTTATCGGTAATACTCTTAGGTGTATTTCTGATAATAAGAAGCACTTGTGGAAATATAACAGTATCTGCAGCAGAGACAGTAAAGACTTATACCGTCTCATTAGATCCCCAGGGGGGGACTGTAAATGGTGAATCCCTGCCGGTAACTATTGGAAATACCTATGGTACTTTACCTGTTCCGACAAAAACCAATTATGTATTTAAAGGCTGGTATACCTTTCCTTCAGCCGGAACCCTGATTTATGCTGACAAAAAGGTCATAATTGCAAAAGATCATACCCTTTATGCCCATTGGAGTGGAAAAGAATTCGAAATTACCCTGGACTTAAATGGTGGCGGTGACAGTAAAAAAGCAACTGTCCGGTACGGCTCCAAATATTTAAACCAGTTACCCGTTCCGGTTAGGAAAGAATATGAATTCACCGGCTGGTATACCGGCAAAAGCGGTGGTGATAAAATTACAGCTGCCTCTGTATATCAGGACAATAAACTTAAGAAGCTTTATGCTCAGTGGAAATTAAAAGTTCTAAAGGTTACTTTTGTAGGCTTTAACGGGGAGTCCTATGAGTTGGATGTTACCTGTACGAAAGCCTTTGGAACCTTACCTGTACCCAAAAGAGAGGGCTATACCTTCAAGGGATGGTTTACTTGGGCTGATTATTCTGATTCCACTGCAACTCCCATAAAGAGTACTACCATGGTCTCGGAAAAGACTCCGCTGAAACTTTTTGCAAGGTGGTATTAGAAAACGACCTATGTATTACAGGATGAATATTCATGAATAGTTAATATGACATACAGATGTCAGGTATAGTGTGCTAATCTGGTATAAAAAAGGAGTAACACATGAATCTGCAACATATTGTAAAAGAAGCTTTCGAAGTAATCGGAAAAGAAGGAACTGTAACAGATGCAGATCAGCAGATTATTTGAAATCGTATATATACTTCTTGATAAAAAGTCCATAACAGCAGGAGAGTTGGCAGAGCGGTTTGAAGTATCGGTTCGCACGATTTATCGTGATATCGAAAGCTTATCCGTGGCAGGAATACCAATTTACGCAGAACGGGGGAAAAAGGGCGGAATCAGGCTGATGGATAATTATATCCTGAATAAATCCGTACTTTCTGAACAGGAGAAGAAAGAAATACTGGCAGCATTAAATGGGCTGGTACAGACAAGGGCAGCAGATTATTCGGCACTAAATAAACTGACCTCCTTCTTTGGTACACAAAGTGCTGATGAGAGTAACTGGGTTTCCATAGATTTCTCTGATTGGAGCGGCAAGAAGCAGGCATTTCTGGAACTCTTAAAGACAAGCATCCTGAATTGTCAGGTGCTTACTTTTTCCTACTTTAATTCATCGGGAGTACAGTCTGAGCGAACCGTTTATCCAATCCAGCTTTGGTTTAAGGCCAGAACCTGGTATCTGAAAGCCTTCTGTATGGATAAAAAAGCTTTTAGAACCTTTCGCTTAACTCGTATTAGAAATGCAAGGACAACCGGAGATACTTTTAAAAGAGAAGAGCTTTCAAAAGAAGTTCATTTAACGGCTATGCAGACTGACCAAAAAGATACTACTGATACAGGTACTGCCGGTTATTCAGAAATGATACAGGGTGTCCCCGTAGAATTTAAACTCTGGGTCCAAAGAGAGATGGCTTACAGGATTTATGATGAATTTGAGGAAGAGGAGATTAGCGAACTGGAAAGCGGAGACTTTTTAATTCGGGGATATTATCCAATGGATAACTGGGTGTATGGTATAATATTGTCTTTTGGTGATAAAGCAAAGGTTATGAGTCCTGATTCACTCAGGGAAGAGATATCAGCTATGGGAAAAAGAATTATGGAGCAAAACCTTAAGAATCAGACAGTGGATAAAAGCTAAGAAGCCAATGGAGAAAGCTTAAGAAAGGTTTAAGGAAAAAGATTTGCTTTCCACCTCTTTGAGTGATACAATTTAGTCTGTATTTCACGAAATACAGTAAAGATTGACGTATAGAGGATGAACAAATGAAGATCAAGAATGACTCAAGGGTGAGTATTACAGAGGGGGTTATATGGAAGCAGTTGCTGGCGTATTTCTTCCCTCTATTATTTGGAACTTTTTTTCAGCAGCTTTATAATACCATTGATGCAGTAGTAGTTGGGCGATATGTCGGAAAAGAAGCTCTCTCTGCCGTAGGCGGAGCTACCGGTGCCTTAATCAATGTACTTATAGGATTCTTTATCGGAATATCCTCAGGAGCAACGGTGATTATATCCCAGTATTATGGCGGGAAAAAGAAAGAAGAAGTAAGCAGGTCTGTCCATACAGCGATAGCATTGGCTGTTGTAGGTGGGCTTTTTATTATGGTTATTGGTCTGATCGCCTCTCCTTTGGCGCTTAAGCTCATGGGAACACCACCGGAGGTTTATAAGGATGCACTGATCTTTATACGTGTTTATTTTTTGGGTACGGTATTTAATATAGTATATAATATGGCAGCAGGAATCCTAAGAGCTATCGGCGATTCCAAAAGGCCTCTGTATTTCCTGATTGCAAGCTGCGGTGTTAATATAATACTTGATTTGATATTTGTTGTTCTTTTTCACTGGGGAGTTGCAGGAGCAGCGGCAGCTACCGTAATTGCTCAATTAGTTAGTGCAGTTCTTGTTTGTAAGGTACTTATGAAGACAGAGGAGTGCTACAAATTGTATCCTCTTCAAGTACGTTTTCATAAAGACATCTTAAAAAGAATCATACATATAGGACTACCAACAGGAGCACAATCCTTAATGTATACCACCTCTAATCTATTCATACAGTCCAGTATGAATGCTTTTGGTTTAAATGTATTGGCCGCCTGGGCAGCTTATGGTAAGATAGATGGTATATTCTGGATGATCATGAACTCCTTTGGTGTCTCTGTAACTACTTTTGTCGGACAGAATTATGGAGCAGGCAAACAGGCAAGGGTCTCAAAAGGAATTCGTGTGTGTTTATGTTTTGCTATGATTTCAGCTGTATTCTTAAGTCTGATTTTAAGTATATTTGCGGCAGATATTATAGGGATATTTAATAATGATACAGAGGTAATAAAGGAAGGACTTTTAATATTGCATTTCCTGGTGCCAACCTATTGTACCTATGTACTGATAGAGATATTATCGGGAGCGTTAAGGGGAATGGGTCAATCGGTAATGCCTTTTATACTTACTCTTTTTGGTGTTTGCGTATTAAGGGTCATCTGGCTTCTGACAGCAGCTCCGGCGTTTCATGATGTCAGGGCAGTAATCTTTTGCTATCCTCTGACGTGGACCTTTACTTCGATTTTATATATAATCTATTTCCTGTACTTTAAGAAAAAATACGGTTTTATCAATAATAACATATAAGCAACTAAAAGTATGCAGAAATGTTAACTGCAGGTGGTGGTTCTGCAGGAATTGTTATGATATCCTTTTACTGTAAGAATCAAAAGGATCGGAGAGTTAAAGAAAACCATGAATTTTCAGGAAAAACTTATATTACTAAGAAAGAAATTTAAAATGTCCCAGGAAGACCTGGCTGAAAAGGTGGGACTGTCAAGGCAGGCAATTGCAAAATGGGAGACAGGAAAATCCCTGCCGGATATCAACAACTTAATAGCTTTGAGCAGAATATTCGGTATATCAATAGACAGTATGATCAAATCCGAAGAAGGTGACTGTACCATTCTCTTCGACAAAGAAGATATCCTTGAAAGTGATAAAATGCTAGATTTTCTGTTACGGGCGAAAAAAGCCACCTATGCCGGTTATGGACCGGAAAGTTCACCTTCAAGGCCATCGTCTCATGATATCGTTTATGAAGAAGGCGAGTATTATTATTATGATACTTATCTTGGCGGAGAAAAATTCGCAGGTGAAGAAGGGGTCTGGATTAGTAATAACCCTGTATGGGCAATGAACTATTCGGGCAGGGTTCTTAGTCAGGAGTTTTCAGGAGATTTTCTGAAGAGGGCTTTATCGCACCCTTCAAAGGAGTTGCCTTACAGAGGACCCCTGCTGTTTACCGAGGAGGAGTTTACTTATCATTCCGCAAATATAGGTGATATAAACTGGTTTCAGGGAACAGAGGAAATCTTCTATCAAGGAATCAAGGTGTATGAATGTGTTTTTCATGGTGGTGGCATACGCTAGATAAGTGGGATCAGTCAGTTGCAGTAAATATTGGTATGCGGAAAGGTGGTACCTGAGCGGGAGCGTTTGATGAATCAGGGTTTACTGACTGGAATTGAATAGGGAAAGTTGTTTTGGCCCCAACGGTGAAAATCGGTGGGGTTTTCTTTTGTTTTTGATTTTCATATGAATTTTTTTGGAAATTCACGGTTTTCTAAACGATTAATTTGGGGTATAATATTCATCTGAATAGCGATATTAAAGGGGTAGTGATAGATGAATCAGGAAATAGAAGGTTCACTTAACATAAAATATAAAATATATGATGAAAAAGCAGTAATTCTTTCCTGTACCGGAACAGAAAGGTATGTAAGAATTCCTGAGGACATAAATGGCAAGCCGGTTGTTAACATCGGTCCATATAGTTTTTCTTCACCTGAAGATAATATCAGGAAATTGAACGAGCAAGAAATTTATGAGTATGAAATAGAGGGTATGGATACCCCTTTAAGCGTAAAAGAGACTATTAAAGGAAAGAAGCTTCATGTAATCTATCTGCCAGGGCATTTAGAAAGGATAGGTGAATATGCTTTCTATAACTGCACAGAACTTGAACATATAAATCTGGGGGAAGGGGTTATTGATTTCGGAAACGGTGCTTTTATGAATTGTGACAGTCTAAAGGAATTGACCTTTCGAACAAAATATGATTCCCCAACAGGACTGGCTGGGTTTTTGAGGGAGATACAAAGCGAGCTGACTGTTACTTTTGAGGAAAAAGATGAGAAAGCAGTATTTATCTTCCCGGAATATTATGAAGAATCTGTAGAGAACACGCCTGCAAGAGTTTTTCATTATCAGATACATGGTGCCGGATATCGTTACCGGCAATGTCTGGAGAATGGAATACTCAATATATCTCAATATGATATGTTGTTTCAGGCACCGGAAATTCAAAACGAAAGCAAAACCGCATTATCTATTGCATTGTGCCGCCTGAACTATCCGGCAGGTTTGTCAGAACATTATAAACAGCAGTATTTTAAGTACTTGCGATTACATAAGGAGGATACTATAATCAGGTATTTAGAGGAAAATAATACAAAAGGTCTTTCTTCTCTGAAACTGGAAGAGATATTAACCAGGGATATGATGGATTTTGCCTTAAAAGCCTCTATTCGTCTGAAGCAGCCGGAATGTACTGCCGTTTTATTAAGATTAGGTGAAGAAGGCAGAAAAGCGGCTGATCATAAATTTGATTTGTAAAAAGGAGAAAGAGCATGGGTATAGAGGAAAAGAAAGAAACTTCCGGTGTTCAGATTTTATCTTCTGCCAGAACAGAATTAACAGTATATATGCGGTATTTGGATCTTGCTCTAAGTGCACTTAGGTTTGAGGCGAAAGAGGAAATACGGCTGGTGGGTACGGATGGTATTTCCCTGTATTATGAACCCTCCCTTTTGCAGGAGGTATACCAAAAAGGGCGAATATGGGTTAACCGCATTTATCTCCATCAGATACTGCATTGTATCTACAAACATCCCTTTAGACCCTATGGCAGTAATAAGAGGCTGTGGGATATCAGCTGTGATATCGCGATGGAATATATGATTGACAGCTTTCGTTATTATTGTGTAAGAATGGCAGGGAGCAGATACCGCAGACAATTCTATGAGAATCTGAAAGCAAAGCTTAAGCTGCCTACTGCACAGGCAATATACAATCTCCTGGAAAAGACTGAAATGTCAGATAGGGAGTATCAGCAGCTGGAATATGAATTTCGTATAGATGATCATTCCTTCTGGCAGGAAAATGAAGAAACCCAGGTTCCGATACCCGGTACACCGGAGAAGAAATGGGAAGATATCAATGAGAAGTTACAAACGAATCTGGAAACCCAGGCGCAGGATATGGCAGAGGACGTGGAAGGTTTTCTGGAGCAGCTTCAGGTGGAGAATCGTAAGAAATATGATTATAGGGATTTTTTACGAAAATTTTCTGTAATGAAAGAAGAATCGGTGGTAGATACGGATTCCTTTGACTTAAGCTTTTATACTTATGGATTAAGCTTATATGGTAATCTGCCTTTGATTGAATATCAGGAAACCAGAGAAAGCAGGAAAATAGAAGAATTCGTAATAGCGGTGGACACCTCAATGTCCTGTTCCGGAGAATTGGTGCAGGAGTTTCTGATGCAGACCTATAAGGTATTAAAGGAGACAGAGAGTTTCTTTCGAAAGACCAACATACATATATTACAATGTGATGAGACCATACAATCCGATGTGCTGATCAGCAATCAGGAACAGTTAATCGGTTATATGGAGCATCTTGAATTAAAAGGCGGCGGAGGTACAGATTTTAGACCGGTATTTGCCTATGTGGAGAAATTGATTGCAGAAAAAGCCTTTAAGCATCTGAAAGGCTTGTTGTATTTTACTGATGGTAAAGGCATATACCCCAGAAAAAAACCACCTTATGATACAGCTTTCGTATTTTTATCAGAGAATTATGAGGATACAGAAGTCCCTTCCTGGGCTATGAAACTGATTTTGGAGCCGGAAGACTTAAAAGGGAAGCAGGAAATGTAAGTGTGCCAAAGCACACAGATTGGAGTTATATGAATATCAAACGCGCAAAAGAAGAGATTATAAATACAGTTAAAGCCTATTTAAGCTGTGATGAAAATGGAAATTATAAAATAGCAGCCATGAGACAACGTCCAATTTTACTAATGGGACCTCCAGGTATTGGAAAAACACAGATTATGGAGCAGGTGGCAAGGGAATGTAATATTGCACTGGTTGCTTATACCATTACCCATCATACCAGGCAGAGTGCAGTTGGACTGCCCTTTATAGAAAAAAAGGAGTATGGCGGTAAGAATTATACAGTGACTGATTATTCCATGAGTGAGATCATAGCCTCCGTATATGAAAAACAGGAGAAAACCGGACTGTCCCAGGGAATCTTATTTATTGATGAAATCAACTGTGTATCTGAAACACTGGCACCAACCATGCTGCAATTCCTTCAATATAAAACCTTTGGTAATCAGAAGGTACCGGAGGGCTGGATAATTATAGCAGCCGGTAATCCTCCGGAGTATAACAAATCAGTAAGGGAATTTGACTCCGTAACCTTGGACAGAGTACGTAAAATAGAGATTGATCCGGATTTTGAGGTGTGGAAAGAATATGCTTATAAACAGGCAATTCATCCTGCAGTTATTCATTATCTGGATATACGCAGAGAGAATTTCTATCGATTTGAAACCACCCCCGATGGTGTATTTTTTTCAACTGCCAGAGGCTGGGAGGATTTATCGGAAATGTTAGTGGTTCTTGAAGAGCTTTCAATTCCCGTTGATGCAGAATTTGTTTATGAGTATATACAGCATGATAGAATTGCGAAAGATTTCTCCAATTACTATGAATTATATAATAAATACCGTAAGGATTATAAGATAGAAGAGATTCTACAGGGGAAATATTCCGATAATCTTCTTCATGGGCTGAAAATTGCACCATTTGATGAAAGATTGAATATGGTTGGATTGCTGCTTGGCAGACTTGGGCGTTCTTTCTTAGAGGCTGTAAGAACAGAAAGTTATATGGAAACCTTATTTGAGTCTTTAAAGGAATACCTGGAATTATTAACGTTAGACGGACAGAATCCCATAATACAGCTTAAAACACTCATTGATAGGGAAGAGGAGAACTTACGGCATAAAAAAGAAGAAGGCCTCATTAACCGCAATGATGAAATTGTAATAAGAAAAAAACTTCATAGGCTTAAACAATACCTTGAAAATCTAAGAGGCAGGGATATCAATGCACAGACAGCCGGGGAGATAGTCAAGGAGCTCTTTGCGGCAGATAAGGACAACAGAAATGCAGGTATCAAAAAGACCGGCAGTGAGCTTGAGAATACATTTATCTTCCTTGAAACGGCTTTTGGTGAAGGACAGGAGCTGGCTATTTTTGTTACAGAGCTTTCAGTGAATTATTACAGTGCCAGGTTTATTGCAGAGCATGGTTCAGGTAAATATTATACTTACAATAAAAGTTTGTTGTTTGGAGAAAGACAGGAAGAAATTACAAGAAGTATGGAAAAATAAGCAAATTTGACATTTCTTCTAGGATATATTTACTAATTTGTCGATGTATGGTATTATGAAAAAAATCAACACCAGATAACTACAGTATTAATTGTCTGGTATCGGCATTAGGATAGTAGGAGGAAAGCCTATGGACATATCAGAGAAATATAACCGAGCAATTCTTGAAAATATGATAAGTGGTTATGCGCTTCACAGTATCGTTACCGATGAAGACGGCAACCCGGTTGATTACAAATTCATTGATGTTAACAAAGCCTTTGAGGAATATACGGGTCTCAGTAAAGCTCAGGTAATCGGACGTACAATTCGGGAAGTAGAGCCCAGTATAAACGAAGATACAATGAATTGGATCGAGTTTTATGGTAAGGTAGCGCTTACAGGTGAGTCAGACAGCGTAGAGGATTATTCCAGGGCTTTTAACAGGTGGTACAGAGTAAATGCCTATTGTCCGGAGATTGGTTATTTTGCTGTGATTTTCATAGATATTACGGAACTTAAGCTGCAAGCTGACGCTCTGAGTGAAAAAAATAAAATTCTTACCCTGCTCGGTGCGGAAATTAAGACCAATGAGCAGCGGCTTAACAAAGCTCAGAAAATTGCCGGAGTCGGTAACTGGGAACTGGATCTTAAAGATTATACCTTGTGGGCGTCAGAGGAAGCATTCAGCATGTATGGCCTTGACCGGACTACTCCCTATATTCCTTTCCAGGTCGCAAAGAAAATTCCGCTTCCGGAGTACCGGCTAATTCTTGATGATGCGTTGCAAAAGCTACTGGAGGCCGATATTCCATATGATCTCATCTATGAAATAGAAACAAAAGAGAAGGAGAAAAGGTTCATCCATTCTCTTGCGGAAACAGAAAGAGATTCAGAGGGCAGACCCGCTAAAGTACTAGGGGTGATGCAGGATGTTACAAAGGATATTTTACGCGAGAAAGAGCTGAACAAGAAAAATGAAGAATTATCTTCACTTTATGAAGAAATACTGGCGTCCGAGGAGGAATTAAAACAGCAGAATGAGGTCCTGTTTCTAAAAAACGAGGAGATTACTGCCCTCTATGAAGAAGTGACAGCTCAGGAGGAAGAATTAAAGCATAATTACAACCAGTTGATTGAGAGCATGGAAAAGCTTAAGAAAAGTGAAGCAATCAACAGTCTGGTGCTTGAGGCTTCTGCAGAAGGTATATGGCACCTTGATGTAGCAAAAGATGAATATATGATATCACACAGATTTTTAGATGTATTAGGATATACGTCCAAAGATGTCAAAAGTATTAATGACCTTCTGGATTTGATTCATCCGGAAGATAAAGACCGTGTGACCAGTTTTATGAAAGAACATTCCAATGGAATACTAGATAAGTTTGAGTCAGACTACCGGATTCGTTGCAAGGATGGCACTTATAAATGGGTAAAATCAACAGGTAAAATACTTTTTGACTGCAGCGGAGAACCTTATTTAATGGCAGGTTCTTTTCAGGATCTGACGAAATTGAAAGAGCAGCAGCTGGAGTTGGAGCATCTAGCCTATCACGATATATTAACGGATCTTCCTAACAGAAGCCTTTTTTTGCAGGAGCTGGAAAAAGCGCTGGCTGAGGCTGTGCTGAAGGATAAGATGCTCGCTGTAATTTTTATTGACCTGGATAATTTTAAGGATGTAAATGATACCTTTGGTCATAGTACGGGGGATAATCTGTTGCAATCTCTTTCAAGTCGGTTAAAGGACTACATCAGAAAGCAGGATATCTTAACAAGGCTTGGCGGCGATGAATTTGCACTGATGATTACCGATATTGACAGTGAAGCGGAGGTTTTTGATTTCTGCCAGCGCATAAAGGATAAAATACTGGAGCCATTTTTATTTAATGGATATCGCTTTAATATCAGTCCCAGTATGGGAATAGCCATGTATCGCGGTAATGAGACCAATGGCGAAGAACTGCTTAAGAATGCAGATACAGCCATGTATCGGTCCAAAAACATTGGTAAGAATACCATACAGATGTTTCAGGATTATATGAGAACGGATATGCTTCACAGGATAACGGTTGAGAGTCATCTGCGCTCAGCTTTAAAAGATAATAAATTTACACTTCATTATCAGCCCCAGGTGTGTTTGCAGACCGGTCGTATAAGAGCCTTTGAAGCTTTGGTACGTTGGACGGATGAAGAGCTTGGAATAATTTCTCCTATGGAATTTATACCGGTTGCGGAAAGTGCAGGGCTAATAGTTCCCTTAGGTCAGTGGATTCTGGCAGAAGCATGCAAAGAAGCTCAGAGAATTAACAGTGAGGGTGAGAATATCCTCATTTCTGTTAATATTTCGGCTGTACAATTAAGACAGCTGGATTTTGTAGAGCTTGTAAAAAGAATATTGCTTGAAACCGGATTAAGAGCAGAACTTTTGGAATTGGAGGTCACAGAAACTACCTTGATCAGCTCTTTTGAAACGACCATTGAAATGTTTGAAGAACTTAGAAAAATGGGAGTTAAGATATCATTGGATGATTTCGGTACGGGATACTCCTCCTTAAGCTACCTGAAAAAGCTCCCTATTGATACTTTAAAGATCGATCAGAGCTTTATAAAGGATCTGGACAAGGAATGCATAGAAAAAGAAATAACGGAGTCCATCGTATCGCTGGTACATAAATTAAATATCGAGGTTATTGCAGAAGGAGTAGAAACCGGTAAACAATTGGCTTATCTGATGCAATGTAAATGTGATAATATTCAGGGATATCTAATTAGTAAACCGGTACCGGCCCAGCATGCGAAAGATATTGTAGGCAGGAATTATAAAGCATATATGGGGGTTCATGTATAAGGAAAATACAGCACCTATGGGATTTTGTCTATAGGGGGTAATAGCAAAGATAGGAGTTCTTACATAGGGAATATCCAGCATAAATACTGATGATGCATAAAAGGCAAAAGTAAGGTTAAAGAACCATTACATTTGCCTTTTTTAGTATAGTATTTAATTTTATATGCTTGATAATACACAAGATTAACAACCAAAAATAAGCTGTTGACATTACTTAATGAGTTACTCAGCAATCACTGCTACTTCTTTGTATTTCTTATTATCAGTATATAATTCCTTTGTATAGGGATTAGTCTTTGTCTTAACAGTTCTGATTACCATATATGCAAGGACAGCAATATTGGACAGAAGTGAAATTACACCAAAGAACATAAGGGCTGTTTCATTATAGGTGGATTGAATTGCATAAGCACCTTTGTCAATGAAAGCAGGGACTGTCTGGGCGAACATACACCAGATTGCAAGAGTGTGAGCACGATGCTGAAGCCAGGCGCCTTTTCCCACTGTGAACGCACAAAGAGTAGGGGCAAGGAGTAAAGCAAAGCCGCAATACCAGGAATGTCCGGGCAGGCAGTTATAGGTATAAGTAAAATTCCATAAATCATAAGCGATAATCCAGAACCATAGCATGTCCGGCCATACCATGTCCTGACTTTTGTCCCCAGCTGTTTTCTTACGGAGTTTGATGCCTAACCATCCTGTTATGGTAATAATATTTAAGATTCCTGCTGCGGCATTTAAGAAATTCCAGGGGCCGCCAAGAACAAACATAGAACCATCGGATAGAATACCACCGCCGTTGTATTGAATACCAACCTCAATATCGCGGGCAACTGCTTCCATGATATTGATTGCAAGAATAAGAGGAGGGAAGCATAAAGCCCATTTCTTATCAGCAAGACGCCATTCTTTTCCGGTTTTTTTATTGGTTCCCTTTAAATATCTGATAAGCCAGAAACCAAGGCAGCCTGCCGTAGCAGAATAAACTTTGGCAAGATGGAACCAGTCGGTGTAGGTCGTATCCTTTAATACTGTGAACCACAGTATGGAAAGCACGACAGGCAGAACTGTAAAAGTGAATAAACCAACATACTTAAATCTTCTGGTAACCTCATTTAAGGCAAACAGAAGCACGAATACCAGCAGCCATACTCCCCAGGTACTTAAGAAAGTGGCACCGCTGTCATAATTAAATTGAAACATGAAAAATCCTCCCACATTTTATAATGTTATACCGCAATTATACCTGCTGTTTTCGGGGATTAACAATAGACAGATACCTGGTTTTGTACAAATTTCTGTATAAAGTTACAGATAATAAGAAAATACTTATTATTTCGTTGACTAATTCTGCTATTATTAGTATTGTAGTTTTATGTCAATGGAAAAAGGAAGTGTGGGTTTGAAGCAGAACAGCATAGGGCGGTTTATACATATATTACGTACGAGAAACAATATTTCGCAAGGCAGGCTAAGCAAAGGTTTATGCTCCATTGCGACATTATCCAGGATAGAATTGGGTGAACGGGTACCTGATAAATTTCTGATGGATGCATTGTTTCAAAGATTGGGGAAGTCTCCCGATAAATTTGAAGTGTTATTGGCAGAAAAAGATTATCTTCTCTATGAGCAGAGAAAAGAAATTGAAAAAGCGTTGTTTTATAAAGATTATGCTCTTGCGGAAAAATTACTTTTGGAATACCAGGATAAGAAGGAATGTAAAGGAAATCTGCATGAGCAGTTTGTATTAAAAGTAAGCGGAATATTATACTATGAAGATAGAAATGACATTGATCAGGCTCTGGAAAAATTCCTGTCAGCACTAAAATGTACCCTTCCGAATTGGAAATATGGTGAGCTTAGAGGGCAGCTGTTAAGTCTTGAAGAAATTGATTTGTTTCTTCTGATTTCCATGTCATATGCAAAAAAGAATAAGACCTACGATGTTATAGTCAGGTTAAAAGAACTGATAGAATATATAGACAATGGTTATACAGATGAAGAAGAAAAAGTCAAAGTTTATCCCAAAGCAGCATATCTTCTGGTAAAGTTTTATATTGAGAGGGGAAATTATCTTTCAGCTGAGGATTTATGCGAGAAAGCAATTGATATCTTGACTTCAAACGGCGTAATCGTTGGTTTGGCGGACTTACTTCTATTGTATGTAGAAATTCTCAATAAGAACGGCAAGGATGTTAAGGAAAAGAAAATAAGTCTGCAGTTGGCCTCCTTGTTAAAGGTCTATGATGAATATGATATAAAATTATTATTCCTGTCCGATACCGCCATTATCGTTAAGAACATACAAAATGATATCTATCTAATGGGAGAATTAATAAAAGCTAACCGGGTTAAGGTAAAAATCAGCCAGGAGAATTTAAGCAGTGACATATGTGCAGCGGAATCCTTATCCAGAATAGAATCCGGCAAAAGAGCCCCCAGGAATAAGAATTATGAAGCAATCGCAGAACGGCTTGGTATCGCAAAGGATATTTATAACAGCACCATTGAGGCGGAGACCTATGATATTTTAGAGACGAAAAGAGATATTGACAGACTGCTGTTTGGCCATCAGATTGAAAATGCATGGGCATCTTATATGAGACTTAAGAAGCTCCTGACGGCAAAAACCAATGAAAATAAGCAGTATCTTTCTTATTTGGAAGGGATTCTTCATTATCAGGCAAAGAAGATAGGTATTAAAACTGCACTTAATAAAATGGAGAAAGCTCTGGGCTATACGCTAAAAAACTATAAAGATAAAGCTGTATACAACTGCATACTTTCCAGACAGGAAGCTTTTATACTAAATCAGATTGCAATCCTCACCTTTGATATGGGTCAGAAGAAGCAGGCTATCGATATTCTGCTGTCAGTTTCACAAAGTTATGAAAATAGTAAGATTGATCTGAAATATCATTCTGTCCAATACCTGTTAATCCTACAGAATCTGTCCATGTATCTGGAAGAAGACGATCAGTTGGAGGAGGCAATCCAAATTTGTGACAAAGCAATAAAACTGGCCTTAAAATGTGCAAAAGGAAATTTTCTGTCCAGATTTATTACAAACAAAGCCTTTACTTTGGAAAGAATAGACATGGAGAACCAGACAGAGTTGTATGAAAAAACCTGCCGATTATATTATCAGCAGGCTTATTCATTGAGTGAGCTAATGAAAGACCCCTCTACCCATAGCATTGTAGGAGAATACTATAAGCTAAAGTATAATGAACCGGCAGATTCTCATTTAGAAACTACCGATTACTAGCATGGTTTACGAATCAAAGTTATTGATTGTCTCTAGGAATAAATGATTTTAACAATTCTTAAGAAATTTTATAAGTTAATGTTACAGGAATAAGGGATAAGATAACATGACGTTATTGGAGAATTATCTGTAAATTTCTGTTTCATTTCGAAATATTACAGTATTTTCAACATTATTTCGTAAAATATAATCTAGTTAGAAAAAATATACAGGCTGATTTATGTTATGTGCTTGATTTCATATGTTAAAATGCCTTATATTCCAGACTTTTTACAATTAGAAAAGAAAAAACATATTACCAACTTATTTAATCAGAATTGTATGCATTTCTTGTTATATTTAGAATATTAAAAAATGGTATTATTTATGGTCTTATAGGTCAGGAATACAAGTAAAAAAAGAATACTTATATTTTTTGCAGCTTGAAGAGTATCCCAGGCAAGGCTGGTAATATCACACTTCTTGTCCTGGCAGCCACAAGGAAACTGTGGCAGGCAGTAGTGTTATGTGTATTCTTAAAAAGTATAAACCCTGGCTTATGACAGTGCCGCATCTGCAAGCAGATGCGGCATATAGAGGCAGGACAGCTATACTGTAATTTATAGTTTAGCGATTCTTTTAAATAGGCTTCGAGTAATATAGATGTTAGGCTGCTCACTAGGTTATTCACTAAGCAGCTGTATTATATCTGCTTCAATTTCTTCAGGAGATACGGCAGGTGAATAGCGATTGAATACCATACCTTCTTTGTCAAGGAGGAATTTTCCAAAATTCCATTTAATATCTGCGGCTTGTAGATCTGGGGTATATTTGCTTACTCTTTCTTCAAAAGCTTTAGAGGTATCGTTACCTTTATCTGTTGGTGCTTCATTCTTTAACCAGGCATACAAAGGATGAGTGTTTTCGCCGTTTACATCAATTTTAGCAAAACGGGGGAAGGTTGTTCCATAATTTAACTGACAAAAGGAGTCTATTTCTTCATCTGTGCCAGGGGCTTGCTCTTTGAATTGATTACTGGGAAAATCAAGGATTTCAAAACCCTGTTTATGATATTTTTCATAAACTGCTTCAAGGGCTGTATATTGAGGTGTCAGCCCGCATTGGGTAGCTGTGTTTACCACCAGCAATACTTTTCCTTTATATTGCTGTAAGTCAGTTGCATTACCTTTCTTATCTTTCACATTAAAATCAAAAAATTCCATAGTTAATCATCCTTTCATATTGGTTTGAATCAATTGTATTGTATGCAATATATTATACCTTCAAGGTATACTTGCTGTCAATAGATTACTGTAATATAATATTAAATGTAGAATTGCATAAGATAACTTCAGAGTAAAGTATTATCAATAATGTTTAAGAATAATAAATAGAGTAGAATAGAAAGGCCGGGTATATGCTGACAGGCAGCGGCCGGTTAGGAGAAGGATGCACGAAGCGGTTAAACACTGCAGATTGTTTGCAGGAATAGAAGAGAATGATTTAAACGAGCTTTTGATCTGCTGTAAAGCCAAAATATGCAGTTATCAGAAAAATGATTATATTTTTTATCAGAAAGACAAACCGGAATATATTCATCTGCTGCTGGAGGGAGAAGTATCCGTATGCCAGGATTCACCTTCCGGCAGAAGAAGCTTGGTAGCTGCCTTTAGCGATCCGGGAGATTTATTTGGAGAGGTTTATGCATTTTTGGACAAGCAGGAATATGATTACTATTCTCTGGCAGCGACACCTGCAAAAGTATTATGGATGCCAAAAACCTTTCTTTATAAGAATTGCAGCAGTAATTGCGGTTTTCATACGACGCTTACCCATAATATGCTGACAATCCTTGCGCAAAAGGCATATTTTCTTAATCAGAAACTGCAGTTTCTCTCAGGGGAAACCTTGCGCCATAAGATAGCTGCCTTTCTCCTGAAGCAAAACAAAGGGGATAATAAAATAAAATTGTCCATGAACCGGGAAGAAATGGCGGACTTTTTAGGGGTCACCAGACCTTCCTTATCAAGAGAATTCATGAAGATGAAGCAAGAGGGCCTGATTGATATAAAAGGGGATATGGTTACAATACTGCAAGAAGAGGAACTTGAAAACCTCTTTGGATAGCTCCTAAATATTAAATAAACATAAAATTAATAAAAAACCTCTAAAAAATTTATGTTTTACCTCTGGAAATTTAATATGGTTGTGATATACTATTCTACATTTGAAACTTACATAAAGGAAGAATACACATATGCGGCTACCATTATTTACAGAATTAGAACATGAGTTTAAAGGGTATAATTTTACAAAGTTCAGTAAGGACCTTATGGCTGGACTTACAGTAACAGCAGTTGCATTGCCTCTTGCACTTGCCTTTGGCGTCTCCAGTGGAGCCGATGCAGCATCAGGTCTTATAACCGCCATAGTGGCAGGGTTAATCATCAGCTTTTTTTCCGGTGGCTTTTATCAGATTTCCGGGCCTACCGGAGCTATGGCAGCAATCTTAATGTCCATTATAGCTCAATATAAGATGCAGGGAGTATTTGTTGCAACTTTAATTGCAGGAATACTATTGTTGATTGCAGGAATATTACATTTGGGAAGGATTACTTCTTTTATTCCGGCACCGGTTATTACAGGATTCACCTCTGGAATTGCTATTATAATTGCTTTGGGTCAGGTTGATAACTTCTTTGGAGTATATTCTCAGGGAACTACGGCCCTGGGGAAAGTCTTCAGCTATGTGAAACTTGGTTTTTCACCTGACACTGCAACCTTATGTACAGGACTTTTTGTAATCCTTTTAATGGTCTTTTATCCAAAGAAGTGGAATAATATAGTTCCCGGGTCTCTCCTGGGTATCATTCTTGCCACCGGTGGAAGTCTTCTTCTGAACCTGGATATCAAAACGGTGGGAGAGATACCTCAGACACTTTTACCTGCCGAAAGGTTACATTTTGCAGGGATAACCTGGGAGCATATTGAAGGAGTATTTTCACCGGCTGTCAGTATTGCCATGTTATGTATGATTGAAAGTCTTCTTTGCGGCGCATCTGCCGGCAGAATGGCTGGAAAAGCCATGAACAGTGATCAGGAGCTTATTGCTCAAGGAATCGGGAATATAATTCTTCCCTTCTTCGGAGGAATACCTGCAACGGCAGCGATTGCCAGGACAAGCGTTGCCATAAAGTCCGGAGCACAGACAAGACTTACAGGTATCATCCATGCCATAGGCCTGCTCATAGCCATGTTCGTTTTAAGCCCTGTTATGTCTAAAATTCCTCTGGCAGCGTTAGCAGGAGTTCTGATTGTTACAGCCTTTAAAATGAATGAATGGTCTGCAATCAAATACATGTTTAAACATAAAATGAAAGGACCAATACTAAAATATCTTATTACCATGATAGCAACTGTTGCGTTGGATCTTACTACAGCAATCCTGATTGGTGTTTTATTAGGTCTCTTCCTTTTTGTTATAAGAAGTGCGGCGATTCAGATAGCAGTAGAGGAGGTCGATCCACTTAGAATCGGTAAGGAAGGGACTGATGTTAAAAGTTGGTGTGTTGTCTATGTAACCGGTCCTATGTTCTTTATGACGGCTGATTCCATTAAGAAAAAGCTGGAGGGTTTAAGTGATAGAGAAGTTGTTATACTATCATTAAGAGGTGTACCAATGGCTGATATTACTTCCGTGGGTATAATTATGGATTTTTGTAAAGAGGCGAAAGAAAATGGGAAATCGGTCTTGTTTTCATCAGTTCAGCCTTCTGTAATGAAAATTTTTGAGCAATCCGGACTTGTTGAGGCGGCCGGTGAAGAAGCATTTTACTTTAGCGTTGACAAGGTGTTATTAGAGCTGCTCTAGAAATCAGAACCTTTAGGGTAGAAGATTATTGAAGGTAGTGGCTTTAAATTAAGGAATATAACAGATTCAAATAATAAATTGATTTACAAATGGTACAGACTGTGTTATAATAATATGCGTACGTTTATAACCGGTACCAGGATTTGGGACACTCCGACCTATATCTTAGTGCCAGGCGTTGAAAATATTAAGGAGGATTTATCCATGATTAGCAAAGAGAAAAAACAGGAAATTATTACAGCTTACGGAAGAACACCTGAGGATACAGGTTCACCTGAAGTTCAGATCGCACTTTTAACAGCAAGAATCACTGAGTTAACAGAGCATTTAAAAGTGAACCAGAAAGATCATCATTCAAGAAGAGGTCTTCTGAAAATGGTTGGTCAGAGAAGGGGTCTTCTTGCATACTTAAAGAAGACAGATATCGAAGGCTATCGTAAATTAATTGAACGTTTAGGTTTAAGAAAATAATAAAAGGAGCGGCTTAGCCGCTCTTTTTATTTGCTGAAATATTCCGGGAAGATAGCAGAGTGTTCAGAATCATACCGGTTATTATTAACAGAATTCCTGCAAAGCCTGTAAGGTCAGGAAGAGGATCCCCTAACAGTAAGATTCCTCCAAGGAGAGTAAAAAGAACTTCTCCTGATTGGGTAGATTCAACTACAGCGAGTTGTTTCTGATTATGCTTTACGTTATCCGTGGCTTTGAAAAACAGCAGAGTTGCAAGGATTCCGGAAAATAGAGCCACTAAAAAACTCTGCAGCAGTTGAGAATTTGTTGGAAGTCCCACATTCATAAAACCAAGGAGAGATAATAAACACCAAAATGGGAGGCTGCATAGAATCATACCATATATCCGTTCCAGGGTAGTAATTCTATCTTTACATAATTCCATCATTTTGCGATTCCCCAGAGGATATGCTGTGGCAGCCATCAGAATAGGAAGAAGAATCACAGTAAGCTTGTTCTTTGAAGCTCCGCTCACATTCTGAAGCTGCAATAAGAAAACACCAGCCAGTATGATTCCAGCAGCAAACAGATTACGGTATGAAATTTTTTTACCAAAAAGGGGAGCGGTTATGATTCCCATTACAATGGTTATCTGCCAGGATGCGGCAATGAGCCAGGACTCTCCGTTATCACCGGCAAAGGCAAGGGGAGCATAAAAGAGTCCGAAGCCTATAATGCTCCATAGCATCCATTGTTTCCAGTGCTTCCGTATTTCTGTATGTATGTTCTGGAAGCCGTATTTTTGACGGATTACCAGAGCCATTATGGGAAAAGCAAACAGATAGCGTAAGCTGGCACTCCAGATCCAATTGCCCCCGGACAGGTTCATGCTTCTGTTAAGGATAAAGGTAAAAGCGAAGAAGAAAGAACCTGCAATACCAAGTAAAAAAGCCTTTTTCATAAATTTTCTCCCTACTTCAGTTCATGAGATACATCGGATATAGCTGGCGGATAATAAATAATATTAATAATCTTACAGAGTATTTCAGAAGCATTACTATAGCTGTGAGGAAGGTCAGCACGGAAACGGAATGCCTGTTTTTCAGAAACTGAAACAACTTCCTGACCCAGTGAGAGCAAAAGACTGCCGGAGAGAACGAATACATATTCCTCTACGCCGTTCATATGTTTTTCTGAATTGTGAATACAGCCAGATTCGAATTCAATATAGAGCATTTCGATATTTTGAGCAGGATTATAAGGAAAAAGCTGATGGAGGCGCATTTTGCGGTTTTCTGCATATACAGGTTTAGAACCCATAAAATCCATTAAAGTATAATCCTTTTTCTCTTCCTCCAGAAAATAAGTGATTGGAACTTTATAACCTGCGGAGATTTTCCATAAGGTAGTGATAGTAGGTATGGACTGCCCCCTTTCAATCTGACTGAGCATGGCCTTACTGATTTCTGTCAGTTCGGCTGCCTGATCCAGACTCAGATTCTTATTTTGTCTTATAAATTTCATCCGTTCTGCAATAATCTGTTTTATCTCATTCATGTTAACCTCCTGTAATTTTAGTGTTTCACACAAAACTAATAAAGTAAAGCAGTAAATATTTGAAGCTGTAAACTGTAGCAGAAGATTGAAGCAGTAAACAATAGCAAAAAATGGAACAGTTAAATTCAAGTCGATATCTAAACTAAAAAACATTAAGAAATATTATCAAATCGTATGTAATAACGAATATTATATCATATAACGTATTTCGTTTGATAAAATATGTTATAACATATTTTATCTGTAGAATCAACCTTGTTGTTGCTAAATTTAAAAAAGTAATATAATAATATAAATTATTACTGGAGCTCAAATAATCAACAGTAAATAATAAAGTAATATTTCAGCTGCCGGGGCTCTGGAATCTTCATTGGCTTTCAGACGCTTAATTTTTATGGTATTTCATAACTAATAATTTGTGTTGTTATGAATATCCATACAGAATAGAATGGATAACACAAATGCCGGTTATGGAAATGACCTGTAAAACAAAGGAAGGTGGCATAATAAATGAAATTATGGTATAAACAGCCAGCAACAGTGTTTGAAGAAGCCCTGCCAATCGGCAATGGAAGGCTTGGGGGAATGGTATACGGAGGTATCAGAAACGAGAGAATTTCTTTAAATGATGATACTTTATGGTCGGGATACCCAATGGATAAATCAGATGAGAAGGCATTTCCTTATCTTGAGCAGGTAAGAGATGCTATTGATAAGAATGAGAAGACCAAAGCACAGGAACTATTATGGAAGCATATGATGACCACCTGGACGGAAAGTTATCAGCCTGTAGGTAACTTTATATTGATGATGCATCATAGTGATAAGGCTGAGAATTACAGGAGAGAACTGGATATAGAGAATGCTGTTGCAACTGCGTCTTATACAGCAGATGGAACAGCATATGAAAGAACTGCTTTTTGTTCCAATACAGACAACCTTATGGTTTTACATATCAAAGCAGATAAAAAGGGGAAGGTATCTCTGGAGGCTTTTCTTGAAAGTCTGCATCCTTGTAGTATAAGCACAACTCAGATAGAGAAAGGTGAGCTGCTGCTTCTGGAAGGAAATGCTCCGGCCTATGCGGCTCCCAGTTACTATGAAACTGCCGACCCTTTATTATATGAAAAGGAAGGACAAATAGGTCTGGCTTTTAGTACAGGGGTGTTTCCCATTGTTAAAGGGGGAGAATACCGATATGAAGAAGGCAGGCTTATAGTGCAAAAGGCGGATACTGTAACTTTTATTATAAATACTGCTACGAATTATGATGGAATGGACATCGTACCAAAGGATAGCAGAATTGATTGCCGGCAGCTGCTTTTATCAAGGTTTGAGGCACTCCCGGCTTTTGATATATTAAAGCTTTATGAAACACATGTGAAAGATTATCACAGTTTATTTCATCGTGTCAGCCTCAAATTAGCAGGAGCCAGCAAGGAAAATATTCCTCTTGATGAAAGGCTTAAGGCATATGAAGGGGATAAAAGTGATTATGGTCTGATATCTTTAATATTCCAGTATGGAAGATATTTATTGATATCAAGTTCAAGAAAAGGTTCTCAGCCTGCGAATCTTCAAGGTATCTGGAATGAACACCTTAGAGCACCCTGGAGCTCTAATTACACTCTTAATATTAATGCAGAAATGAATTATTGGTCTGCAGAGAATACTAATTTAAGTGAATGCCATGAGCCATTGCTCGCTTACATTAAGAGGCTGGCTAAAAACGGAGCCAGGACAGCAGGCAAGAATTACAACAGCAGAGGCTGGTGTGCCCATCATAACTCAGACATTTGGGGACAGACAGAGGCCGTGGGTAAACTGTCCTCAGATACCAACAGTGTCTGTTATGCTTTCTGGCCTCATGGGGGCAGCTGGTTAACGAGACATATCTGGGAACACTATGAATATACAAAAGACAGAGAATTTTTAAGAGAGTATCGAGAGGTAATTTACGGTGCTGCAGAATTTCTTCTGGATTATGCAGTTGAACGTGATGGCAGAATCCTTTTGTATCCAACTACATCGCCGGAGAACAACTATGTTGAGAACGGAGAGAAACTGGCCGTATGTGCAGATAGTGCCATGGATATAGGAATGTATAAGGACATCCTTGGAATGTGTGCTGAAGTCACGGATATATTTATAGAAAAAGAAGAGTTGAAAAATCGTTGTCTTTCCATGCTTTTTAAACTACCGGAATACAAAGTGGGAAGTAAAGGACAGCTTCTGGAATGGGATAAGGAATATGAGGAAGCAGAGCCTCTTCACAGACATCTTTCTCTGTTATATGGTTTCTATCCTGCTAACAGTATAAATCACCAGGAGACGAAGGAGCTGATTCCTGCGGTTATAAATACCATGAAATTAAGGGGAGATGAAGCCACAGGCTGGGGCATCGCCTGGAAAATATGTGTTTGGGCAAGACTCAGGGACGGAGAACATACGAAGAAAGTGCTTGATAATGCCATTCGTTTTGTGGATATCCATGATAAAAGCCATACAGCAGGAGGCGGTGTTTATTTGAACCTGCTGGGAGCACATCCGCCTTTCCAGATAGACAGCAATTTTGGTATTACAGCGGGAATAGCGGAAATGCTTGTTCAGAGTCATGAAGGTGAGATAGAGTTATTACCGGCAATGCCAGCAGAATGGGGAACAGGTGAAGTAACCGGTTTGTGTGCAAAAGGAGGACTTGAGATTGCAATAAGCTGGGAAAATGGATATCTAAAAGAAGCACTTCTAAAAGCCAGGACTGATTTTACCGGAAAAGTAGCCTGGGAAAAGAAGCACATAAGTATCAGTCTGAAACAGGGTGATACCTATAAAATAACCGGCGCTTAGGATAAATTAATCTGTCTCTGGGCTGGTTTCGCAGAATAACCCAATTAAATTGACACCATATATTATAATACTCAAAATTACGATTATTGATAATAAACAGGTGTCAATTGAGGGTTGTTTTTGATAAATTTAATTAACTTCTTTATGTGGGGCTGCTCCTGGCTGTTCTTATTGGCGGCCATCCCGATTTGCCGGTAAGAAGGAGGCGAAAGTGGAATAACTGACACATCCTCCCTGTTTCCGGCAATTACCAGACCGGACAGGATGCTGACCCCAATGCCATAGGATACCATGGATAATACCACTGGATCATCTACTGCAATGGCTTTTATCTCAGGCTGCACATGATATTTCTCCAAAAGATAACGTACGTCTTCGTCCTGGTTATAGGAAGGCATGATAAAGGGTACCATATCCATGGCTTTAATGGGATATGCTTCCGGGTTATTCTGAGTTTTATTCCTTGGAACAACTGCATAGAGATAATCCCTGGCAATTGGATGAAAGCTGCACTTGTATTTTGAAAAGTAGGATAATAAGCATAGGTCCAGAGATTGTTCCTCTAAAGCTTTATATAATTCCGGCATGGAATCTACTTTAATATGAAAGGTGATATCTGCATTCCCTTTATTGAATTCTTTTATGATTCCGGGAAGCCAGTGCTTGGCTATACTGGTATAAGCTCCTAGTCGAATCTGTTTTCTGTCAGCCAGTTTGCTGTTCTCTACTTCTTCATGAAGTTTTTTATCCAATCGAACCATATCCTGAAAGTAAGGTTTCAGCCTGATAAATTCTGCAGTCGGCCGGATACCAAAATGACCCCTTTCCAGGAGTTTCACATCCATTTCTTTCTCAATGGCATTCATCATGTGAACCAAACCGGAAGGAGTATACCCGTATTTCTCGCTGGTCTTTAATAAACTGCCGGTTTCCAGGGCATTCAGCAGAATCTCAACTTTTTTTGTATCCATAACGTTCCTCTGTGGTTTTATTTCTGGGCTGTTCCAGATAGTCCCTTCCAAATCATGAAAAAAATATGAATTAATATAACAAGATGTTGTGAAAAAAATTAATATATTTATTATAAAGTGTCGCTTTACCTGTGTCAAATACATAAATATAATTAGTTTAACCGGAGAAAAACAAAACAAAGTAATAAGTAAGGAGATCTGGGATGAAACTATTACATATAGGCAAGAAAGGAAATATGGAGCGTTATTCGGTGAAGGAAGATCAGCTTTCTGAGTTTGAGCTGGTGGATTTGCCGGTGGGTTTACCGGAGAAAGAGTATCTTATGGCAGCAGGGGATGCGGACATCATCATTGCCGATGCCATGGCAAGAATAAGCAGTGAGCTCCTTTGCAGAATGCCGAAGCTTAAAATGCTTCATTCAGAAGGTGTTGGCTTTCAATATTTTGATCTGGAGGCTGCACGTAAACATCAGATTTATGTTTGTAACTGCAAGGGGATGAATGCAATGGCAGTTGCTGAGCAAACTCTGCTATTGATGCTTGGAGTGCTTCGGGATGTGAAGAACAGTGACGATGCAGTACGAAAGGGAAAGCAGCTTGAAAAAAAAGAAGGGTATATGAAAAACGGGAACCTTTTGGAACTATCTGACTGCAAAGTGGGGCTGGTTGGTTTTGGAGATATCGGTAAATGCGTAGCTGAGATCCTGAAGGCATTTCATGCGGATGTATTTTATACTTCAAGATCCGGCAGAGACCTGGAAGCAGAGAAGCATTATCAGGTAAAATATATGGAGCTTTCTGAACTTTTAAGGACCTGTAATATGATTAGTATTCACCTGCCCTTAAATGAAGATACCTTTGAGCTGATTAATGAAGAATTTATTAATAATATGAGAGACGGCTCCTTTCTTATCAACACTTCAAGAGGAGAACTGATAAAGGGAAAAGCGTTGATTGAGGGGTTAAAATCCGGGAAGCTGGTAATGGCAGCCCTTGATACCATAGCAGGAGAGCCTGTACAACCGGATAATGAACTGCTGTGTCAGGAAGAAATACAGGATAAGTTATTATTCAGCCCCCATATCGGCGGTATTACTGCCTCCAGTTTCAAAAGAGGATACGGATTGATATGGAAGAATATCAGAAGAATCGCAGCAGGTGAAAAGCCGGAGAGAATCGTAAAATAAACAGGCAGGAGAGAAATGTATGATTAATGAAAAGTACAAGGAATTATTAAATGGTAAATCCATTATACGTGAGCAAAGTGAATATGCGGCAGCATTGGGGAAGGAAATCGGTTATGATAATGTCTTCGACTATAGCCTTGGAAACCCCAGTGTACCGGTTCCTCCTGAATTTACAAGGGTTTTTAATAAGCTATTGACAGAAGAAAACCCTGTTTCGGTTCACGGATATTCTCCCTCACTTGGTATTACGGAAGTGAGAAGTAAGGTTGCTGCCAGCCTGAACAATAGATTTGGTATGAATTATGATACAAAGCATATTTTTATGACCTCGGGAGCAGCAGGTGCACTGGCGCATGCACTCAGATGTGTTACAAAACCGGGGGATGAAGTTATAACTTTTGCACCATTCTTTCCTGAATATCACCAATATGTAGGACAGACCGGTGCAGTCCTTAAGGTAATACCAGCAGATAGGGATACTTTTCAGATTAATTTTGAGGCTTTCCTGAATAATCTAAATCCTAAGGTACAGGCTGTTCTTATTAATACACCAAACAATCCGTCAGGTATTGTGTATTCAAAGGACACTATCAATAAGCTTTGCAGTATATTAAGGGATAAGCAGGAGGAATATGGACATGATATTTTCCTGATTAGTGATGAGCCATACAGAGAAATCGTGTTTGGAGGGGAGGAAAGTGTATATATAAGTAAATTTTATGATAACTGTCTCACCTGTTACTCTTTTTCCAAGAGTTTAAGCCTTCCTGGAGAGCGAATCGGTTATATAGCCGTTAATCCAAAAGCAACAGATGCGGATATTATTGCGGTAATCTGCGGACAGATCAGCAGAGGAATCGGACATAACTGCCCAGCCTCCAGTGTACAGCTGGCAGTTGCTGAAATTTTGGAACTGACCAGTGATTTAACCGTGTATGAAACCAACGGAGAATTGTTATATAATGCTCTTGTCAGGTTGGGATTTCAGGTTGTAAAGCCAGGGGGGACTTTCTATATATTCCCGAAAGCTCTGGAGGAAGATGCAGCTGCCTTTTGCTTAAAGGCCAGAAAATACCATCTGATACTGGTGCCAAGTGATAATTTTGGTGTGTCAGGATATTTCAGAATGGCTTATTGCATTGATACAGAGAAAGTGCTCAGAAGTATAGAGGCTCTTGAAAGATTTGTAAAAGAAGAGTATGGTCACTGTCTTTTATAAGGCCTATATAAATTGCAGCCTTTAATTTAGAACCGCAGAATGAAGATCAGATTCTTAACAAACTGTCTTCTTCTGCGGTTTTTTTACAACTAAGAGAAGATACTAAGCAGGAGATTTATCCTGTTTTTATTTTTGTTTAGCAACATGTTATAGTTGATATTTTCCAGGGATAACATTATAATGCAGATAAATATGAAAACTAAGTCATTCAGCAGTTTGTGCAGAGGCTGTTTTCGCAGAAACAGTTGTGGAGAGAAGCACAGAAACGAGGGAGATATGGAGATTAGTAAAATCGTTGAGAAACAAAAGGAATTCTTTCACACCAATAAGACAAAGAGTATACCATTTAGAAAAGCCATGTTAAAGAGGCTGCTTTTGGTTATTCATCAAAAAGAAGAGGAAATACTGGAAGCGATATATAAAGATCTGGGTAAATCCAGAGCCGAATCCTATATGGCTGAAATCAGTATAGTATACACGGAGATTAAGGAAGCGCTGAAAAATCTGGATAAATGGAGCCGCCCCCAAAGAGTAAGAGGTACCCTTGCTACTTTTCCGGCAAAGAATTATATTTACTCAGAACCATACGGTGTAACCCTGATTCTTGCACCCTGGAATTATCCTTTCAATCTGTCACTGGCACCATTGGTCGGTGCAATGGCAGCAGGAAACTGTGCTGTGGTTAAATGCTCAAAAAGCAGTATCCATACGGCAAAGATAATCAGACAGATACTAAACGAAACCTATCCGTCGAAATACATCTATTGTGCTGACCCCGGAATCGATTATGATGAAGTAGTTTATCAGAAATATGACTATATTTTCTTTACCGGAAGTCCTGCAATCGGCAAAGTAATCATGAAAGCCGCCAGTGAGAACCTTACGCCTGTATCCTTAGAGCTTGGCGGTAAAAGTCCCTGTATAATTGATGAAACAGCTAACTTAAGATTAGCCGCCAAGCGTATAGTCTGGGGAAAGTTCTTAAATGCAGGCCAGACCTGTATTACCATAGACTATATCGTTGTAGATGAGAGGGTAAAGGAGACCTTTCTCCTCTATTTAAAGGAGGAAGTCAAAAAGCGTTATAAAGATGCTGAAAATATGGATGGTTATCCGAATATAATAAGTACCCATCATTATGAACGGTTATGTAAACTTATTGATGAGGAAAAGGTAGTAATTGGAGGCAGAAGAAATACCGAGAATAAAAAGATAGCACCAACAATATTACCGGAAGCAGATTTTGACCATGAGATTATGGAAGAAGAAATTTTTGGTCCCATACTGCCGGTCATAGGCTACACAAAGCTGGATAATATTATTAAGATAATTAAAGAAAGACCTAAACCCTTAGCCTGCTATATTTTTACAGAGAATAAAAAGACAGCTGATCGACTCATATCTGAAATTTCTTATGGAGGCGGATGTGTTAACGATGTGCTTTTGCATATTGCTAATCACCACATGCCATTTGGAGGAATTGGTTTCAGCGGTATGGGAGGATATCATGGAAAATACAGCTTTGAAACCTTTTCTCATAAGAAAAGTGTCATTGAGAATAAAACAAATATGGATATTCCTGTACGGTATGCTCCTTTCGATGAAAGAAAATTCAAGCTGTTAAAGCGTTTTCTGTAGACATTACTGTATTGATAATAAGGCATAGTTTCTCTTGGGTTTATAATTATACTGTTGCAAGGCTGATTTTCTAATGAGGTGCCCATTCCATATGTATTAGTCGAACAATCTATGTCCGATTTCTGCATATGGAATCGGCTTTTTTTAATCTGCAATAATTCTTACAGCAGGTTGTATTTCGTCTTCTCATAATTGGCATATTAGTATCAAGGTGTATCGTACAGTTGACAGATGATAAAAATAAGTATAAAATTAAGCCAATGAATTGCATGCTATCTAAATGAAAACAATATATTTGCGCAAGAGATTTATTTAATATATCGCAAGCTATAATTTTGGTATCTTTTCATAAAGATTAGGTTATTCATAAAGACTAGGTTTATGGTATTTTGCAGCTAATAGCAGAGATGCTAATTTTATGTGCTTTGTTCGGCACTGAAAGGAGTTATTATGAAAATTGAAATATGGTCAGATTTTGCCTGCCCTTTTTGTTATTTGGGAAAGAGACGCCTTGAACTGGCATTAGAAGATTATGATAAAAAAGATGATGTGGAGATAAGCTTTCGAAGTTTTGAGCTTGATCCATCTGCAAAAAAGAAATATGATGAGAGCCTCCATGAGCTGATAGCTGGTAAATATGGGATTAGTGTGGAGGAAGCCAAAGCCTCTAACAGTCAGATCATCAGCCAGGCAAAAGAAGTGGGACTTAACTATAATTTTGAAGATATTATACCAACCAATACTTTTGACGCACATCGCCTGACCCAGTATGCAAAAATCAAGGGGAAAGGGATGGAGCTTACAGAACGTATCTTCAAGGCGTATTTTGAAGAGTCCTTAAACATCTCTGATCATCAGATATTATCAGGGCTGGCAGAAGAGGTTGGGCTCTCAAAGGAAGAGGCAATGGAAGTACTGGAAAGTGATAAATACACAGAAGAAGTGAGACAGGATCAGAAATCTGCATCTCGCTATGCTGTACGAGGGGTCCCTTATTTTCTAATAGATGACAAATATGCAGTTTCAGGTGCTCAGCCTACAGAAACCTTTTTACAGGTATTAAGAAAATTAGGCTGAGCTATAGCTTAATTATAGAAATGTGTTGCGGCGGAGTGAAAGGAGATTATTTAGATGGGTGACATCAGAAAAATAAAAAAGATTACAAAAGGTGAACCGGGTGTTGACGGAGCAGGAGTTAAACTGGTTCGTGTTATTGGTTACCGTGATACAAAAGACTATGACCCTTTCCTGATGATGGATGCATTTGATTCCCATAATCCGGAAGATTACGTAAAAGGTTTTCCCTGGCACCCTCACAGAGGTATTGAAACCATAACCTATTTGATTGAAGGAGAAATCGAACATCAGGACTCTTTGGGAAATATCGGAACTATTAAGAATGGAGACTGCCAATGGATGACTGCAGGTTCCGGAATCATACATCAGGAAATGCCGAAACCTTCCAAAAGAATGCTGGGTGCACAGATATGGCTTAATCTGCCTGCCAGGTATAAGATGGTATCACCTAAATACGGTGATATCAAGCATGAGGATATTCCGTTAATCAAAGAAGAGAATAGTACCGTCCGTATCATTGCCGGTGATTACAAAACCACCTCCGGAGCTTTCAAAGCAGAGTATGTGAAAGCAACTTATCTGGATGTGGAGGTGGGGGCAAACAGCGAGTGGTATTACGAAACAGAAGAAGATTCCACATTGTTTTTGTATATTCTTAATGGTGAAGGAAGCTTTGAACCAGACAGCAAAGAAGAATATAAAGAAAAACAGGCAGTCTTATTTGATAAAGGGAAAAGAGTATATGTAAAGAGCAAAGATAAGGGTATCAGATTTCTGATGCTTTCAGCGGAACCCTTAAAGGAACCAATTGCCTGGGGTGGACCTATTGTAATGAATACAAAGGATGAATTAAACCTTGCTTTCAGAGAACTGGATGAGGAACGCTTTATAAAGTAAGACGGAATAAAATAATAATATTTATTTGTGGGCGGTAATGTACTATTTACCGCCCACTTTTTATGATAATATGCTTTATTAAAACTGCGCATTCTGGCAAGGAGTTATACGGAATCTTTAAATAAAGTTAAGTTAATTATAAAAATTCTTTATTATAATTACTTATATAAATCATTAGTAAAGTTTTAGTAAAACTTTACTTGGGTGTATTGAAGAATAAAAGATGGTATGTTATAGTTTTTTTAGCAAAGGGAAAAAACATAAAAAATCTACATACTGAACATTTTAATAGAATGAGTATTAAAAATAACAAAATTATATCGAAAGATACTGGAATAAAGAAAGAGGAAAAAATGGCAACTATCAAAGAAATTGCAGAAAAAGCGAAAGTATCAATGGCAACGGTCTCAAGAGTGTTGAATCTGGATGATACCATGGCTGTCAGCCCGGACACCAGACGTTTAATTATGGAGATTGCCCATCAGATGGGGTATGTACCTCCCAAACAAAGAAAAGCAAACGCAAGAAAAAGTATAACCATCGGAGTGGCTGATTGGAAAATTATTCAGGAAGGCTGGTCCAACTTTCGTTTATCCTCTCTTGGATACCTGGCACAGACGATTACACAGGAGGTGGAGGTACGTTTCGAAAGATTAAACAGTCATGCTTCCTCCAAGGTAGATGGTATCATTGCCTTTGGTGCCTTCAGTACGAAAGAAATCGATTTTCTGCACAGCCTTTCTTATCATATCGTATTTATCAATGCAGATAAAGAAGGATATCAGCATGACCAGATTATCATTGATTTCAGTCTGGGTATGCAGCAGATGGTGGATTTTCTCATAACAGAAAAGCAGTATAAACGAATTGGTTATATCGGGGGTGTTTATGAAAGTGATAATGTCAGAATCGGTTATCAGAGATTAGAGGCACTGACCCGCTATTTGAAAGAGTATGACAGCTTTTATCCTGAATTAATACATACGGGAGCCTTATCCTATGACAGCGGTTACAGTCTTGTGAAGGAAGTGTTGGAATCACAGGAACTTCCTGATGCCCTGCTTCTTGGTAATGACGCAATTGCAGAAGGTGCACTTGCAGCAATGGAGGAGGCTGGTCTTAGTATACCGGAGGACTTAGGAGTCGTTATCTATAACGATATCGAGACCTTAAAACCGAAATATCCTGATTATACTTCCATAAAGATGTATCCTGATTTTGTCTGGCAGACTGCAATAGAATTACTGATAGAAAGAATCCTGAACAGACGTACACAGACTATGAAAATTATCATTCCGACAAGACTTTCTCTGGGGAAGAGCACCTGATGCAAAGCCTGTTGAAACTGAATGATAATATAAGAAGGGATGCCACAGCATCCCCAAGACTTTAGAATAGTGGCAGTATTGCGATAACAGCGATATCAAAAGGGGTTTTAGATGAAGAATTTAAGATTTATACATATGTCTGACCTGCATTACCGAAAGAATTATGCAGATCGCGGATTTGAAGCATTAATAGCAGCAAAGCAGCATCCACAGGATAACGTAATAAAGTGTCTCAGGAAGGAAAAATCTGAAGGCCTGGATTTTGTATTAATTACAGGTGATCTGACACATGAAGGAGAAACAGAAGATTACATTGCACTTCATAGGCTTTTAAAAGCGGAACTTGGAGAAATTCCATTTATCCTGCTCCCGGGTAATCATGACCGACCAGATGCTTACAAAGCTGCTTTTGGTCAGGACACGACGGAGGAAGCCGTAGATTCCATATATGATTTAAAAGGACTTAAGATTATTACACTGGATACCGGAAGATCAATAAATGGTGAAATAACAGAAAGTCAGACAGAATGGCTGTCTGAAGTCCTGAAACAACCGTCAGAGAGAGGATATCTCCTGGCACTTCACCATCCGCTGATTGACAATCAGGATGGCTTGCCTCCGGCCCTGCACCCGGACAGTTTTACAGAGATTATTAAGAATAGCGATATTCTGGGGATTTTCTGCGGGCACACTCATCATAATTACATTGCACAGTTTGCCGGAAAACCGTATTTTACAGCAGACTCCATGGCTTTCTCCATGGTTTCCTCAGAAGATATGCTTACCTTTAAAGACTGTGCAGCTTACACTGTCATGGAACTAAGTGACAGGATTCTTTCTGCAGGAGTCAGGCAGGTGGTACCGGCTGTAGCCGATATCGCAAGCTTTTCTTCAGATAAATTATCACAACTTTTTAGCGAATGAAAGAGAGGAAAGAAGAATGAAAAAAAGAAGCCTTATGAAACGCTGCGTAGCCTTGTTGCTTGCAGGAATGATGCTTGTGGGAACTACTGCTTGTTCTAACGGCAAAACGGAAACCTCCAGCGAAGGGGGAAGCAAAAAATTAGACAAATTGACTGTTTACTTTGTTCCCTCAAGAGATCCCGATGAAATTGTAACTGCAACTGATCCCTTAAAAGGACTTTTAAAGGATGAACTTACCAAAGCCGGTTACGAGGTAGGTGAAGTAGATATTTCTGTAGGTACCAGCTATGAAGCAGTGGGTGAAGCACTTTCTGCAGGAACAGCGGACGTTGGATTTATCCCTGGTGGTACATATGTTTTGTATGATGACGGTGCAGATGTTATCTTAACAGCAACAAGAGCAGGTTTAAGCAAGGATTCCGCTGAAGCCAAAGACTGGAATGATGGACAGGCTACTGAAGCGAAAGATACCCAGGCAAATTATTACAGAGCTTTGATTATTACCGGTCCTACTGAGAAAGGAAAAGAGCTGGCGGATAAGGTGAATTCCGGTGCAGAACTTACCTTTGATGATCTTGCCGGAGCAAACTGGAGCGTAATGTCTTCTTCCTCATCAGCAGGTTATATTTATCCTTCCCTCTGGCTGCAGGATAAATTCAGCAAGAAGCTTACTGATCTTCCCAACCTTATTCAGGCAGATTCTTACGGAAGTTCCTTTGCACGTTTAGCCAACGGAGAAGCAGATGTACTTTTGGCTTATGCAGATGCGAGACGTGATTACGCTGAAAAATGGACTGCTGAATATGGCAGGAGCGCTTCTATCTGGGAAGAGACCAATGTAATCGGTGTTACTGATCCCATTTATAACGATACCATCAGTGTCAGCAAGAATTCAAAAATCATGACAGATGACTTAAAGGCTGCTTTACAGGCTGCATTTATCAATATTGCAGGAACAGAAGAAGGCAAGAAAGTTATTGCAATTTACAGTCATGAAGGTTATGTGGCAGCAAAATCCACTGATTATGACAAAGAGCGTGCAGCTCAGGAATTAATCCAGAAATTAAATTCCGGTAACTAATCAGCGGTAGTTGGGGTTTCTTCAATCAAATCTTACATTCTCAGGCTATAGGTACATTAAATCAATCAGTACAGGAACGAAGCAGGAATCCGTACAACTATATACCAGTACAGCCACATCCGTACGATTGTAGATCTGATCAATGTACATTTGTATCATAGAATAATCTGTAGAGAGAACAGAGTGCGTGCAGGGGTGTGCCGCACTCCTTTACAGCTTTATGAGAGTGCAAAACATAGCCTGTATTTTTTGTGATAATCAGATAATCAGCTATTTTTACAGTTGTCCTATAACGGAGGTTTAACGTGATATTATTTGAACATGTAAATAAAACTTACAGTAACGGATTCCAGGCTTTAAAAGATGTAAATCTGACAATTGAGCAGGGAGAATTTGTTGCAATTATCGGACTTTCCGGTGCAGGAAAGTCTACTTTGATTCGTACCATTAACCGAATGCATGATATAACCGAAGGAACATTATTGGTTAATGAGGTGGAGGTTAACAGTTTAAAAGGTAAAAGTTTAAGAAAGTTCAGAAGGGGTATCGGTATGATATTCCAGTCTTTTAATCTGGTAACCCGTACAACAGTTTTAAAGAATGTTCTTACAGCAAAGGTACCTGATCTGCCTCTGTGGCGGGCGGTACTGGGAATATTTCCGAAAAAGGACTATATTCAGGCTCTGGAAGCCCTTGAGCAGGTGGGAATACTTGACAAGGCCTTTTCCAGGGTGGATCAGTTGTCCGGAGGGCAGCAGCAGCGTGTTGCCCTTGCCAGAACACTGGCACAGAATCCTCAGATTATCCTTGCCGATGAACCGGTTGCCTCTCTTGATCCGGTAACAGCAAGACAGGTAATGCAGGATTTTAAGAAGATAAATAAAGAAATGAATATCAGTGTTCTTATTAACATACACCATGTGGAGCTTGCACTTAACTATGCCGACAGAGTTATCGGTATCAAGAATGGCAGTATTGTATTTGATGGAAGTGCGGAGGCTGTAACACCTGAGGTCTTAAGTGAAATATACGGAGGAAGGCTGGAGGAAGCAGTATGAAAAAATATCAGCTTTCAAACGGTAAAACCGTCGTAAAGCCCCGGTCTTATTTTCTTCCTGTAATATTTGCGGTAATTGTTTTCTTTATAATATCCTTAAAAGTAACCGGTTTTGATATGGAAAAGCTTCTTGACAGAGGGAAAGAGTTCTTTGTCATACTGGGGCAGATGGTCCCCCCTCAGGTATCTTATACAAAGAGCATATGGACACCTTTGCTCGATACGGTAAAAATGTCGTTGTTAGGGTCTATCATTGGATCGATTGCAGCAGTACCCTTTGCCGTCTGTGCTTCTACTAATATTATTCGCAGCAGAGTGGTAATTGCAGTAATCAGACTCCTGCTCAGTATCATCAGGACCCTACCGACCCTGGTTACAGCTTTGATAGCCACTTATATCTTTGGTCTTGGTACGCTGGCAGGTACAACTGCTATTGCTGTTTTTACCTTTGCTTATGTGGGAAAGATGCTCTATGAACAGATTGAAACAGTTGACATGGGAGCTTTTGAAGCCATGGAGGCAATGGGGTGCAGCCGTTTCAGAGCTTTTACAGCGGCAGTATTTCCTCAGATTACACCAGGGTATTTATCCGTATGTCTCTTTTGCTTTGAAGGCAATGTAAGATATGCCTCAATCCTTGGATATGTAGGTGCCGGCGGACTGGGGCTGATCCTGAACGAAAAGATCGGCTGGCGTCAGTATGACAGTGTGGGTATGATTCTGATAATGCTGTTTGCTACGGTTCTGATTATTGAAAGCGTCAGTCATTATATTCGAAGCAAGCTGTCTTAAGATAAGGAGCAAGGAGAACCTAACATGGATTTAATTGAAAAACAATATAAGAACCGGCCAAAAAAATGGCTGTACCAGATGCTTACCCTGCTTATCGTTGTAATACTTATTGCCTGGTCCGGCAGTGCAGTTGAAATCAACGGAGGAAAGCAAACCGGCCTTACCATTGCTAAGAACATAATATTGGGTATTTTTCATCCGGATACAGAGCTGTTATTTAATTTCACAACAGATGGTGTTGCTTATCTGCTCTTTGAAACTGTTTGTATTGCCTTTCTTGGAACAATAGTAGGTGCAATACTGGCAATTCCCTTTTCCTTTCTGGCTGCCTCCAACATCGTACCAAAACCAATAGCTTTCCTGGGACGACTGTTCATTATGGCTGTTCGCACCGTACCTCCTTTTGTTTACGGCTTAATGTTCATACGTGTAACAGGACCGGGTGCTTTTACCGGACTTCTCACTATGTCGGTGTGCTCTATTGGTATGCTTACCAAGATGAATATTGAGACCATTGAGGATCTGGATGTCAGGATACTGGAATCCTTAGATGCGGCAGGCTGTAATACTTTTGAAAAGATTCGCTATGGAATCATGCCGCAATTGATTCCTAATTTCCTCTCAACAGCTATTTACCGCTTTGATATGAACATAAGGGATGCGGCGGTTCTGGGACTGGTAGGTGCAGGAGGAATCGGAGCACCATTAATGTTTGCAATGAGTTCTTACCGTTGGAATCAGGTGGGAGCAATTCTTGCCGGACTTATAATCCTTATTCTTGTAATGGAATTATTTTCAACGAAAGTAAGAGTAAAACTTACCAGAGGGTGAGTTGACTTAATACATATTTCTATAAAACAAAGGAGTTTTATTAATGCAAAAAATTTCAAAACCCATGGAACTAACAGGGGCTAAAAATGTCAGAGACCTTGGAGGCTACCAGACCAGGGAGGGTAAGGTTACAAAGTTCAATTCCCTTCTGCGTGCAGATGCCCTTCACCTTCTGACAGATGAAGACTGTAAGACACTATATGACTATGGAGTACGCTGTATTATAGACCTGCGTTCTGCAGAAGAAGCAGAGAGAGAGCCTGATAAGCTGCCGAAGGTGTATTCAGAGGTAGAGTACCTTCATGTTCCCATACAGGATCATGTGCGTGCAAATCGTTATTCAGAGGAATTTCCACCCAGCATGTGGGAATTATACCGCTGGCTGTTGGATGATAGTAAAGAAAGCTTTAGAATAATCTTTCAGACAATAGCAAAGTACCAGGATGCCTGCGTAATGTTTCATTGCTCCGGCGGAAAAGACCGGACCGGCACCATTGCCATGCTGCTGTTAAAGTTAGCGGGAGTTGATGATGCAACAATAATTGGAGATTACGCAGTTACCCAGAAATATATGAAAGAGGTCTTCCCCAGACAAGTTGCTGATCTGGAAGCCAGAGGGCTGATCGTACCTTATTATGTTATGGAATCACCCCCGGAAAATATGGAGAAGACGCTTCAATATCTGGAGGAGAAATATAATACTATTGAAGAATATTTTCAGGCTGTTGGATTTAATGAGGATGAAATAGCAGTATTACGTGCTAAACTAATATAATTATGAAACAATCTTGATTATTGTTGTTATGAAATAAAAGAAAAAAGAAAATACAATATATAATAAATTGCCGGATAAAAGTAAATATAGCTTCTATCCGGTTTTTATTTACATAGAATTTTAGAATGATAAGCGAAAGAGAATTATCGCAGGATAAGCAACAGCAGGTAAGGAGATACCTGCAAAGTACTAAGCTGCTTTTTGCTTTGAACGTCTTTTCCTAATTACGACCAATTGAAGTATAGGGAACCGCTTAAGCTCTTCCTCATAATCTCCCAGATTCAGTACTGTGAAAAAATAAATAAATGCGCCGGCTGCCACAGCGAACATAACACCAATTCCACAGGATATCCGTGGTGTTAGATGACCCGACAGGATTACTTTATCAATTAGTTGATAGCTTATTCTGGCTGTCAGGCTCATTGCAATGGCACTGAGGAGAGGAATACAAAAAGTCTGTTTAATTTCCTGCACATATCCAAGGGTTTTATGAACTGCAGACAGATTTAAGATACAAACAGTCAGAGAGTAGAGGATAACAGTAGCTATCAGGGCATATATTTTTAAATCGGTAAACAGCAGTAGTGGGATTAAGACTGCCATATGAATCATTAAAGCGATGCCGGAATTCTTAAGCGGCACATTTACTTTTCCAATTCCCTGTAAGGCGCCGTTCAGGACAGTTGATACTCCGTACAGAATTATAGAAACACTGCCGATTTGAAGCAGGTGAACCGCCAGAATATCAGAATTCGGAAATAGCAGATTAAGTATTGGCTCTGCTAATGCCCCAAGGCCAAAGGCAGCAGGAATTACAAACAGCATGGAGTATTTCATGCCGCTGTAAATTCTGTGCTTCACAACCTGGAATTCTTTTCTGGCGTAGGCAGTCGAAAGTACCGGAACCATAGCGGCAACCATAGAAGATGCAATTGCAATGGGAACATTGGCAAGTGGGGAGTATTTGCGGCTGAAGATGCCATAAAGACTGGCATCTGCTGTTATATCTAATGATTTCATCTGAATTATCCTGAAATAAAGTTTCATATCGAATATCCCAACAAAATTATAGAGACAGGTACTGATAATTACCGGTGTAAGCATTGCAAAGATCAGTTTGAAGGTTTCTTTGTAAGATAAAGCAGCAGTATCTGAAACAGTGCTGGAATTCGTTTTTTGTTTACTACGGTTTACACAGAATAAAATCAGTATAAAGATTAAAGCAACAGCAACGCCTGCACCGGTTCCGGCAGCCCCGCCGGCAGCTCCGTACTCCGCAATACCCGTATTATTGCCGTTTAAGAGATATAATCTCGTCCAGGTTATGGCAAACCAAATGCTGGCGGCAGCATTTACAAGCTGTTCAAGCAGTTGTGAAATGGCTGTAGGCAGCATGGTTCCCTTTGCCTGATAATATCCTCGAAAAACGCTTAAGATACCGGAGAGGAAAATAGTAGGGGCAAGGATTTTCATTGTAATAATGGACTGCTTAAAATCCACAATCCTGTCGGCAAACACAAAGGTCAGTAAGGAAGCACCTCCGCCTACTAAACATACGTAAAGCAAGGCGCATTGGAAGACTCTGTTTGCAGTGCGGTATTGACCTGTAGCAATTCTTTCAGACATAATTTTTGATAATCCCATTGGTATACTATAGGAACAAATAAGCAGGATAATACTGTAAACATAATAAGCGGAGGAATAATAAGTATTTCCAAGATCACCAATGATATTTGTTAAGGGTACACCATAGGCAACACCAATAATCTTAACTAATATGCCTACTATAGACAGGAACATAGCCTGTTTTACAAATCTGTTATTTCCATGTTTCATCTTGCACCCCATCTATTTGAATTCAATTTCACGCTGAGGAATAATAATTTATTCAATATGCCATACCTGATATCCTGTATAAATTTTTAATCCAGCACAGGCTTATAAAGCTGCCGGTACTCAGTAGGTGTCAGACCTTCCTTCTTTTTAAACTGCCGTATAAAATGAAGATCACTTTCGTAACCACAGAAATCGGAAAGAGCCTTTATTGACATGTCAGTAGTAGTCAAATAAAACTTTGCTCTCTCTATTCTTGATATAATGACCTCCTGCATACAGGAAATGTGATAGAGATCTTTATACAGGTGCTGAAAATAGGAAGTGCTCATGTGGACGGAAGCTGCCATCTCCTCCACAGTCCATTTTCTATGGGGAGTATTATGGATATCAAGGCGAAGTCGGTTCATAAGGTGATAATATTTATTATTTCCCATACTGGCAGGAAGAGCAGCAATCTGTGTATCCAGGCTGTACAATAGAATTCTCATAAGAGAATCCTGTAAGGCCTCCCGATGTGGGGAATCCCCATGATTTTCCTGTACCAGCATACGAACAAAATTAGACAGGTAATTAATCTGAGGCAGATACACAGGCTGGTTCAGTGGTAACCTTAATGTCTCCACCAGGGAAGGCTCATCCATAAAATCGAAATGAATCCAGTCATCATTATAGTAGTCTTTGTGAGAACCGTAATGCATATAGGTATTACGGTCAAAGAGTATGGCCATATTTGGATTGGTAATCTCTATTGAACCATTTAATTCAAAAAAAGCCTCTGTCTTAACCAGAAGGAGTATGTAATTTGGTACCCCTGTCTTACGAATAATATGAAATTTTGTTTTATGTTTGGAATCATGTCCGCAATTGGTAACTTTAATCATAAAAACTCCTTGCTTATTGTTATAAGCAGAAAAAATAAGCTTGTTTCATTATAATGCATTGTCTGGATAAGTAAAAGATATTTAGAGGATTTATATACAATAAAATTAATAACTATGTTAACACTATTAAATGTTATTAAAAGGACTTACTAAATGGTGGCGATTGTAATTGATAGTGCGCTAAAGGGGGATTCCCTAAATTGATTTTATTTTCAGGAAGGTGCAAACTACACAATTATTAAATTATAAATTAAAATCAAACTAATGGGATATTGTAACCACAGAAGAAATGCCCTCAAGGACAGCTCCTCAGGGCATTTCTTTACCATATGTCAGATATTCACACTGGTTTATAAATTAGTTTACTTTCTTTATATTATGCCATCTTAGCAAGAATACTCTTGGCCACGCTGATGCCGTTAGCGGATGCCTGCTGAAGACCTCTGGTAACAGAAGCACCATCACCGATAGCACGAAGACCGGAAATGCTGGTTTCAAAATCTTTATCAACAACGACTTTATTGGAATAGAATTTAACCTCTACGCCATAGAGCAGCGTCTCGTCACTTGCGATACCGGGAGTAACCTTATCAAGGGCAAGGATCATTTCCTTGATGTCTACCATAATACGATGAGGGAATACCAGGGATAAATCACCGGGAACCGCATCCTTTAAGGTGGGAATCAGATTGTTCCTGCAAAGTCTCTCTTCCGTAGTTCTTCTTCCTCTCTGGAAATCACCGAAAGTCTGAACAAGGATTCTGCCGTCGCAGAGCATATTGCTTAACTGTGCGATGTATTTACCATACTCGATTGGTGTTTTAAAAGGTTTTGTAAAGTTCTTAGACACCAGAATAGCAAAGTTGGTATTGTTTGTCTTCATTTCTTTAGACTTATATGCATGACCGTTAACAACGGCAAGACCATTTTCATAATATTCTGTTGCAACCTCTCCGGAAGGATTGGAGCAGAAGGTTCTTACCTTATCATCAAAGGTGGGAGTATAGTACACAAGCTTTGCTTCATATAGATTCTTATTGAGGAATTCCATTACCTCATCACGAACCTCAACCCTGACACCGATATCTACAGTACCAACCCTGGTCTCAATACCATGGGACTGGCAGATATGGCTGAACCAGTCGGAGCCTTCGCGTCCGATAGCAGAAACGATTTCATCTGCATAATAAGTATTGCCATCGGCGCAGACAACAGCCTGTACCTTCTTGTCTTCAATAAGGATATCCTGTACCATGGTGTTGAATTTCATCTCCACACCGCTGGCTAAAAGGTGTTCCTGAAGTCTTGTATAAATTTTATAACCTTCTTCCGTTCCTAAATGACGGATGGGACATTCTATCAATTTAAGATTGGCATTAATAGCCCTTCTTCTGATTTCTCTGATTTCTTCGTCTTTATCAATGCCGTATACGCTTGTATCAGCACCGAAACTGAGGTAAATGTCATCGGATTCTTTTAATAATTCAATGGTTTTTTCATATCCTAATATATCAGGAAGATTTCCGCCGACATCCGGGGATAAGGAAAGTTTACCGTCGGAGAAAGCTCCGGCACCGGCAAAGCCTGTAGTAATGGAGCAGGGTTTACAGCCAACGCAATGTTTGGTTGTTCTCTTGGGGCACATTCTTTTTTCGATTGGGCGGCCTTTTTCCACCATAAGTATTTTCAGGTCTTTTTTCTCTTTGATGAGTTCATAGGCACAAAAAATACCGGAAGGACCGGCACCGATAATTATTACGTCGTATTTCTGCATTAAAACACTCCTTTTGTGAGGTAAAAGTTTCAAATTGCCAGAGAAATTTTATCACATTAGAAAAGAGAGTGCAAGAAGATTCTGAAAGAAATATGGTATATCTTGTATATGGCTTATTTTCTATAACAATATCAGGTTATTTTAGGTACCAAATGAAAAATTTAGTAGTAATTTTAACTAATTAGTGCTATAATATAAGGAAGCAGGTTTTTTACTGTTCCATATGCCAGAGAGAGTATCCGAGACTTCTGAAAAGGGCATCAGTGTAAAAGGTATTGACAGGATGGTTTTTTCAGTAGTTTCGGAGCTTTGGCAAATCCACTATAATAAAGGAGATATTTCATGTACAAAAGTTTTTCCATGGAGCTTGCAGGAAGAACCCTTTCCGTAGACGTAGGCAGAGTAGCAGCTCAGGCAAACGGTGCAGCATTTATGCACTATGGTGATACTGTTGTTTTATCAACAGCAACAGCCTCTGATAAACCCAGAGAAGGAATAGATTTCTTCCCTTTGAGTGTTGAATATGAAGAGAAATTATATGCAGTTGGTAAAATTCCCGGAGGATTTATCAAGAGAGAAGGAAAAGCCTCTGATAATGCCATTCTGACTTCACGTGTTATCGACAGACCTATGAGACCTCTGTTCCCTAAGGATTATAGAAATGATGTAACCCTTAACAATCTTGTAATGTGCGTAGATCAGGATTGCAGTCCTGAGCTTACCGCTATGCTTGGTTCTGCTATCGCAACAGCGATATCTGACATTCCTTTTGACGGCCCAACAGCCTCTACCATGGTTGGTATGGTTGACGGAGAACTGGTATTTAATCCCACCAGTGCCCAGAGAGAGAAATCTACCTTAAGCTTAACAGTAGCCTCCACCAAAGAAAAAGTTATCATGATTGAAGCAGGTGCTGCAGAATTACCGGAAGATAAGATGATTGAGGCAATTTTTGCTGCTCATGAACTGAATCAGAAAGTAATTGCTTTTATTGAGACCATCGTAGCTGAATGCGGAAAGTCCAAACATGATTACATCAAATGCGATACTCCAGCAGATCTCTATGAAGATATGGTTGCTTTTATTACACCTGAAGGCATGGAAGAAGCAGTATTTACTGATGTAAAGCAAGTTAGAGAAGAAAATATCCGTGTTATTACTGATAAGCTTGTAGAGCGTTATCAGGAAACACATCCGGAATGGCTTCCATTACTGGGAGAAGCTATTTATAAATTCCAGAAGAAGACTGTTCGTAAGATGATTTTAAAGGATAAAAAGCGTCCGGACGGCCGTGACATTAATCAGATCAGACATCTTGCAGCAGAAGTAGACATTCTTCCCAGAACTCACGGTTCTGCTATGTTTACCAGAGGTCAGACTCAGGTTCTTACCATAACGACATTAGGTGCTCTTGCAGAAATCCAGAAGTTAGATGGTATTGATGAAAATGAAAAGACGAAGCGTTATATGCACCACTATAATTTCCCTTCTTACTCCGTAGGCGAGACAAGACCTTCCAGAGGACCCGGAAGACGTGAAATCGGTCATGGTGCCTTAGCTGAGAAGGCATTAGTACCTGTACTTCCTTCTGAGGAAGAATTCCCATATGCAATCCGTACCGTATCAGAAGTATTGGAGTCAAATGGTTCCACTTCTCAGGGAAGTATCTGTGCCTCCACCCTGTCCTTAATGGCAGCAGGTGTTCCTATTAAAAGTATGGTAGCAGGTATCTCTGTAGGTCTTGTAACTGGTGATACAGATGATGACTATATCATCCTTACGGATATTCAGGGACTTGAAGATTTCTTCGGAGACATGGACTTTAAGGTTGCAGGTACCCACAAGGGTATCACAGCTATCCAGATGGATATCAAGATTCATGGTCTTACCAGAGAAATTATTGAAAAAGCGATTTATCGTACAAAAGAAGCCAGAACTTATATCCTCAATGATATTATGGCTCCCTGTATCAGTGAACCTCGTGCAGAAGTTGGTCCTTATTCACCTAAGATTGTCCAGATTAAGATTGATCCTACAAAGATCGGTGATGTAGTTGGACAGAGAGGAAAGACCATTAACGCTATTATCGAGCTGACAGGAGTTAAGATTGATATTACCGATGACGGATCTGTATCTGTATGTGGTGTTGATGCTGAAAGTATTCAGAAGGCTATCAAGTTAATTCAGACGATTACTACAGACTTTGAAGAAGGACAGATTTTTGAAGGTAAGGTAGTAAGTATTAAAGAATTTGGTGCTTTCCTTGAATTTGCTCCCGGCAAAGAGGGAATGGTTCATATCTCAAAGATCTCCAAGGAGAGAATTGACAAAGTAGAAGACGTTCTTTCACTTGGTGATATTGTTAAGGTAGTATGCCTTGGCAAAGATAAAATGGGAAGAATCAGCTTCAGTATCAAAGATGTAAAATAAAACTTTATAGAGATTGTTACGTAAGGAAAAGGCCGCCAGGAGAAACCAGCAGCCTATTCCGGAGCGTAACAATCTTTTTTTGATTAACAGCGGATTTATAAAAGGAATTACATGAAATTACATGTTATTGACAAATCTTAAGACAGCTTTTATAATTTTACTCATTATCAATGCACCTGATATATGGAGGCATAAAGAATAAAATAGTTTTGTTAATATGTATGCTATTAAAATATTGAACCTATTGGATCAAAGGAGCGAAAATTGAACGAGGAACTCTACACACCCCAGGAAGTAGCAGATATTTTAAGAATAAAAAAGAGCACCGTATATGAAATGATTAAACGGGGTGAATTTAAGTGCAAGAAAATCGGCAGGCAGTTCCGTATCGGTAAAGCAGACCTTGATAATTATCTTAATAATAAACAGGATAATACCAAGAGGGTGGAGGCTGATATTAAGGATACTATTGCAGCTGATGCCCAGACAATTCCCAGGCAGGCAGCTTCCTTTGTAAAGGAAAGGACGGTTCCAGAAGATTACCATGGGATGGAAGAGCTGGACATGATGAAAGGGAAAAATATCATAATCTGCGGACAGGATATTTTGCTGGAAGCCTTGTGTAATCATCTGGCTGCCAGACTTACTGAGACTGCCATTTTTCGTTCTTATAAAGGAAGCTATAACGGGTTATACGATCTGTATCAGGATAAAGTAGATGTGGCAACCGTTCATTTATGGGATGGTGATACCGGTGAATATAATAAAGAGTATGTACGGAGAATGCTGCCAGGAACACTTTACCGCCGTATTCATCTCGTGTGCCGTACACAGGGTTTTTATGTCAGAAAGGGCAATCCCAAAGGGATTAAAGGTTTTTCTGATCTTACAAGAGAAGATGTAATAATGGTAAATCGTGAGAAGGGCAGCGGTACAAGAATATTATTGGATGAGCACCTGAGAAGGCTTGCAATTAACAAAGCTCAGATAAAAGGGTATAACAGGGAAGTGACCTCACATTTGGCTTGTGCAGGAGCAGTAGCAAGAGGAAGCTCGGATGTTTCACTTGGCATTGAAAGAGTAAGTAAGGAAATGGCTGGTTTATCATTCGTACCTATACAAACAGAAAGTTATGATCTGGTTGTTAAAGAAGAGGCATACCGGACTTTTTGGTTTCAAAATATACTGGAAATATTAAATTCAAAGGAATTTCAAGCAGAAGTAGACCATATGTCCGGTTATGACAGCTCAGATATGGGTAAATTACTGGAATAAAAGCACAGATAACTGAAATACTCATAAGGCATCTGCCTTCTATCATTCACTGACACGTTGCTTCATTTACTGTAATTGTATTGTTAAGTACATTACTGTAAGTGAAAATAGCAACGTGTTTTTTATACCTTTTTATACCAGAACGTTAAGCTCCGCACAAGTGTTTAAAAATAATTGGCTTGGTGCCGTTTAGCTTGCATGCTGTAAAAGAATACTGATAATTTCTTATCAGTGAATTCATACACCGGACTGGTGATGTCAATACTGAAATATTATAGTATTCCAGTTGATATCCAAACTAAAAACCATAATAATTAACAAACTTAATAGAAAAAGGATAAAAAGAACTTGACATAGAATTATACCCTGTGTAAAATACAAGCAATACTAGACTAAACAGAATTAAACATAACAAGAATGAATTAAACTAAATTAAAATTATCATTCTAAATAATAATATAACTTAAGACAAAGGAGTCTAAGACAGGTATGGTCTTAGACTTTCTCTATTTTAAAGGCAGATTTGCAGTTATAGAGATGTACTGCATTTGCATATACAGTTTTTTCTAATAAGATAATGTATAATGGAAGGAGAATTTTATGAAAAAATTAAAACATTTATTACTGCTTACTGTTTTTTTGCTGGCTTTTTTAGCTGCAGGTTGCAGCGCTAAGAACGATTCCACCAGTACAAATAACACAGTAACACCGGACGTTACACAGGCAGCCGAAGTTTCGGAAGTACCGGAAGCTACAGAAACCCCTGCTGCAGAACCTGTTAAAGAAGCAGAAAGCGTAGAACTTCTGATTGCGGCAGCAGCAAGCCTTCAAAATGCAATGGAGGAAATTAAACCACTTTATGAAGCTGCCAATAAAGGTGTTACCTTAACTTTCACTTTTGGTAGTTCGGGGTCATTGCAGGAACAGATCGAACAGGGAGCTCCGGTTGATGTATTTATGTCAGCCGCCTTAAAACAGATGAAAGCATTAGAAGAGGGCGGCTTAATTTTAGAGGGCTCCAAAAAAGAGCTGTTAGAGAATAAGGTGGTTCTGATTGTGCCCAATGACAGTACCCTTGATATAACAAGCTTTGAGGATATTACCAAAGCTGAAACCATAGCACTTGGAGATCCTGCCAGTGTTCCCGTGGGTCAATACTCTGAGGAAATCTTTACCTCACTTGGTATGCTGGATAAGGTAAAAGAGAAAGCAACCTATGGAAAAGATGTTACAGAAGTACTTACCTGGATTGCTACAGGAAATGCGGATGCCGGTGTAGTTTATGCAACAGATGCAAAATCATCAGCAGATGTAAAGGTGGTAGCAGAAGCTCCAGAGGGAAGCGTATCTAAAGCGATTTATCCGGTAGCCGTTGTTAAGGATTCCAAAGTTCAGGATGCAGCAAAGACCTTTGTTGATTACCTTGCCTCCGATGAGGCTATAGGAATCTTTCAGAAGTATGGTTTTATCGCTAATAAGTAATGTTATAAAAAAATGTCATATATAAGATGTTTAGAGTTATCCTTAAAGAGTAATTGATTGACAGGAAATAGAATATTACTCAATTTATTCAGACAAAGCGTTACAAAGATAATTAAGTATTTGATAATTAGATTTTCGGAATTTTATACAAGGCTATTAAATAATTGACATAATCAGTTGCAAATAATCAGATATTCAATATAATTACAAGTATGACTAACATTGGAAGGAGTAGATAGATGGATTGGTCACCGCTTCTTATTTCCATGAAGACCTCTATATTAGCCACAGCGATAACCTTTTTTATAGGTATTTACGCTGCGCATTCGGTGCTTAAGCTTAAAGGAAAGCTGCAATGGGTATTGGATGGATTATTTACCCTTCCTTTAGTATTACCTCCTACGGTAGCAGGATTCTTCCTGCTGCTGTTATTCGGAAAAAGAGGACCTCTTGGGAAGTTTCTGGCTCTGTTTGATATCAGAATCGTATTTTCCTGGTCAGCAACAGTAATTGCAGCGGTAGTAATTGCTTTTCCGCTAATGTACAGATCGGCTAAAGCTGCATTTGAACAGATTGACAAAAATGTTGTTTATGCCGGCAGAACCCTGGGGCTGTCAGAACGGAAGATATTCTGGTCTGTCATAATGCCGTTGGCGCTTCCGGGTATCATATCCGGCGGAATTCTTTCCTTTGCAAGAGCACTGGGGGAATTTGGTGCGACCTTAATGATTGCCGGTAACATAAAAGGTGTAACCCAAACCGTTCCGGTAGCCATTTATTCTGCAACGCAAGGAAATAAGATGGAACAGGCCATGTTGTGGGTAGCAATTATCGTAGCGATTTCTTTTGTGGTAGTATTCTTCATGAATTATCTGCCAGGCAGGAAACGATATACTGCAAAAGCTGTAAAGCAAAAGACTAGAGGATAACTAAATGAGTTTATCAGTTGATATCACAAAAAAATTTAAAGATTTCTCCTTAAATGTCACTCTGGAAACCGCTGGTAACAGACTTGGGCTTCTGGGAGCTTCCGGCTGCGGAAAGAGCATGACGCTAAAATGTATTGCCGGAATCGAGAAACCGGACAAAGGAAAGATTGTTCTGAATGATAAAGTTCTATTCGATTCGGATAAGAAGATAAACCTTATTCCACAGAAACGTAAAGTCGGCTATCTTTTTCAAAATTATGCGCTCTTTCCTAATATGACAGTGGCTCAGAATATCGGTATCGGTATGAAAGATAAATGGAAGATAAAGCAGCCCAAGGTCATGGAAATGCTTGAATTGTTTCATTTATCGGGACTTGAGAACCGATACCCCGCTCAACTGTCGGGAGGGCAGCAGCAGCGGGTGGCACTGGCAAGGATTTTTGCTTATGAACCGGATGTATTAATGCTTGATGAACCATTTTCTGCTTTGGATGCTTTCTTAAAAGAAAGTCTTCTGGAAGAACTTTTAGAGATTTTAAAAATGTATAAAGGTGATATTATCATTGTTTCACATAACAGAGATGAAATATACAGCCTGTGTGACAGACTTGCTATAATAGACAGCGGTGAATTAGTACAGGCAGGAGACACTGAGAAGATATTCAGCAATCCTAAAAGGCTTGCAGCAGCCAGACTTACCGGCTGTAAGAATATATCACCGATTAGGAAAATTAATGATTATACAGTGGAAGCGATTGACTGGGGAATTATCCTGCATACTGCCAAAATGGTTACACAGGATACTGGCTATATCGGAATCCGTGCGCATGACTTACAACCTGCAGCTGAAATAAGTGAGAATTCATTTGCTGTTGAAAATTACAGAATAGTGGACAGCCCCTTTGAAAGAAATCTATTATGCAAAAGCGGCCATGGAGAGATCTGGTGGAAAGTTAATGTGGATAAAATCAATCATCAGCTCCAGATGCAGGTACCGGAGTTTCTGACACTTCCCAAAGAAGCTTTGTTAATGTTACAATAATTCAGGTTATTCTTATATGCCTCAGGGCAGTAAGATAACCTTTTTTTATGAGGATTGAAAGATTAGCAGTTTGCTCATGATATACTTAAGAAAGATTCTTGCTTAATAGACATATTCAGGTCATACTATTGTCATATAATAAATTGACTACGTTATAAAGTTGAAATAAATAAATTAATATAAGACAGTGAGGCGGAGATGAATCAGAACTTTAATTTGGAGGAGTATTTAAGCGGCGGAGTAGAAAGGTTAGTAAAGGATGCAATGAAAGGGACCTTGAAAAATCCCAGAGAAAGTGTGTTTCTGGCCGGATATTCTGTAAATGCTGCCAAAGCGGCAAAAACAAGACATATATTTGAACAAAAAGGTGAACATATACCACCTTTTCTGATTGCCAGTATTACCAATGTCTGCAATCTGCAATGTACCGGCTGTTATGCCAGAGCGAACAGCAGCTGCTCGGACAGAGAAGATAAAGACACACTTACTGCAGAGGAATGGGGAGCTGTTTTTAAAGAAGCCAGAGAGCTTGGAATCTCTTTTATACTTCTGGCAGGGGGTGAGCCAATGGTAAGAAAGGATATCATTGAGCAAGCTGCTATTTATAAGGAGATTATCTTTCCGGTATTCACCAATGGTACTGTTATTGAAGAGGAATATCTTGGATTATTGGACCGTCATAGGAACCTGATTCCGGTGTTAAGTATGGAGGGGGAAGAAAATACTACTGACAGCAGACGAGGAAAAGGGATATATCAAAAAGTAATTAATGCAATGCTGGCTATGAAAAAGAAAGGAATATTGTTTGGAACTTCCATTACTGTTACAAAAGAGAATAAAGAGGAAGTGACTTCAGTAGATTTTCTTGCTAAGTTAAATGAGAAAGGGTGCAGACTAGTATTCTATGTGGAGTATGTACCTGTATCAGACAATACTGAAGCTTTGGCCTTAGAGCAATCCGACAGAGTATATCTTGATAACAGGCTGAACAGTTTAAGAGAGTGCTTTCAGGATGTGATATTCATTTCCTTTCCGGGAGATGAGGAAGCTGCCGGCGGATGTCTGGCTGCGGGAAGAGGTTTCTTTCACATTAACGCCAGGGGTGGTGCCGAACCTTGTCCATTTTCACCTTATTCGGACAGTAATGTAAAAGAGGCAGGATTAAGAGAGGCCTTAAAATCACCGCTGTTTGAGAAAATTAAAGATAATCACAGGCTGCTGACGGAGCATGTCGGCGGATGCGCGTTATTTGATCAAAAGGAGTTCATTGAAGCACTACTTTAAAAGTATAAATAATGTCCTTGCTTTGTATAACAGATAATGGTACTATAATGGAAAAGAACAGTTGTTCGGAAGTTGACTGGAGGAATACCATGAAGGAATATCATTTATCGAAGAAACAGGCAAGGACTTTACTTTTGCGTAAGCAGGGGTTAATCGGAGATTATCGGTTTTCAGGAGAGCAGGGAGTATACGATTATATCAGACAGGCAGGCTGTATCCAGTTTGATCCCGTTGATGTATGCGGTAAGAATCCGGAACTGGTCCTTCAGTCCAGAGTAGCAGGTTTTAAGAAAGATATGCTCTATAAACTGTTGTATGAAGACAGGACTTTAATTGATTATTTTGATAAGAATCTTTCCATCTTTCCAACGGAGGATTTTCGCTATTTCGAACGTACCAGAAGCCGGTTGAAGGATAATGCCTTGTTTCAGAGCCAGGTGGCTGAAGTTGTACCTGCTATTTTTGAAAAAATCAAGGAAAAAGGCATGGTCAGCTCCAAGGATATTAAAACCGGAAGCAAAGTTGACTGGTATTGGGGAATTGATACCAGCCTGACAAGGGTAGCACTTGAGAATTTATATTTTGCCGGTGAACTTATCATTCACCATAAGAAGGGTACCAATAAATATTATGCTTTGGCGAAAGATCACCTTGGAAAAGAGTACAAAAGAAAAGACCCCTTAAGAGACGATTATGAGCATTTTAAATGGAGAGTCCTCAGAAGGATAGCAGGGGTTGGCCTTTTGTGGAACCGCCCTTCCGATGCCTTTCTTGGAATCCGGTATTTGAAGGCTGGCGACAGGAACCGTATTTTTAGCGAATTATTGGAAAAAGGCAGGATTATAAGAATACATGTTGAAGATATGGAAGCTCCACTTTATTGCCTGAAAGAAGATGTAAAACTCATAAAAGAAGCGGATAGTGATTACCTAAGCAGAACAGAGTTTCTGGCACCTCTTGATAATATGTTATGGGATAGAAAATTGATTTCAGAATTATTTCATTTTGATTATAAATGGGAAATATATACTCCGGAGGATAAGCGGAAATATGGCTATTATGTACTTCCCATTCTGTCCGGAATTGAAATAATTGGAAGAGGTGAGCTTTCAGTTAACAGAAAGAATAAAATTCTGGAAGTGAAAAATATCTGGCTGGAAGAGGGAAAAGAATGGGAGGAATTCCAGAAACCCTTACAGGAAGCGGTTCGTCGCTTCGCTGAATTTAATTCGGCTGACGAAATTAATTACCATAAGGATTTTATTAAAAATACAGAAGGATAGCATGAATGGATAGTTCTGGTATTACAAAATATGTAAATCCTCTGCAGCTTCATATTATTCGCTGTTGTATAATAGCAGTAATGATGATACAATTAATTTTATTGATTATCAGAAAGGTTGAAGTGAATGGTAAATACCAGGAAATTATCCAATGGAATAACAGTTGTAATGGAGACAATGCCTTATCTTAGAAGTGCTGCTCTTGGAATATGGGTTAAGGTGGGGTCCTCCAATGAAAATGAAAAAAATAACGGAATTTCACATATAATAGAACATATGCTCTTTAAAGGAACAACAACAAGAAACGCCAAGCAGATTGCAGATGAAATGGCCAGAATTGGCGGTGATATTAACGCTTATACCAGTAAAGAGTGCACCTCCTTTTATGCAGTCACTCTGGATGAGCACCTGTCTGTTGCCATAGATATTTTAGGGGACATGCTGAATAATTCTCTGATTGATGAAAAAGCCTTAAAGAAAGAAAAGGGAGTTATAATAGAAGAAATTGATATGTATGATGATTCTCCGGAGGACCTTGTCCATGAGATGCTTCAATTGAAGGTGTGGGACAACCATCCCCTGGGTTATCAGATTTCCGGGTCAAAAGAAACTGTGAAAAATATTACCAGAGATGAAGTGCTGGCATTTATGGCAAAACATTACGTAAGCCAGAATATTGTAATTTCAGTATCAGGAAATTTTAAAGAAGAAGAAATTACAGAACTTTTAGAAAAGAATTTTGGCAAAATTCCTGAAGGTGAGAGAACAGAAGCATCCACGGCGCCCAGTTATGTGCCCACAGTCTATGTAAAAGAAAAGGATGTAGAACAGCTGCATTTAAATATTGCCTATGAATCCATCGTATCCGATGGTGAAGAGAAATATATTCTGACAGTTCTCAATTCCGTTTTTGGAGGAAGCATCAATTCCAGATTATTTCAGGAAATACGGGAGAATCTGGGACTTACCTATACCATTTACTCTTATGGAAGTTCTTATTCCAGGGCCGGACTTTTCCAGGTATATGGAGCTATGAATCCGTCTCAGTTAAAGCCTGTCATTGATAATGTCTTTCAGATTGTAGAGGATATTAAAGAAAAAGGTATTACAGAAGAGGAACTTGCCATGTGCAAGGAGCAGATTAAGACTGAGCTTATTATGGGGGATGAGACTGCCAAAAACAGAATGAACAGTAATGGTAAGGCAATGCTGTTTAGAGGGTATGTAATACCGCTGGAAGAAATTATTGAAAAAGTTAATAGTGTAACGATTGACCAGGTAAGGGAGTTTGCGGTAAAGTATCTAAAGAAAGAAAGTGTCAGCATTTCCCTGGTAGGTAATATGGAAGGCGTCGACCTTAAGGGATTAACTGCAAAACAATAATAAGAATGAATACAATTACATTTATAATAGTTATATGCTGAAGCCCCTATTGGATAGATATCTAAGCGGATATTTATTTAATAGGGGTGAAAGCCTGATATGCCCCAATTCATAGGATATCTTTAACGGGTTTATATGTGAATTAATTGTAAATAACGCTGTAATATTGTATTTTATAGGAACAGGATTTATGATTCCTAATATAATAAAAACAGAAGTGCTGTTTTTCCAGCTTGGATCTAAAGGAGGATTTGTTGTGCAAATAGATGTCAGTAACTTTCATGGGGCCTGCAGCTGTGGCAGAAGTCATGAAATATTCGTGAAAGAGATTCTGGTAGAAGAAAATGCGTTAAAGAAACTTCCCGAGAAATTAAGAAAGATTTATACAGGAGCTTATGCAGACATATCCGTAATCTGTGACACTAATACATATCAGGCAGCTGGAGAAGCTGTCGAGAAGCTGCTGCCTGGCTGTAATATGATTATATTGCCGGCTAAGGAGCTGCACGCTGACAATCACGGAGTGGCACTGGCAGAGAAAGGACTTAAGATTTCCCCAAATACAAAGTTGATTATAGCAGTAGGTTCCGGCACCATACATGATATCAGCAGATATCTGTCAAAGGATTACGGCTTAAACTTTGTATCTGTTCCTACTGCGGCCAGCGTAGACGGTTTTGTATCCACCGTATCTGCCATGACCTGGAATGGCTTGAAGAAAACTATGCCCGGTGTATCACCGGAGTTGGTAATTGCAGATACCAGAATTTTTTCAAAAGCACCTTACCGCCTGACTGCGTCCGGAATTTCTGACTTATTGGGCAAATACACCGCACTTACTGACTGGGAGATATCCCATATGGTAACCGGAGAGTATATCTGCCACCGTGTATGTGAACTTGAAATGACTGCTCTCAAAGAGGTCTGCAGCTGTATTGAAGATTTAAGAGGAAGCCTCGAGGAAGAAAAGACTTTAAGAGCATATGAACAGCTTATGTATGCTCTGCTATTATCCGGTATAGCCATGCAGATGATCGGTAATTCAAGACCGGCTTCCGGTGCGGAACACCATATATCTCACCTTTGGGAGATGGAAGTAATAAATGGACCTTTAGATGCCTATCATGGAGAAAAAGTTTCCATAGGTCTGATGATTGTAGTACATACCTATCATAAAATAAAGAATGCAATCAAAAATGGCATTTGTAAAGTGATTCCTTATAAAGGAATGGAGCTTGAGGTGCTTCAGGAAACCTTTGGGAAAAAGGAGCTTTATGAAGGAATACTGGAAGAAAATACACCTGATCCGCTTGCTCTGGTTGACAGTGATAAATTAAACAGCCAGCTGCCTTCGATTGCAGGTGTATTAGATCAGCTGCCTTCGGAATCAGAACTGTTAAAACTTTTATCTGCTGCAGGCTGCAAAAAAGAAATGAAGGAAATTTCACTTGAAGAGAAATTGCTGCCGATTACTATTCGTTTAGCACCCTATGTCAGAAACCGGCTGACCTTCTTAAGGTTATCAAAGCTATTTAAAATAAAAAATGAAACCTCAGATTAGTACAAAAATTATAGAGATTAGTAAAGAAATTATAGAGATTAGTAAAGAAATCATAGAGATTAATATAGAAATTATATAGATTAGTATAGAAATCATATAATAATCTGGATTATACATATGAGTAAAATCAACGTGTAGAAAACACCATTATGAATGACTCGGTGAACAATCTGGGATATAAATTATAACTTATTTTTAAAATTCGAAGAACAAAAAGATTAATCGTTATGAATAGCGGTTAATCTTTTTTGTTGTGCCAGAGCATTATATTTCATTATAGAATTGGGAATATTAGATATATCGTGATTTTATCACTTAATTATTTACCTAGAATTAATAATAACAAAGCAAGGAGATACCAATGGAAAAGAACGAATCTAAAATAGAGAAAGAGAAGGAACAAAAAGAGAAAGAGGAATTAGATGACGGTAAGATCAGAGAGTTTGGGCAGACAACCCTCGTCAATGAAAAGAGAAAATCAAAAATTCATCTGCTGTCTGTAATTGGAGAGATAGAAGGACATGAATGCCTGCCTCAGCATAATAAAACTACAAAATATGAACATGTATTACCCCAGCTGGCCGCTATAGAAGACAGTGCGGATATAGATGGATTATTGATTCTGATAAATACAGTAGGCGGTGATGTGGAAGCAGGACTCGCTATTGCAGAAATGATAGCTTCCTTAAGTAAGCCAACGGTATCCCTGGTGCTTGGAGGAAGTCATTCCATAGGCGTACCTCTTGCTGTTTCAGCCCAATATAGTTTTATAGTACCTACAGCAACCATGATCATCCATCCCGTTCGTATGAATGGGACAGTAATCGGGGTGTCTCAGACCTATGACTATTTTGAAAAGATTCAGGACAGAATACTGAATTTTGTATCAACTCATTCTAAAATCGAAAAAGAAGACTTAAAACAGCTGATGCATAATACCAGCCAGTTAGCAAAAGATGTAGGATCAATATTAATTGGGCCGGAGACCGTGGATAAGGGAATTATTGATGAAGTAGGAGGCATTAAGGAGGCATTAAAGAAATTATATGAAATGTCAGGAAGAGGTGAAGAAATTTGATTTATTCGGTAACACCGCTGGAAAGAATCTACACAAGTAGAACACAGTCTGTATTAAATACCGGTAAAAATGATGGTAATAGCGAGAATGAGTCGACTGCTGTAGAAAGGTCTGATTTTGCTGTAGAACACGGTAAAGTTTATACCAGGCGAGAAGGGGACAGCTATATCATAGAAGGAATTCAGTCTACCGATATGGAGGATTATCTGAAGACGGAGTATACTCCGGGTAATAATTTTCCTTGCAACAAAGGTTGTTAAAGGGTATAATAATTTTATGAATTTTCCTGAAAGGGCATTTATTGGATAATCCGTGGATTGTCTGAGCATGTCCTTCAGGCAGGCTGTCAAGGGCTCAGGAAGAGCAGTTTAATACTCAAGTCTTCCGGGTCTATTTTTTGAGTTTAGGGAGGGGTAGTTTTGGCTGCCGAAAAAAATACTAGAAAAAGTTCTTCCGGTCAAAGATCCGGGAACAGGTCGAAAAGTACCGCAACCAGGAAGAAGGCTGCAAACAGCAGAAATGTACATAAAAGTAAAAGAAAAGATCCTGTAAAGGATATGTATAAAGATGAAATAGCACTGGTATCAAGCCTTGTATTATCACTGCTTCTGATTTTAAGCAATTTTGATCTGAGTGGTATCGTGGGTAAATGGATTAATAGTTTTACCTTCGGAATGTTTGGCTTTCTGGCATATTTACTGCCGTTCTTTTTATTTTTCTCCGTTGCATTCGGAATAGCCAACAGAGGAAACCGGACTGCCAGTGTAAAACTCATAACAAGCATATCCATAACAGTAGTGTTGGCAGCGATTCTTCAACTGCTAAAGCTAACTACCGGTAATGGGGAGAATATGACTTTAACCGAAATCTACCGGATATCCTATCATGAGAAAAATGGAGGAGGTCTGATTGGCGGATTACTGTTAAGTTTATTCTATCCGCTGTTTGGGGCTGTTGGCTCCTATGTGGTTCTTTTTGGGATTATGGTCGTTCTGATTGTAATATTTACAGGTAAGTCCATATTTAAACCTTTAGGTGCAAAAAGCGAAGCTGCACTTATGCAGATGAAGGAAATGAAACGTTTAAGGCAGGAGGCAGCTTCTGAAGCAGACTACGAAGAAGAGGAAGAAGCACCTGAACCGAAAAGAAAAGCAAGAATCATATCCTTTGCGAAAGATAAAGCTCATAATGAGGTTAATGAAGAGGCAGTCCAAGGGATGAAAGAGGATGAGGGAGCTTCTGTTTCCAAACAAAAGCAGGGCCGGAAGAAAAAGAATGCCGATCAGAATAAAGAAGTGGTTGAAATGCAGGAGATTACACCGGTTAGTATCAATGATTTTCCCATTCAGCAGGCTGACATGGGCTTTATCCTGAAAGAAGAGAAAAATGATTTTACCATAAACGGCATGACTTCTCCGGAAATCAATAAAGAACCGGAAGAGACTGGGCGTGCACAAGAACCGGATTACCTGGATACCTTTGATATAAGTGCTTATATGGATGATAGTACCACAGAGATAAAAGAAGAAAAAGAAACAGAAACAGTGAATGAACCAGTTATAATCGGACAGGCTGCTGACGAGGATTTCAATACGGAAACCTATGCAGCAGATACACAGGAAGTATTTACTGATAATATAACAGAAGTCGAGCCTCCAAAACCTGTTGCAGAAAAGCAGGCATTACAGGGAGAAGAAGATTTATCAGGTCTGTCTGATGAAATGAGCCGAAATCAACAGGTACCGGAGAAAGCATATGTATTTCCGCCTTTGGACCTGCTAGCCAGGCCAAAAGGTAATGCCAAAGGCATGTCAGAAAAAGATTTAAAGGAAACAGCTGCAAAACTGCAAAGTACCCTGGAGAGTTTTGGAGTTGGTGTTAAGGTTACGAATGTAAGCTGCGGTCCATCAGTTACAAGATATGAACTTCTTCCCGAGCAGGGGGTTAAGGTAAGCCGAATAACCGGACTGGCAGATGATATCAAGCTCAATCTTGCGGCAGCAGATATTCGTATTGAAGCACCTATTCCCGGTAAGGCAGCGGTTGGTATTGAAGTACCCAATAAAGATAATTCTACAGTTTTGTTCAGGGAATTATTAGATACAAAAGACTTTAAGGAACATCCTTCTGATATTGCTTTTGCAGTTGGTAAGGATATAGGCGGACAGACAATAGTAACGGATATAGGCAAAATGCCTCACCTATTAATAGCAGGTGCCACCGGCTCCGGTAAATCGGTATGTATAAATACCTTGATTATGAGTATTTTATATAAAGCAAAACCCTCAGACGTGAAGATGATCATGGTTGATCCCAAGGTAGTAGAATTAAGTGTCTACAATGGTATACCACATCTGCTTATACCGGTTGTTACCGACCCGAAGAAAGCTTCGGCTGCACTTAACTGGGCGGTAATGGAGATGACGGAGCGTTATAAGAAATTTGCCGATCTGGGTGTAAGAGATGTTAAGGGATATAATGAAAAGGTCGCTCAGGTGGAAGAATATCAGGATGAAAAATATCAGAAGCTTCCCCAGATTGTCATAATTGTAGACGAGCTTGCAGACCTTATGATGGTAGCACCCGGTGAAGTAGAAGATGCCATCTGCCGTTTGGCACAGATGGCACGTGCTGCGGGACTCCATCTGATTATTGCGACCCAGAGACCTTCCGTAAATGTTATTACCGGTCTTATTAAAGCTAATATCCCATCAAGGATAGCCTTTTCCGTATCCTCAGCTATTGACTCCAGAACTATTATAGATGGTGCCGGTGCTGAAAAGCTTCTTGGTAAAGGTGATATGCTATTTTTCCCTTCCGGTTATCCGAAGCCGGTCCGGGTACAGGGAGCCTTCATCTCCGATAAAGAGGTAAGTGAAGTTGTCCGTTTCCTCACAGAGGAAAACAGCGGAGCTACATATAACGAAGATGTGGCGGATAAGATTGCAAATGCACAGGTAACGGAATCAGCCGGCGGAGCTGGCGGCGGCAGTGAAAGGGATGATTATTTCATTGAAGCCGGTAAATTTATAATAGATAAAGATAAAGCTTCAATCGGTATGCTTCAGAGAGTATATAAGATAGGCTTTAACAGGGCGGCAAGAATCATGGATCAGCTGGCAGAAGCCGGTGTGGTGGGACCTGAAGAAGGTACCAAACCCAGAAAGATTCTAATGTCCCTGGAGGAATTTGAACAATATGTGGACGAATACTACTAAAAGTTCTATAAAGGGTTGTCTCATAATCAATGAGTATCTTAATAATTCCAAATTTTCCGTAATCCATGAATGGTTTACGGAAAGTGCCAGGAAATATTTAGTCGAGCTTAAGCTCAAGACAAATGCGGAAATTCCCATGCTTCTTGGCGGTGATTCCGGACCTGAAGATTTGAAGGGATTGGATTTTGTACTATTCTGGGACAAAGATATCAGGCTTGGAAGATTTCTTGAAGGGAAGGGTTTTAAGCTTTTTAACTCAGCAGATGCCATAGCTTTAAGTGATGATAAGAGCCTGACACATATGGCATTGGAACGAGCGGGTGTTCCTATGCCTAAAACTCTGATAGCGCCTATGACTTATGAAAATATCGGCTATACTAATCTGGATTTTCTCAAACAGGCAGAAGCTGTTATAGGGTATCCCTGTGTGGTAAAAGAATGTTTCGGCTCCTTTGGCCAACAGGTTTATCTGGCCTCTAACAGAGAGGAATTGCTTGAAATAACGAAGAAAATTGGTGGTAAACCTATGTTATTTCAGGAATTCATAGAGAACAGCAGAGGAAGAGATTTAAGACTCCAGGTAGTAGGAGATAAAGTCATCGCTTCTATGTACCGGTATTCTGATCAGGGAGATTTTCGTGCAAATATAACGGCAGGCGGCAAAATGAAACCCTATACCCCTACAAAAGCACAGGAGGACCTTGCGCTTTTATGCTGTAGGACACTGGGACTTGACTTTGCAGGTGTGGACCTCTTATTTGGTAATAACAGTGAGACACTTGTTTGTGAGGTGAATTCCAATGCACATTTTAAGAATATATATGAATGCACCGGAGTAAATGCTGCCGATGCTATTTTGGAACATATACTATTAAAAGGCTCGGAAGTTGATTTTAGAAAATGAAAGACTGTCTTTAACTGGGGTATGGCTGTAACCTGTATGTGCCAGGCAGGACGTTACAATCTGTGAACTTTTATGAGATATAATAAGGTTTGATTTTTCAGCTTATGGTACTAAATGCTTCGCTTTGTATTATCCCAGAGTACCTGCAAAGTAAGGTGTGCAGAATGGTACAATGAATTTTCGGAAGCTCTGGTACTGTATAAGCATAGGAACAGGATAGAAAGAGGTTATTATGACTGGGTGGCTAATCTATGGACAAAGGGATGCCGAAAAGAATAAGGGATATATAGAATTTTATAGAGCAGAAGGGAAGAACCTGGGGATTGATATTGAACTTATGTTTCGTGAGAACATAGAAGTAGGCATTAGAAATAATTCCTGGTTTATCCGATATGAAGGGAAAGATTGTAGTAAACCTGACTTTGCTATTGTAAGAACTATTTACCCACTATTGAGCAGGCAACTTGAAAACCTTTCAATTCCTGTTTTTAATTCATCAGAAATTGCTCGTATCTGCAATGATAAAGCTAAAACCTATCAAAGTGTTGCCGGGCTTTCGATTCCAATTATTGATACTACATTTGTAGAAAACACTGCGATTAGCAGGAGATTAGAGAATATCATAGAGCCAACGGTTATTAAAACTGTAAGCGGACATGGAGGAAGCCAGGTATACCTCTCCCTGCCAAAGTGTTCACCCGCAATGCCGGATCCCTATAAAGAGATAAGACTCTCAGAAACTGCACGTGAGGAGATTCTTGCTGGAATCGGATATGAAGATTGTGTGATGCAGCCATTTGTTTCCGGCAGACATCAGGATCTGCGGGTTTATGTCATAGGGAAAGAGATAATTGCTGCTATTCTACGCACGTCGAATGATGGGTTTCGGGCAAATTTTTCTCTTGGCGGCAACGTCAGAGAATATGAACTATCAAGGGATGAAATAATTACGATTCGTAAGATCATTGATCATTTCGAATTCGGTATGGTAGGTATTGATTTTCTTATTGGTGATGAAGGGGAACTTATCTTTAATGAAATAGAGGATGTAGTGGGAGCCAGAATGCTATATCATTGTACGGATATAAACCTGGTGAAAAGATATCTTTTGTTTGTTATGGGGAGTTTGTAAAAAAGGTTGTAAAAAGCAGGTTTTTCGCAAGGGGACGGCAAGTTGTACCAACCAGAAAAACGCATGCTTCGATTTCAAGGTATAAGAAGTCCTAATTCTCTGGATAATTTATGCTTGACATGATATACAACAGATAACTCGCTTCGCTCAAACAATCTGTTGTATATCATAGCATAAATTATCCAGAGAAAAAGGACTTCTAATACCTTTCCATAGGCGCATTCGTTCTTTCTGGTTGGTACAACTTGCCTGCATTCGTATGGGAACGGGATGTATGACATTTTAATATCCTAAAATATGGAAAAATAAATTAAAGCCTTAAAACCTATTATTAAAATCTATAACTTAAAATCTAAAATCTAAAACCAATAACCTAAAACTTAAAACCTAGACCCTATAACCTTAGACCTAACCCTAACCCTAAACCTTAAAATCTTAAAAATAAAGAAATAAGAATTAAATTTATAAACTACTGATACTGCCTTGTGTATCCTCATTTATTACATTTTAAATAGCTGGGGTATACAAATAATATAAATGTACAATGTAGTACTAATTATGCTTAATGAAACCTCTGATGTCTCTTTAGATAGCAGAAGTTTATACAGAACGTAAAGGCGGTAATTCTTTAAAAGAATTACTTGACATTGTAAATATCCTGTGTTAATATTTCAACAATTTATAACACTTATGACAGGGGAAAATTGTACGGGTATTATCCGATACAACTGTGAATGAAGATGAATCCTTTAATGCTTACCTTACTGAATAGGGACGATGATATGCAGCGCTTATAGCTATGGTCAAGTGACCGTGGGTATAAGCGCTTGTTTCGCTTGTACCCACGGTAGCAGGATTCATTTATGATATCTTAATAAATGCCACCCGGGTATTTTTATACTAAAATACCTGGGTGGCATTTTTTTTAAGGGGGTGATAGCATGCAGCATATAGATTATGCTGTAGGAGATTATACAGGAATTAAGAATTAAGAAAGAAGAGACCTGTGTTTTAATATTCCTAAAAGAACAATTTCAGAGAATAATAGTTAGAAATGTGTACTAGAAAAAAGTGATATGATAAGTATAAAACATATATTCACGTATATATAGCAAAATTCGTATTTGGATAGTTGAACATTCCTTCCAGCAAAAAGAATGTGCAATAAGAAAGTACAAATAAAAAGTGAAAAAGGAAGTGCAAATAAAAAGTGAAAATAGAAAGTGCAAATAGAAACGACAAAAGAATGCACAAAAAGGTACAATAAGCAGGTATGATATTAATGAGGAATAAATAACTATTTTAAGCTATGAATTGTGGAATATATAATCATATATTAAAATAATTTTCACGAAAGGGTTTCATATGAATAATATAAATGGCAAAATCAATCAATTAATAGAGGAAAAGGAATTACAGAAAAAACTAGGAGAGACTGTAATTTTTACTGGCTCTGTCTATAAAATTCGTAAAATGAGCGGTTTTTCTTTTATTATAATCCGTACAGCTAGAAATCTGATTCAGGGTATTATGGAGACAAAGGAAGGAATTTATACGGATTTATGTGAGAATGCCTGTGTAAAGGTTACAGGACTTGTACGAAAGGAAGAAAGAGCTCATGCAGGCTTTGAGATTGACATTATGGAACTTGAAATATTGTCACTGCCTGCGGCTGAACCTCCTGTTGTAATAAATAACAAAGAGCTAAAAGCTTCACTGGAAACCAGGCTGGATTATCGGCCCTTTACGCTGAGAAATCAAAAAGAAAGGGCGGTGTTTAAGCTGCAGGAAGGATTTCTGGCAGGTGCAAGAGAGTTTTTAATGGCACAGAAGTTTACAGAGATACACAGTCCAAAGATTGTCTATTCCGGCGTTGAAGGCGGTGCCAATATGTTTAAACTGGACTACTTCGGAAGAGATGCTTATCTGGCACAGAGTCCCCAGGCTTATAAGCAGATGATGGTGGGCGTTTATGACAGAGTGTTTGAGATCGGTGCAGTTTACAGAGCCGAGAAGCATGATACTGCAAGGCATTTGAACGAATATATGGGACTTGACCTGGAAATGGGATATATCAATAACTTTGAGGAAATCATGGAAACAGAAACTGCCATGCTGCAAAGCGTTATGAATTATCTTGCGATCAATTACAAAGAGGAGCTGGAGATTCTTAAGGTGGAACTCCCTGTTATAAAGAGCATACCCTCTATAACCTTCCATGAAGCGAAGGATTGGATAAAGAAAGAGTATGGAAGAGAAATTAAGGATTATTATGATTTCGAACCGGAAGAAGAAAAGCTCTTATGCCAGCTTGTAAAAGAAAATAATGGCAGTGAATTTGTATTCGTTACTCATTATCCTACTGCAAAAAGACCTTTTTATGCCATGGAAGAGGAGGGTGCACCAGAAGTAACCAAAAGTTTTGACTTACTATTTCGCGGCATAGAGGTAACGACCGGCGGACAGCGTATTCACGATTATAAGACACAGATTGAGAAGCTTAAGAAAAGAGAGATGAATCCGGAAGCTTTTGAAGGTTATCTGATGCTTCACAAATACGGGATTCCTCCTCATGGTGGTTTGGGTATGGGAGTGGAACGATTTACTATGAGCCTTTTAAATAAGACAAATGTCAGAGAAGCGGCTCTGTTCCCCAGAGATATAAATCGCCTGAATCCCTGAATCTATGTAAAACTACTTTGAGTGTTAAATCTGACTTGTTATTTAACCAGCTAACTTAACCAGCGTAAGTAGTTTTACATTTCCGGGGTCATAGAGATTAAGGGATATATTACAAATTTTCAAGGGCAGTAAGGAATTCTTTCGGGTGATCAATAACTGTATCAGCCCCTTCCTTTTCAAGAAATTCCCGTCCTCTGAAACCCCAGGATACACCGATGCATTTAAGACCTGCATTATGACCGGTATGAACATCGACATCAGAGTCGCCTACAAAAACTGCCTGTGACTGTGTTGAACCTAATTCCTCAAGTGCAGTAAACACAGAGTCAGGAGCAGGTTTTGTAGGTACACCTGCACGGTTACCGACAGCAACGGTGACATAATCAGAGAAATAAAGTTTGCATAAGTCTTTTACAGCACTGTCATATTTGTTAGAAATAACAGCTACTTTATAACCTTTTTCTTTTAAATCTTTTAATAAAGGCATGATACCTTCATATGGTTGTGTCTTGGAATTAACATGTGCGGAATAGTACTCCTTATTCAGAGCCAGGCAGGCTGCTTTATCTTCTTCTGTAGTGCCGGAAGGAACTGCTCTGTCGATGAGTTTTACAACTCCATTTCCTATGAAATATTTTATTTCATCCAATGTTCTTTCAGGAAAATTTAATTTTCTTAAAGCATAATTAACGCCGTCAGCAATATCCTCTAAGGTATTTAACAGGGTTCCGTCCAGATCAAATAATATAGTATCTGTCATTACCTTTGCCTCCTTGGTAAATAATTAAATATTATAACCCTTTTTTAGAGTATGGTCAAAACAAATATATTAATAAAAGGACTTTGGAATTATAATGAATTAACCTCTTTTATTTCATTATGAATTTGTTATAATAGAAGCATTGAGAGTAGTTAATAAAACATAATCTACACCTTGCTTTGTGGCAGTGTTACATCTGCGGGCAGATGCAGCTTGCAATGGAAGCCGGTGTGGAAATAAAATGCAATTGCCACTTATGGTTTAAGCGCGATAAAGTGCGAAGGGCGGTTAGGGCGTATAAGAAATGGAGGATTTATGTTAACAGATATTGAGATTGCACAACAGGCAGAGTTAAAGCACATAAGAGAAGTAGCTGGCTTATTGGATATAGCAGATGACGAACTGGATTACTATGGTAAATACAAAGCAAAGTTTTCCGATGAACTTTGGAATAAGATCAAAAATAACAAAGACGGTAAACTTGTACTTGTTACTGCGATTAATCCTACACCTGCAGGTGAAGGGAAGACTACAACTTCCGTAGGTTTAGGACAAGCTCTGGTTAAACGAAATAAAAAAGCTGTAATAGCCTTAAGGGAGCCTTCCCTTGGACCCTGCTTTGGTGTAAAGGGTGGAGCTGCCGGTGGCGGTTATGCGCAGGTAGTACCCATGGAGGACTTAAACCTTCATTTTACGGGAGATTTTCATGCCATAACCTCAGCCAATAATCTGCTGGCAGCTATGATGGATAATCATATTCATCAGGGAAATGCTTTAAATCTTGATCCAAACCAGATAGTATGGAAGCGGTGTCTTGATATCAATGACCGTGTACTTCGTAATATTGTTGTTGGACTTGGCAAGAAGACAGATGGTGTGGTTAGAGAGGATCACTTTGTTATAACCGTAGCCTCAGAAATCATGGCGATTTTATGTCTGGCAGATGATATGGATGATTTAAAGGCAAGGCTTTCCAGAATTATTGTGGGTTATACCTATGAAGGACAGCCTGTTACAGCAGGAGAATTAAAAGCAGTTGGAGCTATGGCAGCTCTTCTAAAGGATGCCATTAAACCTAATTTGATTCAGACACTTGAGAATACCCCTGCAATTGTTCATGGAGGACCTTTTGCCAATATCGCACATGGCTGTAACAGCGTAAGGGCTACAAAAACTGCTTTAAAACTGGCTGATATTGTAGTAACAGAGGCTGGTTTTGGTGCAGATCTCGGAGCAGAGAAATTCTTTGACATCAAATGTGTCAGTGCAGGACTTAAACCGGATGCAGCAGTTCTGGTTGCAACTGTTCGCGCCTTAAAATATAACGGCGGTGTAGATAAGAAATACCTCAGTAATCCTGATTTAAGCGCTCTTAAAAACGGTATTGTAAATCTTGAAAAGCATATGGAAAATCTAAAGAAATTCGGAGTTCCTGTTGTAGTAACCCTAAACCGTTTCTCTTCTGATTCTGATGAAGAACTTCAGTATGTTAAGGATTTCTGTTTAGAAAGAGGCTGTGATTTCGCACTCTCAGAAGTATGGGAAAAGGGAGGAGAAGGTGGACTTGCACTTGCAGATAAGGTTATAGAAATACTGAATACCAGGGAGAGTGAGTTTAAACCTTTATATACTCTTAATCAGCCGTTAAAGGGTAAAATTGAAGCAATTGCCAAAAACATCTATGGTGCAGGCACAGTAACTTATGATCCTCAGGCAGAGAAGATGCTTAAGAAAATAGAAGAAATGGGTTATGGAGAGGTACCTGTCTGTATGGCTAAGAATCAGTATTCCTTATCCGACGATGCTACAAAACTTGGAAGACCGGAGGGCTTTAACATAAATATCCGTGAAGTATATTTATCAGCTGGTGCAGGATTTGTAGTTGCTATAACCGGAACCGTTATGACAATGCCTGGATTACCTTTTGTACCTGCTGCAGAAGGAATCGATGTAAATGAGGCTGGGGTTATTACGGGGTTGTTTTAATAACAAAAATGTCGGGATCACTATAATTTACTGAAAATTGACTGTTATTGCAACCAGTGGATTAAGAGTAGTAATAATAGTATAGTTGAGTTTTTGGTTTTAACTTCACCAGGTAGCTGCTTACATGTCTTGCTGACTGTGTTTAGATACTTGGTGAAGTTTCAATTTATATAGCTGGTATTATGTTATCTATACTCCAATATTGTTATCATCTGTAGGCAATGCAGGAAGATATAGGTGGCGTTATGTTAATCTAAACTGGGTTATTAAGCGATATTAAGTGTAATTTCCCAAAGTCTCGGCTTAGCTATCTTTAAGGTTTGCTTATGCATATTTTTTCGCAGCATTGTATGATATAATAATGCTAAAAATCAGATCGATACCGATTAGGATCATTGAAAAAATGAGACTTGAAACGTCTGAAAAAAATAACAGATTTCCAACAGTCATAACAATACCCATAATAATAAATGAAATACCCCCAAGTTTCTGAGACTCTTTCCAGGTCTTTTCGTTCTTCATACTCCAAACGGTCCTTAAGCCCACTATACTGTTCCTTTTGCATTTTGGCATATAATTACCAATAACCACGAAAATCAATCCGAAAACTGCAAACAATAACTTAAAAAGATCAACAGGCAATTCCTTTAAATTCTCAACTGAATTGAAGGCACTGTAAAGCATAAATATGTTAATAATATGAAAGATTACAAGTGAGCAAATACCGGTGATTATTGTTACTCTTTCGTTATTATTATTATTATTGACTTTTTCCTCTTTTTTGCTGGAAGATCTTCCGAGAATCAGCATAAAATAACCAAAAGTTATAGTAATGAATGGAATTATCAAAATTTCAAATTTACTGCCCATACGGTCGACTTTATTGGCACCGTTATAATGTACCGGTATGATGTCAGGAAGAAAGAACAGGCAGATTATTGTATATACAAGGGGCAGAAGCATTAATATATAATATAATTTTCTCAGTTTATTCATGTTGTTCCTCCTTTAAGTCAGTAAACCACATAATGATCTCATCTAATATGGTGGCATCCAGTTCATAATAAATAAAATTCTTATATTTTGTCTCATAAATTAAGTCGGCTGCCTTCAATTTTTTCAAATGATAGGAGAGTGCAGCAGGTGTCAGATTCAAATTCTCAGCAATTTCACCAGCCGATAATTTTTCTTTCTTAAGCAGCTTCAGTATATCTCTTCTGACGGGTTCTGACAATGCGCTGAAAATTTCATGCAAACCCAAGAAACCACCTCGATCCTTTACTCGATTTTATTTAATTCTATTTAAAAATAATTTTAATTAGATTATAATCCTTTTTTTATTTTTTGTCACTTACTTTGTTTTAATTTATGAAATACAAAAATTTATCTGATAATAAAAGTCCTGTTTTAAGTTTAAGATGAACTCAGGATTTTATCAACAATAGAAAGAAGAAAGACGCCGGCATGTTCTGACCAGACCCAAAACAAGCCACACCAATATGCATTACTGGGCAGAGAATACCTGCGATGAGCAATTATAAAAATGTAGTAGAAGTCCTTTTGTCATAAGATTGTTATACTATTTCCGCAATCACTGCGTATATTTAATTATAAAGCTATAATTGAGTTTATGAATGAGGCAGGAGGTTCAAAATGGAAATTGTAAAAGTAAATTTTGAGTATTCCGATGATGTAACTGTGATTAACAGGGAACAGTTTGACGTACATATGAGATTATATGAAGGTTATATCAATAAAATCAATGAGATAGACGCACTGTTGCAGGCGGATACTGGTATTGATGAAGCGAATTCTACTTACAGTGAATTCCGGGGGATTAAGAGAGGAGAAACATTTGCATTAAATGGTGTAATCCTTCATGAACTATATTTTGAAAATATCGGTTCTTTAAATAATACACCCAATGAACAGGTGCAGCGTATGCTTTCCAGAGATTACGGAAGCTTTGACAACTGGATGGCACAGTTTGTTGCTACGGCGAAATCAAGCAGAGGCTGGGCTATTCTTTGTTATGACCCAAGATCAGATTCATTTCGTAATGACAGCTTGGATGCACATGATTACGGAAATATGTCAATGTCAATTCCTTTACTGGTATTAGATATGTATGAGCATGCTTATTTTCTACAGTATGCTGACAATAAGGTAGAATATATCAACCGATTTATGGAGAATATTGACTGGCAGGTGGTAGGTGAAAGAATGGAACTGCTGCAATAAAGGGTGGAAATGATAGGAAAATTCTGATATACTAGATATAAATTCATTTATAAAGTACATAAAGAGAAGAGGAGGAAAGAAAATGGGATTTGTAAGAGGTATTTTCGGACCGGGACGAAAGGAAGTCTGGAGTGAGTTAAGCCGTTTGATAGGTGCGGATTATGTAGATGAAGGATTTTTTGGAAAGAACAAAGTGATGGCCCGTGTTAAGGAATGGACCATCACTTTGGATACCTATACTGTTTCCACCGGAAAAACCACCGTTACCTATACACGTATGAGAGCTCCCTATGTGAACAAAGATGGTATATGGTTTAAGATTTACAAATCAGGTTTTTTCAGTGAATTGGGTAAGCGGTTGGGAATGCAGGATATAGAAACCGGCTTTCCTGAATTTGATACGGAATACATAATCAAAGGAAATCATGAGGATAAAGTAAGGGAACTTTTTTCTAAGACCAGCATACAAAAACTCATTGAATTGCAGCCAAGATCCTGTCTGGAAGTAAAGGAGGATGAAGGCTGGTTTGGTGAGGATTTTCCAGAAGGGGTGGATGAGTTATATTTCAGTGTAGCCGGAGAAATTAGGGATATTGAACTTTTGAAAGCTTTATTTGACCTATTCTCTGATGTTCTGGAATATATGTGTGAGATTGGTTCGGCATATGACAGCAATCCTAATTTAGAACTTAAATGAGATAGGATTAGTAACCACATTGTTCTGTTTCAAATTCATTATCTGAAAATACATAAGCTGTTTCCGATTGAAGAAAGCGTGCTGCATTTAAAGCTATCATCTGTGAAGGCACAGCGGTATTTCCATCCGGCAGAATAGGAGAGACCGAAAGGTCTGCAACTTTTAGATTGGCAGTTCCAAAGACATTAAGGTAACCGTCGGTTACACCTTCTGTACTGTCGACTGCCATTCTGCACTGTCCGCCGTAATGATAGGCAGCAGAATAACTGGCTTTTATATAGGAGGACAGAATTCGGCGCTTTTCTTCCCAGTCGGCTATGGTGAAAATATTTTCCGGGGGATAAACAATACGGTATATGCCCTCCGGGTCTATTTCTTTGGCAAGGTCAAAGATTTTACTTACCTTTATAAATTGATCCACCATGAATTCCAGATCATCTGCAGTTGTCAATGGATTCAGGCTGACTGTTGGGTAAGCTGTGGGATCACTGGTATTTATAGTCATAAACCCTCTGCTGGAAGCATTTAAGTCGATTAATAGCAGACTCATAATATTAGAAGATTTATCGCTGTCAAACTGCCAGTGATTTGTCAAAACCTCTTGTATTGGTAAAAAGACTGAGGTCGCAATGCCGATAAGCTGTAAACGGCGTGATCCCTCTGAATCTTCTGCAAATGCCCCTAAAGATATGGGCATATCCGGATCCGCGTCCATAATGGATAAAAGACGATCTGTTTTAATTTCAATTCCCATACTTGCGTCAAAGTGTGACATAAAATTACGTCCTACGTTAGGGTTATCAACGATGGTTGTAACACCAGCAGCTTCCAGTTCTTCTCTGGCTCCGATACCGGAACGCTGCAGTATTACGGAAGAAAAGATTCCGGCACTTAATATAACACCCTTTCTTGCGTAAGCTCTTTGGGTAATCCCATTTCTTATATATTCCACACCACAAGCAGTTGGTATCTTAAACTTAACCTGAAACAGTATCCGATTAACGGTTGTTTTTGTAAATATCACAAGTCGTCTTGAATACATTCCGTATTCATCCGGTAGCACCAGATCTCCCTGAGTAACAACTGTAGCATTTAAATACCCTGTAGTTGTAGAAGAACGAAGATATTCATGGTTCATCCAACTTTGTGTAAATTGTGTTTTTGTAAAAGCACAGCCTCCGATTCCGGTATTATAATCTTCAACAACCGGCACTTCATAAACGGTTGAGACTGCTTGTGCCAATATCTGATTTATACCTTTATCAGGAATATTCTGCTGCCTTATCTTTATTGGCCCATCATAACCTCTGAGTTCAGGTGTCTGACTTAATCCATCATAAGTCTCATTTTCCATGAAAAGCTGATATACCTCCCTGTAACCCCAAGGAGCACCCGTTATTGCTTCCCATCTGTCAAAAAGTCCCTGACTGCCCCGAACAGCAAACATAGAGTTGGTTTCTGAACTGCCACCGATAACCCTGCCTCCAGAAATAAGCAGTGAACTGTTTAATTGTTCTTCTGAATTGGTCAGGATTTGAAAGGAATACCTGTTATTGGATGAATTAAGGGAGGCATCAGCTATGGAAGCGCTGCTTAACTCGCTGCTGCGATTCTGACCGGCTTCAAGAACCAGTACGGAATTGGTATAACTATCTGTTAATTTCTTTGCAAGAACACCTCCGGCTGTTCCGCCTCCGATGATTATATAATCAAAAATCAGCTTTTCTGCCATATTATTCCTTCTCTGAAAACCTGCAGATTATTATTTTCAATAATAAAATAATATAAAGTAGGACCTGGTTAACAGATTTTAAGATTATTAATTATTTTATGCGTATATCAGATTTTGGTTATAAAGTTGAGAATTGTATTTAAGGAGCATTGCAGATAAAATAATTAATAGTAGTTCAAATATAATAGTTGGAATAGAATTATAAAAATCAAATAGAAAAACAAAAAAACATAATAGATTCATTTAATTAATGAAATGAAAGCTCTTTGATAATTTAATCAAAGGAAAAATTTAAGAATTTATTGACAAAGCAATAATATAGCAGCATAATGATAATATCAAAAAGATAATAACAAACATTGAGATATGAATTGAAAATGTAAAAAGTTCTTAATAGCAATAAATATAATTATTCGAAGAAAATACATCATTCCAGAAATACTTCATTTAAAATTAAATGCTTCAAAGAAAACACAAAGCCTCAAAGAAAATACAAAGCTTCAAAGAAAACACAAAGCCTCAAAGAAAATACAGGCTTAAAAAAAATACCAAGCCGTAGGAAAATACGGGCCTCAAAAAATACCAAGCCGCAGGGAAAATACCAGGCCTCAAAGAAAATACAAAGCTTCAAAGAAAATACAAAGCCTCAAAGAAAATACAGGCCTCAAAAAAATACCAAGCCACAGGGAAACTACCAGGCCTCAAAGAAATACATAGATACAAAGAAAAAACAAGGATGGTAACAGCCATGAAGAATCAAAATTTAAACCAGGAATTGCCCAGAGATAAAAGAGGATTAACGGAAGAAGAATTTCTGGCAGGATATAATCCCGCAAAATATGAAAGACCTTCTGTTACAGTGGATATGCTTATTTTTACTATAAGGGAGCAGGAAAAGAATAATTACAGGAAACTTCCGGAGAAGACCCTTAGCCTGTTACTTATTCAAAGAGGTGAGCATCCACATCTTGGTAAATGGGCATTACCAGGAGGCTTTGTGGGTATGGAAGAGAATCTTGAAGATGCTGCATTAAGAGAGCTGGAGGAAGAGACGGGACTCAAAGATATTTACCTGGAACAGCTCTATACCTGGGGAGATGTTGGAAGAGATGCAAGAACCAGAGTAATCAGTACTTCTTATATGGCGTTAACAGACAGTAAATCCCTGGTGCCTAAGGCTTCGGATGACGCTGCAAATGCAGCCTGGTTCAGTGCAGAGCTTAAACTTAAGGAAGAAAAGAAAGAGAAATATGAAAATGGATATAAACTGAAGCAAACTTATAAACTTATACTTACAGGTGAACAGGAAATTCTGTCTGCCGGTTATGAGATTACGAAAACAATAGGTAAAGGCACCATCCATACCGAAAGAAGGCTTACGGAATCCAATGGCCTTGCATTTGATCATGGCAAGATTATTGCATATGCCATAGATAGGCTGCGCAATAAGGTTTTATATACGGATATCGCCTTTCATTTAATGCCGGAATATTTTACTCTTACGGAATTGCAGCAGGTTTATGAAGTGCTGCTGGATAAAGAATTATTAAAAGCTAATTTCAGAAGAAAGATAGCAGATATGGTACTGGAAACAGAGGAATACCGGACAGATGCAGGCCACAGACCCTCAAAACTTTATCAGTTTAACAGATATTGATTAATCACAAGCGCAGACCATTGCGCAGAAAGGCAGGTAATTATGACACTTGCAGCAAAGGAAAAATTACTGAAAGACAGTCAAAATACTTTAAATGAAATCTATGATATGCTGTATTCTGCTAAAAGCATATCCTTACAGGAATTACAGTCAGACAAGACAGCTCTGATTATGGTTGATCTTATTAATGGTTTTACCAGAGAGGGAGCCCTGCAAAGCGCCAGAGTGGAAAGTATATTAAAGGAAGTGGTGAAGCTTCAGCAGGCAAGTATAGATAAGGGGTTTGAGATTTTGGCATTTGCCGATAGTCATAGTGAAGCTTCACCGGAATTTGAATCCTATCCAACACATTGTCTAATGGGAACCAGTGAAGCTGAAGTTGTAACTGAATTGCAGCAGGCAGGCGGATATCAATTGATTCATAAGAACTCTACCAATGGTTTTCTGGAAGAGGAGTTCCAAAAATGGTTATCCGAAAGACAGATAATTGACACATTTATTATTGTCGGAGACTGTACTGATATCTGTATTCAACAATTTGCCATAACCTTAAAGTGCTGGTTTAACAAAGAGAATAAGAAAGCAAGAGTGCTGGTTCCAATAGACCTGGTAGAAACCTATGATCTTGGAAGCCATAATGGAGATCTGGTTCAATTGATGGCACTATACAATATGATAATAAATGGAGTAGAAGTGGTACGGAATATTAGTCTGGATATTCAGGAATAGGTTATCATGAATAAACAAAAGGCTGTTTTTCAGCAACCGTTTATGGGCTATAGAATCCAGGGTTACTTACGAAAGGATATATTATGAAAGACGAAGGAAAAAAACTGCAATCCCTTGAATTAATTGAGAGATTAAGAAGCGGCGAAAGGCAGGTTCTGCGGGAAGCCAGATGGCTGATGTATCTGGCAGTTACTGCTCAGGAGAATATTAATCTGGAAAGGCTGCATTCCATGGAAGAAAAAAGCAGCAGTTATATTTGCGATTATGTAGAACGTACGCTTCATATACTGGATAACCTTAAGGTGCCTGAGCATATATCCTCTTTGGTTGAAGAGGTACTTATCTGGTCTGAAGTTGCAAAGGGTGGTACGGATTACTTTCGCAGACGCTGGCTGAAACAGGGTATAAACCTCTTTGTCCACAACAAAGGCTCAGCGGAAATATATCTAAAAGATGGAAAAGCAGAAGAAAGAGAAAAACATATAATTTATACTCTTATAAGCACTCATGGGTTGATTGGGCAGTACATCAGAGGAGAAGTTTCTCTTAAAGAGAATAAACCTTTGACTGAGTTGATTGACAGAAGGTTTGTAACAAAAGAGGAGCTGACCCTTATTTTAACAACCCTAAACCACTGTATCATATCAGCAGTAGATACTGACCTTTGGGAGCAAATTGAAGCAGAGGCAGTTGCGGCTATAAACCGTATCACAGCAGGTGATCTTGAAGATGATTATAATATACGTGAACGGCTGAAACGTCTTAGAAAGACATCAGTGCTAAACGGTGAGGACTTTACAGCAGCCTATGATAACCTGACGAAGGAGAAAGCAGTATTAACTGCTCTTGAGAAACTGCTTCATAACAGGGACTTATGGTTTGTTGAAAGTGCACTGTATGATTTTACTCTGGAGGAATTCATAAAGATCTTTCTCCTTACCGGCAAAGAATTAAAGGATTCTGTTAAACACATCAGCTTTGAACCCCTTATGAAAGATATCTATTACCAGCATGAGGGTAAAAAGCGTATTAATATATACAAAAAACGCATACTGGAGCATTATCTGTCAGGTATGACGCTTGAAGAGATTCTTCTGGAAAAATACCGGGACAGTCCCCATGTTTCTCACAGAGTAAGCCTTTATAAGGAACTGGATGATACCCTTTTCTTTACCTTTGAATATTCTCCGGCAGGAGAGAAGCTGATTGAATTCTGTGTGGAGGCAGAGAAGGCTGATGTCCTTTATGAAAGTGCAATAATACTTCTCTTCGATCTCTTTGGTTTGAGAAAAGATAAATATGACAGATTCTATGAGGAGGAAACCTATTTAAGCACCATGAACCAGAGTATTGATTATAAGAAAATAATCTTAGAATATCTGACAGGTGATAAAATCATTGATATTGGTCCCGGTGGTGGTGCCTTAATGGATCTGATTGAGGTAAATGCACCGGATAAACAGGTCATAGGAATTGATATTGCCCAGAATGTACTGGATAATCTAAAACGTAAGAAGCAGCTGGAAGGTAAGAAATGGGAGGTTATGTATGGAGATGCACTGAATCTAAGCCAGTATATGGAGAAGAACAGTGTGGATACCATAATCTTTTGTTCCATACTCCATGAGCTCTTCTCATACATTGAATACGAGGGAAAGAAGTTTAACTACGATACCCTTGCAGCGGCTTTTATAAGTGCCTTTGATGTACTGAAAACCGGAGGCAGAATCATAATACGTGATGGAATAATGACAGAAGAAGCTGAGGAACAGAGGATTATACGTTTTTTATCAAAGGACGGAATGGAATTCTTAAAGCGTTATGCAGAGGATTTTAAGGGCAGAGATATTAGTTATAAAGTCATCGGACATAATGAAGTAATACTTCCTGTAAATGATGCAATGGAATTTCTGTATACTTATACCTGGGGAGAAAAATCTTATATTCATGAAGTGAATGAGCAGTTTGGATATTTTACACCCTTGGGTTTTGAAAATTTTATTACAAAGGTCTTTGGTGATAAAGCAAAGATAATTGTTCTAAAACACTTTCTGCAAGAGGGATATACCATAGCACTTTCTCAGAAAATTGAATTTTATGATATAAACAGGAATACAGTAAAGCTTCCTGACAGTACCTGTCTGGTGGTAATTGAAAAGATAAGATAAGGTTTCCTGACTTAAATATTGCATACTGTTGCTTCGTTTTTTAGCCATTTCAATCTAAAGTTTTGATTAAGCTCATAAAGTATGCGGTATGTAGGGATTACAAGGAGCAGAAGTGGTAGAGTCAACAACTCTTTTCATGGTATACAATAGAGATAATATATGTATAAAATAGAAACCATGCAGGGGATTTGGGAATTTGCTCGAGTGGAGCTTAAAGCTTTTAAGGTAGATACGGGAGGATAAATGAAGCAGGAAACAGTCAGACTTGAACAGGCAAGAGAAATACTGAAAAAATATTTTGGATACAATAGTTTCAGACAAGGACAGGAAAGGCTGGTGGGCAGTCTTCTGGAAGGGAAAGATGTACTTGGGGTAATGCCTACAGGGGCTGGTAAATCTATATGCTATCAGGTTCCGGGCATCCTGTTTCCGGGTGTTTCACTGGTGATCTCACCTTTAATCTCCCTTATGAAGGATCAGGTAGCAGCATTGAATGAAGCAGGTATTCATGCAGCTTATATCAACAGCTCCCTGTCTGCCAGGCAGGTAAGCCTTGCCCTCCAATATGCCAGAGAAGGTAAATATCAGATGATTTATGTGGCACCGGAGAGACTGGAGACACAGGAATTTCTTGACTTTGCATTAAATACGGAAATAGCCATGGTGGCTGTGGATGAAGCTCACTGTATCTCACAGTGGGGACAGGATTTCAGGCCGAGTTATCTTAAAATAATTCAATTTATCGAGTTACTGCCCAAACGGCCAATTCTCTGTGCTTTTACAGCTACAGCCACAAAAGAGGTTATGGAGGATATCAGCTGTATCCTAAAGCTTCAGGCTCCGGAAGTGGTTGTGACGGGTTTTGACAGAGAGAATCTCTTCTATGAAGTAAAAGCTCCGAAGGATAAAACAGCAGTTGTAATGGAATATTTGGAAAGTCACAGAAATCAATGCGGAATAATTTACTGCAATACCAGAAATAACGTAGAGGAGCTGTGGGAACTGATTAACAGAGAAGGCATTCTGACTGCTAAATACCATGCCGGATTGCCGGATGGTGAAAGAAATCAGAACCAGGAGGATTTTATATACGATCGGAAGCCTTTAATGATTGCAACCAATGCTTTTGGAATGGGTATTGATAAGTCCAATGTTCGGTTTGTCATTCATTATAATATGCCAAAGAATATGGAGAGCTATTATCAGGAGGCAGGGAGAGCAGGGCGTGATGGTGAGCCTTCTGAATGCCTGCTGTTATACAGCGGTAAGGATGTAGAAATCAATAAGTTCCTTATCGAAAAGGGTAATAACAATGAGGAAATAGATCCTTATGCAAAAGAACTTATCAAAGAGCGTGATATGGACCGGCTTAAGAAAATGACTTACTATTGCTTCACAAAAGACTGTTTACGGGAGTATATTCTAAATTATTTTGGTCAATACGGAGACAACGCCTGTGGTAACTGCTCAAACTGTATAACAGAATATGAAGAAACTGATGTAACGGAACTTAGCAGAGATATTACGGGTTGTATTAAAGAAAGCGGACAAAGATACGGAGTTAATGTAATTATAGCGACCTTGCTTGGGAGCCGCGCAGCCAAACTAACGGCTAACAATATGGTCAATTCCAGCTATTATGCTAAACAATCCCATCATCAGGAAAGTTTCCTAAAGCAAGTGTTTAATAAACTGATAATAGATGAATACCTGTTTGCAACAAGTGATAAGTATTCTGTGGTGAAGCTAAATCGTAAAGCTTTAAATCTTTTGGAAGGAGAAGCATCAATTATTATTAAGACCTCAAAAGCCAATACCGGCCATCAAGATTCTGTTGATAAGAACAACGGTAAAACCAGAGGGCTGAGACGTTCAGAGGTATTAAATTCCAAAGGACTGGATTTATTTGATCACTTAAGACAGGTACGAACCGCCATAGCAAGGGAAGAAGGTATGCCGCCTTACATTATCTTCTCAGATAAGACTCTGACAGATATGTGTGTAAAATTACCTTTTAACAAAGAAGAAATGCTTAATGTAACAGGGGTTGGTGAGAACAAATACCAAAGATTCGGAGAAGAATTCATACAGGCTATTCTTGAATATACTAATGGCAGAAAAGAAATTTATGCTTACGAACAACCGGTAGAACCAGAAGCAACAACAAAAAGTGCTGTGCGTACCAGAAAAGCAAAAGAAGAGTTTTATCTGACGGAAGAAATGAAAAGCAATTTTATACCGGAAGTAAATCTTTCTATCAGCCAGTTTACAGATAAGCTAAATGAAATGCGGGATGAAACTGTAATGAAGAGACTTACTTCTGTCAGCATGACAACTTTACTAAAAGAAGAGGGGTATCTGGAGGAACGGTATAACAATCTTCTTGGAAGAAATGAAACCTTTCCCACGGAAAAAGGCAGGAAGGCAGGGATTATAACAGAAAGCCGATTAAGCCAGAAGGGTAATGAATATGAGGCCGTTGTATACAATACCCATGGGCAGAAACTTCTATTAGCATTAGTGGCTGAGCAAAAAATTCGGAGGCTATAAATTGATGTATATACAAAACAGAAATCTGATAATCAGAGATGCAGCTATAAAAGATGCCGAAATTCTTTGTCTTTGGTGGAATGACGGCAGGGTGATGGCACATGCCGGATTTCCTAATGGAATAGGTATCTCATTAGAGAAATTACAGAAGCAACTTGCTATTCCAGGGGATAGTACAGTTAACCGTCTGATAATTGAAGCGGATAATAGAGCAATTGGTGAAATGAGTTATAGTAATACAGAAGATGGTAGTGCGGAAATAGGAATAAAAATATGCGATGAAACCCAGCAGGAAAAGGGGTATGGACGAATATTATTATCCATGCTGATCAAAGAATTGTTCCGTACAGGGTATACAAAGATCTTGCTGGATACGAACCTTAATAATACAAGAGCCCAGCATATATATGAAAAACTGGGTTTTTCGAAGGTGAGAGTTAATAAGGATGTTTGGAAGGATCAGTTAGGAAGATTACAAACCTCTGTTGATTATGAACTGACCCAGGCAGATTTTATAGACTTTACCTAAACTGTGTCTGAAGCTGTTGTACCAGTTTGAACGTTCAGAAGGTTGCAATGAGCATTCAGACATGCTGCCTTAATGTTACCTTAAGACGTGCTGTCTTATAACATTGTAAAAAGTATATAATGGTATTCGATTTTATGAACTTGAGAAAAAATGGTGAAGATATTCTCCGCAGGGATTGTATAATTTGGTAATGGCATTGCATAAATGTTTTGGTTTTTTTATTCACAGTTGAAATATATTACCTTGCTTTTACAAACAATAAATCTTACATAGAAAGGGTGATGTTTTATGAGGGAAAGCAGATTTTTACTTAGGCATTTATGGAGGGTTCGCCAGCAATAAAACCCTCCTGAATATTATGGGAGGTAAGCTAATGCTGATAGAAAGAGTTGAAATACGTCCTTTTGGTTATGAGGATTTATACAGATTTAATGAAATGTTCTCCACTTACTTTCGAGAGGATTTTAAGATTGAAATTTCGGATGCTAAGATAAATGTTATATGCAGTGAAATAGCAGAAAGTGTGGCTAGAAAGATTACCTGGATGGACATGCTTTTGGTTGACAGCAATTTGGCAGGTTTTATCTACTATCAAATCGATAATCCTGAAAGTGATTGGTGTGAACGGGAAGGTTGGGGATTTATAAGGGAAATCTATATTAAAAGCAATATGAGAGGAAGAGGCCTGGGTACGAAATTAGTTGCTGGAGCTGAAAAGGAACTTTATAATAAAGGAGTCCGGTATATTTATCTGACCTCAGATGAAATGGGGCAATTTTGGAATTTTTGCGGTTATAAGAAAACTGATAAACTCAGTGATATAAATCATGACCCTATATATGAAAAATAAAAGACATCAAAAAATATCATTAACAAAAATATCACTAAAACAAAACGTTTCATTAATATTTAATTCATTATAATAAGAAAAACACTATGAGTATATCAATTTCTCATAGTGTTTTTCTGTCTGAAGACTTACTGTTTATGTTTAGGATCTCTTAAAAGCTTGTTCGCAATAAACGCAGCGATATACTCCTTTTCCTTTATCTGTAAGCTTAAAGATATGGGGAAGATCCTGCTCTATTGAGGTTATGCATCTTGGATTCTTACATTTGATAATATTGGTTACCTTATCCGGAAGGTTCAGGTTTCTCTTTCTCTTAATCTCACCGTTTTCAATAATATTCACAGTGATATTTCTGTCCAGAACGCCCAATATATCCAGGTCCATATCCAGATTGCCATCTATTTTAATGATATCTTTTTTACCCATTTTATTGCTTTTGGCATTTTTAATAATAGCAACACTACAGTCCAGCTTCTCGAGATTAAGATAAGAATATATCTTCATCGCTCCGCCAGCCTCAATATGGTCAATTACGATTCCTTCATTTAAACCGCCGATATTAAGCATTAAGCCACCTCCAATAATTTCATGATCAAAGCCATTCTGACATATACACCGAATTCAGCCTGTTTGAAATAAACTGCACGTTTATCGTTATCCACTTCCGTTGCAATTTCATTAACCCTTGGCAGCGGATGGAGTACCAGCATATCTTCCTTTGCCAGGGTCATTTTCTTGCTATCCAGAATAAAAGAGTCCTTTAAGCGTATATAATCCTCTTCATTAAAAAAGCGTTCCTTCTGCACCCTTGTCATATACAAAAGATCAAGGCTTGGTAGGACAGCTTCCAGATTCCTTACCTCTTCATAAGAATTTTCAGAAGTATCCAATACTTCTTCTCTTAGATAGGCAGGTATTTTCAATTCATCAGGGGAAATTAAAACAAAGTGGATATTTTCATATCGTACAAGAGCATTAATGAGAGAGTGTACCGTTCTTCCGAATTTTAAGTCACCACAGAAACCAACAGTTAAATTGTTAAGTCTGCCTTTTAATTTAGAAATGGTAAATAAATCTGTTAAAGTCTGGGTGGGATGATTGTGACCGCCGTCACCGGCATTGATTACTGGAATAGAAGAATAAGTAGAAGCAACTAAGGGAGCGCCTTCTTTGGGATGACGCATAGCACAGATATCAGCATAACTGGAGATAACCCGGATGGTATCGGCAACACTTTCACCTTTTGCTGCAGATGAAGAATCAGCAGATGAAAAACCTAAAACATTGCCGCCTAAGTTAAGCATTGCGGCTTCAAAACTTAATCTTGTTCTCGTACTTGGCTCATAGAAGAGAGTTGCCAGTTTCTTACCATGGCAGATATCCGAATAATTCTTTGGAGCATTAATAATATTGCCGGCTAATTCCAGAATATCCTCTAATTCTGTTACAGATAAGTCGAGGGGACTAATAAGATGTTTCATGACTACCTCCATTGACTGTTTATATTTTCATTCAACTGATTATTATACTATATAGTCTTATAGATTACAACTTTAAAATTTTCTATAAATCAGAAAAAATCTCTCTAATATTCAGGAAAAGATTTGTTATAAATAAGGAAAGAAGTTTCTGTCATCCTGGAAAGTCCATAAAAGGATAATTTGGAAAGAACGCGAAGTTATTGTCTTTCAATTCGGACTTTTCATTAAAAATGTACAAGTTACCAAAAAAAGTAATGAGTAAATTGTATGATTGTATGGTGAAAATGCGAAGTGTTTCATTAAATATATATAAAAAAGTTGAAATATCCAATTGACAAATAGGATAGGGTGCTATATTATAGTTATATGAAATCGGTTACACACATTGTTGCATTGTACAAAATGATGAAGGCGAATTTTATCAAAATGTGTAATCGGTTGCATATTTATCAATAAGGAGGAAGGTTTATGATTAAAAAAGTAATGAAAAGATCAGTAGCGGTAATAGCCATCTTTTCAATGCTGGCAGCAGCAATGACTGGCTGCTCCAAAAAAGGTACGGAAGAAACAGTTAAGCCAACAGGAGAAGCTGTCACTGCCGAGCCGACAGAAACAACTACACCTGCAGGAGAAGCGAAAGTCCTGCGTTGGGGAACACACTGGCAGGCAGGTCTGGATCCCAATTATCAGGATCCTACTACAGGGGAATACACAATGGATGAAGCCTCCAGACAGGCATCTTTAGCCGCATTACAGGCAGCAAAAGAACAGCTTAATGTAGATGTGGAATTTGTACAGTACGCAACAGATACAAGAAGTGAATTGATAACAAGCGTACTTGCAAATAATCCTGTTTGTGACATTGCAGTCCTTTGGGGTGGTTCAGAAAATACGATATTGTCACAGAATATTTTACAGCCTCTTGATGATTATGCGGATATGTTCTCTGATTCCGAGTATTCCTGGATGTTTTATGATAAGTTATATGGTCACAACTATTTTCTGACTTCCAAGCAGGCTTTTATTCCAAGATGGCCATTAGTATATAATGCAACCATGATAGAAAAAGTAGATTCCTTAAAAGACAGTGAAGGAAAAACCATCTATCCTACGGATCTTTTCCAGGATGGTAAGTGGACCTGGAGTGCCTTTAAAGATTATCTTTCAAAAATCCAGAGCTTTTATGCAAATACAAAAGCTCCGGACGGTACTGAATTTGATACTGTTAAAGCTTATGAGACAGATCACCGTTTTGCCGGACTTTCAGCTACCTTTGCAGCTGGCGGAGAAATTTATGGTGCCAACGGTTTAGCTGCTGATTCCAAAGAATCCTTAAAAGCAGTTGCATATGTAAAAGAGCTTATGGATGCAGGAGTATTAACAGAGTGCGGACTTTATGACGATGGTTACACACCTAAGTGGTTACAGGGTTCCAATGATTTTGGTGCAGGTGCAACTGTATTTACAGACAGTGCTGACTGGATCATTGCCGGTGCAGCTTCTGCAGCAGCAGACAGAGGTGAATCCATTGGTATCGTTCCCTGGCCAAGACCCGATGATATGGCTGCAGATGACCCTAACTACAAACAGGTATTAACAGTTGGTGACAGTATGGGTATCTTAAAGGGTGTTGATGCTGAAACAACGAAACTTGCTCTTGAATTCTTAAAGGTATATTACAGTACATATTATAAGACCCTTGGCGGTGTTGACAGTGTTTCTGCCTATAAAGACAGTGCAGCAACTGCACAGGCTACTAATTTAGGCTTTGATATCTTTAATGAAACTTATGGCGATGACCTGTTAAAGACGTTCCAGTATATTGCGAATCAGACAGTACCCAATGACTACTCTGACCTTCTTGGTTTCCGTGTGGTTTGGGATGACATTTTAGGTAAATCTTTTTACGGTGTTGATGGTTATGCCTCCTATGATGTATCTATCGCAGCCAATAAGAACCTGTTTACAGAAAAAGCAGCTAATATGGAAGCGATTCTTTCCAGTGATGAGATCAGAGATAATATTGCTCCTTCCATTTCAACGTCTACAGCACTTGTATTCCCCGTTGGAACAGATCCAAAGAGCGTTGCCTTCTCTGATTATGTATCCATTGAAGACGCAGTAGATGGTGTGCTTGATGCAACAACTGCAACTTATGACTATTCTGCAACTGACTTTACAAAGGTTGGAAGCTATGGCGACGGACTTAAGGTTAAGATGGCTGATAAATCCGGTAATGAAGGCAGCATGAACACAACAGTTATCGTATTTAATCCTGATAATAAAACTGCTCCTGTAGTTACACCTGTTGAAGGTTACCGTCAGATTAAACTGGATGAGGATGCTTCCAAGATCTCCTGGAAAGGTGATTTTATAGCAAGTGCACTGGATGCAGACGGACTGGATGTTTCTGCTAATATTGCAGCAGATATTTCAAGCCTTGATACCTCTACACCAGGAGATTATGATGTTGTGGTTACTGTAACAGACTTTGCAGGAAACAGCAGCGAAGTAACCTTAACTGTCACAGTTGGTGAAGCTGAGTAATTGTATAAGTTGAATCAAGCTTTTGTAACTTTTCAGGCATGAAGATACCATATATTCAAGTGTTTTGATACTTTAATAGAAAAAAGTTCAACTTAACATATCTGAAGCGTAGATGTCGTATGAAAATGTATTGTATTTTGTATCCCTCTTGTAAGTACGATTTTTCCCAATTGGAGAGAGAGAATTATACAGACTAAATACACAGTAATTTAAATTAAAATCTGGTTGCTGTAAATTAGCCCTTAAGATACTGCTGCAGTATCAGGCCGGTTTACAGCAACCGATTTATAGTGGAAGAGAGTGATTTATATTTATTTGCTAAATTTATCTGGAAAGGCACAGGTATCAGTATGAAATCGAAGAAGTCCTTGATAGTTCTCATAGTAGCCGTTCTTGTAGTAGCTGCAGCGGTTATTGCCGTGATTTTGAATAAGGATCATTCTAAGGGAATGAATGCAGTTCCAGCTTCAAATACAGTTGTTTATGACACCTCTTATAAGAATTATCTTGACCAGAATGGCTATGGCGGAACTACCCTGGAAGCCAGTCTGCAAATAGATCTTAAAGATTATCAGTCAACTGATGGAATGACGGCAGAAATTCAGGACAGCGGCCTTGTAACAGGCGACAGCGGTTCAATTACCTGGACTTTTACAGCCCAGGAAGAGGGTTTTTATAATCTTGAAATCGGATATATCCCGCAGCCGGGTACTACTTCAGATATTCAGAGAAGGCTGCTGCTCAATGGAGAGGTCTGCTATGACGGACTGGAACAGGTGGTATTTAAACGTTTTTGGGCTGATGAAGCTATTAAGAGCAAAAATGGTAATGAAATAAGACCTAATACCAATGAAGTATATAAAGAAAGCAAAGTTTTCGTGGAGGATGCCAAGAGAAGAATAGGCGAACCCTATGTATTCTATTTGAAGAAAGGTACCAACACTTTAACCTTAGAAGCCATCAAGGAGCCTGTAGAATATACCTCTATTGAATTCAAAAAAGCGGAGCAAGCACCGGATTATGCATCAGTGATTGATTCCTTAAAGAACCAGTATCAGGTGTATGCAGGAGAGAATATCGTAGGTCAGGCGGAACGTTCTGAGGGCGGTACTTCTTATATTGAAAAAAATTCGTCTTCTATTAATATTCAGAAGAATTACTCTGATCCTTTATTGTATCCATATCACCCTTATAAGATTAAATATAATACCATAGGAGCAAATAACTGGAAACAGCCGGGTAATTCTATTTCCTGGGATGTCGTTGCTCCCAAAGAAGGGCTATATGAAATAACCTTTAAAGGAAGACAGAGTCTGAAACGAGGAGTAACCTCCGTTAGAAGATTATACATAAATGGAACTGTTCCTTATGCGGAAATGAATGCCGTTAACTTTGACTACAGCAGTGATATGGTTAATTATACGGTATCACAGACCGATGGGACACCTTACCTCTTCTATTTGAAAGAAGGAACGAATACCCTTACCCTGGAATGCGTAATGGGTGATTTCGGAAGTGTTATCAATGATGTGGAAGAGAGTATGTATGCTTTAAATCAATTATATCTTAAAGTTACCCAGATTACCGGACAGACTCCGGACAAATTCATAGATTATCAGATTGCAAAGAAAATACCTGAGTTTCAGGAAATTATGAGCACCGAAGAGGTAAGGCTGAATCAGATAATTGAAAAGCTGGTAGCTATCACCGGCGAGAAAGGTGAAAATACCAGTCTCCTTGAAAAGATGGCAGTCGAAGCCAAAGGTCTTGCTAAAAATCCTGAGAGTGTAATTGTGGAAGTTACACAGCTTAAGGAAAATATCTCAGCTTTGGCAACCTGGCTGGTTAATATTTCGGAAATGCCTCTTGAGCTTGACAGCTTAATCCTGTCAGCACCAAAAGCAAAGCTACCAAAAGCAAAGAGTAACTTTATAGAAGGAGCTTATTATGGTACAATCCGTTTCTTTTCCACCTTCTTTTCAAAGAGCAGCCAGATAAGCCAGTCGGAGAGCAGTTCCGATTCCAATACCATTAAGGTATGGATGGTAAATGGAGGATCGGCAACCAACGTACAATCTATCGGCCGTGAACAGGCTCAGATCATTCAAAATCTTATAGATGAGAAATTTACACCGGAAACCAATATTAATATCGACCTTCAGTTAATCCCTGTTGATGTTGTATTAAGAGCTGCACTTGCAGGTAATAGCCCTGACGCGGTAATCGGTCTTAACCAGGCAACATTACAGGATTTCGCAATGCGTGGAGCGGTAGTGGATCTGTCAAAGCTTGAGGGCTTTCAGGAAGCTACTGATAAGTATTATCAGAGTGAATTGGATGCTGCCAGGTATCTGGATGGAATCTATGGTATTCCTGAGCAGGCAGATTTTATGATGCTCTTTACCAGGGATGATATCTTAAAAGCCGTTGGCGCCAAGGTACCAAAGACCTGGCAGGAGGTGAAGGATATTCTTCCGGCCTTAAAGAAAAATAATTATGAGTTCTTCCTTCCCAATGCTTCTGGAGCACCGAATTTCTATCCTTCTTTGGTATATCAGTTTGGCGGAGACTTATTTAAGGGTACCGGCAATGATTATGGTATCGCAAGTGATCTTGGAACAGATGCTGCCATGGAAGCATTTAAGACCTATACAGATTTCTTTACCAATTATGGCTTTAACCCTAATGTGGATTTCCCTACCAGGTTCCGTACCGGAGAAATGCCCATAGGTGTGGTTAAATATACTACCTATTGCCAGTTGGAGGTATTTGCACCGGAAATCAAAGGTCTTTGGTCTTTTACCACATTACCGGGTATAACAGATGAAAACGGTCAAATAAATAATTCTTATGTTTTAGAAACCATTAACAGTGCAATCCTCAATACTTCTGATAGAAAAGAGGATACCTGGAAATTTATTAAATGGTGGACGGATACAGAAACACAGCTTCAGTATGCCAATACGGTAGAATCTGTTATGGGAACCTCTGCCCGTTATCCGGCTGCGGATCCGGAAGTTATTAAGAGATTACCCTGGAGTAACGCAGAACTTACTCAGATACTGGCGCAGTTTGAAGCTACGGAAGGAATACCTGCAGTTCCCGGTAACTATATGCTTACCAGAATGGTACTGTATTCCTTCAATAATGTTGTAGCAGAGGGTGCTAACCCAAGAGAGACCCTGTATCTTAACCTTAAGACCATTGATAAGGAGATTACCAATAAAAGGCGGGAATTCCATCTGTCTGTTGAAGAGTAGCAGACAACAACTTATCATTACGGTTTTTCAGCTATAAAAATTATGAAGGAGGAATTTCCTTGAAAAAGAATAAAGAGCCGTTTTCACTGGTATGGAAGCATCATAAATACAAGTATTTACTGATTGCACCATTTGCTATTGTTTTCTTGGTATTTACTTTGATTCCTGTTGTCGTATCTATCGTATTGAGTTTTACATCCTTTAATATGGTAGAAGCGCCAAGTTTTAACGGTCTGTCAAATTACATAAATCTGCTGGTCAGGGATGATGTATTCCTTATAGCCATCAAGAATACCTTACTGTTTGCATTGATAACCGGACCAATCAGCTATATCATGTGCTTTCTCTTTGCCTGGATGATCAATGAGCTCCCCCCGGTGCCAAGATCTATTATAACACTGGTATTTTACGCACCTTCTATCTCCGGTAATGCCTATATGATCTGGAAACTGATATTTTCCTCTGATACCTATGGATGGGCAAATGCCTGGCTGTTAAAGCTGGGATTTATACAGAGCCGTGTCATGTGGTTTGAAACAGCGAAATACGTAATGCCGATTCTGATAGTAGTACAGCTATGGTTAAGCCTTGGTGTCAGCTTCCTGGCCTTTATTGCAGGTCTTCAGAATGTGGATAAATCCTGGTATGAAGCGGCTGCTGTAGAAGGTGTCAAGAACCGTTGGCAGGAGCTGTGGTATATCACCCTCCCGTCCATGAAACCTCAGCTGATGTTCGGTGCCGTTATGCAGATTACGGGATCCCTATCGGTTTCCCAGATATCCATCGATCTGGCAGGCTTCCCTTCTGTCAGCTATGCGGGCCATACCATACTGACACATTTACATGACTACGGTAATGTCAGATATGAGCTTGGTTATGCATGTACGATTGCAGTCGTTCTGTTTTTTATCATGCTTCTGTGCAATATCATTGTCCAGAAACTGCTTCGTAAATTAGGCTAATACGTGCGCTGTGGCGCGCAGATGGGAGTTAATAGAATGAAAAAATTATATAAGTTTCTTGTATCAAAACTGCGTGCAAGAAAATTAAGAAGAAGAAACCGAAGCCTTATGGGAGATATGGGTCTTACACTGGTGCTTGCTTTCTTTGGTTTATTCAGCCTTTTCCCGCTTATATTCACTGTGGTAAACGCCTTTAAACCATTAAGCGAAATATTTATTATACCTCCTAAGATGACGGTGGAGAATCCTACCCTGAATAACTTCTTTGATCTGGCAACAATCGTTGAGAGTTTTAATGTGCCTTTGTCCAGATATATTTTTAATACCGGTATGATAACCTTTCTTGGTACCTTCGGAACGGTGCTGCTAGGTTCTATGGCTGCTTTTCCGCTGGCAAAATATACTTTTCCCGGTTCCAGGGCAATGAGTAACATCATCGTTTATGCACTTATGTTCAATGCTTCCGTAACAGCTATTCCTAATTATCTGATCATGAGCAGGCTTGGAATGATTGATACCTACTGGGCAGTTATCCTTCCGGCAGTAGGTTCTACCTTAGGACTCTACCTGATGAAGAACTTTATGGTGCAGATACCCGATGAAATGCTGGAAGCAGCCAAAATTGACGGTGCGGGGGAATTTAAGACCTACTGGAGTGTTGTTATGCCTTTGTGTAAACCTGCCTGGATTACACTGGTTATCCTGTCCTTTCAGCAGATGTGGGGTACAACAGGCGGTGTATTTATCTATACGGAAGAATTAAAGCCGGTAACTTACGTGCTCCAGCAGCTGGTAAGCGGCGGTATATCCCGAACAGGCGTATCCTCAGCCATATCCTTTATCATGCTGTTGGTTCCTGTTTCGGTATTCGTGCTGTCCCAAAGCAATGTTATTGAAACTATGGCAACTTCCGGTGTGAAGGGTTAGGAGGAAATGTTACGATGAAGAAAAAAAGTTTACTAATCCTGCTGGTATTCCTGCTGGTGTTCCTTCCAACCAGAGTTTATGCTGCCGATGGTAAAAGTTATGATTATGATGGATATACCTATAATTACTGGGGAAATGCCGTAGAAAGTCCGGCTGCCTTCCAGCTTGATACTGTTATTGATGAAGCTGATATGGGGGGAATCAAAGTACAGGGCTTTAATGATGTGGATGCCAGTGCAGATGGTCATATATTCCTTGTGGATACCCTTGAGAGCAGAGTTAATATAACCGATCAGAACGGCAGTTTTATAAAATCCTTAAAGGTCATCCGGGATGCTGATAATAAAATCGTTATAGATGAGAGTGGTGCACAGTTGGTATTTAATGCCCCGGAAGGTGTATTTTACCAGGAGAAAAATAAAGAGCTTTATGTAGCGGATACTGGAGCGGAGAGAATTGTAGTCCTGGATGGCTCTGATTATACCTTAAAGCGGGTAATTAAAAAGCCGGAAAATATGGCAGGTGTCTCAGAATTCAGACCCTCTAAGATAGTAGTGGATAGTGCGGACAGAATTTATGTGGTTGTTCAGTCGAGCTATGAGGGAATCATTGAATTGAACCCGGATGGTACTTTTTCCAGATATTTTGGTGTCAATTCTCCTTCTGTAAATTTTCTGGATTATTTTTGGAAATCCATCTCCTCTGACAGACAGAAGGAGCAGATGAAGAAAACCTTTGCGCCTGCTTTTAATAATGTGGCTTTGGATTCAGACGGTTTTGTTTATGCGGTAACCTTTGATGCAGCTGCGGAACATATGGTATTCCGTTTAAATTCCGGTGGGAAAAATGTCTTAAGAGAAGAGGGAAATACCTTTGTTATAGGTGATATTCACAAAATGAATCTGAATGAGCAGAGTCAGTTTGTTGATGTAGCAGTAAAAGATTATGGAACCTATGCGGTTTTAGATAAATACAAGGGAAGAATCTTTCTCTATGATTTTGACGGACAGCTTCTGAATGCCTTTGGCTCCATCGGAAAAACAAAAGGCTCCTACTCAATGCCAACTGGTATTACCTGGTCAGGAGATAATCTGGTGGTTACAGACAGTGCTTTAAAATGTGCATATATACTAAAACCTACAGACTTTGGCAAAGCAGCCTTACAGGCAAGTAAGAGCTATTATTACGGCGATTGGGATGAAGCGTTGTTGCAGTTTGATAATATCCTTAAATTAAATGCTAATTATGAAGTGGCATATGTGGGTATCGGTAAGAACTATCTGATGAAGGATGATTTTGAAAAAGCCATGTATTATTTCAAACTTGGCAACAACCGTGAATTTTATTCCAAGGCTTATAATGGCCACAGAGGTGAAGTGTTGCAGGATAACTTTGGAATCATTGCTGTAATCTTCTTGGCTTTCATAGCCCTTATTCTATATACGGAAGTAAGATATCATAAAAAGGAGAGTGGACATAAATGAAAAATAAGATTTTTAAAGAACAACTGCATTATTTAAAATATGCAATGTTCCACCCTTTTGACGGCTTCTATGAGATAAAATACAGGGGAAAAGGAAGTGCCCTTATAGCCTCTGTTATACTGATACTTTATGGAATCATGCAATGTGTTTCCTACCAGTATACCGGCTTCGTTATGAATATGAATGCCATATTTCAAATGAACAGCATATCAATTTTTATTTCTGCCCTGTCTGTCTTCCTGCTCTTTACTGTGAGCAACTGGACGATTACCACCTTGTTTAATGGGAAAGGCAATATGAGAGATATCTATATTGTCTTAGGGTATTCTGTTGTTCCTATGCTGCTGCTTAATGGTGTGACCGTTTTTATCAGTAATTTTGTAATAACAGAAGAAGTGATTATATTAAGATCCCTGCAGGGAATCGGAGTGGTATGGTTTGTTTTTATCCTGTTGGCAGGCTTGTGCATTATTCATGAATATTCCTTTGCTGTTAATATCAAGACACTGCTGGCGACAGCCGTAGCTGCCTTTATTATCGTATTTTTAGGTATACTGTTCTTCTCCTTGATGGAGCGTATGTATTACTTTGTAATGACTGTTGCTCAGGAGATGGTAAGAAGGATTAATTGACAGTGCATAGTTTGCGATGCCGCATAAGTGGCATCATGTCGCTGGGAGGTGTTTGAAAACCGCTTATGCCATGCCGGGGTTTCGCTTTGTGAAAGCAAGGAGTGCATTGGGTTCTCTAACACGACCTAAGAGTGAAAGAAAATTTAAAGGAAAGGCTGCCACAATGAGCTTCTTTCACTCTTTCATAGTTGTGGCAGTATCGCAGGTCAGCCTGTGATATGCAATGGGTGTAAAACATGAAAGGATTAAGTGATATTGCGAACGTTTTAAAGCCTGTAACAGATAAGCTCCGTAAGATATATGCCAGACATTTTGCCCGCAAGATGATTGCAACGGTTCTGATACTGTGTTTAATTATCGGGTTATTACGCTATATACCGGTGCTTGGCGTCAAGGCTAATATTCTGCCTCCGGCAGATAATGCAGAACTGGCAGCAGCAGGAGAGGAAATACCTCATACGGCTGGAGAGGTTCTGGTAGCAGAGAGTGACTCAAAACAGCTGTATATCAACGCCGAAACAATGAATCTGAAGGTGAAAGATAAAAATACCGGTAAGTCCTGGTATTCAGCTGTCAACGGCAGCAGCCAGGCAGCAGAACTTGCACTTCTGACCATTTCCTATCTTGGCGAGGATAACAATCTTTATGAGTGGGATTCTTATACCTACTGTACCCAGCTGGGAAGTTATGTATTAAATAAAATTGAAAATGGTGTTCAGATTACCATGGACATCAATGAAGGTGAGTCAGAACGTTTTACAGAGTATTATCCCCAGAAAATGTCCGTTGACAGATTCGAGAATTTCTTTCTGGGCGGGATAAAGACTCTTGTTGATTCCGGTAAAACGGACCAGGCTACCGCTGATAAGTATAAAATGACCTTGGAACTGTTATACAAAAAGAGTATTACAGAAGAGGCTTATGCTGTTTCTTATAATGGAACACCTCCAAGGAGTGCGGTAAAACAGCTGATCAAACTGGCTGAATTATTAGGTTATACCAGAGATATGCTCATGGAAGACAGTACGGAAATGGGTCTTAGTGTAACCTTTGCAGAGCCGGCTCAGTTTAAGGTAGTTGCGGAAGCGGTACTTGAGGGAGATGATTTTGTATTCAGAGTTCCTACCCAGGAAATGGTCAGCGGAAATTCCTTCTATACCATCCAGAACTTAAAGGTGCTTCCCAATTTCGGGGCAGCAGCATCCAAGGACTATGAAGAAGGATATATTCTGGTACCGGATGGAGCGGGAGCGTTGTTTCAGTTTAATACCTTCAATGCAGCAGTTCCGGATTATATCAGACCGGTGTATGACAATGATTATTTAACGGACTATTATTTCGCGCCTGAATTTGGTGAAGAGCTTATGATGCCGGTATTTGGTATGACCTATGGTCCTATGGAGAATGCCTCCCATGGATTCCTTGGAATCATCGAAAAAGGTGCTGAAACCTCTTACATAAATGTTAAGCTTGGTTCCACTTCAAAAGACAGTGCCTCCTCCTATAATAAAGCCTTTGCATCTTTTGATGCCGCACAGTACAGCAGCGTTAAGGTATATGGACCCTATAGTGATAACAAAGCCTCCTACCTGGTGGATACCGGTGTTCTGGACGTGGATTACACTATTCGTTACAAGCTATTTCCCGGAAAAGTCACCTATTATGACATGGCAAAAGCCTATCAGGAATATCTGATGCAGCAGTGGGATGTGAAGGAGACAGCTTATCCGGAAAAAGCAAAATTATATCTGGACTTTCTTGGAGGAATTTCCTTAACCGAACGTTTTCTCGGCATACCTTATCAGTCCAGTTATTCCATGACTACTTACGAGGAAATGACAGACATATTAAATGACCTGCCGGGTATGGAACTGGCGCTTAAGTACACAGGTTTCTTTAATGGGGGTTTTGAGAATAAGTTAAACAATAAAGCGAAACAGGTAGCTTCAAACGGCTCTGAGAAAGAATTTGAGAAACTGAAAGCTTTGACCCAGGAACGTAACGCTGATTTATTCCTGGAGGTTAATCTGGCAAAGGTATATGACAAAGGGAACGGTTTCAGGGCAAAGAAGCATGCGGTATATGATTACTCTAACACACCTGCTACCATGTATCGTTATCTGTTGTCCTTAGGAATATTAGATGGTTATACCGGTTTTGATGTGAATTATTTCTATCTCCTTTCACCCAGATATCTAAACGGTGTGGTGGATGATTTCTTAAAAAGTGCATCGGAATACGATAAACTCTCCATCTCTGACCTTGCACATTATAATCTTGCAGACTATCGTTTCAAGAAGAATGTATCGGTTTATGAAGCAGGCCGAATCGTAGACAGGAATCTGGAGAAAATCTCTGAAAGTCATGAGCTGTCTTTGGAAAATCCTATGATGAAGAATCTGGTATATGGTTCTTATGCCGAGGATATTTCAAGAGAGAGCAGTGACTATGCAACCTTTTATACAACCATACCTTTCAGGCAGCTGGTGATGAATGGTCTGATACAGGTAACCACAGAAAATGTCAATATGTCCTCCAATAATCCGGCTTATTATGTACTACAGGCAGTTGAGCTGGGAGTATATCCAAAGTTTACCTTAACGGCTAAGAGTGATGATATCCTGCAGGAAAGCGCGTATTCCTATTATTACGCAACAGAGTATGAGAAACAGAAAGATACCATTAATCAGGTATACGAAGCATGCAAGACGGCCTGGGAGGAAATCGGAGACATGGAGATTACAGGTCATAAAATCCTTGGAGAAAATGTATTTCGTACGGAATATGCTTCCGGTGTTGCGGTTATTACCAACTATAACCTGCACACTGTGAACGCAAACGGTACTGATATACCAGCCCTTGGATATATTATTTCAGGAAATTAGGAGGAAAGAGGATGCGAAATATTTTTCCGTTAAAATACAAAACCAAAAGAAAGCTCAACGGCTTCCTCTATGTCCTGCCCTTTCTCATCGGTTTTTTATTATGTTTTGCCATACCGCTATTTAATACCGTAAGGTATTCCTTTAATACCGTAAGTGTAAATGACACCGGTGGTATGAAATTTGCCTACAGCGGTTTCAAAAATTATATTGATTTGTTTCAGAATGAAGTAACCACTACCGCACAGCCAATGATAAGGCTTTTTGCAGATCAGAATCTTTCCATACTCACCAATGTGCCCCTGATTGTAATCTTCAGTTTATTTATGGCACTTTTGGCGAATTTGAAATTTAAAGGAAGAGGGGTTGTAAGGGTTATCTACTTCCTGCCTATTATTTTCGGTCTTGAGGTTGTAACAGATATGCTTGCCATAACCACAGGAGGTGAATGGGTCAAAGAAAGCTCCGGACTATTCAGCGAAAGTTATATCAGTTCCTTGTTGATGCATTATACGAATATACCTAACAGCATTTTACTGCCGGTAATATCATACGTAGATAAGATCTTTGATGTACTTTCCCAATCCGGTGTACAGACCCTGATCTATCTGGCGGGACTTCAATCCATCAGTCCAAGCCTTTATGAGGTTGCTAAAATTGAAGGAGCTACCGGTTATGAGACCTTCTGGAAGGTTACCATACCCTCTATTATGCATATAACTTTATTTGTTACCGTTTATACTGTTGTTGATATGTTCTTAAAATCTCCTATTTCAGAAGAAGCCTACAGCTTTGCTTTTGAACAGAGTAAGATTGGAACCGGTTCTGCATTATCTGTAATTTACATATTAAATGTGCTCCTGGTTCTTGGAATTGTATTGTTGGTGTTAAGAAAGGTGGTAAAGAAATATGAAAAATAAGACTGAGAATGCCTCCTTTGGGCTTAAGGTATATCTGTTTCGCAAGAAATCAAAGAACATACTGCAGTCCGCCTTCCTTTTCTGTATTATTGTAGGTTTATGCTTTACGATTCTCTATCCTATCATACAGCTGATTCCTTCCATATTTTCTAACATTGAAGATCTGGGCAATCCGAATGTAATCTGGCTGCCTATGGAGTTCTCCATGACCAGCTTTAAGGCTGCCATTCGTTTTAGTATGCCGGAAGGTTTTATGACAATTGTTAAATCTGTTCTGTATGCAGGTTTGATAATGGGTATACAGGTGTTTGTTTCAGCAATGGCAGGTTATTCCCTGGCAAGAGTGAAGTTCTTCGGACATAAATTCGTATTTTTCCTGGTTATCCTTGTATTTTTGGTTCCCAGACAGTCACTGTTGCTGGCACAGTATATCTATTATTCACATTTTAATGCATTTGGTTTGCTGAAGTTCTTTACTGAGTCAGGTGAAATCAACCTGATCAACCAACCGGCAACGCTGTTTATGATTGCAATACTGGGTTTTGGTGTTCAGCAGAGTTTATTTGTTTTCATCTTCAGTCAGTTTTTTAAGAATATACCAAAAGAACTGGAAGAAGCTTCTCTTATTGATGGCTGCGGCTTCCATAAGACATATTTTAAGATTATGATACCCAATGCATTGCCTGCCATATCAACGGTAGCCGTATTATCCTTTGTTTGGAATTATGGAGATACCTACTTTACCAGCTACTTTAATAAGGATGGTCCATACTTAAGTTCAAGTCTTGCAAGGGTATTTTCACCGGCTAACAAACAGTTTGTACTGGGGGCAGTAAAAGTATGGTTCGATGTACCACTGGCAACAGATTTTGCTTTTGATGCCATTAAACAGGCAGCTGTTCTGATTTTCCTTATACCTTTGCTGCTGGTGTACTTTGGTGCGCAGAAGTGGCTGGTGGAAAATCTCGAGAATTCCGGACTTGTTGGCTAAAGGTATCAATAATTTAAATAGTTTAAGCTCTTCCGGTTATAAGATGAAAGCAAACATTTATTATGCCTTAAACCTGGAAGAGCAATAACAAAAAATGATTAATAGATGAGCATTTAAAACGATTTTCAACTGGTATTGCATTGCATAAATAATGCTTAATATCAACGCTTGATATTTTCGCTGAGGCAAGGCGAAGGAATGCAGGGTAGCGCGGCTCTTACGCTGTTGACGACAACCCAGTATCAGCGGAAATAGCAGGTGCTGAATTAAGTGATATTCTTGCAAGGCAGTTCCAGGATTCAGGAATACAAAATCAAAGATTTCGTATTCACGAAAGGGGCTATTATGAGAAAAAGATGGGGTGTGGCAGTTGTCTGCCTGCTTGTTCTGTTCACCGGCTGCGGGAGAGGAGCGAATTCTCAAAGAACAGATGCTCCTGCTACTGATAATATGTCACAGGAGGGTACAGCAGAATCTGAAACCAACAATGAAAACAATGATATAACAGGGGGAGCTATAGAAGTGAAAATTAACTTATCAGAGAAACATCAGATAATTGAAAGCTTCGGCACCAGCGGCTGCTGGTGGTCACAATATGTAGGCGGTTGGGATAATGAATATAAGGATACCGGACGCTCCGTAAGAGATGAGATTGCCATGCTTTTATTTGACAGAGAGTATGGTATCGGACTTAGCAGTTATCGTTACAATCTCGGAGCAGGTTCTGCTGACAGCGGTAAGGGTAAATACAATGACCCTCATAGAAGAGCGCAGAGTTTTGAAACAGCACCTTTTACCTATAACTGGAATAAGGATGCCAATGCTGTTTGGTTTATGAGAAAGGCTGTTGAACTGGGGGTAGAGGAAATTATTATGTTCAGTAACAGTCCGCTGGAACGTTTGACCATGAACGGAACTGCTCAGGTGACTAAGGGCAGTAAGGAGAACATCCTCCCTGAGAATTATGAGGATTTTGCCCGATATGTAATGGATGTGGCAGAGCATTTTGTAGAAGAAGGGATTCCCGTAAAATACATTTCTCCCATTAATGAACCACAATGGGAGTGGACTGAAGGACAGGAAGGGTGTCATTACGAACCAGCTAAAATTCCCAAGCTATATCGTGCATTTCTAACGGAACTAAATAGCAGACCGGCGTTAGAAGGTGTAGCGCTTTCCGGACCTGAGAGCGGGGAATGGAAGGGAGATGCTACTTTATATACCAGTGCCCTCTTAAATGACTCTGTTCTTGGAAGTTACTTTGATACTATCGATAATCATTCCTACTGGTCAGATACCGCTTCAAAGGTTTCCTTTAAGAGATGGATGGACGCCAACTATCCTGAGGTTAAGCTGCGTATGAGTGAATGGTGTGAAATGGTAAACGGCTCTGATGTTACAATGGATTCCGCCTTTGAGCTTGCAAGAGTATTACAGGAGGATCTTACGGTACTCGATGTGGTATCCTGGCAGAACTGGGTAGGTGTAGCCCCCGGCGGTTACCGTGACGGACTTATTTATGTAAACGAAGGAAAGAAGACTCTGAACCCATTAAAACGGTTATGGGGTTATGGCAATTACTCCAAATTTATACGGCCCGGTTATCAGAGGGTTGAGGTAGCTGACAGTACGCTGAAAGAATTTAAACCCGTTGCCTTTACCGGTACCAATGATAAAGGGAAAAAGGAATTGGTGCTGGTAGTTATAAATGAGTCCGATGCAAATAAAAAACTTTTGCTTGATATTCAAGGGGCAGTAGAATATACTGATATAAGTGTATACGAAACCTCAGAAAGCAGTAATTTAGACAGAATAACCAATGAAAAATACGGCGTGGGAGATGCAGTTGAGGTCGGAAAGCAATCTATAACTACAATTATTTTGTCAGAGGGCTGGTGATTTCTATTTTAGATGGCAACGACATGCCGAAGCAATTAACCATTTATGATATTGCAAAGGAAGTTGGGGTCTCCGCAGCAACGGTTTCACGAGCAATATCAGGAAGAGGTTATGTATCAGAAGCAAATAAAGTAAAAATTATGGAACTGGTTCAGAAATACAATTTCAGGCCAAATACCTTTGCCCAGAATCTGCAGGCAGGGTTTACGAAAACCATCGGATATATAGTCCCCCACATTGGTAATATGTATTTTGCAAATGTATATTACGAATTTGAAAAATGGGCTTCCAGCCATGGATATATGACCATTCTGTTAAATGCCAAAGGTGATTACAATCTGGAATCCAAATTCTTAAACTCCCTGAAGGAAAAACATGTAGACGGTATCGTCATGATGGGAGGGCGAATGGACGAGAGGAATCTTCCTGAGAATCATGTCAGGGAGATACAGGAGATGAGAAATATCGTCCCGGTTGTTTCCTGTGGCCCGGAAGCAGAACGTTTTGGCTGTAACGGTATTTATACCGATGATGTTAAAGGTGTGGAGGAATTACTTCTGTTCCTAAAATCCAGAGGTTATAAAAGGATTTGTTTTATCGGTGGAGGAGATCAGTACTATCCTTCCTATATCAAAAAGAAGACTGCTTACGCAGTTGGAGAGAAACTGGGACTTGATGTCTCGGTAAGATGGCTTACAGGCAATGACGTATTCAGCTTCAGTGCAGGTTATGACAGCTTGAAAATACTGATAGAGGAAGGCGGGCCTTTACCGGAAGTTATCTGTGGTATCAACGATTATGTTGCACTAGGAGCAGTTAACTGTGCTCTGGAGAGAGGACTGAAAATACCGGAGGATATAGCTGTCACCGGATTTGATGATGTCAGTATAACAACCATGACACCGGTTCATATAACATCCATCAGTCCAAGGTATGAGTACTTTGGTAAGAAGGTATTTAACAGCCTTCATAAGCTGATGCAAGCCAAGACCTTAACAACAGGTAAGACTTCTTTAATAAAACCTGAGATTATTATCAGAGGCAGTACGAGATAAGAGATTAGCCCTGTTTAAATTTGAGACAATATTACCCCATGTATTTGAGCAAATGCTCGCATCTGTGGATAGGATACAGAATTTTAAGCTTCTCCGAATATAGGTATCATCATAATACGTATATTGGGAAAAATAAAAGTTCTGTTCTATGTAAGAACGTGTATGAAATAATTTACACGCTCAAGGGTGAAGTTTGGTAATGGTAGTCAGCTTATAAGAAACAGGGCTATTTTTTTATAGAACATATGTAATCGGTTACATAGTATTTTGACAAAAAGGAGACAAAAAATGTTATCTAACACAATAGAAATCAAGGATAAGTTTTATGTAAATGGTAAACCTGTGCAGATTATATCAGGTGCCATACACTATTTCAGAATCGTTCCGGAGTACTGGAGGGATCGCCTGGAGAAATTAAAGGCTATGGGCTGCAATACGGTAGAAACCTATGTGCCCTGGAATCTTCATGAGCCCCAGAAAGGAACATATTGCTTTGAGGGGATTCTGGATATTAAGAAATTCTTAGAGCTTGCAGCTGAACTTGAATTATGGGTAATCTTCAGACCCTCACCTTATATTTGCGCAGAATGGGAATTTGGCGGGCTTCCAGCCTGGCTCCTTGCAGAAGACGGAATGCGTTTTCGAAGCAGTCATCCCAGCTTTATGCAGCATACGGCTGATTATTATAAGAAACTCTTTGAGATTACAGCACCTTTACAGCTTCCCTTAGGAGGCCCAATCATATTGATTCAGATTGAAAACGAATATGGTTATTATGCAGATGATACAGCTTACCTGGAACAGATGAAACAGCTGATGGTTGATAACGGAGCCTGTGTCCCTTTTGTCACCTCGGACGGTCCATGGGGAGATGCCTTGGAGTGCGGTAAGTTAGAAGGTGTATTGCCCACAGGAAACTTCGGCTCCAAGATGAAGGAGCAGTTTGCGGTATTAAAGGAGCATACCAATGGCGGACCACTTATGTGCATGGAATTCTGGGTGGGCTGGTTCGATCATTGGGGTAATGGAGGACATAAAACCTCTAATATGGAGGAGAACTGCAAGGATTTAGACGAAGCCTTACAGTATGGTAATATTAACATCTACATGTTCATCGGCGGAACAAATTTCGGTTTTATGAACGGCTCTAATTATTATGATGAGCTTACTCCGGATGTAACCTCCTATGACTATGATGCGGTACTGACAGAGTGCGGTGATATTACACCTAAATACGAAGCGTTCAAGGAAATCATCGGTAAGTACGCAAAACTTCCGGAGATAGAATTCACCACAAAGATTGAGAAAAAAGCATATGGAAAGCTTAGCTGTAAAGAAAAGGTAGGTTTGTTTGAAAGTCTTGAGGATATATCTGCACCGGTTAATGATTTATATCCAAAAGCCATGGAAAAGCTCGGACAAAGCTATGGTTATACCTTATACCGTTCATCTCTTGTAAAAGAGAAAAAGCTGGAAAAAATTCGTTTATACAATGCAAACGACAGGGCAAAATTATATATTTCACAGGAACCTGTTGCAACGCTGTACGATAGAGAGCTGCTTACCGAACACGAGATATCTTATGATTTTGAAAAAGGCAGTTCTATTGATATTCTTATGGAGAATATGGGAAGAGTAAATTTTGGACCTTATCTGGATAAGCAGCGCAAAGGAATAGACGGAAGTGTTGTAATCAATGGTCATCAGCATATGAACTGGGAACACTATACCTTGCCCTTGGATAATCTTCATAAATTGGATTTTACCAAAGGCTTTAAAGAGCAAAAACCTGCTTTCTACCGCTTTGAGTTCCTGGCAGAAGAAAAAGGAGATACCTTTGTTGATATGGAAGGCTGGGGAAAAGGCTGCGTCTTTATAAACGGCTTTAACCTGGGACGCTTCTGGGAGATTGGACCTCAGAAGAGATTGTACCTGCCTGCGCCATTACTGAAAGATGGTATCAATGAAATTATCGTATTCGAGACAGAAGGAAAAGCATCGGAGGAGTTAGTCCTTTGTGATAAACCGGATCTGGGTTAATTAAATAAAAGCAAGCACTTCCTTAAAAAGTTTCGCAATTTTTTTGGAAGGGCTTGCTTTCCTTTTATTTGCAGAAACAGCAGAGATAATTGAAATTTATTTAACGTTTAGTTACTTGTAAAGTCTTTTGGCGATTAATTGGCTGACTTCAATATTAAGATGAGTAAGAAGTCTATTATAATCTGCGATATAATCGATTTCCTTACAGTTGGAGAACATGTGAAAGATTCCATGAAAAAAGAAAAACAGCTTAAAGTAATTGGATTATTTTACCGATAATATTCCTATAAGCGTCATGGTCATGCAGCTTTGCAAACATAAGAATTATAAATTGCAGCTCTGGTAATATCAGATGACTTGTAATGGGAATGAGGGCAGGTATGAATATTAATTTAAGAAACAATAATGGAAATATAAATACAAGTACAAATATAAATACAAGTACAAATATAGATTCAAGTACAAATATAGATTCAAGTACAAATACAAATACTAATACAAATAAAAGTACAAGTATAAATACTAATACAAATGCAATTTTAAATACAAAGAGTACAAAGAGACAAAATGCCAGAAGCAGCCTGAAAGCTGTATTAGATCAGCATAGAGAGGCTTTAAGGGTATCTCGTGCAGAAGATGAAGAGTCAGAGAAAAGAAAAGCAGAAAAGATCAGCCAAAAGCTTAATGCCGGTAAAAAGCTCACTGCCAGTGAGATGGATTTTCTGCGAAGAACCAATCCTGATATGTATATGAAAGCCTTGCGTATTCAAATGAAACGGGAGATGGTAGAAAATAGCCTTAAGAATTGTAAATCGAAAAAGGAAGTTGAAGAGGTAGCAGGTCTTCAATTAGGCATGATCAATGACAAGGATCCTGACCGGGAAGCATTGACAAATGCTGTTAACGAGGCTGTGAAAGAATTTAAGAAAAGTGATAAGTATAAGAGCCTCCCGCAGGAAAGTGAAGAGAAGAGAGGTGATTCATATAAAAGCCTTAACTCAGAGGAATATAACGGTAAAGGTATTTTGAAAAAAGGAGATACAGGTGACTTTGATGTAAAGCTATAAGCTATTAAGGCATTTTTTACCTTTCAATCCATACAATAGTATTATAGGATTGTATGATAAACTTCGATTTTCACGTTTAACTGAAGCCGGAGGGAAGGTGGATATGGAATATAATAATTCTTATAAGATTAAGAGCATGGCAGACTGGTTTAAAAAGAAAAAAGGTATGTATCCCTTCATTTCTCAAAGATTTGATAATTTACAGGTTGAGTGTTCCAATATTCTGAAAACAGAGGTTGCAGACCAAAGTGAATTTCCATATGCTGCAGAGATAATAAGTGAAGAGTTGACTGTACCCTGGGCAATAGATATTACAAAGGACGGAAGAATCTTTGTAACAGAGCGAATAGGTAACATCCGCCTGATTCATAAGGATAACAAAGGAGCTGAAACGATATATACCTTTACAGCTCCGTTTACCGCTCAGGGGGAGGGAGGATTACTGGGATTGGTATTGGACCCTGAATTTGATAACAATGGCTATTTCTATGTTATGTATACCTTCCAGGCAGAAGATAAATTCTATAACAGGGTAGTACGCATGCATTATGAAGAAGGAATTACAAGGGAAGACAGTATATTACTTGATAATATACCAGGTGGAAGAGGACATAACGGAGGCAGAATAAAGATTGGACCCGATAACTTACTTTATATAACAACCGGTGATGGTGATGTACCGGAATCAGCACAGAATCCTGAGCTTCTGTCGGGAAAAATTCTTCGTATAAATCTGGATGGCAGTATTCCTGTCGATAATCCTTTCCCTGGCTCTCCTGTATATGCCCTGGGTCTTCGAAATCCGCAAGGACTTGCCTGGAGTGAGGAGGGGGTCTTGTATGCTTCGGTTCACGGAAATTGGGGAAGAGATAAAATAAATATTATTGTACCCGGAGGAAATTATGGATGGCCTTTGACGGATGCGGAGGAGGATTTGTCAGAACAGGGATTTCAATCCTCTGTCATCAGCAGTGAGACAGAGACCTGGGCACCATCGGGTATCACCTTTATAGAAGAAGGACCTTTGAAAGGCAGGTTACTGGTTTCTGCACTAAGAGGGATGGAAGTATTAGAAATGCTGCTATCGCCAGATGGTAAGCAGGTAGTACAGGTAATCCCGCGACTACAGAATCAATATGGAAGATTGAGAGAAGCCTTTAGCGCTGCTGACGGATCTGTGTATATAACTACCAGTAACCGGGATGGCAGGGAACAGCCTCGGGAAGGAGATGACAAAATTATCCGATTGGTACCTATAAATGAAGAATAGTATCTGGTAAAGGACTGTTGCATCTAAGTAATGTTGCGGCAAGAAGCTTCCTGGTCTTCCTATACACACCGGCGAAAGACAATTAACCATTTTGTGAGCTATAATTAACAAAAATTATTTGCTTAATCACACAAAACGGCTACGTATCTTTCAAGAAGTGCATTACAGGAAAATCAAGAGGCATCTTGCCGCTTTGTGTTTATTTTCAGGACAGCTCTTTTTGTGCTATTTTAAAAATGAGTAAAAAAAAGATAATTACAGAAAATAATAATGGTTTACTAAATGCAACTGTTAAAATGAATTTAGAATGTGAGGTTCCACATATGGAGAATATGAATGCAAATCAAACAGAGTTATCCTCTGTACTGCCTATGATGGCTCTAAGCGATATCCCTGAGAGTAAACCGGATGCAAAGGAAATTGTTGCACTGGTAAAGGACAGCGGGAAAGTTACCGGTTATCAGCTTTCTGATGGCCAAGTACTGAATAAAGAAGAAGGAGTGGAAGCAGCCAGACAGGGTGAAATCAAAGGAGTAGGAATTGCCACCCGGAAAGGGAATGAATATTTAAAATCTTTACCCGATGGCAAAGAGGAAAATAATCTGTCAAATCTTCCTTCAATTACAGATGAAAAGCTATCCTAAAAACAGTAATCATAAAAAGATAAGGTTTCTTAACAAAATATGTATAAAAGTCCTTTATCTAACAATAATAAATATGTCAGAGCATTATTATTGAATGAAAGGAACCATTGCTTTGTAATGGTAATAAGGTAATCTAAAATGAAAGCTAGTGTTAGTCCTGATCTTTGCATAAGCTGTGAATTATGCACAAACCTATGTCCCGACGTTTTTAGTATGGGTGATGACGGTTTTGCCCATGGTATAGACGATGAAATTCCGGCAGACAAGGAATCCGAAGCTGAAGATGCCAGAGACAGCTGTCCTACCAGTGCAATTGATATTGATTAATAACAGAAATAAAAGCAGCTGTTCGGTTCGAAATACCCAACCGGCAGCTGCTTATTTTTCTCATGTAAATATCCCTTTTATTCCTGAGCAATGGATTCCACAGCCTCGCCATCAGCTTCACTTCCTGCGAGAGAGGCTTTTTGCTTTTGCCCGGTTAAGAGAACACTGCTGGTAAATGCAGTAAATGGCGCTACCAGCACCAGACCAATGCTTCCGATAAAGGTATCAAGAATTTCTGCGGATACATATTTGTAATTCAATATATTATATATTGGTGTTCCCTGAGCCATAAATACCATTAACAGTGCAATATAACCTCCGGAATATGCAAGTAGGAGAGTGGTGGTCATGGTTCCCATGGCAGCACGTCCGACATTCATACCGGAGAGAAAAGCTTCTTTCCATTTCATTTCAGGTTTCTTAGAAATAACTTCTGTAATAGCCGAAGTAATATCAACAGCCAGGTCCATAACAGCACCGGAAGAGCCGATAAATATGCTTGCCATAAATATTTTGGTAAGGTTCAGCCCTTCATATCCACTGTAAAGCAGACTTTCTGAATTTGGCATGATAGCACCATGTATCTTGTAACTAGTAGTAAACAGCATTCCAAGAATACAGGTTACGAGGATTCCAAGAGATGCACCGGAGATGGCAGCAAGGGCCTTTCGGTTGAAGCCAAATACAAGAGAAAGAATAAGTATCGTAAGAAAAACAGTGATAAGAAGTCCGAAGTAAATCGGATTATGACCGTTTAAATAAAAGGGGACTAAGACCTTCCAGATCATCAGGATACTTGTAGCAAAGGAAATCAAGGCTCTAAAACCTGTTCCTCCTGCTACAACAATTAGTAAAATTGCAAATATTGCTGCCAGGAATACCTCCTTGCCAATACGGTAGTGATCGATAAGATTTACTGAGAGGATTTCAGAATCATTATAATTAATTACCACCAGAACTTTATCTCCGGGGGAGAAAATCTTATCGGTTTCCAGGGAGCCATTTAAGAGATTAAACCCTTCCACCTGCTGTCCTTTAAATTTTCCCCCTAATAATTCTACCACACAGGTCTGTTCACCGGAACGAATTAGTCCGGTATCGATGATATTTTTATTATCAACAGATATTACTCTTGCCGAGCTGCGGTCAGTACCCTGATAAATAATAGCACCCTCGTAACCGGTAGGAAGTAGAATAAGGAATACCAAAACAATAATAGATATGAGTACCGGCAGATGGTAGGATAAGTTGTTATGGAAGTTACTTATGTATAACTTAAATTTATTATTAAAAGGCCTCATGGGAATTCCTTCCTCAATTCATAATTATATTATTTACTTAGGTTTAAAAAATATTTGAATAATCTATCATGGATCTAATACATGAATATGAAAATCCATGTTCATGGAATCTGTATAAGTTGAAGTTCTTTAGTGCAAATTTCCGAAAATAATAGCTTTAATTAAAGGCATGGTGAGATCAACTTAAGATATGTCTTAGAATAAGTCAATTTTGTTAAGACATAAGTGGATTTAGATAATTTACCAGATAACTTACCAGATTTATCGATTTACAAAGAAATGGATTACTGCTTGCAGGCATATCCTGCATATGGCATTTAAATGCGATTAACAATAAGTTTAACAGTAATCAGCAGTAATCCATTTCCTTTTTAGTTGGCAGATGATATCTTATTGGAACAGGTATTATTTCACCTTCAGGAGACTTTCAAGATTAAAATAAATCTGTGTATTATCATAGTAGCCAGAGAAAAGATCCGCACCCTGACCTTGTGCAAATACACCTACAGGAAGCCCTGTATGGGCATAGGAGGAAAAATTAATACCGGATTTGTTATTCAGTATATGGGTAATTGTAACAGTCAAGGGCTCATAGGAGCCATAAAGGAGATATTCCTCGCTGTTTTCTGCACGTTTACCGCTTATGGTTTTTATGTAAGCATCTTTTAATTTCTCATACTCGTAAGAGGTGAGTACCAGATCAGGATTGGTTTTGGCGCTGGAATCATTGTCCGTTATAAGGCCAAAGTTCTTTTTAATATCCTGAAGAACTGTTTCAAAAGCAGTTCCGCTTTCTTTGTATTTCTTCACATAATCGGAATCAAATTTGGCATAGGAGAGTTTCTGATTGGACAGGTTGTCAAGGAAAGTATCATAATCTGTTCCTGCATAACCAATTGTCAGACCTCCGGTCTCATGATCTCCGGTTACGATGATTAAAGTATCATTTGGGTATTTTTTATAGAAAGCAATAGCTTCTGATACTGCATCATCAAGTGCAACGGTATCTGCTATAGTAGAACCGGCATCATTTGCATGACAGGCCCAGTCAATCTTACCGCCTTCCACCATCATAAAAAATCCTTTTTCATTATAAAGGACATCAATGCCTTTCTTAACGTAGTCCTTTAACTTCCATTCACTGGATTTGGCATCGTTTGCATAGGAAAGTGAATTGCTGTCCGCCAGTGTCTCACCGATAATAATCGTCTTTCCATCAGAAGCTTTTACATTTACTGCCTCCTTTTGGGTTGTTACCACCTTGTAGCCTTTATCTTTTGCTACCTGATAAAGGCTGGTCTGAGGAGCATTCTTATTGTCTCCTTCAGGATTGATTAAAGCACCGCCTGCAAAATATTCAAAGCCACTGTTAACCATTTCAAGACCGATGGTATAATAGTTATTTCTGGAGGCCTGATGAGCATAGTAAGCAGCAGGAGTTGCATGATTTAAGTTAACGGAGGAGATGATACCAACCTTATAGCCTAACTGCTCTTTCACTTTTTCGGAGATAGTCTCATAAGATATTTTTTTGTTTTCGTCCATATTAATGGTTCCGCTGTAGGTCTTATGACCTGTTGAAAGCGAGGTGGCAGTAGAAGCGGAGTCGGGACAAAAAGAGGTGGAATCATAGGTAACAGCTGAACCTGCTACAGGGAATTTCATGAAATTCAGATATTTGTTACCGGTAAGAACTTTGGAATCCTTTTGCTGGTTAATGGCACCGAGGTAATCACTTGCTGCCTGAATCTGGGGATAGCTCATACCATCACCGATAAACATAAATACATACTTTGGGGCTTTAAGATTGGTTGCCTGTGTTTCTTTCTTGCTTCCGGCAGCAGTACTTTTTGCACTGTTAAAATCATTGGTGAATGCAAAGGATAAGAGAAGGACACCTGCCAGGGCACAGGCAGATATTCTCTTAAAGGTTTTATTCATCATACTTTCTTACTCCTTCTGGGCTTTCATAAGACCCATTTCCTATTTTTTAAAGTAACAGAACAAATCCTGTCCTAACATTAGCCTGCATGCATTTCCGGAGCCAATCTAAGAAGAACTGTTAATTCATAAATAACATAAGCAAACAAAAAAAACAATACACCATGGTAATATTTAACATTATGTTTACAGAGAGATTAAAATTTAACAATATCTGCATATAACGCCTTATCAATATAAAAACCTTTGATTAGATAATTCAGAATACTTGGTAGTAATGTGAGCTTCTTTTTTTATCTAACTCTTATTCATGCGCGTCTGCCTGCATTGTGGTATACCCAAGAAACAGAGTATGAAATAAGTTTTATGATAATTCCCACTAATCTTCAAATCTGAATATCCTCAAATAAAAAACTCCTTTGAAAATCTGTTATGACAGCATACAGGTAATCAAAGGAGAGAGTTCAATTAGAGATCAGCTTTATTAAATTTTAAGAATAAATGTCATATTTCAAAATATCAAAATATTATCAGGTCTTCAGATTGGTAGTTTCCCGAAGGACTAAATCTGCTGAAAAGACTGTTCTGCCGGCAACATTTTCATTATTAAAGATACGCATTAAAGTCAAAACAGTTTGGATACATATAGTCTCTAACTTATTGTCAATGGAGGTCAGCTCCGGTTCACAGCATTTTGCAAGTTTGGAATTGTTATGTCCTACAATGGATATATTTTTGGGAATAGCTAATTTCGTGGCTTTAGCAAATTTGACCGCCCCGATTGCAATTTCATCATCAGCAGCTATAATTCCGTTAAAGTGCCGGCCGCATTTATAGAGAGAAATAAGATAATTCTTAATATCAGTCACATCTCCGGAGCATTCATAAACCCGGTTCTGGTTTTCTATTTTGTTCTCTTGAATCGCCTGAAGAAATCCGTCTTTTTTCTGGATACCGCTGAAGGACATTAATCGGTATAAGAAAATAGGGTCTGAATAACCGCTCTTAATTAATTTATCTGTAATATCATAAACCGCCTGATGCTCATCGCACAGGATACAGAATATATTGGGAGCCTTCAGATAACCGTTGATCAGCATTACAGGTACCTGGTTGGCTGCTTCCAGAATATAATTATTATCAGCAGCATTTTTTTCTACAAAATTTGATCCTACTAAAATAAGTGCATCTACCTTCTTTGATAAGAGCAGTTTCAGGCAATTTTCTTTGTCCTTTGGCTCATAGCCTGTACAGCACAAAATGGAGTTATAGCCATTATTTTTCAATTCCCGCTCTAAATAAAATACTGCATTGGCAAGATAGATATCAGATGAATCGGCACATAGGATACCGATGGTATTCATAGAGTTAAGCCCCAGGCCCCTTGCATAAGCATTCGGCATATAACCGCTTTCTTCTATTATGGATAATACTTTATTTCTTGTTTTTGTACTGACACTGGGACTGTTATTTAATACCCGGGATACAGTTGCGATGGAAACACCTGCTTTTTTTGATATATCATATATATTCATGCCATACCCCTTTTCCTTTTTCAATCATTCGTTCTTAACTGATTGTAAGAACTTACATAGGTTTGATTATACAGATATTCTTAAAATATGGCAAGTAACAATTTTTCTGCTGCCGAGTTATGAATTATTACTTGACAAACAGATGTGTGAACGATAAAGTAATAATGTAAGCGCTTACATATACAATAATTTATTTGAAACAAGGTGCTAATATCCCCACATGACAGCGTGTTGTTATATCCATTAGGAGGTTTACTGAACACTGGCTGGCAGAAAAGAAAAAGATTAACGAGGTAGAGAGATGGTATTATTGGATGACAGTATTTCAAAGGCCAAAGACAGACCTGTAAAGGTCGTTCAGTTTGGCGAAGGTAATTTTTTGCGTGCATTTGTGGATTATATGATTGACGTTGCCAATGAAAAGGAGCTGTTTGATGGCAGCATAGTTATACTCAAGGCTATCGAATACGGTAACCTTGACATGTTCCATGAGCAGAAATACCAGTATACACTAACGCTGCGGGGTAAGCAGGAGGGTAAGGAGGTTAATGAAAGCCGAATTATCACCTCTGTAAATGATGCAGTCAGCGTGTATGATGAGTATGAGAAATTTATCGGACTTGCCAGAATAGAAACACTTAGATTTGTGGTATCGAATACCACTGAGGCAGGAATTGCTTTTGATGAAAAGGATTCTTTTGATGCATTGCCGCCTAAAACCTATCCGGCTAAATTGACGAAATTCTTATTTGAAAGATACAAAGCTTTCTCGGGTGACAGGGAGAAAGGCTTAATAATTCTGCCTGTTGAGCTAATTGATGATAATGGTATCTTATTAAAAGAATATGTATTAAAATATGCCAGGATCTGGAGTCTGGAGGAGGACTTTATAACATGGCTTTTAGAAGCTTGTGTATTTTGCAGTACGCTGGTAGATCGGATTGTTACCGGTTATCCTAAAGATGAAGCAGAAGCTATCTGGGAGAAGCTTGGATATCGGGATAATCTTCTTGTTACAGCAGAACCTTTTGGCTTATGGGTAATTGAAAGCGAAAAAGATATCAGTAAAGAACTGCCACTTGATAAGGCTGGACTCCCGGTTATTTTTACGGATAATCAAAAACCTTATAAACAGAGAAAGGTACGTATCTTAAATGGTGCCCATACCTCTTTTGTCCTGGCTTCTTATCTGGCCGGCAATGATTATGTATTAGAATCCATGAAAGATGAAGCAATACGTAACTTCATGCAGAAGGTAATCTATGATGAGGTTATTCCTACGCTGTCATTGCCCGAAGAGGAACTTAAAACATTTGCGGATTCGGTAATTGAAAGGTTTGAGAATCCACACATTAAGCATGCATTACTGTCAATATCCCTTAATTCCGTATCCAAATGGAGAGCCCGCTGTCTGCCCAGTTTACTGGGATATTTTGAAAAAAATAAATCCCTGCCTGAGCATCTGGTATTTTCCATAGCAGCTTTATTATCGTTCTATAGCAGCAGTGAATGGAAGGATGGTAGTTTAGTTGGAAGAAGAAATGGAGAAGGATATATTATTCAGGATGATAAGGAGGTGCTGGAGTTCTTTGCAGAGAATTCTGCCAAAGCCTCAAATGAATTGGTAAAATTGTACTTAAGCAACGCAGCCTTCCATGGACAGGATTTATCCCTTATACCTGCCCTAAGTGATAAAGTAACGGAATATCTGGAAAGCATGAAACAGAAGGGGATGAGAAAGAGCCTGGAAATCCTGGGATGATTCCTGATAATAAGTTTATTTTATAGTAGTACACGAGAATTAACCAGAATATTTAGCTTGTATTAAGTGGATTAATATCATGAAATAAGCTATAGAATTACGAAGAAGCAATTTAATTGAAGCCAGGATACAAAACATAATATAATGCAATAACAAATATTATCAAGTTAAATAACGAAATGATGAAATCAGATAAGACCAGATCATATATAACATAACAATCATTATAAAGCGAAATCAAATGAAAACAGCTGTCATCAAAGGAATTCTTGAATCGACCCCATAAGTTAGACAAAAGTTTAACTTCGGGGGCCACATCAACTTTGATAACAGCTGTTTTAAGCATTTTAGTGCAGCTCACTTGCTATATTCAATATTTGTAAGATTAGAACTGAAAGTAACTCTTCGCATTGTAATAGGAGATATCTTCAACAATTCTGGCTAACTGAGGAAGATCATTGGGATATTCTCCTTTTTCCACCCACTGGCCGATAAGGTCGCTAAGAATCCTGCGGAAGTACTCGTGTCTGGGGTAGGAGAGAAAACTTCTGGAATCAGTAAGCATTCCAACAAAAGCAGAGAGCAGTCCGCTATTGGCCAGAGTAACCATCTGATCGGTCATACCGGTTTTATGATCATTAAACCACCAGGCAGAACCATGCTGGAGCTTACCTCGTACACTGCCATCCTGGAAACATCCAAGGACTGTTACGATAGCAGCGTTATCATTGGGATTTAAGGAATAAACAATGGTTTTTGGCAGTTCATCTGTCTCATGAAGTGCATTTAGGTAATCAGCTAATTGTGAAGAAAAGCTAATATTATTGATGCAGTCATAACCGGTATCAGGACCCAGAGAACGAAAGCTTCTTTTGTTGTTGTCTCTCTTGGTGCCATAATGCAGCTGCATAACCCAGCCTGCTTCCTTGTAAGCCTTACCTGCAAATACCATGAAAGCAGTTTTATACTGAAGGATTTCCTGCTCTGTTAAGGGATTACCGCTTAACTTTTTCTGAAAAATCTCTTCGATTTTCTCAGCTTTTGCAGGTATGTACATAACATATTCCAGTGCATGGTCGGAGATACAGCATCCCAAGGAGGTAAAGAAATCAATCCGGTTCTTTAGGGCGTCCTTCAGGGCTGCAAAGCTGTTGATTGTAATATTGCTAACGTCGGCAAGCTTTTGCAGATAGTCTGTAAAGTCAGGCTTTTCAATGTTTAAAGCTTTGTCCGGGCGAAAAGCAGGTAGCACTTTTATGGAAAAGGAGGAATCTTCTTTAATCTGTTTATGCCACTCCAGAGAATCAATGGGGTCATCCGTCGTACATATGGTTTCTACATTAGACAGCTTCATCAGATTCCTTGCGCTAAATTCAGGGGAAGCCAGTTTTTCATTGCACAGATTCCATACTTCCTCTGCCGTGGATTCGTTTAAAGCTCCGTAATAACCAAAGAATCTCTGGAGTTCCAGATGGCTCCAGTGGTATACAGGATTTCCGATAGCTCTTTGCAATGTCTTTGCCCAGCTTAAGAATTTATCGTAATCCGGTGCATCTCCGGTAATGTATGCTTCGTCTATACCGTTTGCTCGCATAAGGCGCCATTTATAATGGTCACCACCCAGCCAAACCTGTGTAATGTTCCCGAACTGTTTATCCTCGGCAATTTCCTTTGGACTGATATGGCAGTGGTAATCGATAATAGGAAGCTTGGCCGCATACTGGTGATATAAGATTTTAGCGGTTTCTGTGGTTAAAAGAAAATCCTGATCCATAAATTTTTGCATGTTTATCCTCCTGCTTTGTTGTTTAAATTTCTACTTGTAAGTACTTACATTTTAAATAAAACTTAAGGATTATTATAACATAGTTAAAAGTCAGGCGCAAGGGATGAATCGTTAAAATACCTAATTGACTTTATATTAATCCTGTATTAAACTAAATGTAAGAGCTTACATATAGATATATTACAGAGGTTATGGATATGGGAGTAAAATCAGGAGTAACAATCCTGATACTGGATGAAATGGAACAAAGAAGTAACGAAATTTTATTTATATAATTACGAAATGTAACGTGATATAAAAGATCGGAGCAGGAAGCAGATTCCAGAAAAGAGGAGCTTTATGAAGGAATATATCAAAATTAATGAGCAGGATAACGTAGTAGTTGCATTAAGAGATTTTAAAGAAGGGGACAGAATACAAGCTGGCACGATTGATCTCCTAGTGAAAGAGGCCATTCCCTCCGGCCATAAAATCGCCCTTCAGTTTATTGCAGAAGGAGAGAAGGTTATAAAATACGGTAATCCAATTGGTCTTGCCAAAGCAGATATAGAAGCAGGAACCTGGGTCCACACTCACAATATCAAGACCGGGCTTGGTGAAATCTGCTCCTACGTATACGAAAAAGACTATAAAGAATTAGAAAGCACCGAAGATGCCTATTTTAGAGGGTACCGAAGAAAAGATGGCAAGGTGGGTATTCGAAATGAAATATGGATTATTCCTACGGTAGGCTGTGTCAATAAGATAGCGGCACTCCTGGAGAGAAAGGGTAATTCAATGTTGGCGGACAATGTAGAAAAGGTCTGTGCTTTCGAGCATCCCTATGGTTGTTCCCAGATGGGTGAGGACCAGGAAAATACGAAGAAAATATTGGCAGGGCTTGTGAATCATCCCAATGCAGGAGGCGTTCTGGTGCTTGGGCTGGGTTGTGAGAACAGCGGTGTAGAACAGTTAAAGGAACACATCGGCAAATACGACGAGAACAGGGTGAAATTTCTTATCTGCCAGGAGGAAGAGGATGAAGTTGAGGCAGCGCTTAAACTGCTGAGTGGTCTGATAGAATATGCTTCCACTTTTGCAAGAGAAGAAATTCATGTAAAAGAGCTTATTATCGGATTGAAATGCGGAGGCAGCGACGGTTTTTCCGGTATTACAGCAAATCCGTTAGTGGGAGCCTTTTCGGATATTCTGATTTCAAAAGGCGGCACGACTATCTTAACGGAGGTCCCTGAGATGTTCGGAGCAGAGACTCTTCTGATGAGCCGTTGCAGAGAAGAAGGAACCTTTGATAAAACAGTTGCCATGATCAACGGTTTTAAGGATTATTATACTTCACATAATCAGACAATTTATGAAAATCCTTCTCCTGGAAATAAACAAGGCGGTATTTCAACTTTGGAAGACAAATCCCTGGGGTGTACGCAAAAATCGGGCAATGCACCAGTTTCCGATGTACTTCCTTACGGCTCGCCAGTTAAGAGTAAAGGCTTGAACCTTTTAACCGCACCCGGAAATGACCTGGTTGCCGCAACAGCCCTTGCTGCCTCAGGGGCCCATATTGTACTGTTTACCACCGGCAGGGGTACACCATTTGCATGTCCTGTACCAACGGTGAAAATATCCAGTAACTCAAAGCTTTATGAAAGAAAGAGCAACTGGATCGATTTTAATGCAGGGGTGTTATTGGAAGATGGTAAAATGGACAATATAGCCCAGAATTTATTCAGCTTTGTCCTTGACACTGCCTCCGGAAAAACGGTAAAATCTGAAATTGAAGGTTTCCACGATATGGCTGTGTGGAAGGATGGCGTTACTCTCTAAAATAGAGGAGATTTATATATTTTTCCCAGATGAGTTTCAAACATATCCATGAATGAGAAACTGAATCTGACTGTAAAACAGGCTAAATTACACTGGTACGGGATGGAACATTTTACCAGGCGCTGAATTGATATGAAAGTGCTGCTCTGTACCAGGTATGAATAAACCAATATAAAGGAGAATTAAAATGGCAAAAATTATTACTATGGGTGAAATCATGCTTCGTTTATCTACTCCAGGATTTCAGAAGTTTATCCAATCAGACAGTTTTGATGTTAATTATGGTGGAGGAGAAGCAAATGTAGCGGTTTCTCTTGCTAACTATGGACATAAGGCTTATTTTGTATCAAAAGTACCTAACAATCCCATTGGTGAGTGTGCAGTAGCAGCTTTAAGAAAATATAATGTTAACTGTGACCATGTTGCCAAAGGCGGTGAAAGACTAGGTATCTACTACCTTGAGACCGGTGCTTCCATGCGTGCTTCCAATGTAGTATATGACAGAGCACATTCCTCCATTGCAGAAGCACAGGAGAAAGATTTCGATTTCGATGCTATTTTTGAAGGTGCTGACTGGTTCCACTTTACAGGTATCACACCCGCTGTCAGCGATAAAGCAGCAGAACTTACAGAGCTTGCCTTAAAAGCAGCGAAAGCTAAGGGCATCACTGTATCCGTAGACTTAAACTTCAGAAAGAAACTATGGTCTTCTGAAAAAGCTCAGAAAGTTATGTCAAATCTAATGCAGTACGTTGATGTATGCATTGGTAATGAAGAGGATGCAGAGAAAGTTCTGGGCTTTAAGCCAAGTGGTACCAATGTAACAAGCGGTGAACTGGAGCTGGCTGGTTATGAAGATATCTTTAAACAGATGATAGATAAATTTGGTTTCAAATATGTTATCAGCTCTTTAAGAGAGAGTTATTCAGCTTCTGATAACGGCTGGTCTGCCTGCATCTATGATGGAAAAGAGTTTTATCACAGCAAAAAGTATGAGGTACGTATCGTTGACCGTGTAGGTGGCGGTGATTCCTTTGCAGCCGGACTTATCTGCGGACTGGTGGAAGGAAAAGATATGAAAGCTTCTCTGGAATTCGCAGTTGCTGCTTCAGCGTTAAAGCACACTATCCCAGGAGACTTCAACCTGGTATCCAGAAGTGATGTAGAGGCCTTAGTGGGCGGAGATGCTTCCGGCAGAGTGCAGAGGTAAGAGCACAAATCAAAGGGGATGTGTGTCTGCGGGCTTAAGTCTGCAGGCTGTGAGAAAGGCATGGTATTAATATGAAATTAGGTATTCGTGCCCATGATATGGAGCGAGCGCCGTTAGAGACTCTTGTGGCGAATATTAAAAATAAAGGGCTGACCTGTACCCAGTTGGCTTTAAGCAAAGTTATCGACACCTTTAATGTGGAAGCTGCTGCTCTCACACCGGGAATGGCATTTCATATCAGGGATATATTTGCAAAAAATCAGGTAGACATAGCAGTACTGGGCTGTTATCTTAACATGACGGATCCGGATGCGGCTTCTAGAGAGAAGATACATGATATCTATAAAGCACATATACGTTTTGCCAGACATTTAGGCTGTGGGATGGTAGGAACCGAAACCGGTGCAGTGAATTCTGCTTATGCTTTTGAGGAAGCCAATCACTCCAAAGAGGCACTTGACTGGTTAATAGAGAATGTTAAGAGAATTGTTGATTATGCGGAACGCATGGGTGTAATCTTTAGTATTGAACCCGTATATACCCACATTATGAGCAGCCTTGACAGAACTTATCAGGTACTTCAGGCGGTGAATTCACCGAATCTGCAGGTGATATTTGATCCGGTGAATATTCTGCATGCAGGTAACTACAAAGAACAGGATGATATTATCAAAGGTGCTTTTGAGTTGTTTGGAAAGGATATTGCTGCCATTCATGTTAAGGATTTTAAAATGGTGGGAGATACCTTCAAGCCCCTTCCCAGTGGTCAGGGGGATTTCAACTATGAGTTGTTATTCAAGCTGATCAAAGAGAAAAAGCCTTATATTCATATCCTGATGGAGGATACAACACCGGATAATGTATTTCAGGCTATTGGTTATCTAAAGAACATTTATTATGCAGATTAAGAATATATAAGTTGATTAGGTGCTTTCAATCTTTACAAAAAGCTATTAAGATAATTATTAATTTATAGCTCTGTCAGATAATAGTATTGTTATAAGAATATAAACGAAGGAGGGATGATTTCCCTCCTTAAGTTTGCTGTTGATATGTTGTGAATTAAGATATTATACAGGATAATATACCAAATGACTAATAGTGCATATCAATAAATTTTCACGGTATGTAATTTTATCTTCTATCTCAATAATCCTTTTTTTAGTCTTGCCATTCTATAAGCTCCTAATTGGTTAATAATCCAATCTGAAGGTTCCTATTCTTTTCGTACCGCTTTAAGATTTCCATTGCTATAGAAATTATGGTTTGAATCGATTGTTCGCCAGCAGATAATTGATTAGGTAGATTTTGTAGTTTCATCAATTGCGTTCTGATACTGTAATGTGTTAATATGTTAAGGTGTTTGTTTGATTAAGCTCACAAATAAGGTCAGGAGATTATTATGGTAAACCTTTCTGAAATAAACGGTAATAATTATAAAGCAGTATTAAGACTAAAGGTCAGCGAAGATCAAAAGTCTTATGTAGCATCCAACTCAGCAATTCTTGCCAAAGCATATGCTTATCGCATGGAAGGCGGGACAGCACTGGGGATTTTTAAAGATGGTATAGCAGTTGGTCTTATTTCTTATAGGATATGGGAAAATAGTTATATTTTGGATCAGTTTATGATTGACGAAAGATTCCAGGGGAAAGGATATGGAAAAGCAGCTCTCAGTACTTTTATTGAAGACAGAGAGAAAGAGGGGAAATATAATAAAATCATATTATGCTACATTGAAGGAGATAGGGCAGCAGAAGCCTTGTATAAAAGTTATGATTTTGTAATTATTGATAGGGAGGAAGCAGAAAATGAGCCTGCTGAAATAATAATGGAACGGCTTTTATAAAGCAAAAACTGATAAAATGAATATATATACATTCTGCTATAGGAAATGGGTTAATTTACCTGATAAATCAGAGCTTTTAATTTCCTGATTATTTACAAATTCCAGCTAATAGAAAAAAACGAAAGATAGTGTTAAAATAAGAAAATTTAAAAATAAATCTTGATTATTATTACTATAACTATTATGATATTGGGGTAGCTGTTTATTGGAATTTCTAATTCCTATTATTTATAAATCAAAATGTATAAACTCAACATCAGAAGAATCAGGGAGGGTTAAAACTCTTCCTGTAAATAAGCAGTTTCATAAGATCTGAAGCCGGAAACTGCAGCATAAAGGAGACGATAGAATGATTAAGCTTTTTGAAAAAGGTGCCTACGTCCTTAACGGCACAGAGGTATTTGATGAAAGAGAAGTAACAAGTGATTTACTGACAGCCAAAACCGGAGAAGTCTGTACGAAAGAAGAAGCAGCAAAACATACTCTGGCATATTCTATTTTAAAGGAACATAATACTTCCGGCAATATGGAGAAGTTAAAAATAAAATTTGATAAACTTACCTCACATGATATCACTTTTGTAGGAATCATACAGACTGCCAGAGCAAGCGGTTTAGAAAAGTTCCCGGTTCCTTATGTGCTTACCAATTGTCATAACAGTTTATGTGCGGTAGGTGGTACCATTAACGAAGATGACCACATGTTTGGACTTTCCTGTGCCAAGAAATATGGTGGGATCTATGTGCCTCCTCATCAGGCTGTTATCCATCAATTTGCAAGAGAGATGCTTGCAGGCGGCGGTAAGATGATCTTAGGCTCTGACAGCCATACACGTTACGGTGCCCTGGGAACCATGGCAGTGGGAGAAGGCGGACCTGAGTTAGTAAAACAGCTTTTAAACAGAACTTATGATATCAATATGCCTGGGGTTGTGGGTGTTTATCTAACCGGAGAGCCCAGAAAAGGTGTAGGTCCTCAGGATGTTGCCCTTGCAATTATCGGTGCAGTGTTTGAAAAAGGTTATGTTAACAATAAGATAATGGAATTTTTCGGAGACGGTGTAGGAAAATTATCTGTGGATTTCCGAATCGGAATTGATGTAATGACAACAGAAACTACCTGTTTATCCTCCGTCTGGACCACTGATTCTCAGGTAAAAGAATTCTATGAGATACATAACAGACCGGAAGATTACAAAGAACTTACTCTTGACAAAACCGTATACTATGATGGCCTGATCTATGTGGATTTATCTGAGATAAAACCTATGATCGCAATGCCTTTTCATCCAAGCAATGTTTATACCATTGATGAACTGAATGAAAATCTGTATGATGTATTGTCAGAAGTAGAGAAGAAAGCAGCCATCAGCCTTGACAACAGCAATATTACATATAGTTTAAAGGAGAAAATAAGAAATAACAGACTTTATGTGGATCAGGGTGTTATTGCCGGATGCGCCGGCGGCGGCTTTGAGAATATCTGTGATGCAACGGATATCTTAAGAGGAAAATACATCGGTGCCGATGAGTTCTCCTTAAGTGTTTATCCTGCCAGCCAGCCTGTGTATATGGAACTTGTAAAGAACGGTTCCGTAGCCAGCCTGATGGAAACCGGTGCGACCATCAGAACAGCCTTCTGTGGTCCCTGTTTTGGTGCAGGAGATGTTCCTTCCAACAACAGCTTCAGTATCAGACATACAACCAGAAACTTCCCTAACAGAGAAGGCTCAAAGATTACCAGCGGTCAGATTGCTTCTGTAGCACTGATGGATGCCAGATCGATCGCTGCTACTGCAGCTAATAAAGGCTACCTGACTTCAGCAGAAAATATTGATACAGAATTCCTTAAGCCCAAATATTACTTTGACAGTAAGATTTATGATAACCGTGTCTATGATGGTACCAATAACCCGATTCCTGAAACAGACATCAAATTTGGTCCAGGAATCGTGGATTGGCCTGCTATGTCAGGGCTTACAGAGCATCTGGTATTAAAGGTTGTATCTGTAATTAAGGACCCTGTAACTACAACAGATGAACTTATTCCTTCCGGAGAGACTTCTTCCTATCGTTCTAATCCGTTAGGACTTGCTGAATTCACCCTTTCAAGAAAAGACCCGGCTTATGTGGGACGTGCCAAAGAGATACAACTGGCTGAAAAAGCCAGAATTAAGGGAGAAAGCATCTTTGAAGCTTGTAAAGAATTAAAACCTATATACGAAGAAATCGAAAAAGTATTTAACATAGATCCCTTGCAGACGGAAATCGGCAGTGTAATTTACGCGGTTAAACCGGGAGACGGATCAGCGAGAGAACAGGCAGCAAGCTGTCAGAAGGTTCTTGGAGGCCTTGCAAATATCGCAAAAGAATACGCCACGAAGAGATACCGTTCAAATCTGATTAATTGGGGGATGCTTCCGCTTCTGTTACAGGAGGGAGAACTGCCCTTTGAAAATGGAGATTATCTGTTTATCAAAGATATAAAGAAAGCCGTAGCAGATAAGACTGCTGAAATAAAAGCCTATGTAGTAGGAAAAGGCATGAAAGAATTCACTCTAAGACTGGGAGAATTAACCGATGACGAAAGAGAGATAATTGAAAAAGGCTGTCTGATTAACTATTACAGAAGCGAAAATAATCTCTAATAGCAGATAATTGTACAGGAATAATTGAACCGGAAAAAACAGAGGCTCGTTAAGAGATGTTTTTTCCGGTTTTTTTATTTCAATTAATTCCTACTAAACATATTGACATTGTATGAATGAGGTGCTATACTGCAAAAAATACATAAAAGGAGGACCCCAAGCGTGGATAATATTTTCAGTATGACTTGTAATTTGCAAAGGCGCAGCATAGTGCTACCTGTAAATTATTATACCATGATTGAAAACGGATATGGCAGCAGCTCCTTAACCTGGGATGTTTATTACAAAAACTGCATCTCTATCTGCACTGCTCTCGACCGATGTTGTGGGATGTGAAGGTTTTATATTTATATCTGTAAACATAAAAGGAGAGAAAATAATGAAAAGAAAATTATATTCCGTTCTTATGGCTATCTTGCTCATCAGTACTACGTTACTTGGCGCATGCTCCAAAGCTGATAATAAACAGACCAGTACAGAGAATAATGCCCAGCCTTCTGCAACAGAAGCGGCAGCAACAGAAGCAGCAGATACACCGGAAGCAACGCCGGAAACGGATAAAGTTAAAGTATTAAACTGGGTAGCTCCTGGTGAAGTTACTACCATGGATTCTGGTAAAAGCTATGATACCATAAGTGCAGAACAGATTGATTTCCAGGCAGATCCTTTGTACCGTATCAATGAGAAAAATGAAGCGGTACCAAACCTTGCAACAGCACTGCCGGAGGTAAGTGCCGATGGTCTGACGGTTACCGTAACCATCAGGGATAATGCCAAATTTTCAAATGGGGATAAAATTACAGCCGCAGATGTTGTTTACGCTGCACAACGTGTCGTTGATCCAGCAACTGGTTCTCAAAGTGCAAATAATTTAACATATATCAAGAATGCAGCAGAAATTATTGAAGGCACCTTAAAGCCAGAGGAACTTGGAGTAAAAGCTCTTTCTGATACAGTGCTTGAATTTACGCTGGTTTCACCTAACAGCTACATAAACACGACATTATCTTCAACCTTACTGGCTCCGGTAAACAAAAAGTTCGTAGAAGAGCAGGGTGATAACTATGGTTTAACTTCTGAGGCATTACTTGCAAGTGGTCCTTTTGTGTTAAAAGACTGGAACGGAACAGATATTTCCTGGAAATATGAAAAGAATCCATATTACTGGGATGCAGAAAATATATATTTTGATGAAATCAACGTACAGGTTGTAAAAGAGGTTGCAACCGGTGCGAATCTTTATGAAGCCGGAGATTTGGATGGTACCAAAGTTACCGGTGAGTACATATCCCTTTATAAGGGCAAAGAAGATCTGGTTTCTGTTCAGACGCTTCGAATGACAAATCTTGAACTGGGAATCAGCTCAAATAAATATCTTCAAAACTTAAACCTTCGTAAAGCTCTCATATTTGCCTTAAACCGTGATGAATTATCTACAGCCATCCTTAATGGAGACGGAATTCCTTCAGTAGGAGTCATTCCCAATGGAATCGCAGTGAATCCTGATAACGGAAAGAGTATAGCAGAGGATTTTGGGGTGCAGGTATACACAGATCTTGAGAAAGCAAAACAGTATTTCAGTGATGCTTTAAAAGAACTTGGAACAGATTCCATAACCCTCCGACTGGTTACCAGTGATTCCGATGAAAGTATTAAGATCGGGCAGTATTTGCAGAGTATTTACGAAACCAATCTGCCGGGACTTAAAATTGATCTGGCAAATGTACCGGCTTCTGTACGCTTTGAAGAAATGATGAGTTATAAATTTGATCTGGCCTTAGGTGGCTGGACCGGGGACTTTGATCCTACCTCCTATGTAAAACAGCATGAAGAAGGCTATGAACATAACCACAGCCAGTGGAAATCAGAAGAGCTTACGAACTTAGTGAAAGCGCTGGAAACTACAGACGGAACCGATTTTACAAAAAGATGGGAGCATCTGAGAGAAGCCAATCAGTATCTGATTGATAATGCGGTAGTAGTACCGATTGTGCAGGCCTCCCAAAGCTATTTGATTAATCCCAAATTAAAAGGATATGTCACACATGTTTTAGGTACTGCCATTGATGTAACCCGAGCATATTTTGAAGATTAGCTTCATCGGCAATAAATAAAGCAAGAACCGCCTTTTGGTATGTTTGTAAACTAATTGTATCATTTGGAACATTCTGTTTATTAGTAGCCGAAGAAGGGGATTTTATTTGGAAAGACAGTTGTCTTCTGATACAGCACCATTTTTCAGTTAAACAGAAGTTCTGAATCGGCACATTCGGTTTCAGTCACTTCCGGCAGGCGGTTCTTGTTATCTTGAAAGGAGATACCATGAAACGATGGCTTCGATTTATCAGTCACAGACTGGTGTATATGGTTATCACTCTTTGGGTTATCGTTACCATTACATTCTTCCTGATGAATCTGCTTCCCGGAACACCCTATAATAACAGGGATAAACTCAGCCCGGCACAGCTTCAGGTATTAGATGAAAAATACGGATTAAATGAACCTCTTTTGAAACGTTATACAACTTACATAAACAATATACTTCATGGAGACTTTGGAATATCTCTTCAGTTTTCTGACCAGAAAGTTACTACCTTACTGGGAAGCCGTATGGGAGTATCGGTGCAGCTGGGGCTCCAGGCCGTAATTTTTGGTACAATAATCGGTATTTTGCTTGGAATATCAGCTGCCATGAAGCATAATACCTGGATTGATACTTTCTGTTCCCTTTTTGCTATTATAGGACGATCGGCACCAAGTTTCGTGGTGGCGGTATTATTGCAGTATATCTTTGCAGTATCCTTAAGCCTTCTGCCCATCGGTTTGTGGAATGACGGCTTCCGATCCAGCATATTACCAACACTTGCACTGTCCATATCGCCTATGGCTGATACTGCAAGATTTATGCGTACAGAAATGATTGAAGTTCTCGGCAGTGATTATATTGAACTAGCCAGAGCAAAAGGCATGAGTGAGCTGCAGCTGGTACTGACCCACGGACTGCGAAATGCGTTGATTCCGCTGGTTACGATTATAGGACCGCTAACCGTTTCTTTGATCACCGGGTCTATGGTCGTTGAGAATATATTTGCTATTCCTGGAATCGGAGAACAGTTTACGAAATCCGTTCTATCAAACGATTATGCCACCATCATGGCTGTTACCATATTATTTTCTACGTTATTGGTATTCGTGATATTTATAATGGATGTACTGTATCAGCTTATTGATCCAAGAATCCGGGTTGGAGGGAAAGCATGATATCAGATGAACTGTTCCAATTCAAAGTAACCGGAAAGAAAACAGAAACAGTAGAAGCTTCCAAGCCGTCTCCGACTTTTTTTCAGGACGCTATAAGAAGACTTAGTAAAAACAAAGGTGCTGTAGTCTCTATGGTTATTCTTGGTATCATTATACTGATTGCTTTTCTGGCACCAGTTATAGCTCCTTATAATCCCAATGCCCAAAATATTCCCCATTCCAATCTTCCGCCGAGAATACCCGGAATTACCATTAACGGTTTAAATGGCAGTTCAAAGCTGCAGGGACAATGGCTCGACCGTTATGAGCTAGCGAATGTTCCAGCAGATCAAAATTATCTCTTTGGGACAGATGAATTTGGACGGGATATACTTGCCAGAGCCTTGTACGGCACTAGAATCTCACTGACCATTGCTTTTCTGGCAGCGATTCTTGATCTTACCATTGGAGTTTTTTATGGATTGACCAGTGCCTTAAAAGGTGGCAGAACAGATAATTTCATGCAGAGGATTCTTGAAATCCTAACTGGAATACCAAACCTTGTACTGGTGGTACTGATGCTCCTGATCTTTAAACCGGGTATTTTGTCCATCATTTTTGCATTGACCATATCCTCCTGGATACCCATGGCAAGAATCGTCAGGGGACAGACACTGCGTATTAAAAATTTGGAATATGTACAGGCTGCAAAAGCGTTGGGAGCTTCACAGGTACATAATGCCATTTCTCATATTCTGCCCAATATAGCGGGAATGGTAGTGGTAAGAGCAATGTTCTCTATTCCTTCCGCTATCTTTTTTGAAACCTTTTTAAGTTTTATCGGAGTTGGTATGAAGATACCCAATGCTTCCCTTGGCACTCTGTTAAACAGTGGTTATAAGATGTTTCGTATTCATCCTTATCAGATGTGGATACCTTCCATCATCCTTTGCGTTATCATGCTGGCTTTTAACCTGTTTGCAGACGGTTTAAGGGATGCTCTTGATCCGAAAATGAAAGAGCAGGGTTGATGAAATTAATTAAGAAAGGACGCATGCCATTCTTTAAACCTTTTATAAGTGGCAGTATCGTATAGGTATTAGAATGTCAACATTACAACTGGATGTTAAGAATCTTACCGTATCCTTTTCCACTCAGGCAGGAAAGGTACATGCGGTAAGGGATGTGAGCTTCTCACTCTATAAAGGTGAAACCCTGGCAATAGTCGGAGAGTCAGGAAGCGGAAAGACGGTTACTTGTAGAACCTTAATGCGGTTACTCTCAAGGAATGCCTCCATTGATGGAGGTGAAATACTATTTGAAGGCAGAGATATCCTAAAGGTCAATGAGAGGAATATGCGTCAAATAAGAGGAAATGATATTGCTATGGTTTTTCAGGATCCTATGACTTCTCTGGATCCGACTATGAGAATCGGGCGACAGATTGAAGAAGTCATAACACTCCACCGAAAGGTAAAACGGTCAGAAGCCAGAAAGCGCATGCTTGAATTGTTGCAATTAGTTGGTATTGAGGAGCCGGTACGGCGAAGCCATCAATATCCTCATGAATTTTCAGGGGGACAAAGGCAGCGAATCGTAATTGCTATTGTATTAGCTTGTGATCCAAAGATTCTGATAGCCGATGAACCCACCACAGCTCTTGATGTTACCATGCAGGCACAGATTATTGACCTTTTGAAATCCCTGCAGAGGAAATTAGACACCTCTATTATTTTTATTACCCATGACTTGGGAGTTGTGGCTAATGTGGCAGACCGGGTAGCGGTAATGTATGCAGGAAAAATCATTGAAATCGGTCGGTCTGATGAAATATTTTACGATCCGAGACACCCTTACACCTGGGGACTCTTAAATGCCATGCCGACACTGGATACGAATCTGCCGTCGTTGTATACCATACCGGGAGCTCCGCCAAACTTGCTAAAACCTCCTGCAGGAGACGCTTTTGCTCCCAGAAATGAATACGCGCTGGAAGTAGATGAGTTATATGAACCGCCTATGTTTCAGATCAGTGACACACATTTTGCTGCCACCTGGCTGTTAGATCCCAGAGCACCAAAAGTTGAACCACCGGAAATACTTAAAAAACACAGGGAAGAATTTCTGAAAAGGAGCAGTTTATATGCAGGAAACTAATAAAATCCTTGAAGTAAAGAACCTGATACATACATATGATACCGGTTCGTTAAAAATAAATGCTGTCAATGATATCAGCTTTCATATAAAGGAAGGAGAAACCTTTGGTCTGGTAGGAGAGTCAGGCTGCGGAAAGACTACTACCGGGCGTATGATAGTTAAATTACTGGATATTACATCCGGAAACATAGAGTATAAAGGAAAAGATATTGCAAAAATAAAAAACAAAAAAGAGCAGCTGCAATTCAGGCGGGAGGTTCAGATCATATTTCAGGATCCCTATGCTTCTCTGGATCCAAGGAAGAAAGTCAGAGATATCGTTGGGGAAGGATTAGTACTTCATAAGATTGCAGAATCCAGGAGCCAACGGTATGAGATCGTTGCGGATTTACTGAAAACCGTAGGTCTTAATATGGACTTCGCCTCCCGATACCCTCATGAGTTTTCCGGAGGTCAGCGTCAGAGAGTAGGGATTGCCAGAGCCCTGGCACTAAATCCGAACCTGTTGGTCTGTGACGAACCCATTTCAGCCTTGGATGTATCTATACAGGCACAGGTGGTCAATCTTTTAAAGGAATTACAGAAAACCAAAAAACTGACCTATCTTTTTATTGCGCATGATTTATCCATGGTTAAATACATATCTGACCGTATTGGAGTAATGTACAAAGGAAAGCTTCTGGAGGTTGGAGAAGCCAAAGAGGTGTACAATAACCCTGTTCATCCCTATACCAAAAGCTTGATTTCTGCAATTCCTTTACCGGATCCTTATTCTGAAAGAGAGAGAAGAAGAATGGCGTATGTACCGGTACCGGACAGAGCCGGGCTAAAGCTGAGGGAGGTAAAACCAAATCACTTTGTTTACTGTGATGAAGCTGGGGAATTTTAGAAGCTGTCAATTTGGACATGGAATGGGAGGAAGCTATGGAAAGAAGAGAGAAGTTAATCGAATTTATTGAAAAGAGAGGCTATATCTACAAGAAAATAGCCTTAGATATACATGAGCATCCAGAAGTCAGTAATTATGAATTCTATGCATGTAAACGCTTGTCAGAACAGTTAAAAGAAGAGGGCTTTGAGGTGAAGACAGATGTTGCAGGCCACAGAACCGGATTTTCAGCAGTTTATAAATCAGAGAAATCCGGTCCTGTACTAGCTTTTCTTGCAGAGTATGATGCTTTGACCGGTTTGGGTCATGGCTGCGGGCACAATCTCTTTGGAGCCACCTCATTGTTAGCTGCAGCAGCGCTGAAACAGATCATTGAGGAAACCGGCGGTGAAGTAAGAGTATATGGAACTCCCGGGGAAGAAGGCGGTGAAAACGGAAGCGCCAAAGGAAGTTTTGTAAGGGAAGGCTTTTTTGAGGATGTGGATGCGGCTTTGTGTGTACATCCTGGAGCGGATATCCATAAATTGACCGGATTGTCCCTTGGGTGTGCACCGGTGGATATTGAGTTTTGGGGAAGGGCGGCACATGCCTCCGGTTCACCGGAAAAGGGCATTAATGCACTGGATGGGGTAATCCAGGTCTATAATTCCATCAATGCCTTAAGGCAGCATTTATCAAAGGATGTGCGTATTCATGGAATTATTACCAACGGTGGAGATGCACCTAATATTGTTCCGGAATATGCCAAAGCGAAATTCTATTTACGTGCGGCAACAGCACCGAAATTGGAAGAGGTCTATCAAAAAGTAGAAAAGATTGTGGAAGGAGCAGCTCTGGCTACCGGTACCAGAGGTCGTATACAGCCTTATCAGAACCGGGTGGAAAATACCATTCCGACACCCTCCTTTGATGCGGTATATGAGAAGAATCTGAGACTTTTCGGTGAAACCATTACGCCTCCGGAAAAGAACGGACCCTTAGGTTCAACAGATGTGGGCAATGTATCGCAGGTAATACCTGTAATACAACCCTCTATCTCAATTACCGATGTGCCGGTTGCAGGACACAGTGAGGAAATGAAAGCAGCAGCCTGCTCCGAGAAGGGGCTCGAATCAGTACTGTTAGGAGCCAAGGTCTTAAGCTACACAGCACTTGACTTAATTGAAGACCCCAAATTAATGAAGGCTATAAAAACGGAACATAAGAAACTTGTGAGTGAACAGAATTAGACAAAAAGGGCGATGTTTTTTTTGATGTACCCCCAGCTTGATAGACTTTATAGCGAAGTAGTATTTTAACTTACTTCGCTATTTTTTATGCTTATATAAGGATTCTTTCCTTATATAAGGGTTCTTCGTATTGCTTCTGTAGACAGGCTGTGGTAAAATATGAGATTGAATACCCATACTAGGAAATGTATAATCAGGAGTGAGTTTATGAATAAAATAATTGACGGTAAGATGATATCTGAGCAGATCAAAAATGAAGTAAAAGAAGAGACTGCAAGGTTAAAAGAGCAGGGAGTAACAGTTACCCTGGCGGTTGTTCAGGTGGGCAGTGACCCTGCCTCTGGTGTGTATGTTAAAAATAAAAAGAAAGCCTGTGAATATGTAGGCTTCGAATCACTTTCCTATGAATTAAAGGAAGATACCACCCAGGAAGAACTCCTTACTTTAATCGGGGAACTGAATGAAAAGAAGGAAGTAAACGGAATTCTTGTTCAGCTTCCGTTGCCTGAGCATATTAATGAGGATGTTATTATAAAGGCTATAACACCTGCAAAGGATGTAGATGGTTTTCATCCTGAAAATGTAGGATATTTAAGTACCGGACAGAAGGGCTTCGTATCCTGTACACCGGCTGGTGTAATTGAACTGCTGAAACGCTCCAGAATTTCTATTAGTGGGAAAGAGTGTGTGGTAATTGGCAGAAGCAATATTGTAGGCAAACCCATGGCAGCTCTTTTGCTAAGGGAGGATGCAACCGTTACCATATGCCATTCAAGAACTCAGGATTTAAAGGCGGTAACAAAACGCGCGGATATTCTGGTGGCAGCACTTGGAAAACCTAAATTTATAACAAAGGATTATGTGAAGGAAGGCGCTGTTATAATAGATGTCGGTATTCACAGAGGTGCAGATAATAAGCTTTGTGGAGACGTTGACTTTGAAGATGTAATAGACCATATCAGTGCTATAACACCTGTTCCCGGAGGAGTTGGCCCCATGACTATTGCCATGCTGATGAGAAACTGTTTGGAGAGTGCAAAAAATAAGGTTCCACTGATATCATAAAAAGTGAAGAAGAAAGGTTGAACAATTATGACAGGCAGTAACCATATTATAAAGGACGGAACCAGTTATATGGTTCTGAAATATGAAGTCAGTCCCTATGTACCAGCAGATTTCTGTATTTACCCGGTATGGGAAAAGGATAAGAACTTTCAATACAGCGGAAATCTTGAGATAAAGGAGTACCAGTTGTATCTAAAGGATTTATCCGTCTTTTGTGACCGTAAATTCCCGGAAATCGGGGATGTTAAGCCCACAATCAGTGAGATAAGTTATGGTATTACCCATGCAAGTTATGAGGGAATCCATATACCGCTTAAATTCACCGGTGGTTTAATTGCCGGAAATGGACTAATAAAAGAATATGATACAGGCATGATTTGTTCAGGACGTTATTATGAACCAATGCATTGCTATCAGACAGTGGTAGAGCTGATCTTTCAGGACGGAAGACTGGTAACGGAAATAGATCATAGCAAAGCTATGGCAAGAATCAGAAAGAACCTGGATCTGGGACTGCGATCTCTTGAAAAAGAAAGAGATGTAAAATGTATCAGGCATTTCATAAAAACTTCTTTTATAGGAGATTATGAACATCCGGGAAAACATAAGAAAATGAAACTTATAAATATCAATAACTATATTAAGAAACTCAAAAAAGTAACAGAATAATAAGGCATATTAAAAAGGTGTGTTCAAAAGCGGTATTGGCTTTTTGGACACACCTGTTTCGAAAGGGTGAAATATACGTTAAATAACAATTTAAAAACTCATTATCTTACAATACTTGAGAAAGAAGATAAGGTTACTGCCAAAGAACTGAAAGAATTTTTAGCACTTTATGAAAAAGGGTCACAAGGCAGAATTATCTTTAGCCCAAACCACTTACTGGAGATCTATTTATATCAATATTATATTGGCAGTGAAGGTTTTGAAATAACTGATATGAAAATGCATGCTATATATCGGCTAATGGCGGATAAATACAGCAAAAAGGACAGGGTTCAGGAAGCAATTGAATTCTTTGAAAAATCACTGGCTGTTAATCCTTTGGATATAGAGACCCGAAGCGGGTTAGCGAAAGTATACCGCAGAACCGGTAAGTGGGATTTGCTGTATAAAACAGCAGAGGAGCTGTATCCTTTTTGCTATACCACCAGTGATTTAAGCAGATATTATCGGATTCTCGGTGAGTATTATCTTGAAACCTACAAACCGGAAGTTTCAGTGGCAGCTTATACCTATAGTAATTTTTTTAACCCAACTGAAACTGCCGAGAAAGAGATTCGGTTCCTGGAAAAAGCACTGAATAAGAAATTTGCATTTAATAATATACAAGAGCTGCAGAATATTCTAATGAAAGAGGGTATCCCCTTGGGCGGAAAAAATGAGACCCTTGGTATCTTGTATAAGACAGGCATGCTGGAACTGGAAAAGAACAATACAGAATACGCCTGTTATCTTTTACTGTTTCTGTACCAGCTTACAAAGGATGAAGAAACAGGTGAAATATTAAAGAAATTTAACTTGGTTTAATCGATAACTATAATAGCTGAATTAATCAAGCAGTAGTTGAAGAACGGCAGTATGTATAGATAATTTGCAATAAATGATAGAAATAAAAATGCGGACTCCGAAGAATCCGCATTATGACTTAAATTATTATTCTGTTATTTCATCTACAGTATTGTAGCTGGAACCGGCGCTGTAGGAGAAGCTAATGGAATCGCCAACATTATATTTAATAATTTGAGGGAATTTAGAAACATTAACATCAAAGATCTCATCATTTCCCTGGAGCAGTATATAATAGTGGGAATTTCCGTCTATAACCACATCGGAAATTTTACTGATATAACCGCTTGTGGTAAGCTGAGCTCCGACGTCTTCCGTAATAATATTGTCATCTTTTAATTTTGCCAGATATAACTTTTCACATTCCTTGATGGTTTCTGCAGTGGCAACGATCTGATACCTGGAGATATTAACCATAGCATAACTCTTAACAAGTCCGGCGGCATCTTTTAATGCAATAAAGTAAGTGGGTTCCCCGCCAATATTTAAAAGAAGAGGAAAAGTAGCCGTATAACCAAGGTGCTGTACCTGACCTTCAGCAGAGGCCATAGCGGAGTATTCTTCCGCACCGGGAATAGGATAATATCTCGTCTCTGCTGTTCGCTGGTTCATTAGGACAAAACCTACGTTGGATTCATCACCGCCTACTGAAGTAATACCGGTATATACCCAGACATCATCCTCCAGTGCCAGATAATTATAACCTTCCGTAGTTTTTAAGGAATCCTTCTGGCTGAAGACTGAGTTAAAATAACCATGTTTTAAGGTACCGTAATAATTATACTGACTGATTAACAATTCAGCGGAATAAACACGGTCAACCCATTGGGGGACTTCGGAAACTTTATAATTGGTAAGATCACCTGTAACAGCATTTACAAGTATAACCCTGCCAACGGTTTCACCGCCGAACAAACCAATGGTATAATCCTTAACCGGGCATACCCAGTAAGGAACTCCTGCTTCATCGATTTCAAAATTATAGGAAGAAAACACGTAAGTTGGATAATGGAATCTTAAATAGCGGGGTAAATATCTGCCGAAGTGATCGGACATGGAGTATTTTATTCCTTCGGAAAGCTTAATAAGCTCCACGTTTTCTGTTGCCATATCGATGCGCATATAAGCAGGAATACCTTCACCTCTGTTTGTAAGCCATTTAATGGTATTACCGTATTCTAAAGGAGTAACACGGGTTGGCGCACCCTGATAGTTGATCTGGGTATAATTGTCTGCCACCTCAAACTGTGATACATATTCTGTTATGCTGCCCATCTTTCTGGAGCCTAAAAGACTTGCAGAATCTTTGTCCAGTACAGGGATCTCTGAATAAGAGATTTCTTCTATATCAGTCTTAAAGTCTCCTTCGTTAACCGTTAAAAGCTTTTGATATTTACCGGAGTTAATAATAGGAGAGGAAAGCAATGAGCCGGCAATATAAAATATAACTACGATTAATGTAATTCCGACGGATATCTTAACGGGCATTCCGGCAATCAGATCTTGAACTGAATTAACACTTCGGCTTTTGTTGGTGGCAAAACCAACGATGACAGTTAAGAGGATCAGCGCTGTTATCACAAATATCCAAAAACCATGAGAATGGATGTTAACAGCTGGAAGTGTTGCATAATAATAACAAAATACCAGAACAAAGAAGGATAATAATCCTATAATAATATTTCTTGTTTTTTTCATATTTCATAACCTTTCGTTTGATTTCTTCTATCTTAACAAATAAAGGATAAAAGTCAATTATAATCAGATTAAAATTTGCAAAAGATTAAATAAAAATAAAAATGTTTCCTTTTCAGCAAAAAGCTGTTAAAATGTCAAAGGTAACATTTTAGTATACGAATATTTGGAGGTATGAATGAATATATTTTTTGTTTCGCTGGGTTGCGATAAGAATCTGGTGGACAGTGAGATAATGCTTGGAATAATTAAAGAATATGGTTTTACCATAACTGATGAGGAAGATAAAGCGGATATTATTATTGTTAATACCTGCTGCTTTATCAATGACGCAAAAGAAGAAAGTATTAATACTATCCTTGAAATGGGGCAGTATAAGAAAACAGGAATATTAAAGGGTCTTATTGTTACCGGATGTCTTGCACAGCGCTATAAAGAAGATATCTTAAATGAGATACCTGAAGTGGATGCGGTAGTCGGAACAAAGAGATATGAAGAAATAGCAACTGTTATTGAAGATGTATTAAATGGAAGCAAGTCCGTCAAAGTGGAAGAAACTGCCACAAAAGATATACAGACAGAAAAGCATAAACGTATAAATACTACTGGTGGTTACTTCTCCTATTTAAAGATTGCAGAGGGCTGCAATAAATACTGTACCTATTGTATCATTCCAAAAATCAGAGGTAATTATCAGAGCAGACCAATGGAAGAAGTACTTGAAGAAGCAAAGGACCTGGCGGATAACGGGGTGAAAGAATTGATTCTGGTTGCCCAGGAAACAACACTTTACGGAAAAGACCTTTTCGGTGAAAAGAAACTTCCGGAGCTTTTAAGAGAACTATGTAAGATTGAAGGAATTGAATGGATTCGAATCCTTTACTGCTATCCTGAAGAAATCACCAAAGAACTGATAGAAGTAATCAAGACCGAAAAGAAAATCTGTCATTACCTTGATATGCCTATTCAGCATGCCAGTGATAATGTGTTAAAGAAAATGGGTAGAAGAACCAGTAAAGCAGAACTGATTCAGAAGGTAGCGGAACTTAGAAAAGAAATTCCTGATATTGCCCTTAGAACTACCTTGATAACAGGTTTTCCGGGAGAGACGGAAGAAGACCATGAAGAGCTGAAAAGCTTTGTGGAGGAAATGGGCTTTGACAGACTGGGGGTATTTACTTATTCAAAAGAAGAGGATACGCCTGCTGCTAAAATGCCCTCCCAGATAAAAAAAGCAGTAAAAGTAAAACGCCAGAAAGAAATTATGGCTTTACAGCAGAAAATTGCTTTTGAGAAAGCAGAGGAAAAAGTAGGTAACAGATTAAAAGTGCTTATAGAAGGTAAACTACCGGAGGAAGCCATTGAGGAATATGGAATGGAAGCCGGGAACGTCTATATTGGTAGAACTTATATGGATGCTCCTAATGTGGATGGATATATTTTTGTACCTACAAGAGCAGAAATCATGTCGGGTGAAATCATTGAAGCTGTAGTTACCGATGCGAAAGGATATGATTTAATAGGAGAACTGGTTAACTAGTCAGCGCCTCACAGGCGGAAAGAACCGACGTTTATCAGAAATCATGAAAACAATTTCTGATAAGCTAATTATACGAAGATCCGTATGTCAAAAGGGATACTCAGAAAAGAGGTTAGGCTGGAAAAAGAAAAGACTTTTTTCAACTACGGATTCAGGATAACAAAATCAAAGATTTAGTAATAAGGAAGGAGTTAATATGAATCTGCCGAATAAAATAACAATAGCAAGGGCATGCATGATTCCTGTATTTTTGATTTTCTTTTTAGTACCAGGTATACCTGGCGGTAAATATGTTGCAGGTGTAATTTTTATTATTGCATCCTTATCCGATGCACTTGATGGTTATCTGGCAAGAAAGCATAACCTGGTTACCAACTTTGGTAAGTTCGCAGACCCTCTTGCAGATAAACTCTTAGTCTGTGCTGCGCTTATCTGTTTTGTTGAGCTTAAGCTTGTACCGGCCTGGATTATAGTTGTGATTATTTCAAGAGAATTTATTATCAGTGGTTTCCGTCTGGTGGCATCTGATAATGGTGTAGTCATTGCTGCAAGTAACATTGCAAAATTTAAGACAACAGCACAAATGATTATGGCGGTTTTACTGATATTCCATTTTGATAATCCCATCTTACTCGCTCTGGAACAGGTATTTATCTATCTGTCTCTTATATTGACCGTGGTATCTTTACTGGATTATCTGTACAAGAATAGAAAAGTTCTCACGGAACAAAAGTAGTAACATGATGCAGATGTGAATGAAAGTATATTAGAAAGGTTGCCGCGATGTGAATCCTTCATGCTTTTCATTGTTGGCAGTATCGCAGACAAAGCTGCGGTATACAATGGGTATAAAATATGACAGTAGAACTAATCAGTGTAGGAACGGAAATACTTCTTGGAAACATTGTTAATACCAATGCAAGCTATCTGGCAGAAAGATGTGCTGCGCTGGGTTTGTCAAACTATTACCAAGTATCTGTCGGAGACAATGAGGACAGACTTACCCAGGTATTGTCACAGGCATTAAATAGAAGTGATGTGGTAATCTTAACAGGTGGTTTAGGTCCCACAGAAGATGATCTGACAAAGGAAGTAACTGCTAAAGTGTTACAGAAAGAACTTTCTGTAGATTCTTTAGCGAAGGAAAGAATTGAAGAGTATTTTAAAGGCAGGGACAGGAAGGACATACCTGAAAACAACTGGAAACAGGCGGAAATAATAGAAGGCTCCCTTGTCCTGTACAATAATAATGGTACGGCACCTGGTCTGATTGTAAAAACAGAAGAAGGGAAGTCTGTTGTGTTGCTGCCTGGACCTCCGGGAGAATTGATTCCAATGTTTGAAGAGGCTGTCTTTCCTTATCTGAAAAGTCTTTCCCGGAATGTGTTATATTCTGAAATGGTTAAGGTCTGCGGTATTGGTGAGAGCAAAGCAGAACTTATGGTCAAGGATTTAATTGCCGTTCAAACCAACCCAACCATTGCCACCTATGCCAAAAACGGTGAGGTTCATCTTCGTGTAACAGCACTTGCGGCTTCAGAAGACGAAGGGAAAATGTTAACGGCACCTCTGGTGGAAGAACTTAAGAAACGCTTTGGAGCTACTATCTATACAACAGAAGAGAAAGTATCCTTAGAAGAAGCAGTAATTAAGCTTCTGATAAAACACAAGCTGACCCTTGCCACTGCTGAGTCCTGTTCCGGTGGACTACTCTCTGGAAAGCTGGTAAATGTTTCAGGTGCTTCTGCAGTGTTTGAAGAAGGCTTTGTCACTTATTCTAACAAGGCAAAAATGAAATATCTGGGTGTTTCTGAAGAGACCCTGAAAGCTTTTGGTGCTGTCAGCAAAGAAACAGCAGCTGAGATGGCGCAAGGTGCCGGTAGGGCAGCAGATAGTACGGCAGCATTATCGGTGACCGGTATTGCCGGCCCTGATGGGGGAACTGATCTTAAACCTGTTGGTCTTGTGTATATTGGATGTTATCTAAATGGTAAAACTGAAGTCAGAGAGTACCATTTCAAAGGAAATCGCCAAAAGGTCAGAGAGTACACAGTTATCAGTGCTCTGGATTTCCTGCGGATGAGTATACTAAAAGAATATGAAAATAGTAATATATAGTAATTTACAATAAGTGGCGAATAAAGGAAAACAGTACAAAAAAACAGATAATTCTATTGCTTTAAAGATCATTGCTTAACAAATAACAAGGTTTTAACATAAAAATGACATACTTGGCCCATATATTATAAATGGAGTGAGTATAAATGCTATGCCTATGTTTGGTAATTCAGTAGGAGTGATTAGAATGAAAAATACTGCAGGGAAGCTTACTGTAATCCTGGTTTTATTTCTGATGGTTGTAACAACAGCGTGTACCAAAAGGGAAGATACAAAGGAGGATATAAAACCTTCTGTCAATACCATATTGACTCCCGAAGCAGGTACGGACCCAGAGACTAAAATTGGCGTTGCACCGGCTGCAACAAAAGAAATTCCTATTTATACGATTAATGAAAGCACACAGGAAGTGGAGGCTGCAACAGCTGCTATAAACGAAGACACGGAAATTACACCGGAGCTTATAGTAGACCAGGTTATTGACTCCCTGGCTGAACGTTTAATCGATGTAGGAGTTGAAAGTGTAACAACTGAGAAGGATACTGTTATCGTTAGTTTTACAGGAGATACACCACCTGTTAGTAATGTAGATTTATCCGTTGAGACAACCATACTGGATTCTATTGCCCAGAGCCTGGTAGACAACCTGCCGGAATACCCTAAGGTAATATTCCGGGTTGCAGGAGAACCTTATCAATCCGCAAATCTGTCATATGATCTTAATGGTGTTTACCTGGACGGAAATAAATCAAAATAATAATTATCAGGGGCTGTTGCAATTTAAGTATCAGAGTTTTGCAGCAGCCCCTTAAAAGATTTAATATTCGCAAAGAGGTTGGGTGAATTATTGAGAAGCATAATTCACATCCTTATTTGTGACAGTGCAGTATCTATAAGCAGATGCTGCATGCAATGGGAGCCGGGTCAGAAATAAAAAGCAATTTCTATTTCTGATTTAAGCACACCAAGGCATGAATGGAGATTAAAATGATTAATGGAAGTAACAGGATAATCGTGGTAGGTGCAGGCGCTGCCGGTATGATGGCTGCCGTATTTGCGGCAAGAAATGGCCATGATGTCCTTCTATTGGAGAAAAACGATAAAGCAGGCAAAAAACTCTACATTACCGGTAAAGGCCGGTGTAATATAACAAATGCATGTGACATGGAGGATTTGTTCAGTAATGTAATGAGCAATCCCAAATTCCTATATGGTGCTTTTTATGGCTATACGAACTATGATGTTATTGATTTTTTTGAACAGCTGGGATTAAAGACCAAAATTGAAAGAGGCGGCAGGGTGTTTCCGGAATCAGATAAATCCTCTGATGTTATCGGTGCACTTCTAAAAGAATTAAAACGGCTTCAGGTAGAAATAAGATATCAGTGTGAAGTTGAAGAGATATTGGCGGAAGACGGAAGGGCTAAAGGTGTCCTTTTAAAGAATACCAAAGAAAAGTTATACGCCGGTAAAATTATTGTTGCAACCGGAGGCCTGTCCTATCCTTCAACGGGATCCAACGGAGACGGCTACCGATTTGCAAAAGCAATGGGACATGCTGTAACCAAGCTGAATCCTTCTCTGGTGCCAATGAATATTCAGGAAATAGAGTTGGTGAAAGAACTGCAGGGCCTGGCTCTCAAAAATATTGAGATAACCGTAACCAGTCAGGGAAAAGCAATTTATTCTGATTTCGGTGAACTTCTCTTTACGCACTTTGGTGTCAGTGGTCCGGTAATTTTAAGTGCCAGCAGTTATTGCATCCCTCATATGGGAAATAAGGATCTTGTTCTTACCATAGATTTAAAGCCTGCTCTGACGAAAGAACAGCTGGATACAAGAATATTAAGAGATTTTGATGAATTTAAAAATAAACAATATAAGAATGCACTTGATCAGCTATTGCCACGAAAGCTGATTCAAGTTATAATAGCATTAAGCAAAATTGATCCGGAAAAGAAAGTCAATCTCATTACGAAAGAAGAAAGAAAGAGACTTATTGAAGTCTTAAAAGCAATGCCGCTTCATATCGACAGTCTCAGAGGTTATAATGAAGCTGTCATTACCAAAGGTGGAATTTCCATTAAAGAAATTAATCCTTCTACCATGGAATCAAAGCTTGTTTCGGGAGTATACTATATCGGAGAAGTCCTGGATCTGGATGCGTTAACCGGCGGATTCAATCTTCAAATAGCCTGGTCAACAGCTTATATTGCAGGAAATGCAGTATAAATTATTGTTTAATAGTAGTAATAATCAAAAGAATAAAATTCATATAAATAGGAAGAAAACAGCATGCAAAACAAACAAAAGCATTACAGCATAGCAATAGACGGACCTGCAGGAGCGGGAAAAAGTACAATTGCAAAGCTTGTAGCAAAAGAATTGCAGTTTATATACGTGGATACTGGCGCAATGTACCGTGCCATGGGACTGTTGACATTAAAGGAAGGCATTGATGCCGAAAATGAAGAAGCGGTAGGCGCTTCCTGTAAAAAAGCAGAAATCAGCCTGAAATATCAGGAGGGCAGACAGCAGATATATCTGAATGGTGAAAATGTTACAGACAGTATCCGAACAGAAGAAGCCGGCAAAATGGCCTCAGCCGTAGCCAAATTCAAGGCAGTCCGCGAAAAAATGGTTGATATTCAGAAAAAAATTGCAGATTCCGACCATATTATTATGGATGGAAGAGATATAGGTACTGTGGTACTTCCTTTTGCCGATTTAAAAATTTATCTGACAGCTGAAGTAGGAGTCCGAGCTGAAAGAAGATTTAAGGAATTGACGGAGAAGGGAATTTACTGTAATATAGAAGAAATAGAAAAAGATATTATAGCCAGGGATTATCAGGATATGAACAGAGAGGTATCTCCCTTAAGACAAGCAGAGGATGCTGTTCTTCTGGATTGTTCTTACCTTTCCATTGAAGAAGTGGCAGACGCTATTATTAAGCTGTTCAGAGAAAAATCGAACTGTTAGTCGGGCTGTATAGAAAGAGGTTTCATTTGGAAAAGGTAGTTCTGGCTCGTACCGCAGGCTTTTGCTTCGGGGTAAAACGCGCGGTAGATGCCGTTTATAATGAAATTGAAAAAGGTGATAAGGTTTATACATATGGACCTGTCATACATAATGAAGAAGTTATAAAGGACCTGGCTGAAAAAGGTGTAGAGCTGATTAAGTCAGATGAGGAATTAAAAGCATTGACAGAGGGTACAATAATTATACGCTCCCATGGTGTTTCCGAAAGAATTTACGACATTATAAAACAGAACAATCTGAACATGGTTGATGCAACCTGTCCCTTTGTTCTTAAAATCCATAAAATAGTGAAAGAGCAGACAGAAGCCGGCCGTCATATCATTATTGTCGGCAGTGAAAAGCACCCGGAAGTACAAGGGATAATTGGCTGGTGTTTGAATAATTATACAGTTATAGAAAACAAGGAAGATGCTGAAAGCTTTGATTTATCTGGCAATTCCAAGGTTTGCATTGTCGCGCAGACGACAATTAACTACAATAATTTTCAAGATGTAGTTGAAATTATAACCGAAAAGGGTTATGATATAATTGTTTTAAATACAATATGTAATGCCACAAAAGAGCGCCAAACCGAGGCAAAAGAGCTTGCCAAGGCTTCTGACGCTATGATTGTAATTGGAGATATGCACAGTTCTAACACTCAGAAACTGTACGAAATATCTAAAGCTGAATGTGAAAATACTTACTATATACAGACACTGAAAGACCTGGATTTGGAGAAACTCAAATCTTTTCGTAGCGTAGGTATTACAGCAGGGGCATCAACCCCAAACAATATTATCAAGGAGGTTCATACTGCATGTCAGAAATGAGTTTTGAGCAATTATTGGAGGAATCATTAAAAACAATACAAAACGGAGAGGTTGTAGAGGGCACTGTAATACGTGTAAAAGAAGACGAGATCGTCTTAAATATAGGTTACAAAGCTGACGGAATCATTACCAGAAGTGAATATACCAACACACCGGGTGTTGACCTGACAACTGTCGTAAAAGAAGGAGATACTTTACAGGCTAAAGTATTAAAAGTAAATGACGGCGAAGGACAAGTTCTTTTAACCTATAAGAGACTGGCAGCCGAAAAAGGAAGCAAACGTTTAGAAGAAGCATTTAACAACAAAGAAGTACTTACAGCAAAAGTAACCGCAGTATTAGAAGGCGGATTAAGTGTAATTGTTGATGAAACAAGAGTATTTATCCCTGCCAGCCTTGTATCCGATGGATATGAGAAGAATCTTGAGAAATATGCAGGACAGGAAATCGAGTTCGTTATCTCTGAGTTCAATCCTAAGAAGAGAAGAATCATCGGTGACCGTAAGCAGCTAATCGTAGCTAAGAAACAAGCTTTACAGAAAGAACTGTTTGAAAGAATCAAACCGGGTATGACTGTAGAAGGAACAATAAAGAATGTAACTGATTTCGGTGCATTTATCGACTTAGGCGGTGCTGACGGCCTTCTTCATATCTCCGAGATGTCCTGGGGCAGAGTAGAAAACCCTAAAAAGGTATTCAAAGTTGGAGAGAACATCAAGGTTCTTATCAAAGATATCTCTGGAGAGAAAATTGCTCTCAGTCTGAAATTCGAAGATGAAAATCCCTGGATTAAAGCTTCTGAGAATTATGCCGTAGGCAATGTTGTAACAGGAAAAGTTGCAAGAATGACTGATTTCGGTGCATTCGTAGAGTTAGAGCCAGGTGTAGATGCTCTTCTTCATGTATCTCAGATTTCCAGAGAGCACGTTGAAAAACCTTCTGATGTCTTAAAGATCGGTGAAGAAGTTACTGCAAGAGTAGTAGACTTTAATAACGATGAGAAGAAAATCAGTTTAAGTATCAAAGCATTGGATACAACAGTTGAAGAAAGCAATGAAGCTGCTGAAGAAACATCTGCTGAATAATTGCAGGGATATCGGACTTTACTAAACAAAAGATAGGAGTGTCTTTGCTTGACGGATAACTATGAATCCTTTAAGACCCAAATTTATCAACTGACTAAAATAAACCTAAGTTTATATAAAGAACGTCAGATGAAAAGAAGAATTGATGCATTAATAGCGAAACATAAGATTGATTCCTATGACGCTTATGTAGAAACGATAAAGAAAAATCCTGTAATGTTCGAGGAATTCGTAAATTATCTTACTATCAATGTATCAGAATTTTACCGTAATCCAGAGCAGTGGGTTTTGTTAGAAAAGGAAGTACTGCCTTATCTTTTTGGTAAGTTCGGAAATAATCTGAAAATATGGAGTGCTGCATGTTCAACAGGTGACGAACCTTATTCTCTTGTAATGCTGTTATCAAAATTCATGCCGCTTAACCGTATTAAGGTTATTGCCACTGACATTGATAAACAGATACTTGAGAAGGCAAGAATGGGTCTGTATAACATTAAGAGTCTGAAAGGGCTGCCAGATGAACTTCTGAAAAAGCATTTTACAGAAATCAACAGTACAACCTATCAGATATCCGACAGCGTTAAAGCATGTGTTGAGTTCAGACAGCATAATCTTTTAAAGGATGATTATCCTTCCGGGTGTGATTTAATCGTGTGCCGAAATGTACTCATTTATTTCACAGAAGAAGCAAAGGATAGCATTTATAAGAATTTTAATGCAGCTCTGAAGAAAGATGCTATATTGTTTGTTGGTAGCACTGAACAGATAATACAGCCACAGAACCTGCAATTTGCCACTTATAAATCATTTTTCTATAAAAAGATATAGTACTTATCACATAAAGTGATATTTCAAGTCTGCAGGTAATTAAAATGACTCTGGAATATCACTTATTTTTTTCTTATTTTGTTGTTGATTTTTATAATGATATCTAGTATATTGTGTATAGATACTGACTGGGTAAAATTTTGAGACAATTCAGCCCCTTTGGTTTAAGCCATTTAAAACCTTTGGGCCAACTGGAGAGTTACAAATGAATAATTGAAAAACCAAGAAAAACAGTATAATAAGCTCATGGTTTGAGCTTAATGCTATGCGCAGATGGGAGCTGACTATGGAAAAAGTTGTGAGAATTGCAGTTGATGCAATGGGCGGTGACTATGCTCCGGCTCAAATTGTAAAAGGTGCTCTTGAAGCAGTAAATGAGAGAAAAGATATTAAGGTTATCTTAGTAGGGCAGGAAAATGCTATTCTTTCAGAGCTGAAGGGAATCAATTATGATAAGGAGCGTCTGACGGTTGTCCATGCAGAAGATGTGATAACCAACGATGAGGCCCCTGTTATGGCTATTCGGCGTAAGAAGAATTCTTCCATTGTAGTGGCTATGAACCTGGTGAAGAATGGTGAAGCAGATGCCTTTGTTTCAGCGGGCAGTACAGGTGCGGTTTTAGTTGGCGGGCAATTGATAATTGGAAGAATAAAAGGTATAGACAGACCACCTTTAGCACCGGTTATTCCCACAGAAAGCGGAGTTTCTCTTCTGATTGACTGCGGTGCCAATGTTGATGCAAGACCTTCGCATTTGGTGCAGTTTGCAAAAATGGGTTCCGTTTACATGGAAAATGTCATCGGTATCAAAAATCCGAGAGTGGCCATTGTTAACATAGGCGCAGAGGAAGAAAAAGGAAATATGCTGGTAAAGGAAACCTTCCCTTTGCTTAAGAATTGTAATGACATAAATTTTATCGGCAGTATCGAAGCAAGAGAGATTCCAAAAGGCGGAGCAGACGTAATCGTATGTGAAGCTTTTGTTGGGAATGTAATTCTTAAATTATATGAAGGACTGGGAAGTACTTTAATCGGTAAAATAAAAGCAGGGTTAATGAGTACGACAAAGAGCAAAATTGGTGCTCTGTTATGTAAGCCTGCTTTAAAAGAGACGTTGAAATCTTTTGATGCATCTGCCTATGGCGGTGCACCCATGCTTGGTCTTAACGGTCTTGTTGTGAAAGCTCACGGCAATTCCACCAGCAATGAGATTAAGAATTCAATTATTCAATGTATTACTTTTACAGAGCAGAATATTAATGATAAAATCAGAATGCATCTGGAAGAAGAATAGAAAAGAAAGGTGAATATTATGGAATTTGAAAAATTACAAAAAATAATCAGCGAAGTTTTAAATGTAGATGAGGACGAAATAACAATGGAGACTACTTTTGTAGATGACTTAGGTGCTGACTCCCTTGATATCTTCCAAATCATCATGGGTATAGAAGAGGAATTCGACATTGAAATTGCCAATGAAGAAGCTGAGAACATAATAACTGTAAGTGATGCGGTAGAGCAAATCAAAAACGCACTGAATCAATAGATATTTAATAGCAATCATATTAAGCCCTTGGATAAGGGCTTAAGCTCTTATAAAGGGGATAAGCTCATGTAAGGAGCATAAGTCCTTCCAATGGACTTATGCCTTTATTGAGGTTTTGTCTTTTAAAGAGCTATTTAAAATATATAAAGAAATATAAGGAAATGGAGGACAAGAATGAATCGATCGGAAGAATTAATATTAGAAAAATTGAGAAAATTCGAAGATGCAATAGATTACCGCTTCAGAGACCGTATGATATTAAAACGAGCACTTACCCATAGCTCCTATGCCAACGAAAAAAGAGTCAGTAAGTTAGAAAATAACGAAAGACTGGAGTTTCTTGGTGATGCGGTATTGGAATTGATAACCAGTGAATTTCTATATGAGAATAATCCTAAAATGCCAGAGGGAGAACTTACAAAGTTAAGAGCCAGACTGGTATGTGAACAGACCCTTGCTAATTGTGCCATAGACATGAAGGTAGGGAATTACCTGCTTTTGGGAAAAGGGGAAGCTGCCACCGGCGGGAGGGAAAGATTTTCCATTCTATCCGATACAGTGGAGGCAATAATAGGTGCAATTTATATTGATGGTGGTTTTACTAATGCAAAAGAGTTTATTTTGCGCTTCATTTTATCTGATATAGAAAATAAGAAGCTCTTTTTCGATAGCAAGACTATCTTACAGGAAATTGTCCAAAGTGAATACAAAGAACAATTATCCTATGAGTTAATTAAAGAAGAAGGACCGGATCATAATAAGCAATTCACAGTAGTTGCACTTGTCAAGGATATGGAACTGGGTTCCGGCGTAGGCAGGACGAAGAAGGCTGCTGAACAGGAAGCCGCCTACGCATCCATCTTAAAGATTAATCGGAAAAAGAATCTCATTCCCCAGAATAGCAAAAATTAAAGGTCGGGAGAAACTATGTATCTTAAAAGTATTGAAGTCTATGGATTTAAATCCTTTGCCAATAAAATTATCTTTGAGTTTCATGATGGTATTACTGGAATTGTCGGCCCCAACGGCAGCGGTAAGAGTAATGTAGCCGATGCTGTAAGGTGGGTATTAGGCGAACAAAGTGCTAAGCAGTTAAGAGGAGCCAGGATGGAGGATGTTATTTTCTCCGGAACGGAAACCAGAAAACCCCTGGGCTTTGCTTATGTGTCCCTGACAATAAATAATGAAGATCATAAACTGCCCATTGAATATGACGAAGTAACAGTGGCCAGAAGAGTATATCGCTCCGGTGAAAGTGAATATCTCTTAAATGGAAGTACCTGTCGTTTAAAAGATGTACAGGAACTGTTTCTCGATACTGGTATTGGTAAAGAAGGATACTCCATTATCGGACAGGGTCAGATCGAAAAGATACTAAGCGGAAAACCGGACGACAGAAGGGAACTCTTTGACGAAGCTGCCGGTATTGTTAAGTTTAAGAAGAGAAAGCTATCCGCACAGCACAATCTGGAGGAAGAACGCCTTAACTTAAGCAGAATCCAGGATATACTCTCTGAGATTGAGAAACAGGTAGGTCCTCTGGAGAAGCAATCAGCAGTGGCAAAAGAATATCTTAAGCTAAGGGATGAATTAAAAGAACTTGATATCCAGTTGTTCCTGTATGAGAATGAGAAAATGCAGGAAACAAAGAACCAGACCAATGAAAAACTGACGATTGCTACTGATAATTTAAATACTGCCAATGAAAAATCGGGGCATATTAAAGAAGAATTCTCCCTGTTAGAAAAAGAAATTGAAGAATTTAACGCTAACTTAGAGGAACTTAAGGTGTCTCAAAGTAACACCCGTTTGAATCAGGAGAAAACCGAAGGTGAAATAAAGGTATTAAAAGAGCAGCTCTTATCCATTAAACAAAATGATGCTCATTATGAGACCAGGCTTACTGCCATAACAGAGGATATCAAGGCAAGGGCAGAAGAGCAGGAAAGTTACATAAAGCAAAAAAAAGAATTAGACCTGCTCATAGACAAGATGGATGAAAGTCAGTCTGTCAACGTATTGGAGTTAGAAGAGATTCGCAGCCGGATTAAGGAAGATACTGCCCTGGCTGAAAATCTACACGGTGAGATATTTGATTATCTTAATGAGAATTCCGGAATTAAAACGAATCTTCAGAGATATGAAACTATTCTGGAACAGAATAATATAAAGAAAACAGAACTTACCCAGAGAATTCTTCGTAATAAAAGTGAAGATGCGATAAATGATCAGGAAATCCAAAATGTCAGATTACAGATAGAAACTCTTGAGATGCAAAAGCAGGAAAACCTAAGGGAAACCAGCAAGACGCAGGATAAAGTAACTGATTTTCGAAATAATCTTAAGGTAATAGAAGAGGAAATACAAAAGAAGCAGCGTGAGTATCAGACGGGAAGTTCCCAGCTGGAAGCCTTAAAAAACCTTACGGAACGATATGAAGGTTATGGCAATAGTATCCGAAGAATCATGGAGAAGAAAGATACCAAAGGTGTAATTGGAGTTGTTGCAGATATTATTAAGACAGAACCCAAATATGAAACAGCGGTAGAAACAGCCTTAGGTGGAAGTATTCAGAATATTGTTACAGATACGGAAGCTACGGCAAAAGAACTGATTGATTATCTGAAGCAGAATAAATACGGACGTGCTACCTTTCTTCCCTTAACCAGTATTTCTGCAAAAGAAGCTTACGGTCAGCAAAGGTATTTAGAGGAAAAAGGTGTACTTGGTCTTGCCAATACGCTGGTCAAGACAGAAGAACGTTTTAAGGGCCTTATGCAGTATCTTCTCGGAAAAAGCCTTGTGGTAGACAATATTGACAATGCGTTGTTTATTGCCAGGAAATATAATTATACTTTGCGGATCATCACTCTGGACGGAGAGCTTTTAAGCCCTGGTGGTTCTTTGTCGGGAGGCGCTTATAAGAACTCCAGTAATCTGCTGAGCAGAAGACGTGAAATAGAAGATCTGGAAGAAAAAATTTCTGTATTAAAAACAGAAGTTATAAGTCAGAATCATAACCGGGAAGTAATTCTACAGGACATACAGGCAGCTTTAAGTGAGGTGGAGGAGAAAAAACAAGCTCTTCAGGAAATTCATCTTAGGGAAAATACCTTAAAGCTTCAACTGTCACAGGCAGATAAAAAGAAACAGGAATTAAAGGCACTTTACGAAGAAATTACAAATGAAATAAATCAAATTGAAAATCAAAGTATAGAATTAAATAAAAATATTACAATTCTAAGAGACAGCCTTGTTCTCAACGAAGAAAAGAGCAAGGAGAATGAACAAAGAATTGAAGAGATGAATCGGCAGCTGGAGGAAGTTAAGAAACAGGAACAACTCTTAAATGAACAGGTGTCCCAGGCAAAGGTTGAAATGTCAGCTTTTGACCAGAAAAACCAGCATTTGCTCGATAATATCAAAAGAATAAAGCGTGAGCTCGAAAAACTCTATGAAGAAGAAAACAGCATTAAGCGTAATAGAGAGGCATCTCTGGCCTCATACGATGAAAAATTAAACGCTATAAGCCTGGATGAAGAAAAAACAAGGAACTATAGTGAAGAAATCAGTAAACTTGAAGAACAGATCAAGGAAATACAGGCAAAGAAAGACACGGTAACCTTAACTCATAAAAGCTTCTTTGATCGAAGGGAAGAACTCTCCAAGGAAATCATCAATCTGGATAAAGAGATTTTCCGTTTGAGCGGTCAGTTGGAAAGACTGGAAGAGCAGCTCAATGAGAAGAAAGATTATATGTGGGAGGAATATGAACTTACCCTGCATACTGCCCTTGAAACCTTGAATATAATATCACCAGAAAACATTGATTCTACCTTGGTGAAAAAGAGAATCGGTGAAGTTAAAGGTAGTATGAAAGGTCTCGGGGATGTAAATATTAATGCTATTGAAGATTATAAGAATCTTTCTGAACGTTACCTGTTCCTGAAGGGCCAAAAAGAAGATATAGAAAAAGCAGAAGATACCCTTATCCATATTATTGAAGAGCTGGATGAAGAAATGCGCAATCAGTTTAATGATAAATTTGCTCAGATAAAGGTACAGTTTAACCAGGTATTTAAGGAGCTATTCGGCGGCGGTCTGGCAACACTTGAATTAACAGAAGGTGAAGATGTACTTGAAGCAGGTATTATCATCACAAGCCAGCCACCGGGCAAGAAACTGCAGAATATGATGCAGCTATCAGGTGGAGAAAAAGCCTTAACAGCAATATCGCTGCTCTTTGCAATTCAGAATCTGAAGCCATCGCCTTTCTGTCTCCTGGATGAGATTGAAGCGGCCTTAGATGATGCCAATGTTAAACGCTTTGCCAAATATCTTCATAAACTGACCAAGGATACTCAGTTTATTATCATAACTCACAGAAGAGGAACCATGAATGCTGCGGATGTTCTATACGGTATTACCATGCAGGAAAAAGGTGTATCCACACTGGTATCCGTTAATCTGATTGAGAATGATTTAGAGAAATAAACAAATTGACGGAATTGTCACATGTAAATTAATATTTACGACAAATAAGATTTACGGCCATTAAGACAGATGGCCAGAAAAGAGGTAAGGATGGGAGAAAAAAAAGGCTTTTTTGGCAGATTGGTAGAAGGGCTTTCAAAAACAAGAAATAATATAGTTTCCGGTATTGAGTCTATCTTCAACGGTTTTTCCAGTATTGATGATGAGTTTTATGAAGAACTGGAAGAAATACTTATCATGGCGGATATCGGTATCAATACGACCGGTTCCATTATAGCGGATTTAAAACAAAAAGTAAAAGAAGCAAAGATAAAAGAACCTCAGGAATGCAAGGAACTCTTAAAAGAAAGCATCATGGATCAGATGAAGGTAAATGAAGCTGCTTATGACTTTGAGAACCAAAGGTCCATTGTACTTCTAATCGGTGTAAACGGCGTAGGAAAAACCACCTCTGTAGGAAAGCTGGCAGGGCAGTTAAAAGATAAAGGTAAAAAAGTTATGGTTGCAGCAGCAGATACCTTCCGTGCCGCTGCCATAGAACAGCTCACTGAATGGGCTGACCGTGCCAAGGTCGAAATAATAGCGCAAAAAGAAGGGTCCGATCCGGCTGCTGTAATATATGATGCTGTAACCTCTGCAAAAGCTAAGAATACAGACGTATTAATCTGTGATACGGCAGGAAGGCTTCATAATAAGAAGAATCTTATGGAGGAGCTCAAAAAGATTGACAGGGTCATCACCAGAGAATATCCGGATGCTTACAGAGAGACCCTGATTGTTTTGGATGGAACAACTGGCCAGAATGCTCTTGCCCAAGCAAAGCAATTCAAAGAAATTGCTGATATTACTGGTATTATTCTGACAAAGTTAGACGGGACAGCCAAAGGAGGTATTGCCATTGCTATCCAGGCTGAACTTGGCATACCGGTTAAATACATCGGTATCGGGGAACACATTGATGATTTACAGAAATTTAACGCAAGTGATTTTGTAAACGCACTGTTTAACTAAAAGGAGAATACAGAATGATGACATTGGATAAATTTGAAGAAGCTGCAGAAACCGTCAAAAGGGTCACATTAAGGACGAAATTAATATACAGCGACTATTTTTCAGACACCACCGGAAATAAGGTATTCTTAAAACCTGAAAATATGCAGTTTACCGGAGCCTATAAAGTTCGAGGAGCTTATTATAAGATTAGTACATTAAGCAAGGAAGACAGAGAAAAGGGGCTTATTACGGCATCTGCGGGAAATCATGCCCAAGGTGTGGCGTATGCTGCTAAAATGTACGGAGCAAAGGCAATTATTGTTATGCCAACAACAACTCCTCTTATTAAGGTTAATCGTACCAAAGGTTACGGAGCAGAAGTTATCCTTCATGGAAATGTGTATGACGATGCCTGTCAGCATGCATTAAAGCTGGCAGAAGAAAAGGGATATACCTTTATCCATCCTTTTGATGACGAAGTTGTGGCTACCGGTCAGGGTACCATAGCAATGGAAATATTTCAGGAGCTTCCTACTGTTGACATCATTCTTGTTCCAATCGGCGGCGGCGGCCTTGCAGCCGGTGTCTCTACCCTTGCAAAACTGCTAAACCCCAACATTAAAGTAATCGGTGTAGAACCTATAGGAGCTAATTGCATGCAGGAGTCCATTAAGGCAGGTCACGTTATTACCATTCCGCAGATAGAAACCATAGCTGACGGAACAGCGGTTAAGACCCCCGGCAGCAATATATTTCCGTATATTCAGAAAAATATCGATGAGATAATAGCAATAGATGACCGTGAGCTCATAGTGAGTTTTCTGGATATGATCGAGAATCATAAGATGGTGGTGGAGAATTCCGGTCTGTTGACTGTAGCAGCCCTTAAGCAATTAAATTGCACCGGCAAGAAAATCGTATCAATTTTAAGCGGTGGAAATATGGATGTAATAACTGTTTCTTCTGTAGTTCAACATGGACTTATACAAAGAGGCCGAATCTTTACAGTGTCTGTTTTATTGCCGGATCGTCCCGGTGAACTTGTAAATGTTGCCAATGTCATAGCAGCAGCTCAGGGAAACATCATTCGTTTAGACCATAATCAGTTCGTGTCCATTAATCGAAACAGTGCTGTTGAACTTACTATTACCATGGAAAGCTTCGGACACGAACACAAGGAAGCAATTGTTCAGGCATTGAAGGATAAAGGTTATAATCCGCAGATTGTACAGCCTAAGAATACATATAACTAAGAATGGATTGCGTATAAATCACTTAATTCAGATCGGTTATTTCTCAGATGCCGCATTGCCTTGGGGTAGCTATAGCATATCTGCTACTGCCAAGGAGGGTTTGCCTGGTGCATTCAGAGATTCAGCCAACCTGGATTTCCTGTTATTTATGTAAATCATGTGTCAGGAAGTATAAATTCTTTGGACTGATCTAAACATTATAATTTTACCATGGTTCCTTTAAATTCATTCTGGTAAGGAGTGAACAGCAGGGAATCATGGATTTTTTATTGGAGGGTAAAGTAAAATACATAGCAATTACGCTGAAACCCCATGAGAAGAACGCTTGGAATAATTTTTTAAGGATAAAACGTAATACACAGACTGTTTGCAATATAGAATTAGTAGTAATTATGTAAGAATGTGTAAATACAGGTTTACAATTTTACGTATTTCTGTTATGCTATATAAAAGCTTGTGTCATTGAACTGACTCAGGAGCTTTCTATCATATCTGCTTTGTTTATCTTAAATTCTGTTCTATCCGATTTTAATCATGAAACCTCCATAACAACAAAATGAAATAGTTCATACTATTATCTGTTGGATAATTAGTAAAGTAATCTAAAAGAAAGGAGAACTGCTGTAATAAAATAAGAACAAAGAAATAAGAGCAAAAATAAGAACAAAGAAGTAAGAGCAAAATAAGAATAAAGAAATAAGAGCAAAAATAAGAACAAAGAAGTAAGAGCAAAATAAGAACAAAGAATAAGAACAAAGAAATAAGAATTTAAGATTGACAAACTTTAAAAGATAAGCTATTATTAAAACAAGAACATAAGTTCGCATAAAGGAGAAAAAAGATGTCAAAAGAAGATAAGAGCAGAGCGCTGGAATCCGCATTGGCGCAGATTGAGAAACAGTACGGAAAAGGCTCCGTTATGAAACTTGGTGATACGGCTGCCCATATGAACATAGAAACTATACCCACCGGATCTATCAGCTTGGATGTTGCCCTTGGCTTAGGAGGAATACCAAAAGGAAGAATCGTTGAAATATATGGACCGGAATCCAGTGGTAAGACTACCGTTGCTCTTCACATGGTTGCAGAAGTGCAAAAAATTGGTGGAATTGCGGGATTTATCGATGCCGAGCATGCTTTGGATCCTGTCTATGCGAAGAGAATCGGAGTAGATATTGATAATCTCTACATATCCCAGCCTGACAATGGTGAACAGGCCTTAGAAATAACAGAAACAATGGTTCGTTCCGGTGCAGTGGATATTATTATTGTCGATTCCGTAGCCGCCTTGGTACCCAGGGCAGAAATTGATGGTGATATGGGTGATTCTCACGTGGGCTTACAAGCCAGATTAATGTCCCAGGCCCTTCGTAAATTAACAGCAGCTATCAGCAAATCCAATTGTATTGTAATCTTTATCAACCAGCTTCGTGAAAAGGTTGGTGTAATGTTTGGCAATCCTGAGACAACAACTGGTGGACGTGCTCTTAAGTTTTACTCTTCCATTCGATTGGATGTTCGTAAAATTGAAGCATTGAAGCAGGGCGGAGATATTGTTGGAAGCAGAACACGTATAAAAGTAGTTAAGAATAAGGTTGCACCTCCTTTTAAAGAAGCAGAATTTGATATTATGTTCGGACAGGGCATTTCCAGGGAAGGGGATGTTTTAGACCTTGCTTCCAATGAGAACATAGTCATTAAGAGTGGTGCATGGTATGCCTATAATGAGGCAAAGATTGGACAGGGGCGTGAGAATGCCAAATTATTTTTAAAAGAAAATCCTGAGATATTTGCTGAGATCGAGTTAAAAGTCAGAGATAAATATAACCTGTCTGTTGTATCAGCAGCAAATGCAAATACTAAGGAAACAGCTAAGGAAGCAGATGAGTAAAAATGATTATAACCAGACTGGAAGACACAGGTAAAAATAAAGTAAAGGTATATCTGGATGATAGGTATCGTTTTACTCTTTATGACAGAGAAATCAAGAAGTATGGTCTGATGGAAGACGGCAATATGGCCGAGACACTTCTGAATGAACTATATAACACTGCCATAAAGAGAGCCAAACAAAAAGCTATGGCACTGCTTAAGCATATGGACCGGACAGAAGCAGAATTAAAAAGAAAGCTGGAAATGGCCGGATTCAGCGGAGATATTATACAAGAAGCCATTGCTTATGTTACCAGTTATCACTATATTGATGATTTGCGTTATGCTTCCAGTTATGTAAGGTTGAGAAAGAGCAGTAAAAGTAAACGACAGATAATAGGTGAGCTACAACAAAAAGGGATATCAGGAATTGATATACAGGAAGCGCTTTCAAGTGAGTATGATAGTGAAGAGGAAGCAATTCAACGAGAAATTAATAAAAAGTTTTCAGATGTTAAAAGCCTGACCAGAGAAGAACGGCAGAAGATAGCTGGCAAACTCTATCGAAAAGGTTATGGGATGGACTTGATCAGGCATTACATGAGTCTGGAATAACCTTGATTATATGAGCGCTATAAGTTGACATTTGGATTTAAAATTATAAAATATAGTATAAAAAACGAGCAAGTGGTTTTAATCACATGCTCGTTTTTGTATTTTGTATAATGATGATTCGAGTTAGATATGTATAATTATTTCATACTTTAAGTATAATAAATGCATTGTATATGCATTTAAAATGCATTAGTTAAAATGAAGTATGCAAATTAATAGTGCGAAAACGGAAATGTATTATGAATATTCAATAATCCAAGATAAAAATAATATATCCTATCCATACAATATTGTGAATACTTTGAAAAATCAAGAGATAAGGATTAAATTTATCGATTTATATGTATATTATTGCATTGTCAAACAAGATATGTTATGATGCAATTAAAGCATTAAATATGCATAACAAAAAAATACAATATGCACCAATATGCACAATATTAAACACAAAGGAGATAATATGGACATAAAAGGATTTACCTATGGATGGGATGGCAGAAGAGGAGATTATCTCACAAAAGAGGCAGAAAAGTCACAGGATCTGTTATTTGATATTGGAGTTAACTGGATGTGCCTGGCATTTCATGTTCACCAGAAAACTTTTTCTTCTACAGAAATATATTTTGATTATCGAAATACCTTATCTGATAAAGAAATTATCCACACCATAAACAGAGCACATGAAAGAGGCGTTAAGGTTTGCTTAAAGCCAGTTATTAACAGTGCAGATGGAGTATGGAGAGCATTAATTAATTTTCCGGATGGTGATATGTGGGGGAAGGATCATTACTGGGATACCTGGTTTGAATACTATACTGCTTTTTTGTGCCATTATGCTGAGATAGCAGCAGACACCGGCTGTGAGATGTTTTGTGTCGGCTGTGAAATGAGTGGTACGGAAAGAAAAGAAAAACATTGGAGAAATGCAATAGCAGAAGTTAAGAAGATTTATAAAGGACCTCTGGTATATAATGCAAACCATGGCAGAGAAAAGGAAGTAAGCTGGTTTGACAGCCTTGATTACATTGGTACCAGTGCTTACTATAAAGTTGGTAAGAAACCTGGAGAATCCAAGGAAAATATGAAACAGGAATGGCTGAAGGTAGCTGATCGTTTGAGGGAAGTGAGTGCATCCTTACAGAAACCTGTTATATTTATGGAAATTGGTATACGAAGTGCAAGCGGGTGTGCTATGATGCCTTGGGATTTTACTCATACAGAGTTCGAAAGAAGTGAAGAAGAGCAGGCAGCTTTCTATGATTCCTGCCTGGAGGTATTTTCCAAGGAAGATTGGTTTAGCGGTGTATTCTGGTGGGATTGGAGCACTGCAATTTATGATACCCAGGAAGAAGCTGATAAGGATATAGGATTTAACATTCACTTGAAAAAAGCGGAGGCTTCCTTAAAAGAGTGGTATCAGAAACTGTAATCAGTCAGTCTGCCAACAGACTGGTTATAATATGATTTTTTGATAGCTGAACTGATAACTTATGCCAAAGCGTTTATCACATTATCTTATAGTCGAGAAATATAAATAAAGTTTTCAATAATTAATTCAATTAAAGGAGCAGCAGATTTCTATTACACAAGGCTAAGATTTATCGCCAATAGTTTATTGATGTTTGGTACATGGAAGATACAATTCTTGTTGAAACAAATAAACTTTGATATGATTTTCAGCCAGTGTCTTTATAGAAGTTTGACTGTTCCTTCTGAATTTAAATTATATTAGAAGAGTCTTTCCAAGAAAGTTTTAACTACAGGTACGAGATATCATCACGGGAAGAGTTCGATCAGACAGTATTTGCTTGTTTAATTTATATGATTTGATTACATTTCTTAGCTGATTATTCAGTATAACATTAACCTTGAACATTCACAAAAATCCTTATTAATTCTTATGCTCAAAAAGGCATATATTTTCATTAATAATCCATAAAAATTTAGATGTAACATTAGGGTGTCAGGATAAGCATTGCCCGGCACAAACAATTTTCAAACCTGCTTTAAAAAAATGAAATTATAATGAAAGAAGTACTTGTAAAAAGTATAAATTATGCTACTATATATGAAAGAAAAGGATATTTATACGGTCATTATATCCTGAGAGGTATCCGTTAAGGTAAGAGATTGTTTATTCTATACAAAATTCATGCAAAAGTCCAAGGAGAAATATATGAAAAAAAGTCTGCAGAATTTTACTACAGCTTCCTTCAAACGAAATATTTCCTCTTTCTTTCGGCCTGAAAATAATGCATTACTGATGTTTGCCGTAGAAGGAATGCTTTTTGCTATTGCTACGAATATCATGAACAATAATAATAACCTTTTTGCCTTGCGTCTGGGGGCTTCGGATGCTGAAATCAGTCTTGTTGCATCTATACCGCAATTTGTTGGGGTGATTGTCTTATTACCGCTTGGTATTCTTACGGATCGTATGAAAAAAAAGAGAATGATGGTTTCATTATCTCTTATGGCTCTGGCTTTGTTCTATCTTTTTATCGGTTTTGTACCTTTTCTTGGCAGTTTGGCATTTCCTGTATTTATATTATTTCTATGTCTTTCCGTAGGCCCATTAACTGGTTATAATGCATCCTGGCAAGCTTATTTTTCCGATGTTGTCCCTTTTGAAAATAGAAACCGTATACTTACAGCCAGAACTGGAGGAATGTTCTTCTTTAACATAGCCTTGCCCCTTATCACAGGCGCCTTGCTGGCTTCAGCTGTTGGTACGGGAAGCAAAATCAGGATGCACCAGATCTTCTACTGGTTTGTAGCCGCGATCCTTATTATACAGGTAATAACGGTAAGGAAGATAAAAGGGGGATATATTGAGAAGAAAGAGACGATGTCATTTGCAGACCTTGGAAGGGCTTTTAAGGAATTATTACACCATAAACCCTTTGTGAAATTTCTGGGAGGAGCATTGTTCTTTTACTTATTCTGGCAAGCTGATTGGACCCTATATTTTCTTGGACAGGTAAATTATCTTAAGATGAATGAAGCCTGGTTAAGTTACGCTGCTATTGGAGCAGCACTTGCACAGTTTTTGACTATTGGTTTCTGGAGCAGGCTGAATGAAAGAAAGGGACCGAGATTTGGTGTGATCTTCGGAAATCTGGGACTTGCCTTATGCCCTTTGTGTATGATTATTTCAACCAGTGTTCCCCTTGGTATCGGTCCGGTAGTTTTTCTGATATTGAATACTATCGCAAATCTGGCATTTGCCACAGTTCCCTTAAATATGCCTCAATACCTGTTGTCAGTGATACCGGAAAATAATAAGACTTTAAGCATCTCTATATATACTGTATTTATCACCTTAAGTAATGCTATTATGCCATTAGCAGGTGTTAAATTCTACCAGTTTATTGGCAATAACCTGTCTGCTTTCCGAAGAGTATTTGCAATATTACTGATTTTAAGAATCCTGTCTTCACTCCAATGGTATTTAAGCTATAAAAGTTATAAAAGGGAAATCAGTAATCAGGAATTAAATAATTAAATTGCCCAAGTATGAGCTGATGTTAACAAATGAAAGGAGAAGGATTAAATCCTGTATAATTATGAATAGCATAACAAAAAGTAATATTACGGAACAAACATTAAAAGCAATGGTGAACCTGGCATTTCCGCATGCAGAACTGGTAGATGCGAAAGAATTAACAGAAGGATATTTTAATGCCGCATATTTAATTACTCTAAATGATAAAAGAGAGGTTATCTTAAAGATAGCTCCGCCGGAAGGTGTTCTTGTCATGACAAATGAAAAGGATATAATGAGGGCAGAAGTTGGCTGTATGGAACTGCTTTCAAAGTATCCTGATATACCCATGCCGAAAGTGCTATTCCATGATTTTTCTCACTCAATTTGTCCAAGCGATTATTTCTTTATGTCCAAGCTTAACGGAAAGAGCTTTAGCAGCATTCAGGAAGCTATGACAAAAGAAGAAAAGGATTTCATTGAGCGGCAAACAGGAAAATACAATGCTGCTATCAATCAGATAACCGGTAACGGATTCGGCTATTATAACAGTAGTGTAACGGATTCTGACTGGTTTGATGTATTTAAAGGTTTTCTGGAGAAAATTTTTCAGGATGCGGAGAAAATCAGTCTGGATATAGGAATAGATTTTGAAAGCATAAGCAGGATGCTATTAATGCATAGGAATAGTTTTTTTGAGGTAACAACACCCAGATTAGTTCATTGGGATCTTTGGGCAGGTAATGTTTTTGTTGAGAATGATAAAATAACAGGTTTTATTGATTTTGAACGCTGTATCTGGGGAGACGAGCTTTTGGAAGTTGGTTTCCGTTCACATAATCAGAATCCGGCTTTTCTTGAAGGTTATGGCAAAAAGGGATTTACAGAAGCAGAAAAAGTTCGTATTTTATGGTACGATTTCTATCTGTTTGCAATAGCTTCACTGGAGACTGATTTCAGAAAATATCCGGATAGAGGTATGTACTACTGGGCAAAAGAGCAGCTGGAGAAAACCCTTGCAGCATTAAGAGCAGTTTAAATATAGCAGTAAGCCGAGTGATATGACATAGTAAATGGAGGTGAATTATTTTATGGTGAAACATATAATTTTTACAGCTTCTTTCTTGATTTCCTTGGCAGTGAATCTGCTCTGTTTAAAAATGGGTATCTATAATATCCCGCAGCATTTATACTATATCCCTATTTTACTTGGTGTATTCTGGTATAAAAGAACAGGTATTTTACTGACCCTATTTACCTCTTGTACTTATATAGTGTCAGTTCTTCCATATGATCAGGAAGGAGAATTGATATTAGCAGCAGTTGTACGATCTGCTATTTTCCTTAGTATCTCATTAATGGTTTATATCCTAAATACAAGAAATCTGAAAAATGAGAAGAACCTGTTTAACAATATGGAAAGGCTGCATACTATTTTGCAGTCAATACGTGATGGGGTAATCGTTACAGATGTTTACGGTAATATAGAAATTATAAATCCGAAAGCGGAGGCAATATGTACTGTATCTGGTATCAACGCAATAAATAAACCTATTACTGAAGTACTTAATGTGTATAGTGAAATCGATGAAAAAGTAATACTGGAAACACCTGATTGCCAGAATAATACTTGCACAATCCCCTTTTCTCAAAGTGGTTATATAATAACAGATAACGGAAGTAAAAAAGAAGTTGAGATACATATAATGCCGGTTCTTCAGGCAGATGGGATGCAGACAGGTAATACAATTATTATACGAGACATAACAGAAAAGAAAAAGGATGAAAAGGAAATCCGGTTTCTTACTTATCACGATAAACTGACCGGTCTTTATAACCGAAGGTATTTTGAACAGGCAGTAATTCAAATGGATGAACCGTCAAATTACCCTATTGCGATTATAATAGGTGATGTTAACGGATTAAAGCTTACCAACGATGCTTTTGGACATCTTGCCGGAGACAGACTCTTAGCTGCGGCTGCCGAATCCCTTCGCCGGGTTCTAAAGGATAAGGATGTTCTTGCGAGATGGGGCGGTGATGAATTTATAATGCTGCTTCCTAATACGGACATGGAAGAAGCAAACAGCATTATCCATGATATTAATCACGATAATAAAAAGACTTTTGTAGACAGTATTAATTTATCAATCTCTTTCGGTTACGCCGTGAAATATAATAATGGATATGATATGAGTATTGTCATGAAGCAGGCTGATGATATGATGTATAAGGAAAAACTGTCTATCAGCAGAAGTGTTAAGAACAGGACGGTAAATATCATCTTGCAGTCATTATATGTAAAGAATCCGTCGGAAAGAGAACATTCTATGGGAGTCAGCCGCCTGGCGGACAAGCTGGGGGTTATTCTTTGTCTTGGTAATAGTGATATCATAGATTTGAGGGTCTTGGGACAGATACATGATGTAGGCAAGATAACCATAGAAGATGGGATATTAAATAAACCGGATAAATTAACAGAAGCTGAATACGAGATTGTTACCAGGCATTCAGAAAAAGGTTATCAAATAATAAAAGCATCGCCCGAACTGATGTATCTGGCGGAAGAAGTTCTGTCTCATCATGAAAGATATGATGGTACCGGTTATCCTAGAGGCCTGAAGAGAGAGGAAATTCCGAAATTGGCACGAATATTGGCAGTTGCAGATGCCATTGAAGCCATGCTGTCTGATAAGCCTTATCGAAAAGCGCTTACCATGGAACAGATTATACAAGAGTTAAGAGTGAATGCCGGTACTCAATTTGACCCGGAAGTTGTGGAGGCTTCTTTTAAGTTACTAACAATTTAATTTCTGTGTTTTACTCTGACAGGTATAAAAAGGCCTTGATTTATGGCATTTTTATACCTGTCAGCCTTTGATTGGATGGAAGTCAATGTATATAATTACTAACATATACTGATATTTATTTTAATAATCCTTGAAATTACCAGAAATTTATCCTATAATATAATAGGCAGAAAATTTGTATTTATTTTTATAAATGGAAGTAAATGGAGGGCAGAAGATGAACACGGCTAAACAATTGTCAGCAAGGGAACGAATTACCGCTCTTCTTGATGATAACAGTTTTGTAGAAATTGGTGCTTTGGTCACGAAAAGAAATACGGATTTTAATCTCAGTCAAAAGGAAATTTCTTCCGATGGTGTAATTACCGGATATGGAGTAATTGACGGAAATCCAGTATATGTATACAGCCAGGATAGCACTGCTGGAAGCGGTACCATTGGTGAAATGCATGCAAAAAAAATCACAGCAGTATATGATTTAGCACTTAAGGTGGGGGCACCGGTTATCGGAATAATCGACAGTGCCGGCTTAAGACTTCAGGAAGCCACTGATGCATTGAATGGTTTAGGAGAGATCTACCAGAAACAGACAATGGCGTCAGGTGTAATACCTCAGATAACCGCTATTTTAGGTCCATGCGGTGGAGGGCTTGCTGTATTAAGCGCCTTAAGTGATTTTTCGTTTATGACAGAAAATAATGCGCAGCTTTTTGTGAATTCACCTAACGCTTTGAAACAGAACTTTACAGCGAAATGTGATACGGCAGCAGCAAGATTTCAAGCGCAGGCAGGAAACATAGACTTTGTTGTAAAGGATGAAGCGGCTTTGCTGGAAAGTATCAGAAATCTGATTGTTTTACTTCCGGCTAATAACGAAGATGACGCATCCTATGATGAATGTCTGGATGACTTAAACCGTTTAATTCCGGAAGCTGTATTTGATAACAAAGATACATCGCACATACTGACTGAGATTTCCGATGACAATTACTTTGTAGAGATTAAGAAAGAGCATGCCAAAGAGATGGTTACCGGATTTATAAGATTAAATGGTGTAACCATAGGAGCTGTCGCGAATCGACGGGCCTGGGCAGAGGATTCAGGTGTTCTTTCAGCTGAGCATGATGGAACACTTACAGCAGAAGGTTGTTTAAAAGCAGAGAGATTTATTCGTTTCTGTGATTCTTTCGGAATTCCGTTGCTATCACTGACTGATGTTGAAGGATATAAAACAGAGCTTAATCAGGAAACCATTATTGCAGCCGCAGCCGCTAAATTAACTTATGCCTTTGCTTCGGCTACAGTTGCGAAAGTAAATCTTATTATGGGGAAAGCTTTCGGCAGTGCTTATGTTACAATGAATTCCAGGCATATCGGTGCTGATATGGTATTTGCACTGAGCAGTGCTTCTATCGGTATGATGGATGAGAACCAGGCAGTAAGCATAATTTATGAAGGTGAAGAGATTGATCTGAAAGAGAAAGCAAAGGAATATAAGGAACTTCAGTCCAATGCTGTTTCAGCGGCAAGACGTGGTTATGTGGATGCCATAATAGATAGGGCAGCTTCACGTAAGCATTTAATTTATGCCTTTGAAATGCTCTTTACAAAGAGTGTACATGCTTCTTCCAAAAAGCATGGAACGGTTTAAAGCCCTGTAATTTGAAGATTAAACATCTTTCAATTATGGGTCCAGGAATATCAAATCAGAGGTTTGATATCCTTTGAAGAAATTAATATGAAGCAATAACTAGGTACGGAAGTGACTTGGACCGTGCAGATAGGAGCAGACATGAGTTTATCAGGATTCAATGGGAACAGCCTTATACTTACAGCGGTTAATGGCTTTGGGGTTAAGGATCAGATTCCCGGTGAATATTTAGATACGGTTGTAATACTCGGTTTAGTCTTTACAGGCTTAATTCTGGTTGTTGGTATCCTTGGTATCATCAGACTTTTCATCGCTTTGACAAAAGCTATGTATAAAGACAGTGATAACAGCGGGGCGGGCAGAACGGTTGATTCAGCCTCAGGTGCAGCAGCTATAAATAATAGTAATTCCACGCAGATTAATCCTGCGAATGATCCTCAGCTGGTGGCGGTTATAACAGCCGCATTAATGGCTTCCTTGGAAGAGGTACCTGCTGACGGACTTGTAATCCGTTCGATACGTAGAAGATAATATCCAGAGCTTATTATAAGGAGGAAATAAATAAATGAAAACTTATACAGTTACAGTTAATGGTATTGCATATGATGTTACAGTGGAAGAGACAACAGGCCGTCCGGCAAGAGCTGCGGCTCCCGTTTATGCAGCTCCCGCTCCCGTGGCAGCAGCCCCTGCTCCGGCAGCTCAGACAGCAGCCCCTGCAGCAGCAGAACCTGAGCAGGAAGCAGCCCCTGCAGCGGTTACCGGTGGTTCCAATGGTAAGATTCCTGTTGCTTCACCTATGCCCGGAAAAATTTTAGCTGTTAAAGCGTCCATTGGACAGTCTGTTAACAGAGGTGATGTATTATTGATTCTGGAAGCTATGAAAATGGAAAATGAAATTGTTGCACCGGAAGCCGGAACTGTAGCAAGTATTAATATTGGCGTTGGTGAAACGGTAGAATCCGGAACCTTACTTGCAACTTTAAACTAATAGAACTTGTGTAAAGGAGGCATACCGATGAACGAATTGCATAACGATTCGGGACAGATTAAAAGGCCTGTTAAAATAACCGAAACTATCCTGCGTGATGCTCATCAGTCACTCATAGCAACAAGAATGACTACTGATCAGATGCTGCCCATTCTTGAAAAAATGGACAAAGTAGGATACCATGCGGTAGAATGCTGGGGAGGTGCTACCTTTGATGCATCCTTACGTTTTTTAAAGGAAGATCCCTGGGTTAGACTTAGAAAATTAAGAGAAGGTTTCAAAAATACAAAACTTCAAATGTTGCTTCGCGGACAGAACCTGTTAGGTTACCGCCACTATGCAGATGATGTAGTAGAGTACTTTATTCAGAAATCCATTGCAAACGGAATCGACAATATACGTATCTTTGATGCGTTTAATGATATCAGAAACCTGGAAACAGCAGTGAAAGCAACAAAAAAAGAAAAAGGCCATGCTCAGATTGCAATCGCATTTACACTGGGAGAAGCTTATACTACAGGGTATTACACGGAACTGGCTAAGAAGCTCGAAGAGATGGGGGCGGATTCATTATGCGTAAAGGATATGGCAGGGCTTCTTGTACCTTATGAAGCTTCCGAGTTAATCGGTGCTTTAAAGGAAGCCGTAAATATACCTATCGATATTCATACCCATTATACCAGCGGTGTGGCTGCAATGACCTATATGAAAGCAGTAGAAGCCGGTGCAGATATTATAGATACAGCAATGTCTCCTTTTGCTATGGGAACCAGCCAGCCGGCAACAGAAGTATTAGTTGAGACCTTCAAGGGAACTCCTTATGATACCGGTCTTGACCAGCAGCTATTAGCTGAAATTGCAGATTATTTCCGTCCGTTAAGGGATAATGCCATGGAGGAAGGAATCTTAAATCCCAAGGTAATGGGTGTGGAGATAAAAACCTTACTCTATCAGGTACCGGGAGGAATGTTATCCAATCTGATGTCCCAGTTAAAGGAACAGAAAGCAGAAGATAAATACTATCAGGTGCTGGAAGAGATACCAAGAGTAAGAAAAGATCTTGGTGAACCGCCATTGGTAACCCCCTCCAGCCAGATTGTCGGTACACAGGCTGTATTAAATGTTATAGCAGGTGAACGTTATAAAATGGTAACCAAAGAAACCAAAGCTATCCTTGCCGGAGAATACGGAAAAACCGTAAGACCTTTTGATGAAGAAGTCAGAAAAAAGGTTATAGGTGATGCCAAACCGATTGAGTGCCGTCCCGCAGATCTTCTGAAACCGGAACTGCCAGCGATGGAAGAAGCGGTTAAGGACTGGAAGCAGCAGGAGGAAGATGTCCTATCCTATGCATTATTTCCTCAGGTGGCCATGGAATTTTTTAAGTATCGTAAAGCGCAGGATACAGGTGTTGATCCACTTTTTGCTGATTATCAGAATAAGGCATACCCTGTATGACTTATGGTATTCCTGCTGCATAGAGTAATATTTAAATAAACAAATCTTCAATCTCAACAGATAGACTGCTGAGCAATTTTCCTGAAATTGCAGCAGTCTATTTTGATGAAGAGATTCTATCATATTAGATGAAGCTGAAAATAAGATTGAAGAAAAATAACATCAAGTAAAAAAGGTAGATACAAGGAAAATTTAAATTAAATATAAAACGGGATAGTAAATATATTAAGCAATTTTAGATTTTAATCTGTAAGGCTTAGACAGGTTTGCATGAAAAAATTATGTGGACTTTATTTTGTTAAGTAATAGCTGATGAAAGCTTTCGGATTTAAGTTGACGTTTTTCTCATTTGGATATAATATTGTGAGTGAGAATTTTAGTGATTGAAAATAAGAAGGAAGTGATGTATGGAAGCGATAAAGCCATATAAAAAAGGAGCTGCTTATTCCTATACTCTGGGTGCTTTTCCTACCTATGAGCTAATAGCAGGAAAAAAAGAAAACATTACAGGTGTATATATCCATTCTCAGTATACTGATGCGGAGAAGATCAGGAATACCTGTAAAGAGAATAATATACCGGTGTTAAAGGACGATAAGCTTTTTTCAAAAGTTAGTGACAAAGAAAACTGTTACGTCATAGGTGTATTTGATAAGTATGAGGATACCCTGAACAGTGATGCTTCCCATATAGTGCTTGTCAATCCAAGTAATATGGGAAATCTGGGTACTATTTTAAGAACGGCCTTAGGACTTGGAATAAAGGACATGGCGATTATAACTCCCTGCGCGGATATATTTAATCCAAAGGTTATTCGGGCTTCTATGGGTGCCTTATTCAAAATGAGAGTCCAGTTGTTTTCCTCTTTTGAAGAGTATCGGAAGCTAAACAAGAAACAAGAAGTGTTCACCTTTATGTTAAATGGTGAGAATACCCTTGAGATACAGAACTGCCCGAAAGTTGAATTGTTTTCACTGGTCTTTGGTAATGAAGCAACAGGGCTGGATGATTCCTATCTGACAGCAGGGACAAGCGTTTGTATTCCCCAGTCACCGGAGGTGGACTCCTTAAACATAACCATAGCAGTAGGAATCGGTACATTTTTATTTACACATGTATAAGACTAATAAAGTTTATTCACCTCTTTACCAGCTCAATTAATATTAATGATATTGCAAATTAACAGAAGCAGAAAGGTCGAACATTATGAGCAAGACAGAAATACGCATGGCTACCCTGGAGGATACCGAAGAAATATACGCTATTTATGAACCTTATATCCTAAATACAGTAGTTTCCTTCGAATATACAACAGTTCCCTTAGACAATTTTAAAGAAAGAATCAGAAAAATAACAAGTGCCTATCCGTGGTTAGTATATACGGTGGATGGTGAAATAGCAGGCTATGCTTACTGTTCCCTTTACAGAGAAAGAGCCGCTTACAACTGGGACTGTGAATGTTCTGTATATATTAAGGATACCTATCATAAAAAGGGTATTGGAACGGCACTTTACAATGCACTTTTTCAACTTGCAAAAGCACAGGGACTTTATACGATCTATTCTGTAATTTGTGTCCCCAATACCGGAAGTGTAGCACTTCATAAAAAGTTCGGCTTTAAAGAAATCGGTATCTATGAAAAAACAGCATATAAATTCGGTGCCTGGAGAGACTTACTGGTAATGGAGAAACATTTAAGAGAAGCAGAAGGAGAACCGGAAGCTGTCATAAAGCCATATGATCTGCCGAAGGAAGAGGTTAATAGGATTTTACAAAATATCAGTGTTGATGTTATTAATATTTAATGCATATTATAAAGCATATGAATAAAACATTGAAAAAACATCAAAAATTAAACATCAAACGAACATCAAAAACGAAACATCAAAACGACATCAAAACGAACATCAAATAAAACATCAAATAAAACCTCAAAACGAACAATAAAATGAAATATCAGGATGAACATCAAAATGAAATACCAAAATGAAACATCAAAATAAATAAGGAAACTTTATGAAGAAAAAGAAAATTATCACTAGAGTTTTAATTATTCTTGCTGCTATTTTATTAATACTTGCAGGTACCTTTTTAATCTATGTCCTGCAATATTATAAGTCTGATGCAACAGCAGAGGATATTTACAGTACTTATTCTGAAAGCATTGAAGTTGGAAAAGACTACACAGTCTTTTACCCTGAGCCAGACAAGAATAAGAACAAAGGATTGATTTTCTACCCCGGCGGGAAAGTGGAGGAAACTGCTTATGCCCCGATTTTGAACAGACTTTCCGGTGAAGGTATAACCTGCGTATTGATAAAGATGCCTTTTCATCTGGCGGTATTTGATGTAAATGCTGCTGACGGAATAATGGAACAATTTCCGGAGATCACCAGCTGGTATATGGGTGGTCATTCCCTGGGTGGTGCAATGGCAAGCAGTTATGCTGTGAAACATTCGGAAGAGGTAGCCGGTCTCATACTGTTAGCAGCCTATCCTGTGAACAAGTCTGATATTCCGGCTGTTATAATCTATGGAAGCGAAGATAAGGTTCTTAACAGGGATAAACTGAAAGGACTAACGGGGTTAATAGAAATTCAGGGCGGAAACCATGCTCAGTTTGGAAATTATGGTATTCAAAAAGGGGATGGAACTCCTTCTATCAGCAGTGAAGAACAACAGATAGAGACTGTACAAGCAATAGTTGATTTTTTAGCAAAAAAACCTTGACAAACCCTCTGTAATCATATATACTACCACCTGTAAAGAAAATTACTTTACAGGTGGTGTTTTTATGGAAAGCGCTGAAATCAATCAAAAACTTCAGGAAAAGGTATATTTATCTCTCCTGTTTGACTTTTATGGAGAACTTTTAAAGGACCATAACAAACAGATTTTTGAAGATTATATACTCAATGATCTTTCATTAGGAGAGATTGCCGCTTTGCAGGGAATCAGCAGACAAGGCGTATATGATATTGTTAAGAGAGGCTCAAAGCAATTAAACGATTGTGAGAAAAAACTTGGCCTCGCCCGTAAATTCGAGTCCACCAGGCAGATAGCAGAAGAAATCCACTTACTTGCATGCCGGTTAAAGGATGAGTACAAAGACGAAGATTTGGATAACATTATAAGCCTGTCACGGAAGATGGTTAATGAATTATAACTAATATACGTAAATTAACAGACAAATTTAGATAAAAGATAGATAATAATGGGCAGGAGGTATCCGATGGCATTTGACAGCCTTTCTGAAAAACTGCAAAATGTATTTAAGAACTTAAGAGGCAAGGGCCGCCTGACAGAAGCGGATGTAGCCACAGCACTGAAGGAAGTTAAGATGGCTCTTTTAGAGGCAGATGTTAACTTCAAGGTAGTTAAGAATTTTATTAAGAATGTGCAGGAACGGGCCGTTGGACAGGACGTTATGACAAGCCTTACTCCTGGCCAGATGGTAATAAAGATTGTTAATGAAGAGATGGTAAATCTCATGGGTTCAGAGACTACAGAAATAGCCTTTAAGCCCGGAAATGAAATGACCATTATCCTTATGTGCGGTTTACAGGGTGCCGGTAAAACAACTACTACAGCAAAACTTGCCGGTAAATTCAAGGCAAAGGGCAAGCGGCCTTTACTGGTTGCCTGTGATATATACCGTCCGGCTGCTATTGAACAGTTGCAGATTAACGGCGATAAACAGGGAGTGCCTGTATTCTCCATGGGAAATAAGCACAAACCTGTTAATATAGCCAAAGCTGCTATTGAGCATGCAAAAGACAACAGCATGAATGTGGTGATATTAGATACCGCAGGACGTCTTCATATAGACGAAGACATGATGAATGAGTTAATTGAAATTAAAGAGAACATACAGGTTCACCAGACCATTCTGGTTGTAGATTCCATGACTGGACAGGATGCCGTAAATGTTGCGGAGCATTTCCAGAGTAAGATTGGAATTGACGGTGTTATTTTAACAAAGCTTGATGGTGATACCAGAGGTGGTGCGGCTTTATCCATCAGAGCAGTAACCGGCCGTCCTATCCTGTATGCAGGTATGGGTGAGAAATTATCAGATTTAGAGCAGTTTTATCCTGATCGAATGGCTTCCCGTATACTTGGTATGGGTGATATTCTGACCCTTATAGACAAAGCGCAGGCGGATTTTGATGAAGAAAAGGCTAAGCAGCTTGAGAAGAAGATCAAGAAGGCTGAGTTCGATTTTAATGATTATCTGGAACAGATGCAGCAGATTAAGAAAATGGGCGGTATCGGAGATATCCTTAAAATGATGCCTGGTATGGGTGGCAGCCAGATGAAAGATCTGGATTTTGACGAAAATGCTTTAAGTGGTGTAGAAGCAATTATCTATTCCATGACAAAGGCAGAAAGAGCCAATCCGGATATTTTAAATCCTTCCAGAAAGAAAAGGATTGCAATGGGAGCTGGTGTTGACATCAGTGAAGTAAACAGGCTGGTGAAAGGCTTTGAACAGTCCAAAAAGATGATGAAGCAAATGTCAGGAATGATGGGCTCTAAGGGCATGAAAAAAGGCAAATTCAAACTGCCTTTCGGATTCTAGATTGTCAGGTTATAAACTTATAACTTTTCAATAAATATATATTTAAAATTTCAAGGAGGTGAAATTACATGGCAGTAAAAATCAGATTAAGAAGAATGGGACAGAAAAAGGCTCCTTTCTATAGAATCGTTGTTTCAGATTCCAGATCACCTAGAGATGGAAGATTTATCGAGGAAATCGGTACTTATGATCCTACTAAAGAACCCAACGCTTTCAAAGTAAACGAAGAAGCAGCTAAGAAGTGGTTACAGAACGGTGCTCAGCCTACTGAAACAGTTGGTGATTTATTTAGAAAAGCAGGAATTACAAAATAATTTTCTGTTTAACATTTTTTGGGGATGATGGCATATTGCCGTAAATTCCGATTTATGGTATAATAGTTGTCACATTCCATTGGAGGTGTAGGGTAATGAAAGAATTAGTTAAAGTAATTGCTACATCACTCGTTGATCACCCTGAAGAAGTTGTTGTAACAGAAAAGGAAACCGACCAGTCCATTATTGTGGAGTTAAAGGTTGCACCTGAGGACATGGGGAAGGTCATCGGCAAACAAGGCCGAATAGCAAAATCCATTCGTACCGTTGTAAAAGCAGCAGCTGCAAAGGATGATAAAAAGGTAGTTGTTGAAATTCTTCAATAATAATATTTATGCCTTAAAGGACCCTGTCTGGATTAGGTGGTAGAAAGAAAAGCTCTGGAAAATAAATTTTTCCGGAGAATTCTTTCCTTATCCCTTACTTGCAAGGGTTCTTATTTTATTAAAAAATATTATTATTACAAAGAAAATATGACCTGTTATTGCAAAGAAGCTGGCTTGTCTGGGATAACAGCAGGATTTTAGTATAGAATATACATAAATAATGGTTGCAGTATAATTGATAAGGAGTATCAATGGAAGATTATTTAAGAGTTGGGGTAATATCATCTACCCATGGAATTAAAGGTGAAGTGAAAGTTTTTCCTACTACGGATGATATGGAGCGTTTTAAGCAATTAAAACAGGTGTTTTTGGATACTAAAAAGGAATATAAGGAACTTGAAATTGCAGGGGTCAAATTTTTCAAACAGTGGGCTATCCTGAAGTTTAAGGGAATTGATAATATAAATGATATAGAGAAATACAAAGGCTGCGATTTATTGGTTACAAGGGAAAATGCAGTGAAATTACAGGAGAATGAATTCTTTATCTGTGATATCCTGGATTCGGTTGTTGTTACTGATGAAGGTGAAGATCTGGGTATTTTAACAGATGTGCTGTCTACCGGTGCAAATGATGTCTATGTAGTTACCACCAAAGAAAAGAAAGAGATTCTTCTGCCATCCATTAAAGAGTGTATTATAGATGTCGATGTTGAAAATAAAAAGATATTGGTACATTTAATGCCTGGATTAATATAAAATAATTTTCTGATGGAAAGACAATAAGAAGACAGGTTGGAAAATAGAAGCAGAAAGGTTTATCACATGAATTTTTATGTATTGACCCTTTTTCCGGAGATGATCAGACAGGGTCTGTCTGCCAGTATAATTGGACGGGCTGTGGAAAAAGGTATTCTTAAGTTAAATACGGTAGATATCAGAGATTTTTCGGAAAATAAACATAACAGAGTAGATGATTATCCTTATGGAGGCGGCGCAGGAATGGTCATGGCAGCTGGTCCGGTGGTAAGGGCTTATCGCTCGGTGAAGGAAGAGATAGCTGCAGCAGGAAATGATGAGACTGCCGGAAATGAAAAGACACCCAGAGTGGTATACCTTACACCTCAGGGAAAGGTATTTAACCAGTCTATGGCGGAAGATTTTGCAAAAGAAGAGAATTTAATCTTTCTTTGCGGCCATTATGAGGGAATTGATGAACGTGCCCTGGAAATGATCGTTACAGATAATGTTTCCATCGGAGATTATGTATTAACCGGAGGGGAGCTTCCGTCTATGGTCATGATTGATGCAATCAGCAGACTGGTACCGGGAGTTTTAAATAACGAAACTTCTGCCGAGTTTGAGACTTTTCAGGATAACCTGTTAGAGTACCCCCAATATACCAGGCCGGAAGAATTTGAAGGCAGGAAAGTACCTGAAGTGCTGTTATCCGGTCATCATGGCAAGGTTGAAGAGTGGAGAAGACAGCAATCTCTCCTTCGAACAATTAATAATCGTCCGGATTTAATGGAAAAGGCTATTTTGTCGGAGAAGGATAGAACTTATCTTAAAAAAATAAATCAATAAGGCTTATAATTTATATAATAAAAACATAAAATAGACATAAGTGTCTATTGACTACCAAGGTAGTCGAGTGTATTATCATAATAGATGCACAGGCAGTAGAGGGGAGTACATTCAAACATATAAGTTGTACTTTGCCTGTGTGTCTGTTTTTTATTCTTGGACAAGTTCATATTTGGACAAGTATGTTAAAATCATAATAATACATGGTTATATTATTTGTTTGATCAGGAACAAACAGCTGCATTAAGTAAATGAGAAAACTTCTTTTAAATAAAGAGAATTTACTTGCATTTTCTGGTGGAGCATGTTATAGTAAGTTGTTGTGAGATGGGATGGTCCTCTGATACAACGCCCATTAACAGGAGGTACAAGCTGTTTAACCGAGGCAAGGTATTAAGAACATCGAATTTAAGGAGGTCACATAAATGAATAACATTATTAAAGAAATCGAAGCTGCTCAGCTTAAAAGCGAAATCGCAGACTTCAACGTAGGCGATACTGTTAAAGTATATGCAAAAGTTAAAGAAGGTAATCGTGAAAGAACACAGGTTTTCGAAGGTACTGTTTTAAAGAGACAGAACGGTGGAGCCAGAGAGACATTTACTGTAAGAAAAGCTTCTAACGGTATAGGCGTTGAGAAGACTTGGCCCCTGCATTCCCCTAGTGTTGAGAAGATCGAAGTTATCAGACACGGTAAGGTTAGAAGAGCTAAGTTAAATTATTTACGTGGCAGAGTAGGTAAGAAAGCTAAAGTTAAAGAAATCGTAAAATAATAACACGTAACCAAAAAAAACGGGAAGGGACAACTACTTATAGTATTGTCCCTTTTATTATCCTGTTTCATTAAACTTCCAATTGTTAAACATCGGATTTAAAAGAGAGGTTCCTATGAAATATGATTTTGAAAAAGAGGACAAGGGCCCGATAATAAAAAAAGTAATAATATCTCTGTTCATTTGGTTCATTGAGATAGCCGCAGTTGTAGCACTGGCTTATTATATTACCCATTATGCGTTGGAAAAGACCTTAATGTCTGGTCAGTCCATGGAAAGTACCCTGAAAGATCAGGATAATATATTAATCAATAAATTTGCTTATGTATTTAGTGAACCTAAAAGATTTGACGTAATTGTCTTTAAACAGTCGGATAAAGAACATAGCTATTTAAATATCAAAAGGGTCATTGGCCTTCCTGGTGAAACCGTCCGCATCATTGACGGAAAAGTATATATAGACGGTTCAGTACTTAAGGAACCTGTTAAAACGGAGGCTATTACCAATGCAGGATTGGCGGAGGAAGAAATCAAACTGGATGAGAATGAATTCTTTGTCCTTGGAGATAATCGAAATAACAGTGAAGACAGCCGTTTTGCCAATATAGGAAACATTGTAACTGGAGACATTATAGGGAAAGCCTGGATTAGAGAAAATGGTTTTGCCTTTATAAATAAATTAAATACCGTAAAGGAGGAGGAATAATGCATTTTCAATGGTATCCCGGTCACATGTCGAAAGCAAAACGTGTGATGCAGGAAGATATGAAGCTAATTGACGTAGTCATCGAACTGGTTGATGCACGTATTCCGCTGAGCAGTAAAAATCCAGATATTAATCAGATTGCCGGTAATAAATCAAGGGTTATTCTGTTAAATAAATATGATTTGTCAGACGATGTTCAGAACCAGAAATGGAAGGAATATTTTGAGAGCCAGGGATATATAGCAGCACTTGTTAATTCCAAAAAGGGAGACGGAATCAGAAAGGTGAATGATGCCGTTATTACAGCCTGTAAAGCTAAAATTGAACGAGACAGAAAAAGAGGAATCCTGAACAGACCATTGCGTGCAATGGTTGTTGGTATTCCGAATGTGGGAAAATCTACCTTTATTAACAGCATTTCAGGTAAAGCATCTGCAAAAACGGGAAATAAACCAGGTGTAACAAAAGGCAAGCAATGGATTAAATTAAATAAATCCATTGAACTTTTAGATACGCCCGGTATTTTATGGCCAAAATTTGAGGATCAGAGAGTAGGTCTCCATCTTGCTTTAATTGGGTCAATAAGAGATGATATCTTAAACAGCTATTCCATGAGCCTTGACCTCATATCTTTTCTGACTACGTATTATAAGGGTGCCTTAACAGAGCGTTATGGTATAACTGAAAGCGAAGATGCAGTAGAGAACCTTGCAGCAATCGCAAAGAAAAGGGCCTGTTTATTAAAAGGCGGGGAATTGGATCTTGAAAAAGCTTCAGGTTTCCTGGTGGATGATTTCCGTAATGCGAAGCTTGGAAAGGTAACGCTTGAATTTCCGCCGGAAACCGAAAGTGAAGCCCAAGGGGAAGAGAATGATAATTCCATAAGTGAATAATATAATCAAATAATCTTTTGGATTACACGGAAATCTGATATAATAGCCATATCACTTAATTGCCGATTACAAGGGATTGAAACAAAAGAGAAAGATGTTCAATCTTTCTCTTTTATTTTTATAAAACTGGGAGTATAACATCTGAAAATAAATGACTGGTCTTAATTTACCTTAATGTAATAAGATAAAAGCTGTTTAAAAGATTGGTGTTTAAAAGAATTCAGGATTCTTAGTTATTTCCTTTCCTGGAATTGGAATTAATATTACAAGAATATTAAAATAAATTATTACATAAGAAAGTAAGTAAAGGAATGAGGTTATTTATGGGAATGAGTATACAGGCTGTTAAAGAAGAATTTCTTCTTGCCAAAGAAGAGGAAATCGCCGATATGATTATTAAATATCAGGAGGATACAAGAACAGGTGTAAAAAGTCTACTTGATAAGCACAGAAAGAGACTTGCTGCCTTGGAAGAAGAGAAAAACAGAATATACGAGATGAATTCCTATGAGAGGAAATATGGAGAATATACTTATGTCTGTGGTATTGATGAAGTAGGAAGAGGCCCTTTAGCAGGACCGGTTATGGCGGCAGCGGTCATTCTTCCAAAGAACTGCGACATCTTATATATAAATGATTCCAAGCAATTGACTGAAAAAATGAGAGAGAAGCTCTATGATGAAATCATGGAGAAAGCGATTGCAATCGGAGTGGGTTCTGTTCCGCCGGCTAAAATTGATGAAATTAATATTTTGCAGGCAACCTATGAAGCAATGCGTCAGGCTATCGGTAATTTGAAGGTAACTCCGGATATTCTTTTAAATGATGCCGTTACCATACCACAGGTACCAATAAAACAGGTTCCTATTATAAAAGGTGATGCAAAGAGTGTATCCATAGCGGCAGCCAGCATAATAGCAAAGGTAGCAAGAGACCGTATCATGACAGCTTATGATCAGATATTCCCCGCTTATGGCTTTGCTTCCAATAAAGGATATGGCTCAGGGGATCATATTGAGGTATTGAAAAAATTTGGTCCGACACCTTTACATAGAATGAGTTTTATAAAGAACTTCATCTGACACCCTTAAGGAATATAATGGGAGGAGTGATTTTAATGGATAATAATAAGAATCCCGAGAAATTTAATAAATCTGACAGCCTAAAGCACCAGGAATCAAAGGAGAGCAGTGATTCTGAATTTATGAATAAAACTGCAATAGCGCTGGGCTACAATGAAGAAGATGCTGCTCCCAGGATTATTGCTACCGGTAAGGGATTTCTGGCAGACAAGATTTTAAAAGGTGCCAGGCAAAATCAAATACCGGTACATGAGGATAGCAGACTGGCAGCAAGTTTATCTAAGCTGGATCTTGGGGATTATATCCCGCCTGAGTTATATGAAGTGGTCTCTGAGATTATGATTTTTGTAGATGATATGGATCGGATAAAATCTAAAGTAATGAAATAGCATTAGTGGGTGTTTGGAAACGGCTTGAGGAGTTTTCAAATAAGCCCGGGAAGAAGGGGTATCATTTATAACAAAAGAACTGTCGGAAATGAGAAAGAACAAATTGCTGCCGAGTATCTGAAAGCCGCCGGATATGTCATACTGGCTTCAAATTTCTTTAGCAGACATGGAGAAATCGATCTGATTGCCTTGGATAAGGAAGTACTTGTGTTTGTTGAAGTAAAGTTTCGCAGAGATTTAATAAGCGGTTCGCCTTTTGAGGCTGTGGATTTAAGAAAAACCAGGAATATAACGAAAGCAGCAAGATACTATATGTATAAGCATCAGATTTCTGAAGACACCCCTTGCCGGTTTGATGTAGTAGGGATAGTAGGAGACGAGATTACTCTGATTCAGAATGCTTTTGATGCTGTTATGTAATATTGTCTCTAATGTCCTTTGATTATAATCGTGTGCCAGGACACACAGATAGGAGGAAATGTTGTTGGAAAATAATCGAAATATCAAATTACATACAGATAAACAAACACCTTTTCTGACTTTTAATGTTTTGTCTGAGATACCATTTATCAGGCATGGATTTACCACCAGGCTTGGTGGAGTCAGTGAAGGCTGCTTTGAATCCTTAAACCTTTCCTATTCAGTGGGAGATGCGAAGGAAAAAGTAGATGAAAACTACCGAAGAATATGTGAAAGTCTGAAAATAAACCTTGAAGATGTGGTTGCCACTCATCAGGTACATAAAACAAATGTCAAAGTGGTTAAGGAAGCTGACAGAGGAAAAGGTTTGTTTTATCCCAGAGATTATGAGGATATTGATGGTCTTATAACAAATGTACCAGGAATCCCCCTTGCAACCTTTTATGCTGATTGCGTTCCTCTATATTTTGTAGATAAGAAAAACAAAGCCATAGGACTTAGCCACTCCGGCTGGAGGGGAACAGTTGGACGTATGGGACAGAAAACTCTGGAAGCTATGAAGGAGGAATTTGATACCGACCCTTCTGAGGTAACGGCCCTTATTGGTCCCTCCATCTGCAAAGATTGTTATGAAATCAGCATAGAAGTAGCTGAGGAATTTATAAGAGAATTTGAGCCGGAACTGAAGGGGAATTTCGAGAGAATTCTTAAAAAAAACCCAGCCGGTAAATACCAGCTGGATTTATGGGAAGTAAACCGTATTGTTTTAACCTCTGCAGGAGTTGATAGCGGTAATATTTATATCAGCAATCTGTGTACCTGCTGTAATTCAGAACTTTTATTTTCACATAGGGCATCAAAAGGAAAGAGGGGAACCTTGGCTGCCTTTTTGATGCTGGATAAGTAAATCAATGATTTTTCCGGTAGTTCTCCCTGTAATCGTTTAAACGCTGTCTTATCAGTGCACTGGAGTTCATGATACCGTCAACAGAGCAGTCATGGTTGAGGGTATCGATGATCAGGGAGAGATACTTACTGATATCCACGTTGGTATAATAAGGCATATTAAGTACTTCTTCTGAAGTATGAATGAGATTGGAGGTATAAACTCTGTTTATTATACCTTTTTCATAAGCCTTATCAAAGTTATCAAAACCGCTGGTAAAGAGACCGAAGGTCGCAGCTATATAAATTCTTTCTGCTTTTCTTGCCTTTAATTCTGCGGCAACTTCTAATACGCTTTCACCGGAAGCTATCATATCATCAACGATAAAAACAGATTTTCCTGCGACATCACCGCCTAAGAATTCATGAGCAATAATGGGATTCTTGCCATCGCTGACTATGGAATAATCCCTTCTCTTATAGAACATACCCATATCCACACCTAAGATATTTGAATAGAATACGGCTCTTGACATACCACCTACATCAGGACTTATTACCATCAGGTCTTCTTTTTCAATGGATATTCCATTTTCGGTATTAAGAAAGGCTTGAAGGAACTGATAAGAGGTATAGAAATTATCAAAGCCTTCTAAAGGAATTGCGTTTTGTACTCTGGCCTCATGGGCATCAAAGGTGATGATATTCTGAACCCCCATTTCTACCAATTCCTGAAGAGCTGTGGCACAGTCTAAGGATTCCAGATTGCTTCTTCTATCCTGACGGCCTTCATATAGGAAGGGAAGTATCACATTGATTCTTCTGGCTTTTCCATTGCAGGCATCTATAAGGCGTTTTAAGTCCTGAAAATGATCGTCCGGAGACATTCCGTTTTCTTCACCATAGAGATTATAAGTAAGACTATGGTTGCTGATATCAGCCAGTATAAAAAGGTCCATTCCGTGGATGGTTTCTTTTATGACACCCTTGGCTTCACCGGAACTAAAACGAGGTACTTGGGCATTAACCAGATAGCTGTCCTTATAATAGCCGGGAAAAGAGAGATTGTAATTATTTTTTTCCTCTTTGTTTCTGCGAGAAATAGAGATATGCTTATCGATTTTCTCAGCCAGAGGCTTAAAACCTTCCAGGGATATTATCTTTAAAGGGGCGATGGGGCTCTTCGTGGTATTCTCAGGCATTGCTTGTCCTCCTAAATTATGTCTGATACAGGATTATTGTGTTTACAATGTTATATTGAACGGATGTAAATTATTACTATATAAATCACGCCTTTTCAGGGCATGAAAAACTTCAACCTATATAGTTATAGCATGGTAAAAATGGTAAGTCAACCGTTTTTAGGAGGCTGACTATATAAGTTATATTTTGAATTATTCCATTTTATGGAATTACAGTACTTGATTATATGGTGTTTTATGAATAAAAAAGTTAAATGTTCCAGGTTGGGTGAAGTGTATATGAGACGTACCTTTATATTAAACTTCCAGATTTTATGCATTCATAAATAAAGTCATACCCGCACCATAAATATCATTAGGTCTGTTAATAAATCCGAATTTTTCATAAAATTCTTCCTTGCCCTTAGCAGCGACCAGAACAACCATGACCATATCTCCCTGGGATAAGGTGTTTTTTATATAATCCAGCATATCATCAAGAATTATTCGGCCTATACCATGTCCCTGGTAATTCTCATTTACAATAACATCTGCCAGATATGCAACATATCCTCCGTCACTGATTAACCGTGCCATACCAACAGTTTTTCCGTCATAAACCGCTGCAGTCAGATAATAGGTATTGCTAAGACCCCGTTGTGCCTGTGCTTCAGGAAGAGGCTTCCAATTTACACTCTCTCTTAAATCATTATATTCTCTCACAGTAAGGCTGTGTTTTAACTTGATGTCCATTTATTAATCACGCTGCTTTCTTAAGAAATTTGTTTATGGATGCATTTTTGAATGTGATTATGCATACATTTTGTAATTGATAATACATGAATTAAAATATGATTATGCACGTACTTTGAATGTGATAATGCCGGTATTTAAAAAAGTTATTAATATATGCTTTTTGTTTTATTTAATGCTGGTAATTTTGAAATTGCTTTATGCCGGTATTTTTGAAGTTGATTTATGCAGGCATTTATGAAATTAACTTATGCAGGCAATTTTGAAATTGCTTAATGCAGGCATTTATGAAATTAACTTATGCAGGCATTTATGAAATTAACTTATGCAGGCATTTATGAAATTGCTTAATGCAGGTATTTATGAAATTGCTTTATGCAACATTTTTAATTTAATTTTGCAGATGTTTTTACTGAATTTCTTAAGTTTTGCAGACTGACTCCTTTCTTTATGCATTTATCTTATTATGTACCTGTACTTTTGAGAATGTCAATATACTTAATAATGAAAAATTATTTGATAAATATTCCTCTTACTGATATACTATTTAAGGAGTAAATTTAAGAGAATAATTGTGACTTGCCTGAGCGGTAAGGGATTCTCTTTACTGGTATATGGAAAGAACCTGCTGAAAATGCTTTACAAACGGAGATTTGTATTGTAAAATCAGACGGAAAATCTCTATATATAAGTTTCTATCAGTTTTACCTATTCCAGGTAAAATGACTTGAATATCTGGCATTTTATTTCTGCAATGGTTCATAAATTTTATAGAACTTATAAGGATACCAGATAAATGACTAAGCTTATATAGGAATTGAACCTATAGTACCTTCATAAGATACAGTACCGTATACCCAAGTAACTGTTAAAAGGCAGAAGTATAGTTTGGTTCAAGGATTATGACAAATAAAAGAGAGGAATTTTTATAAAATGAGTAAACCGATCGTTGCAATTGTCGGAAGGCCTAATGTAGGTAAATCGACGTTGTTTAATGCACTAGCTGGTGAAAGAATAGCTATCGTACAGGACTTCCCAGGAGTTACAAGGGATAGGATCTATGCGGATGTTACCTGGCTTGACAAACAGTTCACTATGATTGATACAGGCGGTATTGAGCCTCAGAGCAATGATGTACTGCTATCCTATATGAGGCAGCAGGCTGAAATTGCGATTCAGACAGCCGATGTCATTATGTTCCTGGTGGATGTAAGGCAGGGACTTGTAGATGATGACTTTAAAGTAGCAGATATGTTAAGACGTTCTACCAAACCGGTCATTCTGGTAGTTAATAAGGTGGACAACTTTGATAAATTAATGCCTGATGTATATGAATTCTATAACCTTGGTATTGGTGACCCCCATCCGGTATCCGCATCATCCAAGCTTGGGCTTGGAGATATGCTGGATGAAGTAATCAGTCATTTTAATCCGGCGGATTTAAGGGAAGTAGAAGATGAACGCCCCCGTATCGCTATTGTAGGTAAACCTAATGTAGGTAAATCTTCTATTATTAATAAGCTGATTGGTGAGAACCGTGTAATTGTATCAGATATAGCAGGAACCACTCGCGATGCTATCGATACTCCGGTAAAATACCACGGAAAAGAATTTGTATTTATTGATACAGCAGGACTTCGAAGAAAGAGCAAGATTAAAGAAGAATTAGAGCGCTTTAGTATTGTAAGAACGGTATCTGCAGTAGAACGTGCAGATGTGGTTGTTCTGGTAATCGATGCCAAAGAAGGAGTAACAGAGCAGGATGCCAAAATTGCCGGAATTGCACACGAACGCGGCAAAGGTATCATCATTGCTGTTAACAAGTGGGATGCAATCGAAAAAGATGATAAGACCATCTATAAGCATACAAATGAGATAAAAGGGGTTCTTTCCTATATGCCCTATGCGGAAATGATATTTGTATCTGCACTTACCGGACAGCGTCTGAACAAACTTTTTGATCTGATAGAGCAGGTTATTCAGAATCAGAACTTAAGAATTGCAACCGGTGTCCTGAATGAAATTATGGCGGAAGCAGTTGCTCTTCAGCAGCCCCCTTCAGATAAGGGTAAACGCCTTAAGCTTTATTATATAACACAGGTATCCGTAAAACCGCCTACTTTTGTTATCTTTGTTAATGATAAAGAATTGATGCATTTTTCCTATACCAGATATATTGAGAATAAGATCAGGGAAGCCTTTGGTTTTTCCGGAACATCACTTAAATTTTTCATCAGGGAGCGAAAGGAAAAAGAATAATATGCTGCAAAGAATTATAATATGCTTGATTGTAGGATATTTGTGCGGCTGCTTTTCTACCAGCTATTTTATCGGAAAAGCAAACAATATTGACATCAGAAAATATGGAAGCGGTAATGCCGGAACAACAAATGCTTTAAGGACCTTAGGAATGAAGGCAGGTGCTTTGACCCTTTTAGGAGATGCCTTAAAGGCTATCATTCCTATCCTTATTGTCAGCTTTCTGGTATTTCAGAATAGAGCAGATGTAAGCTTATTAGCACTGTATACTGGCCTTGGAGTTGTATTAGGTCATAATTTCCCTTTCTGGCTGAATTTCAAAGGCGGTAAGGGAATTGCAGCGACCGGCGGAGTTATGCTGGCTTTCGACTGGCGTTTAGGTTTGGTGGCATTTATCGTATTTTCATTATCTGTAGCTGTTACAAGATATGTCTCCGTTGGTTCCTTATTGATTTCTCTCCTGTTTCCCGTTGGAGTTCTTGTATTTTATCCGGGAAATATACATATGCTTGTGATCAGCTTTATGTTTACGATATTAGCATTTGTAAAACACAGAGCAAACATCCAGAGGCTTATGAAAGGAACTGAAAATAAATTAGGACAAAAGATAAAAATAGAAGATAAGTAAGGGAGAAGTATCATGGCAAAGATAGGCATATTAGGTGCGGGTGCATGGGGTACTGCAATCGCAATATTGCTGGGTAATAACGGACATGAAGTGGTTTTATGGTCAGCGCTTAAAAATGAGGTTGAACAGCTCACAAATGACCGGGAACTAAAAGATAAACTTCCCGGTATCAAATTACCGGATAATGTACACATAAGCGGTGATTTAAAGGCTTCCTGTGAAGGAAAAGAGTTAATTGTTTTTGCAGTTGCTTCTCCCTTTGTCAGAGCAACAGCAAACAATGCAAAAAACTATATTGTGAAAGATCAGATTATTGTTAATGTTGGTAAAGGTATTGAAGAGAATACCCTTGAGACTCTGACAGATATTATTAAAGAAGAGATCCCCCAGGCAGATGTGGCTGTGCTTTCTGGCCCCAGTCATGCGGAGGAGGTAAGCCGGACTATCCCTACTACCTGTGTAGTGGGAGCTGATTCTAAGGATACTGCTCATTTTATCCAGGATGTATTTATGAGTGAACGTTTCCGGGTTTATACCAGTCCTGATGTCATAGGAATTGAGCTGGGTGGTTCAATTAAGAATGTAATCGCACTTGCCGCAGGAATTGCAGATGGACTTGGTTTTGGTGATAATACAAAAGCTGCGTTGATGACAAGAGGAATAGCAGAAATCAGCCGTTTAGGTATCGCCATGGGCGGTAAGATGGAAACCTTTGCAGGACTTTCCGGAGTAGGTGATTTAATTGTTACCTGTACCAGCAAGCACAGCAGAAACCGTAATGCAGGTTACCTGATTGGACAGGGCTATACCATGGAAGAAGCAATGAAGGAAGTAAAACAGATAGTAGAAGGTGTGTATTCTGCAAAGGCTGCTCTGGCGCTGGCTAAGAAGTACAATGTGGAGATGCCTATCGTAGAGCAGGTTAACCTGGTGCTATTTGAGAATAAGCCTGCTATAGAAGCAGTTTCTGATCTTTTATTACGTGATAAGAGAAGAGAATACTCTGAGTTGGAGTGGAAGAAATAACACAGTTCATATAATAATATGGTATGGCAGGAATTTTCCAGATAACCTCTGGGATTCCGGTCATACCATTTCTTATAGTATCTATTTAATATCATATTTCCTGATCAATCCTAAACCTATGGGGTGGGGACCGGTATGGGTTCCGATGGTAACTCCGATTCTGGCAACCGGTAATGTAATTTCTCTTCCCAGGGCTTTTTCCAAATCTCTTTTAAATTCTTCTGCCTCCTCCATATCAATCCCTGTTCCTACTACTATTTCATAATTATTTGGGTCTTCTTTCAGTTTTATAAAATGTTCTTTTGCCAGTTCCAATAATTTAAGTTTGGCTTTCTTTCTGCTTCTTGTAATACCGGCAGGATAGATTTCACCTTCTTTTAAGATAATAAGTGGTTTAATACCCAGTGTGTCACCGGCTAAGGTTAGCAGCTTGCCGATTCTGCCGCCCTTCTTAAGATAATCCATAGAGCCTATGGTAAAGATAATTCTTCCAGTGCTTTTAATCCGTTCCAGATGCTCTATTGCAGCTTCGTAGCTGATACCGTCCTGTAACATTCGTACAGCTTCTCTTACATAGATACCTTGCAGTACAGTATTTATATTTGAATCAATAACAGTTATCCTGGCATTGGGGCAGGTTTCTGCTAATATCTCCTTTGCAGTTATTGCTGATTGATAGGAACCGCTGAATTTGGTGGTTATACAGATACAGATGACTGGAATATTTTCTGCTGCGTATTTTTTAAATACCTGTAAATAATCATCTATAGAAGGTAGAGAGCTTTTAGGATAGACATGATCAGTAATCATACGGTTATAGAATTCTTCATGGTCTACTTCTATACCCTCTTTATAATAGTTTTCTCCGTCAAAAGACACGTAGAAAGGTATAATCTCAAGGTTGTTTTCTTTTGTATAATCCATAGGTAAATCGCAGGAACTATCACTTATAATTTGATATAGCATTTTATTCTACTTCCAATCATATGTATTTTTTTATTATGTAGTTTTTAAAACTACCATGATATTTTACCATAATATATCGAAAATAAAAGGGAAATATTCTTAAAAAAATCTAAAATATTTGAAGGTTGTAGAATAGTTAATATAAAATTATCATTCAATATGTGTATAACGCTGGAATACAGGAGCTGCACTTTATTGAAATGTGGATTTTAAATACCTGAATAATTCCTGGAAAATTTAATGGTAGAAATATACAACACAAATCATTAAATGTAAGACACCTGCATATGTTTAATTATAACCGAAAGGAGGATGTGTATGTTGGAGCAATATTCGTCACCGGAATTTACATCAAGCCAGATATATGATGTTTATAATGATATTAAGGCTAGGACAGGCGGTGACATATACATAGGTGTGGTGGGGCCGGTAAGAACGGGGAAATCGACTTTTATTAAAAGATTTATGGACCTTCTGGTAATACCAAGCATCATTGACGTGCATAACAGAGAAAGGGCAATTGATGAATTGCCGCAGAGTGCTGCCGGTAAGACCATAATGACCACCGAGCCTAAATTTATTCCCAAGGAAGCAGCCCAGATTCAACTGGGAGATGATACGAAAGTTAACATCCGTTTAATTGACTGTGTAGGGTTTATGGTAGATGGGGCTGCCGGACACATAGAAAACGAACAGGAACGTCTGGTCAAGACCCCCTGGTATGACTACGAGATACCATTTACCCAGGCTGCAGAAATCGGAACCCAAAAGGTAATAAACGACCATTCTACTATTGGAATTGTTGTAACTACAGACGGCAGTTTTGGTGATCTTGCAAGAGATAATTACATTTCGGCAGAAGAGAAGACTATCGGAGAATTAAAGAAATTAAAGAAACCTTTTATAGTGCTTCTTAATACCAACAGACCCTATTCGGAAACCAGCCAGAATCTGGCGGATGATATTGCCCAGAAGTATAATGTTACCTGTATGGCTGTTAACTGTGAACAGCTGAGAAAAGAAGACATTAACCATATCATGACAAATATCCTCTCGGTATTTCCAGTATCGGAAATTAATTTCCATACACCAAAGTGGGCAGAGATGTTACCAGATGACCACTGGCTGAAACAGGATTTAATTGAATCCGTTAAACAATTGCTGAAACGCCTGACCTTGATCAGAGATGTAAGAAGCGAGAATATGCTTACAGACAGTAAGTTCGTCAACCGCTTTAAGATTGACAAGGTTGAGATGGAGAATGGTGCTGTTAAGGTATTTGTAGAGTTTGATGATGTTTATTACTACAATATCTTAAGCGATCTGATCGGAGTACCCATTGGTGATGAATATCAGCTTATCAGTACAATCAGAGAGCTGGCAAGTGTCAAGAAAGAGTACATGAAAGTATCCGGAGCCTGTGAAGAAGTACGACACAAAGGATACGGAGTAGTCAATCCTGTGAAAGAAGAAATTCTTATTGAAGAGCCTGAAATCATGAAGCATGGTAATAAATACGGAGTGAAGATAAAGGCTACGGCGCCGTCTATTCACATGATCAAGGCAAACATAGAGACGGAAATTGCACCCATTGTAGGCAGTGAAGAACAGGCAAATGACTTAATCAATTACATACGTAAGAATTCCTCGGAGAATCCGGACGGAATCTGGGAGACTAATATATACGGAAAATCCATTCAACAGCTGGTGGAGGAAGGTATTAATTCAAAAATCAGCAAGATGACCGATGACAGTCAGATTAAACTCCAGGAGACCATGCAGAAGATTATTAACGAAAGCAATGGCGGTATCATCTGTATCATTATCTGATAACCGATTTAAAGATTGTAATCCAGGAAGTGATATTTGCAGCTAAATCATGTATAAATTGATAGCTATATTGTAGGAGCATAAGGTGCATCTCAAATGTTAGTATTAGTCAGCTAACATTTGCAGGTGCATTTTTGATTTATTTCTTATGTTTCACAGTTAATATGTTACTCAAATTTTATATTTCAAAGTTCGTCATAATTCTACAAATAGAGAACGAACTTTCTGTTAATACCGGATATTATACGAATATTAATACCCAATAATGGAAATACTTACAATTAAATTATATATTTATAACAAAAGTAAGGCAAAGTGTTGACAAAAGTTTGAACTATTGCTATAATAACTCAGTAATAAATTTAATATATTTGTAACAACTTTAGTTGAATGGCAAATACATATTAAATGAGAGGGATAGCAAACAGGAGGAACCAAATGAACCATCGCACTACCAAATTCATAAAGATTTCATGCGTTTGTATCGCCGGTACTTTTTTATTTGCCTTAAATTCCAAGTATACCAGTGCGGAAACTGTCTATGGTGAACAACCATTAGCAGGTATCTCGGTAACTTTGGATAATTATTATAATTCCGGCAATATGGCAGCATCCTCTGAAATTACCATTGCTACATGGGAATCAAGTGTTGCTGCATACGACTATAGCAATTTGGGGATTGCGGATGTAGAGAATCATCTTAATATCCGTAAAGATGCTGGAGAAGATCAGAAAATTATTGCTAAATTACCTAAAAATGCAGGCTGTACTATAATTAATGAAGATAAAGACGGATGGGTTAAGATCAAATCCGGCAAAGTTACTGGATATGTTAAGAAGGAATTCTTAATTACAGGAGATAAAGCGGCTGCCCTTGCTAAGAAAGTAGGAAGTCTGGTAGCAACAGTAAACACACCAACCTTAAATGTAAGATCTGAAGCCAGCTTGTTAGCCGGTGTAGTAACCAGCGTTCCCATTGATGAGGAATTAGAAGTTACTTCTGTAACCACTGACTGGGTAAAAGTAAAGATTGATGCAGATGAAGGTTATGTTGCAAGACAGTATATAGATTTATCCTATCAGCTGGAGAAGGCAGTATCAGTAGATGAATTGGCAGCAGGTGTTTCAGGTATAAGAGCACAGATGGTAGCTTATGCGAAGCAGTTCTTAGGTAACCCTTATGTATGGGGCGGCACAAGCCTTACAAACGGTACTGACTGTTCAGGATTTACCATGGGAATATATGCAAAATATGGCTATTATTTGCCCAGAGTTTCCAGAAGTCAGGCATATTCAGGTACCAGTGTAAACTCATCTAATTTAAAACCGGGTGATCTGGTATTCTACGGAAGTGGAAGTTATATTAATCATGTTGCCATGTATATAGGAAACGGGCAGGTTATTCATGCAAGTAATCCAAGAACTGGCATCAAGATTTCGAATATGTATTATCGTTCACCAATTAGAATGGTAAGAATTATAAATGATTAAAATATGCAATAATAATATAAGGGCTGCATACTGCAGCCCTTTTTTTAAGAAGATCTCTTGGAAAAATTAGCAAGATAAGTTAATCATTATCAATCAAATACAGATAGGTGGAGGCAAGGATGGAGATTATGATTACGATTCTCCTTATAACATTGGTATTTGTTATAAAGGGTGTTCATGATAAGAGAAAATGGTATAAAAATATCAAACTGGAGCTTAAAAACGAGTGGGGGAAGGTACCCAAAGAAGAATATACCTCGGAAAAGTTCAGGTCCCTGGCTGCTTATTACAATACTATAAAGAAACCGGAGGATGTAGATCACATTACCTGGAATGACAATAGTATGGATGAGATATTTATGCTCTTAAATCATACGGAAAGCGCTATCGGAGAAGAGTATTTATTTGCAATGCTGCATCAGCTGCAATTCGATAACAGTAAACTTATAGAACGGGAGAAGTTGATGAACTTCTTTGAAGAAAATCAAGAGACCCGTGTATCGATGCAGTTTTCTTTATGGAAAATGGGTAAAATCAGCAGCATATCTGTATATGAGTATATCAACCGGCTTGAAGCAGTGGAGTCTTCCGGTAAATGGCCCCATATATTTATGGTTTCCGGCTTTTTAATTTCACTGGGACTTATAGCTGTTAATCCAGCTGTTGGCGGAACCTTATCTGTAATCTTATTTTTACACAATGTTTACCAGTATTACCGCACAAAAGGTAAAATTGAGGTATATTTTACAATTTGCGCTTATATCATCCGTCTTCTGGATGGAATAAATGATATGGCAGAGTTTGATAATCCGGAGCTCAAAGAATATACTGCAAAACTCAACAGCTCGAAAGCAGCATTTAAGCGGTTTCGCAACGGTTCATTTTTAGTAGGGCTTAAAAGTGCCAGCGGCAATTTAAGTGATCTTATTCTTGACTACCTTAAGATAATTTTTCACATGGATCTTATAAAATTTTATTCAATGATTGATTGTTTTAAAGAAAATAGAAAGGCATTAAATGAAATATATGAAACAGTAGGACTCTTAGACAGCTGTATTGCAGCAGCTTCTTTCCGTAAGATGATGCCTTTTTATTCCATCCCTGAACTGGAACAGAAAAAGAAGCCTTTTATCGAAGCAGAGGAGGTATATCATCCTATGATCGAGAAGCCTGTCCTTAATTCCATTCATACAAATGGCTCTGTTCTAATAACCGGCTCCAATGCTTCCGGTAAATCCACCTTCATAAAAACCCTGGCAATTAACGCTATCTTGGCGCAGACAATTAATACCTCTTTAAGCAGCTCCTATAAAGCTAGCTTTTTCCTGACCATGTCTTCTATGGCTCTGCAGGATAATCTGCTGGGAAATGAAAGTTATTACATTGTTGAAATTAAGTCTTTAAAACGGATTATGGATAAGACCAATGATAAGATACCGGTACTATGTTTTGTAGATGAAGTGTTAAGAGGAACCAATACTCTTGAACGTATTGCTGCATCTTCACAGATACTTTATCATTTAAGCAAGACCAACACCATCTGTTTTGCCGCCACTCATGATATTGAGCTGACTCATATATTAGAGAGCAGTTTTGCCAATTATCATTTTAAAGAACAAATTGCAGATAGAAATGTACTGTTTGATTATAAATTAATCAGAGGAAGAGCAGTTTCAAAAAATGCAATTAAACTTCTGGAAGTAATGGGATATCCAGAAGAGGTTACTGAAAAAGCAACAAGAAGTGCAGCATATTTTCTGAAAGAAGGCAAATGGACAAGTGTTTCATAATTAGCAGTGGAATAATCTATCATATTTTGTATTATACAGAATAGCATAGAAAACATAATAATTTGAATTCTAATAAATCAGCTCCAGTAGCTTCTGGCAGATAAAAGAAAGAAAATAATCTTTTGATTTCTTTCAATGCCGAAAATTACCGGAGCTTATTTCTGTCTTTTAAACCTTAAAAAAGAACACTAAAATAAATTCAAAAAAACTATTGACAAAGTTAGCCAGAAAAGTTATACTTACAAAAACATTACATATAATTCATATATGATAAGTAGGAATACTCAATCTGAGGGGTGAAACAGTGGATAGTGGAAAGAAACCTGCTAAGAGAAATTGCGTAGGAGAAAACGACATTCAAAGAATTGTAGAATTTATAGAATCCATACAATATGGATCTATTACGGTTGTAATTCAGGATGGGAAAATTGTACAGATTGAGAAAAATGAGAAAGTAAGAATGAAATAAGGGTTAAGTTGACCGGACAGCCGGAGGCTTAAGAAAACAGGTATATGTTTTCTTAGGCCCATTTTTGATTTAAGGCAGCATGACCTGTTCTGAAGTTTTTCCAGAGAATATGAAGTGAAAGGAGGTCAGGGTCAATTAATATTGATTACCGTACAAAAAGGAAGGAGAAAAGAATGTCCGCATCAGAGGAAAAAATAAAAGAGTATCTAAAAGCTAACCAAAGAATTGTACTGGCAACTGTTGATAAGGAGGGGAGTCCCGATGTTCGTATATTGGGGGGCTATGGAGTATCTGGTTATACCATATATTTTTCAACCTCTAAGTCCAGTAATAAGAATACACAGCTTGACAGTAATAACAATATTGCGGTTCTGTTCCAACATGATAACCAGTTCATCTCAAAATATTTTAATGTAACAATTTATGGTGATGCACAGCTATTAGACAGCAACAATGAATTTGAGAAGGGAAGAGAAGTGATTCTGAATAAAAATCCGAATATCAAAATAACAGAGGAAACTCATAATATTTATAAAATTGTTCCTAAAAAGCTAAAGGTTTTAGACTTTGGTGAATCAGATATTCAGGATAGAATTACCGTTATACAGCTATAATTCAGTGATTTGTTAAGAATAAGAATTCTTACGCAGGTTGACCGGAAAACCGGAGACCATGTATCAGTATAATACTGTTCATGTGTCTCTTTTTTTATACAAAAATTAAATTGAACAGACATAGAAAGGAAGGATGCATTTTGGCAGATTTTATTGAACGCGCAAAATTTTCGTGTGCTCTGGGAGGAGCATTAACAACAATTGCAGGTCTTAACAGGGTAATTCCTATAGTCCATGCGGCAGGAGGATGTGCAGCGGCTCTATCGGGAACTTACAATCTGGCATCAGGTTATAGGGGAACCGGATATTGCGGCGGTACTATGATACCTACTACCAATATCTCTGAGAATAATATTGTCTTTGGCGGAGAAGACCGGTTGGAGGAACAGATAGAGAACTCACTGGAAATTCTCGACGCGGATCTTTTTATAGTTGTAACGGGATGTCAGGTGGAAATAATAGGGGATGATGCTGTAAATGTGGCGAAACGTTTTAAAGAGAGAAACGTTATAGGTGCAAGCACACCAGGATTTTTAGGGAATACCTTCAAAGGTTATGATGCTGTTGTTAAGACACTGATAAAGGATATTATTGAACCCTCTGTAATTAAAGAAGCGGCAACTGTTAATCTGCTGGGAACGGTTCCTGGCCATGATGTATTTTACCGTGGAAACCTGGATGAAATTAAACGGCTCTTAGGCCTGCTTGGAATAAAGGCAAATACCTTCTTTGGAACCGGGGATACCATTGCAGACATCAGAACTTATGGCAAAGCTAGCCTTAATATATTATTTACCGGTCAGGCCGGTGAAGAGTCAGCACAGTTGTTTGAAGAACTCCATGGTACTCCTTATATAAAAGCAGATTTACCAGTTGGTCCTTCCGGTACAGAAACTTTCCTTTATCAGATAGGTGAAGCACTGGGTGTTGAGAAGGAACATATAGAAGCTGTAATTGAAACAGAAAAGAAGCATTATTATTCCTTTTTAGAGAGAATTGTTGATATATATTCTGATATTGACTTCCAACGTTATGTAGTCATAGCAGCAGACAGCTATTATGCATATCCTTTAAGCAGATTTTTAGCCAATGATTTGGGCTGGATTCCTTTTATAACCTCCATTAATGATATAAATGAAGAAGAGGTACAGAAAGAATATGAGAAAAAGTTTGATAATCTGACTTCTGAAACCAGGCCGAAAGTAGTCTTTGAACGAAATGCCGGTGAATTGATAAAGGAAGTTCGTAACAGCTGGCCCTATAACCACAATCAGAAATATTATGACGCTTTTGGTCCAGCCTTTGTAGTAGGAAGCGGAATCGAAAGAGGATTAGCAGAAAAACTTGGTGCGGGTTTCTTATCTGTGGCATTTCCCGTCAGTAACAGAGTCGTATTAAGTAAAGGCTACACAGGTTTTAAAGGCGGTTTGACTCTGGTTGAAGATCTGATCAGTGAACTGGTAGCTGCCAGATAATAAACATGTTTTACAGTTGTGAAATCTATCAGGTATCTATATGAGAGCGGCATTGTCTGACTATTATGAACGGGTTTATTTATACCTTAATATGAAACTGATAAACAAGTTATCTTCAAATTATATAAATGGATTATGAGAAAGGAAGAATATCGATGGGAAATTATGCGGACAGTTTAACCTATAATTATCTAGGAGCCGATGCTCCACCGACCAGAGAAGAACGAATTGGTGCCTGTCATGCTTTCTGTGGTTCCTGCGGACAATTATCCGGAGGTATAAAATCTGGCTGTGCACAGCTGCAGAACAGAAAATTCTCTCAGAGCGGAGGATGTCAATTAACCCTTGCCGTTGGAATTGTCAGCAGCTTCACCAATGTTGTTATGATAGTTCATTCTCCTCTGGGATGCTGCTCCGGTTTTGTTGGCAGCGGCGGACTAAGGAAAACCATGAGAGCTTCTAAGGGTAAACCAAATGAAGATTTTATATGGCTCCATACCAATATGGATGAGCTGGATGTTGTCCAGGGCGGTATCGATAAATTAAGAAAAGCAGTGCTTTATGCAGAAAGTGAATATCATCCCGATGCAATTGTTATAGCCAACGGGTGTGTACCTGGAATTATCGGCGACAATATCGATTCTCTCGTAACAGAACTAAAGGACCGTGTAGCAGCTAAAATTGTTCCAGTTCATTGTGAGGGCTTTAAGAGTAAATATGTAGCTTCCGGTTATGACTCCGCTTATCACGGAGTGCTAAAACATCTGATAGATCCTCCTGCCAAAGAAAACAGTGCAATCCCAGGAGCAGATGAAATAAGAGATATTAAGGATAAATACCGTATCAGCCGAACCGTCAATATCTTTAATGTTGGCTCCAATTCCAATGGGGATGAGGTTGAATTATCAAGATTATTAAGTGCAATCGGGCTGATACCCAAGGTTCTGCCTCTTCACGCAACAATAGATGATCTTGCACATATTGGTGAGGCTGCCTTGAATGTAAGTATCTGCGCGACCCATGATGATTATCTTTTAGGTCATCTAAAGGAACGTTTTGGAACAGATTATTTAATTGATACCTTGCCCATTGGCATACGTAATACCAATCAGTGGCTGAGAAAGATTGCTGAATATTTTCATTTGGAAGAAGAAGCAGAGAAATTGATTGCTTTTGAAAATGCAGAATTAAAGAAAGCCCTGGAACCGTTAAAGGTTTCTCTTGCAGGCAAGAAGATCTTTGTTGGCGGCGGTGAGACCCGTATCCTTACAACAGCTGAATTTTTCCGTTCTCTGGGTATGGAGCTGGTAGGTGTGAAAGCTCATAATGTGGACCGTTTTGTAGAAGACATCCTTGAGGATATGGAAGATCCGGAGCTGTTAGTAGAGGTGGGAGCAGGTCAGCCTGCAGAAGAGCTGAATTTATTAAAGAAATTAAAACCAGATTTATACGTAGGGCATCTAAATGCAAATGGCTGGGTAAGTAAGCTTGGTATCCCTAACTTCCCCCTCTTTGGCCAGACTCTTAATTACATGGGGTATTCAGGTGCTTTCGAATTAGCCAGAAAAGCGGCTAAGATTCTTAAAAACACCAATTTTGTTAAGAATGTCTCTGCCAATGTGTCCTTGCCCCTGGCAGAAAGCTGGTATGCGAAGGATCCCAGGGAAAATATAAAGGAAGCGGTAAATTATTAAACAGGGGGAAGTAGAATGAGCAGAATTGTAGAAAATCTGACAGATCTGATAGGAGATACACCAATATTAAAGCCGCTGGCTTTTTCGAAACTGGCGAAAATAGCAGATGCCAATCTGCTGTTGAAACTGGAATATTTCAATCCCTTAGGCAGCGTAAAGGACCGTATTGCTTATTCCATGATTACCGATGCAGAGGAAAAAGGTCTGCTTCATAAAGATTCCGTGCTGATTGAACCCTCCAGCGGTAATACCGGTGTAGGCCTGGCTTTTGTTGCAGCAGCCAAGGGCTATAAACTTATAATTACCATGCCTGATACTATGAGTATTGAGCGCAGAACACTTTTGACAGCACTGGGTGCCAATCTGGTACTGACACCGGGAAGTCTTGGTATGAAGGGAGCTATAAGAAAAGCAGAGGAACTTCATATACAGACACCGGGTAGTATCATATTACAGCAGTTTGATAATCCTTCGAATCCTAAAATACATAAGCTTACTACAGGACCGGAAATATGGGAAGCAACCGGCGGTAAAATCGATATTCTGGTAGCGGGTGTAGGTACCGGTGGAACCGTAACCGGAACAGGAGCTTACCTGAAAGAAAAAAATCCGGAGATAAAGATCATAGCAGTAGAGCCGGATGCATCACCGGTCCTCTCCGGCGGTAATCCAAATCCTCATAAAATACAGGGTATCGGTGCAGGTTTCGTACCCTCTGTTCTGGATACAAAAATAATCGATGAGATCTACCGGGTAAGGAACGAGGAGGCTATCGATACAGCAAGGGCACTAGCAAGAGAAGAGGGGCTTTTGGTTGGTATATCCTCCGGAGCTGCAGCCTTTGCCGCAGCTTTCGTTGCAAAAAGGCCTGAAAATGCCGGGAAGACAGTTCTTGCTATTTTGCCGGATACCGGTGAAAGATATCTTTCCACAGAATTGTTTAATACAGTACCTGAGGAGAAAAGCCGCATTTGGTATAAACCAGAATAGAAAGTTGAAGTGAACTTTATGAAATATCGAATTGCAATCGGAACGAAGGATGGCAGCAATATAACGGAACATTTTGGCGGATGCAGCCGTTTTCAGATTCTTGAGATCGATCAGGAGGACGATAGTATCAATTTTATTGAAGACCGGATTACCGGTCATCAGGAATCCTGCGGTGTTCATCAGGAGGTAGTTATCAGGGAGAAGATAGATGCCTTAAAGGATTGCCAGCTGGTACTTGTAAAGCAAATCGGAGTTCAATCGGAAAAGCTGCTGATACATTACGGAATCGTACCTCTGCAGAATCAGGGTGCAATCAATCAGGCACTTAAAAAAATTATTGTCTTTTATAAAAAACATCAGTTTTATAGGTGAAGGAGGAGGGGTCTTCACCTATAATCAGATACATTTATACTTAAAGATATGCAGAATCATATTATTGGAGGAAATTATGTCAGACGAGTTACAGGAAGCAAATGTAATAACTCCGGACTTAAAACTATCAGAAAAGATTTATGCCGAGAATAAAATACATTTTGATTATCGAACAGTTTTACCAAGCGCCGGTCTGCTGATTGCACTGATTACAGAAGTAGTTGTACCAAATCATAAAGAAGCAAAATACAGTGATTTAACAAATCTTAGAAGCGTACTTTTTGTAGCCCTGGCCATATCATTAGCCGTTTTGCTGCTTTCGTTGTTTTCTGCCAGACTCCGTGAAAAATATTCTTCTCAGGGATGGTTTATCGGTGGGGTCGGGGTTTTTGTAACGATCTTAAACCTGGTAACGGTTAAGACACATTTACTGCCTCAATTATACTTTCCAAGCTTAAGCAGAGTTTTTAATGTGTATATAGAGGACAGGGAATTTTTATTAACCTGTATTACAAGTTCCTTCTCCTTATTGGTAGAAGGCTTGCTGGTGGGAACCGTATTAGGTGTGGTAACAGGAATATTGGTAGGTTGGAGCAAGGGGTGGAATTATTGGATTTATCCTATCATCCGTATCCTGGGACCGATTCCTTCCTCCACCTGGATTCCCCTTGCACTTATAGTATTCCCTGGCCCAAGGTGGGCAGCTGTATTTCTTATTGCTTTCGGTGTATGGTTTCAGATAACCATTTTAACTAGTTCCGGTATACAGGCTACTAAAAAATCCTATTTTGAAGTGTCATCAACCTTAGGAGCCAGTAATTTTCAGAATTTAATTCACATTGCTATCCCGGATGCCCTGCCCTCTATCTTTTTAGGTTTCTTTAATGCAACCTGCAGTTCCTTTGTTGCGTTAATGGCAGCTGAAATGATGGGAGTCAAATCAGGTCTTGGCTGGTATATCAACTGGCAGAAGGAAATGATTGCTTATCCAAATGTGTATGCCGGTCTAATTCTGATAGCAGGTTTTTGCTATCTGTTTATCACTCTTCAGTTTAAGGTAAGGGATAAATTATTGAAATGGCAGAAGGGAGTAATTAAATGGTAACAGAAAGCAGCACTGAAAAACAAACCGGGAACATTAAGGCAGTTAATGTATCCAAAGAGTTTATAAACACTGACGGAAACAAAACCGTTGCACTTAAAAATCTTGATACGGAAATAAAACCAGGAGAATTCGTGTGTCTTATCGGGCCATCCGGCTGCGGAAAATCAACTTTTCTCAGACTGGTGGCCGGGCTTAATCCGCCGACGGAAGGAGAAATCTATCTGGACGGAAATCCCATCAACGGACCAGGTTATGAAAGAGGGCTGGTATTTCAGGATCCAACATTATTTCCCTGGCTTACTATCTATGATAATGTGGCATATGGTTTGAAAATAAGAGGTGTTTATAAGGAACAGAAAGAGGAGGTGTCAGAATTTATCCGCCTGGTGGGACTTAAAGGATTTGAGAAGTCCTATCCCCATCAGTTGTCGGGAGGTATGGCACAGCGTGCCAGCCTTGCAAGGGCATTGGTGAATCATCCAAAGGTATTGCTGCTGGATGAACCCTTAGGAGCTCTGGATGCCTTTACCAGAATGAATATGCAGGATGAAATCCTTCGTATCTGGAAAGAGCGTGGCACTACCATGCTGATGGTAACCCATGATGTAGACGAAGCTATTTATTTAAGCGACCGTGTCTTTGTAATGACGCCCAGACCGGCAAAAGTAGAGGAGATAATCAATGTGGAGATCGGCAGGAATGAAACCTATGGAAGACAGAGAAACAGCGTGGATTTCTTGAATTTTCGTTCCAGGATTCTGCAAATACTTGATTTTACCGGAAAAGTACAAACACCGGAGTTCTATTTATAGGTAAGTACATAAAGGATATAAAAGAACTGCCGGTAAGGAGATTCATCAGAAAATGTATCCCAAGCAGAACTGTTCTGGATTCTGATTAAGGGCTTGGTAAATATCGAAAAGAAGCTGTAAAAAAGTTATAGCTGATAGGATTTCTGATAGAATATTCTTCAAAATTCAGCATTGAATATGGAAATGTGAAGAAAATTATCATCTATGGAAAATTAATTGTATGACGGAGGGATTTTATGAAAAAGAAAGAAAAGGCAAGGATACTTGTAAGTCTTTTATTGGTCACTGTATTGGTGCTTACCGGATGCTCCGGAGGAACGAAGAATAAAGAGACAGAGGGGACAGCAGTAACCACTACCGTAACAGCTACAGAAACACCTACTCCAACAGAAGCCGCTGAAAGTGCTGTAGAAACACCCACAACAGAAGCCGTTAGTACAGCAGCTGGCGAAGAATTAGAAGATGGAGTTATAAAAATTCTTTATGGTGCAGGACTTTGCGGTATTCCCATCCATATTGCCAAACAGCTTCAGTTCTTTGAAGCGGAAGGTTTAAAAGAAGGAGTTGACTACACCTATGTGACCTCCAGTACCAGCGGTGTAGAAATGCTTTCTACCAAACAGGCAGATGTTTCCTTTGGTCTGGTAGCAGCCATGTTAGCGCCTCTTGACAATGGCTTGGAAGCCAAAACAGTACTTGGTGTGCATACAGGCTGTATCCAGCTTCTTGCAGGAAATGATTCCGGTATTACAAGCCTGGAAGGGTTAAAGGGAAAGAGAATCGGTGTTGAAAACCTTGCTACCTCACCTCACATTGTTGCCCAGAGAGCCCTGGCAAGTGTTGGAATAGGTTCTACCGGCAGTAATATGGAAGTGGAGTTTGTAGTATTTCCCAAGGCAGACCTTCCGGTAGCACTTAAGGAGGGTAAAGTAGATGCAATTGCAATCGGTGATCCTCAGGCTTCTATTTTAGTAAGTGATGGTGACGGAGTGTCAATCTTTAACTCTGCTACCTCAGAACTCTTAAAGGATGAATATTGCTGTTCTTTATGGGTTAGAAATGAAATAATAGAAAAACTTCCAAAGAAACTTGCCAAAGTAGTTACAGCCATTCAGAAAGCCTCTGTCTGGATTGACCAGAACAAAGATCTTGCTGCTGAAATTCAGCTGGATAATGAGTGGCTGGTAGGAGATCTTGCAGTTGATCAGAGAACCCTTGCTGATTACAAGTATCTGCCATCTGTTAGCGGTGTGGAAACAGCCCTTACCAGAAATATTCTGGATATGAAAGAGCTGGGTTTGATTCGTAAGGATACTGATGCAGATACCTTAGCTAAAAACAGCTTTATCAGACTGGAAGGTGTTGAAGATGAAATTACTGGTACGATAGAAGCACCTATTGATCCTGCCTCTCAGTTAAAGTAAAACTGTAAATAGGATATGTAACAGCCAGAGAAGTGAAAAGAAAATTAAAACTATGGCATTGGTGAATGTCTATGTCTGGGGAGAAAGAGTGAAAGAGTGAAAGAAAATAAGAAATTGAAAGGATGTCACGCCAGGATTCTTTCGCTCCTTATTATTTGTGGCAGTATCGCAGGCCTGCGATATGCAATGGGTATAAATAATGAAAAATCGTATAGCTACAGCTATCATACTGGGAGTATCAGGATTGTTATTTATAACAGGTCCCCGTTCTATCTTTAAAGTCTGCTCTTCAGAAGAGATGGTCATGAATTGCCATTGGACTGTACAGGCAGAAATAGGAATTGGTATTCTGTTAATTGTTTCAGGGGGGCTCTATCTGTTTGCTGCCGGCCTTAATACCAGACTATTTTTATTATTGCTATCAACTGCAATTTATCTAATAGGTATCTTAATACCAGCAGTACTGATCGGTGGCTGTAAGAGCAAGGATATGGCTTGCCAGAGCCTTACATTCCCGGCACTTTATTTAATATCGGCCTTAGGCCTCCTTTATATTACTGGTACTGTTTTATATCTGTTTAGCAGAATCAGGCAGATACAACAATAAGCTGAACAGTGAAATATCTAAATCCATAATGAGATGCAAAGGGTATATAATATGAAGAGAAAATCAAAGGGTAATATCCGCGGTAACCTCCGCTATAGCCAAATCCTCCTGCAAAACCTAAAAAGGAAAATGAGCAGAACCATATTGTTGTCTTCCTTCTTATTTATTATGATATTTACCATCTTCTTATCTGCCAATATACTCTATAGCATGAAAGAAGGACTTAACAGCACCGTGAACCGTACCGGTGCTGATATCCTTCTGGTGCCGGAGGATTATGTAAGTTCAGTAAAAGATGCACTGTTTCTTGGCCAGCCTAGTACGATTTATTTCGATAAGTCCCTGGAGAAAAAGGCATCACAGGTGGAAGGGGTAGAGAAGGTGAGTTCGCAGTTGTTTCTTGCTACCATCTATAACAGTCCCTGCTGTGACGAGGCGATACAAATGATTGCTTACAATCCGGATACCGATTTTTTAGTGCAGCCTTGGATATCCAAACAGTTAAACGGTAATCTGCCTGATGGTGAAATTGTTGTTGGCAGTAAGCTTTCCTACAAAAAAGGAGAATCTGCAACTTTTTTCGGTCGGGATTTTAAAGTGGCCGGAAAATTAAAAGAAACCGGAATGGGTTATGATAACAGTGTATTCTTAAACTTCAATACTGCCCAGGTACTTCTGGAGGAACCCATTGTTAAAAATTATCTTGCAGTTGGAAATAGAGAAAATGTAATTTCGCTGATAACAATAAAGATAAACGAAGATGCCGAAGCTGATAAAGTTGCTGCCGGACTGAAAAAAATATATAAAGAGGATGGTGTCAGCGTTCAGACTTCCGGAAAGCTGGTGGAAGGAATTGCAGTGACTCTAAGCCGCTTTACCTCCTATTTTATTATATTTGGAATCCTGTTAGTATCCTTTACAGTTCTTGCATTGATCAGTATCTTTTCCCTGTCTATTAATGAGAGAAAGAGAGAATACGGTATAATTCAGAGTTTGGGTGGAAGCAAAGGTAAAATACTCCAGCTGATTATTGGAGAGGCTGCGGCAGTTGGAATCCTTGGAAGTGTATCCGCAAGTATAATTGCTACAATGGTGGTAAGCTTATTTCATAATTACATTTCTCTGAAGCTAAAGCTTCCTTACCTGAGTCCCGGTATTGCCGGACTTTTGGGATTAACCCTGTTAGCTATACTGCTGTCCGTAGTGACCGGAGTAATTGCAGCAGGTATCAGTGCGATATCTCTATACAGAACAGAAACCTATACGCTGATAAGGGAGAATGAATAATGCTGGAATTAAAGAATATTACAAAACATTATAAGCATTCTGCTACCGGAGAAGCAGCAGTGAATAATGTATCGCTAAAGATTTATGAAGGAGAATTTCTGACTATAATTGGTCCTTCCGGCAGCGGCAAGAGTACATTGCTTTCTATAATTGCAGGACTGTTAAAACCTTCCGGCGGGGTGGTTTATCATAACTCCGGGGAAATTGTAAATGATAACTTAAAGAAAGCCAGTACAGCGGCAGGTATTAGTTTCCTTATGCAGGGACAGAGCCTGTTGTCTAATTTTACCGTTGAAGATAATCTTTATTATCCGATTTATCTGTCAGGTAATAAGGGGAATTATAGAGAAAGAGCAGAAGAGGTCCTGAAACTTGTAGGACTCTTGGAAGCTATGAATTCTTATTCTGCCAGACTATCAGGAGGAGAAATCAGGAGAGCTGCAATTGCAAGAGCTTTAATGCTAAAACCTCAAATTCTTATAGCAGATGAGCCAACCAGTAATCTGGACAGGGAAAATGCCAGTAAAGTAATGGAACTTTTTAAAGCTATAAATGATGAGGGTACAACAGTAGTGATCAGTACTCACGATGAGAGCTTTTTAACATTGAGCGATAGTGTATATAGAATGAACAAAGGAATACTTAAGGTTGTAAACAAGATTGCTTGAGAAGAAATGGCTTGAGAAGAAATGTCATGAGAAGAAAGAAATGCTTGAGAAGAAATGGCATGAAAAGAAATGAATAGGAAAGTATGAAAAGATACAGGAGTATATGAACTCCCAGTATCTTTTTTTTCATAAGGGTGACATTTTAGCAAAAAAAATGTTATAATATCTTTTATTGGACTAGATAGTACCTGAATAATCATTGCTTTAAAAGTGAAATGCCTGCCATCGCAAGCATTTTAATTACACGCCAGGGCTAGGTTTAAGAACTAAATCTTTTTAAACGCTTGATTTATTCCTGTTCAAAAACAAAGATAGGGGTTTATATGCAGATAAGGAATATAACACTAAAAGATACAGATGAATTTATTGCCTTTCAGTTGAGACTGGATGAAGAAACTGAGTATATGATGTATGAGCCGGGAGAGAGAAAGCCTCAAAGAGACAGAACAGAAGCTTTAATCAGGGGAGCGATGGACGGGGATAACTTCCTTATGGTTATAGAAGATAAGGACAAGCTGTGGGGTTATATTTCTGCAGAAAGAGGCGGCTTAAACAGAATACGTCATACGGCTTATATTGTGACGGGTATATGTACCGGCTATCGAAATCAGGGTATAGGAACCAAATTTTTTAATGAGCTAGATAAATGGGCTGAACAGAATAAGATAAGCCGCTTGGAATTGACCGTCATGTGCCATAATGAGACTGCAGTTGGTCTATACGAAAAAAAAGGATTCCGGAAGGAAGGAATTAAGAAAAATTCAATGCTTGTTAATGGGAGCTATGTAGATGAGTATTATATGGCGAAATTACTATAAAGTACATAAAGATGATAGATAAGACTGCTAAGCAGAAGAAGAAGAATTATGAGTGTTGATAAAGCGCTGATTTGATAAGAACTATAACACCTTAAATGAGAAAGGAAAATAAACATGCTAAAAATAGAGCATATTCATGTCATGAATCTGGAAAATGCTATAAGAGGAGCTAGAAATCCCATGAACAGCTGGGAGAAGAGTGACAGTTCTTATAATGAAAAAGGAGAATACATACTGGGAAGCAATGATTATTCCCTTGCAGTCAGATTGTGCAGAGCAGGAACCGATCATAGAAAATATCTGCGCCAGGTGTTCGTATCCATGGATATCACAGCACCGCTTTACTGGTGGAAGGAATTTGATACTTATAAAATAGGTACAACAGCCAACTCAACCAGTACCATGCACAAAATTCACAGTAAATCATTTGAAATCTCTGATTTCAGTACGGATCATCTGGCAGAAGAAGCAAAGCTTGTATTCTGTCATCTTATGGAGGAATTGGAGGCTCTTCGTCTGAAATTTCTTGAGACCAATGATAAAAATTATTGGTATAGTATTATACAGCTGCTTCCTTCCGGTTATAATCAGATGAGAACCGTTACCTTAAATTATGAGAATCTTATAAATATCTATAATGCCAGAAAGAACCACAAGCTGATGGAATGGCATGTTTTCTGCGACTATGTCAGAGAACTTCCCTACAGTGAGGATTTGATAACCTGGGAAAAGAGGGCAGAATGAAAGTAACAATATATACGGATGGAGCAGCCAGAGGCAATCCGGACGGACCGGGCGGTTACGGAACCATAATCAGTTATATCGATCCGGCGGGAACAGAGCACATCCGTGAATACTCCGGCGGTTTTAAGAAGACTACCAATAACCGTATGGAACTTATGGCTGCCATTATTGGCCTGGAAGCTCTGAATAAATCCTGCGAAGTGACTTTGTATTCAGATTCCCAGTACCTGGTGAAGGCCTTTAACGAGCATTGGCTGGAGGGCTGGATAAAAAAAGGCTGGAAAAGAGGAAAAAATGAACCGGTCAAAAATGTAGACCTATGGAAAAGAATGCTAAAGGCCATGGGGCCTCATAAGGTTACTTTTGTTTGGGTAAAAGGTCATGACGGTCATCCTCAGAATGAAAGATGCGATGTACTTGCTACCAGTGCTGCGGATGGAAATGATCTTGCTGATGATACCATAGAATTATAAATAAAATTAATTGTTTTAGGAAGGAACAAAGGATATGGCTGAATTGACTCCAATGATGCAGCAATATGTTGAAATAAAGGGACAATATAAGGATTGTATCCTTTTTTACCGTTTGGGAGATTTCTATGAAATGTTCTTTGAAGATGCTGTTACCTGTGCCAAAGAACTTGAAATAACCCTGACAGGTAAAAATGTCGGACAGGAAGAAAGAGCACCAATGTGTGGTATCCCTTACCATGCAGTGGAAAATTATCTGTCAAGGCTAATTGCAAAAGGGTATAAGGTTGCTATCTGTGAACAGGTAGAAGATCCTAAAGCCTCAAAAGGTATTGTAAAAAGAGAGGTCATCAGGATTGTAACACCTGGAACCAATTTAAATGCCCAGTCATTAGAAGAAGGCAAGAATAACTTTTTAATGGGCATTGTACATACAGTAAATGCTTACGGAATTGCAACGGTAGATATTACTACCGGTGATTTCTTTGTTACTGAAGTGGATTCCGAGCGTAAACTCATTGATGAAATTAATAAATATGCACCTTCTGAGATAATCTGCAACAGCACCTTTATGGTCAGTGGATTTGATATTGCGGACTTAAGAAACCGTTTGAATATTTCTCTATCTGACCTGGAACCCTGGTATTTTGAGGAAGAGGCTTGTGTGAAGGCCATAAAAGAGCAGTTTAAGGTTTCTAACCTGGGAGGTCTTGGCCTTGGAGATTATTCCATTGGCATAACTGCCGCCGGTGCAGTTATGTTATACCTGCATGAAACCCAGAAGAACTCGCTTTCCCACCTTACACACATAATTCCCTATGTGACCAGCCGTTATATGATTCTTGACAGTTCCACCAGAAGAAACCTGGAGCTGGTAGAAACCCTTCGTGAAAAGCAGAAGAGAGGTTCACTGCTGTGGGTGCTGGATAAAACAAGGACAGCTATGGGAGCAAGACTTTTAAGAAGCTATATTGAACAGCCCCTCATAGAGAAAGAGAGTATTACAGACAGGCTGGACGCCTTGGAGGAATTAAATGAGTCTGCTATTACCAGGGAAGAGATCAGGGAATACCTGAATGCAATCTATGACCTGGAGAGACTTATCAGCCGTATAAGCTATAAAAGTGCAGGGCCAAGAGATTTAATTGCCTTTAAGAACTCCTTAGCTATGATTCCGCCTATAAAAATGCTTCTTGAGACCTCTGCCTGCAGCCTCCTAAAAGAAATCTTTCTTGAATTAGATCCTTTAGAGGATCTGTTTAAACTCATTGATGAAGGTATTGAAGAAGAACCGCCAATTGCTGTCAAGGAAGGCGGTATTATCAAAGATGGTTATCATGAGGATGTGGATAAGCTTCGTAAGGCGAAATCAGAAGGGAAGAACTGGCTGGCGGATCTTGAGACCAGAGAACGGGATAAAACCGGTATTAAAAATCTTAAAATAAAATTCAACCGTGTTTTCGGTTATTATCTGGAAGTAACCAATTCCTACCAGAATCTGGTTCCGGAGAACTGGATCAGAAAACAGACCCTGGCAAATGCAGAACGGTATACCACACCTGAGTTAAAGGAACTGGAAGATGTAATCCTTGGAGCGGAGGATAAATTATATTCACTGGAATATGAGTTATTCAGCGAAATCCGGGATACGATTTCCCGTGAAGTCCAGAGAATTCAGCGGACGGCAAAGGGTCTTGCCAAAATTGATGTCTATACCTCCCTGGCTTATGTATCTGAACGAAACCGTTTTATACGTCCGGTTATCAACGAAGAAGGAATCATAGACATAAAGGACGGCAGGCATCCGGTAGTTGAACAGATGATATCCGGAGATATGTTTGTAGCCAATGATACCTATCTTAATAACAAAGATAAGCGTATCTCTATTATTACCGGGCCTAACATGGCAGGTAAATCAACTTATATGAGACAGACCGCTCTGATTGTACTTATGGCCCAGATTGGCTGTTTCATTCCTGCCTCTTATGGAAATATCGGTATTGTTGACAGAATCTTTACCAGGGTAGGAGCTTCTGATGACCTGGCTTCCGGTCAGAGTACCTTTATGGTGGAGATGACAGAAGTAGCCAATATTCTTCGAAATGCCACGAAGAACAGTCTTTTGATACTGGATGAAATCGGCAGGGGAACCAGCACCTTTGACGGTCTTGGTATCGCCTGGGCGGTAGTGGAACACATTGCCAATCCAAAGCTGTTAGGCGCGAAGACTCTATTTGCTACCCATTATCATGAACTTACGGAACTGGAAGGTAAGATAGATAGTGTAAATAATTACTGCATTGCCGTAAAAGAGCAGGGAGAAGATATCATCTTCCTGAGAAAAATCATTTCCGGCGGAGCAGACAAAAGTTATGGTATTCAGGTTGCGAAACTGGCAGGAGTGCCGGATAATGTATTGAAAAGAGCAAGGGATATTGTAGATGAACTTAGTATTAATGACATTACCGATAAAGCAAAAGCAATGAAAGCAGTTAATATCAGTGAAGGTACTGAGAGAGAAGAACTGCAGGAAATTGCAGTCGGTGACGAACATACTTATGGTCATCCTAAGAACAAAGGTTATAGAAAAAGCAAAGACCTGGAGAATCAGATTTCATTGTTTGACTACAAGCTGGCGCCTGATTTTACGGAAGAGATTAAAGAATTGAACCTCAATACAATGACTCCCATGGATGCTCTGAATTATCTTTATAGACTACAGGAAAAGGTGAAATACTCCTGACAACCTTCTGTGATACTTGCAGGGGTGACCAACAAGAGAAAGGTAGGTGAGAATATATGCCTAAAATAACAGTTCTGGATGAAGCTACCATAAACCAGATAGCTGCCGGAGAAGTAATTGAGAGACCCTCAGCGGTAGTGAAGGAGTTAGTGGAGAATTCCATAGATGCAGGTTCTACGGTAATAACCGTTGAAATCAAAGAAGGCGGTATCAGTTTCCTGCGTATAACGGATAATGGCTCCGGTATAGAAGAAGGAGATATGCCTTATGTATTTCTCCGCCATTCCACCAGTAAGATCAGAACCGCTGACGACCTTTTACGTATAACAAGTCTTGGTTTCCGAGGTGAGGCTTTATCCAGTATTGCAGCAGTAGCACAGGTGGAACTGGTGACTAAGACCTCAGAAAGTTTTACCGGTATAAGGTATCTCATTGATGGCGGAGTCGAAAAAGGCTTGGAACATATCGGCTGTCCGGAAGGTACCACCTTTATAATCAGAAATCTGTTTTTCAATATACCGGCCAGGAAGAAGTTCTTAAAATCTGCAGTAACAGAGGCGGGGTATATTCAGGATTTTATGGAGAGAATTGCTATATCCCATCCTCAGATCTCTTTTAAATTCATTGTCAATGGACAGGTTAAGCTCCACACCTCCGGAAACAATAATCAAAAAGATGTTATTTACCATATCTTTGGCAGGGATATTACCTCTCATCTGATTTCGGTAAAAGGGGAAGAGGGAGAGCTTACCCTATCCGGGTTTATTGCAAAGCCAGCCATATCAAGAGGTAACAGAAATTACGAAAACTACTTTATTAATGGCAGATTCGTAAAAAATCCTATTATCTACAAAGCCATAGAGGAAGCTTTTAAGCCCTACATAATGCTGCACCGGTATCCGTTTACTGCATTGATGCTGACCATCGACACAGAGCTGATTGATGTAAATGTACATCCTGCAAAATTAGAGGTGCGTTTCAAAAACGGAGAGGAACTTTACCGGTTTATTTATAACACCATAAGGAATACTTTAGAGGGCAGGGACTTAATTACGGAAGTTCATCTTACAAAAGAGGATAAAGCCAGAAAGATAGAACAAAAACTGCCGGAACCCTTCGAAGTAAAAAGACGGCAGGAGGAAGGACTTACCTACAAAGCGCCACAAAAGCCCTCCTCATTTTCCTATGATAAAAATAATAATAGTCCGATTAATTCAGTTCTGAAAGAGGCAGTAAAGTCAACTGAAATCGGTCAGTTAAAATCCTATGTGGATACAGCACCTTCCATATTATTGGAGAATAAAGCGCGACTTCAGGAAGCCAGTGCAGGAATAGCAGAAAACCCCATTGTTTATAGGGAAGAGGCAGCTGTTGTTCCTCAAATGGAGAAGACAGAACAAAACTATAATTTAACAGAAGATAACGTTGCTGCCAACCAACCCACACAACCAGCAGGTACAGTTATACCAGAACCTGCACCTCAAAATTCTGACAGTGAAAATACAGAAGATATTAACATAGATAGCAATTTTCAGAAACCTGAAGCCAATGGAGTATACGAGCAATTAGCTTTCTTATCGGAAAAGGCGGTAACGGAGCACAAGATAATTGGCCAGTTATTCAATACCTATTGGATTATTGAATACGGGGACAAGATGTTCCTGATTGATCAGCATGCAGCTCATGAAAAGGTTCTGTATGAACGTATTGTAAAGAAGTTAAAAGAAAAGGAACATTTTTCACAGCAGTTAATGCCACCCATTATCTTATCACTAAATATCAGAGAAAGAGATGCGCTGCTTCACAATATGAAGTACCTTGAAGAAGCGGGTTTTGAATTCGAGGAGTTTGGCGGTAAGGAATATGCAGTACGTGCGGTACCAGGAGATTTATACAACCTGGTCCATTACGATATTTTAATTGAGATCATTGATGGACTTACTGAAGAAGGCTATAACAACACACCGGAAATCATACTGGATAAGATAGCCTCCATGTCCTGTAAGGCAGCTGTTAAGGGAAGTCATAAGCTATCCGTAGAAGAAGCCAGAGCTTTGATTGAACAACTTCTGACCCTTGAGAATCCATATAATTGTCCTCACGGAAGACCGGTTATTATCTCCATGAGTAAATATGAGGTGGAAAGAAAATTCAAGCGAATCGTATAGAGAATAAATACAGGAGAAAGCGAAATTATGAAAAAGCCTTTGATTATCCTGACAGGACCAACGGCAGTGGGAAAGACCGAGCTTTCCATAAAGCTTGCAAAAGCTGTAGAGGGTGAAATTATCAGTGCCGATTCCATGCAGGTATACAAACATATGGATATAGGTACTGCGAAGATAAAACCGTCAGATATGCAGGGCGTCACCCATTATCTTATTGATGAATTGGAACCGGAAGAAGACTTTAATGTAGTCAGATTTCAGGAGTATGCGCTTAAGTATATGGAGGACATCTATAAAAGGGGTAAACTGCCCATCCTTGTGGGTGGGACTGGTTTCTATATACAGGCGGTATTAAACGGAATTGATTTTAAAGAGGCAAAAGAGGATAATGCATACAGGGATAGTCTACTTATACAGGCAGCAGAAAAGGGTGCAGATTACCTTCACGACCAGCTTAAGAAAGTTGATCCGGAAGCTGCAAAAGCTATTCACCCAAACAATGTGAAACGTGTTATCCGTGCCCTTGAATATCATAATCAGACAGGGGATTTAATCTCTGCCCACAATGAAGAACAAAAGCAGAAAGATTCACCATATAACTTCTGCTATTTTGTATTAAACCGTGACAGAAAGGTCCTTTATGACGGAATCAATAAAAGAGTTGATCTGATGGTAGAAGAAGGACTTGTGGATGAGGTGAAGAGCCTGCTGGAAAAAGGCTGCACCGGTAATATGGTTTCCATGCAGGGACTTGGTTATAAAGAAATTATCAGTTATATTAACGGCAGCTGCAGTCTGAGTGAAGCAATCAATAGTATTAAACAGGAAACAAGGCACTTTGCCAAACGGCAGATTACCTGGTTTAAACGGGAGAAAGAAGTAATCTGGGTACAGAAAGAAGATTACCAGGATGATGAAGATATCTTAAAAGCCCTGCTTTCACAAATAAAGGATAAGGGTATTGTAAAATAAGAAAGGCAAAGGGCAGATAAGTCATGAAGCAGGAACTGGAAAAGATTTATAAGGAGTTTTCTATAGAGCCGTCTATATTAAAACTTGGAAAAGAAACAGAGGAGAAACTTAAAGAAAGATTTGATGAAATCGATCTTATAGCAGAATATAATCAGTTAAAAGTGATAAAGGCTTTTCAGGAGAATCGTGTCAGCGATATACATTTTGCTGCCACCACAGGTTATGGTTATAACGACCTGGGCAGAGATACTATAGAAAGTGTCTATGCCTCAGTATTTCATACAGAAGCAGCACTTGTAAGACCTCAGCTGATCAGCGGTACTCATGCTCTCAGCACTGCGTTGTCAGGAAATTTAAGACCCGGAGATGAGATTTTATCACCTGTTGGAAAACCTTATGATACCCTGGAAGGAGTTATCGGAATCGGGGAAGACAGCAGTACAGATGGCTTAAAAGGAGCAAGGTTAACCGGATCATTGAGAGAATACGGAATTACCTATGCGCAGGTAGACTTATTAGAGAATGGTGAATACGATTATGACGGCATAAAAAATGCCATCAACGAGAGAACCAGGCTGATTACCATTCAGCGTTCCAAGGGTTATGCAACCAGACCTACCTTATCTGTAAAGCGTATCGGTGAGTTGATTGCATTCATAAAAGCTATTAAGCCGGAAGTTATCTGTATGGTGGATAATTGCTATGGTGAGTTTGTAGAAACCATCGAGCCTACAGATGTAGGCGCTGATCTGGTAGTAGGCTCATTGATTAAAAATCCGGGAGGTGGTCTTGCGCCTATTGGAGGATACATCGCAGGTAAAGAAGAATATGTGGAGAATGCGGCTTTCCGCCTGACAGCGCCCGGACTTGGCAAAGAAGTAGGTGCTACCCTTGGTATTAACAGCCAGTTGTTCCAGGGTTTGTTCCTGGCACCTCAGGTGGTGTCAGGAGCGTTAAAGGGAGCTATCTTTGCAGCGAATATTTATGAGAAATTAGGTTTTGCAGTTGTTCCTAACGGCAGCGAATCCAGACATGACATTATTCAGGCAGTCACACTTGGCACCAGAGAAGGAGTAATTGCTTTCTGCCGTGGAATCCAGGCAGCAGCACCTGTTGACAGTTATGTGGTTCCGGAGCCTTGGGCAATGCCTGGATATACCTGTGATGTAATCATGGCAGCAGGAGCTTTCATTCAGGGAGCAAGTATCGAACTAAGTGCAGATGCACCGGTGAAACCACCCTATAATGTATATTTTCAGGGAGGACTGACCTGGTATCATGCCAAATTCGGAATCCTCATGTCTGTACAGAAAATGTATGAAGAAGGTCTTATAACCTTATAAATTATATTATTCTATTGGTGTATACAAAATCAGTATTATATGTTAGAATATAGGGGAAATTTTTGTAGTGGAGGTACAAGTCCGATGTCCAGATTCAATGCTAAGGATACAGGTGTATTATTGATCGTACTGTTAGCTGGTGTGGTCCTGGGGGGCTTCATAGGCTATCTTACAAGGGATATCCCCTATCTGTCATGGCTTAATTATGGACAGCAATTCGGCATCGGAAGTGCCGGACAAAATGGTGTAGTAAAGGTTAATTTGGGTGTATTGGTCGTAAGCTTCGGCTTATCCATTAAAATAACCATTGGCGGTATTATTGGCATAATTCTGGCAATAATATTATACCGTAAGCTTTAAAGGTATTAAGCATCCTGCTTTTCCCGGAGAGAGAAGGTAGGAGGATAAATGACTGGTAAATATTATACCCTGAAAGACATGCCTGCATCGGAACAACCCTATGAAAAATGTGAAAGATCAGGTCCGGGGGCACTTTCAGATGCTGAACTTCTGGCAGTTATTATACGCTCGGGTTCAACAGGAGAGCGTGTTGTAGATGTGGCGTCCAGGGTACTTTCTTTTTCGGCCGCCTATCCGGGACTTATAGGCTTAAACCATATGAGTCTGAAGGATTTAACATCGATTAAAGGGATAGGCCGTGTAAAGGCGATGCAGCTTTTGTGTGTGACAGAATTAACAAAAAGAATGTCTAAGGCAACCAATGAAAAGAGGTTATCACTGATAACTCCCGAAGCGGTTGCCAGTTACTATATGCAGGAAATGAGGCATCTTGCGAGAGAGGTTGTTTATCTTATCATGATGGATGCCAAGAGCAGAATACTAAAGGATATGATAATATCAACCGGTACAGTAAGCAGTTCACTGCTCTCACCACGGGAGATTTTTTTGAATGCACTTAAATACGAAGCGGTTAATATCATACTTCTTCATAACCATCCCAGTGGGGACCCAACCCCCAGCAGGGAAGATATCCAAACAACACATCGAATGAAAGAAGCCGGTAATTTAATGGGAATTCGGCTTATGGATCATATAATTATTGGGGATAATAGGTATATAAGCCTTGCAGAACAGGGTTATATTTAGGAAAGGAAAACATTGCAGAAGACAGAATCCCTAATAGAAGAATACAATTGCAATGAGAAATAAAAAATGCCAGGAAAAACATATGGAATAGACTTTGGTACCAGTACCATTAAAATATACCGAAAAAATGACGGAGTTGTAGTAGATGAAAAAAACATCATCGCAGTAGAAGGCAGGAAAAAGGTAATTGCTGTAGGAAATGAAGCGTTTGAAATGCATGGAAAGGCACCGGCTAATATCAATGTGAGCTATCCTGTAAAATACGGGGTAATAGCAGATATTAACAATATGCTGGAGCTGATCAACTATACCTTTAAAGGGCTTAACAAAAGAGGTGGTATGAGGGCAGCTTCTGTACTCATCGCTACACCCACAGATATTACAGAAGTAGAAAAAAGAGCATTCTATGATCTGATTGCAAGCTCACAGGTTAAGCCGAAATCGATTAAAATTGTGGAAAAGCCTATTGCAGATGCAGTAGGTATCGGTCTTGACGTTAACAACGCCAAAGGTGTTATGGTGGTAGACATCGGTGCAGATACTACAGAGGTATCCATAATGTCCTTGGGTGGTATTGTTATCAGTAAGCTTATTCCTATTGGAGGAAACAGGCTGGACGATTCTATCCGGTCTACGGTTAAGAAGACCTACAATCTGGTAATTGGTGATAAAACTGCTGAAACCATCAAAAAAGAATTGGCAACTGCTTCTCCTATGGAAGAAAAGACTATAAAAGCTTATGGCAGGAATGTAGTAACAGGCCTGCCTACAGAAGTGGATATCAGTTCTTCCTTCGTTTATGAATCTATCATTGAGTACATTTATTCCATCATAGATGCAATCCGTATTATTCTGGAAAGAACCCCGCCGGAAATTTCTTCTGATATCATTGATTCCGGTATCTATGTAACCGGTGGTTCCTCTGCCATTAAAGGCTTGGATGTCCTTTTAGCAAAGGAAACCGGACTTAAGATTAATATCTGTAATGATTCAGCGAACACTGTAGTAAACGGACTGGGAAAAATAATCGAAGATGCGAACCTGAAAGAACTGGCAAGTCCATTAAAAGAGGCTGCAATAAAAGGGTGATGTATTTTTAAAGTAAGCAAGGGAGCAATTCAATATGAAAAGGAGAACAGGTTTTTCCATTAATCCGAAGCATCTCTTTATCGGAGGTGTAGTACTATGTCTAATACTAATGTTTATATCATTCCGCTACAGTGAAATCTTATTACCTGTAAAAGGAGCAATCGGTTATGTAGTGACACCCATGCAGAAAGGTATTAATTCCGTTGGAAAAGCAATTGCTGACCAGGGGGATAAGTTTGTCAGCATGAACGACCTGCTGAGTGAAAACGAAGATTTGAAACAGCAGTTGTCTGAGATTACTTATGAAAATAAAATATTACTGCAGGACAAATATGAGCTGGACCGGTACCGTGATCTATATAAGCTCGACAAAAAATATGCCGATTATCCTAAGGTAGGCGCAAGAGTTATCGGAAGGGACCCTAACGATTACTGGTACAGCAGCTTTAAAATCGATAAAGGTACGGATGATGGTATTGCAGTGGATATGAATGTTATTTCCGGCAATGGATTAGTGGGTAACATAGTTGAAGCTCACAAGAATTATTCTATTGTTCGCTCTATAATTGATGATTCCAGTAATGTCTCTGGAATGTTCATCAAGACCTCAGATACCTGTATGGTTAGCGGAGGGATGGAAGCATATAGCAACGGTGTAATCGATGTATCTTTAATTGGAAAAGACGCGAAGATAGCTGATGGTTATGAAGTTGTTACCTCTGCCATCAGCCCGAAATATCTGCAGGGAATACTTATAGGTTATATCACGGAAATACAGTTAGAACCCAATAACCTGACAAAAACGGCAAAATTGATTCCGGCAGTTGATTTCAGCAGACTGGATGAGGTGCTTATAATAACCGAATTAAAAGAGGAATTGAAGGATTGATAGATAGGAGTTAAAGTGAAACGATTCGTAATAGTAATGGCTGAAATATTAATATGCTTTTTATTACAGACGACGGTGTTCCAATGGCTTTCCCTTGCCAGAGTGGTTCCTAATCTTCTTCTGATACTTACAGTTTCGTCGGGATTAATGAAAGGAAGAAGAGAAGGGCTATTAACCGGATTCCTTTGCGGTCTGTTTATAGATTTGTGTTATGGCGGTATCGTCGGACTATATGCACTGATCTTTATGACAATTGGATATCTGAATGGGTTCTGCTACAAGATATTTGTAAAAGAAAACCTTACGATACCTGTAATACTTGTTGGAATTAGTGATCTGATTTACTTTTTTTTCTACTATGTATTCGAATACTTATTGAGAGGCAGATTAAACATAGGATTTTATTTTTTCCATAAAGGTCTGCCGGAGCTGATTTATACAGTGATTATATCTGTCTTTTTGTATAAGCTGCTGAACATAATCCGAATTAAGACAGAGAAAAAGGAAGAGGAGGAGGCGTTTTAAATGTTGGATATTATATGGGAAAAGATAAAACAGGTATTCACCTCCAGAATGTTTCCGGTTACAATAATATTTCTGTCACTTATTGCTGTCCTGATCAGCAGAATGTATACCCTCCAGATTATTAAGGGGGATCAATATGAAGAAATCTCCCAAGTCAGAGAAACGAGAGAGCGTGAGATTAAAAGTACCAGAGGCAATATTTACGATGTAAAAGGCAAACTTCTTGCTTACAATGAGATTAGCTACTCGGTTGTACTGGAAAACATATCAAAGATTGCCTCCAATGAAGAGCTTAATAAAATGCTGTTCCATTTAATTACCATATTAGAAAAGTATGACAATACCATAGAGAATAATTTTGGAATAGCTCTCAATGAAGAAGGAAAGCTGTACTTTACTGTAAAAGAAACTGCTGAGAAGCGTTTTAAGATGAATGTATACGGTAAATCAAATATCAATAAACTTTCCGAAGAACAGGTAAAAGCTACTCCTGACGAAGTATTTGACTATCTTAGAAACGGTGATAAAAGTGTTGCCATGTTTAAGATCTCGAATGATTATACAATGGAAGAAGCCCTGAAGATAATGGCACTTCGTTATGCTATATTTAGTAACTGGCCGGCATATAATCAGATTATTATTGCTTCTAAAGTCAGTGATGAAACCGTAGCTGCTATTTATGAAAACAGCTCCGAATTACCGGGGGTGGAGATTAAGCAGCAATCTTACCGTGTATATAATGACAGTATCTACAATGCACATATTATTGGTTATACCGGACTTGTCAATGATACGGAAATGCAGAGCATGGGAGATGATTCTGGCTATAACACTTCTGATATGATTGGTAAACTGGGCGTGGAAAAGGTCTTTGAAGAAGAGCTTGCCGGAACAAAAGGAATTGAAACCATTTCGGTTAATTCTTCGGGTAAATATCTTGAGACCATTAAAAGGACAGAACCGGTTGCCGGCAAGGATGTCTATCTGACCATAGACAGCGATCTTCAAAAAGCTTATTATAAGATAATAGAGAGAGTTCTGGCTGGTATTCTGCTCTCTAAGATAAATAACAGTACAAATGCGGGAACCAGAGGTGAATCTGCGAAAGATATCAGGATTCCTATCTATGATGTTTATTTTGCTTTGATTAACAACAGTGTTATAGATGTCAATAGCTTTAAGGCAGACGATGCAACCAATCTGGAAAAGCAGGTGTACAATAAATACACTGATAAAAGAGACGATGTATTAAAAGAACTGAAATCAAAGCTCTCCAGCAGCTCTGATGCATTGAATTCAAATGTATCCGAGGCAATGGCAGATTATCTGGATTATATCTATGCCAAACTGAAAAGTGAAGGAATTCTTATAACCAAACAAAGCGATATTAAAGACGGAACTTCTCTTTTGACACCTGTTGATATCAATGATGACACCTATATAAAATATACGGAGGATAAAATCAGTTTGAGCAAATTTCTTCAGTATGCCCTGTCAAAGAATTGGGTGGACTTGGAAAAATTGGAGGTTGGAAGCAGCTATTACAGCACAGATGAGTTATATGAAATACTTGTTAAGCATGTAATGAATTCGCTGGTGGATGATTTGGCTTTCCAGAAGAAAATATACAAAGAACTGGTATACTCCTATAAATTAACAGGAACTGAAATTTGTCTTTTATTATTTGATCAAGGTGTGTTAAAATACAATAAGGAAGATATCACCAAATTAGAGAACAATACAGTATCAGCTTATTCCTTTATTACAGAAAAGATACGTAATATTGAAATAACTCCTGCACAACTTGCCCTTGATCCTTGCAGTGCCTCAGTTGTAATAACGGATACGAAAACTGGTGAAGTAAGAGCAATGGTATCTTATCCCAGTTATGATAATAATTATTTTGCAAATAAAATAGATTATCAATACTATACCAAGGTAAATTCAGACTTATCACAGCCTACCATATCAAGAGCTACCAAGCAGAAAACAGCTCCCGGATCTACCTTTAAGATGGTTACCTCAATTGCTGCACTGGAAGAAGGCGTTTTAGGTCCTCAGGAAACTGTCTATGATGAGGTTGTTTTCAATAAAGTAACCTATCAGCCGCCAAAAGACTGGTCGACCTCCAGCCATGGTAAAGTAAACGTCACCACAGCACTGGAAGTATCCTGTAACTATTTTTTCTATGAAATGGGATGGCGTTTAAGTCTGAATGGAAATGATTCTAATAAGACTGCCATCGGGCTTGAAAAGTTATCAAAATATGCTACCTTACTGGGCCTAAATAAGAAATCAGGAATTGAGCTTGAAGAAGCTGAACCAAAGAGTTCCGATATGGATGCAGTCCGCTCTGCCATTGGACAGGGTACGAACAATTATACTCCAGTACAGTTGGCCAGATATGTGACTACTGTTGCCACAGGAGGAACCTCCTATGAACTTACCCTTTTAAGCAAGGTAGTTGATAAAAATGGTAAGGTCCTGGATAAAAATGAACTTGAGAAGGATAAGGAAAATAAGGAAGATAAGGAAAGTAAAAGCAAACAGGAAGAGGAAAATATCAAGACTGAGCATATTGACTCTATAAGCAGTACTTACTGGAATCTTGTACATGAAGGTATGTATAAGGTTGCAAACGGAAGCAGAAGTTCAGTATCCTATCTGTTTAAGGATTTTCCTGTGACAGTTGCAGGTAAGACTGGTACAGCCCAGGAAAGCCGTTCAAGAGGAAATCATGCGTTATTTGCTTCTTATGGTCCTTATGAAGATCCTGAAATTTCTATGATTGCTGTAATACCAAATGGTTATGCCTCCAGCAACGCTGTTGAGCTGAGCAAGAATTTATACGGCTATTACTTTAATGTAGATGGCTTTACAGATCCAGAGGGAAAAGCTATTATGCCGGAATCCCAGACAACATCCTTTACTGACTAAACCAAAACAACAGCAGTGTCTTTGGTTTTGGTTTATCAGTGTGTTTTATAAGTTAAGTTATCAGGAGGTGTTTATGAACAACCCAGTTATTATAAAAGGCAATAAATATGGTATAATAGTTGTATTAGACAGTGATATGGACTATGAAAGCTTAAGAGAAAAAATAGCAGAAAAATTTCGGGAATCCGCAAAATTTTTTGATAAAGCTCAGATGGCTCTGAGCTTTGAGGGGAGAAAGCTGACCAACGAACAGCAAAGGGATGTTCTTAATATCATTGCGGAAGAGACTATGCTTCATGTAGTTTGTGTAATTGAAGATGACCCGGGACAGGAAGAAAAGTTCAAAAAAGCATTGGATGAAAAGCTGATGGAATTGTCTAATGCCAGCGGACAGTTCTATAAAGGAAATCTTCGTTCCGGACAGGTACTTGAGTCTGAGACAAGTATAATTGTAATTGGAGATATTAATCCAGGAGCCAGAATCGTATCAAAAGGAAATATCATTGTACTTGGCTCCTTAAAGGGAAGTGTCTTTGCCGGTGCCTCGGGTAATAACAACTCTTTTGTAGTTGCTCTAGATATGAATCCTGTTCAGATAAGAATTGCAGATACCATTGCAAGATCTCCGGACAAGCAGGAAAAAACAGCAGCGAAAGAAACCAAAATTGCTTTTTTGGAAGATGGAAATATCTATATAGAGCCTTTGAGTAAAGAGGTTATAAATGATATAAACTTATAATAAGTTTTTGGAGGATAATTTAATGGGTGAAGTAATCGTAATAACATCCGGCAAGGGTGGAGTAGGTAAGACAACAACAACAGCCAATGTAGGAACAGGCCTTGCAAAGCTTGATAAGAAAGTAATCTTGATCGATACAGATATAGGTCTCAGAAATCTGGATGTTGTTATGGGCTTAGAGAACCGGATCGTTTATAACCTGGTGGACGTAATAGAAGGTAATTGCCGAGTGAAGCAGGCACTTATAAAAGATAAGAGATATCCTAATCTGTATCTGTTGCCTTCAGCGCAAACAAGAGATAAAACAGCAGTTACTCCGGAACAGATGAAGAAACTTGCAGATGAACTGAGAGATGAATTTGATTACATAATAATGGACTGCCCCGCAGGTATTGAACAGGGATTTAAAAACGCAATTGCAGGCGCGGACAGAGCATTAGTGGTTACTACCCCTGAAGTATCAGCTGTAAGGGATGCTGACCGTATTATCGGTCTCTTAGAGGCCAATGAAATGAAGCAGACACATTTAATAGTAAACCGCTTAAGACCTGATATGGTTAAGAGAGGTGATATGATGTCCAGTGAAGATGTTGTGGAGATACTTGCCATCAGCCTAATTGGTGTCGTACCCGATGATGAGAATATCGTTATCTCAACCAATCAGGGAGAACCTTTGGTTGGCACCAGTACATTAGCTGGACAGGCTTATATGAATATCTGCCGCAGAATTTTAGGGGAGGAAGTTCCATTCCTTGATTTAAAGGGAAAACAGGGACTGTTTAACTGGCTGTCTAACTTACTAAAGAAGAATTAGGGAGAGGAGTATTAAAATGGGATTAGCTGATTTTTTCAAAAAAAAGACTTCAAGCGGTGTTGCAAAAGATCGTCTGAAGCTGGTGCTTGTCTCAGACAGGGCAGGATGTTCACCGGAATTAATGGAACAGATTAAGAACGATATCATAGCCGTTATTTCCAGGTATGTAGAAATTGACACTGAAGGACTGGATATTAAGATTACCCAGACAGAGTCTGAAGGTAATAATGGGACTGTACCTGCGTTGTTTGCAAATATTCCTATAAGAGATATGAAGTCCAATAAATAATTGTAAAGTTAGGGTAAAAATATGTTTCCATTTAAAAAGTACAGTATAAGCAACTATGATTTCAGCATAATGACTTTGGTAATTATTCTAAGCAGTATTGGAATATACCTGGTCCGAATTGTTAATGAGGCCTTTTTCTTAAAGCATTTAATGGGTCTCGTTCTTGGCGTTTTCATACTGGTATTTGTATCACTGGTAGATTACCATTTTATCAGCCAATTCTATATTATACTATACTTTATAAATCTGATACTCCTGGCAGCTGTTAAGCTGATAGGAGTTGAGCATTACAGCGCAAAGAGATGGCTTGATTTAAAAGTATTTGAATTTCAGCCATCTGAATTAACGAAGATTATACTTATCATTTTTATGGCAAAACTCTTAGTGATGTTTAAAGAGAAGATGAATAAATTTTATGTATTTTTCTTATTAACAGCACTTATCGGGATTCCAACTTTTTTAGTTTTCACACAACCACATTTATCTACAACTCTTGTTATTCTGTTTATTTTTGCTATAATGATATTTGTAGGAGGATTAAGCCTTAAAATTATTCTGCCAATCCTGTTGGTTACCATACCGATTGTAGCCGGAACTTTATGGGGGATTCAGAATCATTACGATATCTTTTTCCTCACGGATTATCATCAGAACAGAATTGAAGCTTACCTGAACCCGGAGGCAGACACCTCCTCTGATACCTTATACCAGCAGGAGAATTCTGTTGAGGTTATCGGATCGGGTAAGTTAACTGGAAAGCTATTTTCAGAAGGCAAAGATGCCATCCAAAGCGATACCTACGTTCCTGTAGCTGAAAGTGATTTTATTTTTTCAGTTGCCAGTGAAAGTCTTGGATTTTTAGGCAGCTGTGCTATAATAGTGCTATTATCAATTATCATTTTTAAGTGTCTTATTATAGCAAGCCATGCGCCTGACAGATTGGGACGTATGATTGCTACCGGGATTTCTGCTATGTTTGTGTTTCAGATGTTTGTCAATATCGGTGTTGCAACAGCTATACTGCCTAATACCGGTATTCCGCTGCCTTTTGTCAGTTACGGATTAAGTTCCATGATGAGCAGCATGATATCCATCGGAATCATAATCAATATAAATTTACAGAGAAAATATAGAAGGGGGTAACACCACACATGAATATTGGTATGATAGCACATGATGCAAAGAAAAAATTAATGCAGAATTTTTGTATCGCATATCGAGGTATATTAAATAAGCATGAGCTTTATGCAACCGGAACCACCGGTAGATTAATCGAGGAAGTAACAAACTTAAATATCCATAAATATCTGGCAGGTCACTTAGGCGGTGAACAGCAGATGGGTGCTCAGATTGAGCATAATCAGATGGATTTAGTGATTTTTTTAAGAGATCCCCTTTCACCAAAATCCCACGAACCCGATGTTAATACTGTAGTAAGGCTATGTGATACACATAATATCCCCTTGGCTACCAATTTAGCATCAGCCGAATTAATGATAAAGGCTCTTGACAGAGGTGACCTTGACTGGCGTGAAATATTACGCTCTTGATATGAAAGCTGATAAGACAATGAAGAAAAAACTGTTTTGTATTGCAGTGTCTGTTTCACTGCTCACTGGATGCAGCAGCAAAGAAAATCTTGCGCTGCCCTTTTCAGATACTGCTGAAACGAATCAGGTATATGCAAATTATACCGATGAGTTAAGCAGTGATCAATCTGATTTTTTTGCATCTGAGCTTGTAGTAATACCGGACGAACTAAATCACATGTCGGATTCTGCTATAACGGCAGAATCTTCTTTAATTGTCAATGATACGGATAATGATGTGATTTTTGCCAATAATGTTTATGAAAGGTTATATCCAGCCAGTCTTACGAAACTGATTACTGCACTGGTAGTGCTGGAAGAAGGTAATCTGGAGGATACGGTAACCGTAAGTTATAATGCTTCCCATATAACGGAAAGCGGAGCTAAGTTATGCGGGCTGAAAGAAGGAGATACCATTAAATTAAAGGACCTTCTTTATGCATTTCTTATTTATTCAGGAAATGATGCAGGTATCGCTATAGCAGAGCATATAGGTGGTACGGTGGGCGAATTTGCAAAAATGATGAACAAGGCTGCCAAAGATGCAGGTGCTGTTCATTCAAACTTTGTCAATCCCCATGGACTACATGACGATAATCACTATACCACTGCATATGATTTATATCTGATATTTCACCAGTTGGTGAAGTATGATGAATTTCTTTCTATTATTAAAACTACGGAATATACTGTAACATATGAAGATGTTTCAAAAGAATCAGTAACGAAGACCTTTCTTACCACCAACCGTTATCTTAAAGGGACAGAGAATGCACCGGAGGGAATAACAGTAGTAGGCGGAAAGACAGGAACGACCAGTAAGGCAGGTAATTGCCTCATTTTGTATAGCCAGGATAAAGATAATAAAGATTATATCTCCCTTATTTTGAAAGCAGACAGCGGTAACAGTCTTTTCACACAAATGACAGATTTACTGAAAATGATTAAATGACCGATTGTATATTATAGGAACATAAAGCTGTTCATAGGAACATAAGGCTGATTCCTATAATCGGATGGATGGCGGAAAAGCACCGCCTTTTATCAGAAATTTGAAATGTAATTTCTGATAAGGTATATTATGGTTGTGCTTTAGGTGAAAATATACTATAATATAACTGTATTAAGGAATTATTTATAAGTTTTCACCTAATTAAATACACATCTTAAGGAGGAGATTACAATGATACAGATAATAGCAGGCGAAAAAGGTAAAGGCAAGACCAAAATACTGATCGAAAAAGCTAATCTGGCAGCAAGAGAAGCGAAAGGCAATGTAGTTTATCTGGATAAGAACAATAAGCATATGTATGAGCTTAGCAACAGGATAAGGCTTATTAATGTGAAAGATTATTGTATTGAGAATCCCAGCGAATTTATTGGTTTCTTATGCGGTCTTGTATCACAGGATCATGATCTGGAAGCTGTTTTTCTGGATAGTTTTCTAACCATCGCCTTTGTTGAAGGTGATCTCTTAACTCCCACCTTAAAGAAAATTGAGAAAATTTCAAAAGAATATGATGTGGATTTTACCCTGAGCATTTCCATGGCGGAACATGCTTTTCCTGAATTAATGAGAGAAAATATAGCAGTAGCTTTATAAAATATACACAAAATAGGAGGCAGGTTATGATTAACCTGCCTCCTATTTTTACGCTCATCGTTATTATTCGCTGCGAAGTCTTCCGAAATAACTCAGAGCATACAAACCTGCAATACCTACCAGAGCGTAAATAATTCTGGACACTACTGTCATGTCACCAAAAATTACTCTTACAAGGTCAAATCCCAAGAAGCCGATAAGACCCCAGTTGATGGCGCCGATGATAACAAGCGTCAATGCGATATAATCTAATGTTTTCACTTGATTACCTCCTTCTTGCATTCAATATTGTTTCCAATTATGTACAAAATATTCTTATTGAAAAATATAGGTGTTTACATTTTATATTTATATAAAATATGAGTCTAAAAATATTAATTTAGGGCTTTCATTCTTCTCTGGTAGAAAGTATAATAGATAAAGATATATAGAAGTTAAATTAAGATTTTTTACCACTTACAAACATAAAAGATTGCATATAATCAAAATGTTCTATAACAGGAAGAGGAAAATGATAGAATTTAACTTGTATAGAAGAGTAGAAGATTTCAATAGCGGATTTTGATTAATTATTATGCAGAATAAACGTAAAATAAAATTTAATCGGTTCGTTAATAGAAATCAGAGGGGGTTATAATTTGAGTTCTGATAAAAAAGTTACTAAATTCAGAAGAGCCAGAACAATCAATATAGGATTCATAATATTTTTTATTATCTTTGTCTATGTGATTGTTAATATTTATATGTACTTCACCAGTGAGCATTTAACCATATATGAGGTGAAGGAAGGTTCAGCTGCTGATGACTTTGTATTGGACGGGCTTATTTTTAGAGATGAGAAGATTGTAAGTACAGATACTGCCGGGTATATAAATTATTATCATCGTGATGGAGAACGTGTTGCTAAGAATTCAGTGGTTTATTCCGTAGATGAAGGTAACGCTTATGCAGAAGAATTAGCTGCTGATAATACCAGTACCACAATATCTTCAGATGATTCATTGGCTATCAAAAGTGAAATAACAGATTTTCAGAAGGATTATGACAGCGGAGATTTTACATATGTTTATCAATTAAAAGAAGAACTTAAGAATTCCTCCATGCAGATATACAATGACAGTATGCTTACGAACTTAAAGACTTTAATGAAGGATAAAACAGCTTCGTTAAAAGTGGCAAAAAGTGATACAAGCGGTGTGATATGTTATTATACAGATGGATATGAAGATCTGAGTGCAGATTCCGCTACCTCAGCTACTTTTGATAAGAGTGCCTATCAGAAGACACAGCTTCGGACCAATAAGCTGCAGAATAAGGGAAATTCGGTTTACAAGATAATAACAAGTGATAATTGGAGTATCCTTTATCTTCTAAATGAAGAGCAATATAATAAGATAAAAGACAACGAAAAAGTTACTATAATTTTCACCTCAGATGGACTGAAGCAAACACTGCCGGTTAAGATATTTCAGAAAGGTAATTGTTATTATGCCCAGGTAACCTTAACACGCTATATGCCAAGGTATATCAACCAAAGATTTATTTCTACGGAAATTGTTATAAATTCAGCAGAAGGCTTAAAGATACCGGTTACTTCCGTTGTTGAGAAGAAGTTCTATCAGGTTCCCCTTTCCTATTTTAGAAAAGGCGGGGATTCCAACAAGGAGGGATTAACCCGTGTTGTCACCTCTTCTGATGGAGGTAATGAGAAAACCACCCATGAATTTATAGCTACGGATATCTATTATCAGGATGAAGAATATGCCTATGTTGACACGAATCTTTTCGGAACAAGAGATATGATAATCGGGGAAGACGAAAAGGATACTTTTATCTTGGACAAGACGGAGGTTTTTAAAGGAGTCTTTAATGTAAATAAAGGATATGCGGTTTTCCGGCAGATTGAAATACTTTATCAAAATGAAGAATACTGTATCGTCAAGAAAAATACAGTTAACGGACTTTCTGTATATGACCATATAGCTTTAGATAGCAGTACGGCAACAGAACAAGCTTTAATATATTAATGAAAAAATAGCATAATAATAAAGCTCCTTAAAATCAATCAGGAAAGGGTGACATAATTTTGAGTTCTGAAGCAATCAGAAAAAATCTTGAAGAAGTAGAATTAAGAATAAATGCAGCCTGTACCAGAGCAGGCAGGAAACGAAATGATGTAACTTTAATCGCAGTCAGTAAGACAAAGCCTGTTCCGGACATCGAAGTTGCTATCAAGGAAGGAATAGGAGTATTTGGAGAAAACAAAGTACAAGAATTGACAGAAAAGTATGAGGTTCTCCCGAAAGAATTACAATGGCATTTAATCGGTCATCTGCAGACAAATAAAGTCAAATATATTGTAGATAAAGCAGTGCTCATCCACTCGGTTGATACTTATAAACTGGCACAGCAGATACAAAAAGAAGCAGAGAAAAAAGATATCGTCAGCAATATTCTGATAGAGGTAAATGTTGCCAGAGAAGAGAGCAAATACGGTGTTTTTGAAGAGAATCTATTACCATTGATAAAGGAAATTGCTAAACTTCCGAATGTTCGAATATGCGGTTTAATGACAATTGCCCCCAATGTGGATGAACCTGAAAAAAACAGAAAGTATTTTAGAAAATTGCGACAATTAAATGTTGACATAAAAATGAAAAACATTGATAATGTTACTATGGATGTGCTCTCAATGGGAATGACAGGGGATTACGAAGTCGCCATTGAAGAAGGAGCAACAATGGTCCGGGTAGGAACAGGTATTTTCGGGGAACGTAATTATACAAGCCTTTAGGGGCAACGTAATTACAGATAGGAGACAAGGAGTATGGAAAATATATTTAAAAGTATTTTAGATTCACTAAAGCTTACTGAAGATGAATATGAAGATGACGATTTTGATGAAAAAGAATATAAGCGTGCAGAAAGACAAGAAAAAAAAGCGGTAAAAAACGCCTATCAGCCTGCCTATGAAACAGAAATGCCTTCCCAAACCGTCAATAATGTGTTGAATGAGGCAAGAAAAGAAAGGCAGATGAAGATGGAAAGGGACAAGTCCGGTCCAAGTAAGGTGGTTCCTATAAGGACAAGCCCCAAAGGATTTGAGGTTTGTATCATGAAACCCGGTACATTTGAAGATTCTCAGGAAATCTGCGATATGCTTTTATCAGGAAGAGCTGCTGTAATTAATCTGGAAGGACTGGATGTTGATCTGGCCCAGCGTATTATGGATTTTATATCAGGTGCGGTGTATTCCTTAAACGGTAAATTGCATCAGATATCAGGTTTTATTTTTATCATATCACCGGAGTCCGTGGACATATCCGGAGATTATGCAGATATACTACAGAATAATGGCTTCGAAGTGCCTACACTCAATAAGGATTTCTAATAATGGTTCAAACTATATATTCAACCTTTTATATGTTTTTTGTAGTATTGCAGGTAATACTGCTACTATTTATGGTATCCTCCTGGTTTAATGGGGGAGAAAAATTTAAAAATCTTTTGTCCTTGTTAATTGAGCCGATTTTAACACCGGTGCGTTTTCTGCTGAAATATTCTATTTTCGGCAATCCTGCCGCTGATTTATCACCTTTGATCAGTTTTGTGTTAATTATGTTTTTACAGGATTTCTTTGTAAAATTATTAAACGGGAGCTAAGATGAACACGGATAAAGAAGATAATTTATTAAAGAAGCGGTTAATGGAGCTGGCAAGAACTGCTTATAATAAGAACATAAATACTTATACTGATTTTCTTACACTGCATGATATCAGTATTTTTCATAGTATAAAACCGGAATTACCAAATGTAAATCATGAGCTTTTCGGCGGGTTTGAAACTGCGGAAAGGAAAATTCTATGCTTTTGCGGAGATTCCTCCGTGAAAGCTTTTTCCGATTATATTGCCTGTATAAAGATTCTCCCTAATAATAAGAAATTCAGTGATGAATTCAGTCACAGAGACTTTTTGGGTTCTATCATGAATCTGGGAATTGAGAGAGGCAAAATAGGGGATATTCTGGTTAAGGAAAAAGAAGGTTTTGTATATTGTGAATCAAGAATAGGAAATTTTCTGGCAGATAACTTAGAGAAGATAAAACATACAAAAGTAAACTGCGAAGTAATTTACGGGGACTTACCTGATTTCCCGCCGGATTTCAAGGAAATCCGGGGCAGTATAGCCTCGCCAAGACTGGATGCAGTCATTGCGCTGGCCTTTCAATCCTCCAGGAGCAGCATATTGTCATTAATAGCGGGAGGTAAGGTCTATGTTGATGGAAGGCTTATAGAAAGTAACAGTTATCAGTTAAAAGAAAATGAAACTGTATCCGTGAGAGGTCACGGGAAATTTATTTATAAAGGACTTGAGAATCAGACGAAAAAAGGACGGTATTATGTATCGTTATTAAAATACATTTAGGAGGGGAAAGTTATGATAACACCGATTGAACTGCAAAGTAAAACTTTTAAATCAGGTATTGGATATGACAAAAAGGATGTAGAAGGTTTTATATCTGAATTGCAGAAAAGTTATGAAACCATGTACAAAGAAAACATGGAATTAAATGATAGGGTTAATACTTTAAATGAAGGTATTAATTATTATAAATCTATCGAAAAGACCCTTCAAAAAGCGCTGCTGCTTGCAGAACAGGCGGCAGAGGATACAAAAGAAGCAGCCAGAAAACAGGCGAAAGCAATTGAAGATGAAGCGAACGGTAAGGCACAGCTGATTATATCAGAAAGCTATAAAGAAGTTGTAATGCTGAAACAACAGACAATAAAATTGGTTCAGCAATATGAGGCTTTCAAGACACAATTTAAACATCTTGCAGCTGCACAGACAGAGCTTCTGGAAAGTGAAGCCTTTAGAATACATACGGACGATCTTGACCTGTCCCTGGAAAATGTCGGAGCAGTTATCTCCAATAAACAGGCCGCAGTAACCTTAGAGCCTGCAGAGCAGACCGACAGAGAGGATAAACCAAAGGATACGGGAGTAACGGCGGAAGAGCTGGAGGCATTTGAATTCTTTCACTCCTCAGAAGCATAACATAAAAGCGGCTTTACACAAATTAATGCCTGCGGACAGCGTTTGCAGGATTGAGAAAGGCATGGTTCGTATGATGCAGAATACCAATCGTATTTCAATTAAGAAAGATAATACGCCTATTTATGATATTGTTCTTGCAGAAGATTATAACCCTTTTCTGAAAGAATTAGAAGCACTTAAACTGGCAGGCAGAAAGGTTTGTATTGTTACAGATTCCAATGTCAGTAAGCTTCACTTAAATAACCTGTTAGAAATCGTAAAAGATTATGCAAGAGTTGTTGAAACCTTTACCTTTCCGGCTGGAGAGGACAGTAAAACCCTGGCAACAGTAGAGTTCTTATATGAGAAATTAATACAATCCAATTTTGACAGAAATGACATGCTTTTTGCCTTAGGAGGCGGAGTGGTAGGTGATCTTACCGGATATGCTGCAGCAACCTATTTAAGAGGCATAGCCTTCCTGCAGATACCTACGACCCTCTTAGCCTGTGTAGACAGCAGTATAGGTGGAAAAACAGGTGTTGATTTTAAAGCTTATAAGAATATGGTAGGTGCTTTTCATCAGCCAAGGTTGGTATATATTAACCTTGCTCATCTTAATACCCTGGATGACAGACAGTTCTGTAATGGAATGGGAGAAGTTATAAAGCATGGTTTAATCAGGGATATTGAGTATTATGAATGGCTTAAGGGCAACAGGGAGGCTATTTTAAAAAGAGATCCCCAGGCCTTAAAAGAAATGGTACTGCGCTCCTGTAAAATCAAACAAATGGTAGTCGAAATCGATCCTACAGAAAAAGGTGTCAGAGCATTATTGAATTTCGGTCATACACTGGGGCATTCCATTGAAAGATTAATGGAGTTTAAATTATTGCATGGAGAATGCGTATCCATTGGTATGGTCTCGGCGGCTTACCTTTCTCAGGTACATGGCTATCTTAACAAAGACGATGTAACAGAAATTACAGAAACATTAAGCTCTTTCAATTTGCCGGTTAGCTTAACGGATACGGATATTCCTTCTGAAGAATTTTTAAGGGTATGCTTTCATGATAAGAAAGTAGATGGAAATCTGATTAAATTTATTCTGTTAAAAGAAAAAGGAAATGCAGTGATTGACACATCGGTAAGCAGAGAGGATATTCTGGAGACTGTGAACTGTATTAAAAAAACGAAATTATCGGAGGCAATATGCGAAAATTAAGACATCTGTTATATCTTATCCTGCTAATCGGATTCGACCAGTTCATAAAATACCTGGTAGTACAAAATCTGCAGGATAGCCCATTTATCTTAATCCCTAAAGTTTTTCAGCTTACCTATCATGAAAATGATGGCGCAGTTTGGGGCATATTAAGCGGACGAACAATTTTTCTGGTACTTATGGCAGTTATATTATTGAGTTTTATGGTATTTATCTATATAAAAGTACCAAATGAGAAAAGATATAATGCTCTTCATATAATCCTTATATTTATCTGTGCAGGAGCAGTTGGTAATCTCCTGGATCGAATCCTTAAAGGTTATGTAGTGGACTTCTTATACTTTGAACTCATTGATTTTCCTATCTTCAATGTAGCAGATTGCTATATAACCATATCCTCTGTCCTGTTGGTGCTTTTGGGGTTATTTTATTATAAGGATGAAGATTTTGCTTTCCTTACCTTTAAAAATACAAAAGCAGTTACGGCAACCGGTGGTGATGCTGGTGAGAAGGCTGTTGAGAAAGACAAACCGGAAGATTCTCAGACTGAGGAAAAGGAAGAGGACCAAATCAGATAACGAGTATTTTAAGCTATTATACTAGTAATATTGCAAGAAATCCTGCGGTATGTATTAGAAGTCTAAAAAACGATTAGAGTGTAAAACAATTGCTAAATACATTAAGTAGAAATAAGAAAGTGGAATCTCATGAATGATGAAATACTGGACTTCTTAGTGGAGCAGGAGGAAGGCGGGCTGAGAATTGACCGTTATCTTGCAGAAGCTCAGGAGGATTTAACCCGTTCCTATCTGCAAAAGCTTATAGCAGAAGGCAGGGTAAAGGTCAATGAGAACACAGTTAAAGCGAATTACAAAGTTAATGATGGAGATATGATTAAATTGATACTTCCGCCTCCGGTGGATTTAGATTTAAATCCGGAGAATATACCTTTAGATATTGTATATGAAGACAAAGATATCATAATAATCAATAAAAGAAAAGGGATGGTAGTACATCCTGCAGCTGGTCATTATTCGAATACTTTGGTAAATGCTTTGCTGTATCATTGCAAAGATGAGCTCTCCGGCATAAACGGCATATTGCGTCCCGGAATTGTTCACCGTATTGATATGAATACAACAGGAGTTCTGGTTGCCTGTAAAAATGATAAAGCGCACCAATGCATAGCTGAACAGCTTAAAGTGCACTCCATAACCAGGAAATACAATGCAGTTGTCTTTCAGCCCTTTAAAGAGCTTACAGGGACTGTAGAAGCTCCGATCGGACGTCATCCTGTAGATAGAAAAAAGATGGCTGTCAATCACAAAAATGGAAAACATGCAGTTACACATTACCAGCTCCTTGAGAATTTAGGGGGACGGTATGCACATATAGAATGTACCCTGGAAACAGGCAGAACACACCAGATAAGAGTTCATATGGCCAGTATTGGTCATCCGCTCCTTGGAGATGAACTATACAGCAATAATAAAAGTAATTTCAGCCTGGAAGGGCAGGCTTTGCACGCTCGGGTTTTGGGATTTATACATCCTGCAACTGGAGCATATGTAGAATTTGAAGCCCCTCTTCCTGCTTATTATGAAGAACTTCTTAATAAATTAAGAAGATAAACAATGATAAGGAGTAAGCTTTGAAACGAAAATTATTCGCTCAACTTAAAATCTGGAAAGAATCCTTACAAAAGAAACCATTAATACTAACCGGAGCCAAAGGAACAGGTAAGACATACCTTGCATTAACCCTGGCAAAAGACTTTTACAAAAGATACATCTATATAAATTACGAATTACAGGCAGACAAAGACAAATTGGCTGCCTGTTTTGAACGTTTTCAGCTAACCGGAGCAATCTCAGAACTTACTGCCTTGGAAGGAGTATGGGAGGACGGTAATGACAATGGTCTTTTTATTGTAGACGATATGATCTGTACCGAGGAAATCCTTAGGGTTATTAGTAAAATCAGCAAGCTTTATCCCGGTTGGGATATTCTAATGATATCAGGATATTCCCAAGCAGCACCCTGTATGATAAATAAATACACAACACTAAAGCTGTATCCCATGGATTTTGATGAATTTCTTTCTGCTGCCGGACATGAATGGTATGTAGAAATGATAGAGGAGTCTGTTAATAAGAATAGCAGCCTGCCACAGATTTTTCATGAGGAGCTGGTAAATCTCTTTGAGACCTACCTAATTGTGGGAGGCTTACCGGCGGCTGTGAACGAGTACATAAATAACGGAAATACAGAGAATATAACACAAATACACAGGGACATACTTTATTCTTATTTCTATGAAACTGATATGAAAGAAGAAAGCTGTGCCCTAAAGGTCAGACAGTTACTCTTTACACTGCCGCAACAGTTGTCAAAGCGTAATAAAAAGTTCCAATTTAACCAAATCAGAAAAGGAGCTACGGAGAATCAATACAAAGATAGCCTGACCTTTATTAAAAGCAGTTTTTGTGGAATGATATGTCCAAGGATTACGGATGACAGGATCAGCAGTTATGAAACCGGGGAGCTTAATTACAATTTTTCTGCATTCAAGCTATATCTTTTTGACATAGGATTATATCATTCTCTGTCAAAAATTACAGGCTGTGAAGTAAAGGAAGGCTTTCGGGAAGGTCTGATCGAAAGTTATATCGCACAAGTATTAACAGGTGCCAATATACCCTTTGGTTACTGGGAGACAGCTTCAGGATCCCATTCCCTGTTTTTATTAAGGGCAGCTTTTAAGAACAATTATCCTGTTTTACCACTGGAAATAAGAACGAAACTACAAAAGCGATCAAAACTTTTAGGTGCTCTGAAAGATAAGCAGCCTAAGATCAATCAAATGCTGGTGACCACGGATGAATTCAGCAATGATGAAGCCTCAAGAAATATTATCCCCCTATATGGAGTTAAAAATATCATTGACAACTTGATTCTATTTAGATAGAATAATGATAATGGTAAAAACTACTAGTGTAGATTTAGAACAGAGTCTAATTGCACGTCATTCGACAGTTGTAGACTTACCATACTACAATCAGTCAAATATAGTCAAAAATCAACTTATAAGCCTTTTAACCTACTTTTTCAGGCAGTTCAATAAGCGGATTTGCTTTATGCATGAGCAGTGCGGATTAAAGGCATAATTCACACACAAGATTTTATCGGCTGAACCCCCAGCATAGACTTCAGCTGGGTTGAGGAAAGCATAAGGATCAGTACAACATTAAAAACCTTTAAATTACAATAATAAACCTGTTAATACACTTTGATTCTACAAATGTAGTGTGTAAGCAATCATCCTTTTTCAATCCTAATAGAAGAATCCAATGCAGGAATCTTTATCAGGATTTCATATAGATCTCTTACTATATTTAAGCACAAAAAAACTAAAGTGCAGATTGGAGCAAGAATGAATGAAATACGTCTACATGAAGGAGAATTAAATATTATGGAGCTTTTATGGTCCAATAAGGTTTTGGCCGCAAAGGATATCTCCAAAATAATTAAAGAATACATAGGCTGGGAAAAGAATACTACCTACACCGTAATCAAGCGTCTGATTGATAAAGGTGTCGTGAAAAGAGAAGATCCAGGCTTCTTATGCCGGGCAACCATTTCAAAGAGAACAGTGCAGAATACAGAAACCCAGGCATTACTCAATAAGTTTTACAACGGTTCTTTATGTAACTTTTTTACGGATTACTTAAAAAACCAAAAATTAGGTGCCGGAGAGCTGCTGGAGTTAGAGCGGATAATAAGTGAACAGAAGCTTTGATTGAGAACCATTATCAATGTAACTTAGTCACATACGAAATATTATTTTACGTTTAAAATACCTTTATAATTTACACATATTTGATGGATAATAAACAATAATTGTGTTTATTTGAAAGGAGCACTATATGCAAGAGATTAAGATTTTTTCTCCCCTTGATAACAGTCTTTTAGGTTCCGTTAAGTCAATGTCAAAGGAAGAAGTAGATAAAGAAGTAGGAAAAGCGAAAGAAGCTTTCTACAGTTGGAAAGAAATGCCCTTAAGCCAAAGAGCGGATATTATGTATAAGGCCGCAGACCTTCTGGTTGAAAATACAAAGAAACTTGCGGATTTACTCATGATGGAAGTTGGCAAGGATCAAAAGAGTGCTGCATCAGAAGTGACCAGAACAGCTGATTTTATTCGTTTTACAGCAGATACAGCTAAAAGTATCCATGGAGAGAGTATCCAGGGGGATACATTTTCCGGCTTTAGCAAAGAAAAAATAGCAATGGTTACAAGAGAACCGGTAGGCGTTGTACTTGCCATTTCACCCTTTAATTATCCTATCAATCTGGCAGCTTCTAAAATAGCGCCTGCACTTGTTTCCGGTAATACGGTGGTTTTTAAGCCAGCAACAACTGGAAGTCTTTGCGGAATAGAACTTGCAAAGCTATTTATGGAAGCCGGACTTCCGGAAGGAGCCTTAACAGTTGTCACAGGAAAAGGAAGTGAAATTGGAGATTATATAGTCACCCATCAGGATATTAATTTTATTAACTTTACCGGAAGTACCGAAGTCGGCCTTGATATTTCAGGAAAAGTTCATATGGTACCGCTGCTTATGGAACTTGGAGGAAAGGATGCAGCAATTGTTCTTAAAGATGCCGATTTAGAATTTGCAGCTAAGAATATCGTTGCAGGAGCCTTTTCCTATTCCGGACAGCGTTGTACAGCTGTTAAAAGGATTCTTGTATTAGAAGACGTAGCGGATGAGTTAATTAATTATCTGAAAATTGAAATAGAAAAGCTGACAGTTGGAAACCCCTTAAACGTCCAGGCAGATGTAGTGCCGCTGATCAGTGAAAAAGCTGCAGATTTTGTTTGGGAGCTTATTGAAGATGCAAAGCAAAAAGGTGCTAAGCTTATTATTGGAGGCACACGTGAAGGCACCCTGTTATATCCTACCTTATTTGACGAAGTAACGGAGGATATGCGAATTGCCTGGGAAGAACCATTCGGTCCTGTACTCCCAATTCTTCGTGTTAAGACGGTGGACGAAGCCGTTCATCTGGCAAATAAATCTGAATATGGTCTTCAAAGTTCTGTATTTACTGAGAATCTAACAGATGCATTTCATGTGGCAGGCAAGTTGGAGGTAGGAACCGTACACATTAATAATAAAACAGAGCGTGGACCTGATCATTTTCCTTTCCTGGGTGTTAAAAAATCCGGTATCGGAACCCAGGGAATACGTTATTCCATAGAAGCAATGACAAGAGTGAAAGCAACTGTAATCAATCTGAACAGATAAAAAATCAAAGTATCTGTTTTGTGGTGTATGAAGCCTATGGAAACAAGGTGATTAAGATTTGGATAATCTCATCAAGTGCACATACATTATAAAATTCTAGTTTTTTACCTTTTGACCACGTCTATAATTTCTACTATATTTTATTTATATTTTTCAAGATTTATAGAATAAAATAAGAAATCCATGATATTTTAATCAGGTCTTTATGAATACCCGGTTAAAAGATCATGGATTTTGCAAATTAAATATATCTGCATACTGATTGATCTAATATTTGTAATTCTTTAAAAAATCAGCGATATCTTTTCTGCCCCCAGTTATACTGCCCTGAACCATTTCCTTGCTACCGCCGCCTCGTCCCTGAAAGCTTTTATTCAATTCTGCTCCGATAGGTCTGACATCCATGGCTTTCCCACACAAAACGTAACGGTATTCAATTGTTTCATCTGTCTCCAATATAGAAGAATCATTTGCAGAGGGAATAAAGATACCAACAAATCCATTTCTGCGTTCTTTCACAAGGTTCGCGTAATTCCTTAATTGATTATCCTGTATTTCGTAATCAAATAAGGTATAGGGTTCCTCTCCTGAAGGTATTGAAGCTGCTTTATAACTTAACAGCTTTACTGAAAGTGTTGCAAGCTTCGCTTCTAGAGATAATTTCTCGTCTTTGAGCCGTTTGACAGCTTCATCGGTTTCATAGATTTTAGCTGAAAGAGTAACGGATATATTCTGGATATTCTTTTCTTTCTTGTTGTAATCGGTTAAAGCCCGTTTTCCACATTGGAGTTCAAGTCTCGTTCCTCCTTTGTAATTTTGATAGGAGGTTACTTTTATAAGTCCTACCTCACCTGTAGACTTAACATGGGGAGCACAGCAGGCACAGGTATCTACACCATTAATGGTTACTATCCGGATTGCACCTGATAATTCCTTTTTGCTGCGGTAGTTCAGGGAATTTAAGGTTTCTTTGTCCGGATAAACAGCAATAACCGGTATATTCTGAAATACAGCATCATTTGCCAGTTCCTCAATACGTCTGATGTCTTCTTCTGTAAAGGTTCCGCTAAAATCAACTGTAACAGTATCTGCCCCCAGGTGAAAACCAACATTGTCATAACCCAAAGTCTTATAAATCAATCCAGATAAGATGTGTTCTCCGGTATGCTGCTGCATAAAATCAAATCTTCTCGTTTTATTTATGGACCCGTTGATTGCCTCTCCCTCTGACAAGGGTGATGTTAAAGTGTGATAGATAATTTCATTCTTTTCCTGTACATCAATAACCTGGATACCATTTATGGTACCGGTATCAGAGGCCTGTCCACCACCTTCCGGAAAGAAAGCTGTGGCAGAAAGTATAACTTCGTATAAGGTTTTCTGACTGTCATTTTGTTTCGCAGTACAGGAGATTACAGTAGCCGAAAAGTCGGACAAATAACTGTCTTCATCATATAATTTAATTGTATTCGTTGACATAAATAAACCTGTTACCGCAGTATTAATGCGGCATCGCCACAATCTATAATGAAAGTATAATGAGATTTATATGTGGCAGCCTTTCTATTTGTATTTTTTACTTATCTTAAAAGAAGTATATCCTTGGATATAAGTATCCCTCTGTATAAGTTTACTTGCTGCTTTTTAAGTTCAATATGCTTAATGTGTCAAAAGACTTAATATTCAACCCTTTATACCTGATAGAATGAAACTTAATCATACAACTTATATAACACATTATTTAACTAAATAATATACTTCCGTCCAAATAGCGGGAAGTTAGGGATACCAAGCTTACTTACCCAGCCATTTGCATTTAGATGCCCTACGTATAAATCTGGTTTTAATTTCTTTAATAAATTTAGCTCTTCTGCGTTTATAATTATCTTAGGATCGTGTCGGATAGCAGTGCAAATACAGAAAGAATATATCCTGGGATGATAAGCAATTTTCATTTTATCAGTTTCAGGTGTTTTTTACCAGTACTTTGTTTCGGTAATAATCAACCACAAGAAAATATTATTTCTCAAAGAAAAAAGAAAAAATTAAAAGAATTTACTCAACTTTCCCACCAGCGAAGCTGGTGAAAACACTTGATTTCTCAAGGAATACAACTTAATAAATCGGTGCATTGACATTAAAAAAGCACCAAATCTTTGGTATAATAAGTTCACCACAAACATTAACATACAAAGAAAGGTGCTAAACTTATGATATACCAAAATACCAAAAATGAAAAT